>VOFC01006227.1_pt1:575000-1200000 | contig 2052482 bp, 1610 predicted proteins | sample 5384161 | NCBI WGS metagenome assembly VOFC01 (sample SAMN12384722, study PRJNA508395) | human gut metagenome | isolation source: healthy gut B | host: Homo sapiens
GCTGGCGCCTTGCGACGTCAACGGTTTGGGCTGTTCCCCGTTCGCTCGCCACTACTGGTGGAATCATTCATTTATTTTCTCTTCCTGCAGGTACTAAGATGTTTCAGTTCCCTGCGTTAGCTCTAACACTTAAGTGCTAGTAACCGTCCTTCAGACGGCTAGGTTGTCCCATTCGGAAATCTCCGGATCAAGGGTTATTTGCACCTACCCGAAGCTTATCGCAGCTTATCACGTCCTTCATCGCCTCCGTGAGCCTAGGCATCCGCCATACGCCCTTTCTTACTTTCTTTACGACTGTATTTGCTATCAGTTTAACCTGACAGCGAATAAGTAGCTCATACTTTCAGCTGTATTCTAACAAAGTGAAATCTCATCTTGCGATTTGATTTACTTTAGTCTGAACTAAAGTTCATTACTTACAGTTTTGCTTGTGTCAATATGTCAAAGATCTTCTTGCCTAAAAAGGCATGGTGGAGAATAACGGATTCGAACCGTTGACCCCCTGCTTGCAAAGCAGGTGCTCTAGCCAACTGAGCTAATCCCCCAAATCGAGAAGTAAAGAATGAATCAAAGTTGAACTTTGATTACACATTGGCTGCGCCGATGTGTAGTCCCAGGCAGATTTGAACTGCCGACCTCCACATTATCAGTGTGGCGCTCTAACCAACTGAGCTATAGGACTGTGTTGGTAAAGAGTAGCATCTCTGCCGAACATTCTCTATCTCTTATTAAATTAAACAGATGGTGCGTACAAGAAGAGAAACGAACTTTTAAGTCCTGTTCCTAAATCTTCATAGGAAATTCGTCTCTCCAGAAAGGAGGTGTTCCAGCCGCACCTTCCGGTACGGCTACCTTGTTACGACTTAGCCCCAATTACCAGTTTCGCCCTAGGCCGCTCCTTACGGTCACGGACTTTAGGCGCCCCCGGCTTTCATGGCTTGACGGGCGGTGTGTACAAGGCCCGGGAACGTATTCACCGCGCCATGGCTGATGCGCGATTACTAGCGAATCCAGCTTCGTGGGGTCGGGTTGCAGACCCCAGTCCGAACTGAGACAGGCTTTAAGGATTTGATCCGTTTTGCAAGGGACGAAATCTATCTGTACCTGCCATTGTAACACGTGTGTAGCCCCGGACGTAAGGGCCGTGCTGATTTGACGTCATCCCCACCTTCCTCACACCTTACGGTGGCAGTGTCCCCAGAGTGCCCAGCTTAACCTGATGGCAACTAAGGAGAGGGGTTGCGCTCGTTATGGCACTTAAGCCGACACCTCACGGCACGAGCTGACGACAACCATGCAGCACCTTCACAGAGACCCCGAAGGGCGTCATTGTCTCCAAATCCTTCCTCTGCAATTCAAGCCCGGGTAAGGTTCCTCGCGTATCATCGAATTAAACCACATGTTCCTCCGCTTGTGCGGGCCCCCGTCAATTCCTTTGAGTTTCACCGTTGCCGGCGTACTCCCCAGGTGGGATGCTTAATGCTTTCGCTTGGCCGCTGACCTATTCAGACCAACAGCGGGCATCCATCGTTTACCGTGCGGACTACCAGGGTATCTAATCCTGTTCGATACCCGCACTTTCGAGCTTCAGCGTCAGTTGCGCTCCAGTGAGCTGCCTTCGCAATCGGAGTTCTTCGTGATATCTAAGCATTTCACCGCTACACCACGAATTCCGCCCACTTTGTGCGTACTCAAGGAAACCAGTTCGCGCTGCAGTGCAGACGTTGAGCGTCTACATTTCACAACACGCTTAATCTCCGGCCTACGCTCCCTTTAAACCCAATAAATCCGGATAACGCCCGGACCTTCCGTATTACCGCGGCTGCTGGCACGGAATTAGCCGGTCCTTATTCATAAGGTACATGCAAAAAGTCTCACGAGACTAACTTTATTCCCTTATAAAAGCAGTTTACAACCCATAGGGCCGTCTTCCTGCACGCTACTTGGCTGGTTCAGACTCTCGTCCATTGACCAATATTCCTCACTGCTGCCTCCCGTAGGAGTTTGGACCGTGTCTCAGTTCCAATGTGGGGGACCTTCCTCTCAGAACCCCTACTGATCGTTGCCTTGGTGGGCCGTTACCCCGCCAACAAGCTAATCAGACGCATCCCCATCCATCACCGATAAATCTTTAATCTCTTTCAGATGTCTTCTAGAGATATCATTGGGTATTAGTCTTACTTTCGCAAGGTTATCCCCAAGTGATGGGCAGGTTGGATACGCGTTACTCACCCGTGCGCCGGTCGACGCCCATCAAAAGCAAGCTTTCGATGTCGTTTCCCCTCGACTTGCATGTGTTAAGCCTGTAGCTAGCGTTCATCCTGAGCCAGGATCAAACTCTCCATTGTAAAATATCATTCTTACCTAGCCTTGCGGCTTGGTTTGTTTGTTGTCTGTACTTAGGACGAATATCCTTTTCGTTTATTGAAGCTTAGTAAACCTGACTTGTCAATTGCTTGACGGTTCGTTTCTTTTTACCCAGTTTCTTCATATCCCTATATATAATGAGGTGTAATCCAAAACCGCTTCTTGTACTACTTGTCTGTTTATGTAAAATCTTTCAAAGAACTCTTTCTTTAGTTGCTAAGAGAAGTTGTATTTCTCAAAAGCGAGTGCAAAAGTACAAACATTTTTCGAAACCACCAAATATTTTCCGAAAAAAGTTTTAAAATTAACAGTATTTTAACACTTTCATCTTATTTTGCACTTATTTTGGTACCAAACACTTTATTATATACATACACGCGCTCATATCTGCGTGTGGGCACACATGCATGCGCATATATATAATGGTACCAGAAAACTATTCTGCCTCCAAATAGAGAACACGAGACGACCAGTCGTTCTTCTTACCCCAGTCTACCTCATGAACATACGGCATTTCCAAGCCATGTTCCATAAGATACTTACCAGAGTAAGATTTTCCCTCACAATCAAGAGGCTTGTTATCAATTACATCAAGTTCTTTTACCTTATACATCTTATTCTCATCCAGACCAGCCATCTTAACTCTTGGCAAATGAACATTATAGAAGTTTACCAATTTCCACCAATAGAAGACAGCCTTGTCTTTTGCTTCACTAACATACATAATAGAAGACAAGCCCTGATTATCGTACGGAGAAACCAAACGATAAAGGTCGCCAAACTGAACGACAGGACGGATTTCCTTGTATTCAGAGATAGCCTTTCGGCAGAGAGCCTTCTCCTCATCCGTCATATTCTTTGGCTGGATTTCCATTCCAAGACGCCCGCTCATAGCTACATCAATACGATACTTCAAAGAAGTAGTGCGGAATACGGTATGGTTTGGCACAGCAGAGATATGACTTGCCATGGCGATGGCTGGGAAGAAATAGCTGGTTCCATACTGCATATAAATACGCTGCATGGCATCCGTATTATCACTTACCCAAAACTCATCAAAACCACGGAGCATGCCCCAATTGGCACGGCCACCGCCACTTGCGCAACATTGAATCACCACATCCTTATACTTAGCACGAATACGGTCGATAACCTTCGCAAATCCCTGATGATAAGCAATGTAGAGATGACTCTGTTCAGCTGCAGACAAGTATTGGCTGCCATGATTCATAATAGGCATATTGGCATCCCACTTAATGTAGGCTATATCTGGATATTTAGTAAGTAAATTGTCTACTACACCGAAAACAAAGTCTTGTACTTTTGGATTTGAGAGATCGAGCACCAGCTGGGTACCACCACGGCCCAGAACAGCATCTCGCTTAGGAGCCTTGATAACCCAATCAGGATGCTTCTCATAGAGCATACTGGTAGTATTGGTCATTTCCGGTTCGATCCAGATACCAAACTTTACCTGGTTTTTTCTGGCATCGTTCAGCAAGCCTTCAATGCCATTAGGAAGTTTCTTGGTATCAACCACCCAGTCGCCGAGTGCACAGTTATCAGTAACACGAGGATATTTGGTTCCGAACCATCCATCATCCATTACGAAGAGTTCACCACCCATACTATGGATATCAGCCATCATCTGGTCCATTCCCTTTTGGTTGATGTCGAAATAGACACCTTCCCAAGAGTTGAGTAAGATATCACGCTCCTTATCTCCATGTGCCAAGATATATTTGCGTCCCCATTTATGGAAGTTTCTACTTGCACCGCTCAAGCCCTGTGTTGAATAGGTCAAAGCGAGTGCAGGAGTTTTGAAAGTCTCACCTTTCTTAAGATGATATTCAGAGTTCTGTTCGTTAATACCGGCAAAGAAATAATGATATTCGGTATCATCGGTAACCGTCTTCAGCTTATAGTTTCCGCTATAAACCAAGGCTGCACCAATAACATTACCCGCATTTTCCTGTCCTTTACCATCGAGCGAGAACATGACTTCAGCATGATCGGTATGCGAATTGCGGGTACCATCATTGTTTCGGATTACAAATTCTCCTGGCTGCAGTTTTTCATGACTCAACTGTCCCTCAGCAGCCCAAGTACCGGAAAGATGACTCATCCAGACATCTCCACGACGGATAGGAAGCATAGCCGATGCAAAGGTAGTCAGGGTAACAGTACCCTTTTCACCATTCAGAATCTCGGTCCATGCCTCAATCATATCAACATCATTGTATGCACGATACTTCAAATCTACCTTTATATTATATACAGGATCTTTCAGATGAACGGTCGTAACAGAAGCTTTTCCTTCGTTCTTCACATCACAGCCCGTAGCCACGAGTACAGTTGAAAGATTACCATCACTATGACGCATGGCAAGCGCTGCTTCAGCTGGAGTATTCAGTCCGTAAGCCGGATAAGCATCCATACGGCCATCAGTAGCGACCTTCAGATTCTGCAAATCGTTAGGATTCAACTTAGTACCGAAATAGAGATACTGGGCAGGCTTTCCATTCTCAACATCGAGAATGAGCGACATACCCTTTGTATTTACAGATACTTTTTCTGCCATCGCCGGAAGTGCGACAGTCATCAATATAAGTGCAATTGATTTTAACTTCATATTACCTTTCTAAGTTAGTTGCGTTTACAATTTCTATTTTGTGAGAGATGATTTCTCATTTTCACATCGCAAAATTATAAAAAAATCCAATACATTCCAATACTTTTTTGATTTATTTTTCGAAGAAAGCAGAAAAGGACAAACAATCAGCAAATAAAGCAAAGAAAACACTCCCGAAATCGAAAGAATTCCTAAAAGATAGTCCACTTTTAGAAATTCTTAGTATCTTTGCAATGTTATAGCTGATAACGATTTAGGTACAGTGGCTTGAATGCCCTATTTCTCAAAATCAGCAGAATGTGTAACGAAAAGATATATAGAGATATGAAACTAAAGATACATTTCAGTCATAAAGAAGAACTTTGGAACTCATGGTCGCATGCCGGAGGCATCCTGATGGGCGTTGTCGTAGGAGCCATCTTCCTTTATTGGTGCTTTACCATGCACAACGGATGGGCCACGGCAGGCATCATCCTCTACCTGTTCGGTATGCTGATGTCTTACATCGCCTCAACGGTTTACCATGCTGTTTCTGCCTGGAGCAAATGGAAGGAGCGACTGCGCAAATGGGACCATGCCGCCATCTACTGGCATATTGCCGGTTCTTACTCGCCAATCACGCTCATTGCGATGCGAGACCAGGGATATTGGGGATGGAGTCTTTTTATCTTTATCTGGGCTTGCGCCATTGCCGGAACCATCATGAGTTTTGCCAAACTCAAGGATCACAGCAACCTGGAGACCATCTGCTTTGTAGGCATGGGATTGTCGGTACTGGTTGCCTTTAAACCTTTGATAGACTCCGTATCCACCGCCACAGTCTGGTGGATTATTGCCGAAGGCGTCTGCTACATTACGGGCGCCGTATTCTACAGTATCAACAAGAAGAAATACATGCATTCCGTGTTCCATTTTTTCGTTTTAGCTGGTAGTATCTGCCACATCATTGCAGTTTGGGACATTCTCATGAAATATATCTAAACGACTTAATAAAAAGCATCAAGGCATCGGGAAGTTTTTGCTTTCCGATGCCTTTTTCTTTTTATAATGCTCTATATTACAAGATATTATTCCATATCATACTCTTCTTATAATATAATAAGGTGGAATTGTTAACAATACGTTAAAGTATAAAAATAATTGCCCAAAAATTTGGAAGTTATCGCAGAAAAGCATACCTTTGCAGTGTTCTATTGAAGTAGTACACTAAAACATTAAAGATTATGATACAGATTAAAGACATTGATTTCAGATACCCAGGTAGCAAGCACCTTGTATTTAGAGATTTCTCTTTGGAACTCAAGGAGAACAACATTTATGGCTTGCTCGGTAAGAATGGTACAGGCAAGAGCACCCTGCTCTACCTCATCAGCGGATTGCTCCGCCAGCAACAAGGTACCATTCTCGTGGATGGCATTTCGGCACAAGATCGCAGAGCCGAGATGCTGAAGGACATCTTCATGGTGCCCGAAGAGTTTGAACTGCCCAACGTTTCCCTCGCCACCTACGTGAAGATGAACCAGGGATTCTATCCAAACTTCTCGCAGGAAGTGCTGGACCGTTGCCTCAAGGATTTTGATTTACCACTCTCTCTCAAGTTGAACGAACTCTCGATGGGACAGAAGAAGAAGGTATTCATGAGTTTCGCACTCGCCACGGGTACCCGCTTTCTTCTGATGGACGAGCCAACCAATGGTCTCGACATCCCATCGAAGAGCCAGTTCCGTAAGGTCATCGCCAACAACATGACGGAAGACCGCACCCTCATCATCTCTACTCATCAGGTGCACGATGTAGAGTCGTTGCTCGACCACATCATCATCATGAACCAGAGCCAGCTCCTGCTCGACGCATCTATTTCAAACATCTGCGAGAAATACACCTTCGAATATCGCAACCCACAGGAAATGGACGACACCGTGCTCTACGCCGAGCCAACCCTGCAGGGCAATGCCGCCATCTGCAAGCGACAGGAGGGCGAGCAGGAAACACAGATGAACCTGGAGTTGCTCTTCAATGCAGTAATTAATGGAAAATTAAACGATTAAAAGATTAGACGATTATGAAAAAGAATTTCGATTTACATAGATTAAGCATGGTACTTCGTTGGGATATTCTCACCAACTGGCAGCGTCATCTTGGAGCTACAGCAGGTCTCGCCATCGGCCTTTCCATCTATTGTGTATTGCGACTTTTTAGCATGAGATATTGGCTTAACTCAACCGAAGTAGAGCTGGCTAGTCATCAATACCAGGTAAGTGTTTGCATGTTCTTTTCTGTAATAGCATTCATCGCGTTCTACGTCTTGGCAAGTTGTATATTCAATAACATGAAGACCAAATTGCAAAGAGAGAGTTTCCTGATGCTTCCTGCTTGTAATCTAGAGAAGTTTGCGGCCCGACTACTCATGATGAGTATCGGTGTTTTGGTTCAACTTTTTGCAGCAGTAATCTTGGCCGATGTTATACAGTTCATCTTTAGTTTCATCATCACTCCAGATTTTCATATCAGCATCACCTGGGCTGTGCTCAGCCATATTATTTCCACAATTCAACCTTTCGGCAACGACTGGCTGAAATGGATTACCCTCTATTCATTCATACTATTTTCCCATTCTTTCGCAACACTTGGCGGAACATTCTATCGCAAGTTGCCTGTATTGCTAACAGCTTGCACGGGCATTCTTCTTAGTATGATTTTGGGATACATAATCAACAAATTAGGAGAAGCTGGAGTTTTTGATTTCTTCAGTCATATTAACTTCAGCAATGGTTCCACAGCTGATTATTGTATAACAATTACAGCATTCTTTGTTTTCCTGGCTTTGGCTGCCTTCAACTATTGGGCATCCTACAAGCTCTTCACCCGCATGCAGGTTATCTGCAACAAGTGGATCAACATCTAAGAATTAAAATTTGAAGATTATGATTTTCAGTAATGATAAAGCAATATACGTACAGATAGCCGAGCGACTGAGCGATGAGATTCTGGCGGGCAAGTACAAGGAAGACGAGCGAATACCGAGCGTCAGGGAATACGCCGTGCTGCTGGAGGTGAATGCCAACACAACCGTGAAGGCATACGACCTGCTTGCCACCGATGAGATTATCTACAACAAGCGAGGCTTGGGCTACTTTGTTTCCGCAGGAGCCAAGAAGCAGATTAAGAAGACCCGCAAAAAGGAGTTTATGAAAGAAAGACTCCCGGAACTCGCCCGACAAATGCAGCTTCTCGACATCTCCATCGATGAAGTGAAGGAAGAGTTGGAGAAGAATCTCAAAAAGATAAAGATATGATGACACTATTCATCCTCAAATATATATTTATAGCTTCTGTCTTTGCCTTATATATAATAAGGTGTATGTAATAACGTTTTAAAAAAAGAGTTACGCTTGCAACTTTCTGAAAGTTGCAAGCGTCTAATGGTTTAAATTGATATCCATAAAACGAAAGTAATATGTCATTAATTCATCTAAAAGACGTCAATAAGACCTACCAGGGGGCTCAGCCACTCCATGTACTGAAGGGAATCGACCTCGACATCGAACGTGGCGAGTTCGTCAGCATCATGGGTGCTTCCGGCTCGGGAAAATCCACCTTATTAAATATATTGGGTATTCTCGACAACTACGATACGGGCGAATACCGACTCAATGATGTGCTCATCAAAGACCTCTCGGAAACCCGTGCTGCCGAATACCGCAACAAGATGATTGGCTTCATCTTCCAGTCGTTCAACCTCATCTCGTTCAAGACAGCGGTGGAAAACGTGGAACTTCCACTCTTCTACCAGGGCGTGAGCCGCAAGAAGCGCCACGAACTGGCGATGGAATATCTCGAAAAACTGGGCTTGAAGCAATGGGCCAACCATTATCCTAACGAGATGTCGGGAGGACAGAAGCAGCGTGTAGCCATCGCCCGTGCCCTCATCACCAAACCCGAAATCATCCTTGCCGATGAGCCTACCGGAGCCCTCGACTCCAAAACGAGCGTGGAAGTGATGGACCTGTTGAAGGAACTGCACCAGAAAGAGGGAATGACCATCGTGGTGGTAACCCACGAAAGCGGTGTTGCCAACGAGACCGATAAGGTTATCCATATCAAGGACGGACTCATCGGAAGCATCGAAGACAACAGAGACCATCATCTCGTATCGAAAGACTACGTGAAATAACTTTGAACTTGGAACATGAGAGAATTAATCAAAGAAATATGGAGCACGTCGAAGCGCAACAAGCTCCGCACTTCGCTCACAGGATTTGCCGTTGCCTGGGGAATCTTCATGCTGATATTCCTGCTGGGCGCCGGCAACGGACTGATTAATGCCCAGTTGCAGCAAAGCACCCGATTCCTTGCCAACTCCATGCGAGTATTCCCGGGCGAAACCTCCAAGGCTTACAAGGGACTGAAGGAGGGCAGAAGCATCACGCTCAACGACAAGGATATCCTCATCAGCAACAAGACCTACGGCCAGTATGTAGATGATGTGGGCGGAAGACTGGAACAGTATAACGTGAACATCAACTATGGCGATAATTATGTGGCAAGCCAGTCATTGGTGGGTGTGGCTCCTACGCATCCCAAAATCGACAAGACGGAGCTGATAGCCGGACGATTCATCAACGAAATCGATATGAAGGAGCAGCGCAAGAATGTGGTGCTGAGCCGAAGCCAGGCCAAGGAACTCAGCAAAGACTACCGTTCGCTGGTGGGCAAGAACGTAAAGATCAGCAACCTCAACTTCCAGGTGGTGGGAATCTATAAGGATGATGAATCGCGCAACAATACCGAAGCCTTCATCGCCTACTCCACCATAAAGACCATTTACGCCAAGGGCGATGATGCGGGAAGTCTGGAGTTTACCATCAAGAACCTGAAGACCAAGGAAGATAACGAGCAGTTTGAGAAGAACTATCGTGCCAGCATCAACAACAACCATCAGGCAGCACCTGATGACGAGCGAACCATCTGGCTCTGGAACCGATACATGGACAACATCCAGATGAACCAGGGAATCGCCATCATGCAGACGGCACTCTGGATAGTAGGTCTGTTCACCCTGCTGAGCGGAATCGTGGGCGTAAGCAACATCATGCTCATCACCGTGAAGGAGCGAACCCGAGAGTTTGGCGTAAGAAAAGCCATCGGCGCCAAGCCTTGGTCGATACTGAAGCTCATCATTACCGAGAGCATCATCATCACCTCGTTCTTCGGCTACATCGGAATGGTATGTGGCGTGGCGGCAAACGAAATCATGGATGCAACCATCGGCCACACCACCATAGATACCGGACTGTTTAAAGCCGCCATGTTTGTGAACCCTACGGTGGGCATCGGGCACCTGTATCGGCGCCACCATCACCATCGTCATCGCAGGCACCATCGCCGGACTCATCCCAGCCATCAAGGCTGCAAGAATCCGACCGATAGAGGCGCTGAGAGCGGAGTAAACTATAAATTATTATTATGCGATTAGATTTAGATACATATAAAGAGATTCTCGACACCATCACGAGGAACAAGAGCCGCAGTCTGCTTACGGGCTTCGGCGTGTTCTGGGGCGTGTTTATGCTCATCGCCCTGATGGGTGGCGGACAGGGACTGAAGGAGATGCTGCAAAACAACTTCACAGGCTTTGCCACCAACACCGCTATCATCTGGGCGCAGAACACCACCAAACCCTACAAGGGATTCAACAAGGGGCGCTCCTGGCAGATGGAAGAGAAAGACCTGGACAGATTGCGCCACCAGGTGCCCGAACTCGATGTCATTACCCCGCTGCTCTTCGGCGGCAACAAGTCGGTTGTGTTTGGCGACAAGAAATTCAGCGGCAGCACCCAGGGCGTAAATCCCGATTACGCCCTGGTTTCTGCGCCACAGATGTTTTACGGCAGATACATCAACGAGATGGATGTGCGCCAGCAGCGCAAGGTTTGCGTCATCGGCAAACAGATTTACAAGAATCTCTTTCCTGGCGGCGGTGATCCGTGCGGCAAGAGCGTAAGAGTAGACTCTACCTATTATATGGTGATAGGGGTAGATTACCGTTCAGGCAACGGCATCAATTTCGGCGGTCGTGCCGATGAAACCATCACTCTGCCCCAATCGGTTTTGCGCAGCGCTTATAACCGGGGTAAGGCGGTTGACATCATAGCCACCACCGGCAAACCGGGCGTAGTAATGAGCAGCATTGCCCAACGGATGAGAGAAACCGTAGCAAGAGCCCACAGCATAGACCCTACCGACGAAAAAGGCATTATGGTGTTCAATACCGAAGTTCTCTTCCAAATGCTCGACAACCTGTTCAAGGGCGTCAACTTCCTCATCTGGCTGGTAGGCATCGGTACCCTTCTCGCCGGCGCCATCGGAGTTTCCAATATCATGATGGTAACGGTAAAGGAGCGAACCACCGAGATAGGCATCCGCCGAGCCATCGGAGCCACGCCTAAGATGATTCTCTCGCAAATCATCTCCGAGAGTATTCTCCTCACCCTGGTAGCCGGCATGAGCGGCATTCTCTTCGGTGTTGCCATCCTGCAGATGCTAGAGATGGCGAACACCACGGATGGCATTCTTACCGCCCACTTCCAGGTAGATTTCTGGACGGCCATCTCTTCTGCCATCCTCATCTGCATTCTCGGCGGCCTAGCCGGACTCGCCCCTGCATGGCGAGCGATGAGCATCAAACCGGTAGATGCGATGAGAGACGAATAAAAGAAAAATAAGATATAAAAGATATGAAAAAGTATTCAAAGTTGATTGTTGCGGCGATAGTCGCCTTGATTTTCATCGGAACCTTCGTGTTCCTTTATGAGAAATCGCAGCCTAAGCCTGTGGAGTATACTGAGTTTACTCCTAAGATGGCTGATGTTTTGAAAACTACCGTCATCACGGGCAAGATTGAGCCTCGCAACGAGGTGAGCGTAAAGCCTCAGATTAGCGGTATCATCACAGAGATTTGCAAAGAAGCGGGTGATTATGTTCAGGCGGGCGAGGTAATCGCCAAGGTAAAGGTGATTCCGGATATGGGACAGCTCAGTTCGGCTCAGGCACGTGTGCGCCTTGCAGAAATCAACCTGAAACAGGCACAGGTGGATTACGGCCGCGAGGAACAGCTCTTCAAGAAACAGCTGGTCAGCGCCGATGAGTTTGATAAGGTAAAGCAGGCGATGAAACAGGCACGCGAGGAGGTTACCGCTGCCGAAGATGCTCTCCAGGTGGTGCGCGATGGTGTAAGCAAGAGCAATGCCAGCGCTTCTTCCACCCTCATCCGTTCTACCATCTCGGGCATTATCCTCGATATTCCGGTCAAGGTGGGTAACTCGGTGATTCTTGCCAATACTTTCAACGATGGTACTACCATCGCCAGTGTGGCAAACATGAACGACCTCATCTTCCGTGGCAATATCGATGAAACCGAAGTGGGAAGTCTCGTTACAGGAATGCCGATGAAGATTACCATCGGAGCCTTGCAGAACCTCAACTTCGAGGCTAACCTGGAATATATCTCTCCTAAGGCTGTAGAAAACAATGGTGCCAACCAGTTTGAGGTAAAGGCAGCCATCCGTTCTACCAAGGGCGGCAAGATCCGTTCTGGTTACAGCGCCAATGCCGAGATTGTACTGGCAAAGGCTACCCATGTACTCACCGTTCCGGAGAGTGCCATCGAGTTTAGCGGCGATTCTACCTTTGTATATATCATAAAAGGTAGCGACAAGAAGAAGACTTATGAGCGCAAACAGGTAACTACCGGTTTGAGCGATGGAGTAAATATAGAAATCAAGAAAGGTCTGGGACTCAAGGACAAGGTTCGCGGTCCTCAGGTAATAGCAGAAAATAAGGATGATGACGAATAGTCATCATCCTTATTCTTTTTTATAGGCATCAGATAACTTAGATGTTATCCTTTTCGATATCCTTGAAGTAGCGGTAAGTACCCACCTTCAGTTCATCGCAGGCAATCTCATCACAAACGATGATGCCATGCTGGTGCTGCTGCAGAGCGCTGATGGTCCAAGCCTGGGTAACAGGACCTTCGATGGCAGCCTGCAGGGCGCGCGCCTTGTTATGACCGTTGCAGAGAATCATTACCTCCCGGGCAGCCATCACGGTACCCACACCTACGGTCAGAGCCAGACTAGGTACCTTCTCAGGATCATTATCGAAGAAACGGGAGTTGGCAATCTTGGTATCTGTTGTGAGCGTCTTTACTCGGGTGCGAGAGGTAAGAGAAGAGAATGGCTCGTTGAAAGCGATATGCCCATCAGGACCGATACCACCGATAAAGAGGTCGATGCCACCCGCTTCTTCTATCATCTGCTCATAATGACGGCACTCCTCTTCCAGGTTCTCGGCATTACCGTTCAGGATATGAATATTCTCCTTAGGACAGTCGATATGATTGAAGAGATTGGTCGCCATGAAAGAATGATAGCTCTCAGGATGAGATTCCGGCAAACCTACATATTCATCCATATTGAAGGTGATGACATGCTTGAACGAAACCTTGCCTTCTTTTACCGCCTTTACCAGATTGGCATACATGCCCTGAGGTGAAGAACCGGTTGGCAAACCCAGAACAAAAGGACGTTCAACAGTTGGTTGAAATCTGTTAATTGTTTCAATTACATGATCAGCTGCCCACTTTGACAGCTTCTCATAATCTTTTTCGATAATAACACGCATAATCTATTTCTTATTGTTTAGTTGTAAAATTCAGGAAACAAAAATAATAAAAATCTGTTTCATTACCGCTAAAAGATGGCAAAAATTATATTTTTTTACAGTTTGCGGTATCAACTTCTTCATAGCCCTCCTGCTCTACATATTCATCGAAACCGATGCTGATATCGGCGCCATTCTGCTCGAAGAGACGCAGTAATTTCTGCTGCATATCGGGCGCAATGAGGATGGCGCCGCGCTTCGCCTTGCAATAGGTGCTTTCGCTGATATAGGGCGAAAAGTGCCAGAAATGAGGCGTATTGGCAGAAGGTATCGTACCGAACATGCGGCGGAATCCGCGTGCCATGCGTATGATCTTCTTCTGAAGCCGATAGGCGCAGCCCTGCTCGTTGCAGGCTATATGGTCAGGGTTCAGAATACTGAACACCTTCTCAGACTTACGCAATTTCTGATAACGCTCAAAACGAGCACAAAGGTGATGTACCGGGCACGCCTCCTTGAGACATACCGTATCAATGGAATGGATTGAAATATTGTTCATACTAATTACTTTTTTAGTTGGATAAATAATTTTTTCTTCGAAAGATTGAGAGGCTGTTATCGGCAAACAGCCAACTGGCAAACCACAGACAGCCAACTAGCCGCAATGAGAACAGTGGGCTGTTCTAGTCAGACAGCTATCGGAAAAGCGAGAGAAAGAATTTTAAGAAAGGAACTGCGAAAAACTCTTCACTCTTCACCTAACCCCCGGAAATGCCGATAAACAAAGGGGATTCGAGGGGTGAAGAGTTGTTTCTCACTCTTCACCCACTCTTCACCCATCTGCCGCTTAGCTATATTTTCAGATTCTTACAAGCAGATAGGCCTGCCCCTTCTTGGTATGCTTCATCTTGCAACCCAAGAGTTTGAGCGACTGGCCGATGCGAATCTTGGTACTCAGATTACTGATCAGCATCGGAAATCTTTCGTGCAGAACCTCGAAAACATCCGAACAGATGAGCCATTCGCCCGTTTCATTATCCTCGGGAACACGGAAGCAGCTCTTCAGCATCGACTCAAAATCATCTACCTTGAAGAAAGGAAGATTGCACTTCTGGATGCGGTCTACCTCGGCATTGATAAACCAGTAAGGGATCTTCTTATGGCAAAGCTCATACATAACTTGTGCATAGAGCTGGTCATAAATGATGGGTGAACCGTTGTCGATATATTCACCTGCCGGAATGTGCAGACAGACGAATCGGCGGCTACCCGTAGGGTCGCAGAGCGGATGCTCATCATTGGTAGTTGCCAGGAAGGAAGCGTAACGCGGACGGTCATCCTGACACTTGCCGAAGATAGGGCGCCCGTTCACCTTCACCTTCGAAAGCATCTGCTTCAGCTTGCCCTGCTGCGATGGTCCCATATTCGCAAACTCATCTATGTTGACAAAGAGATTATGAGTGAGCGCCATCTCGGAGTCAAACTTATTGGCAAAGTTGATGTGGTCGAGGAAATACTGTCGCAGATGATCCGGCAGCAGGCGATAGGCAAAGGTACTCTTGCCGCAACCCTGCTTGCCGATAAGCACAGGAGTGGTTTCGTTGCCATGAAACATATCCATCTGCAACCAGTGGGCAACAGCTGAACGGAGCCAGGTGGCGCACCATCCCAACTGTTCACTTGTAAGCCCCGGAATCCTGCCAAAGAGTTCAGCCACATGGTTCTTACCATCCCATTCCGGCAGGTTCTCGAGATATTCCCTGATAGGGTCAAACTCCGGAACCTCTTCAGAACGTACGAACTCCTCAATATCCTGTCGGGGCGACTTCTTGCCTCCTACACCCAACCGCTTGGCGTGACGGACGATAGAATTGAAAGCCTCCGGAGTCAGCACCTTCCAGGTAGAGTCAGAAGATTCCTCCTCTTCCCCACCGGTTTCCGGTTCCTCTTCTACGGGCTCCTCAGTTTCGTCCTCATTCTTTGAGAGAGAGAAATACTCGGTTTTACCACTTAGCACATTTCTACGGAAGAGATAATACTCATCGAGAAAACTCTCAACAAGAGAGAGTGCAGAAATTTCGTTTGTCATCTTATCTGATGACGATAAGGTTTTTAAATTTTCCTTCATAATTAAATTTTTAAGATTTATAATATTCATTCTTTTAGCCCTTATATATAATAAGATGAAGAGTGGTGAAGAGTGGGTGAAGAGTTGTCTCTGACTCTTCACCCCCCGAAGTCCCTCTGTTTATGGGCATTTCCGGGCTTCAGGTGAAGAGTGAAGAGTTTCAGCTCATTCATGGCTCAGCATTTCGCCGCTCTTTCGTTTTCGATTGCAAAGTTAATACTTCCCTTCGCCGATTCCAAATTTTCCCCGCCACCTTCCCGCTACTTTTCTGAAATCAGGGAAGAAACAAGGGGGTTACGGGGAAAAGTATGGGGAAAAAAAGAGGAAAAACAAGCGCATATCCTTGCATAATCCGAAAATAAATCTTACCTTTGTGGCAAAACTTATTTTCTTAAAACAGACTGACAATGAATGAAGATAAAGATGAAATAAAATTCAGCTACGAAGTCTTCGACCGACAGCTCGACAACTTCTGCCGAATGCTCAGCATTCTGGTAGATGCATGGGAAGATTACAGTCCGCAGGAACTTACCTTCGATATCCGTTCGCTCTGCACCAAAGCCACCCGGCTCTGCTATATGGCAGAGAAAGATATGGTGCTGCAACACAACGACATAGCCAAACAGCGAAAGGAGCAGAACGAAACCCATGAAGTAAGCATCAGCATCATCGTAATGCAGAAGTTTACACCCCTGATGGCACATATCATGGAAGACATGAAAAAGGGAAAACAGATAGAAGGAAAGCGTATGAAAGTGGCGCCGTTGGATATGACCCGCATTCTGCCGAAACTCAACGAATTTTTCGAAACCGATGAACTGGGCAAAGGAAGTACTATCGATGTAAACGAAGTAGCCAAACTCCAGAAAGAACTGTTACGCCAGGTAAAACCCACTCATATCCCCGGCGTAAAACCCGTAGAGCGCCTCTGGAATCTCTTCCAGCTATACAGCATGGCCTGTTATCTGATGCTCCACTTCCGCCAGCTGAGCCATTTCACCAACCTCGCCATGAGCGAAGAGCAGACCACCCGCCTCTTCGAAATGTCGCTACAGGAATATCAGGAAGAACCAAAGGGCATCAGCGACATAGACCGATACTTTACAACCCTGGAATATGACAACAACGGAAAGCAGCTCTCCGTCAGCCAATTGCTGGAAGTAAGAAAAACGCTAAAAGACGAGGTACCGGAAAATCTGCGCCTCGACTTTATGAAATATATAAGAGACACCCAACTGCTGGGCGCCCAGCTTGCCCACGTCAATTTTACAGCACAAGAATATCTCAAGCTGGTATCAGCCACCGTAAAATGGCACATCATCGAGCAGGAAATCTACGATTTGGAACATCCCGAAGGCATTCCGGAAACCCTTCCCAACGAGGTTTTCTACAAAGTAAAAGACGGCAAATACATCGACATGCAGAATCTGAAGGCTCAGATAGCCAATATGTTGAAATTTGTTACCCGCAAGAACCATTGGTTCTGCGTATGGTGTGTATTGAATCACAACTGCATGCTTCAGGACAATCAGAACTTCGAAGCCTTTGCCACCCAGATGATGACTCCCGAATGGTTTGGCGACATCGACGATTATCTCCATTTCTCGGGCGACAATCTCCGCGACTACCGCCGTTATTTCTCAGAGATAGATTATCCGCAATGGGATGAAAAGAAGTTTAAGGAAATCAAGGACCTTTACAACATGACGAAATGGTCAGACAAGCTCCTCAGTAAGTTCCAGCATCTCTGCATCACGATGAATGGTGTGTTTGATAAGAAAAGCCTCTGATTACGGCTTGTTTTATGCATAAAAAACAGCTTTTAAATACCTGATTTACAAAATAATATTAAAAGTTCACAAGTTTGTGGTCCACAACCTTGTGAACTTTCATTTTTTTGCTTATCTTTGCATCCGTAATCAAGCAAAAAAACAATGGAAAAGGCATTCGTATATGGTATGTCGGTTGCCGGAAACAACTTCACCGACCGAATAGAAGAAACCAAGCGCATCAAGGCAGACTTTGAGCATGGCATCAACGTCATTCTCATCTCTCCCCGACGCATGGGCAAGACTTCACTCGTCAAAAAGGTAATATCCGAAATTGATAATCCAGAGATAAAAGTGGTGTATATGGACATCTATGACTGTCGAAGCGAATATGATTTCTACAATCGCTTTGCAGAAACCATTATGAAATCTATGAGTAATAAGCTGGAACAAGTAGTAGAAAACATCAAGCAGTTCCTGGTAAGAGTTTCACCAAAAATCTCCTTTAGTCCAGATCCTACATCCGAATATTCATTATCTCTGGGAATTACACCAAAGGACTATTCCCCTGAAGAGATTCTGAATCTTCCGGAAAGAATCGCTCAGGAAAAGGGAATCCGCATGGTGGTCTGCATCGACGAATTCCAGCAAATTGGAGAATTCCCTGATACTCTTACGGTTCAGAAAAAACTGCGTGGTGGCGCCTGGCAGCATCATCAGAATGTATCATACTGTTTCTTTGGAAGCAAGAAGCATCTGATGGAAAACATTTTCCAAAACCGACGCATGCCTTTCTATATGTTTGGCGAGATGCTGCACTTGGATTGCATTCCTACTGAATATTGGGTGCCTTTCATCTGCTCCCGATTCAAGAAATACGGAAAGAAAATATCTGAGGAATATGCTACAAGAATCTGTAAAACCGTAAAGAACTATTCTTCCTACGTGCAGCAACTAGCTTGGAACGTGATGGCAGAAACCGAGAAAGAAGTAAACGAAGAAACCTTACAAAGTGGCATCAGCGCCTTGCTGCAACAATGTCATGGTCTTTTCGTACAGCAAACCGAGGGCTTAACCACCTATCAGCTCAATTTTCTGCGCCTCCTCTGCAGTGGCATCCACTCAGGTTTCACCGCCCAGGCTGTAGCTGAAATCTATCCGCTGGGCAGCAAATCCAATATCGACCGCATCAAGAAAGCCCTCATCGACAAGGAATTGATCACCTTGGAGAAGGATGGAGTTTTCATCGCCGACTGTGTGTTCGAGCTTTGGTTTAAGAAGGAAATGATGTAAAATAGTACAGAATATAATCCCAAAAGGCACCCAAAGGGTAGTAGCCTTGAAATTGGTAAACGTATTCTGGTCGATGTTGATAGGGAGAACGGTATAAGTATATACGTTGTTCTAATTGTTGCAATTGTTGAAAGCCATATCACCGATACGCTCCAATGTGTATGATGTTGGGCGATTAGTAGAATGAGCAATTCTTCTTGGAGAGACAGGCATGACGGAGCTTACTTTGTTCTACACTCTTGAATGGTGGCAGTAGGCATTTCGTAACAGTGTCAAAGACGTTATCCAAAATTCTAAGACAATTGGTTGCAAGCCAAAGTAATGCGATATGCGCTTGGGCATCTTGTCTGCTTTCAGATTATGTAAACCATGTTCACATTGCCCATTGTCTGCAACTCATTGACTGTGGCATTAACCTCTACATACAAAAGGAACAACTTATATTATTGGATGAAAAAGGACATCCGTCCCTCTTTGCCCCCGATAATGATAGCCACGCTTTCGACCTGTGCACAATTGGAACGTGACAATATCTCATTTCGATTGCAGTCAGGAAGGAAGCGGTATATAGAGAAAGGTGGAAATCTCGGACGCAAGGTAGGCTCTGTAAAAACGGCAGAACAGATGAAAGCCGAATATAGGGAAGTAATAAGTCCGCTTCGCAAGGGATATTCAATTCGAGATGTGGCGAAGTTGTGTGGTAAAGGGGTAAGTACCGTACAACGAGCGAAGCGATTACTAAAAGTACAATCATCGCAATAATACTATTGATTTTACGTTCTTTTCAAAGAAAGGGGTTGTGTGATAGTAGTTTAAAGGCTAAAAGCACTACTTTTGAATGCTGTTAAATATGGTAATGTTCAAAGTCACAATTTGTGATTTTGGAAAAAATGAATATAAATATGACAGATGAAATGAAGAAAAGTATTTTTATATTGGGAGCAGTTGTGCTTATGACATCATGCTCTACAAAAAATCAGACTGAATACACAAAATACATTAGGTAGGGTGTCCAGTTCTATGTTCCAATATTAACTCACTTGTTTGAGAGTTTTGGTTCGTTCTGTCACCCAGTTTTTGGACAAGTGCTCGGTAGTCCAAGCATCAATGTCCTTAAGTTTAACATTCACTAAGCGCTCTTTGAAATTAAATGTTTTAGTAACGGATTCGTTCACGACTTTTGGATATAATGGTATCATTAGAGCAAAAGGAGTTATGCCATACAGCTTGTTCGGTGACTTCTTGCTTTTGTATATACCAAAAGTAGATTCAATGATGTCTGAAGAGATGCAGATATTCATATCCTCAGTAAGTTGCGCTTCTTCCTTTCGGAAGTACTCCAGCATCTTCAAGCCAAGGTGAGCTTGACGAGGATAAGCATTTCCTATAACATGAGCAACTATGTATGACTGGCACTCCTTACTCGTCTTGCAGGAAAAGCCTTTGTTTTTACAGATATGCTCTATATGCCTGATGGCATCCAACGCATCCATGAGTTCTTGCAACAAAGATTCATAGTCGTTGATGAAAGCATACGCTTCCTGCATTTCTTTTGGGAGTTTGTTGTAACAAGCAAGCATAGAGTTGCCCCAGATTACCCATTCAGACATATTCATGAATCTAGCAATAGTCCTCATGTTCGGTGGTAGCAAATATGCTTTATTTGTCAGATGGTATTGCAGTCTTTTCTTTCCTAAAAGTGTTGTAAGCTCAACAAAATCAGGCTGTTTTTCATACACCTTTTTGAGAATCACCCATAGAATGACTGATGTCCGCATAATGCACATATCCAGAGTCCAAGATACCCCTTACAAGGTTATGGGCATTGTCACTAATCACATATTGAGGTTCTGAACCTGCAGATATAGTGACTTCGCTTATCTTGTTTTCGATATCTTCACCCTTGAAGTTTGCTCCTACCGTCATGTTTAAAACTGTCACATCTTCATGTTTGACAGGTCGATCTTGATGCTCTGATGGAATGGCTAGAGCCAAAAGTAGTTTCTGACCGTTTATAGCGATGCTCTCATCCATAACCATGGCAAACTTTTTTGCCTTTGCATGGCTGGTCATCTTGATAAACAGACAGTCCCAACTTCTTTATCCAGTTTTCCACCGTATTGTAGCATGGACTTTTTCCGAAGTTCTTACCAAGTACTTCAGAGAATACCTCCAAGATCTTCACTACAGTTCGAAGGCCACAGCCAGTACGCATATAGATAAGAACACAAAGTTGAATTACTACAAGAGGGAATCTATGTCCGGGAACAGGTGCGAGAGTAATGCTCTTTGTTCGTTGGTCATAGTTATTTTCTGAACGTCTTTTTTTTTGAGTTCTTTCCGAAGACCTTTGATAGTGTTTGTATTCTTCACTTCTTTGCCTTCAAGTTGCTTAACTCTTTTACGAAGACGCTTTAACTCTTCCTCAGGGGTCTCTTTATGCTGTTTTGAATCTAACTTTTTCATTGATTATAAGTATTTGTAATGATGTACAAAGATACTAAAAATCAACGATATACACAAATTTTCAAAGAACTATTTCGTTACATGAAACGTTAAATATCAGAGCGTAATATTAACAATTAACAGGGATGTTTCCAGCTTGTTTTTAAGAACAGAGAACTGGACACCCTACCATATAAATAACTCAATCGAGTAGGAGGAAAACGAAGTAGTTTTTCTCCTACTTTCGTTTTCCGACCTCTCACACCGTACATGCGGTTCCGCATACGGCGGTTCCTTATTTTGGGTGCCATTCGATGTATGAACCCATCAATGTAGCATAGCCTGCCATGCTCAACTTTTCGTTGGTTATCGCACGACATAGTATGTAACTGCCAGCTATGCGCCAATCCCCCAAACGACTATTGCCCCACATGTAAGCTTGGTACTTATCTATACCACACTTTATCAAGTTGGCAATTCTCGTTTTCACCCTCTTCCACGACTTCCATATACACATACGTAGCCGTCGCCTTAGCCACTCGTCAGTTTCCATGAGGAAACGTTTCATGTTGGCGAGGTGATAGTAACCTACCCCCCTATGTACTCTTCAAGTTTTTGCTTCCTCTTGGCATATCCCCAACCATTGCTTCGGGAAGTCAACTCCTTGAGTTTGGCTTTCATCTTGGATTTGGCTCTTGGGTGTACCGTGAGTTGGCATTTGCCTTTCATTACATAAAAAGAGTAACCAAGGTATTTCACACCTTGCACATAGGACACAACTGTCTTGTCCCTGTTCACCTTCAGATGAAGTTTTCCTTCGATGAATCGGGTTACAGATTCCTTCACGCGTTTGGCTGCACGCTTGGACTTACAAAATATCATCGAGTCATCGGCATAGCGGACAAAAGGGAGACCTCGGCTTGTGAGTTCCTTGTCCAACTCGTTGAGCATGATGTTGCTCAAAAGCGGACTTAACGGTCCTCCTTGGGGAGTGCCTTCCTCACTTGCCTCGAACATACCTTTGTTCATCACACCACTGCGGAGATATTTGTGAATAAGGCTTATCACCCTACCGTCCTTTATCGTGCGGCTGAGGATTTCTATGAGTTTACTGTGGCTCACTGTGTCGAAGAAACGCTCCAAGTCGAGGTCAACCACATAAATGTAGCCATCATCGATTATTTTCTGAGCACCTCTTAGGGCATCATGGCAGCCTCTTCTCGGACGGAAGCCGTAGCTTCCTGGAGAGAATTGACGCTCATAGATGGGAGTTAGGGTCTGGTTGATAGCTTGTTGAACCAGACGGCCTATAACCGTGGGGATGCCCAACAGGCGCATCTTTCCATTGTCTTTGGGTATCTCTACCCTTTTTACTGGGTTTGGACGGTATGAACCGTCAAGCAAGGAACGGATTAGGGCATCCTTATTAGCCAAGAGCCAGGGGGGCATTTGCTCACAAGACATCTTGTCGATACCGCTACAGCCCCTGTTACGCTGCACTGCCTTGTAGGCTTGGAGTAGGTTATCAGGACTGATGATGCGCTCCAATAAGTGTTCCTTGTCGAATGGTACTTCCACGATGTTGTCTTCACATATCCACATGAAGGTCTGCGCTCTCACATATCCTTCGGATTCCGTCCTATCTTTCTGTGGGCAGCCCTTGACTTCTGCCAATGTTTTCTGCATTCTTTCCTTCATAAGGTACGTTTCAATTACTATCGTTTAATTTATAGGTTCTGCCCTTCATGGAGCGTTATCGAGAACTCCACTACTATGGCATCTGCTGACTTCTCACAGCAAGCTTTACTCCATGACTTTCGTAAAGGCAACTAATCGCCATGTCCGTGAGACCTCCTCGGATAAGGGCTTATTCTTTCCATCTTATACCCACTTCATTTACACCAACCATTCCGAATAGCTATAGGACTTTGATTTGTGTGGCAATCTCATCCATGGTCAAATGCCTTATATGAAGTTTCTCTACGTTAGGTCAGATGTTTGCCGCCAGCTTCTTTCAGATTCCACCTCGCAGTGGACACCCTTGCTATTGGCTATACAATTCCCGCTATTAGGGCTTGTTAGGGACTTGCACCCATTAGAATAAGCTCATGCCGAGCATACGACCAGAGAGCAGAATATCCTGATGGATTTCTGCTCTTTTTTGTTTTCCACAAAAGCGTGGATAAGTGTACGGAAAACCCCAATAATAACTTTTTAATAAGTTTGTAAATATCCACACATACCTATCTCAAACCAACAAAAAGAGGATATCCACATAGATATTATTAAGTTTTTAGAAACTTTTTCGCAGTTTTTGACCGAAAAAAGATATAAACTTATTAACTTTGCACCGAATTGGGGAAATGTTGATAAACCGGTTAATGCATTAAGAGACAAGAAAAAGATTTCAAAGGCCTCTGCGGATAAACTGGAATAAGACTTGGATAACGAAATACGCAAGTTTTTATGCAGAATGTTATCCACTTATCCACGGCATATCATTATCTCTATATTCTCTTTTAAAAAAATAAAAAATAAGAAATATAATATGAATGTTATGGTGAAAAAAGAATGGATTGAGAAAGGATACGTTGACGAACCTGTTGACGAAGCCTTGGACTTGAAAGCTGAAATCAGAAAGCTTTGCAAGGAGAAAGATGCTATTATCCTCGCCCACTACTATACGGTAGGTGCGATTCAGGACATCGCCGACTTTGTTGGCGACTCTCTGGCTTTGGCTCGTAAAGCTGCAGAAACCGATGCCCAGCTAATGGTTATGTGTGGCGTGCACTTCATGGCTGAGACATGCAAACTCTTGAGTCCTGACAAAATTGTGATCTGTCCTGACTTGAATGCTGGTTGCTCGCTTGCTGACAGCTGTAAGGCTGAGGATTTGAAAAAGTACAAGGAAGAGCATCCAGGATATAAGGTTGTGAGTTATGTAAACACCACGGCTGCAGTGAAGGCGCTAACTGATTGTGTAGTGACAAGCGGTAATGCCAAGAAGGTGATTGACAGTTTCCCACAGGACGAAAAAATCATCTTTGGTCCAGACTATAATCTCGGTAACTATATAAACAGCATTACAGGCCGCAATATGTTGCTTTGGAACGGTGGCTGCCATGTACATGAGAAATTCTCTGTAGAGGCTATAGGTAAACTGAAGCAGAAGCATCCTGAGGCTGTTGTGATGGCTCACCTGGAGTGTAAGGCACCAGTACTTGCTGTAGCTGATGTAAAGGGCTCTACAGCCACCATGTTGCATTATGCCCAAGAGCATCCTGAAATCAAGGAGTATATTATCGCTACAGAGGCTGGTATCCTGCATGAGCTGGAGCGTAATTGTCCTAACGTAATTTTCTATCCCGTACCTCCAGAGGTAAGCGAGGGTGGAGTAGGTTGCAGCTGCAATGAGTGTGAGTATATGAAGATGAATACGCTCAAGAAGATATATAATGCATTGAAATTTGGTTGGCCAACAGTTGAAGTGGCTCCTGAAATAGCGAAAAAAGCGGTCAAACCAATAGAAAAGATGTTGTCACTATCGTAGAATAATGTGGTAAAAATTATAAGATTGGTGGTAAAAATTGTTTTTATGGATGAAAAAAATCATATTTCGCTACCATAAAATGTATAATTTACGACTTTATAGACAAAAATCGTCGTATCTTTGCATCAGTTAAAACAAACGGACGTTGTGAAACGTCATTTCATCATCTTTTACTTATACAAATAATATTAGAAAATTTAATCTAATTATAAAGATAGAGCGTTCAAGTGATTTGAATGCTCTATTTTTGTTTATATAGGATTTTCTCTTATTCCTCTGTATGCTTATCCGGATGGGAGAAATCTTTATGCCTTCATTCATTTATTTCTTGATAAGAAAGAGAAGTGCAATTCGTCCTACGTATGTACTTATCATCTTTCTGAACATCATATATTTCTTGGTATATTCTTTGTTCGGAAGAGGATATAATCCGTGTTTCCTTAATTCTCTGATCGCATGATTCAAGGATATCAATGAATGCTTCAAACGGATATTGTTAACCAGATAATCCATCGAGAGCTGGGCTATACGGCGGTTGAGTGCCTGGCGCTCTGCTACAGGAACCGTATCGAGCAACTTCTGAAGATGTAGAATCACCTCTAGTTTATTGTCCATGTGGATATCTATCTTATCCTTATTTTCTAATTCGCCAGGCGCGTATTTATCCACTCTATTATAATAAGGTGAGGTCTGAGTCTTGAATATTCGTTCTGCCCGTAAGAAGAGTTGTGGTGTAAATTCCTCGTCCTCGCCAAAACTGATGTTTGGTGAGAACAGCAAGCTACCCACAATGGCGCGGCGGAATATATAGGAACAGGCTGAGCCTAAAAGGGTATTGTTGTTGAGGTATTTTGTGCCGCTGATTGGGGTAGGGAGTTCGTAAGACGGTTCTCCTGTATCATCCTTGCTGAAACAGAATGTAACGATATCTGGATTATGGAATCTCACGATGTCAAGGCAATGTTCATAGGTTGGCTGAAGAAGATAATCATCTCCTTCTATAAACTGGATGTATTTCCCTTTGGCTAAGTACATGCCATAGTTGCGTGCCATACTGCTGCCTAAGCCGGGTATTCTTAAATAGAACAGGTTATCCAGCAACTCTTTTATCTGGCTGGCTACCAGTTCATCGCTACCATCATCAACGAGAATTATTTCCCTCTCTTTGGCATTGAGCGAAAGCTGAAGGATACTATTGATGCATTCTACAAGATATTCCTTCTGATGGTTGCTTGTAGTAATGATGAAACTCACCAATGGTGAAGATATCTCTGATATTAATTCTTTCTGCATAAGTTATTCTTTTTTATGACTGCAAAGATAATAAAAAGATTTAATTTACGTATTAATAGTAGTACAAAAAACATAAAAATGGAAATAGTTTGTTCTACTGATAGTAAATATATCATGCCGACCGGTATCATGTTGACCTCTTTGTTTGAGAGCAACATAGGAGAAGTTGTCAATGTACATCTCTTGCATGATCAGAATTCTGCTGCATTATTGAATCCTATCAGAACCATAGCTGCCCGTTATCAGCAAACAATTCATTTCTATCTTATCAGCGATGAGATTTTCAAACATTTTCCAGTTGGTCTGGATTTTCAAGTAGATCATGTAGGAACTTCGTTTGCTACTTATTATCGTTTGTATCTTGCGGAAATTTTGCCTGCTGATATTGATAAAGTTATCTATCTGGATGGCGATATTCTGGTTGTGGATAAACTTGTTGAATTGTGGAATACTTCTGTAGAAAACTATGCAATTGCCGCTGTTCCAGATAGTTATGATAATAATATTGAACACTATAATCGCCTGCGTTATCCCCAATTTATGGGTTATTTCAATGCTGGTATGTTAATTGTCAATCTGAGATATTGGCGTGAAAAGCAGGTTCATTCCCAATTCTTTGATTATGTGAAATCTAATGCGGAAAGGTTGAAATGTCATGATCAGGATGTACTTAACTATCTGTTTAAGGATTCTAAGTTGGTATTACCTATCAGATATAATGTACTGAATGAGTATTGGTTCGATTTGCGTTATTCTCTTATCTCCTGGGAATTTGATGAACAGATATTGGAAGCTCAGGCTCATCCGGCCATTATCCATTTTACGGGTATTCCTAAACCATGGTATAAGAACTGTAAGCATCCATGGAAAAAAGAATTTGATAAGTATAAAGCGATGAGTCCTTGGCGTGATGAAAAAGAAAAGCGCTGGATGCCATTGAAGTTCTGCCTGGAGAAAATGGCCATAAAACTGGTGGTAAGCATGGGACTGCGCAAATCTGATTATATTGTAGAAAATAGGTATATTGAATTGTCTTAAGTTTCTTATATTCAAGTATCTTATAAATAAGTATCATATAAAGTTATGAAGATTCTGTTGGTAGGTGAGTCTAGTTTACTACATAATACTCTCAAAAAGGGATTAGTAGAACTTGGACATCAGGTAACGCTGATGTCCGACGGCAATGATTGGCACAACTCTCCTCGTGACATCGACTTGCGCCGTAATATGGAGCGTTATGGAAGATGGAGCGGGCTTATGGTATTGTGGAAAATTGTCTGCAATCTTCATAAGATATGTGGAAATGATATTGTTCAGGTGCATAACTATCAATTTGTGCCTTTGATGGGGTGGTGGAACATGCTGATATTCTGGTTTCTCAAGTTTACCAATAAGCGAATCATTAAAGGCTGTTTTGCCGATGACTCACATCTGTTCAGACAACAGGCCAAGGGTATTCCTGCTTATTCTGATACTTTTTGGAATGGTAAATTACAGAATATCGAGGAAAATAAAGAGCGTATGGCTTTTCATTTCATGCCTCAGTTTGATAAGTGCTGGCATACTGTATCTTATCATTCAGATGCTTTAATAGCCTGTCTTTATGAATATTACCTCTGTTATGATGTTTCTGAATTTCATAAAAAACTCTACTATATTCCTCTTCCGATGATAATTCCTGCTATAGATGAAAACAGGCAGAAAGGGAATGGTGAGGTTATCAAAGTGCTTGTAGGTTTACAACCTAAGCGCGAGTATCTGAAAGGTGCTTTAAAGATAGCTCATTTTGTGGAAATTCTGGCAAAGAAATATCCTGGTAAGATAGAACTCAAATATGTAGAAGGAGTAGTTTATGATGAATATTGCCGGATGCTGGATGAAGCAGATGTTCTGGTAGATCAGTTTTATAGTTATACTCCATCCATGAATTCGTTGGCAGCCATGGCACGTGGTACTGTGGTTATCGGTGGAGGAGAGGAAGAATATTATGAGTTCATTGGCGAACCAGAATTACGCCCTATTATCAATGTGAGTCCTGAGTATTCAGAATCTCAGAATGTGGCAATCATTGAGCAGGCTTTCTTCGTCAAGGATAATCTTGCTAAGCTATCTTCTCAAAGTATAGATTTTGTAAAGAAATATTATAATTATACTTCTGTGGCTAGCACTTATGTGAAACTTTATGAAAAGCTTTTGGCCAGTTCTAACTAAGTTACTCTCTTTTGTCCCGTGATAAATGGTAAATATCTATATATAAACCATGTAACGAGTGTAGTACATAAATATACAATCAAGAATACGCCTATTACTGATAAGTAGTTTCCTGAATAAGAAAGGTGTAGGTGATTGCATATTTTTCCAATACAGAAAGGAATGCCTCCACATAGGAAATAGTATACGATACAATGTCTTCCAGTCCACTCTAACCATTTACAAGATGGAATCTTTTTAAAGAGAGTTGTGGTGACAAGAGTACCTATCAAAATATTTAAGATAAATAGGGGATAATTAGTTATGTTAATACGCCATATAGTCATCATAACATATGTTCTATCCACATATATCTTAATCGTTATCCACAGTATTAATAACAGAATAATTTGTGATGTCTTTATTTTTTTATAAATGCTTTGCTCATGTTTGTGGATTATATATCCTATACAACAGAAAAACATGGCTTGCAATGAGTTATCTAATTGCCAAAAGTAACAGTCTGTAGTTTGCGGTAACCATCCAGATATGCCAAAAGCGATAGTGCAGATAGGTAGAATATACCTATCTTTCTCATGAGTTATCCATAGTGATATTGAAAAAAGAATTTCAGCTACTATAAGTGCTGCAACAAACCAAGAAGCTTTCCCCATGATAATGGATTGAAATATATTCAAAATATCTATACTCGCTCCATGAACAATTGCTTTTGGAAGTGCTAGAAGTGATGTAAAAATAAAGTATGGCATTAGCAAACTTCTCCCTATAGATTTCATTTTATGAGCTATACAGAATTGCTGTTGTGGCTTATACATTAAATAACCCGATAAAATGAAAAAAAAGACCAATGCATCCGTCAAATACAGATTTTGGTTAATGATATGATAATCCAGATAATAAGATTCTGTAGGGGGTGTAATTTAAACTGTGTCAAGGCTTGTTCTTAACTTTTATTCCCACTCCCTGCTGGGGGCTGCCCCCAGCAGGGAAGCCTTTTCGGCTGCAAAGTTACATAATTTTAAATCTATCTCCAAATTTTATTGCCAATTGTTGAGAAATTTGTCCCCAATTTGCCAGTGGCATAGTCCATTTCTTACGGATGTTACGGTAAGCTAAGTACACAAGCTTCTCCAAAGAATTATCCGTAGGAAAGACCCCTTTAGTCTTTGTGACCTTTCTTACCTGTCTGTGATACCCCTCAACCGTATTGGTCGTATAAATGAGTTTACGGATGGCTGGAGTATATTGGAAATACTCTGTCAGACGTTCCCAATTGTCACGCCATGACTTGATGACAATTGGGTACATCTCTCCCCACTTAGACTCTAACAGGTCTAAATTAGCAGCAGCGGAGTCTTTGTTTACTGCACCATATACTGTTCTTAAATCCTTGATAAACTCCTTTTGATGCTTACTGCCAACATACTTGATAGAATTGCGTATCTGATGGACAATACAGAGCTGCACAGAACTCTCAGGAAATACGCTTTGGATGGCATCTGGGAAGCCTTTGAGACCATCAATACAACAAATCAAGATGTCTCGAACACCACGGTTCTGAAGATCCGTAAGAACTTCTAGCCAGAAGTTAGCTCCTTCACTCTTAGACACATACATACCTAACAGTTCTTTTTGGCCTTCCTTGTTGATACCAAGAATGTTGTAAATGGCTCGTGTGACAGCTCTGCCATTCTCATCCTTTACCTTATAATGGATAGCATCAAGCCAGCAAATGGCATATACAGGATCGAGCATGCGAGACTTCCAGGAGGTGATTTCGGGTAATACACGGTCTGTTATAGAGCTGATAGTATCGGCTGATAGAGTTGTGTTGAACTCACGCTCAAAGTAGCTGCTGATATCACGTGTGCTGGTGCCCATGGCGTACATCTCAATAATCTGGTCAGCCATGCCATTGGCAAGAATAGTCTCACGCTTCTTTACGGTCTCAGGTTGGAAAGTTCCGTCTCGGTCACGAGGAGTCTCTATAGTGACCTCACCATATTTTGTTTGAACCTTCTTACTCATCTTACCATTACGACGGTTGCCGGAAGAGCGTTCCTCTTCACTTAAATGAGCATCCATCTCACCTTCGAGAGCTGAGTTGAGAATACGCTCTAACAATGGAGCTAATGCTCCGTCCTTGCCAAATAAGGCTTCACCACTACGCAACTGCTGAGCTGCTTTCTTGTAATCAATTTCTAAGTTGTCCATAATATAAAAACTGTGTTAAACTACTTTTATTGTAGCTTGACACAGTTTAATTTACACTCTCATTCTGTATGGTCTAGCAAAATAGCTAACATACAGAATCCTCGCAAATTATCTATCCATCCTATTCTTTTTAAAGAATTAATTGATGTTGTATTGTTGTTAATATATCTTCCCATTTCTTTAAAATGTTTGATTTGTCATATTTATCTCCTGTTTCTAAGGCATGTATCCCTAACTCTTTTCTAAGATGAGAGTTGCTAATCAGTTTGGTGATAGCCTCAGTGAAAGCATTCTGATTATCTTGAGTTACGATAAGTCCGTTATATTCGTTTTGAATAATATCACTTGCTCCATATTTGAAGTTAAAGGTTACAGATGGTAGTCCGCATGATTGAGCTTCTAACATTACAATACCTTGACCTTCATAATGTGAAGACATTATGTGTAGACTATAGTTGGGATATATTTCCATCATATTTTCTCCTCTGCCACACAATTTTACCTGTTTTTCCAATCCTAAATTTGTAATTTGCTCTTGTAATATATGGTAAAGTGAGCCGGTTCCATAAATATCGAGTTGCCAGTCGGGATATTGTTTGGCTACATTTTTCCAACAGGTAATCAATCTGTCAAATCCTTTCTGTTGTTCTAATCTTCCTACAGCAATAGCTTTTTTGCAACTGTAGTCTTTTACCTTTTGGTGAGGTATGTTGATAAAGTTGGGGATAACGTATACATTCTTTGCCGATTGAAATTCTTTAGCATCGTCATGAGTCAGACAAACTATGGCATCAGCTTTTCTTTCCATTAATCCGAATAGTGAGTGAAAAGGATTGAATGAACGTGCCAAATGTGATTCGTATATTCTTCTTGCCTTGGTATGACAAAGAGGTAATAACAAAGCTCCCAATGTAGTGGTAAAGAATACTACGTCGGGATTAATCTGTTTTATTGTTTTATTTAATCTGTAAGCTGCTAATAATAATGTAATTATTCTGCTTAATAGCTTATATACTTTATTTCTTGTCTTCTTGGCAAAAGGAACATGAAGATGAATCAGCCGGATACCTTCGTCTAATATATACTGTTGTTTCCGTTTATCTTCATACACAGAAATTACAGTAACCTGATGATGGTATTCTTGATAGAATGTATTAGCTTTCATAGAAACGATTTTTTCTACGCCTCCATTCTCAGAATAGTCTTCTATGATGTATACTATATTCATGTTTAATGAGTTGTTAATCCTTTTATTTTGTGTATAAGAAAAATAATGTTCTTTACTATAGATACTCTGAACATCAATCGTTTGTATAATGAATATCTACTTCCTTTTCCATTACAAGAAATGGTTAAGGAATGACGGCGGAAATAGATAAGTTTATCATCTATGAATTTTACCTTATATAGAAAGGCTGCCACATTTCCTATCCAGATATCATGCATGGGAATATCTTTAGGAAAAGGTAATGCTGCCTCTTTTACTCGTTTTGTAAATGCCATGCAGCACCCTGTATATCCGTTTTTATAGAGGATATTATATACTCTTCCACTTTTTATGTTCATTAATTGATAGAGCGATGGTGATGTAATTTTCTGATTTTCATCTGTTACTTCTGCATCGCTGATGATGCAGTCGTAATGTTGTAGCCATTTCAGACAGATTTTCACTTTATCATCTTTCCAAACATCGTCTTGATCTGCTAGAAATATATAGTCACCTTTGGCTTCCTTTAATGCATTTTCAAAATTGAGAGTTGGTGAGTGACGATAGACACCATCTATGATTTTTATTCTTTTATCGTTAAAACTCTTGATAATAGAAATCGTATTATCTGTGGAGCCATCGTCAGAAACGATGACTTCATCTTGGAGAGACAGCTGAAATAAGATAGAATTCAACTGCTCTCTGATATATTTCTCACCATTAAAGGTGGCTATACAAACTGTTATCATCGTATGATGGCTATTTTACAAACTGTTCCTTTCTCTCCTTCTTCTGTAGCAGTTTCTACCATATATATTCCACTTGCTACTTTTCTACCCTTCAGGTCGCAACCATCCCAGCTATAACTTCCACCGGTACTTTTACCTTGGTTTACGAGCGTACCATTAACAGATACTATCTTAATATCTGCATGAAAGCTTAGTCCTACAATATTAATACTGCCTGTATAATCTGGTTTTACAGGGTTAGGATAAGCGTAGACATTATCCTTTGTCATTTCTTCGTTTGTTGCTGTAACATCACTCATATATGAGCATAATCCCTGATCTGTTGCAAAATAAACCAAACCATTAGGCATGATGATGATGTCTTTTATTAAATTGGATGGTAATGGAGAATTCTCTGTAGTAAAGTGTTTCACTTCTGTATTACAGTCATCGCTGATAACATATACTCCATTATTAGTGGTACCCATCCATTTTCTGTTACCTGCATCTACGGCTATACATCTTACTTCTACATTAGAGAGTAAATAGTCGGCATAATTTGTACCATCATTACGTGGTATTTTATGCTGGGTAAATTCACTGGATTCATTTTCTACGTTCATTTTTGAAAGATAGATAGGGCCTAATGTTGTTCCTAACCAGATATTACCAACTTTATCTTCTGTGGCACAAAGTACAAATCTTGGATTGAGGGCAGTTTTATCCTCGTTGATGAAGTTTGGACCATACTGAGTGATTTGATCCGTAGTTGGATCAAATGCATAGAGTTTACAACTTTCCCACCAGTTATTAATAAACCATAGTCTATTGTCATAACTTACATCAAAGAAGTTAATCATATTTCCATTATATACATCAGTTATTTCATTATGAGTGAATGCTGTCCATTCATCACTATTCTGTGTATATTTCCATATTGGATAATCGATATCTATATTTGAAGAACTGTTCAGTACCCACAGGTTACCTTCTTTGTCATATTTTATACCTGTTATCAGTAGATAATCGTCGCTATTTACGCAAGACTGTAATGGGGAATTGTTACGATTGTAACTCTTTATAAACTTCTGATTTTGAAATTCATATAGTCCACTTTTTGCACCAACCATAACATGACCTTCTTTTTTAGGATCAAAATCCATGCAGAGAAGGTCTATGTAATTATGACCTATCATTTGACTTGTAGGCTGTTCGAATTCACTCCAGGTATCACCATTCCATACATGTACTTCACCAGGATTGTTATAATCACCTTCTTGTGACCAACTTCCTGGTACTGCATATATAGTACCATTATTTAAATATAATTTGTGGAACCTGTTTGATGTAGGTCCGTCAGGACGTACGCCTTCTGTTTTATATTGGCGTTCCTGGTTTGTATCTACAGTATAATAGGTCAGTTTACCATCTGATGTTGTTGTCCACCAGTATTTAGAGTTTGAGTCGTATACGTTTAGATAATCTTCCGTAACCTTTATATAATCCCCTGTTCTGATCCAATTTCTTTTGTCTAGCAGATTATCTGTCAGTTTTCCACGAAATAATCCTGCACTCGCTGATGCTGCATAGAGATAATCGCCGTCTATATATGAATAGTTAACTTCGAAATCTAAAAGATAACTATTGCTGATACTTCCATCTTTTACATTTATTTTGATAATTCCTATACCTGTAGAAAGATAAGCATATTGCCCATAACAGTATATATGGTTGATATTTTTATTACCTGTCGTAGAATACTGATAGAAGTCAGAGATATTGTCAACATTACAATCTAACCCAAGCAAATCTATATTAGAATTGCTGTATGTGATAATTAGCTTTTTACATGTAGGATTATATCTGATATGACTGATATCTACGTCTGATAAATAGTTTGATTTGTCATATGTTTTTATACTACCATCTTTGATATTATATGAAAATAAACTACCTGATGCCAATGCAAAAGCAGTTTCTTTAGCAGGAGCTATTTCTGTAATATTATAATAACTGCGATACATAGTCCATGTACCTATCTGAGCAGATAACTTCGATAGGTACGAAAATAGAAATATTATGATAAATATAAAAGTTTTCTTCATAAAGTTCTGAATATAATAATATTGTTATAGTCTTCATTGGCTATTATTTAAAAGCCTAATACTATATTAACTGCAAATATAACTATTTATTGTTTTTATAAACAGATACTTATAGATATTTTTGAAGTTGATGCTGGATGGGTGAAACGATGGCTTTCTTTGCTATCCATGCTGTGAGGATAATAAAAGCGAGGGATAGGATGAATTGGAATTCTTGATGTGGATTTCCTTCTCCATATCGTTTAAGAAATATACTCTGTATGATGCGAAAGCAGAGATTATGACAGAGAAATATTTCAAAACTGATGCTGCCTAGCCATAGCAAGAGTTTATTATGGAATATCCTAATAAAACAACCTTTACCTTGATCTCTTGCTGTAAAATAGAACACGGTTATGGCTGATGGTATCCAATAAATAATGGCACAGCGAATGTTCGGATTGCAATGGATTGATAGGAAATACATTGCGATAAACAGCAATACCACTCCCATATCCGATAGGTTTACTTGCCAGAAAGAAGTTGAGTTTGTTATCTTATCTGCTATTTTTTTACCTTTTTCTGATCTGCATACTTTATATAAAAGGATACCTATCATGAAATCTATCATTCTGAATAATGGGTGGGCATAAATGTAGCCGGCTGAATAATCTGCTTGTGCACAGAGCGAGATACTGATATAAACTGTCATATATATACTTATTGTTGCTAATAAGTATAACCAGGAATGTCGCATAATCCAAGCGTATAAATACTTAAATATAAGATAGAAGAAGATAAGATCAGAAATAAACCATGTAGCTGCATTGAGATGAGCCATAAAGTCATGTGCCGGATACCAGGTTTGTATCAACAGCGAATGGGATAGAATCTGATACCATGGTAATATACGCCCTAATCGCCAATCCATTAATATGAGAATGGCGAGAATCAGAATATGAAGAGGATAGAGTTTGATGATACGGGAAAGGAAAAAAATTCTGTTTCCCAATACTTCTTTCTGTAGTTTTTCTCCTTTGCTTAAAGAGAGTACAAAACCACTGATAACAAAGAAAATGGCAACAGGAAACTCGCCCAAGTAATTGATTAAATCTTGGGATATGGGTAGGGTGGAATGCGAAATCACAATCATTAGGATAAGAATGAATCGCAGGGAATTGAGTGTCCTGATCATGATGCCTTTTCTTTGTTATAATGTTATTCTATTCTGTATCAATAGTTCGTTAATAATTCAATAATGTGCTAAGCAGCTATACGCTGTAAGCACGAGAGATCTTTGAAAATCTTGCTAATTAAAGTTCGGTTCGGGGTGTACCCGCTTGCTTTAAAAATTCGTTTCACCAGATAAATGTTGGTCATCAGTGACTTGAATGAAGACATAGAATATTCCATTCCCATCTCCTTCATAGTTACCTTGGCAACATTTAGTGATGTGAACGAAGCATTGAAAGCAAAATCGAGTTTCCACTTATCGCGAGCCTGGCAGTCCATAAGACCAGTATAGCCTTTGGTGTCACGAAAGCAAAATTCGATTTGGAACCTGGTTCTATAATAAAGAAGTACCTCTTCACCCGAAAGTGAGGTGTCTGTAGAGAAGAATAGTTTCTTCTTGCCATTCGGCATCTGCCAGATGACAAGTCTAACTTTACACCTGAGTGCCTTGGAATAGGCTATCAAAGTATAAGCTGTTCCTTCTATATCTTTCATCTCCATCTTCTCCATTCGAGTGAGGTCAAGATTCTTCATATCAATCTTGCCATCCTTGGTCTTTGGGCGACCACGTTTTCCAGTACGTGGACCAGCATAGACATAATAAAGAGACAAGCATTGTCACGAAAGCGGCTTATCAAAGAGAACCCTTCTTTCTTTATCCCATTAACAAATGTACTTGTAGAGAAGTAAGCATCTGCAACTATGAGGGTTGAGAGTTTGAGAAGTTCCTTGCGATAACGCTTAATGACGCCGAAGAAATCTACCATTGTCTTGTTTCTAAGACTCAGTTCTTTATTACTTAGCGACTGGTATGCTTTTTTAACATCATGCAGTCTTTGGCATCAATATCAATGAGGCCAATACCCATGATTTCGAGACCATGTTTAACAGACTGTGCACATCCCGACCAAAAACGACCGATATGTGGAGTCTTCTTGCCAGCTTTGCTGATGTAGCTGGGATCAATGGCAATAGCCCATCTTCCCTGTTTACCAAAGAAGCGCTTGGCAAGTGAGACATTAAGTTTGAGCCAGTCAATGCTTTTCGACTTTTTTAAGCCGAATGCGTTGCGATAGGTTTGCTCAACATGCGAGCCATACCTCCCCATTTGGGTGAAATTTATCTTTCTTGGTATTACCATGAACAAAATTATCACCTCGATGAGTATTTTCTCGAAACTTTTTGTTAACTTTGCAGCCGAATCTTCAACTGCATCTTTAAAGATATCCATATATTGGTCAAGTCCTGTATTCATATATTTTGCGTTTGTCGTTTTGCGTTTGAAAATCGTGATTTGACCAAAAGTTACTGAAAAGCATTTCTTAATATAAGTTATTGATTTGACCAGACGATTAAATTTAATTTAGTATTATGTTTTGAACAAGAATAAATCTTATTTCTTTTTTCCAAATATTTAACGGCTCTGGCTCTTGACTGATGCCGTTCTTGATTTCCTCACCCAGCTCAGCAAAACTGGTCATATTCTTCCGGAACGAAATAGCCGAAGCCTTTAATCGGTGGCGATATACTACCTCGTAGTCGCTGCCCAGGATGTCGCGAATCTCCTGGAGTTTATGCTGGTTATTTGTTGCAAAAACTATCCTTTTCATAAGTTTATAATTTATAGTTAATAGTTTATAGGGCATTCTTGCAATAGTGCTTCTTGCTATACGGCGAAGCCGCTATAAACTTTTAACTTTTAATTGTTTTAATGTCTTTATCTTTGATTTTCACCTTCATCTCATCAAATCCCTCGCCATACACACCGATGACGGAACTCTGACTTACAAAGGCATTTGGGTCGATGATCTTGACGATACGGAAGATGGTGACGCTCTCGTTCTTCTTTGCTAGGATACAGAGCACCTTCATCTCGTTGCCCGTGTACCAGCCATGGCCATCGAGAATGGTTACGCCATGATCCATCTGCATACCGATGGCATTGGCTATCTCCTGATATTTCTTGCTGAATATCATAAACTGCACACTTTCTCGCTTGGCATTCATCACATAGTCGAGTACCAGGTTTTCTATCACCATCGTACAGAGACAGAATACTACCTTTCTAACAGCGTCTATCGTGGTAAACTCTGGTTTTGCATTGAAGACGAAGAATGAACTGCCCACGATAAGGAGATCCACGAAGATAAGCACACGGCCCAGCGAGATGTTGTGATATTTGTTGACGATGGCAGCAATGATATCCGTTCCACCTGTACTTCCATTATGCAGAAAGACGATGGCGAGTGATAAGCCCGTAAACAGACAGCCGATGATGAGCGACATGAAGTCCTGTCCCTCTCCCAATATCTGCACCATCTTGCCATCTTCACCTATCATCCAGTCTTGCGCCAGAGCCAAAAATAGGGAGAGCATGATGATGGCATAGATGGTCTTCACCATGAACTTGAATCCCAGTATCTTCAGCGCGGCAAGCAGCAAGGCTGCATTGATGAGAAAATAAGACAAATAGATAGGTATCCCCGTGCCGTAGTAAATCACGGCTGCGATACCCGTTACGCCACCCGTTACTATCTGGTATGGAAGCAGGAAAATGGTCCATCCAAATGTGTAAAGCAAGAGTCCAAGGGTGATGTAGAAATAATCCTTGCACTCATTCTTAATTGTTTGACTGATTGCTATTTGCATAATATTTTCCTCGTATTTTAAAGCACAGAAGGTCGCCCATTTTTAGATGAGACGACCTTCTGTATATTATCTATAAATTACTTTTTCAACACAACGTTGACGATCTTCTTTGGTACGATAATCACCTTCAACACGTTGAATCCTTCCAAGTACTTCTGGCTCTTCTCGTCTGCCAATACCTGCTTCTGGATTTCCTCGTTAGGAGTATCCACAGGGAAAGTCATCTGGAAACGAGCTTTACCGTTGAAGGAAATGGTGAGCTGCATGTCGTTCTCCTTCAGATACTGCTCATCATACTTTGGCCATGCTGCATCGCAAACGCTGCCCTGCTCGCCAAGTGCTGCCCACAACTCTTCTGCGATGTGTGGAGCGAATGGAGCGATGAGGATGACGAGGTCTGTGAGCAGTTCCTTGTTGCGGCACTTCTGCTGACCGAGTTCGTTCACGGCAATCATGAAGGCTGAGATAGATGTGTTGTAAGAGAACTTCTCGATATCCTCACTTACCTTTTTGATGAGCTTGTGAACGCTCTTCAGGCTCTCTGGCTTCGCTGCCTCGTCGGCTGAAGGAAGGAAGTTGTCGGTACGGTTCTCGTAGAACAGACCCCAGAACTTTTTCAGGAAGCGGTGGCAACCGTCGATACCGTTGGTATCCCAAGGCTTGCTGGCTTCTACAGGACCCAGGAACATTTCGTAGAGACGCAGGGTATCAGCACCATACTTCTCGACAATCATATCTGGATTTACCACGTTGAACATACTCTTAGACATCTTCTCGATAGCCCATCCGCAGATGTACTTGCCATCTTCCAGGATGAACTCAGCGTTCTGATACTCAGGGCGCCAAGCCTTGAATGCCTCGATATCCAAAACATCGTTGCTTACGATGTTTACATCTACGTGGATAGGAGTTACGTCGTAATCCTTCTTCAGATTCAAACTAACGAATACAGGAGCCTTGTCGTGGTCATCGCTGTTGATGCGGTAAACGAAGTTAGAGCGGCCCTGAATCATGCCCTGGTTCACCAGCTTCTGGAATGGCTCTTCCTTGCAGCTTACGCCGAGGTCGAACAGGAACTTGTTCCAGAAACGGGAGTAAATCAAGTGACCGGTAGCATGCTCGCAACCGCCTACGTAGAGGTCTACGTTCTGCCAGTACTCATCAGCCTCCTTGCTTACGAGTGCCTCATCGTTGTGAGGATCCATATAGCGCAGGTAGTAAGCAGATGAACCTGCGAAACCTGGCATGGTGTTGAGCTCCAGTGGAATACGGTCTTGTTATCTACGAGGCTCTTGTCAACCACCTCTTTCTTCTCGGCATCCCAAGCCCACTTCTTGGCTCTGCCCAATGGTGGCTCGCCAGTTTCTGTTGGCTTATAGGTCTCAATCTCAGGCAATTCGAGTGGCAGGCATTCCTCTGGAACCATCTGTGGCATTCCGTCCTTGTAATATACTGGGAATGGCTCGCCCCAGTAGCGCTGACGGGAGAAGATGGCGTCGCGGAGACGATAGTTTACCTTTACTCGGCCGATGCCCTTCTCGGTAACAAACTTCTTGGTAGCTGCGATAGCCTCCTTCACGGTGAGTCCGTTCAGAGAGAAACCGTCCATGCTGCTCTTGCCTGCTACAGGTGAGTTGGTTACGATGCCTTCCTTGGCATCGAAGCTCTCCTCTGAAACATCAGCACCCTCGATAAGAGGAATGATAGGCAGGTTGAAGTGCTTGGCGAAGGCGTAGTCACGGCTATCGTGAGCTGGCACAGCCATGATGGCACCTGTACCATATCCTGCCAATACATATTCTGAAATCCATACAGGGATTGCCTCGCCGGTGAATGGATTGATGGCGTAGCTTCCTGAGAATACACCGGTTACGCTGTGGTTAGCCATACGATCCAACTCGGTACGCTTCTTCACGTAATCGAGATACTTCTCTACCTCTTCCTTCTGTTCGGCAGTAGTTACCTGCTGAACATACTCGCTCTCTGGAGCCAGAACCATGAAGGTTACGCCAAACATGGTATCGGCACGGGTAGTGAAGATGGTGAACTTCACGTCGCTGTCCTTTACAGAGAATTCAACCTCTGTACCCTCAGAACGGCCAATCCAGTTTTTCTGGGTTTCCTTGATACTGTCGCTCCACTGGATGGTCTCCAAACCATCGAGCAGACGCTGAGAGTAAGCAGATGTTCTCAAGCACCACTGCTGCATCTTCTTCTGGATAACAGGATAACCGCCACGCTCACTTACGCCGTTTACTACCTCGTCGTTGGCAAGCACAGTACCCAGACCTGGGCACCAGTTTACCATCGTTTCACCGAGGTAAGCGATGCGGTAGTTCATCAGAATCTGCTGCTTCTTCACGTCGTCGAAGCTGTTCCATTCCTCGGCTGTGAAGTCAATCTGCTCGTTCTGAGCCACGTTCAAGTCAGCAGAACCCTTCTCCTCGAAGCGCTTGATGAGCTTCTCGATAGGCTGAGCCTTCTGGCAGCTGTTGCAGAAGAATGAGTTGAACATCTTCTGGAAAGCCCACTGAGTCCAATGGTAATACTTAGGGTCGCAGGTACGAACCTCGCGGTCCCAGTCGAAAGAGAAGCCGATTTTGTCGAGCTGCTCACGATAGCGGTTGATGTTGGCTACGGTAGTAACCTCTGGGTGCTGACCTGTCTGGATAGCATACTGCTCTGCAGGCAATCCGTAAGCATCGTAACCCATAGGGTTCAGTACGTTAAATCCGTTCAAACGCTTGTAGCGTGCATAGATATCGCTAGCGATATAACCAAGTGGGTGACCTACGTGCAAACCAGCTCCTGATGGATAAGGGAACATGTTGAGCACATAGAATTTCTTCTTGTTTTCATCCTCAGTCACCTTATAGATCTTGTTCTCGACCCATTTCTGGTGCCATTTCTTCTCGATTTCTCTGAAGTTGTATTCCATTGTTTTATCTAATAATTATGTTTCTTTTCTTAAATATAATAAGGTATAACCCTATTCAAGGTGCAAAATTACATTTATTTTGGCACATAACAAAATAAAATGCAAGTTTTTTATGAATTTAATGTCTTAGCATGCACACACTTCATGTTCTTTTCCAGTTGGGCGGTAGAGCTGGCTCCTACCAATACGCTGGTTACACCTTTCTGCTGCAATATCCAGGCAAGTGCCATTTCGGCGAGTGTTTCGTCTCTTTCTCCTGCTTCTGCGTTCCATTTCTTGAGCTGTTCCAGTAGTTCTGGAGTTAGAGCAGAGTGTTTCAGAAAATGCTCTTTTGCCATACGGCTGTCTGCCGGTATTCCGTTGAGATATCGGTCGGTGAGAAGTCCCTGTGCCAGAGGTGAGAACGAGATGAAACCGATGCCGTTTTCTGCGCAATAATCTAAGGTTCCATTCTCTTGTGGCGCATGGTCGAGCATGTTGAGTCTGTCCTGAAAAATGAGCAGCGGACAGTCGTGCTCCTTCAGATATTGGTCAGCAAACTTCAGGGCTTCCAGTGGCCAGCGGCTGATGCCGAGATAAAGAGCCTTACCTTGCTTCACGATGTCTACCATGGCTTGAAGGGTTTCTTCGAGCGGTGTGTTCGGATCGTAGCGGTGGCTGTAGAAGAGGTCAACATACTCGAGATTCATTCTCTTGAGACTCTGATTCAGACTGGCCATCAGATACTTACGGGAACCCCAGTTGCCGTAAGGACCTTCCCACATATCATAACCTGCTTTGGTTGAGATAAAAAGTTCATCGCGATAGGGTTTGAAATCATCTTTCATCAGTCTGCCCATCGTTTCCTCTGCACTTCCGTATGGAGGTCCATAGTTGTTAGCCAGGTCGAAGTGGGTGATACCATGGTCGAAGGCATAGTGAGTGATGGCACGACTTCTTTCGTAAGGATCTACCTCTCCGAAGTTGTGCCAGAATCCCAAACTTATTTTAGGCAGCAAGATACCACTCTTGCCGCCTCTCTTGTAGAGCGCTTCTGCATCGCTATAGCGATTGGCGTCAGCATGATAAATACCTTTAATGTCCATCATTCCTTATATTTTTTATTACGGCGAAGAGCCAGAAACTCTTCACTCTTCACCTTATCCTTTGTAAATGCCTATAAACAAGGCATTTGGCGTGGTGAAGAGTTTTTGTTCACTCTTCACCCACTCTTCACCACTCTTCACAGGTATGTGGTTAGGAGCCTGCCGGCTCTTCCTTTTCTACATCGCAAAGGTAATAAAAATATTTAATATAATCGTTGTATTGAATAAAAATTATTTTTTTTTCGATATAGATAAGTGGGGATGTAGTAAAGGTCGATTGGTTATGGAAAAACATTCATTGGCTTGCCAATTAAATAAACAATTCATCCATCGTAATCTGTTTCTGTACGATGTCGCTATGTTTGTTCTGCTTCAATCCGAAAGAAGTAATCAATGTGAGGAGAAGCGATTTGGATGTTTTCGTCTCTTCTGTGAAGATACGCAGTTTCTCCAGCAACTTCTCCTCATATTCCTTGCTGATTTCGAATTCGCTCTTGTAGAATTTCATCTCACAGATATTGATGGTTTCATCTTTCCGGTCTATCAGCAAGTCTATTTGAGTTCCCTTTTCTGTATTGCTGCTTCGCCATGAGCAAACCAAGGTCTGTACTCCCGAAATTCCCAGGGCGTGCTTGATTTTGTCTATATGGTTTAGACAAAGCATCTCGAAAGACAAGCCAGCCCAAGTATGGTATAGTTGACTGTTTTGGGAGGATGACCAGAAACTGGAATTCTGATACTTGTTGTGCTTGATGAAACGGAAGTAGAAGAGCGTATAGAAATCTACTAACTGGAATAAGGTGTTTCGCTTTTGGCGAATGTCGGAAGTCATCTTGTTGGCTGTGTTGAATGGTTCATACAGACGGATGAATCCGCATTGTTCCAATTCTTCCAGTACTGTAGAGAAAGCTCCATTATCTTTTCCTCCCGATGCCTTGACCAGTTCCTGTCGGGTCATACCCATTCCTTTGGTAGCAAGGGCAGTAACCACGGCGATATGGTCGGCTGATTTCTTAAACAAAGCTCTGTATAAGTCGTTGAACTCATCTTTCAGTTCTGCATTATCTGCGAAAAACAGCTGGTCGATGTTCTGTGCCAGACTTTTCGATTTATCCATCATAGACAGATAATAAGGTATTCCTCCCATAACCATATAGCATTCTGCTATCTGTTTTCGGCTGTAGCCGAAGTGGTAAGCCTTGAAGTATTCTTCGCATTCGTGCAGGGTGAATGGTTTTACTATCAGATGATGGGTCAGTCGGTTGTGCAAGCCACCACGGTTGCGAATCAGGTTGTTGATCATCCAGGAGGTGGCGGATCCGCAAACGATGAGTTTGATGTCGTTGCGCAGTACAGCCCAGCTGTTCCAGAAGTTTTCCAGTGCAGGTATGAATCCCGATTTGGCGGTATCCATCCATGGCAATTCATCGATGAATATTACTTTCTTGCCTTCCGGAAGTGTTTCTATGTATTGTGACAGGGCATAGAATGCCAGCAGCCAGCTCTTGAACGTCTGCAGAGTGGTGGAGTGGGTATATTTTTGCAGGGAAATGCTGAAGTTGACAAGCTGTTCGCCTTTGGCAACTCCGTTCATTCCTGTCATGAAGAAGGCAAAATGGTCTTCTACGGCTTTTCTGATGAGAAAAGTCTTGCCTACACGTCGTCTTCCATAGACGGCGATAAACTCTGATCTATCGGAGTTTATATATTCATTGAGCAGTTTGAGTTCTGCTTCTCTTCCTATCAGTCTCTGTTCCATATCTTTCGTTATTTTCTGCGCAAAGATATAAAAAAATCCCCATTAGCGCAAATTATTCGCGGATAATCTGCGCTAATGGTGTGAAAAAAGTACGTTAGCGCAGATTATCCCGTTAAGCGTTCGGCATTTCAAATCCGCCGGGACGCCTGTCGGGAGACTTTCTATTGACACCTGTCCGGAGACTTTCTATTAAACAAATCGTTCATCGTAATCTGTTTCTGTACGGTGTCGCTATGTTTGTTCTGCTTCAATCAGAAAGAAGTAATTCTCCAGTTTGTCCGCTTTGATTTTGCTAGATGTATGATACAAATACATTTTTAAGGACGACTTTTTGTGATTTTCTACACTTTTAAGGACGACTTTTTGTGGTTTTATACATTTTTAAGGACGACTTTTTGTGTTCATTGAAATAAAAAATGTATTTTTGCATTCAGAAACATCAAATAATCAGATAGTTATGAAGAGGTTACTTCATTAAAATTGATTTATTATTGTAGCCATAGCCGATAATCTTGACGTCTACTTTTGAATGGATTAAAGTTGGTGAACCTTGTATCTTGTATTGGAAGTAGATTGTATCTATTTTCTCTGTTGTGGCTATTTTGAGAGTTTTAACTTGATTAAATATTTCCATTGTTATCTTTTTGAATTTTTTATTGTCGCAAATAACCACTCTTTTTTTTACAATATATCCTTGTTGGTCTGTCTTGTACTCAATAGCAACGTATGCCTCCAAATTATTTTTTTGAAACTCAATAGGATATTTACATTTTCTTTTCAATTCGTTTATAAACAACTCTTTATTTCTATAGTCAGGATTACCTGTGCTTACTTGGCATACATCAAATAGTTGCGGAGATGTTCCCACAAGAGACACATTAGTATTGGAGTTGCATGAACCAAATACTACCAAAACTGTCAATAATATAATACCCACTAATTCCTTCATCTTTATTCTATATGATTTTATCTATCAATACTGCGTTAAATTAATATTTAATCGTCTGTAAATCAATAACTTATATTAAGAAATGCTTATGAAAACTTAACTGTAAAAAGTTGGTCAAGTCGCTGATTTTCAGTAACTTTGCAAATTACAACAAACGCAAAATTATATGAATACAGGACTTGACCAATATATGGATATCTTTAAAGATGCAGTTGAAGATTCGGCTGCAAAGTTAACAAAAAGTTTCGAGAAAATACTCATCGAGGTGATAATTTTGTTCATGGTAATACCAAGAAAGATAAATTTCACCCAAATGGGGAGGTATGGCTCGCATGTTGAGCAAACCTATCGCAACGCATTCGGCTTAAAAAAGTCGAAAAGCATTGACTGGCTCAAACTTAATGTCTCACTTGCCAAGCGCTTCTTTGGTAAACAGGGAAGATGGGCTATTGCCATTGATCCCAGCTACATCAGCAAAGCTGGCAAGAAGACTCCACATATCGGTCGTTTTTGGTCGGGATGTGCACAGTCTGTTAAACATGGTCTCGAAATCATGGGTATTGGCCTCATTTATATTGATGCCAAAGACTGCATGATGTTAAAAGCACACCAGTCGCTAAGTAATAAAGAACTGAGTCTTAGAAACAAGACAATGGTAGATTTCTATATCGGCGTCATTAAGCGTTATCGCAAGGAACTTCTCAAACTCTCAACCCTCATAGTTGCAGATGCTTACTTCTCTACAAGTACATTTCTTTATAAATAAAAGTTTTTGTGTAATAGTTGTTTAATGACTAAAAGCAGACTTTAGGGAGTGCACTGACTACAGTTTTTAAATTTACGTATGGAAACAGTTATGAAAAGTAGTAAAAAGTAAAACACACACAAATATTATAGTTGATTTGTAAGCAAAAATTTGCTTTTATCATCTTTTTTACTTACCTTTGCGCCCAAAGTAGTTCAAGAAGTGAGGAAAATACGCAGATAACTGGCGTAAACCGACCTAAATTAGAACGAATAGCTAAAGATATATTATGTAATGCAGACAGTAAAAGAAGAATCATATCAAGCGATATTTAGGAAGTACTACCCTCGAATGTTTTATTATGCTAAACGTATCGTAGGGGAGGATGCTGCCGATGATGTAGTTCAAGAAGCTTTTCTTGAATTGTGGAATCGTATGGATGCATTGGAGACGGATGTCCCGCAGATAGAATCATACCTCTATAAGACGATTTATTCTAGAGGATTGAATTACTTGAAGCGCTATAAGAAAGTCAATACTGCAGCCATTGAAGATATCAACGAAATGCGTATGTCGTGCTATTTCTCTTCGTTGGGAGATGGAGAACAGGACATGGAAAACATGGAGTTGAGAAGAAAAATCAATCAGGCCATAGGGGAACTTCCTGATAAATGCAGGGAAATATTCGTTTTGAGCTATCTCAAGGATATGAAAAATAGTGAGATTGCTCTGATGATGAACGTATCCGTACGTACCGTTGAAGCTCATATTTATAAGGCTTTAAAGTCTCTTAGGGCTCGTTTGGGAATATTTTTTGTGTTTTTTGTACCTTTTTTATAGGTTATTGAGTAAGTGTTTTCTCAACAATTATTGTTGTGGTATTTAATAAGATTGTTAATTAATTAAGGATATTAAGCACGATTGTTATATGATAAATGAGGAATTAAAGGCGAGATTCTTGGCAGGTGAGTGCACGGAAGAGGAGCTCATCGCATTAAGGGATATATTAAAAAATTCTCCGGAGGAAAAACAAAAACTTTTCAAAGAAGAAAAGTTGAGCGATGAGTTCAAGGCGCAGTTCATGCCAAGGACCCAACTGATGCTTGCTGAACAGAGAATGCAGGCTAAGATCAGGGAGATGAAGGCTGAACAGCAGGCTGAGCATCATGCGCATATAATAGGTATGTGGCGTCGGGCTGCTGCGATTGCTGTGGTCTGCGTATTGGGTGGATTGGCCTGGTTCTATCTCCAGCACAATCCGATTTCTAATATGCAGATGCAGGTGGTGATGGCCAGTGCCGACAATGATACGACGGTTACTTTACCTGATGGAACTAAGGTCTGGCTCAACAAACTTGCTTCCATCAAATATCCGAAAGAGTTTGATGGTTCCGACCGTAAGGTAGAGATAGACGGTGAAGGTTATTTTGAGGTGACCAAAAATCCGCACAAGCCTTTCATCGTAGAGAGCGATGTGATGAGTGTTAAGGTGCTCGGTACCGTTTTCAATTTCCATGTGGATAAGGCTCATCAGCAGGCTTCCGTCAGTTTGCTCGAAGGTAAGGTAAGGGTAGAAGGAAATCATGATGAGGGTATGATCGTCTTGAAACCAGGACAGAAGGCATGTGTGGATGCGCGCTTAGGTAGTATGACGGTTTCTGAAACCGATGTCTATAAGAATGCAATGTGGCATGAGCACAAGACTTTCTTCAATAATGCAAGCGTGAATGAAATTGCCAAGATGCTGGAGAATATCTACGATGTGCAGGTGGTTGTTGATCCTACCATCAACCAGGATAATACTTACTCCGGTGTCATCAAAGAGAAGGAGACCATCGACTCGGTTCTCGATCTCTTGCAGAACACCCTGCCTATCCACTATCACGTGAAAGGCAGTAAGGTATTTATCACGAAGTAGTGAATCAGTAAGGTTTACACCTTAATTATATACTGTTATACGAGAAAAAGAGAGCACTTATTCAAAAATAATTTTTTGGGTAAGTGTTTTTTTGGTTTTTTGCTGTTATATATTTGAAATTAATAACAACAAAAGGTAGTTATAATAACTTAAATGCTAAAAACAAGGATTATGACACATTGGTATCATTTACAAAAAACTAAAACCGCAGCTGCAGCCTTGGCTCTGATGTTGGTTTCCAGTTCCTGGACATCTGTAAAAGCCCAGATTTCGTTGAATGTTTCTCAGACCACTTTGGGAGCAGTCATCCAGAAAATCCAGAAACAGTCTAAATACCAGTTTACTTACGACGACAACTTGTCAAAGATGCAGGTGAATGCCGTTCAGGTGAAGAACGGTAAGGTAGAGGATGTTTTAAACAAGCTCTTGAAGAATAAGGGTGTATCTTATGTGATTAAGGATGGAATCATCTATCTGAAGAAAAAGGAAATTACTACAACTCCAAGCACCCAGCAACCAAGACAGAAACGTACATATAAGGGTACGCTTCTCGATGAAAACAAGGAACCTCTCATTGGCGCTACCATCCTCGTAAAAGGCACCAATCATCGTGCTGTAACTGATATGGATGGTAATTTTACCATCGAGACCGATGAACCTGCCCCTGTCTTGCAGTTTACATATCTCGGATATAAGACGATGGATATGGCTGCAAAGGAAGGACATAACGTGAACGCACAGATGCTTCCTGACTCTCAGGCGTTGAAGGAAGTGGTGGTTACTGCCCTCGGTATCAAGCGTGAGAAGAAGATGTTGGGATATTCCGTACAGGATGTCAAGGCGGATGCTCTCAATACGACTGGCGACCCTTCTGTGACTGGTGCCCTCGACGGTAAGGTGGCTGGTCTGCAGATGAATACTTCCAGTACGGGTCTCGGTGGTTCTACCAAGATCACTATCCGTGGAAACTCTTCTCTTACTGATAATAACCAGCCTCTTTGGGTGGTAGATGGTGTTCCTTTTACCGACAACCAGAGTTCTGATGTTTCTGCTTATGGCGGATACGACCGTGGTGGCACTTCTCTGGACATCAACCCAGAGGATATCGAGTCTATCTCGGTACTCAAAGGTGCCAACGCTGCAGCCCTCTATGGTTCACGTGCAGGTAATGGTGTGATCTATGTTACAACCAAGAAGGGTAGTCATAAGCAGGGCTTCGGCATCACATACAACGGTAACTTTACTTGGAGTAAGGTGGCTGAAACAATCCCTATGCAGAAGCAGTACGGACAGGGCTCTCAGGGTGCTACGGTTTATAAAACTGATGAGGATGGCAACAAGACGCTTTCCAGCGAGTTGGCATTCGGTGCTCCGCTTGATGGCAGAATGGAACCTTCTTTTCTCGGTGAGAACATCGCTTACCGCTATTATGGCGATAAGTTGAAGGATTACTTCAATACAGGTTTCTCCCAGTTCCATACCGTAGCTCTCGGAAATTCTGATGAGAAAGGTCATTTCCGTCTCTCTTTAGGTTTCAACGACAATAAGGGTCTTTTCGATGGAGAGAAATTGGATAAGCTGATAGTTGACCTTAATGCAGGTAGAACTATCAATAAGTATCTTTCTACAGATAGCAAGATTTCTGTTTCTCGCATGAAAGCTGAGAACCGTCCGATGACTGGTCTCAATGGAGAGGTAGCCCAGTTGCTTTTCATTCCAGGCAACGTGCGTTTGCAGGATCTTCAGACTTATACAACTCAGGACCAATTGCATCGCAACTGGTTCGGACCAGATATGCAGTATGCCAACCCATACTATGTTCGTCATCGCTTCCAGAATAGCGATGAGCGTTGGCGTGCCTTCGGTTACTATGGTGCTAATGTCAACGTAACCGACTGGTTGAAGTTTAATGCTAAATATGCTTTCGATTATTATCGCACACGCATCCAGGCCACAGACTTGAGTTTGGGTAACTCTGCTGTGAGCATTCCGGGCAGACACTGGAGCGAGATCGTTACCGATGATAATATGAGCCGTTCGGAGGAAAACAACTTCGAGCACAATATCTCTTTCCTCTTCTTGGGTGACAATCAGGTGACCAAGGATTTGCGCTTGGGTTACAATCTGGGCGCCAACATCATGTACCAGAAGTACGAGTTGCTGAGTGCTGCTACCAAGAATATGTTGGAGAAGGATAATTGGATTTTCAATACAGGTTATCAGTTGACCAATGCCAGTGAGAATGGCCATGAGCGCTCTATGTACTCAGCCTTCGGTTCTTTGCAGTTGGCTTTCCGTGAGTATCTTTCATTGGATCTTACAGCCCGCAACGACTGGTCATCTACCTTGCCAAAGGACAACCGTTCTTTCTTCTATCCAAGTGCAAGTGTGAGCTATATCTTCAGCGATTTCATGCGCTCTATCAACCATTCGTTGCCAGCGTGGATGACTTTCGCCAAGACTCGTCTGTCTTTCGCTCAGGTAGGTAAGGACCCAAACCCATACAATCTCTACAACACCCGTTCTTATACCTATGAGAATGGCATCCGTGTGCCAATTCCACAGACCGTGAAGAAGAACAGCAACCTGAAACCAGAGATCAAGTCTTCCTTCGAGTGGGGTCTTGAGATGAAGTTCCTGGAGAACCGTTTGGGATTTGATTTCACCTATTATTATACCAAGACCAAGAACCAGGCTATGCTTGTAGATGTATCTGCTCCTTGGACACAGCAATGGGTGAATGCAGGTAAGATTACCAACAAGGGTATTGAGCTGATGCTTTACGGCACACCTGTCAAGACCAAGGACCTCAAGTTCGATCTCACCATGAATATTTCCAAGAATATCTCCCGTGTAGATGAACTGGCTAATGGCGTGGATCACATCTACTTTAATGGCGATGGCGACATGCCAGTCAAGGTAGGTGCGAAGGCAGGAGGTAAGTTGGGCGATATCTATGCCAATAACCTCATCAAGCGCGATGCGAATGGTCAGATGGTGATTGGCGAGAACGGTCTTCCAATGCCTGTTACCAGTAGTGATGCAGGCGGAAATTTGGAGCAGTATATCCTCGATCATCCTATCGGAAACATCGAGCCAAAGCTTCTCATGTCTGTTACTCCAAGTCTGAACTATAAGGGTGTAAGTCTCACTGCGATGTTTGATATGCGATTTGGCGGCGATATCGTGAGCGTATCAGAAGGTATGGCTACTGCTGTAGGAACTTCAGAGCGTTCGGCTTATCGTGGTGAGTACAAGGAGTTGAATGGTGTGAGCGACTACTATATGGTAGTTCCTGGTGTGACAGCCGACGGACAGGTGAATACCAAGGAGGTAAGTGCACAGTCTTACTATTCCAACATCGGTTTGTACAAGTCGCAGAAGGGTTATGCAGAGATGTTTATCCACAGTGCTTCCTATATCAAGTTGAAGGAACTCGCATTGGGTTACAGCCTCCCAAAGAGCGTGCTCAAGAAGACTCCTCTTACCAATGTGAAGTTGTCATTTGTGGCACGTAATCTCTGCTTCCTGCTGAAACATACACCAGGCAATCCTGATGGAGGTTATGATACTTCTATGTTCTCACAGGCCCTTGACTTTGCCGCAGTGCCATATACCCGCACCTTCGGTTTCTCAGTCAATGTAGGCTTCTAAATACTATCAACTACAACATAAACAGTTCAAGACAATGAAAAAGACGATTATATTCAAGACGATGCTTGTGTCCATGGCATTGGTAAGTTTATCTTCCTGCTATGACATGGATGAGATGAGCAAGAATCCATACGAATTGCCTGATAACACTACTGGCGGCGGTGAAGAGCAGCCTGGTGAAGAGGACAATACCAAGTATGCCGATATCAATATCGACTATAAGGTGAGCAAGGAAGACTCCTTGGCGTTGAAGAGTGAGTTGAGCTCTGCCAACTCTGTTTTCCGCAACTTCCTCTATGAGGGATTTTTCAATGACTATCAGATCACTACCAACTTGAGTCATGATATCTATGCAGGTTTCGTTGCCAATAACCAGCCTAAGCATGGTGGTGCATCTCCTGATTATTCATATAAAGATGGATGGAGTGCTGCGCGCTGGAGACATTTCTATACCGACCGCAGCAGTGAGTATCGTACCTTGTTGCGTGCCTATAAGTTCAATGAAAATACCAACAAGTACAAGAACTTATTCTACGTCACACGTATCTACTATGCTTTCTTAGCGCTTGCCAACACCGATACTTATGGCGATATGCCTTTCAAGGAGTATGTACAGGCTAAGATTCCTGAGACCAACAATGTGGCTTATAATACTCAGGCAGAGGTTTACGATGCCATGTTCCGTATGTTGGAGCAGGCTGTTGATAGCATCAAGCCAAACGATGCAACTCAGATAGGTTACGCTACCGATGATATCTGCTATCATGGTGACTGGAACAAGTGGCTCCGCTTTGCCAATTCTTTGCGCCTTCGCATGGCTTTGCGTATTTCCAATGTAGATCCTGCCCGTGCTAAGGAGGAGGCTCAAAATGCTCTCAACAACCAGTATGGTCTGATGCAGAGCAATGAAGACAATATGCAGATTGTTCCTAAGTATGCTCCTGTAAGCCAGGGCGGTACAGATGACGTTGGTAACGAGCATCCTCTGGTGATGTGTAGTGTCTGCTACAATGGTGAGAGCGTAATGTCTAAAGATCTGGAGAACTTCTATCGCAATGCCAGTGAAGGTGGAGCAGAATATAAGATCAAGACAGGTAGAAATAACTATGTCACCAAGAAGATAGACCCACGTTGCTTGGTAAGCTGGTATCGCATCAAGATGACAGAGAGTACTTTGCAGGCTGGTGAAGATAGCCAGAGAGAAGACTTCGTAGGTTGTGAGCGTGGTGCTCAGGCTCCTGTCATAGACATGGGAACCTTGAATTATTCACTCACCCGTACTGCGCCTAAGAGTCTGGGCAAGAACTTGAATCCTAACTACTTCTTCAGTCGTGAGCGTGCTTACCTCCTCTTGGGCTATGCTGAGTCTGAGTTCCTGAAGGCAGAGGCTGTTTTGCGTGGATGGGCTGGCATGGAACTTACAGGTACCGTAGAGGATTACTATAAGTCTGGTATCAAGGCATCTATGGACTACTACGGCATTGCCAATGACAAGGCACAGGCTTACATCGATGGTGAGAAGGCCCTTACGGGTAAGGTGTTCGAGGGTAAGGGCAAGGAGAAGCAGCTTGAAGCAATCATCACTCAGAAGTGGATGGCTATCTTCCCTAATGGTAATGAGGGATGGGCTGAGTTCCGTCGCACCGACTATCCTGCTTTGGCAAATCAGTTGACCAACAATAGTGGAGGTGACGTGCCTATGGGTAAGAATATCAAGCGCATTCTCTATCCTTTCAGCGAGAATAACAACACTTACTTCACTTCTCATCCAGAACTCCAGAAGGTGAATACTCAGGGCACAAGACTCTGGTGGGATGTGGCTGATACCAATGACGCTGACGGCCATCGCCTGCAGCCAAACAATTTCAGATAATCATTTAGACTGTTGTCTATGAAAAGAAAATCAGTTTTGTTCATATTTGTATTCTTCACCTTGATAGCGCAAGCCGTCAGGGTGAATGTACAGAATGCGGTAGATTTCGTGCAGCCTCTCATGGGTTCCGATTCCGACCATGAACTTTCCACAGGCAATACTTATCCTGCCATCGCCATGCCTTGGGGCATGAATTTCTGGGTTCCACAGACAGGAAAGATGGGCGACGGATGGCAATATACCTATGCAGCTAAGAAGATAAGGGGTTTGAAGCAGACGCATCAACCGAGTCCCTGGATCAATGATTACGGTCAGTTTTCATTGATGCCTATCGTGGGTAAACCGGTATTTGATGAGGAGCAGCGTGCCAGCTGGTTCTCTCATAAGGCAGAGAAGGCTACACCTTATTATTATAGTGTCTATCTCGCCGACTATGATGTGACGGCAGAACTCTGTCCTACGGAACGTGCAGCCCTGATGTCCTTCACCTTTCCTCAGACCGATAGTGCTCATGTGGTAGTTGATGCTTTCGACAAGGGCAGCTTCATCAAGGTTTTCCCGAAGGAGCGAAAGGTGGTGGGCTTTTCTACCCGCAATAGTGGAGGTGTTCCTGAGAATTTCAGAAATTACTTCGTTATTGAGTTCGACCATGATTTTGAGGCTTTCGTCAATGTGAAGGATGGTCAATACCAGGGTATGGTTCAGGGCGGTTATCAGGAGACTTACCAGCAGGAAGGCAATCATGTGGGCACCATCATCTCCTTCAAGATTCGTCAGAGAGGCGAGAAGGTTGTGGCTCGTGTGGCTTCTTCCTTCATCAGTGAGTCACAGGCCTGGCAAAACCTTCAGGAATTGGGACAGGCAGATATGCAGCAGCTCTGTCAGCAGGGTAGAAACCGCTGGAATGAGGTACTCGGCAAGATAGAAGTGGAGGATGAGGACATTGACCATCTCCGTACTTTCTATAGCTGTCTCTACCGCTCCGTTCTCTTCCCTCGTGCTTTCTATGAGAAGAATGCAGCCGGTGAGGTGGTTCACTACAGTCCTTACAACGGAACCGTACAGAAGGGCTATATGTTTACCGATACCGGTTTCTGGGATACTTTCCGCTGCCTTTTTCCACTGCTCAATCTGATGTATCCTTCTGTGAATGAGAAAATTCAGGCGGGTCTTGCAAATACCTATCTCGAGAGCGGATTCCTGCCAGAGTGGGCGAGTCCGGGGCATCGCGGTTGCATGGTGGGCAACAACTCAGCCTCTGTGGTGGCCGATGCTTATCTTTCCGGTTTACGTGGTTATGATGCAGAGACCCTTTGGCAGGCTGTGGTTCATGGAGCCAATGCTGTTCATCCTGAAGTGAATTCTACCGGACGTCATGGTTTTGAGTACTACAATAAGTTGGGCTATGTGCCTTATGATGTGAAAATCAATGAAAGTGTGGCCCGTACCTTGGAATATGCCTATGATGACTGGTGCATCTACCAGTTTGGCAAGGCGCTCGGCAAGTCAAAGAAGGAACTGAAACCTTTTGCCAAACGAGCGATGAACTATGAGAAGGTGTTCGACAGGGAGAGTGGTCTGATGCGCGGAAGATTGCTGAATGGAAAATTCCAGTCTCCTTTCAATCCGCTCAAGTGGGGCGATGCCTTTACCGAGGGAAATGCCTGGCATTATACCTGGTCGGTATTCCACGATCCTGAAGGACTCATCCGTCTGATGGGCGGAAAGGAGAAGTTCAACCAGATGCTTGACTCGGTATTCCTTCTCCCTCCTGTTTTCGATAATAGCTATTACGGATTTACCATCCATGAAATCAGAGAGATGCAGGTGATGAACATGGGCAATTATGCACACGGCAACCAGCCTATCCAGCACGCCATCTATCTCTATGATTATAGCGGACAACCTTGGAAGTGCCAGTATTGGGTGCGACAGGTGATGGACCGCCTCTACACACCGACACCAGATGGTTATTGCGGCGATGAGGACAACGGTCAGACTTCAGCCTGGTATGTTTTCTCTGCGATGGGCTTCTATCCGGTTTGCCCTGGTTCAGGACAGTATGCATTGGGTACTCCTTACTTCAAGTCTATGAAACTCCATCTGGAGAACGGACTGCAGGTAAGCATACAGTCGGAAGGTGACGGATGCTATGTTGATGACATGCAGATGAACGGAAAGAAGTATGATCTTAATTATCTCGACCTGAATTCTCTGAGGCAGGGTGCGCAGATCTCTTTCCGCCTTTCTGAAAAACCGAATTTGCAGAGAGGTATTCTGGAGTCAGATGCGCCATACTCTTTTTCAAAATTCATGAAATAGTATCATTAAAATATATCTTAAATTCAGAAAATGAGAAGAAGAATCTTTCCTATATTATTATTGTTGGCTTGTGTGATAGGTGGAGACTATCCACAAGCCGCTTTTGCTCATGATAAAGCTCAGGCAACCTCCTGTCTGACCCAATTTGTCAATCCAAGAATCGGAACGGGCGGTCATGGTCATGTATTCCTCGGTGCCAACGTACCTTTCGGTTATATCCAGCTGGGACCTACTGAGCATACCCGTGGTTGGGACTGGTGTTCCGGTTATCATCAGTCAGACTCCATTCTCATCGGCTTTGGTCATCAGCACCTCAGCGGAACGGGTATCGGAGAATTAGGCGATGTTGCTTTCCTCCCGGTGACAGATGCTCATCAGAAGAAAGTGCTCTTCCATCATGCCAATGAGAATGTTCGCCCGGGCTATTATGCGGTGAAATTGCAGCAGCCGAATGTATGGGTGGAACTTACCGCCACCAAGCGTGCTGGTTTCCATCGCTATACCTTTGGGGCAGACGTGAAGAAGGCACAGTTGGTACTCGACCTTTTTCAGGGTATCGGATGGGATAAACCTACCGATTATGCGCTGGATGAGGTGAAGGAAACTGCAGTGGCTGGTCATCGCTTCTCTACAGGATGGGCGAAGGACCAGAAGAATTTCTTCGTGGCTGAGTTCTCTCAACCGGTTCAAGTACAACCGCTCGATAGTGGACGCTGGCTGGTTCAGGTGGCAGATGCCACCCGCCCTCTGATGATCAAGGTTGGTCTCTCTGCAGTCAGCATTGCCAATGCTCGACAGAATCTGCAAACAGAGATTCCTGACTGGAATTTTCATCAGGTAGTGGCGCAGGCTGACGAGGCATGGAATCGGGAATTGGCTAAGGTGAAGGTGGAAACTTCAGATTCCATTGCCCGCCGCATTTTCTATACAGCCATGTATCATTCGATGACCGCTCCATCCGTATTCTCTGATGTCAACGGAGAATATCGCGGTGCCGACGGTAAGGTGCATCAGGGTGATTTCACCAATTATACCACCCTTTCACTCTGGGATACTTATCGTGCAGCCCATCCGCTGATGACGCTCATCCACAAGGAAATGCTCCCAGACGTGGCAAGTACCTTTATCAACATCTATCGCCAGCAGGGTAAGCTCCCAGTATGGCATCTGATGGGCAATGAGACCGACTGCATGGTGGGCAATCCGGGCATCCCGGTGCTTGCCGACCTGGTGCTCAAAGGATATGTCAAGGATAAGGAGGGAGCCTATGAGGCCATGAAACAGTCGGCATTGCGTGAAGACAGAGGCCTCGGTCTTCTCAAGAAATATGGTTACCTGCCTTATGACAAGGATCCGGAAATGGAGACTGTGGCTAAGGGACTGGAATATGCGCTGGCTGATGACTGCGTGGCGAAAGTGGCCCGACTCTTAGGCAAGAAGGCGGATGCGAAGTATTTCGCAGAACGTGCCCAGAGTTATCGTAAATATTTTGACCCGAAGACCGGTTTTATGCGTGGCATCGGTACCGACGGCAAGTTCCGCGAACCGTTTAATCCTTTCTCAGCCGTTCATCGTCAGGATGATTATACCGAGGGAAATGCCTGGCAATATACCTGGCTCGTTCCGCATGATGTGCATGGACTGGTGAAGCTCTTCGGTAATGAACAGAAATTTGTGACCAAGCTCGACTCCCTTTTCATCGTAACGGGCAATATGGGCGATAATGCCTCTCCTGATATTTCTGGTCTCATCGGACAGTATGCCCACGGTAATGAACCGAGTCATCAGGTACTCTATATGTATAATTATGTAGGTCAGCCTTGGAAGGCAGCCCGTCTTATTCGCCAGACCATGAATGAGATGTATAAGGATGATTTCGACGGTTTGAGTGGAAACGAGGATGTGGGTCAGATGTCAGCCTGGTATATTCTCTCTGCGATGGGACTCTATCAGGTAGAACCTGCAGGCGGCAAGTATATCATCGGCAGTCCGATCATGGACAAGGCTACCATCAGCTTAGGCGACGGCAAGAACTTCTCCATTATCTGCAAGAACAACAGTTCGGAAAATATCTACGTGCAGTCTGCCAAACTCAACGGTAAAACCTATACCAAGTCGTATATCATGTACCAGGATATGATGAAGGGAGGAACCCTCGAACTCCAGATGGGCAATCAGCCATCCAAGTGGGGAACCCGTGGTGCAGATAGACCTTAAAAGAAATCACAATTAAAATCGAAACATAAATAAACCCAGACAATGAGAAAAACAATATTTGCAATAGCCCTGATGTCGGCAATGTCGGCGATGGCACAAAAGCATGCTGAGGTAGATGTTCATGCCCGCTACACTAAGGTGGTAACACCTGTCAATGGCAAGTATGAGTCCAAGCGTCCGCCTGTAGCTGAGCGTCTCTTTACTTCAGAGGCAGTGGAGAAGAAAATCAAGGAAGTACAGAAACTCCTCAAGAAGAATCCGAAACTCGCCTGGATGTTCGCCAACTGTTATCCGAACACGCTGGAAAGTACGGTGCATTATCGCCAGTTGGCTAATGGCGATGACGATACCTTCGTCTATACAGGTGATATTCCAGCCATGTGGCTCCGCGATTCAGGTGCTCAGGTTTGGCCATATGTAGCCCTTGCCAACAAGGATGAGAAATTGAAGAAGATGCTGCGTGGTGTCATCCTGCGCCAGTTGAAGTGCATCAATATCGACCGTTATGCCAATGCCTATAATGACGGACCTACCGGAGCAGGTTGGCAGAAGGATGATACCGAGATGAAGGCAGAGGTTTTCGAGCGCAAGTATGAGATAGACTCTTTCTGTTATCCTATCCGCCTCGCTTACGAGTACTGGAAGGTAACAGGCGATGACTCCATCTTCGGAGAAGACTGGATGCAGGCTATCGGAAATATCCTCAAGACCTTCCATGAGCAGCAGCGCAAGGAAACAGCCAAGGCTTACCACTTTACCCGCATGACCGATCGTGCCTTCGATACCGTGGGCTGGGATGGTTTCGGAGCTCCTGTCAAGCCAGTTGGTCTCATTGCTTCCCTGTTCCGCCCTTCAGACGATGCCACGATTCTTCCGTTCCTGATTCCTTCCAATTTCATGGCGGTTTCTGCGATGAATAAGGCGGCTGAAATCCTGAAGCATGTGGCAGAGAAATCAGAGACTGAGCAGAAGAATAAGGCACTCGGGATTGCACAGGATTGTTCTGCCTTGGCAGCCGAAGTAAAGGATGCCCTGCAGAAATATGCAGTCTATGATCATCCTAAATATGGCAAGATTTATGCGTATGAGGTAGATGGTTTCGGCAACCGTCTTCTGATGGATGATGCCAATGTTCCATCGCTTTTAGGTATGGGCTATTTGGGTGATGTTGAGATGAATGATCCGATTTATCAGAACACCCGCCGTTTCGTATGGAGCGAGGACAATCCTTGTTTCTTCCGTGGTAAGGCAGGCGAGGGTATCGGCGGTCCTCACATTGGTTATGATATGCCTTGGCCGATGTCTATCATGATGAAGTGCTTCACAGCCCAGAGTGATGATGAGATTCGCTGGTGTATGAAGACCCTCCTGAATACCGATGCAGGGATGGGATTCATCCATGAATCTTTCCATAAGGATGATGCTTCGAAATACACCCGTGCCTGGTTTGCATGGCAGAACACCCTCTTCGGAGAGTTGGTCATCAAGCTCATCAATGATGGTAAGGTAGATTTGCTCAACAGTCTCTAATTGATTTCCAAAAAAGTCACTAATTGATTTTTCTAAAAAGTAACGACAATGAAAGAAATTAAAATCATAGGTTCTGCTCTTCCCAACATTCCTTGGGAAGACAGACCAGAAGGCAGCAGCGTGCCGCTCTGGCGCTATTCTCAGAACCCTATTATCAAGCGTAATCAGCTACCCGACTCCAATAGTATCTTCAATAGTGCAGTAGTTAAGTTTAAGGATGGTTTTGCAGGTGTATTCAGATGTGATGACAAGAATCGTCGTATGACTCTTCATGCCGGTTTCAGCAAGGATGCCGTACATTGGGACATTGATGAGGACACCATCCATTTCGAGTGTGATGATCCTGAGGTAGGAGAGTGGGGTTATGGTTACGACCCTCGTGTGTGCAAAATAGGCGAAAAGTATTATGTCACCTGGTGCAATGGTTATCATGGACCAACGATTGGTGTGGCATGGACAGAGGATTTCAAGACCTTTCATCAGTTGGAGAATGCTTTCTTGCCTTACAACCGCAATGGTGTGATGTTTCCTCGCAAAATCAATGGCAAGTTTGCCATGCTGAGTCGTCCGAGTGATACTGGTCATACTGCCTTCGGTGACATCTTCTATAGCGAGTCACCTGATTTGGAGTATTGGGGGCATCATCGTCATGTGATGGCTCCTGCAGCTTTCGAGGAGAGTGCTTGGCAGTGCATGAAGATTGGTGCTGGCCCGGTGCCTATCGAGACTTCCGAGGGTTGGTTGCTGCTTTATCATGGTGTGCTCCATTCCTGCAATGGATATGTTTATGCTTTTGGTGCAGCCTTGCTCGATTTGGATGAACCGTGGAAAGTATTGGGCCGTTCAGGTCAGTATTTGATTACTCCTCAGGAGCTCTACGAGTGTGTAGGAGATGTACCTAATGTCTGCTTCCCATGCGCATCTCTCTGTGATGCAGAGACGGGTCGCATTGCAGTATATTATGGTTGTGCAGATACCGTTACCGGATTAGCCTTCGGTTATGTACCGGAAATCATCGACTTCATCCGCCGTACCAATATTATCAAGTAGAACCTTCAGAAAACATATTGATTTTTTTATGAAAAACGGTGTATTTCATAAAAAGCAGATTTATCAATAAGGCTATAAATTGATGTTAGGTTAAGATGTATTATTTATTAGGGTGTCCAGTTCTATGTTCCAATATTAACTCACTTGTTTGAGAGTTTTGGTTCGTTCTGTCACCCAGTTTTTGGACAAGTGCTCGGTAGTCCAAGCATCAATGTCCTTAAGTTTAACATTCACTAAGCGCTCTTTGAAATTAAATGTTTTAGTAACGGATTCGTTCACGACTTTTGGATATAATGGTATCATTAGAGCAAAAGGAGTTATGCCATACAGCTTGTTCGGTGACTTCTTGCTTTTTTGTATATACCAAAAGTAGATTCAATGATGTCTGAAGAGATGCAGATATTCATATCCTCAGTAAGTTGCGCTTCTTCCTTTCGGAAGTACTCCAGCATCTTCAAGCCAAGGTGAGCTTGACGAGGATAAGCATTTCCTATAACATGAGCAACTATGTATGACTGGCACTCCTTACTCGTCTTGCAGGAAAAGCCTTTGTTTTTACAGATATGCTCTATATGCCTGATGGCATCCAACGCATCCATGAGTTCTTGCAACAAAGATTCATAGTCGTTGATGAAAGCATACGCTTCCTGCATTTCTTTTGGGAGTTTGTTGTAACAAGCAAGCATAGAGTTGCCCCAGATTACCCATTCAGACATATTCATGAATCTAGCAATAGTCCTCATGTTCGGTGGTAGCAAATATGCTTTATTTGTCAGATGGTATTGCAGTCTTTTTTTCCTAAAAGTGTTGTAAGCTCAACAAAATCAGGCTGTTTTTCATACACCTTTTTGAGAATCACACCCATAGAATGACTGATGTCCGCATAATGCACATATCCAGAGTCCAAGATACCCCTTACAAGGTTATGGGCATTGTCACTAATCACATATTGAGGTTCTGAACCTGCAGATATAGTGACTTCGCTTATCTTGTTTTCGATATCTTCACCCTTGAAGTTTGCTCCTACCGTCATGTTTAAAACTGTCACATCTTCATGTTTGACAGGTCGATCTTGATGCTCTGATGGAATGGCTAGAGCCAAAAGTAGTTTCTGACCGTTTATAGCGATGCTCTCATCCATAACCATGGCAAACTTTTTGCCTTTGCATGGCTGGTCATCTTGATAAACAGACAGTCCCAACTTCTTTATCCAGTTTTCCACCGTATTGTAGCATGGACTTTTTCCGAAGTTCTTACCAAGTACTTCAGAGAATACCTCCAAGATCTTTCACTACGGTTCGAAGGCCACAGCCAGTACGCATATAGATAAGAACACAAAGTTGAATTACTACAAGAGGGAATCTATGTCCGGGAACAGGTGCGAGAGTAATGCTCTTTGTTCGTTGGTCATAGTTATTTTCTGAACGTCTTTTTTTTTTGAGTTCTTTCCGAAGACCTTTGATAGTGTTTGTATTCTTCACTTCTTTGCCTTCAAGTTGCTTAACTCTTTTTTTACGAAGACGCTTTAACTCTTCCTCAGGGGTCTCTTTATGCTGTTTTGAATCTAACTTTTTCATTGATTATAAGTATTTGTAATGATGTACAAAGATACTAAAAATCAACGATATACACAAATTTTCAAAGAACTATTTCGTTACATGAAACGTTAAATATCAGAGCGTAATATTAACAATTAACAGGGATGTTTCCAGCTTGTTTTTAAGAACAGAGAACTGGACACCCTATTTATATGGTTGGTTTTGGTTATAGGATTTTCATCTGTTTCTTTCTATTCAATACCTATTTTATATATAGGTTTCTGATATATTATTATATATAGAAGTTCTGATTCCCTATCTTTTGTTCAAAACAGAATCAATTTTTTCTGTTACCAGTTCAGGAGAGATATTCTTCATACATGCGAAGTCTCCCCTAGCGCAAGGCTTGTTACCATAGATACTGCAAGGGCGGCAAGGTAAGTCAAGCTGTACGGCATTGGCAGGATCCTGATGCCAGCCCATGAAACCTGCGTATGGATGGGTAGCTCCCCAGATGCTTACTACAGGAGTGTTTACAAGCGATGCCAAGTGCATATTGGCACTATCCATGCTCACCATAACGTGCAGATGACTAATCAGGATGAGTTCCTGTTTCAATCCGTTAAGATGAGAAGAAGCGTTAATGAGCTGTGGATACTTCTCAGCCCAGTCGTTCATCACTGGTGTTTCGTCTTTACCTCCACCGAAAAGGAAGATATGAGCGTGTGGATGATTGTGGATAAGTCGCTGGATAACTTTTTCCATCAGTTGTATCGGATATATTTTTCCCTCGTGTGCAGCGAAGGGAGCAATACCAATCCACGGCTCTGTTATGTGCTTGTCTTCTAGTGAGATAGCGTTCTCTCCTACTCCGAACACCTCCTGTGGTAAGATACTTAAATCTCCTTGTTTTCCATCCCCATAGATAGATGTGAAATCCATGTGGATAGGATATCCAAGTTGTGCAAAAACATCAGCATAGTTTTGGAACGATGTAGGTTGCTGCACAAGTTTTTTACCATTAGAAGCTACCAGCTTGCGTTTTCCCTTGCGATGTTTGTCAATATGTGCAACCTTGAAGTTATCCAGGTTGAAGCGCATACGCAGATAATCGGAACGCAGCACGCTATGTAAATCGGCAATTGCTGTAAACTGTTTGGCTATCAATCGGCGATAGAGTGCGTTGAGTCCTTTCACCCCTTTGTACTCCTCCTTTATATCAGCTTCCATAAAGCCAACGTTAGGAGCCAAGTCTTCAAAGAAAGGACGGGCAAAGGGACGACTGAGCACAGTAATTCTAACTTTCGGGTATTGTTTGGCCAAAGATTGAATTACAGGTACGGTCATGGCTACATCGCCCATGGCTGAAAATCTAATTACCAGGATATGCTCAGTTTTCATCGTTTTTTTCTTCTATATATAATATAAGGTGAAAAAAGAGAGCCATACCTCTTATTATATAATTAAGGTATATGCGCTCTCCTATTCTGTTTTTTTATTTCTTGTAGAGTACAGGATTTGTTGAAGGATCGTTGTACATCTTCATCTGTCGGTAAACCTTCATGTATTTGCGTCCAGCCTCGATATCTTCCAAGAGTTGGTCGATAGCTGTAGAAAGGTCTACCTGCTGTTCCAGGAGTACATCCAGTTTGGCTTGGCATTTCGCTTTGTGCTCAGCCGAAGCTTCCGGGCGTTCCACCTGCTCCTTCATGTGATAAATCTTGAGGGCAAGAATACTCAAGCGGTCAACAGCCCATGCAGGACTCTCAGTGTTGATGCGTGCATCATCCAGAACCTTCACGTCTTTGTATGTTTCGCGGAAGTAAGTATCGATTTGCTCAACGAGGTCAGTTCTGTCCTGGTTGCTCTTGTCGATTCTGCGCTTTAATACGAGTGCTTCAGCCGGGTCTATCTGAGGATCACGGATAATATCCTCGAAATGCCACTGTACAGTGTCAATCCAGCACTTCAGATAAAGGCAGTTCTCGATGCTACCTTCCTGGTATGGATTATTGATTGGTGTATCAATGTTGTCTTTGATATGATAATCGGCTATCGCCTGATTAAATATCTTATTGGCTTTTTCTGTAAATGTCATAATGGATTTAAATGTTTAATTAATACCGTACAAAAGTAACAAAATAATCTGAAACGACCAACAAAAAAGGAAAAAAATGCCAAAAATATGCACAATTAGGGGGTGTTTGTGCACAATAATGCACTTTTTTCGCCAAAATATTTGTTTATCTCAAAAAAAAAGTGTTCCTTTGCACTCAGATTTTTAATTAGAAATTGATTTATAAACATTTTAAAAGTTACAATTATGTCAGAAATTGAAAGCAAAGTAAAGGCAATTATCGTTGATAAACTCGGTGTTGATGAGGCTGAAGTTAAGCCAGAGGCAAGCTTCACAAATGATCTTGGTGCAGATTCTTTGGATACTGTAGAGTTGATCATGGAGTTTGAGAAGGAGTTCTCTATCTCTATCCCAGACGATAAGGCTGAGAAGATTGCTACTGTAGGTGACGCTATCTCTTACATTGAGGAGAACGCTAAGTAATTTAGCAGCTAAATTATACTAAATGGAATTAAAGAGAGTTGTTGTAACAGGTCTCGGTGCTGTGACTCCAGTTGGTAATACTCCTGAGGAAACTTGGGAGAGCCTCCTTGCTGGTAAGAGCGGTGCTGCGCCTATTACTCATTTCGATACAACCCTTTTCAAGACCAAGTTCGCTTGCGAGGTTAAAGGCCTGAACATCAATGATTGGATAGATCGTAAGGAAGCTCGCAAGCTTGACCGTTATACCCAGTTGGCTATGATTGCTGCCATGCAGGGTGTAAAGGATGCTAATATCGATCTTGAGAAGGAAGACTTGAACAACGTTGGCGTTGTATTCGGTGTAGGTATCGGTGGTATCAAGACTTTCGAGGATGAGGTGAAGTACTATGGTACTCACGAGGAGAATGGTCCTAAGTTTAACCCATTCTTCATCCCTAAGATGATTGCAGATATCGCTTCTGGTCAGATTTCCATCCACTTTGGATTCCACGGACCAAACTATACTACTACATCTGCATGTGCTTCTTCAAGCAATGCATTGGCTGATGCCTTCAACCTGATTCGTTTGGGTAAGGCAAACATCATCGTTAGCGGTGGTGCAGAGGCTGCTATCTGCGCTTGTGGCGTAGGTGGTTTCAATGCTATGCATGCGTTGTCAACACGTAATGATGACCCAGAGCATGCTTCACGTCCGTTCAGCGCAAGCCGTGATGGATTTATTATGGGCGAGGGTGCAGGTTGCTTGATTCTCGAGGAACTTGAGCACGCTAAGGCTCGTGGTGCGAAGATTTATGCTGAGATGGTAGGTGAGGGCGAGAGTGCCGATGCTTATCACATCACAGCATCTCATCCTGAGGGTCTTGGTGCTAAGCTCGTTATGGAGCGTGCACTTGCTGATGCCAATCTGAAGCCAGAGGACATTGACTATATCAATGTTCACGGTACATCTACCCACGTAGGTGATATCTCAGAGGCTAAGGCTATCAAGGCTGTCTTCGGTGATGCAGCTTACAAGCTCAACATCAGTTCTACCAAGTCAATGACTGGTCACCTCCTTGGTGCTGCTGGTGCAGTAGAGGCTATGGCTTGTGTTCTTAGTGTGAAGAACGATATCGTTCCTCCTACTATCAACCACGAAGAGGGTGATGATGATCCAGAGCTCGATTACAACTTGAACTTTACCTTCAACAAAGCTCAGAAGCGTGAGGTTCGTGCTGCATTGAGTAATACTTTCGGATTCGGCGGTCACAACTGCTGTGTAGTATTCAAGAAGTATGCTGAATAATTTTATAGATAGGATAAAGCTCTCTTTCCGCAAGGATAAAGAGCTTTATTTGTCTTTATATGAAATCCTCGGTTTTTATCCTCACGACATCAGCTACTACAAGATGGCGCTGTTGCACAAGAGCATCATGCACCGCAATTCTAAGGGAAAACCAGTGAACAATGAGCGGTTGGAGTTCTTGGGTGATGCGGTTTTGGATGCTGTAGTAGGAGATATCGTGTACCAGCATTTTCCTGGCAAGCGTGAGGGATTCCTTACCAATACCCGAAGCAAGTTAGTGCAGCGTGATACGCTGAATAAACTGGCACAGGAAATGGGCATCAACCAGCTGATTCTTTCTAATGGACACAGTTCTTCTCATAACAGTTATATGGGAGGAAATGCGTTCGAAGCTTTGGTAGGTGCCATTTATCTGGACCGTGGTTACGATGCCTGCATGTATTTTATGCAGAAACGTATTCTGGCACAAATGATAAACATCGATAAGGTGGCTTATAAGGAGGTTAACTTCAAGAGCAAACTCATCGAATGGAGCCAGAAAAACCGCGTGAAGCTGGATTTTGTTATGCTAGACCAGCAAAAAGACAAGAATGGTAGCCCGATTTTCACCTATCAGGTTGTACTCGAAGGTGTTGAAGGTGGAGTAGGAAAGGGCTATTCCAAGAAGGAAAGCCAGCAGGTGGCTTCTAAGACTAGCTTGGAAAAACTGCGCAAAGAACCACAGTATATTGATGCTGTGTTCACAGCTAAGACTAACCGCACCAAGATGGAAGAGGAACCTGTTGAAAACGTGCCTAACACAGAAGTGAAAGACGATTTCATCATCTCGCAGGATGCTGATGCACAAAACGCACCGGTAGAGGAGAAGCACATCAATGTTTTCAAAGAGGAGGTTTTCACAGAGAAATCTGCCGAAACTGCCCAGGAAACTGAAGTGCAGGTCGAGGTGAAGGATGAAAAGAAGGAGAGTGATGAGTTCGATTTGAGCGACATCACGGCTCAGCCTAAGGAATTATCAAGAGAAGAGATTATTGCCGCTGCCGAAGCGGCAGCTTTCGGTAACGATGAGTAAACTGTATCTCTTTCCGGATAGAAAATACGATTTAACAGAAGACTCCCATAAGATGGTAAATATCGCCACTTATGAGAGTCTTTTGTGTTGTATATTTCCTTTTTGTATACTTTATCTTACCCTTTTGTATTAAAAAATAGTAAAAACTTTCTCTATATCAAAAGTTTGATTTACTTTTGCATCTACTTAAATGATATATATCTAGATATGAGTTTAACAACGATAGTAAGTAACGTCTTCAAACCTCGGCAGAAGGAGTTGGAGAAGTATGTCTATGATGCAGAACATTTGCAGCATAAAGTGCTTATGCACCTTATAAATAAAGGAAAAAATACTGAATATGGTGTCAAGCATTTATTAAATACCACCAACAGTTATGATAAATTTGCACAGAATATTCCTGTCAATACCTACGAGGAGTTGAAGGGGGATATCGACCGTATGCGTCATGGCGAAAAGGATATTCTATGGCCGGGACTGGTAAAATGGTACGCCAAGTCATCTGGCACCACCAACGATAAGAGTAAGTTTATCCCGGTTTCTCATGATGGCTTGCATGGCATTCATTATGCCGGAGGTTTTGATGCCGTAGCCTATTATCTGCGCAATAATCCGAAGAGCAGACTCTTTGATGGCAAGAGCCTTATCTTAGGTGGAAGCCATTCGCCTAACTATAATGTGTCGGATAGTCTGGTGGGTGACCTGAGCGCTATCCTCATCGAAAATATCAATCCGCTTGCCAATCTGGTGTGTGTTCCTAAGAAGTCAACTGCTCTCCTGAGCGATTTCGAAGTGAAACGCGACCTTATTGCCTGCGAAACGATGAATAAGAACGTAACCAATATTTCGGGTGTTCCTAGCTGGATGCTTAGTGTGCTGGTGCGTGTCATGGAACTTTCCGGCAAGAAGCATCTGGAAGAGGTATGGCCTAATCTGGAGGTATTCTTCCATGGCGGTATTGCCTTTACTCCTTACCGCAAGCAGTATGAACAGCTCATCACTTCGCCGAACATGCATTATATGGAGACTTATAATGCCAGCGAGGGATTCTTCGGACTGCAGGATGATCCGGCAGACCCAGCCATGTCGCTTATGATAGATTATGATGTATTCTACGAGTTTATCCCTATGGACGAATTCGGCAGCGAGAATCTACCGTTGTGCCTCTCTGGGGTGTTGAGGTAGGCAAGAACTACGCTATGATCATCACCACCTCCTGTGGCTTGTGGCGCTATCTCATCGGCGATACGGTTCAGTTTACCAGCAAGAATCCTTATAAGTTTGTCATTACCGGCCGTACCAAGTACTTTATTAATGCATTTGGCGAGGAACTGATTATGGATAATGCTGAGAAGGGATTGGCTTATGCCTGCGAGAAGACGGGTGCTCAGGTTTCTGATTATACCGCTGCGCCGGTTTATATGGACAGTAATGCCAAGTGCCGTCACCAGTGGCTCATAGAGTTCTCTCAGGAGCCAGCCAGCCTCGATGAATTTGCCAGTCTGTTAGACCAGAAGCTGCAGGAAATCAACAGCGATTATGAGGCCAAGCGCTTTCACGACGTTACCCTCCAGCATCTGGAGATAGTGAAGGCCAAGCCGGGACTCTTCAATGAATGGCTGAAGAGCAAGGGCAAGTTAGGTGGACAGCATAAGATTCCACGCTTGAGCAACAGCCGCAAGAACATTGATGAGATGCTCATGATGAACAAATAAAACAAGCTGTATGCTTCTTCCGCCTGAAGTTGAAGTGATGCTGCGATATTAAGAAGATATAAAGAATGATTCAATTGAACGACATAAAGAGCAAGTTGAAGGCAAATTCACTGTTTCTGCCTTTCTACGTCTTAGCTTTCCTCATGTTGGCATCCTGTGCCAAGATGGGACAGCCGGATGGTGGTTGGTTCGACGAAACTCCTCCTAAGGTGATTGGAGCTTCGCCAGCCGATAAGGGCGTAAATGTGAAGCAGAAGAAGGTGAATATCTATTTCGACGAATATATCAAGGTAGATAATCCTACCGAGAAAGTGGTTGTTTCGCCTCCGCAGCTCGAAGTGCCTGAAATCAAGGCTTCGGGCAAGCATATTCAGATTTCTCTGGTAGATTCGCTTAAGCCGAATACTACCTATACCATCGACTTTTCCGATGCCATCAGCGATAATAACGAGGGCAATCCGATGGGAAACTATACCTACAGTTTCTCTACCGGCGAGATCATCGATACGATGGAGGTGTCGGGATATGTGCTCGAATCAGAGAATCTGGAGCCTATCAAGGGTATTCTGGTAGGTCTTTACGCTGATCATGCCGATTCAGCCTTCAAGACCAAGCCTATGCTGCGTGTAAGCCGTACCGACAGCCGTGGTCGCTTCGTCATAAAAGGTGTGGCTCCGGGCTCTTACCGCATCTATGCCCTGCAGGATATGGATGGCAACTATATATTCAGCCAGAAAAGCGAAAAACTCGCTTTTTCTCATGATATTATCGTGCCGTCAAGCAAGCCGGATGTACGACAGGATACTACATGGATTGATTCCTTGCATATCAAGTCGATAGATCAGGTTAATTATACTCATTTTCTACCGGATAATGTAGTGCTCCGTGCCTTTACCGAACAGGTTTCCGACCGCTTCTTCCTCAAGGCAGAGCGTCAGAAGGCCAACTGCTTCTCGCTCTATTACAGTTATGGTGATTCTATCCTGCCACAGATCAAGGGCTTGAATTTTAATGAGAAAGATGCCTTTATTCTGGAAAAATCGGAGAAGAACGATACGCTTACCTATTGGCTCAAGGATACGGCGCTGGTCAACCAGGATACGCTGAATATTGAGCTTACTTACCGTATAACAGACAGTACGGGCGTGCTCCGCAATCAGACTGATACGCTCGAAATTCTTTCGAAGGAACCTTACGAAAAGCGTATGAAGGCGCAGGCTAAGGAACTGGAGAAATGGACCAAGAAGCAGGAAAAACTGAAGAAGAAGGGTGAACCTTATGATAGCGTGATGGCTGTAAAACCGCTTGATGTTCAGATGAGTGTCTCTTCTCAGCTCGATCCTGACAAGAATGTTATCTTCACCTTCAATACGCCGCTTGCCAAAGCCGATACAGCAGGCATTCATCTCTATGCCAAGCATGATACGCTATGGTATAGGGCGCCGATGGAGTTTAAGCCGCTGGGCAACCGCAAGTATATTCTGAGAGGCGAGTGGCGTCCGGACATAGAATATAGTCTGGAGGTTGATTCTGCCGCATTCCAGGACATCTACGGACTTGTATCTAAACCTGTGAAACAGGGTTTCAAGGTCAATTCCCTAGATACTTACGGCACGTTGCTTATTAATGTAACGCACGATTTCGACAATCATCCGCTCCTCGTTCAGCTACTCAATGCGCAGGATCAGGTGGTGAAAGAAGTGAAGGCAGTGAACGGAGTAGCCGAATTCTATTATCTCAAGACGGAGAAGTATTACATGCGTCTGATAGTAGACCGCAACGGCAACGGCAAGTGGGATGCAGGCTGCTATGATAAGGATGAACAGGCAGAAGAGGTGTATTACTATCCAGACGTGATAGAATGCAAGGCTAAATGGGATTTAACCGAGAGTTGGGATCCTACGGCCCGTGAACTTTTCCGTCAGAAGCCTGGTGCCATTACCAAGCAGAAGCCTGATAAAGAAAAGAAAGTTAAGAACCAGAATGCGCAACGTGCCAAGAAACTTGGCATCGAGTACATTCCTAAATTATAAAGAGTTATGAAAACGATCAAATCATTCGGGATTGCATTATTGCTACTTCTGGTCAGCACTACGGTGTCTGCCCAGTGTACCTTCCGTAATACAGCCTTCAAGTCGGGTGAGTTCCTTACTTACAATCTGTATTACAATTGGAAGTTTGTTTGGGTAAAAGCTGGTAATGCCAGTATGTCTATCGTCCAAACCACCCGTCATGGTAAGCCTGCTTATCGCGGTTCTCTTGTTACAAGAGGCAATAAGCGTGTAGATGATATCTTTGTGCTTCGCGACACTCTGCTCTGCTACAGCGGCACCGATCTGGCGCCTATGTATTTCCGTAAGGGAGCTCACGAGGGCAAGCGCTATACGGTAGATGAGGTATTCTACAGCTATTCTGGCGGTAGGTGTCATCTCAAGCAGCACCGTCAGCAGCATGATGGCAAGCATGTATGGAAGAATGCCACCTACGATGATTGTGTTTTTGACATGATGAACATCTTCCTGCGTGCCCGCAGTTTCAATCCTGCCAACTGGAAGAAGGGTTATACCGTAAAATTCCCTATTGCTGATGGAAAGAACCGCACTCCAGCTCAGATAAAGTTTGATGGTAAGGTTACCATCAAGGCAGATAATGGTGTGAAATACCGTTGCCTGCGCCTTGCCTATATGGAGTATGAGAATCGCAAGTATAAGAGAATCGTAGATTTCTATGTAACCGATGATGAGAATCATATTCCTATCCGTTTGGATATGTTCCTCAAGTTTGGTGCTGCCAAGGCATTCCTCGTAGGAATGAAGGGTGTGAGAAATCCGGTTTCTTCAATCGTGAAATAAGATAAAACAAAGCTCTCGGTGCATGATGCATCGGGAGCTTTGTTATTAATATGGCTGTGCAAGCAGATTATTTCGGCAGCGATATGGTGAACTCCGACCATTTGCCTTTCTCGCTTTTTACGCTTATCCTGCCGCCATGGGTGTTGATTACCTGCAGCACGTAGTTCAGGCCGATACCGAAGCCGCCACGGGTTTTCCTGGCATCCTTTTCGTGCTCTGCAGCACGCTCAAAGCGGTTGAAGATGGTTTTCAGCTCGCTTTTGGCAATGCCGATACCTTCATCGAATACTTTGATATATACGTTCTTATCATTTTCTAGGGTGGAAATCTGGATATTGATTTCTTCCTTAGAGTATTTGGTGGCGTTATCCACCAGGTTGCTGATGGCTTCCTTCAGATATTCCTCGTCGGCCAGGGCGGTGGTGGCTCCTATGTGGGTGGTGATATGAATCGGTTTCGCCGATTTCGCCTTGTATTTATCCACCACATCCTCTATCATCGTTTCCAAATTTACTTCCGCCTTTTGAATATGCAGCTTGCCGTGCTCCAGTTTCGAGATGGTGAGCAGGCGGTTGATGAGAGCAAGCAGATGCTGTGCCTCGTCTTCTACGATGCAGAAGTATTTCTCCTTCATTTCCGGTTTCTTTTCCAGTACGCCGCTGTGCAGATACTTGGTTCCCATGATGATGGATGTAAGGGGCGATTTCATATCGTGAACCATCGCATAGGAGAAGTCCTCGCGCAGCAGTCGCACCCTTTCCTGCTCATCAATATAATTAATCTGGTCGATGAGGCTCAGGATGATGACCACCGTGGTGAGGAGAGAGGTGAGAATGGTGAACTTGCTTTCGTAAAAGGCTGCGAGCAGGGCCTGTGCCCTGACATCCGGTGCCAGGTTCCAGGGTGTTTCAAACCCCATCTGGTGAACGGTCATCTCGAAGGAGTTCCACATCCAGAACAGCTGCATGCAGAGCACGGCTATCAGCGCCGTGGTGCTGAGTATTTTGGTTCTATTCGTTTTCATCTTTCACAAGCATTTCAGGCAGTTTCCTGCTCAGGGTAGCGAATCCGCCTATGGTTAATGCCGTACCGGCTATCAGGAGCAATATGCCGAGCACTTTCGATTCAAAATGGAAGGGAACCAGATTGGATACGAAACAAAGCACGAAGAGAATGATGGTGCTGCGTGTCTTGCCGTATATCCAGCTGCAATAGCAGAGGGTGATAAAACCGAGCACGGTCAGATCTACATTGATATCACCACTGGGTGTTACCGACATCATGCTGGCTGGCAGCATCATGATCGAGAGTGTGAGCAGCTGCACCCAACTCTTCTTGCCGCAGCGGATCAGTTCCTCCTGAATGGCGCCGAAGAATATGTAGGCAGATATAAACGATCCGTTGATATTAAAAGGCAGGAAGCCGAGATAGCTAATATCCATCATCTGCTTGGGAAGGAAGTCGAGATGGAAGAGATTCATGATGGAATAGAAGACCATGGTGAAGCCTAGAATCGGCATGGTGCAAATGGTCATCGCCTTCCATTTGGCTGCAGGAATCACCTTTCCAAGCGAGAACCTGGAGAATTTGTAATGTCCGAAGGTGAACCATACGATGAGTATGCCCAGAAATCCGATGACTATTATAAACGGATAGACGGATTCCTTCAGGGCTCCTATCTGCTGGCTGTGGGAGCCCGAATCCATGTTCATTGCCATGTAGAGTCCCACCAGGAATCCTCCCAGGAAGATGGTGATGAGATATTCTGCCAGAAACAGGATGTAGTATAATATCGCTTTCAGCATAATGATGTCTTTTCTGTCTTTTTTCTTTATTCTTTATTCTAATTTGATTCTCGTATGATGTTATGAGGGGGGATGTCTATTCTGCGATGAGTTTGAATCCCACACCTCTGATGGTTTTCAGTTCTACGCCCGGTTCGTCTTCCAGCGCTGTGCGGATTTTCTTGATGAATACATCCAAACTTCTGGAAGCAAAATAGTCTTTGTCTTCCACGCCCCAGAAGCGGCTCAACACGGCTTCGCGGCGCACCACCTCGTTTTTGTTTACTGCCAGCAGTTCCAGAATCTTTGCCTCTCGTGCGGTGAGCATTTTCTGTTTACCATCCTGCGTATCTTTCAGAGTAGCATGGTCGGCATCTAGAATGTATTTACCCAGTTTTATCTGGTTGCTGGCGTTTTCGCTGCGGGCTCCGGCTTTCAGCTGAAGCAGGCTATGTATATGAGCATCAAGCTCTTCCGGAATAAACGGCTTCTTCACATAGTTGTTGGCCCCGGCGGCATAACCTGCCTTCAGGTCTTTCGGCGAGGTGAGTCCGGTGGTAAACAGAATTATGGTTTTTCCGTCAACCTCGCGTATTTTCTTCACCATTTCTATTCCGTCCATGATGGGCATGTCGATATCAGATACGATAACATCGGGCTGAAAGTCTTGCCACACTTTCAGTCCTTCCTTGCCGTTTACGGCAGTTTTCACCTCATATCCTCCGATGATATCTTCGAAGCAACTTTTCTCCATATAGGCGAGGTTTTCATCATCCTCTACCAGGAGCAGTTTAGTATTTGCCATAATCTTTTCAGTTTTTGATGATTACAGTTGCAAAGATACATTTTTTTTGTCAAAGAGCCATATAAAGAGGTGGAGATTAACTTAAAGATAACATTCATTCCTGAACTTTTGAAGGTACTATGGATTAGGAACGGGGAGTGATTAGGGGCGGGTATAAATTAGGTACGGATTACGCGGATTACACGGATTTATGGCGCAACTGCTAATAAACCATATCATAATCTCTAATAAAGAGTCGTGTAATCTGTGTAATCCGTGCCTAAATAATTATTGCTTGTCCGAGTCGATGAGGGCGAGTAGATGCTCTACTGCCACCTCCTGCGGAATATTCTTTTCTACGCAAACCTGCTTGCGGTAGAGGCTTACTCGGTTAGGACCGGCACCTACATAGCCGTAATCGGCATCCGCCATTTCGCCTGGACCATTCACGATACAGCCCATGATACCTATCTTCAGACCCTTGAGATGCTTGGTTGCCTCCTTGATTTTGGCGATGGTTTCACGAAGATCGTAGAGGGTTCTGCCGCATCCCGGACAACTGATATACTCGGTCTTGCTGGTGCGCAGACGGGCTGCCTGAAGTATTCCGAAAGCGGTTTCATCTATTGTCAGGGCAGGGATGTCTCCATTGTTCATCAGCCAGATACCATCGGTAAGACCATCAATCATCAAGGCTCCTATATCAGCAGCAGCCTCCAGCTGGAAGTCGCTCTTCTCCTCCTTGCTGTGCTGGTACATCTCGGCAAAGATCATAGGGTTCTTCAAGCCGGCATTCATCATCTCGTGAACCAATGCACGCTGGTCGCCCAGACGGTTCTGATGATTGCTTACGCAGATAACCACCACCTCAGGATGAGCCTTCAGGCAAGCGATATACTCATCGGCAGGAGTTCCAAACTGCAGGGTGAGGAACTTGACGTCTGCCTTGATGCTGGCGATGAGTGGCATTGCCATGGCAGGGAAGATAGGGTAGAGCTTGGCACCAGTAGTCTCTGGCTTGCTGTTCAGCGTCTCGTAAACATTGTAATCTACGATGTAGCTCTGGCCAGCCACAAACTGCTTAGGCATCTTGCCACCGATGTAGATATAGTCTGGAGTAGCATCCTTGTTCTCACAAGCGGTGCTCTCGCCGTTGATTCGGTTGCTGATAACCACCGGAACGTTGCTGCCGCCGATATTGCCTACAGCCACGGTTTCGCGGCGGGTAGGGCGCAGCCAGTCGAATGAAGGACAAGCTGTGGCAGGAATCATCAGATGCCCCTTCTTCTTGCCGATGTAATCTACCAGATGGCGTGCCACAGGAATCTCTGCAGCCGGTTCCTCGCTCAGGCTTACACGAACGGTATCGCCGATGCCATCAGCCAGGAGAGCACCGATACCTACGGCACTCTTGATTCTGCCATCTTCGCCTTCGCCAGCTTCGGTTACGCCGAGGTGGAGTGGGTAGTTCATGCCTTCCTTCTCCATTTCTTCAACTAGGAGGCGCATGGAGTGAACCATCACAACGGTATTGGATGACTTGATGCTGATAACCACATCGTGGAAATTCTCCTTCTTGCAGATGCGCAGAAACTCGAGACAGCTCTCTACGATGCCCTCTGGCGTATCGCCGTAGCGGTTACGGATGCGGTCGGAGAGTGAACCATGATTCACACCGATGCGGATGGCAGTATGATGCTCCTTGCAGATGTTGAGGAAAGGTACGAAGCGAACCTCAATCTTCTGAAGTTCGTGGGCATACTCCTCGTCGGTATATTCCTGCTTGATGAACTTGCGGGCAGGATCCACGTAGTTGCCAGGATTGACGCGCACTTTCTCACAATAGAGAGCAGCCACGTCGGCAACGTTAGGATTGAAGTGAACATCGGCTACGAGCGGAGTCTGATAGCCGTCGGCACGGATGCCGGCATTGATGTTTTTCATGTTCTCTGCCTCTCGGGAACCCTGAGTGGTGAAGCGCACCAGCTCGCCACCAGCCTTGATGATTTCCTCAGCCTGTTGAACGCAAGCCTCGGTATCATTGGTGTTGGTGGTGGTCATCGACTGGATGCGGATAGGATTATCGCCACCCAGGCCGAGGGCTCCGATATGTGCCACAGAAGAGGCACGGCGGGTATAATTGAATAAATCTACCATAATATATAAGATAAGATATGCCCCAAAAGAATGGGGCATATCACAATATTAGATTAATTACACTTGAAGTCGTATTTCACCTCAGCCAGGTCCTTGTTGGCCTTCTCGATCTTGGCACCGAGCCCCGCCTTCCAAGCCTCTACCTTCTGAGCCACTTCCTCATCGGCAAGGGCAATCATTTCAGCAGCGAGGATGGCAGCGTTCTGAGCCGCATTCACACCAACAGTAGCTACAGGAATGCCAGGAGGCATCTGGATGATGCTGAGCATGGCATCAAGACCATCGAGCATACCCTTGATAGGCACGCCGATTACTGGCAGAGGAGTAGATGCTGCGATAACACCAGGAAGGGCGGCAGCCATACCGGCAGCGGCGATGATAACCTTCACGCCACGCTCCTTGGCTCCCTTGGCGAATGACTCTACTGCATCTGGAGTGCGGTGAGCAGAAAGGGCATTAACCTCGAAAGGAATCTGGTTGTCGTTCAGCCACTTACATGCTTTTTCCATAACAGGCAGATCGCTTGTACTGCCCATAATAATGCTTACTAATGGTTTCATTTCTTCTTATATTTTATTATAAACTTTATATTACCAATATAGCACAGGTGGTTCCTATCAGAAATCCTGTAACTACCTGTGACAGCGTATGTTGTCGGAGTATCATGCGGGCACTTCCTACTGCGCCTGCCATCATCAGCACAAGGCAGAGCCACCACAGCGGATTGAAATTGAAGGCTACAGAATAAGACACCAGAGCTCCTGCCACACCTCCGATGGCTGCCGTATGGGTGCTGATCTTCCACCATACATTGATGAAGGCGCAAATCATCTGTATCGCCAGCGCTACCACTACGATGATACTGATGACGCGAGGCGTATTGCGGTATTCCATCCAGAAAAAACAGCCGAAGTAACATACGATAGAGAGGATGTAAGGCACAATACGACGCTCCTTCTTGCCCAGCTCACGCGAGGTCCAGCCTTGAACCATGCGGTAGAGGTGGATGAGTAGCGATGGAGCTACGACGGTCAGGAGGTAGACCATGCCCAGCATCACCAGTTTGTATCCTATCGGTAACAGCGACATATAACTGAAGATGAACAGAGCAATCAGTCCTACCATCGGCAGATAGAAGGGCGTGAAGATCATGCTCATGATGCGTGCTGTCAATATGATATTCTTCTCTTTCATAACACTAATAACGTATATATTCTTTTTATCTCTCAAATATTTTGTGGTGGGCCCCGGTTTCTTCCTGACTCATACCACTATCTTATTTCCTGAGTCGTGCCACCGGTATGCCCAGTTGCTCCCTATATTTTGCCACCGTACGTCGTGCGATAGGGAATCCCTTCTCCTTCAGCAGTTTGGCGAGTGCATCATCGCTGATCGGCTTTTTCTTGTCTTCTTTCTCGATGATGTCGTGCAGGGCAATCTTGATTTTGCGGGTAGACATCTCTTCGCCGTCTTCAGTGGTGTAGCTGTCTGTGAAGAAGAACTTCAGCGGGAAGGTGCCCCATTTAGTCTGGGCATACTTCACGTTGCTCACTCTCGAGATGGTACTGATGTCCAGTCCCGTGCGTTCTGCTACATCCTTCAGGATCATCGGTTTCAGGTCAGCCTCGTCTCCATCCAGGAAGAACTGCCGCTGTATGTCGATAATTGCCTTCATGGTGACGGTGAGGGTATGTCTTCTCTGCTTGATGGCTTCGATGAATCCCTGTGCCTTGTCCACCTTTTCCTTGGCGTAGAGCAGGGCTTCCTTGTCGCTCCGGCTCATCTTGTCTTTATGCTTCCTGTAGGTGTCAATCATGTCGGTGAATGATGGCGAAACCGTCAGTTGCGGAATGTTGCCACGGTTCAGCGAGAATGTAATCGTTCCGTCATCATTGGTGTCGATGATGAAGTCGGGGGTAATCTGCTGCATGTTTCTTCCCTCTGTTTCGCCCATCGATGCGCCCGGTTTCGGGTTCAGCTTTCTGATTTCTGCCTGCAGGGTTTCTACCTGTGTATCGTTCAGTTCCAGTCCTGCCTTGATCTTGTCCCAATGTTTCTTGGTAAACTCGTCAAAATAGTCGGTAAACACCTCTTCCATTGTCTTGCGGAGCACACCTCTTGGCAGTCTCTTAACCTGCAGCAGGAGGCATTCCTGCAGACTTCTTCCTCCTACACCGGCTGGGTCGAAGGTCTGTAGAATGTGGAGCACGTGCTCGATGTCTTTTTCCGTAACATCGATGTTGTGATAGATAGCGAGTTCATCGCAGATGCTGTCCAGGTCCTTGCGGAGCAGTCCGTCGTCATCCAGTGAACCTATGAGATATTCCATTACTTCCTTCTCCTTGTCGCTGAGCGGCTGCATGTCCATCTGTTCCTTCAGCTTATCATAGAAAGAGGTGGTGTCGCCGTAAACCATTTCTTCGTAGTCAGCGCTGTCCTGGTTGTTGTATCTGTCTGTATTGTAGTCAGGCATCTGGTCGTCTTTTCCGATGCTTTCCAGTGCCTGGTCCAGTTCGTCTTTTCTTTCTTCTTTTTCAGATTCAGCCTCGTAGGCATCCTCATCGCTGCTGTTGTCGTACTCATCATCTGCGGGCGAATCATCATTGGCGACATTCTCGTTGAGCATGTCGTCTGGGTTCTCGCTTTCCAGAGCGGGATTATCGTCCAGTTCTGCATTGATATTGTCTTCCAGTTCCGTGAGCGGCATTTCCAACAGTTTCACCTGCAGCATTTGCTGGGCTGAAAGTCTTTGAAGTTGCTGTAACTTCTGTGCCTGTGTCTGTATGAGTTTTTGAGCCATAATTACTTAAAGTATTCTTTTAGTTCGTTGGCAAGCTGGTAAAGCTTGTCTGGATTTCCGTTTCCGTATTGGTGCCAGATGTCGTTGCATGCTTCTAGCAGCGGGTGTATCAGCATATCTTCGCGGTTGAGATAGGGGTCGCAGTACATGAATACGCCCATCGCCTCGGCAATGACCTTCGGTGATGTCCTGATGAGTTTTCCCAGGTCGATGATTTCCGGTGTTTCCGGCACCATGGTGATTGGTGTAAGCTGGAAGTAGAGTTCGAGGATGATGATGAGTTTCACGCGGGTGAGCGATGGTTCACTTTCCAGTGGTTCCCAGTTTTTCTCGAATGTTTCCTTCACTTCCACTCCCTCGAAGAACTGTATGGCGTTTCCGCAGCCGTTCATCTGTCTGATGCGCTGTATATCGCGCTTCAGTTTCTGTGGCTTATCGGCATACTTTTCCCATAGTCGCTTGATTCTCGGAGTCACCATTCTGAGTTTGAACATCTGTTCGTGCAGAAACTCAGGTGGAATATGCAGTTCCAAGCTCAAGTCGACCATCCCTTTCGAATAGAGAGGTTTCACGCCCATGGGCTTCTTCTGGTACAGCTGCAACAGCAGGAGCCAGTATTCTTCGTTCCAGAGAGGATGTCTTGCCATAATTTCTTATCTTTATATATCTTCTGCAAAATTACGACTTTTCGTTGGTAAAACAAAATAATTTGGCGGTTATTTTTTCTCAAACTGAACTTTCTCCAGTCTAGGAGTAAATGAGTTAAGTACTTTAAGGAGTTATGGCTATAGTCTTTGGCAAAGTTTTTATGTAGTAATACATATGTCCTAGCTTCTTTACCTAGGGGATAAAATAAAGAGCGCAACTTCGAATGATTTCGAAATTGCGCTCTTCTAATACGATATTCCCAAATTTCTCATAACTCAAGGGTTTTTTGTTACCCTTTCCATTACGAAGCCCGAAGCAGCAATTCTGCTCAGGCGTCATCTTTGGTTATCCCATACATTTGATCTTTTTACCTTCAACTCACCTGTTGAATTATCCTGTTGTCCTTGAATAAACAATCTTTAAATTTACCTTTAAACTAAAACCTAATAAAAAAACAACTAACAATCTTAAACCTAAAAACCTAATAACCTAAACTTTTTGTCGTCCTTGAATAAACAATCTTTTCTTTACCTTAACTAATACCGTTTCTCTGAATAAACAATCTTAAATTTACCTTTAAACTAACTAATAACCTAAAACAACTAACAATCTTAACCTAAAAACCTAATAACCTTTTTGTCTTATTGACGATGCAAAGGTACGACGATTTTCCGAACCCACCAAATGTTTTAAGAGAAAATCACATAAAAAAGCCTCTTTTTTGATATAAATCAACTATGTGTGTGCGCACACACGTGCTATTTAACAGCTATTTGATGTATGTCAACCATTTTAACACATTTCTTATGTCTGAAGCCTGTTTGGGAGCTTATACCTTATTATATATGCCTCTTCGCTCATGAACACGGCGATGGTCTTGAGGCGCAGATAGTCTTCCGATAGGTAGATGAGTCCTTTGTTGCCCCAGTTCTTGCCCCATGAATTGCGGCAGACGTAGAATCTCTGCTTGCCTTTCATGAAGATACCTATGATTTCCATCACATGATCATCGGTGGTGCGAAGCTGTTCAAACTCCTTCTGTCGCGATGCCTGGGTCACGGGGCGTTCCATCGGCTGTATGTCTACACAGTTCTTCCTTGGTTCCTTGAAGCCAGGTTCGCTGATGTCACCTTCCCAGCATACCGGGTGTCCTTTTTCTACCGCCTTCCTGATGTGGAGCATCAGCTCGTCGAGCGGAAGGTTCAGATAGGCATCGTGCATCCGGTTATCGGGAATCTCGAGCGCAAAGTATTCTCTGTAAGGATGATGCGAGAAACTAGTGAGCGATACATACTCCTCGGGATAGCATATGCTGTGGGCAAACTCTTGAGGGGTATATTCGGCACCCAGCATGTGTACGGCCTTGGCAGGCATGTAGCCTATTTCTGCGTCAAACAGGTCGTTCAGTTCCTCCTTGAGCTGGCTGATGCCCGTTTTCTGCGAGATGGCGCCATCGCACAGTTTCTGCACCTTGCGGCAGAGCACCTTGTAGTTCACGTGCTTCGGATCTTCATAGCTGTCGTAAGGTTGTGCACCATACTTATCTATATAATGTATCAGCATCGGGGCAGTACCGCGCAGGCTGATGTTCTTCTTTCCCTGTGCAAAGTAATATTCCAGTGCCTGTTCTTCCAGCATCATGCGGGCTATGTAGGCGATGGAGAGATTCACGGAATCCCCCTTCATGATGTGCTCGCTTTCGATGGTGGCAAGCATGCCGTATGCCCAGCAGAGTTCGCTGTTGCCCTGGTCCTTGACGGGCGTAGTACTGATCAGGTGGATATGCTCCGGAAGATAATCCTCGCCTCCACCTGTCTCTGAGATACCGGCTCGCTGCTGCCTGTATCCGCAACCGGCGAATACAAGCAGAGCGAGTCCTATGGTTATAATGTTCTTTCTTTCCATGCCGCAAAAATACAAAAAAGATTTTAATCTGTGGCATTAATCTTTCTTAAAACGCCATGGGTTATTAAAAATTCTTGTCATAGCCTGATGCTGGAATCTCCGCCTGGTTGATTGTGAACGACATATTGTTGGCAGGGTAGGTGTAGAGCGGACCGGTATAGGTAGTCTTCTTTCCGATGACCAGGTGTACGTTGTCAAAGTTGACGGTCTTTACTGCTTTTCCTTCCTTGTCCTTTCCAGTAGTTGTTATATGAATGTCGGTTACATCATTGGCGGTCAGAAGAGTGTAGAGTGTGAATTTGATGTATGGTTTCTGGTATTTTTTGGGGTTGAAAGTCCAACTTCGGGTGATGGTAGCCTTTTCTTTGCAGAATCCGGTAGAAGGATTGAACACCGTACCGCAGCTTCCGCTTATCGTGATATCCTGCGTATTGGTAGTAAGAGGCATCGGGTCGGTAGCTTCCAGTCTGAAACAGCTGACGGCACGTTTCAGCGAAACATTCTGTGTTACGGCTTTGCTGCCCGTTTCCACCTTGATATCCTGCAGGGTATACGCCATATCGCGTACGATATTGTTGGCAAAGGTCATTTCATACCTTGATTTAACTTCGATTCGTTCTTCCTGCTGCAAATCAGTTTTTGCTGCTACGGCAACGAGCGTGTATTCTCCTGCCGGCACCTGCAGGCTGACGTTTCCGAATTCGTCATCCCAGTTTTCCTGTCTTACGGTATAGCCGGCAGTAGTTTCATCTCCTTTCGGAATGAGACATACTTGCAAATCTGTGTAGAGTTTTGCATCCTTGAGCGATTGCTTGCTCCCATCGGCTCTCGTTCTGGCAAGATTGCTTTCTTCATCCTGCCCGATAGGCACAATGGAGCTTTCGAAGAAGCAGAATCTTACTTCTTGGTTCTTGACTTGTGGTGTTGTTTCAAGCATCACGTTTTCTTGTGTGCAACTAACCATTGTGGTCATTGCCAGGAACAGAATCATTCCTGAGGTAAAAGCTTTCTTCATACGCTTTCATTTTAATTTTAATTAATAATACCAGCTGTAAAACTGGATTGGATTCATATAAAAAGAAGTATATCCTAGGGATATATTCTTATTTATAGGCAAATATAGACAAATAATCGTGATTGATTTGTCAATATAATCGAATTTCTGTCATTTTTTCTCCATTTTTCTGTGTTTTGTCTTCATTTTGGTGTAACTTTGCACCTGAAATTAGAAAATTGCATTCATGAATACAAAGATAAACGAATTTGAAGTGATGGCACCAGTGGGCTCACGCGAGTCACTGGCTGCTGCCATACAGGCTGGCTGCCGACTCCGTATACTTTGGTATCGGCAAGTTGAACATGCGATCCCATTCAGCCAACCATTTTACTATCGATGATTTGCGTGAGATTGCTGCTACCTGCAACGAGCATGGTATCAAGACCTATCTCACCGTCAATACTGTCATCTACGATAACGACATCCCAACGATGAAGGAAATCATCGATGCTGCCAAGGAGGCAGGCATCTCTGCTGTCATCGCCAGCGATGTGGCTGTAATGAGCTATTGCAATGAAGTGGGCGAGGAGGTTCACTTATCTACACAGTTAAATATCTCAAACACAGAGGCTTTGAAATTTTATGCACGCTTTGCTGATGTTTCCGTACTGGCACGTGAATTGAATATGGACCAGGTGAAGCACATCCATGGGCAGATAGAACAGCAGAACATCTGTGGACCTATGGGCAAGCAGATCCGCATCGAAATGTTCTGTCATGGTGCTCTGTGCATGGCTGTATCGGGCAAGTGCTACATGAGTCTCGCTAATGCCAACCGCTCTGCCAACCGTGGCGAGTGTGTGCAGATCTGCCGCCGCAGCTATACTGTTACAGATAACGAAACTGGCAACCAGCTTGAAATCGACAACAAGTATGTGATGAGTCCGAAGGACCTGAAGACCATCCGCTTCATCGACCGCATGATGGATGCCGGTGTGCGCGTCTTCAAGATTGAAGGCCGTGCCCGTGGTCCTGAATACGTATATACCGTAGTGAAATGTTATAAGGAGGCGATAGCTGCCGTGCTCGACGGAACCTTTACCGAGGAGAAGAAGGATGAGTGGGATGAGAAACTCGCCACCGTCTTCAACCGTGGTTTCTGGGATGGTTATTACCAGGGGCAGACTCTCGGTGAATGGAATAAGCATTACGGTTCCGTAGCTACTGAGAAGAAGGTGCTCGTGGGCAAGGTGATGAAATATTTCTCTAAGTTGGGTGTGGCAGAAGTAGCCGTAGAGGCATCTACCTTCGACAAGGGCGAGAAACTGCTGATTACGGGTAACACCACCGGTGTGATGTATCTCCATGCCGATGAAATCCGCTACGACCTGAAACCGGTAGAAACAGCGCAGCAGGGCTGGAGAGTTTCCATCCCTGTACCAGATAAGGTACGCCCTAACGACAAGCTCTATAAGTTGATTACAGTAAACGAAATTAAAGAAATAAAATAATGGCAACAATTAATGAATTGCAGGATGAAGTAGTAGAGGAGTTCCAGGATTTTACCGACTGGATGGATAAGTATCAGATGCTCATTGACTTGGGCAACGAGTTGGCTCCTCTCGATGAGAAATACAAGAACGAGCAGAACCTTATCGACGGCTGTCAGAGCCGCGTATGGTTGCAATGCGATTATGTAGATGGCAAGCTCGTATTCACTGCCGATAGCGATGCGCTCATCGTAAAGGGTATCATCGCCCTCCTCATCCGTGTGTTGAGCGGTCATACCCCAACCGAGATTATGGATGCCGACCTCTATTTCGTAGAGAAAATTGGTCTGAAAGACCATTTGAGTCCAACCCGCAGCAATGGTCTTCTGGCGATGATCAAGCAGATTCGCATGTACGCCCTTGCCTACAAGACCAAAGAGGCAGAGGCTTAACCGCCTCTGATTATATTATATATAAAAGGTATATTATAATGCGCAAATTAAGAACGATAGAGATGAACCGCCTCACCCTGGAGGAATTCAAGGAAGCCGAGAAACTGCCCCTGATAGTGGTCCTGGATGATGTGCGTTCATTATATAATGTAGGAAGTGTTTTCCGTTCCTGCGATGCCTTCCGTGTAGAGGCGGTGTATCTCTGCGGAATCACCGCCACCCCTCCCAATGCCGAGATTCATAAAACGGCATTGGGTGGCGAAGACAGCGTGGATTGGGAATACTTCAAGACTACCGAAGAGGCGGTAGAGAAGTTGAAGCAGAAAGGCTACTTTGTATATAGCATCGAGCAGGTAGAAGGCTCAACCAAGCTCCAGAACCTGCCTGAGGCTCATGACAAGCTTTTCAATCAGGAAATCGAATCTGTAAAGCAAGAGAATTCTTCACTCTTCACTCTTCACTCTTCACTTCCCAAAGGCTACGCCGTCATCTTCGGTAATGAGGTGAAGGGAGTCAAGCAAAACATCGTGGATATGAGCGATGGCTGTCTGGAGATTCCTCAGTTCGGCACCAAGCATTCCCTGAATGTCAGTGTAACCGCCGGTATTGTAGTCTGGGAATTTGCCAAACTCCTGAAACTATAAGTTGAGTTCATGCCAAACTTGTGTTTTTTGAATTGCTCAGATTCTTAATGATTTCCAAAGGTAGCTGGGTAGCTTTGGCTACCTGTTCGGCAGAAAGTCACATCGCCAGCAAGCGTTGTGCTGTTTCTGTGTTGGCCTCATATTTGCCTTCAACTCTGCCTTCTTCCATACTTCCGGGAAAAGTTGCTGAAAAAGTTTTATGGTTGCATGCAAGCACATGAAGAAGAATACTCAAGTGGTTCAATCAAGCAACTCAAGTAGTTCAATCAGCGAGTTCAGACGTCTCTGTTAGCTGATACAGACGTCTCTGTTAGCTGATACAGACGTCTCGATAAGCTTACAGATACGTCTCCGTTAGCCTGCAGTCATATTCGTAACCCGATGCAGCCGTATTCGTGAATAAGTTTTATGTAATCATCTATCATCCATCACGATTTGTATCTCTAAACCTCTTAATGTGCTAATATACAGGTGTTTAAATAGTGTGATGGATATTGTAAACATTTCGTCAATCGAAAATGGAAAACGTGATGGATAAAAAGAGAAAAAACCTTTCTAGGCGTATGCCTTACGCCTAGAAAATGTGTATTGTTTCTTATTATTTCAGATATTCTCCGAAATCAGTCAATCTCATGTCACCCTTCTTCAGGAAGGTATCGTGCATGGCGAGAGCAGCACGCATGCTCTGTGGCTCGTGGCCCTTCTCGGCAAACTTCAAGTATTCGCGGAGCATAGGGCGGTAATCCGGATGGGCACAGTTCTCGATAATCTCTTTGGCACGGCGCAATGGGCCTTTGCCACGGAGATCGGCAACTCCCTGTTCGGTAACGATGACATCCACATCGTGCTCGGTACTGTCCACGTGACTGCACATCGGAACAATGGCAGAGATGCAACCGTTCTTGGTGGTACTCTGCGTGGTGAAGATAGAGATGTAACCATTGCGCTCGTAATCGCAGGAACCGCCGATACCATTCATCAGCTTGCTGCCGCAGATATGGCTGGAGTTCTCATTGCCGTAGATATCGCACTCGATGGCGGTATTCATGGCGATGACACCCAGACGGCGGATGACCTCAGGAGAGTTTGAAATCTCGCTCTGGCGGATGGTGAGATGCTTCTTGAAGTAATCAATATCATCATACACCTCTTTCAATGTATCGTTTGTTACGGTGAGCGAAGAGCAGGAAGCATCCTTGATTCTTCCCTCGCGCATGTATTTTACCACGGCATCCTGAACCACCTCGGTATAAACGCTGAATACCGGCACGTTAGGGTTCTGTCCCAATGCCTCCAATACAGCATTGGAAGTTACGCCCACTCCGCTCTGCAAAGGCAGGAACTGAGGAGGAATATGTCCCTTCTTCAGGTCACTGACCAGAAAATCAGCCACATTATGTCCCATCTGTTCGGTCACAGGGTCGAGCGGTTTGAAGGCACGCGCCTCCTCCGGAATGTTGCATTCTACCACACCCACAATCTTGCGGGCATCAATCTCCACATACTCTTTACCTATTCTATCGCCCACATTCAAGATTGGGATAGGTGTGCGGAATGGGCATTCTGCTATCTCATATACATCGTGAAGATAACGGGAAGCTGGACTGTGGAAGGTATTCTTCTCGATGAGCACCTTCTTTGCCAATCTAACGATGGTAGGAACGATGCCGCCGGCAGAGGTAAGGAATGCCTTGCAGGTAGTTTCGCCTTCTTCCAAATCAGAAACTTCGATGATGGCAAGGTCTATTTCGCCATAGAAACCACGGCGCAGGCGCTCAGCCATGTGGCCGAGGTGCATATCCTCATAATCAATCTCGCCCAGGTTGGTATGAGTTCTAAAGTCCTTGTTGGTAGAAAATGGCGCACGGAACTTGATGGCATGGGCTGCTGCCATGTCACCTTCGATACTCTGCGAGGTAGAAGCACCCGTGAGGATGCCCACCTGGAAAGGTCTGCCCGCCTCGTGCTCAGCCACGGCTCTCTTGGAGAGTTCGCGGAAGGTTGCCTTAGGCACGCCGTTTGGTGTGAAACCACTCAATCCGATTGTATCTTGATCGTTAATCATCGCTGCCGCTTCGGCAGCACTCAATCTTGTATATGCCATTTTCTTCTAACTTAATACTCATTAGCGGAACTTATAGCCGCCTTCTTGATAATTGATAACTGTTTGCGGCTGCAAAGTTACATATTATTTTCGATATATGCTAATAATTTGATAATTTTATGCATATAATTGGCAAAAAACTTACAAATAGTGAATAGATATACAAAAACTACTTACTTTATGCAAAAATATAGCAGCATCATACAGAGAGAATTTACCATGGAAAATCAGTTCCATTGATATTTTCGAGGATTTTAATAACATTTTGCGAATGATTTGTCGGATATATCAGAAAAATGAGTTAACTTTGCACTCAAAATATAAATAATATAAAATAAAGGTTCATACAAGATGGAACAGAAATTATTGATCTATAACACTCTCACACGTACGAAAGAGAGATTCACTCCGCTCCACGCTCCTAACGTGGGCATGTATGTTTGTGGCCCTACCGTGTATGGCGATCCGCATCTCGGTCATGCACGACCAGCCATCACATTCGATATACTCTTCCGCTATCTCAAGCACCTGGGCTATAAGGTTCGCTACGTTAGAAACATTACCGACGTGGGCCACCTGGAGCACGATGCAGATGAAGGCGATGACAAGATTGAGAAGAAGGCTCGCCTGGAGCAGTTGGAGCCAATGGAAATTGCGCAGTACTACACCAACCGCTACCACGATGCTATGGAGGCGCTGAACGTACTCCCTCCTAGTATTGAGCCTCATGCCACAGGCCATATCATTGAACAGGAGAAACTGGTTCAGGAAATCCTAGACAATGGTTATGCCTACGAGAGTAACGGCTCTATCTACTTCGACATCGAGAAGTATAACAAGGATCATAAGTACGGTATCCTCTCCGGACGTAACCTGGAGAACGTAATCAACGAGAGCCGCGAGCTGGCTGGTATCGGCGAGAAGAAGAACCAGGCTGACTTCGCTCTCTGGAAGAAGGCTTCACCTGAGCATATCATGCGCTGGCCTAGTCCTTGGAGCGATGGATTCCCAGGCTGGCACTGCGAGTGTACTGCGATGGGGCGTAAGTACTTGGGCAGCCACTTCGATATTCACGGTGGCGGCATGGATTTGATTTTCCCTCACCACGAGTGCGAGATTGCTCAGGCTGTGGCTTCTCAGGGCGACCAGATGGTTCATTACTGGATGCACAACAATATGATTACCATCAATGGTCAGAAGATGGGTAAGAGCTTGGGTAACTTCATTACCCTGGAGCAGTTCTTCACTGGCAATCACGACAGTCTGGAGCAGGCTTATTCGCCAATGACCATCCGTTTCTTCATCCTCTCTGCTCACTATCGCAGCACCGTAGACTTCTCTAACGATGCCTTGAAGGCCAGCCAGAAGGGATTGGAGCGCCTGATGAATGGTTTGAACGACCTGGAGCGTGTGCCTGTGGCTAAGCAGAGCGATGATCAGGTGAAGAAGTTCGTAAGCGAATTGCGCCAGCGCTGCTACGATGCGATGAACGATGACTTCCAGACTCAGCTCGTTATCAGCTATCTCTTCGAGGCTTGCCACGTAATCAACACAGCCCTCGACCACAAGGCAAACATCTCTGCTGAAGACTTGAAGGAGCTTTCAGACACCATGCATCTCTTCACCTTCGACCTGCTCGGTCTGAAGAGCGAGAAGGGAGCCAACAATGATGCTCGTGAAGAGGCTTATGGCAAGGTAGTGGATATGGTTCTCAACCTGCGTGCCAAGGCTAAGGCTGATAAGGACTGGGCTACCAGCGACCAGATTCGCGATGCCCTGGCTGAAGCCGGTTTCGAGGTAAAGGACACCAAAGATGGTGTTACCTGGAAACTGAACAAATAATATTTAAAAATAGGGTGCATCATCAACTTATGACGCACCCTCTCTTTTTATTTTTGTACTGCTGCAGAATCTTTCTTCCTTGCAGCAAGTGAATCTTTCTGTCTGCCAGATATAGAATCCCGCAACATCTTATCTTTCTTACTCTTATATTCCTTATACTCTTTTTCGTAATAATGGGCAAAGTTGGCGAAAGGCTCTGTTATCGCCTCATCGCTCGATGCCGTATAGGTATTTCCGTATGGATCGGATGCTTTGATGATGATTCTGGCATTCGGATTCCTAGGAGTATAATAATAAAGGTGATTCATGATGAGATAACCGTTGCCCTTGCTCACGAACCGATAGGATACACTCTCGCTGTATTTATGATGATAGCCGGCGGCAAAGGCATCCTGCCCCTTTCCGCTGAGGCGCCCCATCAGATATTCTTTGCCATCCTCTACGGCTACAACACGCCAATGACTGGTAGCATTGAAGACATTGGCTACCAGGACATTTCTGTTGTTTGCCAACTGCCAGTCTTTGGCATATTTCTCGCCGTTGAAATCGGTCTGCGCACGGAACAAGGTCATCTGCTTGCTCTTATCCCAGAAAGTTCCCTTGTAATAGCAGTTGCTGATGCTGGTACCCACAAAACTGTATACATAATATCCATTTGGAGTTCCGCAGATGTTGATATTCGACTGCCATATATTGCCACAGGCGGCAGCATGACAATGCTCCATCACATCCTCTCCCTCATAGTTGATTTCGTGGTTGCAGGCAAAATGAGTATGTCCGCAGAAGAGTTCGTAACCGCCCTTAAACTGTTTCAGCAAAGAAAGCAGGAGCGAGAGACGAGAAGAAGAATAGTGTCCCTCCTCATGGGCATTGGTCAGCGGCTTCGCCTTGCTGAAAGGCGCATTACCAAAGGTAAAAGGAATATGATAACAGAGTATCACCTTCATATCCTTTGGCGTGAGGGCGAGATCCTGCTTCAGCCAGCGCACCTGCCGTTCACGCAGTTCGCCCGGCGAATAATAGGACATGCCGCGATGGAAGAAGCAGTTATTGATGCAGACATAATGCACATCGCCACGATTGAAGGAAAAATCGGTAGGACCGAAATTCTCCTCCCATTTCCTGCGGTAGAGCGCCTTGCCATCCTGGTCGTGATTGCCGATGACGGAGAAGAGGCGCATCTCTGAAGAGCCCAATGCCTGGCGTATCTGACGCTCCAGTTTGGCGTTGTAGCCACCATAATACTGCACGTCATCACCCATGCTGAGCCCGTAGACCGGTGTTCCGGCAGGCAGCGAACTGATGGTCTGCCTGATATCCGCCATCGTCTGGGTAGTGAATCTTTCTACATCGCTCTTCTTGATGGGATTATCATCCGGAGAAGTATAGTAAGGACTGTAGGCATTGGTAACCTGCGGGTCGCCGATGACAATCATCTTATAGTGAATCTCCTTGCCGCCCGGCAGTCGGGTGAGGGTGAAGTTATAGGTTTTCTTCCCCTTGGATACCTTTTGGTAGAAGAAAGCCGTGCGATCGGTCTTAGAATGGGTAGGAACCTCGCAATCGGCTGGAACAGAATAGTATATGAATTTTGCCAGGCTGTCTCGCTTCATCTTATATCTGCCCTGTGCATCGGTTTTTACACAGTTGAATCCATCGCTCACGATGACGCCAGCCACTCCCTTTCCTTCCTTATCTCTTAAAGTTCCGGAGATATTGAAATCCATCTTCTTCACAGGTTTCTTCTTCAGCGTATCAGCAGGCTGTGGCTTGAGATGGAGAACCGGTGGGTTTTTCACCAGGTTCTGTATCTGTTTCTTGGGGTAGAGCAGGTGCAAGGTGATGCCTATTGCTACGAGCGCGCAGCAAGCAACCGACAGAACCCCTATGTATAATTGTTTCTTTTTCATGAGTACAAAAGTACGGCTTTATTATGGTAATGCAGCATATATTCATTTAAAAAACTCTAAATATTACCTTAGGGTAACTTACCTTAGGGTAATATTTCGTAACTTTGTACCAAATTACTAGGAATATGGCAAAATATCTATCACCATTTCAATTTGGTACATTAGCCACCAATGAGAATTTTATCGACAGACAGGAAGACAGGGCTTTGCTCAAGCAATTACTGTCCTCCCATATCAACGTGATGCTGATTTCACCACGCCGATGGGGTAAATCATCGCTAGTGAAAAGGGCGATGAGCGAATTGGCTGGTGAGGATAATAACGTAAGAATCTGTTATATCGATGCCTTCAGCATCGGCTCTGAATCTGAATTTTATCGCACTTTTGCCAGTCAGGTTATAGCTTGTGCTTCCTCTAAAATGGAACGGTGGATAGAGGATGCAAAGAAATTCCTGACAGGCGTGATACCGCAGGTTGTAGTAAGCGACCAGGTGACCGACTTCATGGCTTTTGACCTGAAGTTTGTGCCACAAGAGCGTGATAAGATGACGATTCTCCAACTGCCTGAGTTGCTGGCAAAGGAAAAGGGCATCAGGATTATCGTCTGCATAGACGAGTTCCAGCAGTTGGCTAACCTTCCTGAGTATAAGGATATGGAGGGAAAGATGCGCTCGGTATGGCAGCAACAGCAGCTTACCTCTTACTGCCTCTACGGCAGCAAGCGAAACATGATGCTCAATATCTTCAACAATTCCAATAGTCCTTTTTATCGCTTCGGACAAGTGATTTTCATGCAGAAGATAGCTAAGGAGCATTGGATTCCATTCATTCTGTCATCTTTCGAGAAGACAGGAAAGTCAATCTCTGCAGAGATGGCAGAGCGGATCTGTGATGCCGTGGCCTGCCATTCCTGGTATCTCCAGCAGTTGTGCTATTTTATCTGGAGTTTCACGGTTTCGGAAGTGACGGAAGATATATATCATCTGGGATTGAAACAGGTACTCAACATCAATACCCCGATGTTTCAGAATGATACGGAGAATCTCAGTTCTACTCAGATAGAGATGCTTAAGGCTATAGCCAATGGCGAACAGCATTTCTCCTCACAAGCCGTGAAACAAATCTATAATCTTGGTAATCCGAATACGATTGTCAAGAACAGGAAAACGCTCCAGAACAAAGATATTATCGAAAAGCAAAACGATGCTTTTGTCTTTGTTGACCCGATATACCGGCTGTGGTTTAAGGAGGAGTATTGTAGATAGAAACTATGTAAATTAAAAGAAATAATATAAGGAGAAAAAAGATAATGGCAAACGATAATAAAGGTCTTACACCGATGATGAGACAGTTTTTCGAGATGAAATCGAAACATCCCGAAGCGCTGCTGCTCTTCCGTTGCGGTGACTTCTACGAAACTTACTGCGAAGATGCGGTGGAGGCATCCCGTATACTCGGCATTACGCTGACACGACGCAATAATGGCGGTTCTACGGGCACGACCGAGATGGCAGGATTCCCTCATCATGCTCTGGATACCTATCTGCCTAAACTCATCAGGGCGGGTAAGCGCGTAGCGGTATGCGACCAGCTGGAAGACCCGAAGAAGAAACGACTCGAAATAAAAGGTAAGAAGGGACTGAGCCAGATGGACAAGATGGTGAAGCGCGGCATTACCGAACTCGTGACGCCGGGCGTGGCCATGGGAGATAACGTACTGAACTACAAGGAGAACAACTTCCTGGCAGCCGTACACTTCGGCAAGACCGCCTGCGGTGTGAGCTTTCTGGATATCTCGACCGGAGAGTTTCTTACCGGCGAGGGAACCTACGACTATGTAGAAAAACTGATGGGCAACTTCATGCCGAAAGAGGTGCTCTACGACCGCGCCCGAAAGAATGACTTCGAGAAATATTTCGGCAGCAAATACTGTACCTTCGAACTGGATGACTGGGTTTTCACCGAGCAGACAGCCCTGCAGAAACTCCTGGGACATTTCAAGACAAAATCTCTGAAAGGTTTCGGTGTAGAGCATCTCAAGAACGGCGTGATAGCCAGTGGTGCCATCATGCAGTATCTCGAGATTACCCAGCATACACAGATTAATCATATCACCGCCCTTTCACGTATCGAAGAAGATAAGTTCGTGCGTATGGACAGGTTTACCATCCGCAGTCTGGAGCTGGTTGCCCCTATGCAGGAAGACGGTTCTTCGCTCCTGAATGTCATCGACCGTACGGTAACGGCGATGGGTGGACGTATGCTCAGACGCTGGCTGGTCTTCCCGTTGAAGGACGTTAAACCAATCAACGAGCGTCTCGACATCGTGGAATATTTCTTCAAGGAACCGGAATTCCGTCAGCTTCTCGATGACCAGCTGCATCGCATCAGCGACCTGGAGCGTATCATTTCCAAAGTAGCCGTGGGTAGAGTTTCGCCTCGCGAAGTGGTTCAGCTGAAGAATGCACTTGAAGCCATCAAACCTATCAAGGTGGCATGCCAGCATGCTACGAACGAGGCTCTGAAGCGGGTAGGCGAGCAGCTGAACGTATGCGAGACCCTGAAAGACCGCATCGCCAGGGAAATACAGCCCGATCCGCCACAGCTGGTCAATAAGGGTGATGTGATAGCCGACGGATTCAATGCTGAACTTGATGACCTTCGTGCCATCAGCCGCCACGGCAAGGATTATCTGCTCAAGATACAGGAAAGGGAGATAGAAAAGACAGGAATTTCGAGTCTGAAGGTAGGTTACAATAATGTTTTCGGATACTATCTGGAGGTGAGAAATACCTTTAAGGACAAGGTGCCTGAGGAGTGGATACGCAAGCAGACGCTGGCTCAGGCAGAGCGTTATATCACCCAGGAACTGAAGGAATATGAGGAAAAGATTCTCGGTGCTGATGAGAAGATTCTGGTATTGGAAGCACAGCTCTTCAACGAACTGATAGCTGCCATGCAGGAGTATATTCCGCAGATACAGATCAATGCCAACCTCATCGCCCGTATGGACTGTCTTTTGTCATTTGCAAAGATATCTGACGAGAACCGCTACGTGCGCCCTATCGTCGATGATTCTGAGGTGCTTGACATCAAGCAGGGCAGGCATCCGGTGATTGAAACCCAACTGCCGCTGGGCGAACGCTATGTACCTAACGATGTGCTGCTCGATACCGAGAAACAGCAGATCATGATGATTACCGGTCCTAACATGGCTGGTAAATCGGCTCTGCTGCGCCAGACCGCCCTTATCGTGCTGCTGGCACAGGTAGGCTGTTTTGTGCCCGCAGAGAGCGCCCGAGTTGGATTGGTGGATAAAATCTTTACACGTGTAGGTGCAAGCGACAATATATCGCTCGGCGAATCGACCTTCATGGTAGAGATGACCGAGGCAGCAAACATCCTGAACAACGTTTCTCCGCGCTCGCTGGTGCTCTTTGATGAGCTGGGAAGAGGTACTTCTACCTACGATGGTATTTCCATTGCCTGGGCTATCGTGGAATATCTGCACGAACATAAGAAGGCGCAGGCGCGTACGCTCTTTGCTACCCACTATCATGAGCTCAACGAAATGGAGAAGAACTTCCCTCGCATCAAGAACTTCAATGTGAGTGTGAGAGAGGTGGACGGAAAGGTAATCTTCCTGCGTAAACTGGAACCGGGAGGCAGTGAGCACTCTTTCGGTATCCATGTGGCAGAGATTGCCGGTATGCCTCGCAGCATCGTGAACCGTGCCAATGTGATTCTCAAACAGTTGGAGGATGACAATGCCGGGGTAGGTGGTGCCGGTAAACCGAACGTACAGCACATCGATGAACCTAAGGATGGTGTGCAGCTCAGTTTCTTCCAGCTCGATGATCCTGTACTGACGCAGATACGTGATGAAATACTCGGGCTGGATGTGAACAATCTCACTCCGGTAGAGGCATTGAACAAGCTCAATGACATCAAGAAGATTCTGCTGGGAAGATAAAAATATAAATCCCTCCCCGTGGCAGCAGATGCTGTTGCACGAGGAGGGATTTTTATAATCTGAAAATAAGTCGTCTAATATTATTTTGCCTCTACGTTCTTTTCTTTCGCTCTCTTTGTGCTGGAAACGATGCTCCATACACCGGCGATGATGAGCGGAATGCTCAATATCTGTCCCATATCCATAGGCAGACCTGCCTCGAATGCCACCTGAATCTCCTTCGTATATTCGATGAAGAAGCGGAAGGTGAAGATGAGAGTAAGGCAAAGACCGAAATAGAAACCGGTGCCTACGCTCTTAGGTCCTCTCTTCTTGTAGATGAATAGGATGAGGAGGAAAAAGCAGAAGTATGCCAAAGCCTCGTAGAGCTGACCCGGATGGCGTGGATACTGGTCTTCGCGAACGAAGATAAATGCCCAAGGCACATCGGTTACCTTGCCGATAATCTCTGAATTCATCAGATTGCCCAAACGGATAAAGGTGGCTGTAATGCCTGAGCAGATACCCATATTATCGAGCACTACCCAGCCGCTCACCTTCATGTTGCGGCAATAGAGCCAGATGCCGACGAACATGCCGAATACGCCTCCGTGGCTCGCCAGTCCCTCATAACCCGTAAACTTCCAACTGCCGTCTGGCATGTGATGGATAGGTATCAGCATCTCGATGAAGTGATCCCACTGGGTGAGGAAATATTCCGGCTGATAGAAGATGCAATGTCCCAAACGGCCACCTATCAGTACACCTAAGAAGATGTAGAGAAACAGTGGGGAGAACTTCTCATCTGAGAGCCCCTGCTGCTTGTAAAGCTTGCTCATGAGCAGATAGCCCAGCAGCAGACCAATCATCCAGCAGGTGGAGTAGTAGCGGATGGTCATAGGCCCCAGATGAGCCAGAATTGGGTCTGGGTCCCATACGATATAGTTAAGCAGATTTGCTATCATAACCGTAGAAGAATAGGATTATACATTGAACCGGAAGTGCATGATGTCACCATCCTGTACGACGTACTCCTTGCCCTCGATGCCGAGCTTACCAGCCTCGCGTACTGCAGCCTCAGAGCCATACTTGATATAGTCATCATACTTGATGACCTCTGCACGGATGAATCCCTTCTCGAAGTCGGTATGGATGACGCCGGCACACTGAGGAGCCTTCCAGCCCTTGTGATAGGTCCATGCCTTGACCTCCATCTCACCAGCGGTGATGAATGTTTCGAGGTTCAGCAGGGCATATGCCTTCTTGATGAGTCGGTTTACGCCGCTCTCTTCCAGTCCGAGTTCTTCGAGGAACATCAGTTTGTCCTCGTAGGTTTCGAGCGATGCGATGTCTTCCTCTGTCTTGGCAGCGATGACCATGCACTCAGCACCTTCTTCCTTGGCGATTTCCTCTACCTTCTTGCTATACTCGTTGCCGGTCTTGGCAGAAGCCTCGTCAACATTGGCCACGTAGAGCACAGGCTTGGTAGTGAGGAGGAAGAGGTCGTGAGCCACCTTCTGCTCTTCCTTGCTTTCGAAAGTAACGCCACGAGCGTTCTTTCCCTGCTCCAGTTCGGCCTTGTAAGCCTCCAGAACGGTAACCATCGTCTTAGCATCCTTGTTGCCTGCTGCAGCAGTCTTCTTCTGCTTGGTGAGCTGAGATTCGATAGTTTCCAGGTCCTTGAGCTGCAACTCTGTATCGATGACGCTCTTATCCTCCAAAGGATCAACCTTAGCGCCACCCTCGCGCACGATGTTGTCATCGTCGAAGCAGCGGATTACGTGGATGATAGCATCGCACTCACGGATATTTCCCAAGAATTTATTACCAAGACCTTCGCCCTTGCTGGCACCCTTTACAAGACCTGCGATATCTACGATTTCGCAAGTAGCTGGGACAATGCGTCCTGGGTGAACAATCTCTGCCAACTTGTTGAGTCGCTCATCTGGTACGGTGATGACGCCCAAGTTTGGTTCGATAGTACAGAAAGGGAAGTTAGCTGCCTGTGCCTTTGCACTAGACAGACAGTTGAACAGTGTAGACTTACCCACGTTTGGGAGGCCTACAATACCACATTTTAATGCCATTTTATCTTTAAACGTTTAAATTTCCGGTGCAAAGTTACACATTATAAATGAAAGATACGAAGAAATCGTGGAAAATTAACTAAAAATCATTGATGACGAGTGAAATCCTTACATCTTCTCTAGTTATAAAATAGTGATGGATATTATTTCTTTTTGCTATTCTTTTTGGTTAATGTCTTTTCGTCAGATTTCAATCTGTGTTCTACTTTCTTGACATCTTCACCTGCTGGAAGATCTTCTGGCACAATGCCACGTTGGAGCATCATATTACGAACAGCCTTATTATTATCGACATGTTCTTGACAGATAGTTTGCTGACCATGCAAATCCTTTTGCTGAACGTTGACAGAAGTCATTTCTGCAGCAAAATCTTTAGCTTTAATATTTAGTGTTGGAAGGAAATCGGCGAGAGATCGGCTGTTAGGAGCACCCAATTTACGTTTGAGAAGAGCCGTGTCGAGATTAAACAACGCCTTGTCACCTAGTGAGCGAATGATGGCAAAGCCTTTGCTGTCCACCCCTCTTTCATACAGCACACCAGAGAGACGCTTCTCTGTTTCTGCAAGTTTTGCACGTGCTTGTACACGTTCGTATTCCAGCAAACGCTTTTGCACCAATTCTGCTCGGCGAGTTTGTACGGCAAAGTAGTTTTGGGCAAAAGAGATTTGTGGCTTGCGTGGATCACCGTTTTGGGCAATGAGATAGCAAGCATAACGAGTCAGCATGTAGTCTTTGACTTCACGCTGAGCACCTTTAGCAAGAGGTATCATTTTCCCAACGCCGGGAAAATGATATTCTACCATTTCGCCAGCGTTGATACAAGCGTCTTTAGCTCGCTCGATGACTCCTTCAAATCTTTCCCATTTGGAATAACCCAACACTAGTGCAAGTTCTCTTGCACTCCAACATTCTACGCCTTCGTATTCGTTGGCAATAGCTTCGAATTGCTCGAACAATTCTTTGATTTCTTCTTCCTTCATAATTGCTTATTTTTATGATATTTCGGCAAAGTTACGCTTTTTATTTGGTTGTAGCAAGGAAAAGGTTATTTATTTCCTTCTTTGCTCATCAATAAATACTTGTATCTCTCCTAAATCTCCAATTTCTTTTGGTAGAACAAACATATTTTAAAAGTTAGTCTGCTACAAGAATATTCTGTGTAACTCATATCGTTTAATTTTGAAAAGACTTCTTGGCTTCTTTTAAACAGTTATATAGCTCATCGTCAAACTCTCGGATGTCTTCGTCAGTCAATACTCCGTCATAGTATAGGTAACATACAGTGATGTAATATCTACCTCCTGACATCCCATCGTATCGGCGAGCGATATGCTTGTCGAATTGGTATACCTTATCATATAGTTTGAGGTATGCATCGTGTGCATCCTCTGCTGATGCGTTCTTGTTCATGAAATCTTTGGTAGATTGCATGAACTTGGCGCACTCTCGCTCAAGCCCAAATTAATGAGCTTGCGAGCTGTTTTCTTCTGAGACTTCGTTAATTCTATCATGTTCTAAACGTTTCTTTTCTTTTTTAGCCTTATTTCTTATTGATATACATTTCTTGCAGATGTGCAGTCTATGTCCTTTACCACTGAACGACTCGTTGGATTTATACTCTCCACACATCTTGCAATAATGTCCTTGATGCTTATGTTTCTTTTTACCCATGACTTATTTTGCAAACAACTTTCCTATGAGATTCAAGAGATTAGAGACAGTCTCTTTGCTCTCCACAGGTATCTTGATGGAGGTTTCGCCTGTCTGCTCGTTTTTCTCAACGATGGAATCAACCAGCTGGGCTGTGGCTTCTGGCGACTTTAAGGTTTCGGCTAAGCCTGAGAGGAAAGATATTCCTTGGGCTACCAAATCCTTTGGCTGACTTGAGCGATTAGGGACGGATTCTCCGTTCGAAGATGAGTTCGTTTGCTGCTGGATGGAAACCTCTTCTTTATTCTCGTTAGATTTATGTTTGTTGCGAGCCTTCTCTGTTTCTTCGTCCTCTTCCACCATACCGCTCACTGTTTCCATCATCTTGCTGAACTTATCATCTGTGATGAATACAGAATCTTCGCCGTCATCAAGAACGCCTTCAAACATGGAGGTCTTGAAACGCAACTTACCGAGCATTTCCTGCTCGATGGAATCAGGTGTTACGAGATTGATAACCTGGATGTTGTTCTGCTGACCAAGGCGATAGATGCGCCCGATACGCTGTTCGAGAACGGCAGGATTCCAAGGCAAGTCGATGTTGATGATGGTAGCGGCTGACTGCAGGTTCAAGCCTGTGCTTCCGGCATCAGTAGAGAGGAAAACCCTGCTCGATGGTTCGTTCATGAAATTATCTACCAGGTTTTTGCGCTTTTCGGATGGCACGCCACCATGCAGATATTCAAAGCCTATTTCTTTTTTCTCCAGTTCCTTGGCGATGAGGCGGGTCATGCGTTCCCATTGACTGAATACCACAACCTTTTCACCTTCCTCGCTGATAATGTCGCTGATGATGTTCACGCATTCATCCACCTTGGTGTCGTATCTCGTCTTTTGGTCGAGGATATAACTGCTGTCACATACCATGCGCATCTGTGAGAGGAAGAGCAGGAGACGCTTGCGGTCTTTATCGGATAGGAAATGCATCCTGCGCCATTTCAGAATCAGGAGACGTACCTGGTTCTGCCACTCCTGATGCATCTCCATCTGCTCGTTGGTCATCGGAATGAAAAGGTTCTTGTCTGAACGCTCAGGCATCTGGAGTTTCACATCCTTCTTGCGGCGACGGATGAGAATATCGCCCAGCTTCTTGCCTATGTCGTTTAAGTTCTTATAACCCAGAACTTTTCCTGTTTCATCAGTAATGATATGCTTGTCTTTGAAGAGGTAGTAAGGGGCAAGGCGGAAATTATCAACAAACTCCACGATAGAGTAGAGTTCATCGAGCTTGTTCTCCAATGGGGTACCGGATAGAATTACGGAGTAATCTGATTCTATCTTTCTTGCCGCACGGGAAATCTGCGTGTTCCAGTTCTTCAGGCGCTGCACCTCGTCCATGATGAGCATATCGGTTTGCAAACAGCCGAGTATCTTGATGTCATTGGCGGCACTATTATAGGAAATAATCTTGTAAGGTTCCGGGCGATTGTACGCTTCCTTTCTCTTGAGATGACTTCCCTCTATGACGAAGACTTCGGCATCAGTAAACTTCTTGATTTCACTTCGCCATTGATATTTGAGCGAGGTAGGGCAGAGGATGAGTACAGAGCCAATAAGACCTTCCTTGCGTAGCAGTTCGGCAGTACCTATAGCTTGGATTGTCTTTCCGAGACCCATCTCGTCGGCAATGATAGCCTTTCCTGCCTTTGCAGCAAAGCGGATGCCCTCTTTCTGGTAAGGATAGAGGTTTACTTTCAGAAGATTGTTGAGTTTCTCGTCATCGTATGTCTTCACAATCTTCATTCTTTTCGCTTTTTCGCGAATATCGATGATAAAGTCAATGGCATCTTTATAGCATCTGAATGTATCGCTGATTTGGCGAGCTTGTTTCAAGAAAGAGCCAATGCGGGCATAGGCTGATTTCTTCAAGACATGGTTCTTGTCAAAGTAATCTTTGGCTAACTGTTCGTATGCCTCCTTGTTGTCTGAGCCGATACGAATCTTTACGCATCGCTCATCCCGATAGGAAAGATAGACAGAAGTATAAGGTGGTAATTCCCGATGTACATGTACGCCCCTCTTTCCGCCAAACCATTTTTTGACGGCTTCGATATGTTTGCAAGTGCTGAGTCTCGAAGTCTTGAAATCCATGCAGGAACAATAATTCCATTCGCTGTTGGCTCCACGATACACCACCTTGTACTCGTTGTTCTTTTCAGGGTTGCGAACGATATACTCTCCAGGGCAAAGGGCGTCATCAACACAACTGATATTGAAGTGCTCGATATCGGTCACCTGCTTGCGCAGTTTGATTTGCCATTCCTCTAAAGTCATGTTTTCTGGTTTCACGATATGCGAAACCTTGACTTTCTTCTTTTTCTTTGTAGCCTTCTTGGTGCTGTTACCGTCTTGGTTAGCTGCCTGCTTATTATTCTTTGCCATTGTTATGTTGCCTTATTTTAAACGTTTAAATATATTTAATGCAAAGATACACATTATGGATGAAAGATACAAAGAAATCGTGGAAAATTAACTAAAAATCATAGATGAGGGAAGAATCAACGATGGTAAACCGACAGAAACGCTTGAGGAAGCGCAACGATATAGGTGAAGACGTTGGAATATACGGGAGAGGTACCTGAAAAATATTACATAAGTCCTTGGGATATATAGGATAAGTTGTTGGGAAAGATAGGATAAGTTGCTGGAAGAGATACCTTCTGCAATCGCACAACAGCTGTTGTGCGATTGCACATTACCTGTTGTGCGCATGCATAACAGCTGATGTGCGAGCGTAGTTCAGTTGTTGTGCGATGAATTTCTTAGAATTATGGTGATCATTTTGCTGACACCATCTTGACCAGCTGTCTGCTTATTGTTCTTTGCCATTGTTCTTTTGCTTTAAATATATTGGATACAAAGTTACACATTATAAATGAAAGATACGAAAAAATCGTGGGAAATTATCTAAAAAAAGGCATTCACGATGCTGGTGAATGCCTTTCTGATGATTACTATGATAAGTATTTGTTATTTCAAGACTACTTTTTTGCCGTTGATGATGTAAACTCCCTGTTTTGGAGCAGAAATGCGCTGTCCCTGAAGATTGAAGATTACTTTCTTGGTCTTGATGTCACTGGCAATCTGGCTAATGCCGTCGGTTACGCTTGGTACAGCTGTAGCTGATACCTCCTTGGTTGCCTGATTGAAGGTGAAAGTGAGTTCCCAGATGCCGTTCCCTTTATCGGTCAGGTCATTGCTGGTATCCGTTTCATTCCAATGAGAACCGAAGATTGTGCTAGAACCTGCTGCTGTTCAGACATCTTGTGCCTGCAGAGTTAGTGTTATGAAACAAAGCATGATAAAAGTAAAAATAGTTCTTCTCATAATTGTTGTGATTTAAATGTTTATAATTAAATGATGATTAAATGATATCGTATTATTGTTAAAAATGCGTGTATAATAGTTATTTGGTGCAAATATACGAATAATTTCAATAAGTTCCAAAATTTTTTGGAGAAAACTTTGATTTATAGATGAAAAATCAGGAGGATGTGTCTACGATATAGAGACACGTCCTCCTGAATTATAGTATTCCTTTAGATTTTACCTTTCCATAATCTTTTAGATTACCCCCTTCCACAACCCGTGAAGGTTGCAGTATTCTCGAGCCGTAACATCCTTGGCTTCTGCGTTGGTCAGGAAGATTGCTTCAGGCTTTTCGCCTGGCTTCAACTCGTGACGAAGTACATCGGTAGGGGTGAGCAATTCTATCCATTGGATGTAATGCTCTGGTAGCATCGGATGCTCCACACTTCCTACTGTTACGCGATAGCCGCCCTCGATAGGTTCTATCACAGGCACGTGCTTCTCTTTGGCGCCATCGCTGGTATTTTCCTTCATCAGCTTCATCGGCTCGCCACAGCAACTGAGCACGGCTCCTGGGTTTACAACTTCTACTACATTGCCACAAATCTGGCAGCGGTAGATTTCTCTAACTTTTGTCATAATGGTTCCTCCTATTATTTTATGAATGTGTTGCCTTAATATCAGGCATTTCATTCTGATGATTCCTTTGTGAGGATATCCTTCGGGTGATTCCCCCAAAAGAGACTTATTCCTCTACAGGGCTGAAATCTTCCTTGCCTACTCCGCAAAGAGGGCAAACCCAATCATCTGGGATGTCTTCGAATGCTGTACCTGGAGCGATGCCGCCCTCTGGATCACCTACTTCTGGATCATAAATCCAACCACACACGTCGCAAACATATTTCTTCATAATGTTCCTTTCTTTCTTAATTTGATTGATTACTGTTATCTATTCACTTTTAATCAGACAGGTGCGTTTGCATATCTTTCTGATTTACTATGCAAATATATACTTTATTTCTGTAAGAACCAAATAAATATGAAAATATTATAATTTTATTATCCTTTTTAAACTAAATAAACAAAGATTTCTAGATGTACTTGTGAATAAAGGAGTTATTTGTCTTTTTAGTGGTGTTTTGATAGAATGTTTGATTGTTTCATGTGAAACATCTCGAAAAAGAAAAGCTCGCAAGATGATTGTTTGGTATCTTGCGAGCTTCTTTGTATTTAAGTTGCCTTGCGGTTTCTGCGGCCGCCTTCTGGTTTTTCTAATGTGCTTCTAGCCAGTTGTTTCCCCATCCGGCATCAGCAACCAGAGGCACACTGAGCTGGTAGGCGTTCTGCATCTCTTCTACCACAATCTTCTCTACCTTTTCCTTCTCTTCCGGATATACTGAGAAATTGAGTTCGTCATGCACCTGGATAATCATCTTGCTCCTGATGCCTTCTGCTCTGAATCGGTTGAAGATGCGGATCATAGCCACTTTGATGATGTCTGCCTCAGAGCCCTGGATAGGGGCATTGATGGCATTGCGCTCGGCAAATCCTCTTACAGTACCATTCTTGCTGTTGATGTCTGGCAGGTAGCGACGGCGGTGGAAGAGGGTTTCGGCATAGCCTTTCTCTCTTGCCATTTCCTTTGCCTTCTCCATGTAAGCCTGAACACCAGGGAAGGTGCGGAAGTAGTCTTCTATGATCTGCTTTGCCTCTCGGTTTTCGATGTTCATGCGTTGGGCAAGACCGAAGGTCGTGATGCCGTAGATGATGCCGAAGTTAGCAGTTTTTGCCTTCTTGCGCTGTGCATCTGTTACTTCTTTGATGTCTTCGTGCCAAATCTTGGCAGCTGTAGCTGCATGAATATCAGAGCCTTCACGGAATGCTTCTACCATGTTTGGATCCTGGCTCAGGTGTGCCATGATGCGAAGTTCTATCTGTGAATAGTCGGCAGAGAAGAACAGGCAGCCTGGTTCTGGGATGAAGCATCTGCGTATCTCCTTGCCATCGTCATCGCGTACAGGAATATTCTGCAGGTTTGGATCACTTGAAGAAAGACGTCCAGTGGCTGTGATGGCTTGGTTGAAAGAGGCATGAATGTGACCGGTGCGAGAGTTGATAAGCTTTGGAAGGGCATCTATATAGGTTCCCAAAAGTTTCTTTAAACCTCTGTAGTTCAGTATTTCATCGATGATTGGACTCTTGCTGCGCAGCTGCTGAAGAACTTCTTCGCTTGTTACGTACTGGCCCGTCTTCGTCTTCTTAGGCTTCTCCACAATCTTCATCTTTCCGAAGAGTATTTCTCCAACCTGGCGTGGGGAAGCGATATTGAACGATTCGCCTGCCAACTCATAGATATGATGTTCTATCTCATTGAGGCGGTTGGTGAGTTTCTCGGATGTTTCCTTCAGGGTATCGGTGTCGATGCATACTCCCGTCATCTCCATGTGGGCTAAAACAGGTACAAGCGGCATTTCTACATTCCAGAACAGATCTTCACAATCTATCTCTTTGAGTTTTGGTTCGAGCACATTTTTCAATCTCAAGGTGATGTCGGCATCTTCGGCAGCATATTCGTAAATGTCTGATGGGGCGAGATCGCGCATCGACTTCTGGTTCTTTCCCTTCGGACCAATCAGTTCTTCGATGTGGATGGTCTGATAATTGAGGAATACTTCTGCCAAGTAATCCATGTTGTGGTAAAGTTCTGGCTGGATGAGATAGTGGGCGAGCATCGTATCGAACATCTTGCCCTGAATCTCTATGCCGTAGTTCATCAACACCTCGTAATCGTATTTGATGTTCTGCCCCACTTTCAAGATTTCCGGGTTCTCGTAGAGAGGTTTGAAGATGTTTACGATTTTTAAGGCTTCTTCACGATTTGCTGGAATTGCTACGTAGAAAGCCTCTTTTTCCTTCACGGCAAAGCTCAAACCCACCAATTCTGCATCAATAGCAGCGGTAGATGTGGTTTCTGTGTCTAGACTAAGAATATTGAATGTCAATAAATAGTCATAAAGTTTCTTTGCATCTACTTCTGTATCAATGAGTTTATATGAATGAGAGGTCGTTTTAAGGGTCTCAAAACTCGCGTTTTTTTGGCTCTCCATTACTATCTGCCAGCTGTACGCCAAATAAATCGAGCTCTCCTGTAGGTTTTGTTTGCACCTTTTTAGGTTTGTTAAGAACTCGATTAGCAAACGACTTAAACTCTAACTCGGTGAAGATTTCATCCAATTTTGTATTGTCTGGCTCTACCCGTTTCAAATCTTCCATCTTGATCTCTACCGGAACATCGGTTCGTATGGTTGCCAGGAACTTTGACATCCTGATATCTTCTACTGCACCCTCCACTTTTTCGCGGAGCTTGCCTTTCACTTGAGAAGAGTTCTCGATAAGACCTTCTACACTACCGAACTCGTTGATAAGTTTGATGGCTGTCTTTTCTCCCACGCCCGGACAGCCAGGGAAGTTATCAGCTGAGTCGCCCATCAGAGCAAGGAGGTCGATAACCTGGAGTGGGGAAGTGATGCTGTATTTCTCTTCAATTTCCTGTACGCCCAACTTTTCGTATCCACCGCCATGACGAGGACGGAACATGAAAACATTGTTACGAACCAGTTGTGCGTAATCCTTATCGGGTGTGAGCATGTAGGTTTCCATCCCCTTTTCACTTGCCTTCAAGGCAACTGTTCCAATGATATCATCCGCCTCGAAACCATCTACCTGAAGGATAGGGATATGATATGCCTCCAGGATATTTTTGATGATAGGCACAGAGAGTTTGATGTCTTCCGGTGTCTCTTCTCGTTGAGCTTTATATGCAGGGAAAGCCTCATGACGGAAAGTCTTGCCATGGTCGAAAGCCACCGCAATATGGGTAGGTTTCTCCTTGGTAAGTATCTCGTTGAGGGTATTGCAGAACCCCATTACACACGAAGTATTGAGTCCCTTCGAATTGATTCGAGGGGCTTTCATAAAGGCGTAATACGACCTATAAATGAGCGCATACGCGTCTAAAAGGAACAATTTATCCATAATATTCATTTTTGTGGTGTAAAATTACTAAAAAAATGCGATATTTCAAGAAGAATTGATTAATTTTGTAACAAATTTCAGAAATTAAGTAGATTTACTCACATATAATGGACTATTTATCACTTATCAAGCTGCCTATAGAGGCAGAATTAGCAGATTTTATAGATTTGTTCAACAAGTCTCTTATGCATAGCGATGGCCTCCTTTCCCAGGTGCTCGACCACATCCGTCAGCGCGCTGGAAAACGTATGCGCCCTATACTCATCTTGTTGATGGCACGTAATTTTGGAAAGGTTTCCAGTGTTACCCAGCATTCTGCGGTAGGTCTGGAGCTTCTTCATACCGCTTCGCTGGTACATGATGATGTGGTTGATGAGAGTGAGGAGCGCCGCGGACAGGCTAGCGTGAATGCTACTTATAATAATAAGGTGGCTGTGCTTGTGGGCGATTTCATTCTTTCCACCGCCTTGCTTCATGTATCTTATTCGCATTCAGAGGAAATCGTGCGTTATCTTGCTGAGTTGGGACGTATCCTGTCTAATGGTGAGATTCTTCAGCTCAACAGTATCAGTAATGAAGAGATATCGGAAGATATTTATTATCAGGTGATTAAGCAGAAAACGGCAGCTCTCTTTGAGGCTTGCGCCGGTATCGGAGCGATATCTGCCAATGCTTCAGAACTGCAGATTGAAGAGGCGAAGCGTTTCGGGCAGAACTTGGGCATCATCTTCCAGATCCGTGATGATATCTTTGATTATTATGATTCCAAGGAGATAGGTAAACCTACTGGTAATGATATGGTTGAAGGAAAACTGACTTTGCCTGTAATATATGCTTTGAAGTCTACCGGTGATGAGGAGATGATGAAGCTTGCCAGAAAGGTAAAGGCTCATACTGTGACGGCTGATGAAATAGCTCAGTTAGTGGCATTTACAAAGGAAAACGGAGGTATAGAATATGCGGATAAGCGCATGTGGGATTTCCATGCCGAAGCCATGAATTTCCTCGATACTTATGTGGAGGATAAGGATATTTACAATGCCTTGAAGGCTTACTTGGATTTTGTGATTGAAAGAAAAGCTTAATATAAAAAGGGTTGGTTCTCAGAGAGAATCAACCCTTTGTTTTTTGTATTCTACTGATAATCAGTTACTTTTCTTTTAAGCAATACTCTAGAATTCTCTTTAGAAGTATCTTAAATGGTACTTTAAAACTATCCTTCTAAGTATGTTTAATGGTACTTTGAAATTATCTTTAGAAGTACTTGATTTCCTTGCCCAGAATTTCGCTCAAGAGGAGGTTAGCCAGGCGTGATGTGCCGAGGCGCAACCACTGGTTGGTCAGCCATTTCTCTCCCAAAACTTCCTTCACGATGGTGTAGTAAACTACGGCATCATGAACGGTATTGATACCACCTGCAGGCTTGAAACCAATCTGAATACCAGTCTTTTCGTAATATGCTTTGATAGCCTGGCACATAACGTATGCTGCCTCAGGGGTAGCTGAGACCTTCTCCTTGCCTGTTGAGGTTTTGATATAGTCAGAACCTGAGTACATTGCGAGGATAGAAGCCTTCATGATGTTGCTGCAATTCTTCAGATCGCCTGTCTCCAGAATGCACTTCATCTTATGCTCTCCGCATGTCTCCTTGAGTTCCTGAATATCATCGCAGAGACCCTCGTAATCTTCGCTGAAGAACTTGCCAACAGGCATTACGATATCCACCTCTGTAGCACCATCCTTGATAGCCATAGCGGTTTCTGCAATCTTTACCTCGATAAAGGTCTGAGAGGATGGGAAATTGCCACTTACTACAGCGATTTCTACGCCGTCAACCTCCAGACTCTGGCTGATAAGGCCGGCAAAGTTAGGGTAGGTACATACGGTTGCTACGTGAGGAAGCTGAGGATAATCCTTGGCAAACTGGTTCACCTTTTCAATCATCTTCAGGATGCTTTCTTCTGTATCTTCTGTATGGAGAGAAGTCAACTCGATGCTACCGAAGAGGAACTTCTTGACCTCCATGGTCTCATTCTCTGCTACCTTTTCATCGAGAATCTTCTTTACTGCAGCAGCTACTTCCTCATCGTTGAGGTTGCAGTTGTACTGCTTCAAAACTGATAAATACTTGTCGTCTGACTCTTTATACTGTCCCTGCTGTGCAAGAACCTGTTCTTTAATACTGCTCATACTTAATGTTATTTATATAATTATTAAAGTTAAGTTTTATATGAATAGCAATTTTAATTCTTGTTGTCTTATTCTTTATCTTTCTGATGCTCAGATAGTTTTGGGTTGTTTTTATGTCTTTCAGAATCCCTTTTGGTCTTCTTGTCAAAACTCTTCTGGAGTTCTTCTGTCAAGTCAACCCCTGTCTGATTTGCCAGGCAGATAAGCACCCAAAGAACATCGGCCATTTCTTCGCCTAAGTTAGGTTTCTCGCCTTTCTTAAAACTCTGTTCGCCGTATGTTCGGGCAATGACACGTGCCAGTTCGCCCACTTCTTCTGTGAGGCAAGCCATATTGGTCAGTTCGCTGAAATAGCGTACGCCATATTCTTTAATCCACTGATCTACAGCTTCTTGTGCTTCTTTTATTGTCATCTTCCTAATTCTTTTATGGGGAAAGATGCCTTTCTTTCAGGGTAGGGCATTATTCCTTGTTGTGAGTATCCATCATGATGGTTACCGGTCCATCGTTCAGTAAATCTACCTTCATATCGGCACCAAATTCGCCTGTTCCTACTGGCTTTCCGAGTGCATCGGATAGCTTTTTGCAGAACTCCTCATAGAGTGGAATGCTGATTTCGTGCTTGGCTGCTCTGAGCCAGCTTGGACGGTTTCCTTTCTTGTAGCTGGCGAATAGGGTGAACTGGCTGATGACAAGAATCTCACCATTTATATCCATGATAGAGCGGTTCATAACATGGTTTTCGTCGTCGAAAACACGGAGTCCGATTACCTTTCTGACCAGCCAGTCTACATCTTCTGAAGTGTCGCTTTCCTCTATTCCCAGAAGGATCAGATAGCCTTGTCTGATGGCAGATTTAACCTCTCCTTCGATGGTAACTGAGGCGTGAGAGACACGCTGTATTACGATTCTCATATTACTACTTTGAACTTTGAATGTTGAACATAGAACTTTATGAATAGCATTTGTGGAATGCTTGCTTCGGTTCTGTTCTTCTTCTTCTTATTATTATTATTAATATATATAGTATAGTTTGAACTGCAAATATACAACTTTTATTTCATATTCTCGCCTTTTTCTTCGAAATATTTTGAAAGAATTTCTGCCTTATGAGGGCCTAATACTTCTGAAAGTTGTTCAAAGGATGCTTCTTTCATCTTTTTCACGCTCTTAAACTTGCTTAGAAGGGCTTCTTTAGCCTTTGGACCGATGCCTTTGATATCGTCTAATTCTGAGTGAAGAGCATGTTTGCTGCGCTTGTCGCGATGGAAGGTGATGGCGTATCTGTGCACCTCATCCTGTATCTGTGTCAGCACCTTGAACAGTTCACTTTCGGGTGGTAGGGCGATGGTTTGAGGAGGGAATCCGAAGAGAAGTTCGTTGGTGCGGTGACGGTCGTCTTTGGCCAGTCCTGCGATAGGAATATCCAGGTGTAATTCGTCAACAATAACCTCTCTTACTACGTCCATCTGACCCTTTCCGCCATCGGTAATAATGAGGTCAGGAAGTGCAGTTTCTTCCTCTATCATGCGACTGTACCGGCGTCTTACCACCTCTTGCATGGATGCGTAATCATCAGGTCCTTCCACCGTTTTGATGTTGTATTTACGGTAGTCTTTTCTGGATGGTTTCATACCTTTATATACGATGCAACCTGCCACGGCATCAGTACCGGATATGTTGGAATTATCAAAACATTCTATCTGATAAGGCAGCTTTTGAAGCTTCAGTTTTGCTTGTAATTCCTTCATCAATCGGGTCTGTTTCTGCTCCGGATTGAGTTTTTCTGCCTGCTTCAGACGGTCGAATTTATACTGCTTGCAGTTCATTTCCGACAGCTCCAGAAGGTGCTTTTTGTCTCCTCTCTGGGGTACGAAGAAGGTTGCATCTTTCAGGTTCCATTCCATTTCGAAGGGCACGATTATCTCCTTCGATGTGGAATGGAAACGCTCTCTGATTTCCGGAATGGCTGTAATCAGAAGTTCCTCGTCTCTCTCTTCTAACTTGCGTTTGTATTCGTATGTGAAGCTCTGGTTGATGGTGCCGTTTTTTACGTGAATATAGTTGATGAAGGCGTTTTTGTTGGCATCATCATTTACGATGGTGAAGACATCTACATCCGTAATTGTATGGCTTACCACCTCGCTTTTTGCCTCAAATTCATCCAGTAATTGATACTTTTTCTTATATTCTTCGGCTATTTCAAAGCGAAGAAGTTCGGCATTTTTCATCATCAAATCGTAGAGATATTTGCTTACTTCCCGCGTGTTTCCCTTCAGAATTTCACGTGCCTGGCGCATGTTTTCCTGATATTCCTCATAGCTCTGCTTGTTGATGCAGGGTGCTCCGCAGTTGTGGATATGATACTCCAGACACGGCTTGTATCTGCCTTCTGCAACGCCTTCTCTGGTGATAGGCATTCTGCAGGTGCGGGGCTTATAAAGCTTCTTGATGACCTCTAAAACGGCATACATGCTGCCGATATGAGGGTAAGGACCGAAGAAGGTTCCCACTTTTTTATTGATATGACGAGTCTTGAAAATGCGTGGAAAATACTCGTTTGTTACGCATATAGAGGGGTATGTCTTGCCGTCTTTCAGCAGGACATTGTATCTTGGATTATACTTTTTGATCAGGCTGTTTTCGAGCAAAAGTGCGTCTTCTTCTGTGTTTACGACCGTATAAGATATGTCGTGAATCTTAGAAACAAGCACCTTTGTCTTGTATCTGTCTACCTCTTTATGGAAGTAGGAAGATACTCTTCTCTTCAGATTTTTCGCCTTTCCCACATATATAATCGTATGATTTTCGTCGTAATATTGGTAGCTTCCTGGCTTTTCCGGCATACTTAAAACGATGTTTTTAAGCCTTGCCAAGCGCTCCTCATTCTCTTGTTTCGTCATATTTTACTTGTTTTTAAAGGGAAAACGAGCGCTACTGTTTCACGTGAAACGGCAACGCTCTAGTGTCTTTTACTGCTTCCTTGCTGCTTCCTTGCTGCATTCTCGCAGTATTTCTTGCAGTCTTTTTGCAGCTTATAACTGTAATAAAGTAGTTACTTCAACGTCTGGATCAAAGGAGTTTCTGCCTTCGAAATTCTCGTTTACGAGTTCAATGATGAAGTTGGCATATACCTTTTTCGGATGGAATTTCTTTACCAGATCGCATGCTGCTTTCATGGTTCCGCCAGTAGCGAGGAGGTCATCGTGGAGGAGTACGATGTCGTTCTCGTTGATGGCATCTTCGTGGATTTCGATGGTGTCGATACCATATTCCTTAGCATAACTTTCCTGTACGGTTTTGCATGGAAGTTTGCCTGGTTTGCGGCATAAAACTACGCCGGCTCCGAGACGAATAGCAAGGGCAGAAGACATTACGAAACCGCGTGATTCGATGCCTACAATCTTGGTGATTCCTTTGTCTTTGTAGAGTTCATACATCTCATCGCTGATCTCTTTTAAAGATGCAGGATTCTTGAAAAGGGTTGAAACGTCGCGGAAGTTCACACCCTTGATTGGCCAATCTGGAATGCAACGCAGATTGTCTAATAATAGCTGATTGTTCATTACTTTTTATGCTTTAAATTGATACTTATTTTGTTCTTTTTTCTTGTTCCTTTTTATGGGCTTTTTGCCCGTTTATTTTTGCCTTTTACTCGATTTTATCCGCTTTTGTTTCACGAATTGCTGAAGTTTTACTTTAACCGCAAAACACTTGATGCAACCTTTCTTAAGCGGTTGAGCATCAAATGTTTTGTTGATAATCTGTTTCACGTGAAACATTGGAAGTTCCCTTGTGCTTCGCTGTGAAACGGCTTATCTTCCGAGTAATACAAGCATCACGTTGATATCGCTTGGTGATACGCCCGGAATTCGGCTTGCCTGTGCCAAAGTTTCCGGGTCGATGCGCTCGAGTTTCTGGCGTCCTTCTGTGGAGATTTCGTGGAGCTTGGAATAGTTGAAACGGCCCTTGATTTTGATGTCCTCCAAACGGTGCATCTTATCGGCAATGAGACGCTCTCGTTCGATATAACCTTTGTACTTCATCTTGATTTCTGCAGCTTCCGTTATCTCTTCCTTTCGGTTAGCTGGTGTTTCCAGTGCAGCCTTCAGGTCCGGAATAATCTCCGAAAGATTCGTGAGATTCAGATGCGGACGAGCGATGAGGTCGATGAGCTTGCAGCCGGCGCGAAGTGGAGTAGTGCCGAGTGCCTCCAGTTTTGGATTTATCTCATCCTTCTTGATAGGATAGTTGGCGCAGAATTCGATGATTCTTCCGATGGCTTCTTTTTTCTCTATCCACCAGTCGTAACGGTCGCGCTTGGCAATTCCGAGTTCGTATGCTTTTTCGGTGAGTCGGGCATCGGCATCGTCCTGGCGGAGCAGAATGCGGTATTCGGCTCTGGAGGTAAACATACGGTATGGTTCGTCAACTCCCTTTGTGGTGAGATCATCGATGAGTACCCCGATATAACTCTCATCGCGGTTCATCTCGAATGTTTTGTCGCCAACACAATGCAAGGCTGCGTTGATTCCGGCCACGGTTCCCTGTCCTCCTGCTTCCTCATAACCGGTGGTTCCGTTCACCTGTCCGGCAAAGAAGAGACCTTTGATGATTTTCGACTCCAGTGAGTGTTTGAGTTGGGTAGGGTCGAAGTAATCGTATTCGATGGCGTATCCCGGTCTGTAAATCTTGGCATCTCTCAAAGCAGGAATCTCGTGAAGTGCATTCAGCTGGATATCCATCGGCATGCTCGAAGAAAAACCGTTCAGATACATCTCGTTCGTATCTTCGCCTTCCGGTTCCAGGAAGAGCGGATGCTGATCTTTGTCGGGGAAGGTGACGAGCTTTGTTTCTATACTCGGACAGTAACGTGGACCGGTACTCTGAATCTGACCATTATATAAAGGTGAGTCAGCGAGACCGCTTTTTAAAGTTTCGTGTACCTTCTTGTTGGTGTAGCAAGTCCAGCAAGGCAATTGTTTCAGAACCCGATGTTCTCCCATGTAAGAGAACTGGTGGAAATCGCTGTCGCCCGGCTGTTCTTCCATATCTTCGAAATGAACACTTCTTTTGTCAATTCTGACCGGAGTCCCGGTTTTCATTCTGGCTGTGGTGATGCCCCATCGGGTGATGCTCTCCGTAAAGTTGTGTACGGCAGGTTCGGCGCATCTTCCGCCTTCAACCATCTTTCTTCCTACATGCATCAGTCCGTTGAGGAATGTTCCTGCGGTGATGATGATGCTCTTGGCATAGAATTCGGCTCCCCAGATGGTTTTTACGCCGATGGCTTCTCCGTTAGCTACGAGCAGTTCGTCAGCCTGGTCTTGCCAGATGTCGAGGTTGTCAGTATGGTCGAGGGTGGTTCTCCATTCCCAGATAAACTTTCCTCTGTCGCATTGGGCACGGGGGCTCCATACGGCAGGCCCCTTGCCGATGTTGAGCATTCGGAACTGGATGGCGGTTTTATCCGTTACGATACCCATCTGTCCGCCCAATGCATCGATTTCGCGCACAATCTGTCCCTTGGCAATACCTCCGATGGCGGGGTTGCAACTCATCTGTCCAATCTTGTTCATATCCATCGTTATCAAACAGGTTTTGGCACCCATGTTTGCAGAGGCTGCAGCAGCCTCGCATCCGGCATGTCCTCCACCGATAACGAGCACGTCATAATTGAATTTCATACTTCGTTTAATCTATATTTTTTCTAATTTTCGGCAAAAGTAAGAAATAAAATCGAAATTTTAGCAAAAATACTTTGATAAATCATTAAAATATAGTAATTTTGCAGCAGACTTGCGAAAATATACCTAGAAATGAGGATTGCAGAATGCCAAAAAATAGGTATTGCAGGGACGAAAAGTGTGGAATATAAATTAGTTTCAAACAGTTAAATAATTAAATTTCAATCATTTATGTGGTTAATCAATTCATCTATTGGTAGAAAAGTAGTGATGTCAGTAACTGGTATCGCTCTTATTCTATTCTTGACATTCCACGGTTGCATGAATGTTGTTGCGCTTTTCTCTGGAGAAGCTTACAACACAATCTGCGAATTGTTGGGTGCTAACTGGTACGCCGTAGTTGCAACTTTGGGTTTGGCAGCTTTGGCAGTTTGTCACATCGTTTACGCTTTCATCCTGACAGCACAGAACCGTCGTGCTCGCGGTAACCAGCGTTACGAGGTAACAGCAAAGCCAGAGAAGGTAGAGTGGGCTAGCCAGAACATGTTGGTGCTCGGTATCATCATCGTTCTCGGTTTGTTGCTTCACCTCTTCAATTTCTGGTACAACATGATGTTTGCTGAATTCTTGGGTACAAGCTTCGGCCACAGCCCATCAGATGGCTTCGCATTCATTCAGGACACCTTCGCTAACCCAGTATTCGTAGTTCTCTACCTTATCTGGTTGGTAGCTCTTTGGTTCCACCTCACTCACGGTTTCTGGAGTGCTATTCAGACTCTCGGTTGGAGCGGTAAGACTTGGTTCTGCCGTTGGAAGATGATCGGTATGATTTACTCTACCATCCTGCTTCTCCTCTTCATCGTAGTTGTATTGGCATTCGCTTTCGGTTGCGCTCCATCTTTGTGCTGCGCATAATTCGTGTAATCATTTAAGTATTAAAAAAGATTATGGCAAAAACATTAAATTCTAGAATACCTGAAGGACCAGTTGCTGAGAAGTGGACCAACTATAAGGCTCACCAGCGTTTGGTTAACCCAAAGAATAAGTTAAAGCTCGACGTTATCGTTGTAGGTACAGGTTTGGCAGGTGCTTCTGCTGCTGCTTCTCTCGGCGAGATGGGCTTCAATATCTTGAACTTCTGCATCCAGGACTCTCCACGTCGTGCTCACTCTATCGCAGCACAGGGTGGTATCAATGCAGCTAAGAATTATCAGAATGATGGTGACTCTGTTTACCGTCTGTTCTACGATACTGTAAAGGGTGGTGACTACCGTGCTCGTGAGGCTAACGTTTACCGTTTGGCTGAGGTGAGCAACGATATCATCGACCAGTGCGTAGCTCAGGGCGTTCCTTTCGCTCGTGAGTACGGTGGTATGCTGGCTAACCGTTCTTTCGGTGGTGCTCAGGTTTCTCGTACATTCTATGCTAAGGGTCAGACTGGTCAGCAGCTTCTCCTCGGTGCTTACTCTTCTTTGAGCCGCATGGTTGAGGCAGGTAAGGTTAAGCTCTTCACCCGTTACGAGATGGAGGATATTGTGATCGTTGACGGTCACGCTCGTGGTATCATCGCCAAGAATTTGATTACAGGTAAGTTGGAGCGTTTCTCTGCCAACGCCGTAGTTATCGCTACCGGTGGTTATGGTAACGCTTACTTCCTTTCTACAAACGCTATGGGTTGTAACTGTACAGCAGCTATCCAGTGCTACCGCAAGGGTGCTGACTTTGCTAACCCATCTTACGTTCAGATTCACCCTACATGTATCCCTGTTCACGGTACAAACCAGAGTAAGTTGACTTTGATGTCAGAGTCACTCCGTAACGATGGTCGTATCTGGGTTCCTAAGAAGATTGAGGATGCTAAGGCATTGCAGGCTGGTACAAAGAAGGGTTCTGATATTCCTGAGGAAGACCGCGACTACTACTTGGAGCGCCGTTACCCAGCATTCGGTAACCTGGTTCCTCGTGACGTGGCTTCTCGTGCAGCTAAGGAGCGTTGCGACAAGGGCTTCGGTGTCAACAACACAGGTCTTGCCGTATTCCTCGACTTCTCTGAGTCTATCAACCGTCTCGGTATCGACGTTATCCTGCAGCGTTATGGCAACCTCTTTGATATGTATGAGGAGATTACCGACGTTAACCCAGGTGAGTTGGCTAACGAGATTAACGGCGTGAAGTACTACAACCCAATGATGATTTTCCCTGCTATCCACTATACAATGGGTGGTATCTGGGTTGACTACGAGTTGATGACTACTATCCCAGGTCTCTTCGCAATTGGTGAGTGTAACTTCTCTGACCACGGTGCTAACCGTCTTGGTGCATCTGCTTTGATGCAGGGTTTGGCTGACGGTTACTTCGTATTGCCATACACTATCCAGAACTACTTGGCCGACCAGGCATTGTGGCCAAAGCTCTCTACCGATCTCCCAGAGTTCGCAGAGGCAGAGGCAGGTGTTCAGAAGGAAATCGACCGCCTGATGGGTATCCAGGGCAAGCGCTCTGTAGATTCTATCCACAAGGAGTTGGGTCACATCCTTTGGGAGCACGTAGGTATGGGTCGTACCAAGGAAGGTCTTGAGGAAGGCTTGAAGAAGATGAAGGCTCTGCGCGAGGAATTCAACAAGAACCTCTTCATCCCTGGCAAGAAGGAAGGCTTGAACGTAGAGTTGGATAAGGCTATCCACTTGCGTGACTTCATCTTGATGGGCGAGTTGATCGCTTACGATGCATTGCACCGCAACGAGAGCTGTGGTGGTCACTTCCGTGAGGAGTACCAGACAGAGGAAGGCGAGGCTAAGCGTGATGATGAGAACTTCTTCTACGTAGGTTGCTGGGAGTATCAGGGCAATGATACAACTGCTCCAGTGCTCAACAAGGAACCTCTCGAGTATGAGGCAATTAAGGTACAGACAAGAAATTACAAGAATTAAAAAGCGAACAAGACAATGGCAAGAAATATAAGTTTCACAGTTAAGTATTGGAAGCAGGACGGTCCTACAGCACAGGGTCACTTCGATACACATGAGATGAAGAACATCCCAGATGATACTTCATTCCTCGAGATGCTCGACATCTTGAACGAGGAGCTCATCGAGTCAGGTCAGGAGCCTTTCGTCTTCGACCACGACTGCCGCGAGGGTATCTGCGGTATGTGCTCTCTCTATATTAATGGTACACCTCACGGTAAGACTGAGCGTGGTGCTACAACATGTCAGCTCTACATGCGTCGTTTCAACGATGGCGATGTTATCACAGTTGAGCCTTGGCGTTCTGCTGGTTTCCCTATCATCAAGGACTGTATGGTAGACCGTTCAGCATTCGACAAGATCATCCAGGCAGGTGGTTACACCAGCATTCGTACAGGTCAGGCTCAGGATGCCAACGCTATCCTGATTCCTAAGGAGAATGCAGACGAGGCAATGGATTGCGCTACATGTATCGGTTGCGGTGCTTGTGTTGCTGCATGTAAGAATGGTTCTGCTATGCTCTTCGTCAGCTCAAAGGTTAGCCAGCTGGCACTTCTCCCACAGGGTCGTGTAGAGGCTGCTGCCCGTGCTAAGAAGATGATTGCACGCATGGATGAGCTCGGATTCGGTAACTGTACAAACACTCGTGCTTGCGAGGCTGTTTGTCCTAAGAACGAGTCTATCGCTAACATCGCCCGCTTGAACCGTGAGTTCTTAAAGGCTAAGTTGGCTGACTAATCCATCGTTTCTTTTGAGACACCGGAATTTTCTCTCTGCATCTTTACGGATGCGAGAGAATTTTCCCAACAACTCTTCACTCTTCACCTTTTGGGTGTAAGTGGTTGAAGGATAGAAAGTTGGGCGGGTGAAGAGTGGTTTTTTACTCTTCACCCGCCCTTCACCTTTTTAGGCTGTTGACAGCTAAGCGGCTCTGCGTTTATACCTTTCCCAAAATCGTAAAAGGTGAAGAGTGGTGAAGAGTGGGTGAAGAGTGCCGAAAATCTCTTCACCTATGTAATGTGTTGTGATTCATCTCTTTATGTTGAAAAGATGAAGAGTGAAGAGCTGATTGCGATATTCCTGCCAACCATGCTTCTCTTGAAATAAGAGAAAGGATGTCTGGCAAACTGTTATACAGGAACAGCCGACTAGCCTCTGTTGCGCTAGTCGGCTGTTTGCCTTTTGCCAGTATGCTGTTTTTCTTCTGCCAGCCTTCTGTTTTTCCTAGTCAGTTGTTCTGTCTCCGATAGTTATGTATTTATTTATACCTGCTGTTAGAATCATATAGCCAGGAAAAAGGGTAGATTATAGCCGAGAGCATCCTGTTTTTGGTGCATCCCGACATAAATTATCAGATATTCTGAGAAATATTTTGTAATCTCAGCAGAATATCGTAAATTTGCGGTTATTAAGAATAAGTAATGTAATGACGAATCACTCAACAGAAATAATGAACCAAGCAACGCTCGATTTTATCCGCCAGCATCAGGACGATGATGTTCGCCAGTTGGCTTTCCTCGGCAGCAAGTATCCCGAGGTAGATATGCCTTTCGCTCTCGACCAGATTCGCGGGCGAAAGATGGCTCGTGTGAAACTGCCCCGTTGGGCAAGCATCGATGGCATCATCTATCCCCCTCATATTTCGATGGAGCAATGTTCGTCAGAGCAAACGGCACTTTATAAGGCTGAACTCGCTGCCCGACTGCTCGGTTTGTCTCCTTCATTATCCGAAAACGGAGAAGAAAAGGAGAAGGAGAGCGAAAACGCCTCAAATCTTCATCTTTCAGAAAATTGCGAATTTGCGGGCAAAGGGGCAGTTGATTCAGAATTCGCCAAAAATGAAGCTACTTGCAAAAAGCAACAGATATTAACAGAACCAAAAGAGAATGTTAATGAAATAAAAGAAGAACCTCATGAAGGAGATTTTTCAGAAGAAACCGGGTTTGTTGACCTGACCGGCGGTTTCGGAGTAGACTTCTCTTACATCGCTTCCCGATTGGGCGTAAAGTCGATGTATGTGGAGCGTCAGGCTCATCTCTGTGAAGCAGCAAAGGAAAACTTTGGGCGGTTGGGTTTGAAGAATGCCATCGTGAAGAATGGAGACGGAATAGAGGTTCTGCATTCTTTTGCTTCAAAGAAAGAGGCTGCTGCATCAGATTCTTTAGGCATAACTGAAGAGCAGTCTCAGTCATTACTTAAGACCAACCTTGGTCTTAAGCTGATCTTCATCGATCCTGCTCGTAGAGACGATGCGGGCAACAAGGTAGTATCCTTGAAAGATTGTACGCCCGATGTAACCCTTTTGCAGGAAGAAATGCTTTCGAAGGCAGATTACGTCATCATCAAACTCTCTCCGATGCTTGACTGGCACCGTGCGGTAAGCGAATTAAACTGCGTGCAAGAGGTTCATATCATCTCCGTGAATAATGAGTGTAAGGAACTCCTTTTAGTGCTCTCAGCGCGAAATATGGACGATATGAGGGCTTCATCGGCAGATGGAGAAAGTGGAGAAGATGAAATAGATGGAGCAGAAGGAACAGATGGAGAAGTAAAACATGCCGGGAATCTCCGTATTTATTGCATCAACGATGCGCAATCCTTCGTCTGCGATGAGTTGGATATGGAGTCTTCTTCGGTGAAGATAGCCCCATCCACCCTTGAAGAGATGCTGTATCTTTACGAGCCGAATGCCTCGTTGATGAAAGCCGGCTGTTTCAGCGTCTTATCTGAGCGATATGGAGCCAGAATGCTTTCCAAGAACAGTCATCTTTTCGTGAGCCGTGAGCCTATCGCTGTCTTCCCCGGCAGAAGTTTCCGCATCATCGTCGTATCCTCCTTTAATAAAAAGGAGTTGAAGCGTCATCTGTCAGGAATCACCAAGGCAAACATCGCTACCCGCAACTTCCCCCTTTCCGTAGCAGAATTACGCAAGCGATTGAAGCTGAAGGATGGTGGCGAAACCTATATCTTCGCCACCACATTGAGCGACGAAAGTCATGTGCTGATGATAACGGAGAAAGCTTAGAAAACCTCGAAAATGTGTAAAATGTAAAGGTCTGAAAAGAAAAATATATCAGCAACAGCTTGATAGAGAAAAATAGGTGAGGTGTGCTGCCACAGTGGCGTTTTATCTCTTTAATGAAAAAGTTCCAAGTGGGAGAAATGCCACTTGGAACTTGACGTATTATTTTCTTTTTTCCTTGAAGAACTTCTCGAAGAAGTCCATTTGCTTTTGATTTTGAACAGGACCCAAATGCAGTCCTTCCTTCATAATCATCACCGTTGGTTTACCTTCCTGGTAGCTAGTCCAGAAAGGAAGGCTATCCCCATTTGGATTGCCAGTCTTGGTAAAGTTGATCCAGTAGCGTGACATGATTTGTTCCATGTGCTGCTCCGTCTCGGTCATCTTTCCAGAGCCAAACTTATAGCCATAGATGAATGGCATCTCTGCCACATGGCTGGCTCCTCCCTTGCGGCTTTTCACGATGGTGTTCTCAGAGTCTTGGTCAAAGTAATACATATACACCTTGCCCTTGCCGGTCTTGCTCTGCAGGTTAGCCCAGGCATACGTTCCCCATGCAAAGGAGCCATCACGGAAAATGTCGGATTGAGCGAAGTAGGTTTCTTCCTCTGTCTTGGCAGGATAGAGACTGAGAACCTGGTCTGCCCAACTTCCATATATCTCATGGATTCTTTTCTCATAGTCACTTACACTGACAGGGCGGCTAAACATACTTCCTTCGTCGCTGTTGGTTCCTATGATGACATTTACATCATTGTAGCTTCCCTTTTCATAGAGCTTATACTGGTCATCGGTGATGGAGTAGCCGTCAACGTTCGGCCAAAAAGACTCAAAGGCGGTATTCTTCACGATGTCCATAGCCGGAACTTTTCTTAGCTGCTTCAAGTTCTTAGCCTTGAGTCTCTTTTGAAGGAGAAGTCCACCTGCTTCTGCCGCTTTGGAGGTGAGCATGGCTGTGTTACCATTTCTGCTTTCACCCACAGGCCAGAAGGAGCTACCACTTTCGCTGATGGCTCCTCGGAAGAGTCCCTTGGCAAGTGGAGAGGCGCATAGTATACTTACCGAGATACCACCGGCAGATTCTCCAGCAATGGTAATCTTGTCTGGGTCTCCACCGAAGGCAGCGATATTGTCGTGAATCCATTTTAAGGCCATCACTTGATCAAGGATGCCATAGTTACCAGATATGTTCTTGCCTGATTCCTTACTCAGCTCTGGATGTGCCATGAATCCCAAGGCTCCCAAGCGGTATTCTATGCTGCAATAGATGATGCCTTCCTTGACAAAGCTTTCCTGAGTTCCACTGTAGGAGCCAGAAAGAAAGGCTCCTCCATGAATCATCACAAATACAGGGAGTTTGTCATTCTTACTCTTGGCTGGTGTTTCCACACTGAGGTATAGGCAGTCCTCGCTCATACCCTGCTCTCCACCATTTTGGTTAGGGTCGATGGGCTGTGGTGGACGGTCTCCCCATTTATCTGCTTTGAATACTCCCTTCCAAGGCTTCTTGCTTACTGGGGCTTTCCATCTGAGGTTGCCCACTGGTGCTTCAGCGTATGGGATTCCCTTGTATAGGGCGAATCCTTCATGTTCCACACCTTCAATTTCTCCTTGCTCCACTGTTGTTCTTAGCAGTTGGGCGTTAGCTGCCGATAGGCAAAAGAGTGTCAGGGCGGCTGTCAGTAGATGGCTTTTCAATTTCATTTCTGGTTATTCCATTAATTCCGCAACACTATTATCAATTAAACATTTTAGGCGCCTGAGCAACAAAAAGTTACTCCGGATTTTGCTATATCAGAATTTTCACTTATCTTAGTGTTGCGAAAAGAAAACAAGCAAAACTCTGATATGACATGGCAAAGATACAAATTAAATCTGAGAAACTCACTCCTTTTGGAGGAATATTTTCGGGTCATGGAGCAATTTGACACCATATTGTCTTCTGTAATCGACTCCACCCTCATAATTTCACTACTCATTTGATGAACCATCTCTCGCTTCATCCGACACTTCGCACTTCTCGCCAGTGTTGGAGAGAATAGATGATCGAGCTTTTTCTTATTGTGATTCCTTGGAGAATGTTAGTTTTCCGCCAGTGCTTAAAAATATCCTTGAAATCATTTTGTTATCTCAATGGAATGTTGTACTTTTGCGCTCATATATGATAGTTGAATATTATAATTTAAAAACAAACTATAAAATTATGAACAGATTAAGGACAATCTATTTATCGCTTCTGTTTATCCTGGCGATGAACATGACGAGTGTGTTAAGTGTGAAGGCGGAGAACTATCCCTATCGCAGTGATTATCTCTGGCTAACCGTGCCTGACCATGCCGACTGGCTCTATAAGACGGGCGAACAGGCTAAGGTGGAAGTAAGTTTCTATAAGTATGGAATTCCCCGTGACGGCGAGGTGAATTATGAAATAGGCGATGACATGCTGAAGGCTGACAAGAAAGGAAGCTTCAAGCTGAAGAATGGGCGCGCCATCGTGAACATGGGAACCCGAAAGACACCGGGCTTCCGCGATTTGAGATTATTCTATAAACTCGATGGTAAGACCTATCAGCATCATATCAAAGTAGGATTCTCGGTAGATAAGATTCAGCCTTATACCCAGGAACCTAAGGATTTCGATGCTTTCTGGCAGCAGGCAAAGGACGAACTGAAGAACGTGCCGATGAGCTATACCAAGGAACTCGCCAAGGAATATTGTACAGATAAGATAGATTGCTATCTTGTAAAGCTTCAGATAGATAAGAAAGGTCATGCGATGTACGGCTACCTCTTCTATCCCAAGAATGCCAAGCAGGGTAGCCATCCTGTGGTTCTCACACCTCCTGGAGCCGGCATCAAGACCATCAAGGAGCCTATGCGCAATAAATATTACGCCGAGAACGGATTCATCCGCTTCGAGATAGAGATTCATGGTCTCGACCCACGTCTCCCAGCCGAAACATTCCAGGAGATAAGCAAGGGATTCAACGATGCAAACGGTGGTTATCTTGCCAATGGATTGGAAGATAAGAACCGTTATTATATGAGGCATGTTTATCAGGGACTGGTGCGCTGCATAGATTTCCTAACCTCTCTTCCAGAATGGGACGGAAAGAATGTGGCTGTGCAGGGCGGAAGTCAGGGTGGAGCCTTGGCTATTATTGCAGCCGGTTTAGATAAGCGCGTAACCCAGTGTGTTGCCAATCATCCGGCGCTCAGCGATATGGCTGCTTATGCCGAGAAGGGAAGAACGGGCGGTTATCCTCACTTCAATAAATATCATGAGATATTGAAGAACAAGGATTGTCTCAACACGATGGCTTATTATGATGTGGTGAATTTTGCCCGCAAGGTAAAGGCCCCAACTTATCTTACATGGGGATATAACGATAATACCTGTCCGCCAACTACCAGCTATGCTGTTTGGAATATGTTGAAATGTAAGAAGGAAGCTTTGCTCACTCCAATCAATGAGCATTGGACTACACCCGATACAAATTATCAGCAGATGGTTTGGATAAAAGAGCATCTCGTTAAGTAAAACTGATTCCGCCAAAACCACCAGTAAATGGGTGATATAGGCTAGTTTGGGAGCTGTAATTAAAAATTAACCCCTAAAAAACTGCAAAAAAAGTAGCAATATTTGGTAATTTGCCAAAATATTGCTACTTTTGCATTTATAATATTGCAAACTAGTTTGAAAATCATGTCATTAATAGAAATTAAAAAGGTCGAAACAAAGAAGGACTTGAAGACGTTCATCGACTTCCATTACGACCTCTACGAAGGCAACGAATATGATGTGCCTAATCTTTTCAGCGACGACATGAATACTCTGAGCAAGGACAAGAACGCAGCGTTCGAGTTCTGCGAGGCAGAGTATTTTCTTGCCTATAAGGACGGCAAGCTGGCAGGTCGCGTCGCTGCCATTATCAATCATAAGGCAAACAATAAATGGGGCAGGAAGTCGGTCCGTTTCGGCTGGATTGATTTCATTGACGACTGCGAGGTTTCCAAGGCTCTTCTCGATGCTGTAGAGAAATACGGTAAGGAGAAGGGAATGGAAGATATTGTAGGTCCGCTGGGTTTTACCGATATGGATCCAGAAGGCATGCTTACCTGGGGCTTTGACCAGCTAGGCACCATGCCTACCATTTATAATTATTCATATTATCCGGAGCACATTGAGGCTCTGGAGGGTTTTACCGTAGATAATAAGTATGTAGAGTATAAACTGATGGTGCCAGATACCATCCCGGAGAAATATGCCAAGATAGCAGCGATGATAGAGAAAAGATACAATCTCCATGTCCGCAAACTTACCCGTAAGGATATTTATCAGGGCGGATACGGACAGAAGATTTTCGACCTCATCAATGATACATACAAGCATCTCTATGGTTATTCCGAACTTTCACAGAAGCAGATAGACCAGTACATCAAGATGTATCTGTCTTTGCTCGACCTGAACTTTGTAACAGCCATAGAAGACTGGACTACCGAGGATCATAAGATGATAGGTATCGGTATTACGATGCCTTCCCTTTCCAGAGCTCTGCAGAAGTGTCATAGGGGCAGGCTGCTTCCTTTTGGCTGGTGGCATCTGCTGCGCGCCATCAAGTTCCATAAAACCAAGATTGTCGACCTTCTGCTCATCGGTATCCAGCCGGAATACCGTGCTAAGGGTGCCAATGCGCTGCTCTTTGCCGACCTGATTCCTATCTATCAGAAGTATGGAATCGAGTGGGGAGAAACGCAGGTAGAAATGGAAGAAAATGCTGCCGTGCAGGGACAATGGGGCGTCTTGGATCCAATCCTTCACAAGCGCCGCAACTGCTATATTAAGAGTATCAAGTAAATAGCAATTATTGTGTTGGCAATGATCTGATAAACAGAATATTGCAACATCATTTGCTATGTTATAAGAAAATAAATAAGAATAACTAAGGAGGAAATCATGTCTGAAGATAAAAACTTAGGTAACAGCGAATTGAATGCCGCTGATGAGCTTACCAATGCCCCTCAGGAGCAGCCGCCGGTAGAATATACCGACGATAACATCCGCCACTTGAGCGATATGGAGCATGTACGCACCCGTCCGGGTATGTACATCGGCCGTCTGGGAGATGGAAATCTGCCGGAAGATGGTATTTATGTGCTCTTGAAGGAGGTGGTAGACAACTCTATCGATGAATTCAAGATGGGCGCAGGTGCCCGTCTGGAAATCGATATCGAGGACAATCTGCGTGTCAGCGTGCGCGACTATGGTCGTGGTATTCCTCAGGGCAAGCTCGTTGAGGCTGTAAGTGTGCTGAATACCGGCGGAAAGTACGACAGCAAGGCGTTCAAGAAGAGCGTCGGTCTGAATGGTGTGGGTGTGAAGGCGGTCAATGCCCTCAGTTCCCATTTCGAAGTAAAGTCGTACCGCGATGGAAAGGTGCGCCATCTGAAGTTTGAGAAAGGTATTCTGAAGAGCGATATGACGGAAGATACTGAGGACGAGAACGGTACCTTTATCTTCTTCGAGCCGGATAATACACTCTTCAAGAACTATTCCTTCCACGATGATTTCGTGGAAACGATGCTCCGCAACTATACTTATCTGAACACCGGACTCACCATCATGCACAATGGCCGCCGCATCTTGAGTCGCCATGGTCTGCAGGATTTGCTGAGCGATAATATGACCAACGAAGGTCTCTACGACATCGTCCACATGAAGGGCGAGGACATCGAGATTGCCTTCACCCATACCAACCAGTATGGCGAGGAGTATTATTCCTTCGTCAACGGTCAGCACACCACCCAGGGAGGTACGCATCAGAGTGCCTTCAAGGAGCATATTGCCAAGACTATCAAGGAGTTCTACGGCAAGTATGAGTATGCTGACATCCGAAACGGACTGGTGGCTGCCATTGCCATCAACGTAGAAGAACCGGTTTTCGAGAGTCAGACCAAGATTAAGCTCGGAAGTACTACGATGACGCCGAATGGTGGCGAAACCATCAATAAGTATGTGGGCGATTTCCTGAAGAAGGAAGTAGACAACTATCTCCATATCCACAAGGATGTAGCTGAGGTTCTGGAGAATAAGATTAAGGAGAGCGAACGCGAGCGCAAGGCGATGGCGGGCGTTACCAAACTCGCCCGTGAGCGTGCCAAGAAGGCGAATCTCCACAATCGCAAGCTCCGCGACTGCCGCATCCATTTCAGCGACGCCAAGAACGAGCGCAAGGAGGAGAGTTCCATCTTCATCACCGAGGGCGATTCTGCCAGCGGAAGCATCACCAAGAGCCGCGATGTGAATACCCAGGCGGTGTTCTCTCTGCGTGGTAAACCGCTCAACAGCTTCGGTCTTACCAAGAAGGTGGTTTATGAGAACGAGGAGTTCAATCTGCTTCAGGCGGCTCTCGATATAGAGGACGGCTTGGATTCATTGCGTTACAACAAGGTAATTGTGGCAACCGATGCGGATGTCGACGGAATGCACATCCGCCTGCTCATCATCACCTTCTTCCTTCAGTTCTTCCCAGATCTCATCAAGAAGGGCCATGTCTACGTGCTTCAGACCCCATTGTTCCGAGTGCGCAACAAGCGAACCAAGATCAAGAACAAGCAGGCGGTGGCTGATGCGGATGCGAAACTGGGAAGCAAGGAGAAAAAGAGCGATTTCATCACGCATTACTGTTACAGCGATGAGGAGCGCCAGCAGGCGATTCGCGATTTGGGCCCTGATCCTGAAATCACCCGATTCAAAGGATTGGGAGAGATTTCGCCTGATGAATTCGCCCATTTCATCGGTCCCGACATGCGGTTGGAGCAGGTTACGCTGCATAAAACCGACCAGGTGCAGAAGCTGTTGGAATATTATATGGGTAAGAACACGATGGAGCGCCAGAACTTCATCATCGAAAATCTGGTAATAGAAGAGGATATTCCGGAGGAAGACTCAGCACCGCTGGATTAAATGAAGTGAAGAGTGAAGAACGAAGAGTGAAGAATTCAAGTGCTTTCGGGGGGTAACCATTGAAAAAAGCGCTGTTAACCTGTTAACTCTTGAAGGATTTCTCTCTTTCATAAACTTTAAGTTTTAAGAAATGAAGAAATATCTATTCATAGCACTGGTAGCATTCCTGGCAGTAACTTCTGCCAGTGCCCAGTTGCGTATCAAGATGGGCAAGAACAGCCCGATAGAGAAGTTGGGAAGGGCTGAAATCGCCATTACCAACCTCTATGTGGATAGTGTGGATGAGAATAAGCTCGTAGAGGACGCCATCCGTGGTATGCTCGAAAAGCTCGACCCTCATTCTTCTTACGCTACAGCCAAGGAAACCAAGGCGATGAACGAGCCGCTGAACGGCAGTTTTGATGGCATTGGCGTGCAGTTTAACATGGTAGATGATACGCTGCTCGTTATCCAGCCGGTTACGAACGGACCTTCTGAGAAGGTGGGAATCATTGCCGGCGACCGCATTGTGGCTGTAAACGATACTGCCATTTCGGGCGTCAAGATGAGCAAGGAGGAAATCATGAAGCGCCTTCGTGGTCCTAAGGGAACAACGGTGAACCTTACCATCGTGCGCCGTGGCATCAAGGATAAACTCATCTTCAAGGTAAAGCGCGATAAAATTCCGGTAACTACGATGGATGCGGCTTATATGATTCGTTCGGGCATCGGATACATCCGATTGGGAAGCTTCGGTCTTACCAGTCATAAAGAGGTAACAATAGCGATGGATTCGCTGAAAAAGAAGGGAATGAAGGATCTTATCTTCGACCTTGAGGATAATGGCGGAGGCTATCTTCAGGCTGCGGCTCAGATAGCCAACGAGTTCCTGCAGAAGGGCGATCTCATCGTTTATACCAGCGGTCGTGCAGCGCCTCGCCAGGAATACAAGGCGCAGGCTAACGGCAGATGGCGCAATGGCAAAGTGGTGGTGCTCACCAATGAGTTTACCGCTTCTGCCGCCGAGATTGTTTCCGGAGCCATCCAGGATCAGGACCGTGGCGTAGTGGTTGGTCGCAGAACCTTCGGCAAGGGATTGGTGCAGCGTCCGCTGACCTTCGATGATGGCAGCGAGATTCGTCTCACCATCGCCCATTACTATACGCCTAGCGGCAGATGCATCCAGAAGCCATATAAGAAAGGTGACAGATTGGATTATGCGATGGATCTGGACAAGCGTTACAAGCATGGCGAGTTCACCAATCAGGACAGCATCCATCTTTCAGACAGTCTGAAGTATTATACCTTGCGCAAGCATCGTGTAGTTTATGGTGGTGGTGGAATCATGCCAGATTATTTCGTGCCGCTGGATACAACCAAGTACACCAAGATGCACCGTCAGTTGGCAGCCAAGAGTATCGTCATCAACCACAGTCTGAAGTTCATCGATGCGCATCGTAAGGAGCTGAAGAGCCAGTATAAGAATTTCGATAAGTTCCTCGCCACCTACGAGGTTCCTTCTTCGCTGATAGATGGCATTATCGCCGAGGGCAAGAAGGAGAAGATAGAGCCAAAGGATGAGGCTGAATTAATTCAGACGAAGAAATACCTCGCCCTGCAGCTGAAAGCCCTTGTTGCAAGAGATATCTGGGATATGAGCCAATACTTCCAGGTCTGGAACGAGACCAACGAGATAGTTCAGCGAGCCGTGCAGCTGCTGACTACGGGGAAGTAACTATAGAAAAAAACGGCTGTTAACTGTTAACCTGTTAACCCCGTGAGGTAATGATATAAGAAAAGGTCGTGAGGTTCAATCAGAAATCTCACGACCTTTTTTTATCTTTTTCAGAAGTCATTTACTTCTTCTCATGCAGATGGTCCCATTTCAGATAGATTCCGGCAAGGATGGTGCCGGAAATACTGTGCCAGGCGCAGCTGATGGCGCAAGGCAATACGGCGAGGGGCTGGGCTGCGAAGAAGTTGCCCGCAAGTACCGTGGCAAGACCGGCGTTCTGCATGCCGACCTCAATACTGATGGTACGCTTCTTGGCGGTATTGAATCCGGCACATTTGCCGGCAAGCCAACCGAGAAGATAGCCTAGCGTGTTGTGGCAGAAAACCACGGCGAAAGTCCAGAGGAAAAGCGATAAGCCGCGGGCTACGAGGTCATCATGAACCGTAGAAATCACACCGCCTACGATGATTGCCAGACACGTAACGCTGATGCCCGGCATCAGACTCTGGATGGTAGGGAAGCAGTCTTTCTTGCCGTAAATATAGTTGAGGGCGCAGCCGATGGCCACAGGAATAATCGTTACGATGAGGATGTTGATGAACATTCCCACAGCATCTACATGGATAATCTCGCCTGCCGTAATCTTCATCAGCAGCGGAGTCATCACCGGTGCAAGAATGGTAGAGGCGCAGGTCATTCCTACGGAGAAAGCTACGTCGCCATGACACAGATAACTCATGATGTTGCTCGAAACGCCGCCCGGACAGCAACCTACCAGCAGGATTCCGAGTGCCAGGGCTGGGTCAAGATGCCACACATGAACCAGGGTGTAAGCCACACCCGGCATGATGATAAACTGGGCACAGGCTCCGATGAAGACATCCAGCGGGCGCTGAGCCAGAATCTTGAAGTCGTTGGTGGTCAAGGTCAGACCCATTGTGAGCATGATGATGCCGAGAATGACGGTTTGAGTAGTTCCGCGCACCCAGTCGAAGGTATGTGGGAAGAAGAATGTGAACACTGCAACACCTATCACGAAGATAGATGTGTAATTGGCCAGCAGCTTGCTGAGCCCTTGAAATAACTTAAGCATAATTCTATTTCTTTTAAAATCCTGATATTTCTCTCTTATTTATTTCTTTCCTCGCTTTCAATATCGAGTGCAAAAGTACGTCTTTTCTATCGGATAAACAAATTATTCTTCAAGAAAATGATAAATTATAACATTTTTGTAGGGTAACGCTTGCAAATCTGCACGAATCTTTTTGGATTGTGCAAAATCATGGGCAAAATAATTCGGCTTTTCTTCTTTAATTCCGCAACAAATGTGTAACTTTGCACCCATATTATCGATAATAGTCATAGAATGAACGAAGATTTTGATATAAGACAAGAAATAGTTTCGCCTGCCGAAAAGGAATTCGAGAAGGCGCTGCGCCCGCTGAAGTTTTCTGATTTCAGCGGACAGAATGGCGTGGTGGAAAATCTCGAGGTCTTTGTTGAGGCTGCCAAATATCGTGGCGAACCACTCGACCATACGCTCCTCCATGGTCCGCCGGGATTGGGTAAGACCACGCTGAGCAACATCATCGCCAACGAACTGGGCGTAGGATTCAAGATTACATCGGGTCCTGTGCTTGATAAGCCGGGCGATCTGGCGGGAATCCTTACCTCGCTGGAGCCCAACGATGTGCTCTTTATCGATGAAATCCACCGACTTTCGCCTGTGGTAGAGGAGTATCTCTATTCGGCGATGGAGGATTACCGCATCGATATCATGATAGACAAGGGTCCTTCGGCTCGCAGCATCCAGATAGACTTGAATCCGTTTACCCTCGTAGGAGCAACAACGAGAAGCGGTCTGCTTACAGCTCCTCTGCGTGCCCGTTTCGGAATCAATCTGCATCTGGAATATTACGACCCGGCTACGCTTCAGAAGATTATCAAGCGAAGTGCGATGCTCCTGAAGGTGCCGATAGAGGATGAGGCGGCTGTGGAAATCTCCCGCCGTTCGCGCGGAACCCCTCGTATCGCCAATTCCCTGCTGCGAAGAGTGCGTGATTTCGCCCAGGTAAAGGGCAACGGAACCATCACTTACGATATTGCCCAGATGGCGCTCAAGGCGCTCAACATCGACCAGTATGGCTTGGACGAGATTGACAACAAGATTCTCACCACCATCATCGACAAGTTCCGTGGCGGTCCGGTAGGCGTAAGCACCATTGCCACGGCAATAGGCGAGGATGGCGGCACCGTAGAGGAGGTTTACGAGCCGTTCCTCATCATGGAGGGTTTCATCAAGCGCACGCCGCGAGGCAGAATGGCAACGCCACTTGCCTACGAGCATCTCGGCAGAAATCCGTATACAAGCAATATTATGCAGGGAGACTTGTTTGAGTGAAGAACGAAGAGTGAAGAAAAACATGAAGATAGGAATATTTACGGGTACATTCGACCCATTTACGATAGGACATCAGAACATTGCCGAGCGTGCCTTGCCGATGTTCGACAAGCTCGTGATTGCAGTGGCGGTGAGCAAACTGAAGCACGCCAGCGAGGAAATCTCGAAGCGTGTGGAGGATATCAAGGCTGTTTTCCCGAAGGAATGTTCGGAGTTGGTGGATGCGGAAGATGCATCTAAGGGTTATCGCCTGGAGGTGGTTTCTTACGATGATCTCACCATCGATTTGGCGCATCGTATGGGAGCCAGGTTTCTGGTTCGTGGCGTCCGTTCTGCCAAGGATTTCGAGTACGAAAGAGAGCAGGCTGACATCAATAAGCAGTTGGGCGGCGTAGAAACCATCCTGCTGTTTTCTGACCCAAGATACAGCAGCATCAGCTCAACGCTGGTTAGGGAGCTGAGATTCTTCGGAAGAGAAGTAGATGAATTTTTACCAAAAATAAAATAAAAATAGGAGGAAGAAGCGTATGATAACATACAATGTAGACGGCGTGAAAATGCCAAAGATCAAGAAGCGTGATACGAGTGCCTGGATTCGTAAGGTAGCTGCCTCTCATGGCCGCAAGGTGGGTGAGATTGGCTATATGTTTGTAGATGACGAGAAGATTCTCGAAGTAAACAACGAGTATCTGGGTCATGATTACTATACCGATGTCATCACCTTCGATTACGATGAGGATGATGTGATTAACGGCGACATCGTGATTTCGCTGGATACGGTCCGCACCAATGCCGAGCAGTTTGGCAAGACCTACGATGATGAGCTCCATCGCGTCATCATCCACGGCATCCTGCACCTCTGCGGAATCAACGACAAGGGTCCGGGAGAGCGTGAAATCATGGAGGAGAACGAGAATAAGGCACTCGCCCTGCTCGAAGGTGCTTCGATATTGAAGAAGTAAATTCTTCGATATTGGATTAAGTTTTCGATATTAAGAGAAGCATTTCCTTCGAATTTCTCGGTCGAAGTATAGAAAAACAGCTGTTAACTGTTAACCTGTTAACTCTTGGCAGTTAAGATGAACAGTTAACTCCTTAATGTGGTTAATGTAGCGGGCTGAAAGCCCAGCAAGCTCTTAGCCCAGGGCAATACCCTGGGTATAAGGAAGATATAAAGGATTCGCCCTGTAAGGGCAAAAGCTTTCATATACGAGGCTTTTGCTCCTACAGGGCGGTTTGCTTTATTCTATCGCCTTGATTCTCTCGCGGCATTCTTTCAATATCTCTTTCAGTTCCTCCACGGTCGTGGCTCTCAGCATGGCGATTCTCGTCTGGCGAAAATCGGGAATGCCCTTGAAGATAGGGGAGGCGGCAAGGTGGCGACGGGTGTGGAGAATGCCTCTGTACTCGTCGATGCGCTCCACGTTGATGCGGAGCTGCTCCTCCAGAAGGTCAATTTTCTCATCTACGGTTAATGGAGCAGCGCCCGTATTATCCAGATAATCACGAATTTCCTTGAAAATCCAAGGCCTGCCGAAGGTGGCGCGACCAATCATTACCGCATCTACGCCGTATCTTTCGAAGGCAAGCTTGGCTTCTTCTGGGGTCGTAATGTCGCCGTTGCCGATGATAGGAATATGGATGCGGGGATTGTTCTTCACCTCTCCGATGAGGCTCCAGTCGGCTTCTCCGGTGTACATCTGGCTACGGGTTCTGCCGTGGATGGTGAGCGCCTGGATCCCGCAATCCTGTAGCTGCTCGGCAAGGTCGGTGATGATGAGGTTCTCGCAATCCCATCCCAATCGGGTTTTCACAGTTACGGGCACGTTTACCGCCTTTACCACTTCTCTTGTAATATCCAGCATCAATGGGATATTTCGGAGCATTCCGGCTCCTGCACCCTTTCCGGCAACCTTCTTCACCGGGCAACCGAAGTTAATATCAATCACATCCGGCTTCGCCTGTTCCACGATCTTGGCAGCTTCCACCATGTCCTCTGTGGTTCTGCCGTAAATCTGAATGCCCACAGGGCGCTCTTCATCGCTTATCGTAAGCTTGCTGACGGTGCTCTTGATGCTTCGCACCAAGGCTTCCGCCGATACGAACTCAGTATAAACCATGGCGGCTCCGAATCGCTTGCAGAGCATGCGAAAGCCAATATCTGTTACGTCTTCCATCGGAGCGAGGAAGAGGGGCTGAGGCCCAAATTCTATATTACCTATTTTCATCGTTTTATGAGGAGTTAAAGGAGTTAAGGAGTTAAAGGAGTTAAGACAAATGCTTCGAAAATGATAATCCTTGATATTCCTTCTCCAAAATTTCGGTTGCAAAGTTACACTTTTTTTATGAGAATTTGCCATGATATACAAAAAAACATGAGTATCTCATAACTGTTGTCTTAACTCCTTAACTCCCTTTAACTCCTTAACTCCTCCTTTGATTCACTTTAAAAGATGATACATTCCCCCTGCCAGGGTGCGGATGATTCCTTTCATTTCCATCTGGAAGAGGAGGGAGGTGAGGCGGGAGATGTCGATGTTCGACTTCACGCTGATGATGTTGATCTGCAGGTCGTTTGTCTTTGAGAGGATGCTGACGATGAGCTCTTCTTCTGTTGATAACTCGGGGAAGAGGCTGCGCTCGATGCCTTGCTGCTTGGCTCGCATCAGGGTGGCGTCATCCTGCCAGCGCATGTCCTTCACAAAGTCCTCGGCACTGGTGATGAGCGTGGCGCCGTTGTTGCGTATCAGGTTGTTGCAGCCCTCGCTGTAGTAATCACCTATTCTGCCCGGGAAGGCGAAGACGTCTCTGCCGTAGGATTGCGAAATATCGCAGGTGATGAGACCGCCGCCGTGAGCTGCGCTCTCTATCAGGATGCAGGCATCCGACATTCCCGCTACGATGCGGTTGCGGCGCACGAAGTTTATCTTATCAGCGTTTGTACGGGTAAGGAATTCGGTGAGCAGTCCGCCCTGTTCTATCATTCTTGCCGCCGTTTCCCGGTGCTGACGGGGGTAGAGGTCATCCAGACCGTGAGCCAGCACGCCTATGGTTTCGTAGCCGTTGGCGAGTGCCTGGCGGTGCGCCACGATGTCCACTCCGTAGGCAAGTCCGCTCATGATGAGCACGTTGGGTGAGAGCTGCTTCAGGTCGGTGATGAAGCGGCGGATGAGGTCTTCGCCGTAAGGAGTGCAGTGGCGGGTTCCTACGATGTTGATGACGCGCTGCTGGTTGAGGTTGGCGTTGCCTTTATAGAAGAGGATGAGAGGTGCGTCATCGCAGTCTTTGAGGCGTTGCGGATAGCGGTCGTCGTTCATCGGAATGGGTTCTATTCCGTAGCGTATGTCGTACTCCAGTTCTTCCTCAGCGCGTTTTCGGGCTTCTTCGCAGTTCTGTATAGCGCTCACGAGTTTATCCGAGGCATCGGGGAGGATGTCTCTGAGGTTGTTCTTATGCTCCAGGATGAGCGTAGCGGAGCCTACCTTTCTGTATAGCTCCAGCATTCCTGCCAGGCTGAAGTAATTGAGCCTTGTCAGGAGGATGGTGTTCAGTATTTCCTGTTGATCAGCCATAATCTTTATCTTTTCAAGTATTCGTAACCTATCCTGCACCTCAGGCATTCCTTCCTGTCGCAGTATTCCTTCTTCAGCTGTATGAGTGCCTGGCTATCCCCGGCGTTCTCTACCGGCAGGCCGCATTCCTTCCACATCCTTACTATGTGGTTATTCTCGGCCTTCAGCTCCTCCAGGAAGTCGAAGGCGCGGTCGCAGTATTTCTCCTCGCCCCGGTGCCTTCCATAGGCAAAGAGGATGGGAACCACGGTGTTGATGATGAGCAGATTGAGCGAGAAAGGGGAGAGGTGCTTCTCGTTCCGGATGCTCGTGCTGCCGAAGGTATAATGAGTTTCCCAATACTCCGTAACGCTGGTTGAGAGCACCTGCTTCGCCTCCTTCACCGTGCTTGCCTCGAGCAGTTGGCTCAGCCCCGCACGGCGGTTATAATAAAGATTGGCTAACTGCGAGATGCGGATGTGAGGGAAGTTCTGCGGACGCAGGCGCAGGAAGCGCCACTGCTTGTAATCCATCGGCTGCAGCGAGAATTTATGCGAGAGATAGAGATATTCGTTCCTCAACCGGGAGAAATACCCGTCGTTCAGCGCGTTTTTCTGATATCTTTCGGGAATGGTGTTCAGTTCCAGCAGTCCGGCTTGCCCCAGGAAGATGGCTTCTATCTGGAAAAGGTCGTCGCGGTGATGGTCTACGGCCCTCAGTGGCAGATGGTAAGCCCACTGCTCGAAGGCGTCGCCGTTGATTCCGAACCCGTAGTTGCGCGCCAGGGTCACGAAGTAGGCGTTTTCCCAATCGCCGTTACATTGCTTCACGCGCGCCTCTATCGCATCGGTTTTCTGCGATAAGCGCTCGGTTTGCAGGGCGCTCATCCAACTGTGCACGGTGAGGCGGGTGAGCGATGGGATAATCTGGTAGCAGGGAGGATACTGGTCGATGCTCAGCAGCTCCTGATAATGTTTCGATACGTTTTCGGGGATGTCGAGCTGCAACTGCACGAGGGGCTCGCCTTTCGAGTTCTTTGCCTCTACATCGATGGTTCCGCAAACGTGCAGGATAACGTTGTCGTAGCGTTCATCCTTATCATGTCCGTGTACATACCAGTCGCTTGCCTTGTCGTGAATCTCCACGTTTCCCACCCATAGGGTTCCGTTGAGTTTGATTTTGGCATTGAAGAAATCGGGTCCTGCATTGCGGTTGTGCAGTCCGGGGTCGATTACTTCCACAGCCTGGTGCCAGGTGGTGGTGAGTGGAGAGAGTGGGAAGAGCTTGTGCTTCCACACATAATGAAGGAGTTGCTCCATAATGTTTCGGCTTTTATGGTTTATAGGATTGCCTCTTTCGGAACGCAAGTTCTTCGCTCGTGTGCGGAAGGGGTATTGAAAAATCAGCTGTTAACTGTTAACCTGTTAACTCTGAGGAGAGAAGTATTTCTCGAATGCCTTGTCGTAGTCCTCGCTGTTGCCCAGTTTTCCGTTGATGAGGCAGACGAGTTCTACGGTTGCCTTGAGGCAGAGTTTCTCGTCCTTGGCACGGAAGATGTCCTGATGGAAAACATATCTCACGCCCTGCTTCTCCAGCCACAGACGCGAGAAGAATTCATCATCGCATTTCAGCGGAACCTTGTACTGCAGGTTCATTCTCGCCACCACAGCATCCACGCCCTTGTTGTGCATTTCGGCAAAGCTGAGGCCGCATTCCTTCAGAAAGAGATGGCGGGTATGTTCCATGTAGTGCAGATAGTTGGCATTGTTCACGATGCCCTCAATATCGCACTCATAATCTCTTACTTCCATCTTCGTCTCAAAAATATATCTGCTCATAATTTTCTCTTTTTAGTTACTAAATGAGGCTAAAAGCCTTAAATCACTGCAAAAATAACCAAAATTTTCTATTTATTATTATAATAACAAGGATTTTTCAAGGTTTTTCGAAGAAAAATGTGTATTTTTGCATAAAAAAAGCAGCACTCGGCAATTTGAAAGCAAGCTTTCATTGCGCTCATTTGCATTTTTTTTGCCGAAAGGTTTAGAAATAAGAACAAAAATAAAAATAGATAAAGATGAAAATTGCTTTGATCGGCTACGGAAAGATGGGACACATGATCGAGGAGATCGCCCTGCAGCGTGGCCACGAAATCGTTTGTAAGATTGACGTGAATAACCCTCAAGACATCGACAGCCCGGAGTTCTGCTCTGCCGATGTTGCCATTGAGTTTACCAACCCTACTGCCGCCTACGGCAACTATCTGAAGGCTTTCTCTCACAACGTGAAGGTGGTTTCAGGTTCTACAGGTTGGATGAAAGACCATAAGGAAGACGTGGAGAAACTCTGCGCCGATGGTAAGCAGACCCTCTTCTGGGCCTCTAACTTCAGCATCGGTGTGGCCATTTTCTCTGCCGTAAACCGCTATCTGGCTAAAATCATGAATGGTTTCCCACAGTACTCTGTATGCATGCAGGAAACCCACCACGTTCATAAGCTCGATGCGCCATCTGGAACAGCCATCACCCTTGCCGAGGAAATCATCGACAACATCGACAGAAAGAAGGACTGGAAGCGTGGCGTTACTTATTGGACTGAGGATGGTCATCACGATGAGGGCGATGCAAACATTACTGATGAAGACCTGGTCATCAACTGCGTACGCGATGGCGAGGTTCCGGGAATCCACGCCGTGATGTATGACAGCGATGCTGATATGATTACCATCGAGCACAGTGCCCATTCTCGCAAGGGTTTCGCCCTGGGAGCCGTTCTCGCAGCTGAGTTCACAGCCAACCATTCCGGCTTGCTCACCACATCAGATTTATTTAAGTTCTAAGCAGAAGTTATGATAGACAAGCAGAAACAAAAACTCAATATGAAGGTACAGTGGGCGAAGTTCGCAGTGATTCTCGCCCTCTATCTCCTCTTTCTGGTTTGGGTAGAAAGCTGGTTGGGACTCATCGTGGTTCCGTTCATCTTCGATGTTTACATCACCAAGAAGATTCACTGGCAGTGGTGGAAGGATGAAGAAGGCCCTGTGCGCTTCATCATGAGCTGGGTAGATGCGCTGGTGTTTGCTCTCGTAGCGGTTTATTTCATCAACCTCTTCTTCTTCCAGAATTACGTCATTCCGTCTTCCTCTCTCGAGAAGAGTCTCCTCACGGGCGATTATCTCTTCGTGAGCAAGGTAAGCTACGGCCCTCGCATCCCTGAAACTCCGCTCACCATGCCGCTCACCCAGCACACCATGCCGCTGGTCAACGTGAAGAGCTACATAGAGTGGCCTCACTGGGATTACCGCCGCGTAAAGGGTTTGGGCAACGTGAAGCTCAATGACATCGTGGTGTTCAATTATCCTGCAGGCGATACGCTCGTCAATGAGGAGCGCTATCAGGCGAATGATTACTACCAGATGGTTTACAGCATCGGCGACCAGCTGATGCAGCAGAACGGACAGGAAAAGGATGTGCGTGCGATGAACCCATTGCAGCAGCGCCACTATTTTGAGCAGGTTTATGCTACAGGCCGCAACTACATCAGCAGCATGCCGGGCGAATATGGCGACATCATCAGCCGTCCTACCGACCGCCGCGAGAACTATGTAAAGCGATGTGTGGGCTTGCCTGGTCAGACCCTGCAGATCAAGAACCACATCGTTTATCTGAACGGAAAGGCAAACAAGGAGCCTGATAACGTGCAGTACACTTATAAGATGAAGCTCAAGGGCGAGTTCCCTATCGACCTTGCCGATGAACTGGGAATCACCAACGAAGACCTGCTGATGTATAATCAGAGTGGCGTGATTCCGCTCACCAAGAAGGCTTATATGGCGCTGAAGGCGAACAGAAACCTCGTAGAGAGCATCTCTATCAATACGGATGCAACCTATGGCGACCTTTATCCGCTCAACGCCTATACCGGCTGGACAAGAGATAATTACGGTCCGGTATGGATTCCGAAGAAGGGCGAGAGCATCGCTCTGACGCTGAAGAATCTGCCTGTATACGAGCGCTGCATCAAGGTTTACGAGCGCAACGACCTGAAGGTAGACAACGCTGGCCGCATCTTTATCAACGGCAAGCAGGCGAAGAGCTACACCTTCAAGCTCGACTACTACTGGATGATGGGCGACAACCGCCACAACTCAGCCGACAGCCGCTACTGGGGTTTCGTGCCTGAGGACCATATCGTGGGCAAGCCTATCTTCATCTGGTGGAGCCACAGCCCAGATCATCCGGGCTTCTCAGGCATCCGTTGGAACCGCCTCTTCACTTTTGTAGACAATATTAAGTAAGAAAAAAAAAAATAAGAATTGAAGACTGCCGTCAAATTCCTAATAGCATTGGTGTTGTCGCTGCTCCTGGCTTGGGCAGTGCGCACCTATGTCTTTACTATCTTCTCGGTGCCTCAGGGCGGGCTTCCGCCCCAGCTGAAGGCAGGCAACCGGGTGATAGTGAACAGGATTGACTACGAAAATTTCGGGCGTGGCGATGTGGTTGTTTTCACCGATACGGTGGTTTACCAGCCCAAGAACCAGCGCCGCAAGCGCGTCTTCGAGTCTCATTTCATAGGCAGGATAGAGAAGCTTCCGGGTGATACGCTGCGCATCGACACCATGCAGTTCGTCATTCCAACCATCTGCTGCAAGCGCTGCGGCTGCAAGGATTGCCGCTTCTATCTCTTGAAGACGCCAACCGGCCAGCAGCTCGTTCATAAGCATCAGATGATAGGCAAAGCCTTTAAGCTGTTCTAGCTCCCTCGCGCTGCCGGAAGCTTGTCCCCCGTCTGCCCCCCGTTCCGAGCGATTCCATCGCTCGTCCCCCTCTTCATCATTAACCCTTCATAACAAAGCAGAAATTGAAAGCCCTTCTTTCTTCCACATATTTCGGCCCCATCCAGTGGTACCAGAAGCTGAACCGCTACGATGAATGCCTGATAGAGCGCCACGAGAGCTTTATCAAGCAAACCTATCGTAACCGTATGATCATCCCTACCACCAACGGCCCCCTCTCGCTCACCATCCCCACCAATCACGACATCTCTCTGTCGATGAAGGACATCCGCATCTCCGACCACGCCAACTGGCGCCACGTGCACTGGAATGCGCTCCTTTCCGCCTATGGCGAGAGCCCTTTCTTCGAGTATTATCAGGACGACATCCGCCCTTTCTACGAGAAGAAATACGAGTTCCTCTTCGATTTCAACATGGAGACTACAGAGAAGATGATAGAACTCCTCGACATCCGTCCCAGGATTTCGGTTACCGAAGAGTACATTCAGCGTGAAGAAATGGGAGCAGAGAATGAAATCAAGGATTTCCGCGATGCGATTCGTCCAAAGAAACCTCTTCCTGACCCCGAATTCGAGTCGAAGCGCTATTACCAGGTTTACGAGCAGAAATACGGTTTTCAGCCCAATATGAGCATCCTTGACCTCCTTTTTAATGAAGGCAACGAGGCGATATTCTTCCTATAAGAGAAGAGTATCGCCTTGTTGTTTTCCCTCCCGTTAACAAAACTTACTCATAGTTTTCTGTCCCGCAACTCATAGTTTTCCGCTCTAAAAAGCCCTTTTTTCTGCATCGCGATGCATTCCCCGTTCCGTCGCGACGCAATATTTCTTCCCTCGCGATGCATGATCCATCCCCCTCGTGAGGCATCATTTAGCCCCCTTTCCAGCCATCATTTAAGCCTCGTATCAGTCATCATTTATGCCTCTCGCCAGCCATCATATAAGCCCGTAAAACGGGCTGTAGCAGCGCGTTTGAGCTTTTTCCTGCCAAGGCTCAGCCCGCCATCTTTAGCAGGCATCGGGAGAGAGAGCATTTCTGAGGAAGAGGGGCGTCCTGAGAGCAAAGGTTAACAGGTTAACAGTTAACACCCCAAAAATGCATACTTCCATCCACACACTTATATAAAAATAAGTATATATATATTATTATATAATAAGGTACGCGAGGGGGCTATGCAAAAAACGGCTGTTAACTGTTAACCCTGTTAACCCCCCTCGGCTTCTCTGTCCCCTCTTTTAGGAAATTTAAACAAGAATGCTTGGTGGTTTCATCGAAAAACCTTACTTTTGTAACCTGACTGCAAACAAACGTAAAAACAATAATAACAACATAAAATGAAGAATCTCACATTCCATATCGTAGGACTCACCCATAATGACGTGAAGGGCCATGAGGTAGAGTATGCTAAAGAAGCAGAGGGGAGAACCATCTGCCTCGTGCCCGATGACGCCAACACCTTCGACATGCTGGCGGTGAAAGCTTATGACAAACAGCAGCTCATAGGCTATGTTTCAGCCCTGGAAGGCGAGGACGTACGCGCCCTCATCATCGCCCGTAAGGAGCGGAACCTGCGCACCCGCTGCATAGGCTGCAACAGCAAGAACGAGGGCGATAAGGCTGGATTGCAGCTCATGGTGAGGGCGCTCTCTGATGTTTCTGATGAGGAGATGGAGCAGGCGCGCCGCGAAATATATGATGATAAGATTTATGATGACTGGCAATACTCCGGTCCTGTGCTGCCCATCGAACAGCTCACCCGCTTCAGCGACTGCACCATGATGCTCGAAGGCGTCATCAACAGCATCATCCGCCTCAGGAATACGCTCTCTGAAGGCGCTTCGGATAAAGGTTCTTCTGCATCCAATAACTCCTCTTTTGCATCCGATAAAACCTCTTCTGAGGCAGAGAACCGTTCTCTTGATGCGGAAACTGAAGCGATGCTGCGCGAGGAGCTTACCGATTGCCTTTCTGAGGCAAGAGAGCGGCTCAGTAGTTTCCTCGAAATCCAGCGCAGCGATTATTCCCGCGAAATGACGCAGGCCAGAAGCCGCATTCTTCATAAGCTGGAGCAGATAGACGATGAGGAACTGCAGCGCCTCCGGGCCGTTCTGCTTACCGAGATGGGATTCATCACCAGTTCGGCTTACCGCGAGCGTGCGGCCTATTCTTTCTTCGTAGAAGCCCCGAATGCCATCAAGAAGAAGCAGACGGGCACCTACGATTATAAAGACCAGCTGGACGCCATAGAACAGCAGCTGCACGCCTTCCCCCACAATCTCTACCCAACATTCAAGGCCGACCCTGTAGATTTCCTCCGTCAGGTGTTCTATAAGCGTGTGCCAAGAAAGAAGATGCTCCAGCTGCTCTCGGGCATCGTGCTGATGATTATGAACGGCAGGGTGGACGATGTGAAGCAGTGGGGCAAGCACGGCGATGAGGAGTCACTGATAGCGATGAAGACTGTGGGGAAGAAACCTGCGATTGGAGAGCATAAGAAGGAACTCATGGCACTGGTGAAAAAGGCAGTCTTGAAGATTGCTGTTTATCAGAAGAGGGGATATTATGGCGTGTTTCTTTCAAAACAGGCCTATTGGTATCCTATTTTCCGCCTGATGGGCGATTGGGAATTACTCCCACCCAAATCTCCTCAATCGTTCTGTACATTCTTGGAAGAGCTATTTGAAGGCAAAAAAATATCCGGTCCGAAAGCTCGTCTCTGCGGTAGGGATGATTTGAGGCAAGCAGGAATCGCTCCCTTTTCCAACCATGAAGCTTTGAAATGGAAAGATCTGGAGCAGGAAGAATTGATTAATACACAAGAGGCAAAATTCAACCGTTATTGTGAGATTGTTGATATTTTTATGAAAATCCTGGGAGAAGAAGCTTTTAAGAAGGGTATTATGTTAGATGATTGGCTAAAAGAATAATGGGCGTTGGCAGCGGATTTGTAATCTGTTGCCAACGCTTTTTTCTTGTAGCCTGTTTCTTTTCTTCTCCCTTGTTTTATACCTCTCTTTATACCTGAATCTAAAAACTTTTATCCCTCTTGCCCGATATTTTTATACAGCTTTTACCGGCAGAGGTATAATAATGGAGTTACTTTCTTTTTCCTTATCTTTGCACCGCTTTTCAGAATGGAAGGCGGCAGGTTTCTGCAAAGAGCCTGTCTTTTACAACTAAAAAAATATAGATTTATGACACAAAAATCATTAACCTTTGATGAATGCAAGCAGCTCAGCAGCCGCATCATCGCAATGAACCCTAACCGCAGAGCGAACATGGGACAGATTTCATCCCATCTCCTCGATTACTACACCGAGCTTACCAAGCAGACTTGGCTCGCACAGCTCGTTGGTCAGATCCGTGACCTCACCGCCCAGCAGAACCAGATGATGCAGGAGGAGATGAAGGCGGGAGAGACTTACCAGCAGCTCGACCGCAAGATTACTGACCTCAAGAAGCAGCTGCCTTTCCGCTCACCTCACTACTTCCACTTCCTCGAAGACCATCGCGCCCAGAAATTCATCGACCCAGAGGCTTTCACCTTCCAGACAACCGTAGACATTGATAATCCTGAGGAGGTTGAGCCAGCGGTGAAGAACGCCCTTCTGCTGAACGGAATTTTTGATGAGCCTACAGAGAAGCTCTTCAGAGAGAAAATCTTCTCAGCCGAAGACATTGAACTCTGGAAGGGAAAGGTGCTCCACATCGAGCGCTCAGCCCGCAACAAGGCCCACATCGACATCCGCATCCCGGTAGGAATGACCATCGCTGAGGCTCAGAGCGCCTTCTGCAAACTCATCCACGCCACCGAAGACCCTAGCTGCGTAACCCCGGAGCGCATCATCTTCATCACCGATGCGGCAAGTCAGATCTATACTGCCGACGACTGGTACAAGCGCCTGGATAAGGAAGCTGTGGCTGAATATCGTGAGGCTTACCGCAAGAGAGGACTGGATATTGACGGACGTCCGCTGGATGTAGATTCAGCCCGCTCAGGAGCCTCTCAGAGTTCAGCAAATGCATCTTCTCAGAGCCAGGCATTTCAGAATGCATCGTCTGCTCCAACCGTAGATTTCGAACCCATCGAGAGCGAGGAGGAGAAGGCGAGACGGGCTGCCAATGCCGTGCAGTATGAGCAGACTTACGACGGCGTTCCTTACGAGGAGATTGTGAAGGCGCTGGTAGAGCTGATGGGCGGCGCTCCTGTCCACGGCAACCGCAACAACTTCATCTATCGTGAAGCCTGCCTGCTGAGATACATCTGTAATAGTGAGGCGGCTTGGATCAAGCAGGTAATAGAAACCTTTGGCGAAGACGAGGCGAAGGCGTTCGCCACCGTAGAGAATGCCTGCAAGGTGGCGCAATCTACCGCGATTCCAGATTTGGTAAAGCAGGCTGTAGAGACTGCTCGCAAGAATCATCTTGCCAAGCAGGCCACCGAGAAGGCGGGAATCTATGCCGATGTTCCTCCTCAGTTGCCAGCCAAGCTGCCTAAGCTCATCAAGCTGCTCACCAGCAAGGTGCCTGCCGATTTCAAGGCGGCTGTGGCAATGGCGGTCTTCCCTGCGCTTGCCGCTCATCTTAAGGGCGTAACCTTCCGCTACACGGATAATCAGGTGCACGAGGCGGCGATGATGAATCTGCTCATTGCAGCCATGTCGTCAGGCAAATCGCTCGTCAACGGACCCATCGACTGCATCATCGAAGACCTGGTTCAGATGGATAAGGTGAACCGCCAGAAGGAGCAGGACTGGAAGGACGAGGTGAACACCATGGGCGACAACAAGAAGAAGCCTGTGCGCCCGGAAGACATCTGCATCCGCATCGTTTCGCCCGACCTTACCCGCGCTGCCTACATCCAGCGTCTCGACGATGTGCAGAAGGCTGGCGATGCTTATCTCTACTGCAAGATGGACGAGGTAGACATGCTCAGGAAGTTTAACGACCCTAGCCAGCTGATTCGCCTCTGCTGGGACAATTCAGAGGACGGCCAGGAGCGAGTAGGAACCAAGAGCGTTACAGCCCGCGTAAAGACCCGCTTCAACTGGAATGCTTCGAGCACCATTGCCGTTACGCAGAAGTTCTTTTCGGTTCGTGAGGTGGCTGATGGAGCCGTGAGCCGCCTGACGCTCGCCACCATCATCCGTCCCGATTTCGCTCCGCGTCCGGAGGTGGGCAGTTATGATGCGCAGTTCAAGTCGCAGCTTTCTCCTTACATCCAGCAGCTGAACGCAGCCAGCGGTTTCAAGGACTGCCGTAAGGCTCGCCAGCTTATCGAGCGCCTGGAGAATGAGATTATGGAGATGGCTCAGCTGGCTTACAACAAGCCTTACGCCGAGTTTGCCAAGCGTGGTCTGGCGAATGGTTTCCGCCGCGCGATGGTGCTTTATCTGGCGAATGGCGAGAAGTGGGAGAAGGCGATAGAGGATTTCATCGTATGGAGCGTGAAGTATGATCTGTGGTGCAAGATGCGTTTCTTCGGCAATCAGATGCAGGAGGCGATAGATGCAGACAGCCGCTCTGTGTGTCATACTCCCGGTGTGAGCAATCTTCTTCTCTACGTTCATGACACCTTTGACAAGACTGAGATTCAGAACATCTGTCAGGTTCATGGCACCAAGACGAAGCTTGCCATCCTGCTGTGCAACTGGAAGAAGCGTGGCTTCATCATGAAGAACGAGGACGGCACCTTCACCAAGACCGCCCGTTTCATCGCCAAGTACGGGCACTACGGAACGCCAGGAGTGGCTGCGTAGAATAGATTAGGCACGGATTATGCGGATTACACGGATGTTCTATGAGATTATGAATGTGTTTTAATTGATGTGAGAGACTTAAATCCGTGTAATCCGAGTAATCCGTGCCTGATTTGTAATGAGAATGTAAATGTTCTTGACCTTAATCAAGAAAAAAGGGCTTTTTGAAACTTTTCTCCTAAAATGTTTGTGTGCGCACACAAAAAGTTGTACCTTTGCACCAGAAAAAGAAAAAAGGATAAAAGATTGATTCAGTAAGGATAACTTACGAAATCGATTCGAGACAAGTTTGAGACCGGTTCGGAACCTGGTTCTGAGATTCGGTTGAAGACTTCTGGAAAATCTCGAAGAGATTGATTAAGAGGTTAAAAGAAAGGAAAAAGATTATGGTAATGTTCGGGATAATGACAGTAGCAGTAGTAGCATTCGCAGTAGTTGCTTGCGCAGGTATGAACCTCGGAATGAACTGCGGTAAATAAGCTACGAAGCTAAGAGAGCATAGAAATCCTCCTCCGGGAGGTAAGAAATAAAGAGAGTTAAGATTTTGTTAGGTAAAACTACAAGATTGTATATTTAAGATAACAAATTTAAGAAAGGAAAAGATTATGTTAGTATTAGGAATGATTTTCGCAGTAGTTGTTGCATGTGTAGCTGAAGTTGGTGCTATTAGCAACAAGTTGGCTTAATCGGAGATTAGCCATGCGAAGGGCTCCAAAAGAGCCGAGATTAAAAATGGCTGGCAGCAATGCACAGCTGAGTAAAAAACAGTAGGGAACCAAAAGGGCTTCCGAAATCAGAGAGGAGAGTAAAAACTCCTTTTCATTTGAAATTCATACTGTCCCCTGAGAGTTTTCGTGATAAATTCTGATTGGGGATTTCATATATAGATTGTTAAGAATTCGTTTTAGGTTTTATAGATTTTCATTTTAGGTTTTTAGGTTTAAGTTTTTAGGTTAATTGTTAGTTGTTTTTAAGAAAAAAGCAGTTTTTAATTCATTAAATTACGAAGGCAACAACGAGGGAAGTCGCATGACGCCCCAAGTTGTTGCCTTCTTTATTTTCTTATTACTTGAGCTATTTGTCTGAAAATCAACATTATCTGAAAATCAGCGTGGTGAGCCTGTCTTTATCAAACAATTCTTGAGCCACGGCCTGTATCTGTTCGGCAGTAATCTCATCCACCTGCTTGTAGAGTCGGTCTACATTCTTCTCCCAGCCATAGTGAAGGAAGCTCTTGCCGAAGTCGAGGGCAAAGTTCTCGCGGTTGTCGCAAGCCACGCCTACCTGTCCCTTAATCTGCTTCTTGGCGGCCTTGAGCTGCGCCTCGCTCAGCGGTTTCTGCATGAACTTATCCAGTTCCTTGCGAACCAGTCTGAGGCAGCGCTTCACGTCGTGCTCATCGCAGCCGAAATAAATGCTCCAAATGCCCGTATCGCCATAAGCCACCATCGTGCTCTCTACGGTGTAAACCAGTCCGTTGTGCTCGCGCAGGGCGAGATTCAGCTTGGCGTTCATTCCCGGTCCGCCCAGCATATTGTTGAGCAGATAGAGCGGCATTCTGCGGCTGTCGTTCACATCGTAGGCGCGGGTTCCAATCATCACATGAGCCTGATGCGTATTCTTCTGCATCACAATCGTCTGCCCGGCAATCTCTTTCCCCACAGATGGATAATTTTCAGGTCCCACAGATTTCACAGATGACACAGATTTTTCTGTAGTAATAGAATTCTCATCCCCTGAAATCTGTGTAATCTGTGAAATCTGTGGGAGCTTTTCCTCAGCAAGCTTGCCCACTGAATTCGCTGCATTTTCAGCAAGCTTGCCCGAATCATCATCTGCGAGCGCCTTCCTGATAAGCTTCACCAGCTTCTTGAAGTCAATGTCTCCGTAAGCGAAGAATATCGCATTATCCGGCCGGTAAAGTTTTCTTGTAAAGCGCAGCGCATCTTCTGTCTTGAACGAGCGAACCTGCTCAGCTGTGCCCAGAATATTGTGGCCCAGCGGCGAACCCTTGAAGATGATATTTTCGAATTCATCATAAATCAGTTCGGCAGGAGAATCGTTGTAACTCTCTATCTCATCGCAGATTACCTCTACCTCCTTGTCGATTTCCGCTTGCGGATAAACCGAATGGAAAACGATGTCGGTGAGCAGATCTACGGCTCTTGCGATGTGCTCCTTGAGGATGGCGGAGTAATAAACCGTGCCCTCCTTGTTGGTGTAGGCATTCAGGTCGCCTCCCACGCTCTCCAGACAGTTGAGAATGTGCCACGCCTTGCGGCGCTCTGTGCCCTTGAAAGTAACGTGCTCGCAGAAGTGGGCAAGTCCTTCTTCGCCCGGCTCCTCGTTTCGGGTGCCGGCGTTAATCTGGTAACCGCAATACACCACCTTGCTGTCTGAAGGCAGGTGGATGATGCGGAGGCCATTATCGAGTGTATAAGTATTGTATTTCATTTCAAGGTGCAAAGTTACACTGAAAATGTAATTTATCCCAAAAAAAAGTCATTTATTTTGCATTATCGCCAAAAAGACTTATCTTTGCCACCAAAAATAAAATATAGACAACAAAAACAATGCGCAAAGTAATAGGAATAGGAGAAACCGTGCTTGACATCATCTTCAAGGGCGGCAAGCCGATAGAGGCAGTACCGGGTGGCTCATCATTCAATGCAGTCATCTCGTTGGGCCGTGCGGGCGTAAATGCTTCGTTTATCAGCGAGGCGGGCAACGACCGCATAGGAGAGTATGTGATTCAGTTTTTGAGAGATAATGGGGTGAATGCTGACAATGTGAGCATCTTCCCGGAATCCAAGTCGCCGCTCTCGCTGGCTTTCCTCGACGAGAACAACAATGCTGACTACATCTTCTACAAGGATCATCCTCACGACCAGCTGGAGTTTGCCACACCGGAAATCAATCCTGGCGACATCGTGCTCTTCGGTTCGTTCTTCGCTCTGAATCCTGTGGTCCGTCCTCAGGTTGCCGGCTTCCTGGAGTATGCGAAGGAGCACGGCGCCATTCTTTATTACGACATCAACTTCCGTGCTTCTCATCAGAACGAAATCATGAAGATTACGCCTAATCTGATAGAGAACCTGGAGATGGCTGATTTCGTACGCGGAAGCCACGAGGACTTTGGAATCCTCTACAAGAAACCGGAGGCGGATAAGGTTTATAATGCCGAAATCAGTTTCTACTGCAAGAAGTTTATCTGCACCCAGGGCGCTGAGCCTGTAGAGGTTCGTGCCGAGAACGGCTTTGCCAAGAGTTATCCTTCGGAGAAGATGAAACCGGTGAGTACTATCGGAGCCGGCGATAATTTCAATGCCGGTTTCGTTTTCGGACTGATCAAGGATGGAATCACCCGCGAGGACATTGACCGCGGCTTATCTGAGGCGCAATGGGACAGTCTCCTTGTTTCGGCTCAAGAATTCTCCACCGAATGCTGCAAGGACATCTACAATTATGTTTCCAAGGAATTCGGAGAAGAAAAGAAGAAGGAATTATAAAAATATAAAAGATATGACAGAAATTACAAACAAAATTTATTACGTAGGCGTAAACGACCGCAATAAGCATCGTTTTGAGGGCCTCTGGCCTTTGCCTAACGGAGTGAGCTACAACTCTTATATCATTGACGATGAGAAGGTAGCGCTGGTAGATACTGTAGAGGTTGATTTCTTCACCCAGTTCCTCGAGAACATTCACGAGGTGATTGGCGACCGAGAAATCGATTATCTTATCATCAACCACATGGAACCTGACCACAGCGGGTCTATCGCCCTCATCAAGAAATATTACCCTAACATCAAGATTGTGGGCAACAAGAAGACGCTGGGAATGCTGGAAGGCTTCTACGGCGTAACAGATGACGTGGTAGAGGTGAAGAATGGCGAAACCCTCTCTCTGGGCAACCACGAGCTGAGCTTTGTTCTCATCCCTATGGTTCACTGGCCAGAGACCATGGTAACCCTCGATGCGAAGAACAAGGTGCTCTTCTCAGGTGATGCGTTCGGTTGCTTCGGTGCGCTGAACGGCGGAATCATCGATACGGAAATCAACTGCGAGACTTTCTGGCTGGAGATGGTTCGCTACTACTCAAACATTGTGGGTAAGTATGGAATCCCTGTTCAGAATGCCTTGAAGAAGTTGGCTGGCGTGGAGCTGGATTACATCTGCTCAACCCATGGTCCAGTTTGGCACGAGCATATTGAAAAGGTAATCGGCATGTATGATAAGATGTCGAAGTACGAGACGGAGCCGGGCCTCGTTATCTGCTACGGCACCATGTACGGCAATACTGAGCGCATGGCTGAAATCATCGCCCGTGCGGCAAGCAAGGCTGGCGTGAAGAACATCGTAATGTACAACATCTCGAAGACTCACCACAGCTACATCCTGCGCGACATCTTCCGCTACAGGGGCCTTATCGTAGGTGCTCCAACCTACAATGCCGGTCTTTATCACGAAATGGAGGTTCTCCTCTCCGAGCTTGCCAACAAGGACGTCAAGAACCACCTTCTTGGCTGGTATGGTTCTCATTGCTGGGCAAGCAAGGCTGTGGCTAAGATTCAGGAGTGGAACGAAACCAAGCTCCACTACGAGCCAGTGGGCGAGCCTGTAGATATGAAGCAGGCGATTACTCCAGAGGTAAAGGCGCAGTGCGAGGCTCTGGGTAAGGCTATGGCAGAGAAGCTGCTGGCAGAATAAAGTTTAAGGGCGGAAGAACAACTGGGGTTAACAGAGTTAACAGTTAACAGTTGTTTTTCCGCTCTTTCTTTTGTTTCTGAGTATTTCGTTTATAGGTTTCTATTCCTTCCTTTATATCAAAAATGTGCAAGTTTGCCACTTTTTGATATGAGAAATGTGCAAGTTTGCCGAAAAATCATATTAATGGGAATTTTCAACTATCGCCTTTAACTCTTCCAGGTTATCCGCTACTTCTATCACATCTCGCCAATCGCCACGAATCATGCTTTTCTCTGCCATGTCATCCAATAGGGCGATGGTGGAGTTCCAGAAGCCTTTCATGTTGTAGAGAATCACCATTTTGTGATGGTATCCGATGGTGTGGGCGGCGGCGATGGTGAAGATTTCATCCAGGGTGCCGACGCCGCCAGGAAGGGCTACGAAGATGTCGCTCTGGGCAAGCATCAGGTCCTTGCGGTCGCTGAGATTATCACACGGAATCTCGATGTCGAGGTCTGGGAAGGTTCTTCCTCCTCGCTCTACAAGCGTAGGAACCACACCGATGGTTCTGCCGCCATTCTCCTTTACTGCCTTGCCGATGCAATCCATCAGACCGGAGTTGCAGCCGCCGAAAACCAGGTCGTGGCCGTTCTCAGCCATCCACTTTCCCATCTCTTCAGTCAATGTGAAGAAGTCGGGGTCGATATTCTTATTTGCTGAACAAAAAACTGCTATTTTCATGTCTTTATTTTCTATTTGATGATGTTTTATCTGTTGTTTATGAATGTTTTATCCGTTATTTATAAATGTTTTAGGCAAAGGTACGCAAAAATATCGAGATTATTGGGCTCTTTTTGCGGATAATTTCTTAATTTTGCAAACAATAACTAATCTTATAAACAGGAAGATAGATTTCTAACAAAACAAGACAAGAGAATGAAAAGGATTATCACATATAGTATCATCGCTTTGTTGCAGGCATCGGTGGCGCTTGCTCAGACCTCTGTGTCGCTTGCAAAAACCTCTCCGAAACCGAAGCTTCAGAAGCGGGAGAAGTATGAATGGCAGGGAGAGATTCCTACCTATGTAGAAACGCTGAAGAAGGAACTGACCTATCCGATGGCTTGGGGAAACAGTCCGATTAAGAACTTCAAGAAGTGGAAGAAGGTGGCAAGGGCGAAGGTTCTCGAATGCATGATGACGCCTCCGAAGGCGGCTGCAGCGTGGGATATGGAAGTGCTCGATGAGGAACAGAGAGACGGATATAAGGCGCAGAAAATCGCCTTTAATATCAACGCCTATTCCCGAATTACGGCTTATCTCCTGATTCCGGATGGCAAGGGACCATTCCCAACAGTCAATGCGCTTCATGATCATGGTGCTCATCTCTTTATCGGAAAGGAGAAGATGATTCGCCCTTTCTTTACTCCGGAAGAAAAAGATTCCCCTACGAAGCAAGCGCTCTGTCAGGAGATCTTGGATGATGCGGATGCGTGGGCAAGGCAGCTTTATGATAATCAGTACGTGGGCGATTATCTGGCGAAACATGGCTACGTAGTCTTTTCGGCAGATGCTCCGATGTGGGGAGAAAGAGGCCGGAAGGAGGGCGTGGATAGAAACAAATACGACCTGATAGCCGGCAACATGATGATGCTGGGTAGAGACCTCTCTGCCTTCATGACTTACGATGATATTTCCAGTACCGAGTTCCTGGCTTCGCTGCCGATGGTGGATGCGAAGCGTATCGGATGCGTGGGGTGTTCGATGGGAGCCTATCGCTCGTGGATGCTCTCTGCCTTATCGGATAGAATCAAGGCGGGTGCTTCTATCTGTTGGATGATTACTACGGACGCTCAGCTTACCCGGAGATTCGGAAGAAAGGAGAATGGCGGTTTTGCGAATTGCATCCCGGGGTTGAGGCAATATCTCGACTATCCTCACATCGCCTCCCTCGCCTGCCCGAAACCGATGCTTTTCATCAATGGCACAAAAGATAAGCTCTTCCCCGTATCTGGTGTAAAGGATGCTTTCGCCGAAATGCATCAGGTTTGGAAGAGTCAAGGAGTTGATAATCTGCTGGATACGGAGCTTTGGGAAATCCCTCATTCCTGCAGACTGAAGGCACAGGAGAAAATGCTGAAGTTTCTGGATAAGAATTTGAAATAAGAAATAAATAAAGAGCGGAAGAACAGCTTGGGGTTAACAGAGTTAACAGTTAACAGCTGATTTTCCGCTCTTTCTTCTATAAATCTGTAAAAGTCTACTACGCTAACCCCTTAAAAAATGGCGTTAGCGTAGTGAACTTTTTGAGTATGCTGAATGCATCTTTACCACAACTCCTTAGGCGACAGGTCTTTATCCTTTCTACCCATCAGGTAGTAATCGGCAAGGAATTGGAGGTTTGCCTGCGTAATCTTCAAGCCTTCTTCCTTTACATACTGGCTCGTAAAGATGTTTGCGTCAGGAATCAGGTTGTTTTCTATCAGTTTGCAGACAATTTCGTAAGGGAATGGGAGACCATTGCCGCTGATAATGCCAAAGCTGTCGGTCTCTGCACGCTCCTGTACATAGTATGGGTTCTCAGGCGATGCGATGCAATGAGCCAGACCGAAACTGATGTTGATGCCTGTATATGGACTTCCGCTTAAGATGATGCCTTTCTCGTATTTCTGAGGAAATCGGATGTCTTTTGGCAACTCGAATTCAATCTCCTTGAGGAATTCCTTCAGCGTCTTCACATCTTCCAGGAAGATGAACTTGTCTTCATATCCCTTCGCCTTGAGCAGATTGTAGTCGTGAATCGCCTTCTCATGATCTGCCTTTTCATGTGGCTCTATAGCCTTCTTCCTGAACTCCTCATCCTCCCAGATCTTGTGGGTAGGCATGTTCCTGCAAATCTTGCGGAGCCATTCGTAAGAAGTGAGCGCCAGGAGATTGTTTCTGCCGGCGATGGTCATTTCCATCTGCACAGAATAAGCGAGCGGTTCGGTGAGTCCCTGAGGCGAGTTTGCCATCTGCTGGAGGGTAAACTGCAGGCGCTTCTGGTTGCCCGCGTTGAAATAGCAGCCATAATGGAACCACGCCAGGGTGTCGCGACGGTGAATCTCATCCAACTCCTTGTTCTTCTCGATGTCCTCTTCGGTCGTTTCAGCGTTGCCCTCTATCTCAGGCATTTCGCTGAGATAAGTCAGAAGACGCTCGTTTTCCGGAGCCGTTTCATATTCTCTGTCGAGAATGTTGTAGGCAAGTTTGGCAGCCAGTTCCAGGGTTCCGAAGAGGAAAGGAACGGCTTCCTGTACGAAACTGCTCTGCTGGTAATGGTGCCAGAGCAGGAACTTGACATCAGCGATGTTGATTTCCTCAGGGTCGTAAGCCGGGTCATCTTCGTTGAGTGTACTCTTGATGAATTCGCTTTCTTTCTCATAGAAAGGAATGTAGGTGCCGTAGCGCTGCTTGCATTCTTCCGTGAAAGTCTTCCAGATGCCTGTGCCCGAAATCACATCTTCGAAATAACCGGCAATGCTGAGTGCCAGCTGCTTGGCTTCATCCATATTCTTGAAGTTATGGGTGTAGCACGCCTCGTCAAGAGCGTGGTATATTTCGTTGGCGAGTTCTGTATAATACAGATCTGTTTCGTCTGCTTTCGTATGGATGCAAAGCAATCCATTCTTGGGTGAAAATAACTTTTTTCATATATTTCAAGTTTTCTTGGTTATCTGTTTGTTGTAACTTTCATGCAAAGGTAATAAAATATTGCAGAAATCTGCAAGAAACTCACATTTTTTTCGTATCTTTGCACCCGAATTTAGGCAATCTTAATAAATGCGTAGGATTGCCGCAAGCGTTTCGGAAGGATTTTGCACCCTAATTCATGGCTGGGAGGGTGAATTCGGCCTTCCATTTTGATTATAATGAATTAAGGTTAAAAAGATTTGAAGACATTTGAAGAATTGGGCGTGAGCGAGGAGATTCGCCGTGCCATCGAAGAGCTTGGATTTGAGAATCCAATGCCAGTTCAGGAAGAAGTAATCCCATATTTGCTTGGTAATAAGAACGACGTGATTGCGTTGGCGCAGACCGGTACGGGTAAGACTGCATCTTACGGTATTCCGGTTATCCAGAAAACTGATGCCAGCAGCAAGCAGACACAGGCTATCATCCTCAGTCCTACACGTGAGCTCTGCCTTCAGATAGCAGACGATTTGAACAGCTTTGCCAAGTACATCGACGGTTTGCATATTGCCGCAGTTTATGGCGGTACCGACATCGGAAGCCAGATTCGCACCCTGAAGCATGGTGTGCAGATTATCGTGGCTACCCCTGGCCGTCTGCTCGATTTGATTAATCGTGGCGTGGCTCAGTTGGAGAACGTGAACAACGTGGTGCTTGATGAGGCTGACGAGATGCTGAACATGGGCTTCTCTGAGAGCATCAATGCCATCTTCGAGAACGTGCCTGAGGATAGAAACACCCTGCTCTTCTCGGCTACCATGAGCAAGGACATCGAGAAGATTGCCCTCAACTACCTGCACGACCACAAGGAAATCGTAGTGGGTTCGCGCAACGAGGGTGCAGAGCATGTAAACCACATCTACTATCTGGTAAATGCCAAGGACAAGTATCTCGCCCTGAAGCGCGTGGTGGATTTCTATCCACGCATCTTTGCAATTATCTTCTGCCGCACCAAGCTGGAGACTCAGGATATTGCAGATAAGCTGATTAAGGACGGTTATAATGCAGAGGCACTGCACGGCGACTTGAGTCAGCAGCAGCGTGACCTCACCATGCAGAAGTTCCGCAACCATACCGTTCAGTTCCTGGTGGCTACCGATGTGGCTGCCCGTGGTCTGGACGTAGAGGATCTGACTCACGTTATCAACTACGGTTTGCCTGATGATGTGGCTAGCTACACCCACCGAAGCGGCCGTACCGGTCGTGCCGGAAAGAAGGGAACATCCATCTCTATCATCCATACCAGAGAGAAGTTCAAGGTTCGCCAGATAGAGAAGCAGATTGGCAAGGACTTCGTGGATGGCGTATTGCCAACCCCAGAGGAAATCTGCAAGAAGCAGCTCTTCAAGACCATGGACGACATTATGAAGACCGATGTGGATGAGGATCAGATTGAACCATACATGGCTGAAATCAACCGCCAGTTTGAGTACATCGACAAGGAGGACATCATCAAGAAGATGGTGACCATCACCTTCGGTAAGTTCCTCGATTACTATAAGAATGCTCCTGAGATTATCAAGCCTGAGACCGGCAAGGGTTCCCGTGGCGGCGAAGGTCGTGGAAGTCGTGGCGAAGGCCGTGGCAAGGTTTCCAATGGTCGCAGAAAGCATGAGACTGAGGTTGGTTTCAAGAGACTGTTCATCAACCTGGGTAAGGCGGATGGTTTCTATCCGGGCGAAATCATGCAGTATCTGAACAAGCACGTGAAGGGCCGCCAGGAGGTGGGTCATATCGACCTGCTGAGTAAGTTTGCCTACATCGAGGTGCCTGAGGAGGATGCGAAGCGCGTGATGAAGGCTTTGAAGCGGTACTGAGTATAAGGGCAGAACCGTAAGATGTAACGATGCTGATGAGGAAGGTCATGGCAGAGCAGCCCGCGGAGGACGCAGTTCTGAGGGCAGAGGCGGTCGTGGTTCAGAAAGAGGCGGACGCAGCCGCAGAGGTTCTTCTGATGATGCTAGAGACTCTCGAGATGCTCGTGGAAAGGGAGGACGTGGAAGCCGTGGCGGCAGAAAGTCTCGCCCTCAGGAGGATACAGGCGATTGGCGCCAGTTCTTCCAGAACAACGACAACGTGAAGTTCAAGGGTGAGGAGCCAAACTTCGAGGAAGAAGGTTGGGCTCGTCGCAGACCTAAGAAGAAGTAATTTAGGCAGCGATTTATAATAAGATGAAAGTCTGCATCAAATGGGATGATTCTCCCTGTTTGATGCAGGCTTTTGCTATTTTATAATGTATGCCTAATACCGCATGTAGACGATATTGCCAGTTGGTGCACTCAGTGATAGTACACATTTTAGCTAACATTCCAAGTTTTTTTCATGAAATTCTAAATTTTTCTGCAAAAGTTATTGTGTTTTCAAATATCTTTTGTAACTTTGGGGCGGATTTGGTGAAAACCATCTCCAGACATGTTAGAAATTAATAAGAAGCGTTATGCTTATCTTGTGAATTGGAAACCTAGGAAATTTCTCAAACGCACAAGGGTGTCATAGTGGTTCTCACGCAAGCGTGGGCTGCTATTACACATTTGTGCGTTAAGGTTTTCCTAGGACCTCCAATTCAGAACGTGGCATAGTCAGTACCACGCTTCACGTTTAATTAGGGGTTCATCCGAAGTGCTGGGATGGATATTGGAGGGGAAATATCATGAAGCAGCTTATACTTTTATTTGCGTTTCTATTCAGTTCTATTTGTGTGAGTTCTCAACACTTGAACTTTTCTGGAATTCCTATAACGGGAACTATATCCCAATTTCAGTCAAAACTATTAGCTAAAGGTATAAAACTAAATCGAGAAAAATCCCAAAATGCTCCTTTGGGACAACGAATTTTCAAAGGAATGTTCCATGGTTATTATTCAGAAATAACTGTGTTTTATAATAGGAATAGCAAAAACGTTTATAAAGTAGAGGCTGTTATTGAATCAAAAAAGAAAGAAGTAATACAGAAAATTTTAGATAAATCAATACGTTTAATAGAAAATAAATATATCTTTGAGGCAAAGCATGAATTGAATGATGGAAGTAATTTACATTATAACTACTTCATATTCCCAACCCCAAAAGGTTCCTCTTGTATAGGCTCTATAAAGGTAGAACCCAGCTATACATACTATGTGCCTAATGATGCAGAACCTTTTAAAGAATTTCAATTAGCATCTTTCATAATTACATTTAAATATGAAGATTCTTTAAATTCCTCTTTAAATAAACCAAGTGAGACGGAACCATATGCGTCCAGGTCTCTTTTATGCGGAAAGTCAGAAAATTTCGATAATTTTCTGAGATGGGCTGATAATTACTTGAAAAATGAATGCTATGATCAATGTCTCCATTATTTAACGTGGGTACTTGATTATTATAAATATGGCTGTGCCCCTCAAAATGCTTCTGTAAACGAAAAATTATTAGATAATGCAATTCTTGCCCTCAAAAAACGATTGATAGGGCAAGTAAAAACAGCATATAGCAACGAATATACTAATGTTTATAGGGTAGTTGATAATAACGGAAAGTTCAAATGTATTGAGTTTGGTGTAAATTCCAATATGTATCAAGTTAAACTTTCTTCATATGATATAGCTCGCCATATTCATATTTTTGAAATTTTGCAAAAAATGTACTCTCAGAAAATAAGTCAACTTAAAGGAATGAAATTATCTGAGTATTGGAACGAAAATATCAATATGTCAATCCCAGCATTGATTGGAGAAGAACAATTTAAAAATGGTTTTGGGGATATCAAGTGGAAAGAATGTAATTTATCCATGAGATTTACCCATTTCAAAAATGAGTTACGTATAGGAGTTTTAGCTGACAGTTATAAAGACATTTTCTTGTTTTGCAACAACCAAGAAATAAATAGTTATTTAGAATTTCTTAAGTCCATAAAAAGAAATGAAAATTTTTAATTGTGGACTATATATGATGAAAAGAAAACTTTTTTTGAAATTTGTAGGTTAACAGGAATTGTTTTTACTTCCTGTAACAGTTGGATATGGATATCATCCATTCTTCAAGATGCTTCTTTTGAAGTAAAACTCATATTCTGCGGTAAAAATACAGCAATTTCTTTGGTAAATTGCGGTGTTTTTACCGCAATTTTTGTATATTTGCAGCCGTAAACATCAAATAAGGCAAGAAATATGGAATTATTGAAGCAACTTTCAGACAATCTTATCAAGCGTACCGATACTCGATACCTACGATATATGTATCATCAGATTCCTTGGTCGAATCGGATGACGGCTCTTGTTGGACCTCGTGGAGTCGGCAAGACAACACTTCTTTTGCAGTATATCAAATTGAATCTTCAGATGAAAGACACACTCTACGTGAGTGCAGAATCCATCTATTTCGCTAATCATACTCTCTTTGAAACTGCAATGAAGTTTAGCCAACTTGGAGGCAAGCATCTTTTTATCGATGAAATACATAAATATAAGGGATGGGCTACAGAACTTAAAATGATATACGATAATCTTCCAACCTTGCAAGTGGTATTTACCGGTTCTTCTGTGCTTGATATTTATAAAGGTACAGCAGATTTAAGTCGACGAGTACTGGTCTTTACGATGCAAGGTTTGTCTTTTCGCGAATACATCGGTATGGAAAAGGGCATAGACATTCCTGTCTCTACATTGGAACAAATCGTAAACAATGAAGTCGTTTTGCCGGAGGAGATTGAGCATCCGTTGGCATTGTTTAATGAATATCTGCGCAAGGGCTACTATCCTTTTTCTAAGGATGAGGGCTATAGGATGCGACTGAATCAAGTAGTGAGTATGACTTTGGAGACGGATATTCCACAATATGCCAATTATACGGTGATGGTGTCCAGAAAATTGAAGGAACTGATGCAGGTAATAGCTGATAGTGTGCCTTTCAAGCCAAACATGAGTACCATTGCTACAACTATCAAGGTGGATCGCAATAATCTGCCCGATTACTTCGAACTGATGGAGCGTGCAGGTTTGATAGCCCAACTTCACGAGTCCACAGGAGGAGTGCGTGGTTTGGGCAAGGTAGAAAAGGTGTATCTTGATAATACCAACCTCTCCTTTGCTCTCTCTTCTTCGATGCCTGATATTGGCAATCAACGAGAGACTTTCTTTTTTAATCAGATGCGTGTGAATCATGCTGTCTTCAATTCTCCAATCTCTGATTTCCAGATAGAAGACAAGACATTTGAAATTGGTGGTAAAAAGAAAGGGCAGAAGCAGATTTCTGAGGCTAAAGAGGGATATGTTGTGAAGGATGATATAGAGGCTGGTATGGGCAATATTATTCCTCTTTGGACTTTTGGTATGAACTATTAGACAATTATACGTAAATGAAGAAATCTATTCTTATCGCTTGTCTGGGACTGGTAAGTCTGGGCTTGCAAGCACAGAGCATTTCGCTCGCTGGTGAATGGAATGTGGAGTTGGGAAAGAGCGGTAGTGCTTTTGCCAAGAGTAAGCGTGCCTCGCAGGGTGAGGTGAAGCGTGCCATTCTTCCCGGTACCATCGATACGAACCATCTGGGATTCGCTCCGAAAGATACGATGGAAACAACGCATCTTACGAGGCTCTATGCCTATAAAGGAGCTGCAAGATATTCCAGAACAATCAATATCCCGAAGGACTGGAAGAAGAAGCCGGTAGAACTCTTCCTGGAGCGTACCCGACCGACATGGGTGTATGTGGATGGAGAACTGGTGGATTCCTGTAACTTCATCTCTACTCCTCAGCGCTATCTTCTGCCAAAGAAGGTGAAGCCGGGCAAGCATTTCTTGGAAATCGTAGTGGATAATGGAAGAGGTGTGCCTGATCAGGTTTACGGCTCCAGCCATGCTTATACGGAAGATACGCAGACCAACTGGAATGGAATTATCGGAAGGATAGAACTCCAGCTAGCCAGCTCTGTAGAGAGCAAATATGCAGAAACTCAAACAGGAGCAATTCCTAGCCGTTCTGTAGCTTCTCCTTCCGCCCTTCAGATGCCTGATTTCGCCAAGGATTTCCATATCGAAGGCGCTCACTTTTACGCCAATGACCATAGGATATTCCTCCGTGGCAAGCACGATGCGGCTGTATGGCCGCTGACGGGACATGTGGAAATGAGCGTGGAAGGCTGGATGAAGTATCTCGGAACCTGCAAGGAATATGGAATCAATCATGTGCGCTTTCATTCCTGGTGCCCACCGGAGGCGGCTTTCGTGGCTGCGGACAGTCTGGGAATCTATCTCCAGCCGGAACTTCCTTTCTGGGGGTCTTTTGATAAGAAGGATGAAAGGCTGATGGCGTTCCTGCATCAGGAAGGCGAGAACATCCTCAGAGAATATGGTCATCATCCTTCTTTCAGAATGATGGCGCTGGGGAATGAACTCTGGGGCGACATTGACAAGATGAAGGAGTTTGTGGATGATTTCCGCAAGATTGCGCCTGATAAATACTATACCTTCGGAAGCAATTACTATCTCGGTTATCAGGGAATAAAAGAAGGAATGGATTACTTCACCACTTGCCGCATCGGAGGCGAGGGATGGGGCAAATACAATACCCATACCCGTGGTTCTTTCTCGTTTGCCGATGCCTACGATGGAGGAATGATCAATCATTTCCATCCTAATTCTACGATGAATTTTGATGAGGCTTGCGATAAGGCAGGAATCCCTATCATCTCTCACGAAACAGGACAGTTTCAGACCTATCCTGACTATCGGGAAATGAAGAAATACACTGGAGTGCTTCATCCTTATAACTTTGAAGTGTTCCGCCGTCGTCTGGCTGCTGCTGGAATGCTCTCGCAGGCTGATGATTTCCACAAGGCTTCGGGCTTATGGAGCGTGAAACTCTATAAAGCCGATATAGAGATGGATTTGAGAACCCGGAATATGGCGGGCTTCCAACTGCTCGATATTCAGGATTATCCCGGTCAGGGAAGTGCTTTCGTAGGCATCCTCGATGCGTTTATGGAGAGTAATGGAATCACTACGCCCGAGGAATGGCGCCAGTGGTGCTCGCCTGTGGTGCCTTTGTTGGTGACAGACAGATTCTGCTATGAGGAGAATGACACGATGAAGGCGAAGATTCAAATCGCCAATTATGGGGGAGAGTCTTTGAAGGGCAAGAAAGTGGAATGGAAGTTGGATTATGCCAAAGACGAACGTTATCCAAACGAGTCCAGTGTAGCCGAAACTCTTACTCATTTGAATCAGCCTTCTCCTTTGGCACAAGGCGAGATAACTATCCATACCGACGAGGAGGGATGGATAGATGTTGGCGAGATCGTTCATAAGATGAAAGTGAAAGCCAACGGAATTGACGATGGGGATGGTAAGTGCTTGGACGTGTATGTGGGTTCTCGCAAACTGACCCTCTCCTTGTATATATATGAAGGTGAACTTGATGCGACAAGATATTCCAATACTTACGACCTTTGGGTTTATACGACCCCAAAGAATATCGACTATCTGAAAAAGCAAGTCGTTATTGCCAAGGATTTGACTTCCGATGTCGTCAAGAAACTAGAAAAGGGAGCAAAGGTGCTTTGGCTTCCTACGACTTCCAGCCATTTCGTGGCTGCAGATGATACGCTTTCTCAGTCAGATAATGCCACACCTTATACCGTGGGTGGACTCTTCCAGACCGATTACTGGAACTATCGCATGTTCAAGACCATCTGCGAGAACAACAAGAAGAAGGTTTCTCCAGGAACCCTGGGCATTCTTACGAATCCGGAACATCCGATATTCAAGGGATTCCCTACGGAAATGCACACCAACTGGCAATGGTTCCCGATAATCAAGGAATCGCATCCGCTGGTGCTTGACAACTTCGCCAAGGATTATCGCCCGGTAGTTCAGGTGATAGACAATATCGAGCGGAATCATAAGTTGGGTTTGGTGATGGAATGGAAGGTGGGAGCCGGAAAGCTCCTCATCTGCATGAGCGATTTGGAGAAGGCTGCCAAATATCCAGAGGGTAGGGCTTTCTACGAGAGCGTGTTGGGTTATATGCAATCAGATGAGTTCAATCCAGCTGCAGAAATAACGATGGATGAATTGAAGAAGAAACTCGCCGAGAAGCCTCGTCAGGTTTCATTGAAGGAACTGAATAATATCTCGCAGTATTAGTTGAGAAACTATAAGAAAAAACAAGAGCGGAAAGCCAGGAGTTAACAGGTTAACAGTTAACTGCTGATTTTCCGCTCTTTTTATATCATCCTGGGACTAATCTTTAGCCCAGGATAAATCATTCTATCATCTCTATTGATTCAGAGATAGGATTTACTTCGCATTGATCTCCTTTAAGAGGCGGTCTGCGTGTCCCCACTTATCCATCAGGTAGAGCACATAGCGGATGTCCACACCAATGCAGCGAGCCAGACGCTTGTCGAAGTTGATGTCAGAGCTGAGGCTGTCCCAGTTGCCATCGAAGGCAAGACCAATCAACTCGCCCTTGCCGTTGAACATAGGGCTACCAGAGTTACCGCCGGTAATATCGTTGTTGGTAAGGAAGCAGAGCTGCATCTTGCCAGTCGTCTTATCCTGATACTTGCCGAAATCCTTCTCAGAGAGAAGCTCGTGCATGATAGGCTCAGCGTAGTAATCGATTACCTTATCGCCCTGCTTCATCTTCTCAACGAGGCTCTCGGCTGTGGTATAATAGCCTGATGGCTTGCCACCGAGGTCGAAACCGCCTACCTGACCGTAGCTCAATCGCATGGTGAAGTTGGCGTCGCTGTAGTGAGGCATGTCTTCCTCCATACGGAGCTTGGCAGCACAGAGATACTTCTCCTGCTCAGCGATGCTGTCGTTGATGCTGCCCATCTGAGCAGCGAAATCTGCAAATACATCGTTCAGATCCATACCGAAGCTTACGCCTGGATCCTTCTCATATCCCTTCTTGTTGAAATAGAGCTTGGCGCCCTTCTTCATGATGAGCGACTTCTCCCAGAGATAATCCACATACTTGGCGTAGTTGCCGCCAAACTCAGTGTCGATGGTCTTGTAGAACTTAGGCAACCACTTGGCATCTACGTGCTCCTTATAGTTCTTCAAGAGGGTAGCGAGCACTTCCTTATCGAGCGCCATATCCCATTCGGCAGAGTTATCTTCAAACTCATGATACTGCTTCTTCTTGTTCTTCTCAGGCCCCTTCACCTCCATGTCGGTCTGGAGCTTGATGGCACGGGTAGAGAACTCGATGTTGCTTCTTATTGTGAAAGATTCAGCGAAGTTGGTCCAGGCGTATTTCACGTTAGCGCTCTCCTTGTAGAGCTTGGCGAGCTTGTCGAAATCTACCTTGTGGGCGAGGTCGTTGGCAGCCTTGGCTGTATCCTGCCAAGCACGGAGACGGGTTTCGTACTCACGCTTCAGATTCACGATGCCGATAGAGTCGATACACTTGTTCATACCGATGGCATTCTTCCAGTAGTTGGAAGAGCTGGCGTACTTGCTGTCGTACTTGATGCGGACAGCCTCGTCGGCACGCATGTGCTTCTGCATCACCTCCTGCTTTACGCCACGAACCTGGGCACGAGGCGCATTCTCAGCATCGCGCATGGTCTGGATTCCGTAGCTTGAAAGATAGCGCTCTGTGCTGCCTGGGTAACCCATGGTCATCGCATAGTCGCCATCCTTATAACCCTGGAGAGAAACCTGAGCCCAACGCTTTGGCTTGTAAGGCACATTATCCTTGCTGTAGGCAGCAGGACCATTGGTCTTAGGGTCGGCATAGATGCGGAATACAGAGAAGTCGCAGGTCTGGCGAGGCCACATCCAGTTGTCTGTATCGCCACCAAACTTACCCATAGACTTTGGTACGGTGAAAACCAGACGCAGGTCGGTGAAGTCGCGGTAAGTAGTAGCGTACCACTTGTTGCCCTCGTAGAAAGGCTGAACGGTGATATGGAGGGTAGAATCGTTCTTCTTCGCCTCTTTAGTCATCTCGTTCTCCAGAGAATCGATGAGTTCATCGCGCTTCTTGTTGTCGAGTTTCTCGTATCCGAGGCTCATCACCTTATCGGTTACATCCTTCTGTTCAACCATAAAGCTGACGAACATATTCTCGTTAGGCAATTCCTCTGCGTAAGATTTAGCAAAGAAACCGTTGAGCATATAGTCGTGCTCCACGGTAGAGTGGCTTCTGATAGCCTCGAAACCGCAATGGTGGTTGGTAAATACCAAACCGTCTGGAGAAACGACTACGCCTGAGCAATAGCCCGAGAAGTTAACCACAGCATTCTTCAAGGCGTTCTCGCCGTTGTAGAGCTGGTCGTAAGTCATACTGAAGCCTTCGCGCTGCATCATCTCATACACAGCGTTAGGCAAGTTGTAAATTGTCCACATTCCCTCGTCAGCGTGAGCGGTGTTGATTCCGCAGAACGCCATGATAGAGGCGATAAGGACCGTTGCTTTTTTCTTCATTACTTGTTTTTGTTTTCTATTTATATTATGATGTTATTTATTCTTTTTCTCATACCATTCTTTCCAAGTCTTTGCCTGTTCTGTCATTCGATATTGCTGGCGTGGATGTCTTGGGGTGTTTGGATATTTCATCTCCAAGGCTCCTTCGGCTAGGGCTGGGGTAATGTATTCTTTTCTAAATCTGGTTCTGTTCTTTAATCCAAACAGGTTCATTATATCGCCGATGGATAGATAATCTTTATTTATACGTATTATGAGTTCTTCTACTTGGGACGAACTTGGGACAAACTTGGGACATTTTCTTCTCCTTCTTTATTTATGAAGTTGTTTTTCTGTCCACTTCCTGTTTGAGAATTTAAGTTCGGCTGCTCTTTCCAATCATCAGTCAGCCGGATATGCAAATATCTGTTCTTGAGAACCCAACCATCTTTTAAGAGTAAGTTTCTGAAGAAACGAACCAGGTAGATGGGAGAGTAATCAATGCCTTTCTGAATGTTGCGATAGTTGGCACGAACTAGGGCATTGCGGAAATACCAGGAATGCTTGGCAAACATTTCGTTGTTCCCGCAAGCGCTTGAATTGAGCTAAGCACTCCTCCAGCGAAAGCGGATGCTCTCGCCAATAAGCCATGCTCTTTTGCATCTGGGCATTGACTTTCTTGTGATAATCGTTCAGTTGTATCTCCATCCATTTATGTATTATATTGTTAGAATATTACGTTTGCAAAGTTACGACTATTTCCCGAATTTTCCAAGGCTTCGCTTGATTTTCTTCATAATTTGCTTTTTTGCCGATAACATTCCTGGTGATAGAACCTCCTGCTCCAGCATATCCAGGGCCATTCTTAACTCTTCGAGGAGTTCGGGATAGTACTTCATCTGCTCGTAGGCGAGCTTCATGCAGTAGCAGCGGATAGCGTAGGGTTGGGAACAGGCTGTAATCTTGGCGATGCAGAAATCGATGAAATCAGAACGGAGTGATTCTTCCTCGAAAGGCTGACGGAGAAGGAGTTGAAGCATCAGGCGGCGCCTGGTCTCATTCTTCTCTACGAGAACCCTATCAATCAGGTCATCCTGCTTCTGAAAGAGCCAAGGGTTGTTGGCTTCATCGAAATGGTTTAAAGCCCAAAGCGCATTGAACGATACGCGGTCGCTTTCATCGAAGGTGAGTTGGTAAAGCTCTTCCTTCCGGTGGTCGTTCTCCTTACCTTGTGTCATGATGCATATCTTGTTGATATCGTTCATATTGATCTTGTCCTGTAGTATCTTTCTCATGCTCTTTATTTTTTATGAGGGAATAATCGTTGCAAAGATATACTTTTATGAGGGAATAACGAAAAGGAAGATTACTTTTTTTGAGAATTCTCGGACTATTTCTTGTTTTTGAGGTATAGAATGGGAGAAAAAGTCAAGTTGAACAATCGATGGATTCATTGTTGTACGTCTAAAGGTTTATAGTTGTACAACTGAAGGGTGTGTAGTCGTACAACTATAGGGGGTATTGTTGTACGATTAAAAGGTGTTGTCACTAGGCTCGGCAGACCTGCTGACTGCAGTGAGCAGCTGCAGTGAGCAGACCTGCTGACTAGGCTCAGCAGAGCTGCTGAGCCTAGTGGCAACTTTCTAGAAGCAGTCTCCTTGAACTCCATATTCTATCTCTTTGAACCTGATCAGACGTCTTCTTTCACTTACGGAGCCGTATCCTTCAGCTTGCTCAGTCATATTCTTCAGCTCATTCAGTCGTCTCGTTTCGTTCACTCAGCCGTTTGCTTTAGCTCTTACAGGGCGCCTTGCTGGCTGCTATTATATTCTGGGTATTGCTCGGGACCAGGAACATTGGGTCCTTTTGTCTATTCTTGAACCGCATGCGAAGGTTCTGTATAATATAAACAAAAGAAGTCCGTGGACTTACACATTGTCCACGGACTTCTTGGAATATAATCTCAATGATTGGAATCTCTTACTTTCTAAAGTACTTTCCCACCACTGGCAGACTCTTCAATGGGAAATCCTTCTTCACGAGATAAGCGGCGAAGATGAGGATGAGCACCGTGTTGATGAGGCAGGCAATTCCACTGGAGAAGTATCTGTTAGCCTCGGTCATTCCTGCGAAGAGGATGAGGGCGAGAACCACATAAATCATAATCTCCTTCACCGGATAGTTGATAGGATACTTCTTCTGACCCACAAAGTAGGAGAGCAGCATGGCTGTTCCATATCCAGCGAAGCCAGCCCAGGCACAGGCGATGTAACCATAAACTGGTACGAAGATAACGTTGATGGCAATCAATACCGCACAACCGATGCCTGAGAAGTAAGCACCCCAGATGGTCTTGTCGATGAGCTTGTACCAGAAACTGAGGTTGAAATATACTCCCATCATGATTTCGGCAGCCATTACGATAGGCACTACCTTCAAACCATCCCAGTAGTCGCGACCGATGATGTGGCGCAATACATCCAGATAACCTACTACTACCAGAAAGGCGAGCAGGGTGAAGATAACGAAATATTTCATCGCCGAAGCGTAAGTCTGTCGGTTGTCCTTATCCTTCGCCTTGCCGAATACGAATGGTTCGTAAGCATAGCGGAAAGCCTGGGTAATCATCGCCATGATCATCGCAATCTTGCTGGCTGCTCCGTAGATTCCGAGTTGCGCATGCGCATCGCCCTTCTCATAGATGTAAGGGAAAAGAATCTTATCGGCTGTCTGGTTCAGAATACCAGCAATACCGAGCACGAGGATTGGCCAGCTGTAGCCCATCATCTTCCTGACGAGCACCTTACATTCGCTCCAGGAGCATTTCTCGCCCATGAATCCTTCCTTCAGTTCCTTGTAGAAACAGAAGGTGATGGATGCGGTGCAAACCAGGTTGATGTAGAAAGCATAACCCACATCGTGCCCATCCATGATGACGTAGTAAACCAGATTGAGCGCAATGTTCAGACCGATGAAGAGCAACTTGAAGGCGGCAAACTTCAATGGGCGCTTCCTGTATCTGAGGTAAGCGAACGGGATGCACTGGAAGGCATCAATAGCCACGGTTACGAACATGGTCCATACATAAGCCGGATGGTCGGCGTAGCCCATCGCATCGCTCAAAGGCGTGATGAAGAGGAATACCAGGGCGATGAAGAGTAGGGAAGTGAAGCCCACCATGCTCAATACCGTGTGATAAACCTTTTCTGAGTTTTCTCCCTCCTTGTTGACGAAACGGAAGAAGGTGGTCTCCATTCCGTAGGTCAGGATAACGAGGAGTAACGCCGTATAGGCGTACATGTTGGTGATGACACCATAACCACCACTTGCGGCGCTGATCTTTGCCGTATAGAGTGGTACAAGCAGATAGTTGAGGAATCTGCCGATGATACTGCTCAAACCATAGATGGCGGTATCCTTTGCGAGTGATTTTAAACTTGCCATTATCTTTCTTAATGTTGAATGTTAAGTGTTAAATTGGGCTTGCGCTGTCATTCAAAGATTATCTGTGTAAATCTGTGAAATCTGTGGGAGACTCTTATCCGAAGAATAAATATGCTATAGCGATAGCTGCGATGACTCCTGCCAAATCGGCAAGCAAGCCGCAAGCCACGGCGTGGCGGGTATTCCTGATGCTTACGCTTCCGAAATATACTGCCAATATATAGAAGGTGGTATCGGTGGAACCCTGGAAGATGCAGCTCAATCTGCCCACAAACGAATCAGGACCATAGTTCTTCATCGCCTCCAGCATCATGCCTCGTGCACCACTTCCCGACAGCGGTTTCATGATGGCGGTAGGCAGGGCACCTACGAAATCGGCATTCAAGCCGCATTGTTCTACCGACCACGAAATGCCTTGAATCACCATATCCATCGCTCCCGAAGCACGGAACACGCCGATGCCCACAAGGATAGCTACGAGATAAGGGATAATCTTCACCGCAGTAGTAAAACCTTCCTTCGCTCCCTCGATAAATGCATCATAAACATTCACTTTCTTCCAGAAACCAGCCAGGATAAAGCAGAGGATGATGCCCAGGAGAATCATGTTAGAAGCCAAGGTGGTAACCGTGTTCATCGTATCCTTGTCCATCTGTCCGAATCCCCAGATGATGATGCCTACGAAGGCGCACATTCCCAACAGAGTAGCGAGCAATACCGGCTGCAGGATGTTGATGCGCTGCCAGAGCGAAGTGATGATGATTCCGGCAAGCGTAGCCACGAGCGTAGCCATCAGAATAGGGATGAAGACATCCGTAGGCTGGGCTGCTCCATAGGAGGCACGGAAGGCGAGGATGGTGGTAGGGATGATGGTGAGTCCTGAGGTGTTCAGAACCAGGAACATAATCATCGGGTTCGTCGCCGTATCCTTCTTCGTATTGAGCTCCTGCATCTGCTGCATCGCCTTCAATCCTGTAGGCGTCGCCGCATTATCGAGTCCCAGCATATTCGAAGCGATATTCATGAAGATGCTTCCCATCACCGGATGGTTCTTCGGAATATCGGGGAAGAGACGGGTGAAGACCGGGCTGAGCGCTCTTGCCAACACATTCACAACTCCCGCCTTCTCTCCAATCTTCATGATGCCAAGCCAGAGGGCGAGCACGCCCGTAAGTCCGAGAGAAATCTCGAAGGCATTCTTGGAAGAATCGAAGGTGGAATCTACAATCTTCTGGAAGATAGTCGTATCTCCCATTGCCAATCCGATGAGTGCGAAGATGAACGCAATCACGAAAAATGCTATCCAAATGTAATTTAAAACCATATTCTGTTTATGCTTTCTTAATCGTTGTTATTGCTAGTGGAATTCTTTGTGGATTGCTCTTTCATTTCGAGACAATGACAGTCTGATGCCTCCAGGGTACACGAAGCAAAATCGCAGGCATAGGAACGCTAGTACTTTCTAAGGTTTCTAATTTTGTACCAGCTTGGTACAAAAATTCATTTTGCGAAGAATAGAAGAGATACCACTTGCGTATTTTATAAAGATTTGACCAAGAAAAACCTTCTACATTTGGAAATGCAGAACGCAAGTCCAAACTAAGCTGTTTTATAAAATTAGTGCCCCACTTATATAGCTTTTGCTTGTTACAAATGTCTTCTCCCAAGCTCCAATAAAGCTTGTGCAACTCTTCATTGACTTTGATAGCCGCTTTGAGTTGGGCGATGCGAATACGACTTTTCAAATCGGAGAGCCACTTCACATAGTTGCTATCCGACATAATAGATTCACTATTCACGAATTGGGGTATGCTATTCTTTTCTGCCATATCGTTTACTCTTCTGTTTTATTTGTTGCTTTTCCAAGCACGGGTGCAAAAGTACAATAAAAATTTCGCATAGCGTGGTTAAATACAGAAAAATCCCTCAGAGAGGGAGGATTTTGATGAATTTTATCCCTCAATGAGGATTTTTTGCTAAAAACTTTTGTTCTTTCAAACATTATTCGTATATTTGCCGATGATTCTGAGTAAGAATCACGACATAATGGAAAAGGCGCATACTTAGCGCTTTGTTCTTGACGGATTGAAACTTCGCAAACTTCATGCATTGTCAGAACATAGCAACGGTAGGTGCTCTCGGGATGTGTTAATTCACATCCCTTTACTGGTATGGCTTATTGCGTCAAGGCGGTAGGTCTTATATCCGTATAGGGATAAGTGTATACATATCGGCGTGGGCTTCGACGTTGCTCGTTCAACAATGCAGGGCAATGCGAAGGCCTCAATCCGTGGGACGAGTGACAGGTAAGTTCCCACGCTTTTTTATTTTGCCGAAACCGAAATCTTAACCCGCCAAGTCTCGGGAACACCTGGCAAAATGATAATATACCAATGAAACAGAACGATTTTTACTACTTTTGTTAAGCCGAAATCAAGAAATTTCGCTTATGAACCATTATGGACTTGATGGTTTCAAATAGAATAACTATCTTTGTCCCCGACATTTAATAACTATAGGTATATGAGAAAGATATTTATCTTATTAACTCTTAGTATGTATGGTTTCTTGTTGTTTGCACAGCAAGCAAAGAAGCCAACGATAATGATTCTGCCAAGTGACAATTGGTGTAATCAGCGGTATTTTATGACCAGCTTCTCAGATCAAGGGAATACAGTGAAGGTTCCAAACTATCAGCAGGCATTTCTGGAGGATACAGAACTGGGACAGGTTATCAGTAAGGTTGGACAAGTGCTTACCGAGCAAGGATATAGCCTGAAAGATGCTGGGCAAGAAATCAAAAGCATCAGCATGAAGACCGCAGAAGAAAATGTAACGACCAGCAAAAAGAGTGGAGCCTCACTTGTGGAATCCCCACTTGACCAACTGAAACGTAGAGTGAAGTCTGATGTAATCATTCAACTTTGGTGGCAAGTGAATCGTGCCGGAAGTGGTAATTCTGCATCATTTACTCTTGAAGCCTTTGATGCCTATACCAATAAACGCATAGCAACATCTACTGGTACCACCAAGCCTTCGTCTGATATTATTCCCGTATTGTTAGCAAGGGCTGTCAAGGAAAACATTAAACCTTTCGACCACCAAATGGATGATTGGTTTTCCGATCAGACTAAGCGTGGAAGGGAAATAAGCCTTACTGTTAGATGCTGGGATAGTTGGGACAAGGATTTAGAAGAAGAATATAATGGTGAGGAATTGACAGACTGCATACAAAGCTGGCTACAGAAAAATTGTGTGAACGGCACATTCAATCTGAGTGACGGAACAGAATCGTTTGCCCAGTTTGAACAAGTGCGTATTCCTTTGTTTGATGATAAAGGCAAGGCTATGGATGCCAGAGCATTTGCCACAAAGTTGAGAAAGTTTCTGCAACAACCGCCTTTCAATATTACATCAAAGGTAATGGTGAGAGGTTTGGGTGAAGCTATTGTTGTATTAGGAGAGAAATAAAATGAGACAACTATTCTTTATAATAACATTAATGATGTCGATAACAACTTTTGCACAGACATCAGACGAGGGGCGAATCTCAATTCAGGCTATGATGCCCGATGATGTAATCCCAATGGAGGCAAGCAAGAACCTAACCACACGTATGCAACGTATGCTTGTTAGTAATGGCTATGGCGACAATGGCTATGTAGAACGTTTCGTCTTGACTGCTAAGGTTGATATTACGAGCAAGGATATTGTACCCTCCACCCCCGCACGAGTTTCTGAGAAAATGGAAGTAACATTCTTTGTGGGCGATGTGATAGAAAACAAGCTATATGCGTCGTGCACGTTATCGCTCCAAGGAATTGGTACCAATGAAAACAAGGCTATGATTAGTGCTTTTAGCAAACTAAACCCTAATCATAAAGACTTTGGCGAGATGCTGGAAAGGGCAAAGTGCAAAATTATTGATTTTTACACTAATCATTGCGCAGAAGAGATAAGCAAGGCTCGCACAATGGCGTCCATCGGTAATTATGACGAGGCGATATCACGAATGATGGCTGTGCCTAATGTTTGTGGGGATTGTTATGCTCAATGCCAGTCAACAGCCACATCTTTATACCAACAGAAGATAGATGCAAAAGGCTTGCAGCAGTTAAACAAGGCACGCAATGTGTGGATGAAATGTCCAGATGTTGAAGGAGCCAACGAGGTTGCAAAGTTCCTCAATACTATATCGCCATACAGTTCGTGCTACTCTGATGTCGAGAATCTGCGTAAAGAAGTGGCTTCCAAGCTGAAAGCTGATGAACTTCGTGAATGGAACTTCCAAATGAAACAATACGAGGACAGCCAAGCAAACAAACGAAGCATGATTAAGGCTTGTCGCGATGTAGGCATGGCTTGGGCAAACAATCAACCTCAAAGTATAGTAAAAAACATCATCCGAGGATGGTGGTAACGTTTAACAATAATAATAAATTTATGAAAACAAAGATTTTATTTTTTGTAGTGTTGTTGGCTTTAGCTCCAACTTTTAGCACAGTTTCTTATGGACAGGCCGCATTGCAAAGGTTGGCTGGTGGACTTTTGCGTAAAGCTGTAGAGAAAAGGAATAACACTAAGGCTCTGGATGTTACAAATGATAGTGGCAAGGAAAATAATTCAGCAAATTCAAACGATGAGGTTACTTTGGTTGTTTTTGGTAAAGCTGTTGATAGTGAAAAAGCTACAGCTGTAGCCTTGCGAAGCGCAATAGAGCAAGCTTATGGTGTATTTGTCTCTGCTAATACAACGATTCTCAACGATGACCTTGTAAAGGATGAAATTGTGACAATATCGAGTGGCAACATAAAGTCATATAAGGTACTTAGTGATGTAAAGTGTGAAGACGGGCAAGAGATGGTTACGGTCAAAGCAACAGTATGCATCTCCAAACTTATTAGCTATGCCAAATCGAAAGGTGCATCAACCGAGTTTGCTGGAGCTACGTTTGCTCAAAACATGAAGATGAAAGAGCTGAATAAGAAAAACGAGTTGCAAGCTTTACAGAATATGGTGGCTATGGCAAAGGAATTGTTACCAGTAGCATTTGATAAAAAGTTGTCTATAGCAGATCCTACCATTCCTAAAAAAGATTTTCGTACAGATCCACAATATGCTAAAGCAAATCCTATATATGTACATCCTGCTGTAGGGGCAGATGCTATCATAGAGAGTTATAGGAACTATCTAAATTTATTAGATGGATATTATCAAATGGAGTTCTGTGTTTCTATAGAACCAAATGATAATACCAATCATATATTGGAGAATATAAACAATACCTTAAAAGCCATTGCGTTGAGTAGTGAAGAACAAACAGAGTATGAGAAGATGAATATGAAGATGTCACGATTGTTTATTCACTGGCCATATTGCTATAAGAGTGGAGAACCTCGGAATGAGTTAGATCTGAATTTCAGAAATTCAAAAGAAGATATAAACAAGGTGTTTGCTGAATTTACAAATATCTTCTTGGAAGAATTCTCTAATTTTAAGATTGTGGATAATTTGGGTAATTCATCTTCATTCAATGGCTTCTTAATGGGATCTTATCGTGGAATGCATAGTGAAGATAAAGAGGAAGAATTGTTTAGACAAAACGGAACGATATGGTTTGGCGGTGATGGTCGGACATACTTTACGAATCAAGGTTCTGGTCTGTTTAAAGAAGGAGTGTTGGTTCAACCAAACGTTCCGTTCTTCTGGTCTTTAAGTAGCACTATTGAGTTTTTTTATTCGAGTTCCAACGATTTCGGTAATTGGATAATAAAATTCAGAATCCCTGCTTCCGAAATTTCGAAGTATTCTGATTTCAAGTTGATGCCTAAGAACAAATAATGTAAAGATGAAGAAACTATTATTAGTATCCGTGCTAACAATAATATCCTTGGGCTTGCATGCCCAGGGATATTCTGGCGACAAAGTAGCTTTTACTAACTTTCTTGTCCGGATGTATAACAACGCACCCTTTGAAGGTGTGCGTGCAGTGAATGATTATGTTAATGCTTATTTGATTTCTGTCTTAGCACTTGAACCAGCTAAGTACAAAAACAATGAAAGCGTTATCAATCGTGTGGCTTCCGTGAAGGCAATGGCGCAGGCTTCCCGTTTTCTGAATGGTTCTAACATCACGCAAGACATGATTATACATACTACGGAAAAGAATGATGGCACTTTCGACACAGAAATCATTGAGAACATTCGTGAAAATTCTGTGGGGTATGTGAAGGCAATGGAGCAACTGACCAATTTCAAACGAAGTGATGGTAAACTAGTCTTCATATTTTCGTCCTTATTGAAGAAAGAATAATAACACCAAAGGCTAATGGAAATGTAAAAGTTCCATTAGCCTTACTGCTTTATATTCATACAGATTCTTTATCCAACAAGAAATCAAATACGTCCATAAATACGATGCCGTCATCGTTTTGGTATTTCTTGATGAGGTCGCCTGTTATCACATACTTCATAAAACTATCGTCTATACGTAGCAAAGAAGCAAGTTCTTGTTTCGTCTTCTCCTTGTCTGGCAAACTGAGAGCCGACTGGATGTAGCAGCGTTTGTAGCCTTGGTTGCAAACAAAGTCAACTTCAAGCATCCGTCTCACTTTGGTTCCTTTTTCGTCCACGCCGTTGATTTCTACGTTGCCAATGTCCACACTATATCCACGGTAGCGAAGTTCATTATAGATGGCATTCTCCATCAGATGGGTTTTCTCTTGTTGGCGAAAGCCGAGAAGTGCATTGCGAATGCCTAAGTCAGAAAAATAATATTTCAATGGCGTTCCGATATACTTACGACCTTTTACGTCATAGCGATTGCATGGCTCAAGCAAGAACGCATCTGCAAGATATTCGATGTATTTCTTGATGGTTGCAGAGCTTATAGAGACATTCTTTACAGATTGGAAAGTGTTGGCAAGTCGTTGCGGATTGGTAAGTCCGCCAATTCCCGATGCGAGAATCTTGAATAAATCGTTGAGTTCTGCATCGTTCTTTATCTTGTTTCTGTTGATGACATCTATCATGTAAGTCTCAGTCAAGAGGCTGTTCAGAAGTCTCACTTTTTCTTCTTCCTTAATTCCGCAACACTATAGTTTAATATTATTTATAAGTGCCTGAGCAACAAAAAGCTACCCAGGATTTTGCCATGTCAGAATTTTCACTTACCTTAGTGTTGCGAAAAGAAGACAAGCAAAACTCTAATATGACATGGCAAAGATACAAATAAAATCTGAGAAACTCACTCCTTTTGGGGGAATTTTTTCGATTATGGAGCAATTTGATGCTCTTTTAGCTCAAACCATAGATTCCACCTTGGGATTGAGATGCACTATGTTTGGTTATCAATATAGCGAGATTCTACGCTCTCTGATGTGCGTATATCTTTGTGGTGGCTCATGTATTGAGGATGTTACAACTCACCTGATGAAACATTTGTCTCTTCATCCAACTCTTCGCACTTGCAGCGCAGACACCATATTGCGTGCTATCGAGGAACTGACTTGTAAGAACATCACCTATCAGTCAGCTTCTGGCAAATCCTATGATTTCAATACTGCAGACAAGATGAACTGCTTACTGGTCAATGCCTTGCTTGCTACTGGTCAATTGAAATCCGGTCAAGAGTATGATTTTGACTTTGACCATCAGTTCATTGAAACAGAGAAGTATGATGCAAAACCAACCTACAAGAAGTTCTTGGGCTATAGTCCAGGTGTAGCTGTCATTAACGACATGATTGTTGGTATTGAAAATAGAGACGGCAACACAAACGTGCGCTTCAACCAAAAAGAAACTTTGGAAAGAATCTTCAAGCGATTGGAGGCTTCGGAAATATATATTTCTCGTGCCCGCATGGATTGCGGCTCATGTTCGGAGGAAATCGTAGATATGGTAGAGGCTCATTGCAGGCATTTTTTATATTCGTGCCAACAGATGCTCTTCTTTCTACGATTCCATGTTTGTCTTAACTGGATGAAAAACTGTTGAAATCAACGGTATTGAGTTTGAGTTGAATTCGATCCTTGTTGAGAAATGGAAAGGAAAACCGTATCGTCTTGTCATACAGAGACAAAGGCGAATAGATGGATACCTTGACATTTGGGAAGGCGAATATACCTACAGATGTATACTGACTAACGATTACAAGTCGAGTGCAAGAGACATCGTGGAATTCTACAATCTTCGTGGTGGCAAGGAACGCATCTTCGATGACATGAACAATGACTTTGGCTGGAATCGATTGCCAAAATCGTTCATGGCACAGAAATACTGTATTCCTGCTTATGACAGCTCTCATCAGAAACTTCTACAAAGCTATTATGCAGAGATTGAAAACCCATGAATTTGGATTGCGTGCCACCAGCAGAATCAAGACCTCTGTGTTCAAGTTCATCTCTGTTCCTGCGAAATGGATTAAGACATCACGTAGGCATGTATTGAACATTTACTCAGACAACAATGCTTATGCTAACCTGTTCAAGACAGACTTTGGTTAAAGACCATGCTTTTCTGGTTAAACCAGCGTATTACCTCAAGTCGCTTTATGGGGTAAGGGGATTTTGTGTCGGCGACATTTCTGTTGTGCAAGAAATATGTACAATAAAATGAATTTTGTCGCTTTGCAAGCAAAATCCCACTAAACCCTATAGGTTGCGGATTTGAGGTTCTTCTGTCTTTTGTAGAACAACAGGCGGAAGACCACCATAAAGCAAATAATCGTTCCAACCATCCTGCTTGTCGCCATCATATACGGTCATAAATTCAGCAAAGTTGAGTGGTGAAACGTGTATTTGGTATCCTCGTCCACGAAATTCGGTTATTATATCCTTGGATAGGAAGCGTGCATTGCTTCCCGTCACATAAACATCAGCATTGGGAATATGCAATAATCCATTTAGTACATCTTCAAACTCGTCAAGCATCTGTACCTCATCAAGCAGAATGTAATAAGGTTGGTCGTCAGCAATCTTCTCTTTTACATACTTATAAAACTTGTCAGGATTGCGAAACTCCTTGAATGCATAGTCATCGAATGCCATTTCTATGATGTGGTCGGGCATGACTCCATCGTCTTCAAGGAAACGCTTGAAGAGACGAAACAGCAGAAAGGATTTTCCGCAACGGCGCATACCGGTAATGATTTTTACCAGTCCATTATGGCGTGAACTAACCAATTCTTGTAGATATTTGTCTCTATTTACAATCATAACAGGAAAGATTTTTGCGGATTTCCGCATTTTTCTTTTGCAAAAATAATACTTTTATTAATTCTACGTAGAATTTTTGCGGATTTCCGCATTTTTCTTTCGCAGAATTAACGGTTACGGCCTGATATTTTAAGTTCGTTAACTTATAATGGTAAATACAGAATCATAAAACTATCGTCTATACGTAGCAAAGGTAGATATTTGTCTCTATTTACAATCATAACAGAAAAGATTTTTGCGGATTTCCGCAATTTTCTTTCACAGAATTAACGGTTACGGCTTGATATTTTAAGTTCGGTGATTTGTCGAATTCCATGCTTTTCTCTCTTCGCTATCACATTATTCCTCATTCGTTATACTTTTTTAATCTCTCTTTTTATCCGATTTCAGAAAAAAGATGTACTTTTGCCGCTCAATTCATGAAAGACAGGAATTTGGTTATACAAAAACATTATTAAGGAAGCAAAGGACTTCTGTTATATTTTATAGTATGGACAAGAATGAGAGAATATATAACGAGCAAGAGATGCCCGCAGAAACGAAAAAGAATCATTCCGCTGATGCGGATAGAGTAAAGGAAGTATATAAGGTGACGATAGCGGGAAGCATCATCAATGTGGTGCTGCTCGTGCTGAAGTTTGCTGCAGGTATCCTCGGACATTCGGCAGCCATGATAGCGGATGCCATCCATTCGCTTACCGATTTCGCCACCGATGTGGTGGTACTGGTATTCGTAAAACTGGGCAATAAGCCGATGGATAAGGACCATGATTATGGTCATGGCAAATACGAGACGCTTGCCACTGCCATCATCGGTATTTCGCTCTTCGTGGTGGGTGTGATGATCTGTTATTCTGGCGTAACCAAGACTTATCGTGCCATCTGCGGCGAGACATTGCAGCAGCCGGGCGTTGTAGCCTTGATTGCTGCTATTGTAAGTATCGTGATGAAGGAGTGGGCTTATCAGTTTACGGTTAAAGCCGGAAAGAAATATCATTCCGAGGCTGTAGTGGCGAATGCCTGGCATCATCGCAGCGATGCTTTATCGAGTATCGGAACGATGTTCGGTATTGGTGGCGCCATTATCCTGGGAGAAAAGTGGGCGGTGCTCGATCCGCTGGCTGCCATCATCGTGAGTGTCTTCATCATCAAGGCCGCCTGGGGACTGGTGATGCAGTCTGTGAAAGAACTGACGGATGCCAGTCTTCCGGAAACGGAGGAAGATGAAATCCTGAAGATTGCAAATGAAGAAGAGGGAGTGGGAGAGATTCATAACCTGCGTACCCGTCGCATCGGAAACAAGATTGCGATAGAAATGCACGTCCGTATGCCGGGTTCTCTTTCGCTTTATGAGGCGCATGAGCATGCTACTCATATAGAAACAAAACTGAAGCAGCACTTCGGTGCAGATACCCATGTGGGAATCCATCTCGAACCGATAAAAGTGAACGGAAAATATCAGAAACCGGAATAACTGAAATAAAAGGAAATAGCCGGAATAAAAGGAAACGAGCCTTGACGGAAGGAAGAAACCTCCATCAAGGCTCGTTTTTTTTTTTGATATCCGAATCGTGTTTCGGATATTTATCATCTTTTGGGATGATTATTGTCAGATTATATTATCGGCCGAGATTTACGCTGGCTCCTGCCATAATCCACAAACCTGGCTGCTTAACAGCTGTGAGGTCGTAGTAGCGGTGGCAAGTGATGTTGTCGGCTTTCACGAAGATATTGTATTTCTTCTCGTCCCACATCAGTTTGCAATCTACCTTGGTATATGGATGATAGCCATTCATTCTCTGCTGCCATCTTACGCTCCAGGAAGCTGAAAGCTTGTTCCAAATCTGATGATCCAGACCGAATACAGCCTTGTGCTTCAGATACTCCAATGCATAGAGTGATTTCAGAATGTTTGTTTCGGTCTTATGATCCTGATAGATGTAAGCATAACCCAACTTGATGCGGGTGATGAAACTGTTTGGTACCAATTCTCTCATGTAGATAGTAGCGTCTACGTTGTAGCCCATGTTGTTGAGCTTTCCGATGTTCATCACGTGATACTTGCTGTCATTCTGCTCGGTCACGGATGTCTGAACCCAGTCAATCATGTTGGTGCCGTGTGCGTAGAATCCGCTTACGGTTGCGGCAAAACCAGTCTGACGATATTGAGTTCCCACCTTGAGGGTTGAGTTCTTCTCCGGGTTTAGGTTGATGTCGCCCTGCTGCACCGCATTACTCATGTATAAATCGGTGTAGGTAGGCATTCTCAATGCCTTGTTCCAGGAAGCGTAGAACTTCCAGTTGTCGTTAGGACGATAACTCATATCTACACCAGGATAGAAACGGAAGTCGTTGTCAAGACCTGTATTCTTGTTAGCCAAGACACCAGCCGACAAGGTGAAGCCGCCGAAGATGAAGTTGTGCTCCAGCATGATGTTGGTATTAGTGCGCTCGCCCTTTCGGGTATATTGACGGTCAGAACCCGAGATATCCTTATAGTCTTTCTCTGCGAGTTCCTCGCCCAATGCAGTAGAGTAGATGCACTCCTTGCTGATGTCGAAACCCACTGCGGTCTTACCCAAAGCCCAAGCCACGTTGGCATTCAGTCCACCACCATAAACATCTAGGTCGTGATAGTTCTCGCCTGCTGCAGCTCCAGCCTTTCCACGAATCATCTGATAGTGATCCTTGAATTTGTTATAATAGAATTGAGGCGCAATCTCCCAGGTCTTCTCCTGGTTGTGCAGACTCAGATTGAGCGAAGCCAGACCGTGGTCTGTCTTCTCATATTGATTGTTATATTTGGCGCTGTAGAAAGTATTGGCACCATAGCTCTGGCTAGCAATACCCAACTGGGCGATGATGTCGAAACGCTGGTCGTAAGAGAAAGAGAGATTGCCGTAGCCCTGTCCCTTCTCGAAGTCGCTGTTGTCCGTGCCGCCATCCGAGTGCTTGTAGCCTCCGCTTACAGAATAAGCCTGGGTCCACTTGCCCGTTTCAAAAGCTGTTTGAATGCGTCCCTGTGCTCCGAAGCTTCCAAAGCTTCCGCCTTCTACACTTGCAGATACCCACTCACTCTTAGCCTTCTTGGTTACGATGTTGATGGCACCATTGAAGGCTGAAGTTCCGAATAAGCGCGATGCTGCCCCCTCGAGCACTTCGATGTGGTCGATGTCAGCAAGAGCTACAGGAAAATCAGAAGCATTGTGACCAGTCTGAGGATTGGAAATGTTGACACCATTCAGGAGAATGGTAATCTGGTCGAAGGTTCCACCATTGATGGAGATATCCGTCTGAACACCAAAGCCACCACGCTGACGGACATCCACGCCGGTAGCTAATTTCAATACATCGTTGATAGTCTGCGCAGCCGCACGATGAATATCGTCGCGGGTAATGACAGACACAATCTTAGGTGACTGTTCTACAGTCATCGGCGCACGAGATCCGGTAACGCTCACCGCATCCAGCTCGTAAGCCTTTCCGCCCTTGTAGAGGGTAGAATCAACCTTGGCTCCCTCTGTGCTTACGCCTGCTGCCTTAGCATGGCTCAGGGTAGCAACGCTGAGTGCACCAACAAGTACCTCTCGTCCCAAAACTGCGAAGAGTGAGTAGCTCTTGTTAGAGAATCGGTTGAACTTCAAGCTGTTGCGCTTGTTGAAAATTGTTTTGTACATTAAATTAAATGTTTATAAATGAATAATAAATCGAAGCCTTCCGCCTTCCCGGCTTTCGGCATTCGGGGTGCAAAGGTACTGCCTTTTGGGCAACTGACAAAATTAAATGTGAATTATTTTTTCAACTGCCGATGCAAAGTTAATGTAAATCAAGGTCGTTTTCCTACCTCACAAATCGTATTCAATTCAGCCTTCTTGTGGCATAAAAAAGTATTAATTAGGCATAATCCTCAATAGGGTGATGCGATTTTCTTAAAGAAACATTCGCTTTTTCAGATTATTCTTGTATCTTTGCAGTTGATATGGGCAGCATTCAGCAATCAGAATACTGCTGTCGCAATTTTATGGTAATTAGAAATTAAAAAGAAAGGAACAGATAAGATGGAAAAGATCAACGTAAAAGAACTGAATGACAACGTCTTCGAGACTATTGGTAAGGAGTGGATGCTGGTATGTGCCGGCAACAAGGATCATTTCAATATGATGACCGCCTCTTGGGGCTGTTTGGGATGGCTTTGGAACAAGCCGGTGGCTGTGGTCTTTATCCGTCCGGAGCGTTTCACCCACGGCATCATCGAAGAGAATGAATTCATGACTCTCTCTTTCCTCGGCAACAGCGAGGAGGCTCGGAAGATTTATAACTTCTGCGGCTCTAAGAGCGGACGCGATTTGGATAAGGCGAAGGAAACAGGACTGATTCCTGTAGAAACTGATAACGGCAGCATCGCCTTCGAGCAGTCACGACTCACCCTGGAATGTCGCAAACTTTATAAGGAAAGTATGACCGCCGAGAAGTTCCTCGACAAGGACCTGCTCCAGTGGTATGGTGCCAAGGGTGGATTCCACGATGTTTATGTTGTGGAGATTACCAATGCTTATAAAAAGTAAGAATTAAAATATGGCTCAAGAACAAACAGCAATTCGTGAACGCCAGAAAACCAGGCTCAAGGAGCCGGGGCGTTACGTGGTAATGATGTTCAACGACGACTTCACACCGATGGACTTCGTGGTAGAAATTCTGGAATCCATCTTCTTCAAGTCGCAGGCTGAGGCTGAAGCAATCATGCTCAAGGTTCATCACGAAGAAAAAGCCGTGGTGGGCACCTACAGCTATGACATCGCCAAGAGTAAAGTGGAGAAAGCGATGGAGAAAGCCCGTACGCAGAAGTTTCCGCTTAAACTCACTTATATGCCGGAATAGGCGTTGATTTCGGGGAAATATCCCCAATATATGCTAAGAAAAAGAAAGGAAAGAATAGAATGGATAATATGGGATTAACCCGATACATGAGTGTTCTGATGGACGATGCCATGAAGCAAGCCCGGTTCTTTGATCACGAGTTCGTGATGCCCGAGCACATGCTGCTGGCGTTGCTCAGGCAGTATGCATTCTGTCAGGCGCTGCAGGAAGAAGGCGTAGACAGCCTCAAGATGCACGAAGACTTGGTGGGATGGCTCGCCAAGCAGGAGCGTGTGCCTGAAACCATCAAGTATCTGCCAGAGCCGTCATCGCTCTTCAAAACTATGTTTGGAACAGCGTGCGCCCTGGCTGCTGCCGCCGACAGACAGCTGGTGAATGTACCCCATTTTGTGCAGGCGATGTTTGGCTTGCAGAATTCAGAAGCCGCCTTCCTGCTGTGCAAGAATGTGGGCGACCGGCAGGGCGAGTTCCTGGCGAGCGTTGACAGTTATTATCCTATTGGAGAAGATACTGGAGAGGCTGGCATGGGCATGGGAGCAGACTTTGATGATGACGATTATGCCAACGAGTATGACGACGACGAGGAAGAAGGCAGAAGACAGGTTGTACAGGATTGGCATCAGCTGGTTACCTGTATTTCTGACAAGGTAGAAGAGCACAATCCGCTCATCGGAAGAGAACAGGAACTGGACAGAACCATCCAGGTGCTCTGCCGTGCCGAGAAGAACAATCCGCTCCACATCGGAGAAGCCGGAGTCGGCAAGACAGCTCTGGTCTATGGTCTTGCCAAACTCATCAATGAAAACCAGGTTCCTGAACGCCTCAAGGGGGCTCGCATCTACGGCATGGATATGGGACAGATGCTTGCCGGTGCCCAATATCGTGGCGACTTCGAGAAACGCATCAAGATGGTGATGGAAGGAGCCGTGAAGGAAGGCAACACCATCATCTACATTGATGAGATTCATAATATGATAGGTGCCGGTCGTGGCTCAGATGGCGGACCTGATGCATCCAATATGCTGAAGCAATATCTGGAGGCAGGTGATATCCGTTTCATCGGTTCTACCACCTACGAGGAATATAACCGTTACATGGCTCAGAGCAAGGGCATCGTGCGCCGGTTCCAGCAGATTGACATCAAGGAACCTACCGAGGAGGAGGCTATCAAGATATTGGAGGGCTTGCAGTATAAATACAACAAGTTCCACAATGTAACCTATCGCAAGGACGCCCTGGAATATGCCGTCCGTGCCAGCGCCAAATATATCAGCAACCGCTGTCTGCCAGACAAGGCCATCGACCTGATGGATGAGGCGGGTGCTTATCTGGAAGTGCATCCGGTAGAATCTCGCCAGCGCTCTTATGTTACCAAGGCTATCATCCAGCAGATTCTGATTAAAGTCTGCAAGATTGATGCGGCTGCGATGAAAGATGAGAATAACGATGCTTTGGCTACGCTCCGCCAGCGCATACTCGACAAGATTTACGGTCAGGACAAGGCTGTAGACAAGGTGGTTGAGGCTGTGATGATGGCAAAGGCGGGATTGACAGATGATGACAAACCATTGGCTTCGCTCCTCTTCGTGGGACCTACCGGAGTAGGAAAAACCGAGGTGGCACGGCAGTTGGCCAAGGAACTCGGCATCGAACTGGTACGCTTCGATATGAGTGAATATACCGAGAAGCATACCGTGGCAAAACTCATCGGTTCGCCAGCCGGATACGTTGGTTATGAGGATGGAGGACTTCTGACCGATGCCATCCGCAAGACGCCAAACTGTGTACTCCTGCTCGACGAGATAGAGAAGGCGCATAGCGATATCTACAACATCCTGCTTCAGGTAATGGACTATGCCCGTCTGACTGATAACAAGGGCCAGAAGGCTGATTTCCGTAACGTGATTCTCATCATGACCTCAAATGCCGGAGCGCAATATGCTTCACGGGCTAGCGTAGGTTTCAATGGAAACGTAAGTCGTGGCGATGCGATGCTGGCACAGGTGAAGAAGACTTTCAAGCCTGAGTTTATCAACCGACTTTCCGACATGGTGGTGTTCAACGATATGGATAAGCACATGGCAGAGCTGATTCTGGCCAAGAAACTTCGTCAACTCGATGCGAAACTGGCAGCAAAGGGAGTTACTGTAACGTTAACCGATGCTGCGCGTGAACAGTTGCTGAAATGGGGCTTTACCAAGGAATATGGTGCCCGCGAGATGGACCGTGTCATCGGTAACCGCCTGAAACCGATCCTGATGAAGGCGCTGCTCTTCGGCAAACTCAAGAAGGGTGGCAAGGCGCATGTCGACTTTGACGGAAAGGAACTGGTGATTAATTATTAGAATGAAAGTCTAGTCAAGAAATTCTTGATAAAAGATAAGCGTATGATATTACAGATAGATGATACTGCGGACGAGATTTACTTTCCCGATCCGCATTATGGCGATGAGGATGGATGCTTTGCGATTGGTGGCGATTTGAGTATCGACCGCCTGTTGCTGGCTTATAGCAATGGCATCTTTCCCTGGTATAGTTTCCGTGACCAGCCTGAAATACTCTGGTTCTGTCCGATGAAGCGTTTCGTCATCTTTCCTGATGAAATCCACATCAGTCATTCCATGCGTACCCTGATGAGAAAGAACCGATACAGCGTAGGAATCAACGAAGATTTCGATGGTGTGATACGGGGATGCAGCAAGACCAACGGACGGTATTGGGAAGATGGCGCATGGCTGGGCGAGAACATCATCCAGGCATTTACTGCCCTCCATAAGCAGGGCTTTGCGGCGAGCGTAGAGGTATGGGATAATGAAACCGATGAACTGGTGGGTGGACTTTATGGTGTCACCATCGGCAAGGTTTTTATAGGAGAAAGCATGTTCTCCAGGGTTCCGTCAGCTTCTAAGATTGCCCTCATCTTCCTTGCCAGATACTTGCAGGAGCACGGTGGCAAGATGATAGATTGTCAGTTGGAGACTCCTCATCTCAAATCGATGGGTGGCAGATATATTTCTTACGAGGAATATATGAAGATTATGAACGAAGAATAAGAGATGTTCTTCTCGGAATAGAAGAACATCTTCTTTTGAATAAAAAATAAAGGCTAGGTTCCCAGAATCGTGAACCTAGCCTTTGTTATTATCTGGCTTTTTGCTTTTTATTAGAATATCGGTGTGCCGATGCAGCCGTTAGGTGCCTGAATATGCAGCATAGCACAAACGGTAGCGGCAATATCTGTCATATAGTGAGGCTGGGCACTCTCGCCGTGCTGGATGCCCCAACCCATAAACAGGCAAGGAATATGGATATCGTATGGATTCCATGCTCCGTGGGTAGTTCCCTTGCTGCTGTAATAATCGTAGTGACCTGGTTTCAGTACAATCTGAACACCTCCGCTGCGCTCGCGGTTATAACCGTTAATGGCGCGGAACTTCAGCTCTTCAGGGATGCTCTCGATAGAGGTCTTCTCCATGTCGAAGGCATAGTGCACATCCTTGTCTTTCTTCAATCTATCTACCACTGCCTGCTTGATGGCTGCGTAATCCAAACCGAGTTCTTCGATGATATCTGTGTTGAAGAATACCTGATAGTTCATAATGGTCTTTACTAGGTCCTTGTTGGTGTTGAACTTTGTCTTCAGACTCTTGTTCAATTCATCTACCAGTCCCTTCTTGTTCCAGATGCCGGCAGGGATTCGTTGATCCTGCAGGAAGGTAGCGTTGTTCACGCCTCCATGGTCGGCGGTGAGGAAGGTGAGATAATTTCCCTTGCCCACGGTCTGGTCGAGATAAGCGAAGAAATCTGCCAATGCCTTATCTAATCTGAGATAGCAATCTTCTGTTTCGATGGCGTTCACGCCCACCTGATGTCCGATGTAATCGGTGCTGGAGCAGCTGATGGTCAGCAGGTCAGTATCTGTGTTTCTACCCAGGTTCTCGCCCTCGATGGCAGCCTTGGCAATATCGAAAGTCAGATTGCAGCCGAATGGGGTGTTGCGGAGAATCTTATAACCATGCTTTTTATATAAGGTAGGCAGGTCGAGTGGCAATACAGCCTTTTCGCCTTCAACAATTCCATTCTCGTAGTTGTTGTCATCGCTGGTGCTCTCCTTGTAGGAATCGATAGGGTAGAGCGTCTCCCATTTCTTGGAAAGATACTTGTTTGGGAGTTTCTGCTTGTTGAACTTGTTCACCCACTCAGGCAACTTATCCATATAGAAAGTACTGGTGATAAACTTGCCCGACTTGTCATCAAACCAGAAAGCGCCATTGGCGTGATGGCCTGCAGGGAGGATGGATGCTCTGTCTTTCAAGGCTACACCAATCACCTTAGAGCGGTTGTTGGTAGCCAGACGGAGTTCATCGCCGATGGTGGTTACCCACAGATTGCGAGGCGACATCTTGCCAGCCTTGCTGTCAGAACCTACAGGGTTGACGGTATCGTCGGCAGTACAATTCACTACCTTTCCATCCTTCACGAAGTTATTTCCTGCAATTCCGTGGATGGAAGGAACGGAACCGGTCCAGATAGAAGAGTGGCCGATGGCTGTAACCGAAGGGATGTAAGGAATCTTGCAGTTTTCTACGCTGAATCCTTCTCCGAGCATTCTCTTGAATCCGCCTTCGCCGTAGCGGGCGTAGTAGCGATAGAGATAATCCCATCGCATCTGGTCGATAACTATGCCTACAACGAGCTTAGGACGTTGAGGCTGAGCCTGTGCAATGCCGCAGAAGCAGCAGAGCACGAAGATGAGTTTGATAATCTTATTCATAGTCAAAATGTCTTTTTTATACATAACCATTCAGTATTGTATATTAAAATTCGGTTGCAAAGATACAACTTATTTTGGTATTTAACGATAAAAAAGACGATTTTTACCCAAACTTCTCATGGCGTTCAATACAGCCAGTACCGTAACACCTACATCGGCAAAGACAGCCATCCACATGGTGCCGAGACCAATGGTGGCGAGAATCAGTACGGCAACCTTCACTCCGATGGCAAATACCACGTTCTCGTGAGCGATATGAATGGTTCTCCTGGCTATCTTCACGGCAAGAGCAATCTTTCTAGGGTCATCATCCATCAGTACTACATCGGCAGCTTCGATGGCTGCATCGCTACCCAGTCCACCCATGGCAATGCCCACATCGGCACGCTTCAATACAGGGGCATCGTTGATGCCATCGCCTACATAAGCGAGCGTCTTACCTGCCGGTTTTGTCTTCAGCAGTTGCTCTACATGCGAAACCTTGTCGGTTGGCAGCAGTTCTGCGCGGCACTCGTCCAGTCCCAGTTTGTGGGCAACATCTTCTCCCACTTCTCTGCGGTCACCCGTCAGCATTACCGTTTTCTCTATTCCAAGTTCTTTCAGCTCTCTGATGGCATGGGCGCTTCCTCCCTTAAGGGTGTCGTTGATCACAATATGTCCCGCATACTTGCCATCAATGGCGACGTGGATGATGGTTCCCACCTGGTTGCAGTCGTGCCATTGGGCACCGATGCTTTCCATCATCTTCTTGTTGCCCACGCAAACCACCTTGCCGTTCACTTTTGCACGGATACCCTGTCCTGCAATCTCCTCTACATCGGTCACCTCGCAGCCATCTGTTGCTTCTTGCGGAAAGGCAGTACGCAGGGCTGCGCCGATAGGATGAGTGGTGAAATGCTCGGCATGAGCCGCCAAATGCAGCAGAATCTTCTCCTTGTCAGAATATTCGCCAATATGCACATTATCTGCATCGTGGGATGAATGGTCTAGGCAGAAATCATCAGCATGAACAGCTGCCACGGCAAACTCTCCGTGGGTCAGAGTTCCGGTTTTGTCGAACACAACGGTTCCCACCTTGGCTAAAGCATCCATATAGTTGCTGCCCTTGATGAGAATACCGTTCCGGGATGCTCCGCCGATGCCGCCAAAGAAGGTGAGGGGCACGCTGATGACCAGGGCGCAAGGACAGGAAACTACCAGGAATATCAAGGCGCGGTTGAGCCATAATGGGAAGTTCTCGCCAAAGGTTCCTGCACCTACGATTCCTGTAGCTGCCAGGAATGGAGGAATAACCGCCAGGGCAATGGCTGCGAAAACAACGATAGGAGTATAGACTCGGGCGAAACGGGTGATGAAAGCCTCGCTCTTCGACTTGTTCTTGTCTGCACTCTCTACCAGAGAGATAATCTTGGATACGGTACTTTCGCCAAAACTCTTGGTGGTGCGTACACGAACTACTCCTGAAAGGTTGATGCAACCGGACATGATAGTATCGCCTTCATTCAAATCCCGTGGCATACTCTCACCTGTCAGGGCAATGGTATTCAAGGCTGAGCTTCCCTCAACAACAATACCATCCAATGGAACTTTCTCTCCCGGACGGATTACGATAGTTTCTCCTATCTTGACGTCTTCCGGCGAAACCGACTCTACTTTTCCGTTTCTTTCAACATTCGCTACATCCGGTCGGATATTCATCAGATGCGAAATACTGTCGCGGCTCTTTCCTTCCGCATATCCTTCGAAGAGTTCGCCCACCTGAAAGAAGAGCATCACAAAGACTGCCTCCGGGAATTCTGTATCTGATCCTGGGAAGAATCCGATGCAAAGTGCTCCGATGGTTGCAATAGCCATCAGAAAGTTTTCGTTAAACATATCGCCCTTGGCAATACCTTCTGCAGCTTCGCCCAGCGTCTCATGTCCTATCAATAAATAAGGAATGAGATAGACGAGGAGTAACTGCCAGGTAGCCAGACTGTATTCCTTTTCGATGAAAACAGCGATAATCAGGAGGATGATGGTTGCTCCTATCAGAAAGAGTTTGGATTTCAAACTGCCTTCTTCATGGTGATGATGGTGGTGGCAACCGCACCCCTGGTGCTCATGTCCTTCTGTGCCGCATGAGCAGTCATGATGATGTTCATGATGATGTTCGTGAGAATGTTTCATTTCTTCCATAATTTTGCAATACTTTTAGTTCTATATAACCAGGAACATTCAGTTCCTTTTTCTATTTCGGTTGCAAAATTACGAAAAGGTTTCTGCAACTTGGTTGCAAAAGCTCCAGTTGCCCTCTTTTTCTTGCCGGATAAGTTCTGTGCAAAAAGAAAAACAGCGGCCCACGATTGCTCGTAAGTCGCTGTAATAGAAGCGTGGACCAGCTAGGGCTTGAACCTAGGACCTCCAGATTATGAGTCTGTTGCTCTAACCAACTGAGCTACAAGTCCATTGAATTTTTATCAAATTCGAGTGCAAAGATACTAGATTTTGGGCAAATAACCAAATAAAATCTTAAAAATTTTCTTAGAATCAGAAAAATAGCGTATCTTTGCACCAAATTATGTGCGCACACGTGCGTATGTACTTATTAATCGTACAAAAAAAGGAAAAGTATTTCTATTCAGAAATGAACATAGACAAAAATAAAAGAATCGGTCTTACCGATGAACAAGTTAAACAGAGTAGGGAACAGCATGGCAAGAACGTGCTCACCCCTCCTCAACGTACTTCATTATGGAAACTGTATTTGGATAAATATCGCGACCCGATTATCCAGATACTTCTTGTGGCGGCTTTCGTATCCCTCATCCTTGCTTTTATCGAAAAGAATTTCATGGAGACCATCGGTATCTTCGTGGCTGTTTTCCTTGCCACAACCGTAGGTTTCTACTTTGAGCGCGATGCTGCCAAGAAGTTTAATCTGCTTACGGCGCTCAGCGAAGAGCAGCCGGTTAAGGTGCGCCGCAATGGTAAGGTGATGGAGATTCCACGCCACGATGTGGTGGTGGGAGATGTAGTGCTCGTGGAAGTGGGCGACGAGGTGCCTGCCGATGGCGAACTCATCGTCTGCAACGACCTGCAGATTAATGAATCTACCCTTACGGGCGAACCCGTTACCGAGAAATCTCTGGAAGGCGGTGGCGATGGAGCCTATCCTCGCAACATCATCCTCCGTTCTACCATGGTGATGAATGGCAGGGGCGAGTTCGTGGTTACTGCCGTGGGCGATGCTACCGAGATTGGTAAGGTGGCGAAAAAATCTACCGAACAGACTTCGGTGGAGACACCGCTTCACATGCAGCTCGACAAGTTGGCTAAGATGATTTCCAAGGTAGGCTCTGTAGTATCTGTGGCAGCCTTCTTCATCTTCCTGATTCACGATATCCTCACCAACCCGGCATGGGGTGGCAAGGATTATTTCTATATGGCAGAAATCGTGCTGAAATACTTCATGATGGCTGTTACCCTGATTGTGATGGCGGTGCCGGAGGGATTGCCGATGGCGATTACCCTTTCTCTGGCGCTCAACATGCGAAGAATGCTGAAGTCGAACAATCTGGTGCGCAAGCTCCATGCCTGCGAAACCATGGGTGCGGTTACCGTAATCTGTACCGATAAAACCGGTACGCTTACCCAGAACAAAATGCAGGTGAGTGCCCTGGAACTCAAGCTGGGCGATGAGGCGCTGCTTGATACTGCCATTGCCCTCAATTCTACAGCCGAGTTGAATGATGGCAAACCTATCGGAAATCCTACCGAATCGGCTCTCCTGCTCTGGCTCGATGCCCAGGGCAAGGATTATGAAGAACTCCGCAAGCAGGTGAACGTGCTCAAGCAGTTGCCTTTCTCTACTGAGAGAAAGATGATGGCAACCTTGGCAGAAGTTGATGGCGAGACCTATCTCTTCGTAAAGGGTGCGCCTGAAATCGTGATGAAGAAATGCATCATCGAAGATAGAATGCAGAGACAGTCAGTCGAAGAACTCGATGAGTGGCAGCATAAGGCTATGAGAACCCTGGCGTTCGCCTATAAGAAGATAGAAGCTTCTATCATGAGAACTTCCAGAACCTCTACTGCCGAAGTGGTAGCACTTCTCGATGCCAACGACCTTCAGTTGCAGGCCATTGCAGCCATTGCCGATCCTATCCGTCCGGATGTTCCTGCTGCCGTGCAGGAGTGCCGCCATGCGGGTATCGAGGTGAAGGTGGTTACGGGTGATACGGCTGCCACCGCCTTGGAGATAGGCAAGCAGATAGGTGTCTTCGAAGATGAACCTGAGAATATCGGAGCAGATGGCTCTCTGACCTCGCTCGACCAGCAGATGATTACGGGCGAACAGTGGGAGGCTCTTTCTGATGAAGAGGCTTACGAACGGGCAAAGGATATCCGTGTGATGAGCCGTGCCCGTCCTACCGATAAGCAGCGACTGGTGGCGATGCTCCAGAAGCGTGGCGAGGTGGTTGCCGTAACAGGCGACGGTACCAACGATGCTCCGGCGCTTCACTATGCTCACGTGGGCTTGTCGCTGGGTTCGGGAACTTCCGTGGCTAAGGAGGCTTCGGATATGACCCTGCTCGATGATTCCTTCAAGTCTATCGCCAACGCCGTGATGTGGGGCCGCTCGCTCTATCGCAACCTGCAGCGCTTCCTCTTCTTCCAGTTGGTAGTAAACGTGGCAGCCCTCCTGCTGGTGCTTGGCGGCTCAGTTATCGGAACTGAAATGCCGTTGACGGTAACCCAGATTCTCTGGGTGAACCTTATCATGGATACCTTCGCAGCCTTGGCACTTGCCTCATTGCCTCCATCTCACGAGGTGATGAAGGATAAACCACGCAAGGCATCCGATTTCATCATCAACAAGAGCATCGGTTTCGGCATTCTGTTCTGCGGCATCGTCTTCTTCCTCGTTATGTTTGCCCTGCTGGTTTACTGTGAGCGCAGAGGCAAGGGTGGAGTAGATGTGCATGAGCTGACCATGTTCTTCACCACCTTCGTGATGATTCAGTTCTGGAACCTCTTCAATGCCAAGGCGCTGATGAGCCATCATACTGCTTTCCGCCATTTCCTGAAGGATAAGGGAATGATTCTGGTGCTTGTACTGGTATTGGTGGGTCAGTGGATTATCGTAACCTTTGGTGGTGAAATGTTCCGCACCACACCATTGTCGCTCCACGAGTGGCTGCTCATCATCGGCTCAACCTCCGTTGTACTTTGGGCGGGCGAGCTGTGGAGAACTTTTAAGAGAATGATAGCAAAGAGAAGATAATCCATCGGAGTTCTTCTTCTGATATGAATGTTAAAGACAGTCCTTATGAATACAATACATTATAATGATATCGTGCAGTTGCCGCCTTGTATGGCAACCATCGGTTTCTTCGATGGGGTGCATCGGGGACATCAGTTCCTGATTCATCATCTCGTAGAGACGGCACGAAAGGAAGGCTTGCAATCCACCGTCATCACCTTCGATGCGCATCCCCGCAAGGTATTGCAGGCAGATTATCAGCCAGAGATGCTGAGCACACTCGACTCCAAGCTGCTGCTGCTTTCGAAGACGGAAGTGGATAATGCTGTGGTGCTGCATTTCGACAAGGCGATGGCTGCCATGTCGGCAAGAGAGTTTATGCAGCAGGTGCTCCACGACCATCTCAATGTAAGAAAACTCTTCATCGGCTACGATCATCGCTTCGGTCACAACCGTGAGGAGACTTTCGAAGATTACGTGCGCTACGGCAAGGAGATGGGCATTGAGGTAATCAGGAACGAAGCCTTCCAGATAGATGGCATCAACATCTCTTCTTCCGTAATCCGCTCTTTCCTGAAAGAGGGAGAAGTGGAGATGGCAGCCCGGTGCCTCGGTTTCCCTTATACCCTCATCGGAAAGGTGGTGAACGGATATCACGAAGGCAGAAAGCTCGGCTTCCCTACAGCCAATCTCGACATCTCTCACTTCGGACAGCTGATTCCTGCCCCTGGTGTCTATGCCGTAAGGGTAAGACTGGAGAATACGGTGGTATGGAAACGGGGAATGATGAATGTGGGCAATCGCCCAACCTTCAATGGCAGACAACTGACGCTAGAGACGCACATCTTCAATTTCGACGGGGATATTTATGACCAGCTCTTGCTCGTAAGCTTCGTGAAGCGAATAAGGGGCGAACAGAAGTTTGACAGTCCCGAGGAGTTGGCGGCGCAGCTGAAAGAGGATGAGCAGACCGTGCTGGATCTCTTTGAAAAGGAAGCGGAATGATAGCGAGAATGCTATTAACTATAAACGATTAATTATAAACAGTAAAAGCAATGGCAAAGATTAATTTAAAGAGAGGTTTGACGGATATCGTCCTCTACCTGATTATATTTATAGTAGTACAGATTATCGTGATGTATGCTGGCGTAGGAATCTGGGCGGGCATTAAGGGCGAAGGTTACCAGGCAACGCTCCTGGCTATCAGTTCGGGCAGCAATCCTATCCTGACGGCGCTTACCTCAGCGTTCAGCAACGTTATCACCCTCGTCATCTTCCTGAAGACGAAGTGGACACCGCTGACCCGCGATTATCTGCTTTCCAAGCCTTGGGCAACGCTTCTCTGGGTGGCATTGTTCACCCTGGGAACCATCATTCCTCTGGGGTTCATATATGAGCAGATAGGCATCGAGATGGACGAAAATACCGAGCAGATATTCGCATCGCTCATGAAGGAGCCTTGGGGCTATGTGGCTATCGGCGTTCTGGCGCCTTTTGCTGAGGAGGTTGTGTTCCGTGGAGCCGTTCTCCGCACTCTGCTGGGTCTTATGAGCAAGAAGAACCATTGGGTAGCTATCATGATTTCGGCTGCCATCTTCGGTCTGGTTCACGCCAACGTAGCGCAGTTTGTCAATGCCCTCCTGCTGGGCTTACTCCTGGGTTGGATGTATTATCGCACCAAGAGTCTTGTTCCGGGCATCCTGCTCCACTGGGTGAATAATACGATGGCGTATGTCCTGTCCAATATCATGCCTCAGAGCGATGGCAAACTCATCGACCTCTTCCATGGCGATGAGAAAACCATGTATTATGCCGTAGGTTTCTCTCTCTGCATCATGATTCCAAGTTTCATACAGCTGGTTATCAGATTAAAGAAGGTGAAGGCTTAAGAGATAAATAAACGAGTAAAAAGGTTACCTGGATGGGTAGCCTTTTTTCAGATATATAACCGGATAGATAAGTAGATTTTATGAAGATAATAGAAAGCAGCATTATAGGAAAGAAGAGCCCTGAGGCTTGTGAGGATGGAATGGTAGTTACCGATGATTTCATCGCTGTGATTGATGGCAGTACGAGCAAGACGCCGAAGCATCTCAATCCTGATATGAAGAACGGAAGATATGCCATGATGCTTATCTCGGAGTATATCTGGGAGGAACTGAAGGCGGATGCCTCGGTAGATGATTTCTGTCAGGGCGTAACGGCGTATATATATAATAAGGTGTATGAAAAGCTTGGGGTGGAAGAGCGGTTGAAGGAGCATCCGGAAGAGCGGCTTACCGCCTCGGCTATCCTTTATAGCCGAACAAGGAATGAAGTATGGATGGTGGGCGATTGCCAGGCAATCATCGATGGAAAGCTTTATGAGAACGGCAAGCCTTATGAGCAGGAGATTGCCAGAAAGAGGGTAGAACTGATAGAGCAGGGCCTTTCGCCTGCTGAGGCTAGAAAGCAGATAGAGCCATTGCTTATCAAGGCGATGCTTTCGGGGCAGAACCAGACCTATACGGTTATTGATGGATTTCCTATCTATCGGGAGGGAGTGAAGGTTGTCTCTGTTTCAGATTCTTGTTCTGTTCAAGATTCTGTTCCAGCATCAGATTCTGTCCATTGCTCTGACTCCGTTTCTGCATCAGGTACAATTTCTGTCTCTTCCTCCGAGATAGTTTTGGCGAGCGATGGCTATCCGTTCCTGAAGCCAACCTTGGCAGCGAGCGAGGCGGCATTGGCAGAGCAGATAGCCAACGACCCTCATAACATCCGTTCCTTTATCGCCACCAAGGGCATCGTAGAGGGCAATAAGAGCTTTGATGATAGAACTTATATTCGATTTGTTTATTGCCAGTAAATAAAAAACCGCAGATTTATTTATTGGCAATAAACAAAAATGGCTGATTTCGCCAGAAAAAAATAACAAGTAATGGCAAGGATTTCTATCCGGCAAGCGATGTATTCCCAAAAAGAAAACGATGACTTCTGCACCGAGAAACGGTGAGTTCTGGAGGAGAAAACTATGTTAACAAAAGGGGCAAAGGGTTAACAGGTTAACAGTTAACAGCTGTTTTTTGCATCCTCCCCCTCTCCCATACCTTATATTATATATAAATATATATACTTATTATTATATGTGAGTGGGGGGAAGTATACATTCTGGGCTGTTAACTGTTAACTCTGTTAACCCCAATCTGGAAAAATAACCTCTCAAACGCTCCTTCTTAAACAGGTTAAGTGTCTTATATTGAGGTAAGTAAGAGTCATCAATGATGACCGGAAGGAGACTTAAATGAAGCTTCGCAGTAGCAATAAATTGAGCCACTTGTGTATCCTTTATCATACGCTTGCGTGCAAAATATATAAAATAAGTAAGGGCTGCCAGTACATCCTGGCAGCCCTATTACGTTAGTATGTTATGAAAAATTTGAGAGAATTGAAACTTCACAGCTTCAGAATTGTTTTACTAAACATGATTTTTTATAGAGAAAGCATAGAAATAATCTACTTTAATAACGTTGGAGACGTTGTTGGAGTGCTTACCTGATCGATGCCTGTGCGTTGCATAGAATCAACCGAAGCAGAATCTCCCATGGCTACGGACACGCCCTTGCCACTCTTGATGTATCCTACGTTTTCAACAGAATCAATGTCATTGCTCTGGAAAGGTACCTGAGCAGCATTGCCCAATGTCAGGATGATAGCTACCACGGCAGCAGCCTTGAAGAGAGGCTTCAGGCGCTCTGTCAAAGAAATCACCTTTGCCTTGTTAGGCTTCTTGGTATATTCATCTTCAATCATCGCCATCATCTTCTGGTCGAAGTCATCACCCAGCGCCTCTTGCTTAGCCTCGCCCATCTCGTAAGAGAAGAGCGCTTGGTATGGCTTCAGCTCGGCAGGCAACTCGTCCTGGCTGAAGAATGCACGGAGAATCTCCTCTTCTTCGAGAGAAGTCTCGCCCTTCCAGTAGCGATCCAAAAGTTGGTTGATGTACTTATAATCCATATCTGTCGAATTGTTGAAATCTTTGTTTGACTGTTTGACGAGCCCTGAAGATGTTCACCTTTACTTGGTCTTCCGTGATGCAGAGGATGTCTGCTATTTCCTTGTAGGACTTTCCTTCTATGTCTCGAAGCTGCAGACAGCTGCGCTGCTTTTCAGGCAACTCGTCGATAATATTCCTTACGATGTCCAGTTTGTCTTTCTGAATCATCCTTTCTGAGGGGGTAGAAGTGTTTTCGTCTAACCTTTCTGTATTCTGCTCTTCCAGCGAATCATTCTGATTTTCCATCTTCTTGATGCGGTCGAGCGAGAGGTTGCGAGCGATGGTGAGGCTGTATGCCTCGATGGAGTCAAGCTCCAGCCATCTGTCGCGGGCGTTCCAGACTTTAATCAGCGTATCCTGCACAACGTCTTCCGCTTCCTCCCGGTTGAGAGTAATGCGAAGGGCCAGCCTGAAGAGTTTGTTCTTCAGCGGCAAAACATCGTTCTGGAAACTGATTTCTTTCATCCCTCTATAATTAATGACGACTATGCTATAAGAAAGTTACAACCAATCTTAATTTATTTCTATTTTTAACTCTTGTTAAGAAAAAAAGGTGATGAATTCTTCACTCTTCACTCTTCGTTCTTCACTTAATCACCGTTCCGTGCTTTCCGTCGATGGCGGTAGCAAGGGTGATAATCACCTCTTTCACACCAGCATCGATGGCTGCAAGCGCATTCTCCAACTTAGGAATCATGCCGCCTGCCACGGTACCATCTGCTTTATATCTCTCAAAATCGGCATGGGTAATCACTGGAATCACGCTGTCGTCATCCTCAGGATTACTGAGCACGCCTTTCTTTTCAAAACTATATATCAATGTCACATCGTAGTAAGGAGCCAGAGCCTTGGCAGTCTCGCTGGCTATGGTGTCGGCATTGGTGTTGAGGATGTTGCCCTTGCCGTCATGGGTCAATGGAGCCATCACTGGAGTAATACCTTCATTAATAAGGGTCTGGAGCATCTTGCCGTTGGCACGCTCTACATCGCCCACGAATCCGAAGTCGATACCGTCCTTCAACGGACGCTTGTGACTGTGGATTACGTCCATATCAGCACCGGTCAGACCGAGAGCATTCACACCGTTAGCCTGGAGCTTGGCAACCAGGTTCTTGTTGACCAGACCGCCATAAACCATTGTTACCACTTCCAGCATGTCTGCATCAGTGATGCGGCGGCCGTTCACCATCTTGCTCTCGATGCCGAGGGCTGCGGCTACCTTAGTGGCACGGCGGCCACCGCCATGTACCAATACTTTCTTGCCAGGAATGGCTGCGAAATCCTTCAAGAGCTGTGCCAGCTGCTCGCTGTCTTCAACGATGGCACCGCCTACCTTTACTACTGTTACTTTTTCCATCTTTAAGTTTAGTTTATAGTTTGTAGTTAATAGTTTATAGGGCAATCTTGCTGTAAACTATTAACTATCAACTGTTAATTCTTACTGAAGATATGTGTATCCGAAGAGACCATTTCTATAGGTGCCCAGGAATTCCTTGCCCTCATCGAGCGAAATCTTACCTTCCTTCACACTCTTGGTTACCCACTGCTCCAACTGGCGGACGAGTTTCTTCGGATTGTACTGTACGTAATCCAATACCTCCTCTACGGTCTCGCCATCGAATATCTGGTCGATGCTATATTTGCCGTCCTTTACAGAGATGTGGGCAGCATTGGTGTCGCCGAAGAGATTGTGCATGTCGCCCAGAATCTCCTGATAGGCACCAACGAGGAATACACCGAGATAATATGGTTCGTTCTTCTTCAATGGATGAAGAGGAAGAACGTTGCCGATATGTCCGTCGGTAACGAAGTTGGCAATCTTTCCATCGCTGTCGCAGGTGATGTCCTGCAAGGTAGCGTTGCGGGTAGGACGCTCGTTCAGACGCTGGATAGGCATGATAGGGAAGAGCTGGTCGATAGCCCAACTGTCTGGCAGGCTCTGGAACAGAGAGAAGTTGCAGAAATACTTGTCGGCAAGAATCTTATCCAATCCTCTGAGTTCTTCTGGTACATGCTTCATGTGCTTGGCAAGATTGTTGATCTCGTGGCACACGCTCCAGTACATTGCCTCAATCTCTGCACGGGTCTTCAGATCTACGATGCCGTGAGAGAAAAGCTGCAATGCCTCTTCGCGAATCTGCTCGGCATCATGCCAGTCTTCCAGCATGTTGCGAGGATTCAGGTTGTCCCATATTTCATAAAGATCCTTCACCAGCTGGTGGTCAGTCTCCTTCGCCTCAAACTCCTCTGGCATTTCTGGCAGGGAAGCTGTCTCCAAGACATCGATAACCAAGACTGAGTGATGGGCAGAGAGCGAACGGCCGCTCTCGGTGATGAGGTTAGGGTGCTCGATATTGTTCTTATTGGCTGCATCTACGAATGTATAGACACAGTCGTTCACATACTCCTGGATAGAGTAGTTTACGGAACTCTCGCTGCTTGAAGAGCGGGTGCCGTCGTAATCTACACCGAGTCCGCCACCGCAATCTACGAAATCTACATTGTAGCCCATCTTGTGGAGGCTAATATAGAATTGGGCTGCCTCACGGAGAGCAGTCTGAATGCGGCGAATCTTGGTAATCTGACTTCCGATATGGAAGTGGATAAGGCGCAGATAGTCGTGGAACCCCATCTCGTCTATCTTCTTGAGGGCTGTGAGCAGTTCTGCGCTGGTCAAGCCGAACTTAGATGCATCGCCGCCGCTTTCAGCCCATTTGCCTGAGCCTGAAGAAGCCAGTTTGATGCGGATACCGATGTTTGGCTTTACGTTGAGTTTTTTGGCTACCTTTTCGATGATATCCAGCTCATTGAGCTTTTCTACTACGATAAAGATGCGCTTGCCCATCTTCTGAGCCAGCAAGGCAAGTTCGATGTAGCTCTCGTCCTTGTAGCCGTTACAGATGATGAGCGAGTCGCTCTGTGCCTGTACGGCGATGACGGCGTGGAGTTCAGGCTTAGAGCCAGCCTCCAGTCCGAGGTTGAACTTCTTGCCGTGAGAGATAATCTCCTCAACGACCGGCTGCATCTGGTTCACCTTAATAGGATAGATGACAAAGTTTTCTCCCTTGTATCCATACTCTTCCTTTGCCTTTTGAAAACAGCTGGCTGTTTTCTCGATGCGGTTGTCGAGGATGTCTGGGAAACGGAGCAGTACGGGAGCGTTGATGTCGCGTAATGCCAACTCGTCCATGATGTCGCGCAGGTCTATCTGCGTGTTGTCCTTGCATGGAGTTACATAGACATCACCCTTGCCGTTGATGCCAAAGTAAGAAGTACCCCAACCACAGATGTTGTAGAGCTCCTTCGAGTCTTCAATAGTCCATTTCTTCATTTTCTAATCTTGCTTGCTGGAAATCAGTTTTGTTTGTTACCTTTATTATATATTACTTTATTAGATACGGCTATATGTTCAGCAGGTCTCTGATCTGCTGAACAATAGCGTTGATTTTATCATAATTGTCCATCACGTTGATATCGATGATGTGTTTTGCCTTCTCGTAGTAAGGCTCTCGAAGTTTCAGCTGCTCATGGATAAACTCGTCTACCTCTTCCGGTGTTTTGTTGAGCAGCAGAGGGCGCACGCCTTTGCCCATCTTCAGATGAGCGTGAAGGGTCTCTGGAGATGCCTTCAGGTAAAACGTTTCGCCAAGTTGGTTCATGTAGTCCATATTGTCGAAGAAACATGGTGTTCCTCCTCCGCAACTTACCACTACATTTTCAAACTCTGCCACTTCGTGTAGCATATTGTGCTCTATCTTGCGAAATCCCTCTTCTCCAACTTCATCGAAGATCTGTTTAACGGTTTTGCGCATTCGGCTCTCGATATACCAGTCGAGATCGTAGAACATAACGCCAAGGTCTTTGGCGAGGGCTTTGCCGACCGTTGTCTTGCCGGCGCCCATGTATCCTATGATGATGATTGACTTCATTTTCTTCTGTTTCTATGTCAATGAGGCATGTTTATGATTTCTTTCTGCCTCTAGCCTTTGGTTCTGGAGCAGCTTTGATAATTTCCATACACTCCTCGTATGTAAGCTCCTCTGCACTCTCATGTTTTGCCTTTGGAATGCGGTAATTCTTGCCGTCGTAAGCAATGTATGGACCATACTTGCCATTGAGAATTTCCATCTTATCGTCCTCATCGAAAACTTTGAGATGGCGCTTCTCTTCGGCTTCGCGCTTTTCCTTGATCAGTTCGATGGCTCTATCCAGTGTGATGGTCAGCGGATCATCCTCCTTTGGAATAGAAACATACTTGCGGTTATGGAGGATGTAAGGGCCGTATCGGCCAGAGCCAACTGTTACAGTAATGCCTTCATAATCACCGAGTTCTCTTGGTAGCTTGAAGAGTTCCAAAGCCTCTTCCAGGGTGATGGTTTCGATGCTCTTGTCTGATGGCAATTGGGCAAACTGAGGCTTGTCTTTGTCTTCTGCAGAACCAATCTGTACCACTGGTCCAAAACGGCCAATCTTGACGAATACTGGCTTTCCGGTCTTTGGATCATTTCCGAGATTGCGCTCGCCGGCTTTGTGCTGGTTGCGGGCTTCCAGGACTTCCTTCACTTCAGGCTCAAAGCCCTTGTCGAAATCCTTCATCCAGTTGGTCCATTCGGTCTTTCCTTCTGCAATATCATCAAACTTCTTCTCTACGTCTGCTGTAAAGTTGTAGTTCATGATGTTCGGGAAGTTCTCCATCAGGAAATCGTTTACTACGATGCCGATATCAGTAGGCAGAAGCTTGCCCTTTTCAGAGCCTGCCATCTCTTTCTTCAACTTCTGGGTTATCTTGATGCCCTTCAGAGAATCTATGGTAAATGTGCGCTCTTCACCCGTCTTGTCACCCTTTACTACGTATTGACGCTGCTGGATGGTACTGATAGTTGGAGCATAGGTAGATGGACGGCCGATGCCGAGATCTTCCAGTTTCTTCACCAGACTGGCCTCTGTGTATCTTGCAGGAGCCAGAGAATACTTCTCTGTAGCAAGGATTTCTCTGCGCTGCAATTCATCGCCTTCTTTCAGGGCTGGAAGAATGTGGGAAGAATCCTCAGCATGCTCTTCATCGTCGGTTGACTCGAGATAAACCTTGAGGAAACCATCGAATGAAACAACCTCGCCGGTAGCAACAAACTTTTCGCTTGTGTTGCCGATATTGATGTTGATAGTTGTCTTTTCGAGTTGTGCGTCAGCCATCTGAGATGCGATGGTACGCTTCCAGATGAGTTCGTAAAGGCGCTTCTCCTGAGCGGTTCCTTCGATGGTTGGTTCATTCATATATGTAGGACGGATAGCCTCGTGCGCTTCCTGTGCACCCTTTGAACTGGTGTGGTAGGCACGAGTCTGGCTGTATTCCTTGCCATATTCTCTGATAATCTCATCTTTGCTGGCGTTGGAACAGAGCGTAGAGAGGTTTACGCTATCGGTTCGCATGTAAGTGATGCGTCCGCTTTCGTAAAGTTTCTGGGCTATCATCATGGTCTGTACAACGGTGAAACCAAGCTTGCGTGCTGCCTCCTGTTGCAGAGTAGAAGTAGTAAAAGGTGGTGCAGGAGAACGCTTTAAAGGCTTTTTGGTTACAGATTCAACCATAAACTTAGCGTCTTTACACTTCTCAAGGAAAGCTTCAACCTCTTCGTGGGTATTGAAACGCTGGTCCAGTTCTGCCTTTACCTCTGTTGCATTGCCGCTGTCGCTGATCAGGGCGAAAATAGCGGTAACGCGATAGTATGGAACACTCTGGAACTTCTGGATTTCACGCTCACGTTCTACTATCAGACGGACAGCAACACTCTGTACACGACCTGCAGAAAGGGCTGGCTTAACCTTTCTCCACAAGATAGGAGAAAGCTTGAAACCTACCAGTCGGTCGAGTACACGACGTGCCTGCTGGGCATTCACCAGGTTCATGTCCAGATGGCGTGGGTTCTTGATTGCGTCAAGAATAGCCTGTTTGGTAATCTCGTGGAAGACAATACGGTTTGTCTTCTCCTCATCCAATCCCAGTACTTCGCAAAAGGTGCCAGCTGATGGCTTCTCCCTCGCGGTCCTCATCGGATGCTAACCAGATTTTCTTGGCTTTCTTCGCATTCGTTTTCAATTCTGTAACGAGTTTTTTCTTTTCCTCTGGAATCTCATAATCAGGTTCCATGGTTTTCTCGTTTATACTAAGTTCCTTCTTCTTCAGGTCACGGATATGACCGTAAGAAGACATAACCTTATAGTCCTTACCTAAAAACTCTTCGATCTTTTTAGCCTTCGCAGGGCTCTCGACGATTACTAAATTCTCTTGCATAAGCTTATACACAATTTTTTCGGTTGGCAAAAGTAAGTAAACTTTTTGCTTATACCTTATTATATGGTGTTTTTTTTGTTTTTTTTAATGTTTGGGAGCCATATTTGGCTGTATTGAACCCTTTTTACCCCAATTTTGTTTCCAAATAACGATGGAGCCCCTTGCGTATGGAATCGAATGCAAACTCATCAGGATTGAGTCTGCTCAATGGTATCCAGAATGATTCTTCTGCATCGTCCATTGCTTCTATATGAGTGTCGTCTTTCACCTTCACTTCATAGAACATATCGAGGGTATGAACCATGAAACCTGAGTAAAGGTAGAGATTTGGGTAGCTGAACTGATACTTAACGTCAGTTGCATCCAGTCCGGTTTCCTCTTTTACCTCTCTTGCTATACCTTCTTCACCTGTTTCATCCATGTCGACGAAACCGCCTGGCAAATCGAGTGCTCCCTTGGCTGGGTCTTTCTTGCGCCTTACTGCCAGGAGCTCTTCCTTACTGTTGAGTATGAGAGCTACCGTAGCACTGCTTGGATTGAGGTAATAAGAGAATCCGCAGTCCTTACACTTCTTGCTCTTGATGTTGTTGATTTCGAAATGATTAGAGCCGCAAACCGGGCAAAACTGAAACTTATCTAATACGTGACTCATATTATGATTAATGTATAATGGAAAAGAATTTATCATCATGTTATAATCGAAAAGCGACCGGTCTTTGACTGCTGAACAAAGATCGGCCGCTAGTTATCTGATATTTACCAATTATCTGTACGGAATGGGAAGAGAGGCAGGTTGCCTGCATTTGCCATATTGCCGAGCTGGAAGTTGCGGAAACAGTAGCGAAGGGCTACTGGTTTCTTTACCTCAGGACTGGTTACGATGACGCACTCATTCCAAGGATCGTTGCCTTCCTGCCAGAAGTGCTTGGCTGTAGCCTTATGGAATACCTTATCTTCGCCTGCAACTTCGAAACCTTCGATACCTTCAAAGCGGTGTAGGCTCCGTAGGTGTTGTCGAAATGCACCTTTACTGTATCACCTACAATCTTCATCTCCTTGAAGGTCATGCTCTCGCTGAAGAGTCCCTTCATGCCATAGGTCTTGCTGAGTGCCTGGAGTGCAAGACGTTCGCCTACAGGCTGTTTCTGACATGGATGAATCTGCTCAACCTCGTATGGGTAAACCAGGTCTTCGGTACAGACGATGCCGCTGTTTGGAATCACCTTGGCTGCATTGAACTGCTGTTCACGGAGCTTAGGTCCCCAATCGCCATTTACGTCGCCATTATGATAAGGTGCAATCTGTACGAAATAGAATGGCAGTTCGCCCTGCTTGAAGTCTCTGCGCCACTGGGCAACGAGGTCGGCAAGACGTTTGGTATACTGGCCGTCCGGGTCGCCCACGTTAGAACATCCCTGATAGAAGAGAATACCCTTTACGCTATAGTTGAGGATAGGGTGGAAAGTTCCGTTACCCCAGAGAAGAGGGTAGAGGAAATCCCACTTAAACTTAGGGTTCTTGGTCATCTTTACAGAGTCGAGCTCTTCCTTGGTGTTCTTCTTCAGGTAGTCGCGGTCGAGCCAGCTTTCTACACGGCTTCCACCCTTGTTTGCCATGACCAGACCTACCGGAATATCAAGAGTCTTGTTTACTACCTGTGCAAAGAAGTATCCTGTAGCAGATGCATCGCCTACGGTTTCCGGGTTAACCTCCTTCCATTCGCAGTTGGCATCATCTAACGGCTTACTGCTCATTACGCTAGGAATCTTTACGTAATGTATGCCTTTGTACTGGTTTGCTTCTAGCACCGCCTTGTTGTAACCTTCTACAGGGCAGTTGCCAAATCCTTTTACAGGCATCTCCATGTTGCTCTGACCTGCACAAACCCATACTTCTCCTGCCAGCACATTGTTGAGAGTGGTCTTTTCGCCATCATCGAAAGTGATGGAGAGTGGGGTGTAGCTCGCCTTCGGGGTTTGTACTTTGATAGCCCATTTGCCATCCTTTCCGGTCTTGGCAGAATATTTCTGCCCAGACCATGAGGTGGTTACCTCTACGGTGGTTCCTGGTTTGTCCCATCCCCAGAGGCTAGCCTCTGTGTTTTGCTGTAAAATCATGTTGTCACCCAAGATGTGTGGCAACTTTACTTTAGCCTGCGCTCCTATTGTGATAAGCCCCAAGGCTGCCATTGCTAAAAATTTCTTATTCATTTTTTAGGGTTTAAAAGTTTATCGTTTTTTGTTCTTAAGTTCCTTGTATAGTTCGTATTCTGATATTGCCATCTATGTTATCATGAAAGCAGATACAGAACTGACGTTAAAGAATAAGAGTTAGAAGCTGGAAGATGAAAAGCCGAAACTGTTTTCTCCAAACTTCTAACTCCTGGTTATCTTAAAGAAGGTTCTTGATGGCTGCCTCTATGTCCTTAATCTGTGCATCACGTGCCTGCAGGGTGTTGGTGCGGTCGATCAGGAAGAAGGTAGGAATGCTCTGGACATTGTAGAGAGCCAGACTCTTGCCCTGAATGCCATCTTCATCGCGTACGCAAATCCAAGGGATGGCAGCGGTAGAGGTCTTCCAGAAGTGCTCGTCAGGGTCTACTGATACCTGATAAATCTCCAGTCCGGCAGCATGATACTTGTTGTAGAGTTCACGCAACATCATGATGCGCTTGGTGCTCTCTTTGCTGGCGAAGAGATGGAAGTCGAGCAGTACCACCTTGCCCTTGAGGTCGGAGAGACGGCGTACCTGTCCCTTGTTGTCCTGAAGTGCAAGTTCGATGCATCCGTTTACGCTCACCTTGCTGGCCTCAATCTGCTGCTGTGCCATCTGGTTCTCGATGATGCGGATGTCTTTCATTCCCTCGATGGCGATATTGTGGAGGTTCTTGCCACGCTCAGCGCCAGGATAGTAGGTGTCCCAACTGGTTGCTACGGCAGCAAATACCTTCACGTCGTCTTTGTTGTTGCGAGGGTTGAAGATAAGCGTATTCACATTGCCCAACTGTACAGTTTGGAAGAGCGCATAGTAAGCGTATGCCTTCATTGGCTCCTTGAAGATGTAGTTGGTCTTGATGTCCTGTTTGTAAGCCTGGAGCATGCGGCCTACGATGGATTCGATAGAATCGTTGCCGATGTTAGGATCTTTCACGAGCCCGTTGATATTGCTCTGGAGAGTCATCTGCTTAAGAGACAACTCCTTGATCTTGTTGCAGTTTTCAGAACCTTCCACTTCGTATTTGAAGCTCATCTGCGGATAAGCCGCCTTTACCTTGACAGTTTCTGTAGAATCGATGGAAAGATTGATGGTTTGGTTGGCGATGCGTAAGCGGTAGAACTCTGGGGTAACAGAGTCCATGGCAGCCTCGTCGAAGGCAAAGGCGCCATCCTCGCCCAGTTTCACAGAGTCGATTTTCACAGGACCGTTCAGGCTGATGTTCTCCAGATAGAGCATAGAGTCCTGAGCCTCTGTGATATTGCCGTTGATGTGGAATTTCTTGTTGTTACAAGAAGTCAAAGCCAGTGCAGCTACCATAATCGCTGCCACTGAAAAGAGTCTAGTTATCTTCATGAATTTTATTATTTTGCAAAATTATCGAGTGCAAAGATAGTAATAAAATTGCGAATAATGCACCTTCTATAGATAAATTATTAAAAAAAGTGGAAAATAATTGCTGATTTATTTGTTTATTAATAATTAAAGAGGTATCTTTGCAGCGTTTTAGATATTTTAGATGTTAGACAAAACAATAAGTTTTTTAATTTAGATGAACGTAATTACAAAAAGTGTTCAGTTGCCTGATGGAAGAACCATCACAATTGAGACCGGAAAAGTTGCAAAACAGGCTGATGGTGCTGCGGTTCTCCGCATGGGTAACACAGTGCTTCTCGCAACTGTTTGTGCAGCAAAGGATGCAGTTCCGGGTACAGATTTTATGCCTTTGCAAGTAGATTATCGTGAGCAGTACAGTGCTGCAGGTCGTTTCCCTGGTGGTTTCACCAAGCGCGAAGGCAAAGCCAGCGATGAGGAAATCCTTACCTCTCGTCTTGTGGACCGTGCTTTGCGTCCACTTTTCCCTTCTAACTACCATGCAGAAGTTTACGTACAGGTAATGTTGCTCTCAGCCGATGGTGTTGACCAGCCAGATGCCCTCGCAGGTTTCGCTGCTTCAGCTGCCATGGCTTGTTCAGATATTCCTTTCGAGTACTATATCTCTGAGGTTCGTGTAGCTCGTATCAATGGTGAGTATGTTGTAAACCCTACATTCCAGCAGATGGAAGAGGCAGACATGGATATCATGGTTGGTGCTACCAAGGACAATATCATGATGGTAGAAGGTGAGATGAAGGAAGTTTCTGAGCAGGATCTCATTGGTGCCCTCAAGGTGGCTGCCGAGGCTATCAAGCCTATGTGCGAACTCCAGTATGAGTTGGCTAAGGAGAAGGGTACTGACGTGAAGCGTGAGTATGACCACGAGATCAACGATGAGGAACTCCGTGAGCAGATTAAGTCTGAGCTTTACAAGCCAGCTTATGATATCAACCACCAGGCTTTGGAGAAGCATGCACGTCAGGATGCTTTCGACAAGGTTTTGGCTGATTTCCTCGAGAAGTATGACGCTGCTCATACCGATCTTTCTGAGGAAGACTTGGAGGAGAAGCACGCTGAGGCTACCCGTTACTATGATGACGTAATGCGCGATGCTATGCGCCGTTGCATCCTCGATGAGGGCTTGCGTCTTGATGGCCGTGCTACTACAGAAATCCGCCCTATCTGGTGCGAGGTATCTCCACTCCCAATGCCTCACGGAAGCGCTATCTTCCAGCGTGGTGAGACTATGTCTCTCTCTACATGTACTCTTGGTACAAAGATGGATGAGAAGCTTATCGACGGTGTGCTCGAGAAGAGCTACCAGCGCTTCCTCCTTCACTATAACTTCCCTCCATTCTCAACAGGTGAGGCTAAGGCTCAGCGCGGTGTAGGCCGTCGTGAGATTGGTCACGGCCACTTGGCATGGCGTGGTTTGAAGGGCCAGATTCCTACAGACTTCCCTTACACAGTACGTTTGGTAAGCCAGATCTTGGAGTCTAACGGTTCTTCTTCTATGGCTACTTGTTTGTGCCGGTACTCTCGCCCTGATGGATGCAGGTGTTCCTATGAAGAAGCCAGTTTCTGGTATCGCTATGGGTCTTATCAAGAACCCAGGTGAGGACAAGTACGCTATCCTCAGTGATATCCTCGGTGATGAGGACCACTTGGGTGATATGGACTTCAAGACCACTGGTACCCGCGATGGCTTGACTGCTACACAGATGGATATCAAGTGTGATGGTTTGAGCTTCGAGATTCTTGAGGAGGCTTTGATGCAGGCTAAGGCTGGTCGTGAGCACATCCTCAACTGCATGATGGAGACTATCTCTGAGCCACGTGCTGAGATGAAGCCACAGGTTCCACGTATCGTAGCATTCGATATCCCTAAGGAGTTCATCGGTGCTGTCATCGGCCCTGGTGGTAAGATTATCCAGCAGATGCAGGAGGATACTGGTGCGACAATCACTATCGAGGAGACTGATGGTAAGGGTCACGTCCAGGTATCTGCTCCTAACAAGGATTCTATCGATGCAGCTTTGGCTAAGATCAAGGCTATCGTAGCTGTTCCTGAGGTTGGTGAGGTTTACGAGGGTACTGTTCGCTCTATTATGCCTTACGGTTGCTTCGTAGAGATTCTCCCTGGTAAGGATGGTTTGCTCCACATCTCTGAGATTGATTGGAAGCGTCTTGAGACAGTTGAAGAGGCTGGCATCAAGGAAGGCGACAAGATCAAGGTGAAGTTGATGGAGATTGATCCTAAGACTGGCAAGTACAAACTTTCTCATCGTGTATTGATGGAGAAGCCAGAGGGCTATGTAGAGCGTGAGCGTCGTCCACGTCCTGAGTGCGGTGAGCGTCGCGGTCGTCGTGATGAGCGTCATGAAGGTCGCGGTGAGCGTCCAGCTCGTCAGCCACGTCGTTACGAGCATCGTAATGATGAGCAGGCTCCTAAGGGGTTCAACGACTCTTTGGATCACAACAATGATGTAGAATAATCTGCGTATTAGACACATTATTATATATAAAGGCACATTCCGATCGGAATGTGCCTTTTTTGATAGTATGCTCGGCACGAGCATTGTCTAACGGGTGCAAGTCCCGAGTAAGCCCTAATAGCGGGAATTACATAGCCAAAGGCAAGGGTGTTCATCGTGAGGTGAAATCTGAAAGAAGCCGGCGGCAAACATCTGACCTAACGGACAGAAACTTCATACAAGGCATATGACCGTGGGTAAGGTTGCTATACAAACCAAAGCCCTATAGCTATTCGGAACGGTTGGTGTAAATGAAGTGGGTATAAGATGGAAAGACAATGCCCTTATCCGAGGAGGTCTCACGGACTTGTCGAATAGCTATGTTGCGAAAGGCAAGGAGTAAAGCTAGCCGTGAGAAGTCAGCAGATGTCATAGTAGTGTGCTTTTCGATATAGCGCATGAAGGACAGAACCTATATTAAACGATAGTAAATGAAACATACCTTATGAAAGTAAGAACGCAGAAAACATTGGCAAAAGTTAATGGCTGCCCCCAAAGAGCTAGGACGGAATCCGAATGGTATGGGGGAGCGCAGACTTTCATGTGGATGTGTGAAGACAACATCGTGGAAGTACCATTCGACAAGGAGCACTTGTTGGAGCGAATCCTTAGTCCCGATAACCTGAACCAAGCCTACAAAGCGGTGGTTCGCAACAAGGGATGCGGCGGTATCGACAAGATGTCTTGTGAGGAACTTCTCCCTTGGCTCTTGGCTAACAAGGATTCTCTGATACGTTCCTTGCAGGACGGTTCATACCGTCGAACCCAGTCCGTCGAGTAGAGATACCGAAGGACAATGGCAAGAAGCGCCTGTTGGGCATCCCCACCGTGGTTGACCGATTGGTGCAACAAGCCATCAACCAAACCTTGACACCCATCTATGAGCGACAGTTCTCGTCACGAAGTTACGGCTTCCGCCCAAGGCGAGGATGCCACGATGCACTTAGGGGAGCGCAGAAGATAATCGACAATGGCTATATATACGTTGTCGATTTAGACTTGGAACGCTTCTTCGACACGGTGAGTCATAGCAAACTCATAGAAATCCTAAGCCGAACCATCAAGGATGGGAGGGTTGTCAGCCTTATACACAAATATCTTCGCAGCGGTGTGATAAACAAGGGCTTCTTCGAGGCAAGTGAGGAGGGAACTCCCCAAGGAGGACCGTTGAGTCCACTGCTGAGCAACATCATGCTCAACGAGTTGGACAAGGAACTCGAACGCAGAGGTCTCCCCTTTGTTCGTTATGCCGATGACTCAATGATATTTTGTAAGTCCAAGCGAGCGGCAATGCGAGTCAAGGAGTCCATCACCAAGTTCATAGAAGGTAAACTATACCTCAAGGTGAACAAGGAGAAGACGGTCGTCTCGTATGTGCGTGGTGTGAAATACCTCGGCTACTCCTTCTATGTATCCAAAGGCAAATGCCAACTGACTGTGCATCCCAAATCCAAAGCAAAGATGAAAGCCAAACTAAAGGAACTTACGAATCGGAGCAATGGATGGGGATATGAAAAATGGAAGCAAAAGCTAGAGGAATACATACGAGGATGGGTGGGGTACTATCATCTTGCAAATATGAAGCAACTGCTCCTTGAAACGGACAAATGGCTGCGCAGACGAAAACGCATGTGTATATGGAAGTCTTGGAAGAGAGTCAAGACGAGGATTGCCAACCTCGTAAGGTGTGGTATAGATAAATACCAAGCCTATATGTGGGGCAACAGCCGTCTTGGGTATTGGCGTGTAGCAGACAGTCCTATTTTGAAAATGGCTATCAGCAATGATAGTCTTCGTAAGACAGGGTATGTCACGCTGATGGGTTCGTATCTCGAATGCACCCAAAGTAGGAACCGCCGTATGCGGAACCGCACGTACGGTGGTGTGGGAGGTCGGTGAATGCGAAAGTAGGAGGTAAATGCCTCTTATGAGTAACATTTACCTCCTACCCGATTTGCTTTCTCTGGTTATTGCCGGATATAGTATTTGTAAATGGGAATGGAGAATGCAAAGTGGGATAAAATGTGGATAAACAAAAAGAGTCACAAGTAAAACTTGCGACTCTTTTCTGCGCTTCAAGATGGGCTTGAACCAACGACCCCCTGATTAACAGTCAGGTGCTCTAACCAACTGAGCTATTGAAGCAATTTGCTATGAAAGAAGATGAGTTGCGAGGCTAACCTGAAACTCTCTTGCGCTTCAAGATGGGCTTGAACCAACGACCCCCTGATTAACAGTCAGGTGCTCTAACCAACTGAGCTATTGAAGCGTTTATTCTGTAAAGAACATGACGTTCCTTATTTGCGTGTGCAAAAGTACTAACTTTTCTTCATTCTGCCAAATTTTTTGCTGACTTTTTTCGCTTTTTCCCTAAAAAAGTGTATTTTTTCTTATCTTTGTGCCACTTTTTGCCTATTTTATGGTGTTTTTCGCAAAGAAATGAGTACTTTTGTGGTCGAAAACTTCTCCCGAGGGCGAATGCCGTGAAGAGGGGGAGGAAATAACCAATAAGTTGAATCATATACAATTAAATAAGGTAACAATGAAAAGAATACTGTTCTCCTTGCTTATGGTGCTCCTGGCGGTTCCTACTTTTGCCCAGGTTGACAAAGATCATGACTTCAAAGCCGCAAAGAATATGGAAATATTCAATGCCATCTACAAGAATCTCGATTTGATGTATGTTGATACGCTCGATGCTGAAGTTGTGGTCGGAAATGGTATCAATGCCATGTTGCGTAGTCTCGACCCTTATACTACCTATTATCCTGAGCAGAAGATGAAGGAACTCAAGAACCTGCTCACCGGCAAGTATGCGGGTGTAGGTGCGGTGATACGCTACAATTTCCAGTTGCAGCGCGTCTGTGTCAGCGAGCCTTACGAGAATATGCCTGCTGCAGAAGTGGGACTGAAGAAGGGTGACATCATCCTGAGTATTGATGATGAGGATATGACCAATAAGGAGGTGAGCTATGTCAGCGATCATCTTCGTGGTGAACCGGGTTCTTCTTTCATGCTGAAAGTTAAGCGTCCAAGTACAGGCAAGACGATGAAGGTGAAGGTAACACGCCGTACCATCCAGTTGCCGTTCTTGCCTTATTATGGCATGTTGGAGGGTAACATCGGTTACATCAACTTCAATTCCTTTACCGAGCAGTCTGCCAAGGAAGTGCGTCGTGCTTTCATCGATTTGAGAAAGCAAGGAGCCAATAGCCTTGTCTTCGATCTGCGTAATAATGGTGGTGGTTCTGTTACCGAAGCGGTCAGTATCATCAATATGTTCTTGCCTAAAGGTAAGACTGTCTTGGAGATGAAGGGAAAGTTGCAGCGTTCTAATCATGTTTATAAGACCACGGTTGAACCGATAGATTCCGTTATGCCGATGGTGGTATTGGTGAACGAGAATTCTGCCAGTGCCAGTGAAATCATGAGCGGCAGTCTGCAGGATTATGACCGTGCTGTAATATTAGGTACGCGCACGTATGGAAAGGGATTGGTGCAGACTACCATGGATTTGCCTTATAACGGACAGGTGAAACTCACTACTGCTAAATATTTCATTCCTAGCGGTCGATGCGTTCAGGCACTCAACTATAAGCACGATAAGGGCGGTTATGTGGAGCATGTTCCCGACTCTCTTACCAAGGTGTTCTATACCGCAGGTGGCAGAGAAGTGAGAGATGGAGGTGGTGTGAAGCCGGATGTAGAAGTAAAGCCTGATTCTTTGCCAAACATCGCCTTCTATCTGGCTGGTGCCCGCGACAGTAATGAGGTGATGCTTAATTATGAGGTTGATTATATCGCCAAGCATCCTGCTATTGCTCCTGCGAAGGAATTCTCGCTGACCGATGCCGACTATGATGAATTCAAGACACGCGTGTTGAAGGCTAACTTCCAGTACGACCGTGAAACAGAAAAGTATCTCAAGGACTTGGAAAAACTCGCTAAGTTTGAAGGCTACTACGATGATGCCAAGGCAGAGTTTGAGGCTTTGAAGAAAAAGCTGAGCCATAATGTGGCAAAGGATCTGGATTATAACAAGGATTACATCAAGCATCTGTTGGAAAATGACATCGTTTCTGCCTATTATTTCCAGCGCGGTGCCATCCAGAATTCCATGCGTTACGACAAGCAGATTAAGGAAGCAGTAAAATTGCTGAATTCTCCATCAGAATACGAAAAAATACTGCATCCTGTGAAGAAATAAGTACAAAAACGTGCACAATCGATTAAAAATGTGCACGTTGCGAATAAAAAGTTGCATTTTTTTTGGCTAATCACAAAAATATTTGTAATTTTGCAACGTTCAGTGGAATGAGGGGCTCACAAGAGTTCCTCATTTTATTTTAATAAGGTATATATGATTGATAAAAACGTCGTAAAAAAATTAGTTGAAGAATGGCTCCAAGATAAGGAATATTTCTTGGTAAGCATTGAAATCAGTCCCGACGATAGAATCGTTGTTGAGATTGACCATGCCGATGGAGTATGGATTGAGGATTGTGTTGCCTTGAGTAAGTATATTGAGGATCATTTGAACCGTGACGAGGAAGACTATGAGCTCGAAGTTGGCTCTGCAGGCTTGGGTCAACCGTTCAAAGTTCCGCAGCAGTATATCAATTTCATTGGCAAGGAGGTAGAGGTGCTTGATGCCGACGGCAAGAAGGTGAAGGGTATCTTGAAAGCTGTTGAAGGAAATGACTTCACAGTTGGCGTTGAAGAAAAGGTAAAGGTTGAAGGTAAAAAACGTCCGGTTAAGCAGGAGGTTGATCACGTTTACCAGATGGATAAAGTAAAATATACAAAATACATAATTAGTTTCAATTAAGTTATGGCTAAAAAAGAGCAAGAATTGACAGCGAGTATGATTGATACATTCCGCGAGTTTAAAGAAACAAAGAATATCGACCGTACTACATTGGTAAGTGTATTGGAGGAGAGCTTCCGTAATGTACTTGCCAAGATTTTTGGTAGTGACGAAAACTTTGATGTCATCGTGAACCCTGACAAGGGTGACTTCGAAATTTATCGCAACCGTATTGTTGTTGCTGATGGCGAAGTTGAAGATGAAAATAAGGAAATTACACTTTCTGAGGCTCGTAAGATTGAGCCGGATTACGAGGTTGGTGAGGATGTAAGTGAGACGGTTGACTTCAATAAGTTTGGTCGTCGTGCCATCTTGACTCTTCGTCAGACTTTGGCTTCCAAAATTCTTGAGTTGGAGCATGATTCACTCTACAACAAATACAAGGATCGCGTAGGTCAGGTTATCTCTGGTGAGGTTTATCAGGTTTGGAAGCGCGAGGTTCTGATTGTAGATGATGAGAACAACGAGCTCATGTTGCCTAAGACTGAGCAGATTCCTGGTGATACTTACCGCAAGGGTGAGACTGTTCGTGCGGTCATCCTTCGTGTAGACAACGAGAACAATAATCCAAAGATTATCTTGAGCCGTACTGCTCCAATCTTCCTGCAACGCCTGTTGGAGGCTGAGGTTCCTGAGATTGCAGACGGTCTGATTGCAATCCGCCGTATCGCCCGTCTTCCGGGAGAGCGTGCTAAGATTGCTGTTGAAACATTCGATGAGCGTATCGACCCGGTTGGTGCATGTGTAGGTGTTAAGGGTAGCCGCGTTCACGGTATCGTTCGCGAACTTTGCAACGAGAATCTCGATGTCATCAACTACTCAAGCAATACCAAACTCTTCATTCAGCGTGCGTTGGCTCCAGCCAAGGTTTCTTCAATCAATGTTGATGATGAGAACAAGAAAGCAGAGGTTTACTTGCAGCCTGAGGAAGTTAGTTTGGCTATCGGCCGTGGCGGTATGAACATCAAACTGGCTTCTATGCTTACAGAATATACCATCGATGTATTCCGTGAGGTAGACGAGAATGAGGCCGATGAGGATATCTACTTGGATGAGTTCTCTGATGAGATTGACCAGTGGGTTATCGATGCTATCAAGGGCATCGGTCTTGATACTGCCAAGCAGGTACTCAATGCACCTCGCAACTTGCTGATTGAGAAGGCCGACCTCGAAGAGGAGACCGTTGATCATGTACTCAGCGTGTTGCGCGCCGAATTCGAACAATAATTCCCTTGCCAGCGAGTGCTTGCAGGGAATCTAACTTTAAAAATAGGAGAATAAATAATTTATGAGCATCAGATTAAATAAAGCACTACGTGAATTAAATATAGGACTTCAGACGGCAGTTGAATTCCTAGAGAAAAGAAAAGACCTGGGAGATGTCAAGGCAGAACCGAGCTTCAAACTCACCGACCAGCAATACAAGGCATTGAATGATGCCTTCAGTCAGGACAGAGAGGTTCGTGATCAGGCTGAGAAACTCTTTACCAAAAAAGCAAAAGATAAGAAGCGTGCGCCAGAGCAGAAGGACAATCGCGCTGAAAGCTTGTTGGAGTCTAATGGACGGCAGCAGTATAAGCCGCTGGGAAAGATTGACTTGGACAACATCGGTAAGAAGCCTGCTGCAGAGTCTGTTGCGGAAAAGCCTGAGACTGCTGCCGTCAGTCCTGAGCAGAAGAAAGACGCTCCTAAGGCTGAGCAAAAGAAGGAACAGAAGCCACAACAGGCTTCTCAGCATAAACAGCAAATGAAACAGGAAAATCATCAGAAATCACAGCAGTCAAACGCTCAGATGAATAAGCAGAATGTTCCTCAGGGAAAGAAAGAACATCATCATGCTAAGAATGAAACTGCACAGCATTCTGTTGGCGCAGCAGATAACAGCGTGTTTACTCTCAAGAGTGAGAAGAAGTTTACTGCTAATGAGCCTAAGGTGTTGGGCAAGATAGATTTGTCTTCCCTCAACCAGAGCACTCGTCCTAAGAAGAAAACCAAGGAGGAGCGCCGCAAGGAACGTGAGGAGAAAATGGCTCAACAGCACAATGAGCGCAAAAAGCGTGTTCGTATCAACAAAGAACGTGTTGACATCATTGCCGAAGCTAAGAATAATGGTGGAGGTAATGGCAACAACGGCGGTAATAACAAGAAGAACAAGAACCGCAACAGAAATAATAACAATAATAATCGCGGCAATAACAACAACCGCAGCAACCAGCGCCAGATCGAGGTTGATGACGAGGCTGTAGCACGCCAGGTTAAGGAGACTCTTGCACGTTTGACCAGCAAGAGTCAGAACAAGAAGGGTGCTAAGTACCGTAAGGAGAAGCGTGAGGCTGTTCAGGAGAAGTTGCAGGATCAGGCTCGTCAGGAGCAGAAGGAAAGCAAGATCCTGAAACTTACTGAGTTCGTTACCGTTAGCGAGTTGGCTACGATGATGGATATCAGCGTTACTCAGGTTATCTCTACGCTGATGGGCGTAGGTATCATGGTATCTATCAACCAGCGCCTGGATGCAGAGACCATCAATATGGTAGCTGAGGAGTTCGGTTTCAAGACCGAATACGTGAGTGCCGAGGTTCAGGAGGCCGTGAGCGAGGAAGAGGATGATGAGAACGACTTGGTTCCACGTGCTCCAATCGTAACCGTCATGGGTCACGTAGACCATGGTAAGACCTCTTTGCTCGACTATATCCGCAATACCAATGTGATTGCCGGTGAGGCAGGTGGTATTACCCAGCATATCGGTGCACAGTGTTACGCTGAACAGTGGCCGCAAGGTTACCTTCCTTGATACTCCAGGTCACGAGGCGTTTACCGCCATGCGTGCCCGTGGTGCCCAGGCTACCGATATCGCCATCATCATCATCGCAGCCGATGACTCTGTGATGCCTACCACCAAAGAGGCTATCGCTCATGCCCAGGCTGCCGGTGTGCCTATGGTATTCGCAATCAACAAGATTGATAAGCCAGGTGCTAACCCAGACCGTATCCGTGAGGACTTGGCTAACATGAACCTGCTCGTTGAGGAGTGGGGTGGTAAGTATCAGTGCCAGGAAATCAGTGCCAAGAAGGGTATCGGTGTTCACGATTTGCTCGACAAGGTGCTCCTCGAGGCTGACATGCTCGACTTGAAGGCTAACCCTAACCGTCGTGCTACAGGAACCATCATCGAGTCTTCTCTCGACAAGGGTCGTGGATATGTTTCTACCGTATTGGTTGCCAACGGTACCCTGAAGGTAGGCGACATCGTACTCGCCGGTACTTCTTGGGGGCGTGTCAAGGCGATGTTCAATGAGCGTAATGCCAACATCAAGTCAGCAGCTCCTGCTGAGCCAGCTATCATCCTCGGTTTGAATGGTGCGCCTACTGCAGGTGACCAGTTCCACGTAATCGAGACTGAGCAGGAGGCTCGCGAAATCGCCAACAAGCGTGAGCAGCTGCAGCGTGAGCAGGGCTTGCGTACTCAGAAGCGCTTGACCCTGGGTGATATCTCTCACCGTATCGCACGTGGTGAGTTCCATGAGTTGAACGTCATCGTGAAGGGTGATACCGATGGTTCTGTTGAGGCTTTGAGCGACTCATTCATCAAGCTTTCTACCGAGAAGGTTCAGGTGAACGTGGTGAACAAGGCTGTGGGTCAGATTTCAGAGAACGACGTGATGCTGGCATCTGCTTCAGATGCAGTCATCGTTGGTTTCCAGGTTCGTCCATCTGCCGATGCTCGTAAGGCTGCCGACCGTGAGGGTGTTGAGATCAACACATACTCTATCATCTACGATGCTATCGATGATATCAAGAGTGCGATGGTTGGTATGCTCGACAAGGTGAAGAAGGAAATCGTTACCGGTCAGGTTGAGGTTAAGCAGACCTTCAAGATTTCTAAGGTGGGTACTATTGCCGGTTGTCTCGTTACCGAGGGTAAGGTACACGCTAAGGATAAGGCTCGCGTCATCCGTGACGGTATCGTGATACGTACAGCAGAAATCGATGCCTTGAAGCGTTACAAGGACGATGTTAAGGAGGTGGTTACCGGTATGGAATGCGGTTTGAGCCTCGTCAACTACAACGATATCCAGGAGGGCGACGTTATCGAGACCTTCACTGAGATCGAGGTAGAGCAGAAGCTTTAATAAAGTGAAGAGTGAAGAACGAAAAGCGAAGAATTCATTTGTTTTTCGCTCTATCATATATATAATAAGGTAGGGATGAGTCCTCAGCGGCTTATCCCTATTTAGGGTTAAAATAACGAACGGTTATTCTAAATAACAATGGCAGAAATAGAGAAAGAACAGAATCAGGTTGTCAAGGATGTGATAGACCAGAAATACGAGTATGGTTTTACCACCGATGTACATACTGAAATCATAGAAAAGGGTCTCAACGAGGATGTTGTGCGCCTGATCTCGCAGAAGAAGGGAGAGCCAGACTGGATGCTCGAATTTCGTCTGAAAGCCTACAATTACTGGAAGACGCTCAAGGAGCCAAAGTGGGGACACGTTCACGTGCCACCTATTGACTACCAGGAGATTTCATACTATGCCGACCCTTTGGCAAAGAAGCCAAAAAACCAGGAGATTGATCCTGAGTTGGAGAAAACATTCGACAAACTCGGTATTCCTCTGGAGGAGCGTCTGGCTTTGAGCGGTACCGCTGTAGATGCCATCATGGACTCTGTGTCGGTGAAGACTACCTTCAAGGAGAAACTCCGTGAGAAGGGCGTCATCTTCTGCAGTATTGGTGAGGCTGTGAAGGAGCATCCTGATCTGGTAAGAGAATATTTGGGAACCGTAGTTCCTTATCGTGATAACTTTTATGCAGCCTTGAACAGTTGTGTTTTCAGTGATGGATCATTCGTTTATATTCCTAAGGGCGTCCGCTGCCCGATGGAGTTGAGCAGTTACTTCCGCATCAATGCCCGTAACACCGGTCAGTTTGAGCGTACATTGATCATCGCCGATGATGATGCTTACGTTTCTTACCTGGAGGGATGTACAGCGCCAATGCGTGATGAGAACCAGCTCCATGCGGCTATCGTAGAGATTATTGTCAAGGATAATGCTGAGGTGAAATACTCTACCGTTCAGAACTGGTATCCTGGTGATGAGCATGGTAAGGGTGGTGTGCTGAACCTGGTAACCAAGCGAGGCGACTTGCGCGGTGTGAACTCTAAGTTGAGCTGGACTCAGGTAGAGACGGGTTCTGCGATTACCTGGAAGTATCCTTCCTGTATCTTGCGTGGCGACAACTCTGTAGCTGAGTTCTACAGCGTAGCTGTTACCAACAACTATCAGGAGGCCGATACAGGTACCAAGATGATTCACATGGGTAAGAACACCAAGAGTACCATCATCTCTAAAGGTATCTCGGCAGGTCATAGCCAGAACTCCTATCGAGGTCTGGTTCGTGCCACATCCAATGCCGACAATGCACGCAACTACAGTTCCTGCGACTCCTTGTTGCTGGGCAGCGATTGTGGAGCGCATACCTTCCCATATATGGATGCCCATAACGACACAGCCGTGTTCGAGCATGAGGCAACTACCTCGAAGATTTCAGAAGACCAGCTCTTCTATTGCAATCAGCGAGGCATTCCTACCGAGGAGGCTATCGGCTTGATCGTAAACGGTTATGCCAAGGATGTGCTCAACAAGTTGCCTATGGAGTTTGCCGTTGAGGCACAGAAACTGCTGAGTGTTTCACTCGAAGGAACCGTAGGATAGTTATCATAATTCTCGATGAAATCGATAAAAATTGACTAAAATTATGTTAGAGGTAAAGAATCTGCATGCTACTATTGCAGGCAAAGAAATATTGAAAGGTATCAACCTGACCATCAACGATGGTGAGATACATGCTATCATGGGACCTAACGGTTCCGGTAAGTCAACCTTGAGCGCTGTGCTCACGGGTAACCCTCTCTATACCGTAACCGAGGGCGAGGCTATCTTCAACGGCAAGAACCTTCTGGATATGAAGCCAGAGGACCGTGCCCGTGAAGGCTTGTTCCTCTCTTTCCAGTATCCGGTGGAGATTCCTGGCGTATCCATGACCAACTTCATGCGTGCGGCTATCAATGCCAAGCGTGAGTATCAGGGTTTGGAACCATTGAATACAAGCGAATTCATGAAGCTGATGCGTGAGAAGCGCGAGTTGGTGGAATTGGACAGTAAGTTGGCTCGCCGTTCAGTAAACGAAGGTTTCTCGGGTGGTGAGAAGAAGCGCAACGAGATTTTCCAGATGGCTATGCTGGAGCCAAAGCTTTCTATTCTCGATGAAACCGACTCTGGGCTCGATGTGGATGCGATGCGTATCGTGGCTGACGGTGTGAACAAGATGCATACTGACAAGACATCTGCCATCGTCATCACTCACTACGAGCGTCTGCTTGATATGATTAAGCCAAGTGTGGTTCACGTACTCTATAAAGGTAGAATCGTGAAGACAGCCGGTCCTGAACTTGCCAAGGAGATTGAGGCTCGTGGCTACGACTGGATCAAGGCAGAAGTAGATGAGAAATAATAGGGAGGATGGCTATGCATTCAGAAAAACAATATTTAGACTTGTATCAGTCTTCTTCGAGAATAATCAAGAAGAACAGTGCTGAGGTGCTCAATGCGGTGCGCGATGCTGCGTTTGAGAACTTCCGTCGCTTGGGCTTCCCTTCCCGAAAGGTAGAAAGATACAAGTACACAGATATGAGCGCCATCTTCGAGCCAGATTATGGCTTGAACTTGAATCGTCTGGAAATTCCGGTAGATCCATACGAAGCTTTCCGCTGCGATGTGCCTAATCTGAGCACTTCGCTCTACTTCGTGGTAAACGATGCTTTTTATAATAAAGCATTGCCTAAAGTAGAGCTTCCGGAGGGCGTAATCGTGGATTCTTTGAACAAGATTGCTGCAGAAAACCCTGAATTCATCGGGAAATACTACGCTAAGATTGCCAAAACCGACGAAGATGGCATCACCGCATTGAATACATTCCTGGCACAGGATGGCTTGCTGATTTATGTTCCAAAGAATGTAAAGGTAGAGCGAACCATTCAGGTCATCAATATTCTCCGTTCGGATGTTGATTTGATGGTAAACCGCCGTGTACTCATCGTGATGGAACAGGGTGCTGAGGCTAAGTTCCTCTTCTGCGACCATGCAGCCGATGACAAGAACTTCCTCGCAACCCAGGTTATCGAGGCTTATGTAGGCGAGAATGCCAGTCTCGACCTCTATTGTCTGGAGGAGACTCATTACAAGAACCGCCGTGTCAGCAACGTTTATATCGAGCAGCAGGCTAACAGCCGTGTAAACCATAACGTCATCACGCTTCATAACGGTATTACCCGCAACCGCCTTGACCTCATATTCAAGGGCGAGGGAGCTGAGTGCTTCTGCAATGGTTGTGTGATTGCCGACAAGAACCAGGTGGTTGATAACAATACGCTCATCGATCATCAGGTGGGTCATTGTACCAGCAACGAACTTTATAAGTATGTGCTCGATGGTGAGGCACGTGGTGCTTTTGCCGGTAGAGTGTTGGTTCGTCATGGTGCCCAGAAGACTATTTCTCAGGAAACCAACCAGAACCTCTGTGCAACGAAGACAGCCCGTATGTTCACCCAGCCGATGCTGGAGATTTATGCCGATGATGTGAAGTGTGCGCACGGTAGTACTGTTGGTCAGCTCAACGATGCCGCCCTGTTCTATATGCAGCAGCGTGGTGTGAGCCGTGAGGAGGCTAAGTTGCTCCTTCAGTTTGCATTTATCAACGAAGTCATCGACAAGATGGAGCTGGAGCCATTGCGTGATCGCCTGCATCATCTCGTAGAGAAGCGATTCCGTGGTGAACTCAATAAGTGCGAGGGCTGCAAGCTTTGCAAGTAGATAATATCCTTTTAAAGGAGTTAAGTTCTTAAAAATATGTATGATATCAATCAAGTAAGAGCAGATTTCCCGATTTTATCGAGAAAGGTCTATGATAAGCCATTGGTGTATCTGGATAATGCGGCAACCACGCAGAAGCCATTGTGCGTGCTTGATGCCATGCGCGACGAGTATCTCAATGTAAATGCCAATGTGCATCGTGGCGTTCACTATCTCTCTCAGCAGGCTACCGACCTTCATGAGGCAGCCCGCGAAACCGTGCGCAAGTTTATCAATGCGCCTAAGGTTGAGGAAGTCATCTTTACCCGTGGTACTACAGAGAGTCTGAATCTCGTGGTTTCATCGTTCTGCGATGCCTTTATGAGCGATGGCGACGAGGTGATTATCTCTACCATGGAGCATCACTCCAATATTGTGCCTTGGCAGTTGCAGGCTGCCAAGAAGGGAATCGCCATCCGAGTAATCCCTATCAACGATAAAGGTGAGATTAACCTCGATGAATTCGCCAATTTATTTACCGAACGCACCAAAATCGTGAGCATTGCCCAGGTGAGCAACGTGCTCGGTACGGTGAATCCGGTAAAAGAGATGATAAAGATTGCTCATGAGCACGATGTGCCTGTCATGGTGGATGGCGCTCAGAGTACTCCTCATTTTGCTGTGGATGTACAGGATATGGATTGCGATTTCTTCGCTTTCAGCGGACATAAGATTTATGGTCCTACCGGTATCGGTGTGCTTTACGGCAAGGAAGAATGGCTCGACAAGTTGCCTCCTTATCAGGGCGGTGGCGAAATGATTGAGAGTGTAAGTTTTGAGAAGACTACTTTCGAGAAGTTACCTTTCAAGTTCGAGGCTGGTACTCCTGATTATGTAGCTACCCACGGTCTGGCAAAAGCCATCGATTATGTTTCTGCGCTCGGCATGGATAACATTGCCAAGCACGAGCAGGAACTCACTCACTACTGTATGGAGCAGATGCGAACCATCGATGGAATCAGACTTTTTTTGGTGAACAGGAGGGCAAAGATGCCGTTGTCAGCTTCTTGGTTGGTGATATTCATCACATGGATATGGGAACCTTGCTCGACCGTCTGGGTATCGCTGTACGTACCGGTCATCATTGCGCTCAGCCTTTGATGGAGCGCTACGGCATTCTCGGCACCGTTCGTGCCAGCTTTGCCTTGTACAACACCAAGGAAGAAATAGATGCGCTTGTAGCGGGCGTAAAACGCGTGGCTATGATGTTCTAAAGATAAAGACTTTTTAGCCGCATACAGCGCACGTAAAATTCATCATAATTATGTTAGAAAGTCATTATTATAAGGATATGGTAGAGGCTGGCTGCGATGAGGCTGGCAGAGGATGTCTGGCAGGCAGCGTATATGCAGCAGCCGTTATCCTTCCGCCCGGTTATCAGAATGCCGAATTGAACGACAGTAAGAAGCTCACAGATAAGAAGCGCAAGGCGCTCCGCGAGCAGATAGAGCGTGATGCTGTAGCTTGGGCCGTGGGCATTGTTACTCCCGAAGAAATCGATAAAATCAATATCCTCAACGCCAGTTTTCTGGCTATGCACCGTGCCCTGGACCAGCTCAAGGTTCGTCCGGAGGCAGTTATCGTGGATGGTAACCGCTTCAAACCCTACAAGGATTTGCCTTATACAACCATTGTAAAGGGTGACGGCAAGTATCTGTCTATTGCAGCTGCCAGCATCCTTGCCAAGACCTATCGTGATGATTACATGGATGCGCTGGCAGAAGAATATCCGCAGTACGACTGGAAAGGCAACAAGGGTTATCCTACCAAGAAGCATCGTGCTGCCATCAGGGAATTTGGAGCCACTCCATATCATCGCATGAGTTACAATCTTCTAGGCACAGGTGAACTCTCACTTGATTTTAAAGACTAGGCATCATAGCTGTAGTGCTATGATTTCCATATAAAAAAACCGCTCAACAGATCTGTTGAGCGGCTTTTAATTTTGATTAGAAATCGAGGGTAATACCCTTCTCGTCAATCTTCTTGTATGTCTTGTCGTTGACAGTCACATTCTTTGAGTTCTTGGCATCGAAGGTGTGGGTCTTTGCACTTACCTTGATGTTCTCAAGCTTCACGCCATCGGTACGGTTGATGACAATACCCTGCTGGGCATTGTTTACCTCCATATCCTTGATGTGGATATTGCTTACCGGCATTTCTGGAAGGCCGTTGAAGTAAGCAGCACGACGGGCTGTACGGCAGATGACATGGTTGATGTCGATATTGCGGAAGCAAGGTGTTGTCTCATCTACCTTGAACTTCTGTACCTTCTGGCTCTTAGCCTCATCGCCATCGTTGAGAACTTCTACGGCAGACTTGCCACCGTAATAGAGATCGAAGGTGATGACATCTGTCTGAATATCAAACATTGACATGTTGTCGATGTAGATATTCTCTACTACGCCACCACGACCGCGGGTACTCTTGAAACGGAGACCTACATCGGTGCCGAGGAACTGGCAGTCGCTCACCTTGATATTCTTTACGCCACCACTCATCTCGCTGCCAACAACGAAACCACCGTGCCCCTTGAATACGGTACAGCCGTTTACGATGACATTCTCGCAAGGAATGCCGCGCTTTCTTCCGTCAGCATCCTTACCGCTCTTGATGCAGATACCATCATCGCCTACATCGAAAGTAGAGTTGACGATAAGTGCATTCTTGCAGCTCTCCAGGTCAAGACCGTCACCATTCTGAGCGTATGAAGGGTTACGAACCAATACATCTTCTATAAGAACGTTCTCGCACATCAGCGGATGGATGTTCCATGCAGGTGAATTCTGGAAGATGACACCATTAAGCCAAACGTTCTTGCAGTTTACGAGACTGATCATTACAGGGCGGAGGAAACGCTTGATCTCATTCCATTCTTCTTCTGAAGCTGGAGTTTTAGGCACATTCATGTTGGCACTGTTGTCTGCCTTCAATGCACCTTCTGATGGGAACCAGTAATCGGCTCTCTTGAATGCACCGCCACGTGAAGTAATCTGCTTCCACTGTGCAGCGGTAACCTTCTGCTTCTTCAATGGGCGCCAGTATTCTCCGTTTCCGTCAATGCACCCCTGACCGGTAATTGCCACGTTGGTAAGATGATGGCCAGAGATAGGCGACTGGCAGCGGCGTGTATCCAGACCCTCGAATGATGTATCTATGAAAGGGTAGAGAGCATCATCTGGTGAGAAAAGGATGACTGCACCTTTTTCGAGATGCAGGTTGATGTTGCTCTTCAATACGATAGGACCTGTGAACCATACGCCCTGTGGAACGATGAGTTTGCCGCCGCCTTTCTGAGTCAGCGCATCGATAGCCTTGGCAAAGGCTGTGGTACAGAGAGAAGAGCCATCTCCAATAGCACCAAAGTCCTTGAGGTTTACCTCATTGGCTGGGAATTGCGGACGGGTCACCTTCTCCATCTGGAATGGTAGATTCTCGTAAAGAGCATCATACTTCTTGATGTCGGTTGCCTGGGCACTTAGCGCCAACAAGCAAGCACATACCATGCTAAAAAATTTCTTCATCTATTTTTTCGGTTTGTTGGGTTATTATATATAAGTTATTTCTTCTGCAAAGATAAATATTATCTTTTGAAAAACCAAAAATAGAAAGGCTTATTCTAAATAAATCGCTGTAAACGTTTTCGTGGAATGGGGGATATGATAGGATGTAAGTGGGTAGATATGCAGGGATAAATGTGTGTATATATACTAAGGTATATAAACGAAAAAAGGAGAGAAGTAAACTTCTCTCCATCTTGGTACCCAGACCCGGGATCGAACCGGGATGGATTGCTCCACTGGTGTTTGAGACCAGCGCGTCTACCGATTCCGCCATCTGGGCAAATACCACTTTGCTTATTTGCGGTTGCAAAGGTACTAATAATTTTTGAACTGACAAACTTTTTAGTGACTTTTTTTTCTAAAAATGCATTTTTAATGCAGAAACATTAAATTTTTGTTGTTTTTATAGTCCACTTTATTAAATTTCAAGAAAATCTTTGGCACTTTCACGGATAATCACTAACTTTACAGATGAATTTTGAAAACCAACAAAATATTAGACTCAAGATATGAAGAGTAACGGAAATAATTATTGTGTGATATTGGCGGGAGGTAAGGGCCGCAGACTCTGGCCTTGCAGCCGCAGCAACTATCCGAAGCAGTTTGTCGACTTCTTTGGAGTGGGGCGCACCCAGCTTCAGCAAACCTTTGACCGTATGGCAAAGATCGTGCCTGCCGACCATATATTTATCAACACAAATGAAGAATATGTTCAACTGGTAAAGGAACAGTTGCCTGAGGTTCCTGCAGAACGGATATTGGCGGAACCTATTCATCGCAATACGGCACCTAGCATGGCATGGGCCAATCATCGCATCTCGATGCTCAATCCTGATGCCTGCATCATCGCCACTCCTTCGGATCAGGCTATCTTCAATGAAGATGCTTTCCGGGAAAACGTATTGGAAGGTCTGGCTTTTGTGGCAGAACATGACCGTTTCCTGACGATGGGTGTGAAACCAACCCGTCCTGAACCTGGATATGGATATATTCAGATGGGCGAAGCTATCGGCAACGGATTGTATAAGGTACAGTCGTTTACAGAAAAGCCGGAAAGAGAGTTTGCCAAGATTTTTGTAGAGAGTGGAGAGTTCTATTGGAATACGGGCTTATTCCTTTCTAATGTGAAGTATCTGCGTGAGTGTTTCTGCAAAATTCTGCCCCCTGTACTCCGTGATTACGATAAACAGTATCCCGAATTCAGTGTGGAGACAGAGAATGCATACATGAAAGAGAGCTTCTCTTCTTATCCTAATATATCAGTAGATTTCGGAGTGCTTGACAAACCTAGCAATGTCTATATGATGAAGTGTGACTTCGGCTGGGCTGATCTGGGTACCTGGCACAGTATCTACGAGGCGATGCAGAAGAGCAGCGATGACAACGTGGTTATTGATAGCGATGTGATGATGGAGAATTGTCACAACAATGTAATCAAGTTGCCTAAAGGAAAGTTGGCTGTATTGAACGGACTGGATGGTTTCATAGTAGCCGAGAATGACAATGTATTGTTGATATGCAAGAAAGAAGATTCTTCTGCCCTGGTGCGTAAATATGTAAACGAGGTGCAGATGAAGAAAGGCGATGAGTTCGTCTAAGCAAGAGCTTATGAAATAAAGATATAAAAAGAGCTGCGAATATGCTTCGCAGCTCTTTTTCTGTTTGAAACTTCTTGCATTTAAAGTTTCTTGAATTCTGTATAAATCTTATCAGCAATTTCCTTGAACTCTTCCTCTGTGAGTTTGAGATGCTCCTTGCGGAAGTTTACATCAGCTTCGCTGTTCATTGGGATGAGGTGGATATGGGCATGAGGAACCTCCAGACCCAAAACAACCTGCGCCACTTTCTTGCATGGGAAGGCTGCCTTGATAGCCTTGGCTACCTTCTTGGCGAAAACCTCAAACTCAGCCAGGTCTTTGTCTTCCATATCGAAGATGTAATCAACCTCCTTACGGGGAATTACCAGAGTATGACCTTTGCCGATAGGGCTAATGTCGAGGAAAGCATAGAACTTGTCGCTTTCTGCACACTTGTAGCTAGGAATCTCTCCTGCTGCAATCTTTGAAAAAATGCTTGCCATAATCGCTAATCAATTTATAATTAATAATTTATAATACATATTATCTTATTCTCTTTTTGATGTCGTTGCATCGGCTACTTTCATTTTCTGTAGAGTATATCGGGTTGGCTTACATATAACATAAAAAGGAACCGTCATACGGGCATCGCTGCCGATATGATAGTTCCTTTTATTCCGTTTTATTCAAATGAAATCTTGTCGATGCGAAGGTTGATGGTGCCGCGAGGAATCTTGATTTCTGCAACCTCACCTACCTTCTTGTTGAGCAATCCCTGTGCGATAGGAGTCTTGATGGAAATCTTTCCTTCCTTCAAGTTTGCCTCGCTCTCGCTCACGATGGTATAAGTCATCTTTGCCTTGTTAGCCATGTTGGTCATCTCTACCTTCGACATAATCTGCACGCTGTCGGTGCTGAGCTGCTTGGTATCGATAATCTTGGCCTCGGCAATGGTGAGCTTCAGGCGATTGATCTTATCTTCCAGATGAGCCTGTGCCTCTTTAGCGGCATCATACTCAGAATTCTCACTTAAATCACCCTTGTCGCGGGCTTCAGCAATTGCGGCTGATGCCTTAGGGCGCTCTACAGATACGAGCTGTTTCAGCTCAGCTACGAGTTTGTCGTAGCCTTCTTGTGACATGTAAGCCATAATTTTCTTGTTGTTTTAATGTTATTAATAATCGGTTGGCAAGTAGCATAAAAAATAAAGAATTCCAGTGCCAGTGAAGCACCGGAATCCTATATCTGTATCTATGTCTCTTGTTTATCCTTTTGTGTATAATTCGAATGCAAAGATAGGACTTTATTTCCGTATCACCAAACTTTTTGGGGGAAATTTTAAAAATATCCTCCTTTTTCCTTCACATAGTTCATTAATTCGCTAAAAATCTGATTATTGCGCAATATCTCCGGGTTACCTGTCATAATCATCTGCTTTCGGGCACGGGTGATGGCTACGTTCAGCTTGCGGTCGATGATGGCGCCGTCTTCTACGAAACTGTTGCCGGCAAGGAAGTCGAGCTGCCAGATGTTCTGGATGGTGAAACTGTAGATGATGACATCTCGCTGGCTGCCCTGGTACCGCTCTACGGTATCGATACTGATTTTCTCCAGTTCCGGAATGCCGAGCTTTTCGATGCCTTTGCGCACCATGGCTATCTGGTTGCGGTAAGGAACGATGACGCCTACCGTCTTCTTGGCATCGAAACGCTCTCCATAGAAGCGGTGGATGCGGCGAAGCAGGTCTACCACGATTGCTGCCTCGTTGGCATTGATCTTATCGGATACATTCGGTTCCTTGCAGAATTTGGATGGGAGGAATATCATGCGGTGCTCCTTCAGCAGGTCGTCGAGCGCATCTTCTGATGGGAGAGTATATGACAGCTCCGTCTCCAACTGGTGTGGACATGGCACGGGTTCCAGTTTCTCCCGACGGTAGAACATCCGGTTAGGAAACTCTGCAATCTCGGGATGCATTCTTCCCTGGCGGCGCAGAATGCCGATGAATTCGCTGCGCTCTTCGTGATCTTCCCAATGAATCAGACGTTCGAAGAGGGAGTTGCGGCAGTTGGTAAGACAGATGTCCTGCAGGATGCTCATGTCGATGATGCCACCTTTCTGACTGTCGTTGATGGTAGGAATGCCTGAATCCTGCTCGCTCTGCTGCACCACGGCTGGTAACTGCTTGTAGTCACCGATGAGGATGAACTTATCTACTGCTGATAAGAGACCGATGAGATTAGGCTCCAGTATCTGGCTCGACTCGTCGATGATGGCAAGCTTGAAGTGCTTCAGCGAGAAGATGAACGGCTTGGAGGTCATCATCGAAGTGGTGCCCACGATTACACGCGTTCCTATTATATATTGTTTGATGGCTTCGAGCTTCGGACAGTCGCTGATGGCCTTCTCTATCAGATAAGGGCGGAACCGCTCGTCGCAGGAGTACTCGCTGCCGAGGCGAAGGAATGGAATGCCCGAATCTACCAGCATCTCGCAGATTTCATCTACGGCTCGGTTGGTATAGCTCATCAGGAGGATGGAGGATGCAGGCTGTTGAGCCGTCTTGCCTCCCGAGGCGATGCTTTCTGCTGTCGGCATTCCCGTTCCATCGTTCAATGCTTCTTCTACCATAAACTTCAGGGCACGACTGGTCTTTCCTGTTCCCGGAGGTCCCACGAGCAGGAAGTAATCCTGTGCCTGCTTGGCACGGAGAATGATGTCGTCCAGTACATCATCGTAATGTCTGGTCAATGTAAGCGAGGCATCTCTTTGCGGAGCACGCTGCCCTAACAGCAGGTCGCGTTTCTCCTTGGGTGCACAGATAAACTGGTGCAGGTTACGTATGCTTCCGCCTGTCGATGCATCGCTCGTTCCATGTTCTATGGCGTAAGGCAGATTCATCTCGAAGATATCGGCATTCTGCTGTCCGTCGGTGAGATGCACCACAATCTCATCGCTGTGAATCTCCTGCAGTACACCTTTATATAATATAGCCTTTCTCACATCGGGTTCTTCCTTCAGCTTGTAGGTATAGAGATATACCATGTCGCCGATGCGGAAGTTGGGCAGGAAGTCTTTTCCCTGGTCGGGCACGCTCAGGGTGATGGTATCATATCCGCTTCCTGCGCTGCTCTGTTCCTTTCGGATGATGTGCAGGTCGGTATAGATGTTGCCCGCATCTTTCTTTTCGGCGAGTGGCATGGTCCAGAGGTCGGAACTTGATGTGTTCGTTCCTTCCTGTGCGCCCACCTTGCTGATCATCTGTTCCCGCAACACGAAGGTCATCATGCGGCAGAAGTAAGCCTCCTCTAATGGGGTGAGGTTGTGGAGCGGACTGGTGATGGCTTCTATCTGCGGCTTCAGATACTTGTTGTAGAAGAAGTCCTGTGTGCCTGCTACATTGAGCACATCGGGTGTAAACTCGTTGAGTGCATGTTCAAAACCTTCCTTGGCTATCTCGAAAGAAGCGGCTACCAGCTGGTTGCGGTAAGTGATGGCTTCCTGGAAGAGTTTGTGGTAATACGCCACCACCATCAGTCCGTCTTGCGGCTGATACTTGGAATAGAGCAGACGGATATTCACGCGGTCGTTGCTCAGCTTGAAGTTGTGCTGCAATACGCCATAGTAGAGCAGCAGCTGTACATAGTGGGGCTCCAGCTGATAACTGTGATAACCCGGATCTATCTGATGGGTTTCGATATTCATGTTGCGTCCCGATTTCTGCTCCACCAGCAGTTTGCAGTCGGTGGTCATCAGGTCCACACGTCCCTGTATGCCGAGTGCTTCGCAGACGAACGAAGGTTCGAGGATGGCTTTCTTCCTGTCGTAAAGACTTTCGCCGCGGAAGGCTGACATCTGTGCCTGCGATGCGGTGCGGGGAAAGAGAATATCCACTACCTGCTGCAGATTGAATGCCTGCAGACTGGCATCGGTATAGAATTTCTTGGCATCAAACCAGGGACAGGTGCAGAACTCCAGTGCTTTCTCCCTGAAATTCGTCTTTATGGTTTCGTTCATCTGGTATTTGCCGTTTGTATTGATGATGTCATCCAGCGCAGCACCGGCAAAGTTACCGAGCAGGGTAGCCTGGGTGTTGGCGCGGGGCTTCATCTGGTTCAGCAGATAGAGCAGGGGATGATGACCGAAAGCCGTGAAGCAGGTGGCAATGCTACTGATATCTACCAGATAATCGGGTTCTACCACGATGAGTCGGGGAGTGATGACGGGCTGTTTCACCTGACAGTCGAGCAGGTTGAGCTGCATACCTTCCTTCAGGATATCCCAGAGATAGGTATGGTCGATATGGTTCTCTTCATCTTTCAGTTGAACGAGATATTCCTCTTCGTCAGCATCCTGGTCAATATCCACGCGGATGAAATCGCTGTCCCAGTTCTTCACGATGCAGCGGATGCGGCGGTTGTTGATTTCCAGTCCTTTCTGATAAGGGCGGTTGGTATGGGGAATGAGCACGTTCAGCTCGTGGGGAACATCCACTCCGAATACGGCAGAGATGAAGATGGCTAGGGCACGTGCATCATATTTCAAATCTTCGCTTGAGAGCGGTTCCTGCGAATTACTGTGCCGGCGCATGGTCTGGATGGCAATCTTGTCTGCCACCTTGATGCCGTGAGCCTTACAGAGATAATCTACCTGGGAGAAAAGGTTACCGAAAGCCTGTTTCGTTTCCTTTACTCCTTCGTGGCAGCAGAGGATGAGCGTATCGTGCATCATCTTGTTGCGTGTCTTCGGCTCCAGTTCGGGGAGTATCAAAAGTTCTCTTACCCTAAGGAAGAGTTCTGCGGCGCTGATATTGTTTTGATTCATAGGCTACAAAGTTACGAAAATTATAACTACTCTTATAATAAAGGTATTTATAATTATTGATAATTAACTGTTGAACAGGAATGCGTATTTAAGGAAATTTAGGGCGTTCGTGCAAAAAAATGTAGTAAAGTGTCGGATATTCGTGCGAAAAAGTGTATCTTTGCAGCAAAAGTACTAAAAAATAATGCATGAAATGCTTGCCGTATCATTTCTTTTTTGTATATTTGTAGCCCCCAATTGAAAGAAGGGGTATTATTAATCTAAAAATATTAAGCAATGACAAAGGAAGAATTGATGCATAGAGCCATTGAGCTCTCAAAGAATAGCGTGAAGACGGGTGGCGGACCTTTTGGTGCTGTGATTGCCAAGGATGGTATTATCATCGCTGAGGCTTCCAACAGTGTAACCATCGACCTCGACCCTACGGCTCATGCCGAAGTGAACTGTATCCGACAGGCTACCCGCAAATTGAAGACCTTCAATCTGGAAGGTTGCGAGATCTATACCTCCTGCGAGCCTTGCCCGATGTGCCTGGGTGCCATCTATTGGGCACATCTCGACCGTATCTATTATGCCAACGACCGGAAGGATGCGGCAAAGATAGGTTTCGATGATGAGTTTATCTACGAGGAGATAGACCGCAAGATAGAAGACCGCCACAAGCCGATGATTGCCCTGATGCGCGATGAGGCGCTCGGTGCTTTCCGCATGTGGGAGGAAAATGCGGAAAAGACGGAGTATTAATTAATAAGATAAAAAGGGAAGGTTGCACGGAATATGAACAGCAGCCTTCCTTTTTTCGTAGATTCTTCTTGTATTCTATCATGCGGGATAGAGAAAAATGGAGAAAAGGAACGATTTCTCAGATTTTCTTTGTAATTTTGTCGCCAAATTCAGAAAAGACCCTGAATTGATGGATAATGGAATTTCTCTAATTATTATGACGACAATGGAACAGTCAATAGAAAATCTCTACAAATTAGACGGCAGAGTGCCCGTAGGTAAAGCACTCCCATTTGGTCTTCAGCATGTGCTGGCGATGTTTGTTAGCAATATTGCGCCAATCATGATTCTCGCTGGTGCGATAGGTTTGGACAGTTCGGTGAGCGCCGTGCTTATCCAGAACTGTATGGTCATCGCCGGTATCGGTACCTTGGTGCAGCTTTATCCGGTATGGCGTATCGGTTCTCGCCTTCCTATCGTGATGGGTATCTCCTTCACCTTCCTTTCGCTCGCCATCGCCATTGCCGGTGCTCATGGTATGGGTACTTTGATAGGCGCTGTCATCATTGGTGGTCTGGTAGAAGGAACACTCGGACTTTTCGCCAAGTATTGGATCAAGCTCATTCCGCCTGTAGTAGCCGCTACCGTGGTAACAGCCATTGGTTTCTCGCTCCTTCCTGTTGGTGCCAACTCTTTTGCGGGTGGTCAGGGTGCTGCTGATTTCGGTAGCATGAACAACTGGGTTGTGGGTTCTGTCACTTTGCTGGCTTGTCTGCTTTGTCAGATTTTCGTCAAGGGTTTCTTGCGTTCACTCTCTGTATTGGTAGGACTGCTGGTAGGTTACATTCTGGCGCTGTTTATGGGAATGATAGATTTCAGCGGACTTTCTGGTCTCTCTATCGTAGCTTTGCCAAAGCTTCTTCCATTCACTCCTGAATTCAATATCGGTGCTATTCTCTCGGTGGTAGCAGTATATCTGGTTTCTGCCACAGAGACGATTGGTGATACTTCTGCGCTCTGCAACAGTGCGTTGAAGCGTGATCCTAAGACTAAGGAGATGGGTGCGGCAGTCTGCTGCGATGGTTTCGTCAGTTCGGTTTCCGGTCTTTTCGGTTGTACTCCTATCACTTCTTTCAGCCAGAATGTGGGTTTGGCAGCGATGTCGGGAGTGGTGAACCGCTTTACTATTGCCATGGGTGCCATTATCATGATTATCGGTGGTATCTTCCCAGCTATCGGTTATGTATTGACTACGATTCCTCAGGCAGTATTGGGCGGCTGTACCATCATGATGTTCGGTAGCATCCTCTTTGCCGGTTTCGGCATGATGGCGCGTACCGGCTTCTCTCAGCGCAACATGGTCATCGTGAGCCTCTCGCTCAGCGTAGGTCTCGGATTCACATCTGCAACAGGTATGTTCAATATCTTCCCAGAGATTGTACGCACCGTTTTTGCTGATAACTGTGTGGCAGTAGTCTTCCTGCTCGCCGTTATCCTGAACCTCGTGTTGCCGAAGAATCTGGATAAGGCATAAGAATCAAAGATATTTATAGATAAAAAGGTGCAACTCACAAGTAAGAAAGTGAGTTGCACCTTTTTTGCTATAAACCATTAACTAAATCACTGTCCTCCCAGTCTTTCGAAGAAGGTGATGATTTCTTCGAAGGTCTTGAATTCATCGCTGCCGTATTCTATCGTCGTACCCATGAAACCATCGCATGGGCTAGGGTCGATGAAGTAATCGCCGTAGAGCAGGTTCTTCTGGTTGCAGAAGATGATGTGGTTGTAGGCTGGGGTAGAGAGGTATTCCTCCACCCAAGTCTGTACCTTCGCCATGTATTCATGGTCGTTGGTTGGCGCTGGGGCTACGATATATACGTTGTAATGCTCTATCAGCATTTCGTAAGCCTTGTGCATCGAGCTGGTTGCCTTCATGTAACTGTCGTGCAGGGCATCGAAGTCGATGTATACGATAGGGCGCTCCTTGCCGTTCTGCTTGTCGTCAATCCAGCGGATAACCGGACAGAGATAGTGGAATGCTACCTTGTCGATAAGTCGGTGCTCGCCATGGAATGGGATGGCGAGTGGATAGTGCTCATGGAAGAGGTCGAAGGTATGGACCAGCGGATCAGCATCGCCGAAGAGACCGTAAACACGTTGCTGTTCCTCGGGAGTAATGTCCTGGAAGCAACGCTCGGTAAAGTCACGGTATTCCTTGATGAGGCCTTTGGTAACCATCAGTTCGTTCACTCCGTCCTTTCTCGGGTTCTGGAATTCCTGCTTGCCGGTCATGCTGCTCATCGTATTGCCCATCTCGAAGGCAGGGTTTACGAGGATGCGGTCGAATCCTTTCAGCAGTTCGGTATACATGCCTCCCATCGAGGTACCGATGATGAGGTCGGGCTTCTCAGTCTCCGCCATCTTCTGCAGCATCTCTATGCCCTCTTCCGGATGTACCGGGATGTCTTCAGCCAGGAGGGTGGCATTCGGCATCAGTTCCTGCAACATCTTTACGGTCTATGCCGCTCTGTGCAGAAGAGAGGAAACCGTGAACATACATGATTTTCTTGCCCGCCATGAGGTCGGGGAATTGTTTGATATATGGATTCATATTCTTATAGTTTTATAGGGGGTATCATATCATGCTCCCTGAACATCTTATTCATTTCTGCTGCAAAATTACGCTAAATTGCAGACAAAACAAAATTATTGGGCGATAAACTTCCTTGTTTGCGAAAAAAGTAGTAATTTTGCACCCAATAATCATATTAAAGTTCAAGTCATAATGGATTTACTGAAAGAAAGAATTATGCAGGAGGGCAGATGCTTTCCTGGTGGAATCTTAAAAGTAGACAGCTTTGTAAACCATCAGATGGACCCTATTCTGATGATGGACTTAGCTAAGGAATTCGTGCGCCTTTTCAAGGATATCAAGTACAACAAGATTGTTACTATTGAGGCTTCGGGCATCGCGCCTGCCATCATGGTAGGTTATCTGACCAATCTTCCTGTTGTATTTGTGAAGAAAAAGCAGCCTAAGACTATGGAGGGTATGATTACCTCTGTGGTTCACTCTTTTACAAAGGACCGCGATTATACGGTTTGTGTGAGCAACAGTTATCTTACTCCTGAGGACCATGTTATCTTTATCGATGACTTCCTTGCCAATGGTAATGCGTCTAATGGCGTGATGGACCTTTGCGAGAAGGCTGGTGCCAAGATTGAGGCGATGGGTTTCATCATCGAGAAGGCTTTCCAGCATGGTGGTGACTTCCTACGCAAGGAGGGAATCCGTTATGAGGCGCTCGCTACCGTAGAGAGCCTGGACGATTGCAAGATTGTCTTGAAGTAAAACATCTTATTATATATATTAAAAGCCGCCTGTAATAGGGCGGCTTTTATTTGATAATGTCGGCAGCATAGATTCCCATCGCCTTGTAGCCTGCAGGATTCGGGTGGAGCCAGTCGTTGCTGGCATATTCCCGCTTCATCCTTCTGTCATCATTCGGGTCTTGAAGCAGCTTGGCGAAGTCTAGAATGCCATCTGCTTTCTTTGCCTGACTTCGAATCCAGTCGTTTACATAGAGTCGGGCTGCTTCGTGGAAATGGCTGTAGTAGCCGGCACCCTTGAAAGGCGTGATGGTGCCCAGATAAACTTTCATCTTCCGGGCCTTCGCCTTCCTCATCATTCCCTGTATGCTCTCTATAATCTGGCGGGCTACCGTCTCGCTGTTGCCGCTCTTGGCAGCACCTATGTCGTTGATGCCTTCAAAGATAATTACCTTCTTTACGCCGCTCTGCATCAGAATGTCTCGGTCGAAGCGTTCCTTGGCGAGTGCCCCGAAACCGCCCGGCACGGTTACGCGGTTGTTGCCGATGCCCAGGTTCAGTACACCCTGGTTGGTTATCTTATGTTTCAGCTGCAGCATCTCCGACATAACATCCGGCCACCGGTTCTGGGCATTATCCGTAGAACATTTGCCGTCGGTGATGGAGTTGCCCATGATGGCGATAGCGCTCATGTTGGTGCTCATCGTATACACATCGATACCGCTGATGTTGTACCAGTGGTTCTCGCGGAAAGCCTTTTCGAAGTTGGAGTGGGCATTGGTTACTCCCTTCATGATATAAGAGGTGGTACGTGAGCCCATGTGAACGGTAGGCACATCGGGAGCCGAGGTGTAGTTGATGGTGATGGCTACGCGCTCCAGGTTCTTGAGATTGAACTTCAGCGCATCGCTCACTATCTGTCTGCCGGCAGGGATAGTAGCCTTGTAGCTGTTGCCGAACTTGAAGTATTGAGCCGATTTGGCATCAATCTTGAAGGAGTCTTTGGCGTGGGCGATATAGATGGAGCGTATCACTACGGGTTGCATCGAGTAGATATTGCTCAGTTTCAGTCTTATCACGTCGCCTCCCACGCTTACCTTTACTATCTGGCGAACCGAACGGTTTGTCATGTTGTTATTATAGGGCATAAACGCTTTCACCACAGTCTGCGGTGCCGTAGCCCAAGTTCCAATCCATGTTTGTGCCGCCATCTGTAGTGTGTATGTGCAGATGAAGCATAGTATCATTATAAATCTTTTCACCTTGTTGTATTTTTTAATTATAATCCTTGCGCCCGATGAGCCGTCTCGTTATGCATTATCTCATAAAAAGGGTCGATGCCATTAGAGGCACCGACCAATTCTGTTTATAATGATTTGATATTTTCTTCCGATAGCCCTGTGAATTGCATGATTTGCTCTATAGGCAGACCAGCTTGACGCATTTTTAGGGCGATGGCATTTTTTTCTTCAGTTTTACCTTCTGCTCTACCTTCCGCTCTACCTTCCGCTCTGCCTTCTGCTCTGCCTTCTGCTCTACCTTCTGCATGCCCTTCTAATCTAGCGTTTCCAAGAACGTCATTTTGAATCATGATGGCATTGACATGTTCATCGTAGGCGTGCCGTTCGGCATTCGACATAGAGTAGTATTTCAGCTTCTCGCGAGCTTCTTGCAATCCTGGTGCTTTCGTGTCAGGATTGATGACTCCGTTTTTGAGGTAATCAACCCATTCCTCCAATGGAGACTTGGCAACCTTGTTGAACTCATTTACGCGCACTAGCATATAGGTTGGGAATATTTCGGCAGGCGACTTTCTCACGATTGTATCTTTCTCCTTGGTACTGATGATGAGTTGGTCTTGCGTATGCAGGCCGATAAAATTGTTTTGTCCTACATAGATATAGTCCGACCCTTTGCCAAGGTCAAAATAAAGTATACTAATGGAATATACCTTTTTTACTTCTTTGTAGGTGTTGCCGAGATTGATATGCTCGGTAATAGCCTTTGCCACCCCATAGAGTACGCGCTCCAGATAATACAGCTCACTTGTGTTCTGTATCTCCACGATGATGATGTCCCCTTTGCTATTTTTCGCCTTGATGTCAACTCTGTTAAACTTGTCGTCGGCTTCCTGTTGATTACCCTCGCTTTCCAATATGTCGATAATCTTGATAGGCTCACCGATAAACACAGTAAGGAATCCCTCAAGTACTCCAAAGTTAGCCTTCTGACGAAGCAATCGTTTGATTGCCCAATCGAATCGAATGTATTTATCTTTTAGCTCTTCCATATAGATTTCCTCCTAAAATTAATATTCGGTTGCAAAGTTACGCTTTTCTTTTGAAAGAAGCAAGGATTTTTGGGAAAATGTTTGAGTTGTAAAACTACTATTGTACTGTCAATGAGTTTATACTTGTACAACAGTAGGCTTATGGTTGTACAACTAAAGGGTATACAGTCGTACGACTAAAGAGTGTGTAGTTGTATGATAAAGAGGTGTTGTCACTAGGCTCGGCAGACCTGCTGACTGCAGTCGGCAGAGCTGCTGACTAGGCTCAGCAGAGCTGCCGATCCTAGTGGGAATCTTCAAGAAGCAGTCTGCTTGAACCTCAGATACAATCTCTCTGAACCTCAGATACAGACTCCTTAAACCTCCTAATCTATATCTTTGACCCAGCGCAGTCGTATCCTTGTGCCAGATGAGCCGTCTCGTTACGCTTATTCAGCCGCATTATTATGCTTGCTCAGCCACCTTGTTGAATTCGCGCAGCTGGTAGGCACACCTTTTTAGTATAATAAATCTAAAAATTTTTGGTTAGAACTCTACTTTCACATATCTTTGCACTTAAAAAAAGTGGCACATGTGCCATAAATTTTAAGTAGAGGCATAAATCGAAACAATAACCTAAATCTATAACGGCACCTATAACTGCTGGAGTTTTTATAGAAGAATTAAAATGGAATATACCAAAGATCTTTTCGAAAAATTACGTCGGAACGTATCTGTAGCTACGTTGGGACGTAGGAAATACTACGTCGAGACGTAATTTTTGCTGCATCGTGTTAGAAGTTTTTCGGGAAAAGTTTTGGAGATTAGGAGATAAAGTATTATCTTTGCCATCAGATTCAAAAACGAATAATCAAACTGAGTTATGATAGTAAGACCAAAGCGCATTTATCGCAAGCGCATACCATACGGCATGCAGAATTTTGAGGATGTCATAAAAGAGGATTGTTACTATGTGGACAAGACTCCTTTCATAGAGCAAATAGAAGAATCCAACAAGTATTTCTTCTTCATTCGCCCTCGCCGTTTCGGCAAGACACTTACCCTCTCCATGCTAGAGAATTACTATGACATCAACAAGAAAGACAAGTTTGATGAAATCTTTGGCAAGCTATACATCGGGCAGAATCCTACACCAGAGCATAATACATATCTCATCATTCACCTCAATTTTGCCGAGGTGGCAGCAGGATTGGATGATTATAAGGATGGACTGGACAACCATTGTCGCCTTGTATTCAATTTCTTTTGTGACATCTATGCACATATTCTTCCTGCCAATACCAAGGAAGGAATGGAAAAGTTAACAGATGCAGTATCTCAACTGAGATTTCTTTGCCAGAAATGCCAGGAGGTGGGAAAGAAGATTTATCTCTTCATCGATGAGTACGACAACTTCACCAACATGATTCTCGCCCATGAGGAGCATCTTATGAGGTATCGCAACCAGACCCACGGAGAGGGATACTTGCGCCAGTTCTTCAACACCATCAAGGGTGCGGCTGGCAATACTCTGGGCAGAGTGTTCGTCACGGGAGTAAGCCCTGTGACCATGGACGACCTGACCAGCGGATTCAACATCGGAACCAACTACTCCCTAAGCCCAAAATTCAATGAGATGACGGGCTTCACGGAAGAAGAAGTGAGAGAGATGCTGGATTATTACCGCAGCGTCCTGCCGTTCAATCACACCACCGATGAGCTGATCAAGGTGATGAAGCCTTGGTACGACAACTATTGCTTTGCCGTCAAGAGCTATGGCAAGACCACGATGTACAACTCCGTGATGGTACTCAATTTCATTAGTAACTATATAGATAATGAGTACGACATCCCCGACTCCATGGTAGAGCCCAACATCCGTATCGACTATGACAAGATGCGAATGCTCATCCGCCACGACAAGGAGTTTGCCCACGATGCCAGCATCATCCAGCAGTTGGTAACCCAGGGATTCGTGATAGGCACGCTCAACGAGAACTTCCCTGCCGAGCGAATCAACGACCCAGACAACTTCCTCAGCCTGCTGTTCTATTTCGGCATGGTGACGATAGACGGAACATACAAGGGTGAGACCAAGTTCATCATCCCGAATGAGGTGGTGCGTGACCAGATGTACACCTACCTGCTCGACACCTACAAGGAGAACGACTTGGTATATGATAGATATAGCAAGGGTAAATTGGAGAGCAAACTGGCATACGATGGGCAATTCAAGCTATACTTTGAGTATATCGCCGACTGCCTGAAGAAGTACTCCTCCCAGCGAGACAAGCAGAAGGGAGAGGCTTTCGTGCATGGCTTCACCTTGGCGATGACAAGCCAGAACAAGTTCTATCGCCCTATCTCTGAGCTGGACAATGACGGCGGCTATGCCGACATCTTCCTCTCTCCGCTCTGTGACATCTACAAGGACATGGTAGATTCATATATCATCGAGTTGAAATATTGCAAGAGCCAAACCACAGATGAGCAAGTGAAAAAGCTCTTCGAGGAGGCTTCAGCTCAAATCTCTCGCTATGCGGACAGTGATATGGTCAGAGAGGCAGTAAAGACTACAAAGCTCCACAAACTGGTGGTTATCTACCGCGGAGCTGAAATGGTGGCTTGCGAGGAGATATAAAACTATTTCAACCATACAGGTCGAAAATGTTTGAGAGAGATAAAAGAAAATTTTCGACGACCTCTATTGTTTGATCTTTCGATCTACATGCAGTGATTACAAAGTCACAATTCATTTATAGTATTTCGGTTCAGGGGGAGATTGTCCGTGTATAGACAATCTCTCCTGAGCCCATTTATGTCATTTTTTGGGAACGAGAAAATGGGAAAGTGACGAAAAGTGGTAAAACTACCACTTTTTGCTTGTAAAGCAAGGGATAACTGGGAGGTCAGGTTTGTTACCTGCCCAATAGCAAGAATGCCCTATACAAACAATATATTCATTATCCCATTCCTTGACCTTTGTGTATCGTTTGAGGCATTTTGGAGTACGAAATTGGATATTACTATTGCTATATCTAAATGAAGTCATATCTCCCTGATTGGAGAGTAATGCTTCTGATGAAAGATTCACGTTGTCCATATTCTACCTCCTTATTTTAATGATTCACTTATCCTTCTGTTGCAAAAAAATCTTTTATTATGCTTGATAATAAATAGTATCTTCTTCATTTGACGGTTTGTATATACCAGCATCTGCGAATAGTCCTTCAAAGCATAAATCTTCGTCTAATTCAGGCCAATGGATACCATATCTGCTCAATACGAAAGCCTTACGCTGGGCAGGTGTGGCGTTAGCAAGACGGCTCCAACGGCTGAACGGATAGTTAGCCTTCCAGCCATTTTGGGTTTCTGCCCAAATATGGGCATCGTCAACCCAAACGCGATTTACTCTATATTGCTCCATAATATCTTATTTTTGATTAAAATACTCTTTCCATCTATCTATAATGACCGCCTCATTCTCAGAAATAATAGATTCTATCAAAGCAATATCATGCTTTTTGAATCCATGGTTATAAATCTGGGTCAGAGGGGATACATTGTATTTTGCTTCATTTCCATCCTTGATAACATGGACATGAATTGGTTCATGATCATTAGAATAAAACATGAATCTGAATCCGAAAAATATAAATATTGTTGGCATCGTTTCTTTTTTCTGCAAAGATACGCTTTTCTTCTGAAAGTTCCAAGGAATTATTGAAAAATGTTTGAGAATGAGGATTATAAAAGGCAAGTCGCTTCCTTGTCTGACCAGTGATGGGGCGGCAAGGGTGCAACTTTGACTTTAAAGGTTGGGTTTATCTTTTCCCTAGTATATCAGAATGGAATTATTGATAATACTAGGCGTTTTAACTCCTTTTTAGGGGGCTACGTCTGGTAGCCTTTTGAGATATTCAAAATTGCACCATATAAGGTAATGGATCTTCTTAACTCTGTTAGGTATAACTAGTATCAACACAATACATAACAGCAGCAAAAGTCCTTTCAATATACAGATGAATTCAGGATAAGGCATATATGGATATAAGCTTTTGGGCAAAATAAGAAATAATGAAATCGGTATAATCATACTTTGCATAAATGCTACTTGTCCTTCAATAATTGAAACGTCATTATTGTATCCATTCTTGCTTGCGTAATAATAGGCTTCGTAATATCGATTTAAAATTTCGTGATTTTCTTTACTTGGAGCTACCGATGGATCTATTCCCTTAAAACTAAAATATAAGAGAAAGCTGAATGCTGCCAACGAAAGCAATTCCGGAATATAGATGTACTTAATGCTGCTAGCTTGTAAAAAGCAAGCAACAACAATAGCTGCTAGCAAATAAATGCAAGGAATGGTAACATGTAACTGCTTCGTGTAAGAATATTCTTTTTGAGGAAGGTATTTATAGTCTTTTATCTCTTTTTTTGTATTCTGTAAAGTCTCAGCTAAAAAGTCATGGCTATTTCTTGTCTTATTCCATATTCGTGATGTTAGTACATGGTTTATAATGCCGATAAGGTAAGCAGCAATAAGACAAATTGCCCAGATTATAGAATTGTCAACTTCAAAAGTATTTGGCATCCATGACAATTTACACATAGATAATCCCCATAAAAGGATAATGAATCCTGGTACAATCATCGCCAAGATGTCATATAAAGAAAGTTTCGATAGAAAATTCATTGCTTATGGATTTGTAATTATCTAAAAAGGTGTATCTTAAAAGTCCCCTAGATGGACAAGAAAGATACACCTTTTGTTGTTTTTATATTTTTGTATTAGCGGCTACCACCAGCCCACCATACATTTTCGGTAAAGATATACTTACCGGCATCATTTCCTGAACCGAAAGCTTCCTTCACGTTAGGGTTTGAAAGAACATCGCTTGAACCATAAGGCAAACGAAGTGGCAAACGGTTCTGACCTGCCTGAGTATTGTTAGGATTGGTCATTGCTACAGGATAGCTGCCATCAAGATACTTGCAGCGGCGCATATCGTTGAAGGTCTCCAACTGCTCGTCACGAGTCTGGGCGATATACTTCTGAACCAAAATCTCGCTCAATGGATTTGCAGCAAACTTAGCAGCAGTCTCGCCAGCAAGATAAGCAGCAACATCCTCAGCACTGAACTCAGTAGCACCTACAGTAGCATAGTCAGCAAGAGAAGCCTTGACTGCAGTCTCGAAATCAGCCTTGGCATTCTGACCCAAGCGAGCCTTTACCTCTGCGATAATGAAGTAAAGCTCTGACTTGCTCATCAAATGGCTAGGAATATTAACCTCGTTCACACCATTCCAGAACCAGAGAGGAAAATTGGTAGCACTGGTAGCACCGGCTGCTTCCTTGTCACCAGGAGTCATCAAGCCCAACTCAGCAGGAGCACCATAGTAGTCTGCACCATTATAATTATAGATAGCCTCACGTGGGTCCTGACGAGCTACCATCAAGTCATTAACAGTCTTGGATGAAGCACTATACTCACGGCTAACCCAGTAAGCAGACCATGCATCAATCTGGTTGTTGCCATCGAAGATATTCAGGTTTGCACCATTGAAGCCATCAGCTACAGCAGCATTAGCCTCTTCCAGAATCTGAGCATACTGTGCATTCTTGTCGGTAGCACGACCTACCTCATGCAAGAGATAGCGAGCCTTCAAGGCATGAGCAAGACCACGCCACTGAGTCAAGTTGCCATTGAACAAGACATCGAAGGCCCCCGCATTCTTCATATTGCCGGCAATAGCCTGATCCAAGTTACCCTTTGCAGCATCCAGCAATTCCAGAATGTGCTTGTAAATATCTTCCTGAGTATCGAGCTTAGGAGCAGATACCTTGAAAGCCTCAGAGCAAGGAATGTTACCAAACAAATCGGTCATAATTCCCCAATCGTAAGCTGCCAAAATCTGACCCATAGCCTTGATATCAAGCTGTCCGGCGCTATTGCCACCCTCTTCACACTTAGCAATCATCTGCTGAATGTTGTTGAGGTTAAGATAAGTACCGTTCCACTCATTATCGAAAGTAGAAGCAGCAGCAGTCTCATTGATGCTGCGGAGCTCTGCATTCTTAAGCTGGTTGTTACCTGTACCCAGGATTTGCTCTGTATAAGAAGCAACATACCAGGCGAAGTTACCTGTGTTGGTAGTGAAAACACTAGAAACGATGGCATCTGTGAGCTGGAATTTGGCAGAAACAACGCTTTCACCTGGGTGAGCCTCGTCTTTGTTGATTCTGTCCATGATATCCTCTGAGCAAGATACAGTCATCATAGAAACTGCAGAGATAGCCAAGATGCCAAATATATTCTTAAAATTCATCATTGTTTTATCCTTTATTAATATTGATACTTTAAATGATTCCGAGGTGGGTCCGCCGATTAGAATGTAATCTTGAAACCACCACCGAAGCTTGAAGTATTTGGCAGAGAGAAACGCTCGAAAGCACCACTCATATTACCATTACCTTGAGAAGACTCAGGATCCAGATCCTTCATCTTAGACCAGAGGAGCACGTTGCGTGCGAAACCATATACAGAGATGTCGATGCCAGCAAACTTTGGAAGCTGGTAACTCAAGGTTACATCGCGGAGCTTCAGGAAGCTACGGTCGTAGATACCTGCCTCAGTCACGTTATTGTAAGCCATCCAGTAATCCTGCTTGCTTACCTCAACCTTGTTTGGTTCACCTGTTGCAATATCAATACCCTCAGCTACCATAGTACCCTCATGGTATGGAATAGACTCCTTGGTTGCACCGAAATAATTCAAAGTCAAGAGTGTACCGTTATACATCTTGCCACCCTTCTGCCAATCCATGGTTGCACTCAAAGACAAGCGCTTCCAGCGAGCCTTCAGGTTGAAGCCCATATTGAAATCAGGTGTACACTCACCCAGGTTCTGGCTACCGGCAGTACCGATAGGAAGACCCTCCTGAAGCAAGAGTCGGCCCTGCTCATCGCGCTGGAATGCTACACCATAGATATTTGGATAGGTATAACCTGCCTGGGCACGTATCTGTGGCTCAACGAAACCACCCAGCATGATACTCTCTACGCCATTAGCCAAAGACTTAACCTTGTTGGTCAGCTTGGTGAAGTTTACACCAAGATCCAAATCCCAATCCTTAGTCTGGATGATGCTTGCGTTGATGGCAAACTCATGAGACCATGTGGTCATCTCACCGGCATTGGTACGGAGGTACTGATAACCTGTAGAACCTGCTGTAGGAACATCGAAAATCTGATCCTTGATATCCTGATAGCTGGCTGTATATTCCAGACGAACACGATTGTCGAAGAAGTTCAAGTCTGCACCAAACTCCCAGTTCACGGTGTTCTGTGGCTTCAGATTAGGGTCATACTTCACGTAGTAAGGCACATAAGAACTTACGCCGTTGATAGCATAACTGATAGGAGTGATACCATACATACCGCTACCATATTCTGGAACATAGTAATAGTTAGCATAGTAGTGACCTGCCTGACCTACCTGAGCGAATGAAGCACGGAGCTTACCATAAGAGAGGATGTGATTATTCTTCAATGCTGGAAGCTCTGTGAAAATCCAGCCGAGTGATACAGATGGATAGAAGAAGCTACGGTTGTTGCGTGGCATGGTAGAAACGATATCGTTACGACCTGTCACAGTCAGATAAACCTGATTGGCATAGCTCAAAGACAACTGACCGAAGAAACCTACGGTACGCTCCTGGGCCTGATATTCCTCAGTCACTGGCTTAACAGTGGTATTGGTCATAGTAGGCTGACCATAGAACAGGAAGTTGGTTCCATCGTAATCCCATACACGCTGATAGTCATGGTTGAACTCAGAACCGAGCAATGCACCGAAGTCCCACGCATTGTTGGCACCCAACTTAGCAGTGAAGTTGGCTGTGAAGAGGTTGTTGAAGATATTGTGCTGAACACCATAGTTTTCAATCTCACCACCTTCATTCTGTGCAGAACCCTTTTCATATACATCACTATTGTTAGTGGTGTAAACATCAAGACCAGCCTGCTCACGGATTACCAGGTTGTAACGCTCTGTATCCCAGCCGAAGTTAGGACGATACTCAAGATAAGCATTACCGAATACACGGTTGGTGCGCTGGCTGAATTCATTGTTGTCCTTCCACCAATATGGGTTATTGAATGAGGTAGAACGGAACAAGATCTGATTTGTAGGGTCGTTTGGTGCATGGGTAGGAGTGCCCTTCAGATTGTACTCAGAAGGAGCAGAATAAACCACGTTCATAATACCGTCGTTGGCACCTGGAGCAGATGTAATCTTGGTAGAGCTGTAGTTGGCAGAGAAACCAGTCTTCCACTGTTTGTTGATTTCGAAATCAACAGCACCACGGGCGGTAGTACGCATCATACCTGTAGAAGGGATGATACCTTTCTGATAAGTGTCACCGATACCGAAAGAATAAGCCAAGTTGCCATTCTTCTGGGAAATACTCAAGTTTGAGTTCTGGGTAAAACCAGTATCGAAGAAATCACCTACATTGTCATAAATCTGTGGAGTAGCCCAACCGTCAAGACCTGCTGCTGCATACTTAGGGTTGTAGTACATACCCTCGTGCTTGCCATACTTCTGAGTATAAGCATTGTCGGTATTGCCACCATAAGTAGCATCGTTTGCCAGATCAGCAATCTTAGGACCCCAATTCATAGATGATGATGGGTTATAAGCATTTATGCCATTACCCTGGGCATAAATATCCTGACGATCAAACTTCTTGCTGACAGTCTGAGCACTCAAGTCGGTAGAGAATGTAATCTGAGGGCGACCACCATTTGCCTTACCACGCTTGGTGGTAATGATGATGACGCCATTAGATGCACGGATACCATAAAGGGCAGAAGCAGCCTGACCCTTCAATACGTCGATGCTCTCGATGTCATCAGGGTTAATATCGATAGAACGATTTGCTTTATCTGCACCAGCAACAGAGGCACCTGTATCATAGTCTGCAGAAGAAGCGATAGGCATACCATCTACGACATAGAGAGGGGTGTTGTCGCCAGAGAATGAACGGGCACCACGGATGACAATCTGAGAAGATGCACCAGGAGCACCAGAAGACTGACGGATATCAACACCGGTCAACTTACCCTGCATAGCGCTAGCCAAAGAGCTAGTACCAGCAATGTTCAGATCTTCAGAACCTAATTTCTGTGATGCATAACCGAGGGCTTTCTTGTCTCGGGAGATACCCATTGCGGTAACCACAACCTCGTCAAGAGTCTTGTTATCCGCTTCCAATACAATCTTCATCTTTTGTCCAGCCTTTACAGTCTGAGGCAACATGCCGAGGTATGTTACTTCCAACTTTGCACCAGCTGGAACATTCAATGAGAAGTTACCATCAACATCGGTAACTGTACCGGTATTGGTACCTGCTACTTTGATAGATGCACCAATGACTGGTTCACCATCCTCTGCAGAGGTTACTTTACCGGAAACTTGAGTTTGCGCCAACGCCATTCCTAAACTAAGGAAGAGGCAGGCAATAAACGTCATGAGTCTTTTTTCCATAAATCTCTCTCGTTTAATTAATTAATAAATATATAATGTTTTATATTTCTTTCTCACTACATATCCTCCCAACTTTTATTGAGCGTGGGGGCTCATTTCTTGTCTCCAACTCTTATCCCGAACTGGTAGGGGTATGTTGCCATACCTTATTATATATAAGGAAGTATCTCAAACTTCACTAAATTTTAATAATATTTTTAATCGGCTGCAAAATTAAGCATTTTTTAGGAAATAACCAAACTTTTTTCTAGAAAAGTTGCACTTTGCTCGATATTTTGTTATAAATATGCGGTTTTTATACACTTTTGCTTATGAAAAACAAGCGAAAGCGGCAGTTTTGTCAAAAACTGCCGCTTTCGCTGAAATACTAACTTTCTGCCTTTAATTCTTTGTCTAGAACAAAGAGCATATAGAGGGGGATGTTGATGGTTTTTGAACTGTTATTTCTCTCGTATGGCAAGAGACTGGTGCGAACCAACTTGTCTTGCACCTTCCTGTATGAGTGGCTTCCTTCCGTGACTGTCTTTCCATTTTAACAATTGGGATATAAGTAGTCTTTCCATACGCTAAAAATTATGTTTTGGCAAAGGTGCTAATAAACAGTGAATTACGAAAGGAAAATCACATTTTCCTAAGGACTTTTAAGTATATTCATCACATTTTCCTAAGGACTTTTAGGGGCTTAAATCGAGAAATCTGTCGTAATCTCGATAAAAAAGTGAGATTACGACAGATTTTCATGAATTTTCCTCTTTAATTACTTGTCTACGGTAGAAGAAACATTGTTCTTATTCATAGATCTTCATTTTAGAAAAGGTTTGAAAATACTTGAGACAGGTATTGCGCCATTCCTTTGCATTCTCCAACTGTACATTGAGCAAAGAGTCTGTATGTTGCCATTCCTGCTCATGCCCCTTCATATACTGCTTGGCTGAGGTATGCCAGAAGTCGCGGTATACTTCTACCATCGCCATACCCATGTTGTACTTCATGCAGAGTTCCTGCCAGAGGGTGCTGCCTGATTTCATCTTGTAAGTCCAAGGCACATGATGGAACCAGAGAAGATATTCTTCAGGACAGGTCTCGATGTTATCATACAGACTGCGATATGGTTCCGGATACTGACCAACGGCATCTGTACCTTTGGATGACCGGTCGAAACCTACGCCCTGTGCATCAGCCTTATGGTAGTATACCGGGCACCATTCCAGAGGATAACTTGCGATGAAACCATCAGGTTCAGGACCGTAGTGGTGGTCGAACTTGAAGATGTGGTGCAAACCCAAAGGCATCATATAGTTGACGCAAGCTTCGCGCGAAGTCATCATCATCATCTCTACCGGCTTGGTGAATCGCTCGTCCTGGTTTTCGTAGGTCTGTACGAGCCATTCGTGAGCAATCTCCTCGGCTGTAAGTGAAGGATTCCATGCCAATCTGCCGAAAGCATACCAGTTAGCCTGAGAGAAAGGATGACCGCACCAGTTGGCGTCATCACCGATATTGGCTACACCTGAGATTCCAACCAGTCTGTCTGGATTAACAAAGCCAAAGAATTCCTTCCACATAGGAGCGAGATAGGTGAGGTGCTTAGACTGACCAAGATATTCCTGGGTAATCTGAAGTTCTGCTATCTGTGGAGTCTGTTTGATGTTGTCGAAGATAGGAGCGTATGGCTCACGTGGCTGGAAGTCGAGCGGACCATTCTTAGACTGCAAGATGACGTTGTCGCGGAACTTTCCGTCTATTCCCTTAAATTCGCTCACAGCCTGTTTTACACGGTCTTCACCTTTATGGTTGGCACCATATACAAAGCTTCGCCACATGATGATGCCTCCGTATGGTTTGACGGCATCGGCAAGCATGTTGGCTCCATCGGCATGTGTGCGGTGGTAGTCGCCAGGACCAGGCTGTCCTTCAGAATTGGCTTTTACGAGGAAACCGCCAAAGTCTGGGATGGTAGCATATATCTCCTTTGCCTTCTTCTGCCACCACTGCTGAACCTTCTTATCCAGTGGGTCGGCAGTCTTGGTGTAGCCTAAAGCCATAGGCGAAGCGAAGTTGATGCTGAGGTATACCCGGATGCCATAAGGACGCAGGATGTTGGCGATGACCTTCACCTTATTAATATATTCTGCAGTCATCATCTTTGGCGATGCGTTTACATTGTTCAGTACGCTGCCGTTGATGCCCAAAGAGGCGTTGGCACGGGCATAGGTGATGAGACGGTCGTGCAGACTCTTGCTGATGCTGCCGCCCTTACCGTTTTTGCCGAGTTTGATTTCTTCCCATTTGAAGATGCTCTTTCCGGCGTAGCCACGTTCGATGCTGCCATCGAGATTATCCCAATGGTTAAGAATGCGGAGACCCACTTGTGGCTTCTCGGTCTCATCAATAGCTTTGCTGAAGTTCTGCTGATTACCGCTACCTGTGTTGTAGGCATCGGTGTTCTGAAGTCGAATTAACTCGTAGGCACCATAGAGCAAACCGATAGGATTGCTGGCGGTGATAGTTGCTTCGTACTGAATGTTGTCGCCTTGCTGTGCAGGATGGGCGTAGATGTTATAGCCCTCGCCCAGGTTGAGACTCTTGTCTATCTTGAGCTCAACATTCTTGCCACGCCAGTTGTTTTCTAACTCCTGCTTGGCAATCTTGGCTGTTGCATCATTAGGCAACTGTGAGATGACTTGGCATGAGTTAGCATACTGCTTTCCTAGCCATAACTGTGAGCCATCACTCTGTGCAGAAACATGGAGTGATGTAAGTACCGTAATTAATAAAATAAGGTATTTCTTCATATCTTTGCAGATTGTTAATTTGTATTATTGTTGTTTCTGCTGCAAAGATACGAAAAAATACCTTATTCTCTTTTATTTGTTGTTTATTTCTCTTTTCTTTTTGTTTCAGCATATTCGCTAGGCGACATGCCATAGTGTTTCTTGAACACGGTAGAGAAGTGGGTCTGGTTGTTGAAACCTACAGAGTAGGCTACCTGCGTGATATTAATCTGCCCCTCTTCGATGAGTCGTGCCGCCTGTTCCAGTCGGAGGTTACGGATAAATTCTCCGGCAGAAACACCAGCAATCTCCTTTAGTTTACGGTGGAGCTGTGCACGGCTGATACCTACCTTCTCGGTAAGTTTCTCTACATTGAGGTCGGGATCGGCAAGGTGGGCGTTGATATATTTCATCACGCGTTCCATCAGGGCATCGTTGTTGCCCTTTACCTGAATCTGCTCAATCTTCGCCTTCTGGCCCTGTGCTCCGCTGTATTTGCCACGGATGCGTCGCACATTATCCACCAGGTTGTCGATAAGGATATGCAGCTCTTCCATGTCGAAAGGCTTTGCCAGGAAAGCATCGGCTCCTCTGCGAAGTCCCTCCAACCGGTGTTCCACCTCGCTCTTTGAGGTGAGCAGGATGACAGGAATATCGCTAATGTTACTGTTGTTCTTGATGTTCTTGAGCATGGTGATTCCATCCATCTCCGGCATCATCACATCGCTTATCACGAGGTCGTACTTGCCGGTGAGCAGCATCTTCAAACCCTCCTTGCCGTTGCAGGCACGCTCAAAGCGGTACCAGTCGCTCAGTTCTGTCTTGATGTATTGGGCAATCTCGCTGTCATCGTCAACTATCAGGATATTGAAGTTGCGGTTGGCCTGTACTTTCTTTTTGGTAATCTCCTGCTCCTTCTTGTCTTCTTCTTCCAGTATCTCGCCTGGCTGCAGATGGCTGTTGCCCAGCGGAATGCTTACTTCGAAGCAGGAACCCTTGATGCCGTCGGTACGGTTGTAGGCCTTGATCTTGCCTCCGTGCATTTCTACAAATGCCTTACAGAGGTTGAGTCCGATACCGGTTCCTTCGATATGGAGACCGCTGCTGTTGTTTCCCTGATAGAAACGTTCGAAGAGGCGGTCGGTCTTCTCTTCCTTCAGTCCGATGCCTGTATCTTCTACCCTGATGGTGGCATTCTTCGCCTTTACCTATGATAACAGTAATCTCGCCGCCATCAAAGGTATACTTCATGGCATTGGAGAGCAGGTTGGAGATAACCTTGTCAAAGTTGATGCGGTCTATCCAAACCTTCAGCTTGCCTTTATCGCTGCTGAGGCTTTCGTCTTCTTTCAGCTCAAGGGTGATGTTGCGCTCCTGTGCATTGAAGCGGTAGAGCGATACGATGCCATGCAGGAAATCCTTGAGCGGAGTCTCCTGGCAATGGAGATGCATCTGGTTCTTGTCTATCTTTCGCTCATCAAGTATCTGGTTTACCAGAAGCAGGAGGCGCTGGGCATTGCGGTCGATGGTATCGATATCCTGTTTGCTTTCGGCATCTGTTAATCTTGTTTTCAGCTTGTTGAGCGGTCCCATGATCAATGTCAGCGGCGAGCGGATATCGTGGGTGGCATTGATGAGGAACTGCATCTTGGTCTCTTCCAGGTCTGCCTTGCGGCGGCGTTCGTATGTATAGATAACATACAGGATGACGCTTGCTATGATCAGGATATAGAGGAGATATGCCTCGGGTGATGCATACCAAGGGTCGCATACCTTGATGTTGATGATGGTAGGATTCTTGGAATATCTGCCATTGCTGGTAGCTCTCACCTCCAGCGTATAGTCGCCCGGTTTCAACTTGTTGAATGCTACGGCATTGGCTCCCTCATTGGTGCTGTTCCATTTGCCGTCGTTGATGCGGTATTGGAAACTGATATTATCGGTGTTCCTGTAGTTGAGCAGCGAGAACTCCAGAGTGAATGAATTCTGGGAGTAAGGAATGCTGAAGTCTTTGACCATACAGTTGATTGGCTTTCCGTCGATGATGAAGTTGGTGAGATGTACATCTCCCAGTTCCATCTTCTTGGCTCTGACAACGTCAGGATAGAAGGTTGTGATACCATCACTGGTTCCGAAGGCGATAAGATCGCTGGCGGTATGCATGGAAGAGCCCAGCACATACTCACGGGTAGTAAGTCCGTTGCCGTTGATGTGCCCGATAAACTGTCTGTTCTTCTGTTCGTACTGCCAGATGCCCATGGTTGTACTTACCCACAAGTCACCCTTCTGGTCTTTGATGATGCTGCATACCTGCTTGCCTTTCAACGCTTCCGCATGAGGGAAGTTCTTCGTTTTGTTGCTCTTTCTGTCAAACAGATAGAGTCCTTCTTCGGTACCGATGATAATATCGCCGTTCTTTCCTTCGCAGATACCATTCGCCTGTCTGTCTTTCAGAATGTTGAGCCATCCGAAATCCTTGAAACTGAGCGTTTTGGTATTGAGACAGGAAACTCCATTAGAGGTTCCTATCCATAAATGGCCTGTATGATCGAGCGCCATGCTTCGCACCCAGTCGTTGCAGAGAAATCCTTTATCGCCTCTTTGCTGCATATTCAGAACGGTAACCTTGCCGCTTTCCACATTATATATATATAGACCTTTGCTGTATACAGAAATGTAAAGGTTGCCCTGTGCATCGTCAGTCATACAGTAGATGCCGGCGCTGGTAAAGGTGAGTTTCTGCTGGTATGTACCTGTATGAGGGTTGTAGCTGTAGAGTGCGCTGCCATTGCTGATCCAGTAATCGCCACGTCGGTCTTTATAGATGATGCAAGTACCGGCAGGTGACTGGGGATGGGCGATAATCTTGCCTGAAGCATCAAAACAGAACACACCACTGTTCTGTACCGTACACCATGTTTCACCATTTTCGCCTTGTGCAATAGATGAAACGCTGCTGCCGATGATGTAGTTCTGTGCAGAGAAACTCCAGCTGTTGAAAGCCTGCTGGCGCTGGTTGATCAGGTACAGACCTTTGTTGTAACAGCCTATCCAGAGATTGTTGTCCTTATCTTCAATGATATTGTTGACGAAGGCGGTAGCCAGATTGAAACTGCTGTTGCTGTTCTCCAACTGTTCTACCCTGTTGCTTCCCTTTCTGATCATGAGAACACCATGTTCAGAGGTGCTGATATAGAGGTTGCCTTCGTGGTCGAAGGTAGCATTGTTGATGGTTACATTATTCTGATAACCGCCAAAGTCGTAGCCGGCATCAGCGATGCGGCCTGTCCGGTAATCATAATAGACGATGCCATACATGCAGACGATGAGCATGGCCTGCGGACGATGTTGGATGAAAGCTACAGGTGCTCCGCATGGCGATTTGAAGTCTTTGCGCTGCACCTTGCCTTGTTTCTTGATGAAACGGGTGAAGATAGAAAGGTGGCTACTCTGCCAGAGATAATGATGCTTATCTTCGTAGATATGGGTAAAGAATACATCAGAATCGCGCTCAGCGTATTGCCTTTCCTGTCTGATAGTGAAAAGGTCGTCTGTTCCTTTCTGGGTATTTCTGTCTTTTACAGAATAGAGACCATATCCTGCAGTACCCAGCAGGATATCGCCATTGTGACTTTCTACCATAGAATAGATACGTGGCTTTCTGCCATCAGGAAACTGGAGACGGGTGAAATTGTTCGTCTCATAATTATAGCGCATCAGTCCCTTGGCACAACCTATCCACAGGTTACCTTTCTTATCTACCAGCAGGTCGGAGATAATGTTGTCAGTAATGGAGGTTGTATCTTCTTCGTTGTGCAGATAGTTGGTAAAGCGGTAGCCGTCGAACTTGCTGAGTCCGTATTCGGTTCCCACCCAGATATATCCGTATTTATCCTGCACAATGCAGTTGATAAGCGAACTTGACAGTTTGCCCGATGTGAAAAGTTCACCACTGTCAGCCCATACCATGAGCGAGATGGTGATAGCGAAGAGTGCCGTGAGGCAATGTCTGATATGCTTCATATTTTCTGTCCGTTTTCTTGTTTAAAATAGGTTGTTACGGCTGCAAAAGTAACAAAAAACAATGAAAGAAACAAATTCTAATGCAACAAAATGTTTCATTTCTTTTTGTTTCTTTATCTTTTTGCGCCCTTTTTGCAGGTATGAAACAAATAGAAAAGTAATGGTAACTATTAAATACCTGTTATTTCATTACTTATTAGTAAATTTGCATCGTCAACAACAATAGAAACATTAAAGGCATCATAATAACAATGAATAGACAAGCAATCAAAATCTTATCGCTGGCGCTCGTACTGGCTACGTCAAGTTCTGTAGCTTTTGCCCAGAAGGTATGGAAAGGAACTTGGGCTACTGCAGTGGAATGGACTGGTAAAGGAGATATGCCTAAGGAAAGCTTGAGCAACCGTTCTTGTCGACAGGTGGTTCATGTATCTTTTGGCGGAGAGGAACTCAGAGTGAAGCTCAGCAACGAGCAGAGTAAGGAGCCGGTAGAAATCAAATCGGTGTATATTGCAGATACCGATAAGAACAGCAACTGGTTTGTGAATGGTAAGACCGTGAAGTATCTCAAGTTTAATGGCAAGAAGAATGTAACCATCGCTCCAGGCAAGGCTATCTTCTCAGATGATTTGAAATATGCCTTGAAGAGTGGACAGCGCCTCACGATTACCATCGACTATGGCAAGCAGACTCCAGTGAATGCAACATCCCATCGTGGTTCACGTACCACATCTTATATAGTAAACGGTTTGCATCGTACTCCTAAACCGATGGATAAGAGTTTTGATGATGGCGAGGAGGTGGATCACTGGTACAATCTTTCTGCCATTGATGTGAAGACCGATAAGGCTACCCCAGTGGTGGCTATCCTCGGAAACTCTATTACCGATGGCCGTGGAAGTACTACCAACCATCAGAACCGTTGGACCGATTTCCTCTCGGATGCCCTGAATGCAGAGAAACCATACGGCGTGTTGAATCTCGGAATCGGTGGCAACTGCGTAGTGGAGGGCGGATTGAGCGAACCAGCCATGAAGCGTTTCGACCGTGATATCCTGGGACAGGCAGGTGTGGATAAGCTCATCATCTTTGAGGGAACCAACGATATCGGTTGCTGCGGAGGAAATTATGAACATGTAACAGATACCCTGATTGCCTGCTATAAGGTGCTGATAGCAAAAGCCAAGGCAAAGGGCATCAAGGTATATGGCGGAACCATTACCCCAACCAAGGGCAACGGATGGTATTCTTTCTGGCATGAGGCGATGCGACAGACCGTGAACGAATGGATCAGAAAGAGCGGTGCCTTTGATGGAGTCATCGATTTCGATGAGCTGACCCGTGATCCGAAAGATCCTCAGCGTCTGAAAGCAGAATATTCTGACGACTGGCTGCATCTCAACCCTAAGGGATATGAGGCAATGGGTAAGTTTGCCGCAGAGAAATTGAAGTAAATGTTATAAATGCACCTATATATAATAAGGTGTAAACTTAATGACAGAATAAAATATGGAACAGACATCTGTAACACAGGAATCTAAGGGATTCTACAAACTGAATTGGCTACAACGCATCGGATTCGGATCTGGCGACTTGGCGCAAAACCTCATCTACCAGACCATCTGCATGTATCTGTTGTTCTTCTACACCGACATCTATGGACTTAATCCTGGTGTTGCTGCCACCATGTTCTTGGTGGTTCGCTTGGTCGATGTACTCTGGGACCCGTTGGTGGGAACTTATGTAGATAAACATAATCCACGTTGGGGTAAGTATCGTTCATATCTTGTCCTGGCGGGTTTGCCACTCACCGTACTTGCCATCCTCTGTTTTTGGAATGGTATGGAAGGACAGACAGAAACCATCAAACTCATCTATGCCTATGTAACATACGTAGGCTTGTCTATGCTTTATACATTGATCAATGTGCCTTACGGAGCCTTGAACTCTTCGCTGACTCGCGATACAGACGAGATAACCATCCTTACCTCTGTACGTATGTTCATGGCAAATGTGGGTGGACTCTGTGTATCGGCAGGTGTTCCAATCCTGGTAGCCATGCTCGCAGCAGCCAAGGATCTCCCTATCGAGATGGCACTCTTCATGGGTTTGGGCTCTTTGCCATCTTTCATCTTTATGCCACTCGTTCCTGCCATCAAGAAAAAGGTGGGCAAGAAGAATATGTTCTACATCTTCCTTACTGTGGCTATCGTGGGTATGGCGATGCTTTATATCATCAGCAAGATGGGATCTGTAAAGGATCATATCACGCTGGTTTATATCGCTCAGTTCATCAAATCAACAGGCGTAATCGTAGCTACAGGATATATGTGGGCTCTGATTCCAGAGGTTATCTCTTTTGCAGAATATACCAGCGGCAAGCGTATTGCCGGCATCGTCAATGCCCTGACCGGTATCTTCTATAAGGCAGGTATGGCTTTGGGTGGTGTTATTCCTGGTGCAGTTCTTGCATGGACCGGTTATCAGGCAGCAGCTGCTCAGGAGGGCAACTCTCTTCCTACCGACAGTAATGCTTGGTTTGTTGCCATGCTGATTTTTGCCCTGGTAGGTTTCGCCCTTCTGGTATTCTGCTTTACCCAAACCAAGGAGCGTGTGGTAATGGACGAGAAGGAAACCAAGAATGTTAAGGTGAGTGACCTGTGGACAGAATTCTTCCATAACCGTCCTCTCCGTATCGTGGCACTCTTCTTCATTACAGCCTTCGCCATGATGTCGGTTGGTAATGCTGCCGGTGCTTACTTCATGAACGATTTGGAGCAGCAGACTCCTCTGGCACAGGAGGGTATCCGCTGGCTGGTATGTGTGATTCCTGCCATCTTGCTGGGTTTGGCGATGTTCATCATCTCTAAATATGAGTTGACCGATGAGGTTATCGACGACATCAACAAGAAGATTGAGGCCCGACACAAGGAAGAAAACTAGAGACTATAATTATTAACGAGAAAAATAGATATAAGATATGAAAAAGATCACAACTCTGGCACTGGGGCTGATGCTTGCTTCAACAGCTTTCGCTCAAAAAGCGAACTCTGCAGCTCAAATCCCAACATTCCAGGAAACTATGGGTAAGTACTTCCTGGTAGGTGCTGCCATTAATACCGATTTGCCTGATGGACAAGACCCTGCAGGTGAGGAAGTAGTGAAGAAACAGTTTAACCAGGTAGTTGCCGAAAACTGTATGAAGGGTGAGAAGAATCATCCGGAGGTGAATCGCTTTGATTTCACAGATGGCGATAAGTTGGCCGACTGGGCAGAGAAGAACGGCAAGACCTTGATCGGGCATTGTCTGGTTTGGCATTCTCAGCCACCTAAGTGGATGTTTACCGATGATAAGGGTAATCTGGTAAGCCGTGAAGTGCTTATCGGCAGAATGTATAACCATATTATGAATGTGGTTACTCATTATAAAGGTAGAGTAAAGGGTTGGGACGTTGTGAACGAGGCTTTCGAGGATGATGGCTCTTACCGCAAGTCTCTATATTATAAGATTATCGGTCCGGAGTTCATCGAACTGGCTTTCCGCTTTGCGCATGAGGCTGACCCTAACGTAGAACTCTACTACAATGATTATTCTACTTCGAAGCCAGCCAAGCGAGAGGCTATCTGCAAACTGGTTCGCGATTTGAAGGCGAAGGGTCTCCGCATCGATGCAGTAGGTATGCAGAGCCACAATGGTTTTGATTATCCTGACTATGCTGAGTATGAGAAGAGCATCGAGGCTTTTGCTGGTGAAGGCGTGAAGGTGATGCTGACGGAGTTGGATATGAACATGCTTCCTAATCCGGAAGGATTCGGCGGAGCGGAAATCAGTCAGAAGTTTGAACTTCAGAAGAAGTACAATCCATACGTGAAGGGACTTGACAAGAAGGCGCAGAAACTCTTCAATCAGCGTTATCTCGATCTCTTTAAGATTGTAGAGCGTCACAAGGATGTCATCAGTCGTGTTACCTTCTGGGGTGTCAACGATGGTCACTCTTGGTTGAATGGCTGGCCTATCCCTGGCAGAACCAACTATCCACTGCTCATCGACCGCAACAACGAGGTGAAGCCAGTGGTGAAGGAAATCGTCAATCTCTTTAAGTAAAATCTCTTTAGATAATATTGTACATCTCTTAAAATAATAAATAACAATGAAAGCAAGATATTTGTTCCCAAAGGATTATATGGCAGACCCATCTGCCAATGTGTTTAACGGTCGCCTGTATGTTTACCCATCTCATGACTGGGATAGCGGCGAATGCTTCGACGATGATGGCGGTCACTTCCAGATGAAAGACTATCATGTTCTCTCTATGGACGACGTGATGGAAGGTGAGGTAACCGATCATGGTGTGATTCTCGACGTGAAGGATGTGCCATGGGCTGAGAAGCAGATGTGGGACAACGATGTAGTAGAGAAGGATGGCAAGTACTATCTCATCTTCTCTGCCAAGGATTATAATGGTGTGTTCCATCTAGGTGTGGCTGTAGCTGATAAGCCAGAAGGTCCTTTCATTCCGAATGCCGACCCTATCCGCAAGTCATACAGCATCGACCCTTGTGTGTTCAAGGATGATGATGGCAAGATTTACTGCTACTTCGGTGGTATCTGGGGCGGTCAGCTTCAGTGGTATAAGGACAACAAGGCTCTGAAGGATGAGCATCTCCCTGAAGGCAAGGAGAACCCATTGCCATCTCGTGTAGCCATGATGACGGATGATGTGCAGCAGTTTGCTGAAATGCCAAAGCCTGTTGTCATCGTTGACGAAGAGGGTAATGTTTTGCCAGCAGATGATCCACATCGCTTCTTCGAGGCCAGCTGGATGCATAAGTATAAGGGCAAGTATTACTTCAGCTACTCTACCGGTGATACTCATTATCTCTGCTATGCTGTAGGTGATAATCCTTATGGTCCGTTCACTTACAAGGGTGTTATCCTGGAGCCTGTAGTAGGTTGGACAACCCATCATAGCATCTGTGAGTACAAGGGACAGTGGTATCTGTTCCATCACGACTGCGTGCCATCAAATGATACAACCTGGCTTCGCAGCGTAAAGGTGGCTCCTCTCTTCTATGATGAGGATGATAACATCTTGCCGGTTCAGTCTGAATAAGAGTATTATAATTTTTAGGTTTATAATAGTTTTGATGAATAGTTGATATATAAGTTAATGTTAGTTTAGAAGGAACGGCATCTTCGTGAGGAGATGCCGTTTTCACATATATGCCTTTTCTTTCTTTTCTTCTCTTCCTGTTTTCTCTTTCTTTTCATCTAATGTTATTTTTAAGTTATTTCTATCATTTTGTAGGAGATTTCGGATATTTTTGTTTACCTTTGTGCCCGTAAACCATAAAAAGAATAATTTATGTTGAGATTACTTTTAAGGCTTTGGTGGTTGCAGCAGCGCCGTAACTTCCATAAGCGAGATGCCTTCGTGGCGTGCTACATCATCTTCCTGTATGTGGTGATGGGCGTGAGCTTCTTTCTCAGCTTCACCGAGAATGGGGGAGAACTTGGGGGCGAAGACATGCCTGCCCTGTTGGGAGCCGGTATCGTTGTCGGTATGCTGATTCCAGACATCATCATGAAGATGGTGATGAAGCGGGATATTACGGCGATGGATGATTACGTGAAGTCGCGACCTGTGCCGGAGAAAATCTGGAACAAGTTCCTGCTCACTACCAATCTCGTGAGCTTCTGGAACTATGTGCTTCCAGTGCTTATGCTTCCTGTATTTATCTATTTCCTGCCTGTAGGTCAGGTTATTGCCAGTTTCTTTCTGTTTCTGGCGTTCTCTTATATTGACGGCATCTACATCACCTGCTACCGCAAGGCAACAGAGTGGATTCTGAAATGGCCCTTGATATTGGGATGGATGGGAATGTTTGCCGTGCTGATAGGATATATGTTTGTGAGTTCCTTTTTCCCGGTATGGATGGGATGGGCGGGTATCTTCTTCCTTGCCGGAGCGGTATTCGCCGGACTTACCATCTATCTCTATCACGAAAAGATTTATAACGAGCAGAAGCAGAAGGTTTCCAGGTTCCGTGGTTTCAGCCATATCAACCTCTTCAGTCTGCAATATATCGGCACATTGAGAGCAAAGCGTGTCCGTACGATGGTGATTATGATTGCTGCCATCTTCCTTTTCGATGCCTATCTCTTTGCCTTGCTCCCGGCAGAAGCGGGACAGGAAATGGGGGACAAGGTGGCTATGACTACCCTCTATGTGGCGGGTGCCATCCTGCTGCCATCGGTGGTGTTGTCGCAGTGGACCTTTGGCATTGAGGCAAACTTCTTCCATGGTTTGATGACCAAGCCTGTTAAGGTTAAACAGATGCTGCAGAATTGCTTCTATTATTATATGGTGGTGAGTGCTGTCGCTTTGTTGCTTACCCTTCCGTTCCTTTTCCTGCAGGTAGGAATCGGAATCCAGGTGCTTATCAGCGGTTTCTGTCTGGCAGTATTCATCAATCTCTTCAATCTGCCTACGGCACTCTTCTCTTCCCGTCTGGAGATATTCCAGACTTCCATGTTCAGCATGCAGGGAGCTAATCTGAAGATTAATCTTTATGCCATCGCCTTTCTCTTCCCGCTGGCTGGTGTCTGTGCTGTCTATTATTTCTTCGGTGAGACGGCATGGTTTGTCACCTGCATAACGCTGGCAGTCTTCAGTATCGCCATCCATAAATGGTTCATCGCCAAGATAGCTGCCATCTTCGAGAAGAACAAGTATAAGCGCATGGAGAAGTTTATGGAAAGCTAAGTAAACATTTAACACTACACATTAAACATTAGAATAATGGATATCAAGATTCAGAATCTCAAAAAGATATATAATGGCAATACCGTACTCGATATTGATAATCTGGGTGTTGCAAAGGGTGAGTTGATAGGACTCGTAGGTAATAATGGTGCGGGCAAGACCACCTTGCTCCGTCTGATTCTCGACCTGATTCAGGCTGATGACGGTTTCGTGGAAAGCAATGGACAGAAGGTGAACGAGAGTGAGACCTGGAAGGAATATACCGGCAGTTACATCGACGGCAGATTCCTCATCGACTTCCTCACCCCTGAGGAATACTTCGATTTCATCGCTGATGTTTATCACATTGACGATGAAACCCTGCAGGAGCGATTGGCTCAGTTTGAGGGCTTTATGCACGATGAAATCATGGGAACCAAGAAGTATCTCCGTGATTTTTCTCAGGGTAACCGCCAGAAGATTGGTATCATCGGAGCTATGATTATTAATCCGAAGGTTCTTCTCCTAGATGAGCCGTTCAACTATCTCGACCCTTCTTCTCAGATGACTATCGCCCACATGATTCAGCGTATCTGCAAGGAGCAGGGCACCACGGTCATCATCTCCAGCCACAACCTCAACTTCGTTGCCGACATCTCCTCCCGCATCCTCCTGCTGGAGAAAGGCAAGCTGGTGAAGGATCTTCCGAATGCCGATGGTGCTGCCATCGCTGAACTCAACGAGTACTTCGGTATTCAGGCGGAATAAACTTTTTCCGTTAATATTATACAAATTCCATGATATGATTTGTATAATTATCGTTAAATGCTTACCTTTGCACTCAAACGAAGAAAAAAAGAATCAATGAGCAAAGGAAAATTATCAAAGTTTGCGGATATGGAGCGTTTCGAGAACGTGTTCCAGTATCCATATAGTGTAGTAGATGACGTGCCTTTCGATATGAAGGGCAAGTGGCGTGATATGTATTTCCACAATGATAACCCTATCGTGCTGGAGTTGGGATGCGGCAAGGGTGAATATACCGTGGAACTTGCCAAGCTCTATCCTGAGATGAACTTCATCGGTGTGGATATCAAGGGGGCACGTATGTGGACCGGTGCCAAGAAGGCGATAGAGGAAGGACAGAAGAACGTGGCTTTCCTCCGTACCAACATCGAGATTATCGACCGCTTCTTTGCTGCGGATGAGGTGCAGGAAATCTGGCTCACCTTCTCTGACCCGCAGATGAAGAATCCTCGTAAGCGTCTTACATCTACTTATTTCATGAACCGTTATCGCCACTTCCTCGTGGATGGCGGTATCATCCATCTGAAGACGGACTCCAACTTCCTCTTCACCTATACTTCTTATATGGTGGATGGCAACCATCTGCCTGTGCTCTTCCGCACAGAGGACCTCTATCATCAGGAGGGCATCGATGAGGAAACACGTAAGATTCTCTCTATCCAGACCTATTATGAGAGTATGTGGATAGAACGTTGCTTGAACATCAAGTATCAGAAGTTCGCCTTGCCACGCGAGGGTGAGCTGGTGGAACCTGATATTGAGATTCCGCTGGATGATTATCGCAGTTATCGCCGTGATAAGCGAAGCTCAAAGGATACAGCGAAGTAGATTTCTACAATGATTTGAATAAGCTTCCGCAATGCTTTGAATGTCTTTCCTCAAGCGTTATTGGCGTTTGAAGAATGCGTCATAAGTATCTGAAAAAAGTAACTGAAGTTGTTCGGAGATACAATAGAAGTTGTTGGAACAGTAAGTATCTCGAAGCGCACAACAGTTGATATGCGGTCGCACATCAGCTGTTGTGCGCTTGTCTTTCAGCTGTTGTGCATGCGTAGAACAGCTGTTGTGCGGCTTTTTAATGGCAATTCTATTGATTGTCTTTGTTAATCAGGTTGACGACTACTTTTACCATTACATCTTTTTCCTCAGTTCTGCTTTCTGCAATCATCAGAGTCAGGGCAACGAGTGTGTTGTCGGCAATTCTCTTATGTCCATTTTCAGCATACAGAATGCCATTCTTCTCCATAAACCAAAGAAAAAGCATGGCCGCAATTCTCTTGTTGCCATCGCTGAATGAATGGTTTTTTACGACAAGGTAGAGCAGCATGGCTGCTTTTTCTTCTACCGAAGCGTAGAGTTCTTCACCACCGAAGGTTTGGTAAATCTGACCTATGCTGCTCTTGAATGAATCATCCTTCTCATTGGCAAACCATTTACTGCCTCCAAACTTTTCTTTCAAAGCATTGATGGCTTCCATTGCATTTTCGTAGGTGGCATGGAACGGCTCGGCTTGAGTCGTCTTGTCTATGAGTAATGTCTGATAATCATATTTGTCGAGAGTATCCAGGGCATAAACATAGTCGCTGATGACATTGAACAACCCGTTGTATTCGCCTTCTGAAACCTGATCTTGTAATGTAATTGCACGTGACATCAAACGAACCACTTCTTTCAGTTCGTTGTAATTGTCTAGGCGTTTCTGGTTGATGGCGTAACCCTTGATAATGTATTGCTTCAAGATGGAATTAGCCCATTGACGGAATGTCGTGAAATCACAGTTCTGTCACGGCCAAACAACTCTGCCATTTGATTGACTAATTTTTTACACGATAGCCTACGGAGATAATGACGTCCAGGTTATACATTGTTGTTTCGTAGGTTTGGTCTCCTCGTTTTTGATTATGTTTTACCCATAAATGTAAGCAAATTTAACTATCAAAAAGTCTGATAGTTTATTTAGCGAATGATTATCAATGACTTAGATGGTTATTACATTGTTTTTGATACTAAAAACTGGAACACAGAACTGGACACCCTAATAATTTGGCAAAGATACGATTATTATATGATTCCTACAAGGTTTTCGAGTATTTTTTCTTCTTTTTGATGAAATTTGCGAAAGATTGAAATGGAAGGAATGTTTTGTTTTTGATTACTTTCAGATTAAATATCGGGACTAGTCTTAGGTTAGGGATATGTATAGTATGTTATGTTCTTCCTATACCTTTTGTTAAATCCGGGAATAATCTTGTTGAATTCAGGAAAAAAAGGTGGAAATGCTTGGTGTTTCCACCTTATTTTATTATATTTGCAGCAAGTTTTTGAAGAAATGCAGTATTCTCAGGGACTGCATGGAACTGACGAAACGACTAAAAGAACAGAAAAGTAATAACTAACGAAATAAACGAAAAAATGATGAACTACAAGAAATTGGCTCTTACCGTTGCAGCTGGAGCGATGGCAACTACAATGATGGCGCAATCGGCACCTCAGCTGAATGCCAACAACATCGATGAAGTAATCAAGGCGATGACCTTGGAAGAAAAAGCCCAACTCTTAGTGGGCGGTGGCAACGATGGATTCGTGGGCAGTGGCGCTATGCTCGGACATCAGAAGAAGTTCGTGCCGGGTGCTGCGGGTATTACTGTAGCCATCCCTCGTCTCGGCATTCCTGCTACCGTACAGTGTGATGGTCCTGCCGGAGTTCATATCGATGCTCATCGCGAAGGTGACAGCCGTAGCTACTTTGCCACCGGTTTCCCTATCGGAACCTGTCTGGCTTCTACCTGGAACACCGACCTGGTGCGCAAGGTGGGTGAGGCTATCGGTAACGAAACCCTGGAGTATGGCTGTGATGTTGTGCTCGGACCGGGTATGAACCTTCATCGCAATCCGCTCTGTGGCCGTAACTTTGAGTATTATTCAGAAGATCCAATCGTAACGGGTCTTATCGGAACCGCCTTTGTTCAGGGTGTACAGAGTCAGGGCGTGGGTGTAAGTGCCAAGCACTTTGCTGTAAACTCTCAGGAAACTGACCGAACCAAGGTGGATGAGCGATTGAGCCAGCGTGCTCTCCGTGAGCTGTATCTGAAAGGTTTCGAGATGATGGTTCGCAAGAGCAATCCTTGGACTATCATGTCTGCCTATAATAAGATTAACGGTGTTTATGCCCAGGGCAACAAGGGTCTCTTGACCGATATTCTCCGCAACGACTGGGGATATAAGGGAATCGTGGAGACTGACTGGATTGGTAAGCGTGCCGACCTTCCGCTGGAACAGGAAGTTGAGGCTGGCAACGACCTGATGATGCCGGGTTATCCAGCTCAGGTACAGGATATTGTTGATGCAGTAAAGAATGGCAAGCTGGATATCAAGGATGTGGACCGCAATGTTCGCCGCATGCTCGAATATATCGTGAAGACTCCTCGATTCAAGGGATATAAATATAGTGGTGAGCCAGACTTGAAGGCTCATGCAGCTATCACCCGTCAGAGTTCTACCGAGGGTATGGTGCTCCTGAAGAATGATGCCGCTCTTCCTATCCAGGGCTTGAAGACCGTGGCGCTCTTCGGTGTCAACTCTTACGACTTCATGTCGGGTGGCCTCGGTAGTGGAGCCGTTAATGTAGGCTATTCTGTAGATATGGTTACCGGTTTGAAGAACATCGGCGTGGCAACTACTCCTCAGCTTACAGAAATCTATCAGAATTATGTGAAGTATGCTAAAGCTAAGTTGAAGGCAGACAAGAATCCGATGATGTGGTTCCTGGATCAGGGTCAGCCAAAGCTCGATGAAATCGAGATTACTGAGCGCTGTGTGGCAAGCGAGGAGCCAAAGGCAGACGCTGCCATCATCACCATCGGCCGTCAGGCAGGTGAGGGAATGGATCGCCAGATCAATGGTGAGTTCAACCTCAGTCAGATAGAGCAGGATATGATTTTCCGTGTATCTGATGCTTTTCATGCCAAGGGTAAGAAGGTGATTGTCATCATCAACTCTGGTTCTGTGATGGAGACAGCCAGCTGGAGAGACCGTGTGGATGCTATTCTCGTTGCATGGCAGCCAGGTATCGAGGGCGGCAACTCTGTAGCTGATATCCTGACCGGTAAGGTGAATCCATCGGGTAAGTTGACCATGACCTGGCCTATCGCTGCTACCGATCATCCATCTACTGCCAACTTTGCCAAGGATTACGATATGTACACCTACAAGAATCTGCTGGATTGGAGCAAGGGTAACATCAAGGGTTACGATTATAGCAACCACGAGGAGGATATCTATGTAGGTTACCGCTACTTTGATACCTTCAAGAAGAATGTGGCTTATCCTTTCGGTTATGGCTTGAGCTATACTTCCTTCGAGTTTGGCAAGCCATCTGTCAAGGCTAAAGGCAACAATATCGAGGTTAGCGTAACCATCAAGAATACTGGTAAGGTTGCCGGCAAGGAAGTTGCTGAGGTTTATGTCACCGCTCCTAAGGGCGCTTACGAGAAGCCAGCCAAGGAACTCAAGACCTTTGGCAAGACAAGAGAACTGAAACCAGGTGAGAGTCAGACATTGAAGATGACACTCGAGAAGCGTGATCTTGCCAGCTTCGATGAGGCTAACAGCCAGTGGAAGGTAGATGCAGGTAACTATCTCTTCAAGATAGGTAGTGATGTAGAGAACATCAAGGGTACTGCTACATTGAAGGTGGCAGAATATACCGAGAAGACTAGCAATGCCTGCGCTCCTAAGGTTCAGTTGAACTATCTGAAGCTGAATAAATAATTCGTGGTTTGTGCAAAATAAAATAGATTAAACAGAAACGCCTCTATCTCAGAAAGAGATAGAGGCGTTTTTATTGTAATTCCGTTGTAAGGAATAGACCACACAGCGCACGCAGATAGTTCGCTTTTATTCTAGCATTGTTCGGTTACCTCTTCGTAGATTTCGCGGCATCTCTTTTCCTTCATTTTATTCTTTACGCCAACGGCAATCATATCCTCTACGGTCGGATGCCCAGTTCCATTTACAGATGTTGCGTGTTCACCATTATATCCCTCGGTGCAATGGGTGAGGTCGTAGGCTGGGGCTAAATGCCAGTGCCATTTGCCATCGCTCTCTTTCTGAACCAAGAAAGAGAAGTTCTTGCAGTGGTCGTCCTTGTTGTCCATTATATAATTAAAAACCATGCGGCGGAACATCTCCTCCACATCCTCTTGGCTCTGGGTAAGATAACCGGTAAGTGCCAAAAGGTTAAGGTAATCGAGAATGGGGTTGGAAAGGGAAACGTTGAGCAAGGCTCCAGCTGTGGCTACGTGAATGCGTTCGCCTGTTGGAGAAATGTCGAAGCGACGGCAGGCAAAATACTTGTTGTTTACCAGTTTGAAGTCTGGTACTTGAATACCACATTGCTTGGCTATCTCATTATAATGATACTCTTGCTTTCCCATATCTTGTGGGTCGTAGGTATGGCGAAACTTGACCAACCAATGACCATCCTCATTTGTAAAAATGGCTTTTGGGCGACAACCGCCACTATTACCACTATTATATAATAGCAATCCTGCGTCATTATCCTGTTGCTCCTTCAACACCTCCAAGGCTTTGGCTTGTAAAAGGTCAAAGTCCTCTATCTCGTGTCCAGTCTGGATAGAAGTTATAGGTTCGTAGGTCAATGCCCCCATACCTCCATTGCCCACGATGCTCAGTCGGTCAAGAGCAGATAGCTCAAAGTCGTTGATACCCTCTTTTAGCAAGGCTTTATGCAATAGGTATCTACCATATCCATCGGGAAGGCTGTCTTCGAAGATGCCAAAGTTCCCGTTGAAAGGGGTGGCTTTGGCAATGAAAAGACCAGGCTTCAGTGGCAATTCCAACGGAGATATACTAAAGCCAGATGCCAACCACTGATTGTCATACTCGAATGTGCATACCTTTCCATCGGCATTCAATGACAGTGTGCCGACTTTCTCCTGGTGATATTTCACGGCTAAAGATTCTATATGTTTCATTGTCTGTAAGCCTTTTTCTTGTTAGCGTTTCTTTTTATCTGTTGCAACTCCTCCATGGTGGAGTACTTGGGTTGCGAGAAGACGTTCTTGATTTCTGAGGTGTAGTCCAAAGCTATGGCGATACCTATCAGATTTTTGAGGGAGATGAGGCCTTTTTGCTCGAATCTGGTGATGTTGCTGACGGCAACGCCTGACTTGTCTGCCACTTGCTCACGTGTCAGATTCTTCTCTATTCTTCGTTTTCTGAAGTCGTTTGCCATCTCCTTTGCAATCTCATCAGGATTGTCGTGGAGGTAGTTATCTAATATTGCTAATATATTATTCGTTTCTTGCATAATCGCTGGGATAATAACAAGATATTATCAGTTGCAAAGATACAAAAAAGATTATTATGTTCCAAATAAAAATGAACTAAAAAAAGTTAAAATCCCTCTTAACAATAAAAAAACAAAAAAAAAACTCTTTTGTTTTGTTTTGTCTCCGATTTACTGTAACTTTGCAGTCGAAATTCGAATTTAAATTATTTTATGTAATTATGGCAAAAAAAGCTCTTTTAATGATTCTCGACGGATGGGGAATCGGTAAGCATGATAAGGGTGATGTTATCTTCAAAACTCCAACTCCTTATCTCGATTATTTGACAGCAGTTTCAGCACATTCTACTCTCCAGACTTGTGGCGAGGACGTAGGTCTTCCTAACGGTCAGATGGGCAATTCTGAGGTTGGTCACCTCAACATCGGTGCTGGTCGTGTGGTATATCAGGATCTCGTTAAGATCAACAAGGCTTGCGAGAGCGGTGACATCTTGAAGAATCAGGAGATCATCAACGCTTACAGCTATGCTCAGAAGACTGGTAAGAAACTCCACTTGATGGGCTTGACTTCTACCGGTGGTGTTCACTCTTCTTTAGATCACCTCTTCAAGTTGATTGAGATTGGTAAGGAATATGGTTTGAAGGAGACATACGTTCACTGCTTCATGGATGGCCGTGATACAGACCCTAAGAGCGGTAAGGGCTTCATCGAGGAGGTTCAGGCTTGCTGCGACAAGAATGGTGCACACATCGCAAGCATCGTAGGTCGTTTCTATGCTATGGACCGTGACAAGCGCTGGAACCGTGTAAAGGAAGCATACGACTTGCTCGTTGAGGGTAAGGGTAAGCAGGCTGACGATATGGTGAAGGCAATGCAGGAGAGCTATGATGAGGACGTAACAGACGAGTTCATCAAGCCAATCAATAACTCAAAGGTTGACGGTACTATCCAGGAGGGTGATGTTGTTATCTTCATCAACTACCGTAACGACCGTGCCAAGGAGTTGACACAGGTATTGACTCAGCAGGATATGCCAGAGGAAGGCATGCACACCATCAAGGACTTGCAGTACTACTGCATGACTCCATACGATGCAAGCTTCCAGGGCGTTCACATCCTCTTCCCTAAGGAGAACGTAATGAATACCCTCGGTGAGTACTTGAGCGCACAGGGCAAGAAGCAGCTCCACACTGCAGAGACTGAGAAGTATGCTCACGTAACATTCTTCTTCAATGGTGGTCGTGAGACTCCATACGAGGGCGAGGACCGTATCCTGGTTCCTTCTCCAAAGGTGGCTACTTACGACTTGAAGCCAGAGATGAGCGCTTACGAGGTAAAGGATAAGTTGGTGGGTGCAATCAACACTCAGGAGTACGACTTCATCGTTGTAAACTTCGCTAATGGTGATATGGTAGGTCACACAGGTATCTACAACGCTATCGCTAAGGCTGTTCACGCTGTTGACAACTGCGTAAAGGACGTTATCGAGGCTGCTAAGGCTAACGATTATGAGGCTATCATCATCGCTGACCACGGTAATGCAGACCACGCTATCAACGAGGACGGTACACCAAACACTGCTCACTCTTTGAACCCAGTTCCATTCATCTACGTAACTGACAATAACTCAGCTACCGTTAAGGATGGTCGTTTGGCAGACGTAGCTCCTTCTATCCTCCATATCATGGGCTTGGAGAAGCCTGCAGATATGACAGGTGAGAACTTGATTTCTGACAACAAGTAAAAACGATTTTATATACCTCAAAAAAGTATCCTAAGATACTTGTCCAAGTATCTTAGGATACTTGCGTAAGTATCTTAAGATACTTTTGAATTTATATTAAGCATGAACGTAAAGATAGAAGAAAGTTGGAGACAGCATATAGGAGAAGAGTTCGACAAGCAGTATTTTGTTGACCTCACAAACTTCGTGAAAGAGGAATACCTGCGTACGCCCTGTTATCCTCCTGGCCGCTTGATTTTCAATGCCTTCAATCTCTGTCCTTTTGATGATGTGAAGGTAGTAATTATCGGACAGGATCCATACCATGAGCCGGGTCAGGCGATGGGACTGAGTTTCTCTGTGCCGGACGGAATCACTTTCCCACCATCATTGATTAATATATTCAAGGAGATTCAGATGGATCTCGGTACTCCGATGCCAGCCACGGGCGATTTAACCCGCTGGGCAAAGCAGGGAGTATTGTTGCTCAACGCCACGTTGACCGTTCGTGCCCATCAGGCTGCGAGCCATCAGCGCAAAGGCTGGGAGGAGTTTACCGATGCTGCCATCAAGGCGCTCAGCAAGGATAAGGAGCACCTGGTGTTTATCCTTTGGGGCGGTTATGCCCGGAGCAAGGCGAAGCTCATCGATACAAGCAAGCATCTGATATTGGAAAGCGTTCATCCTTCGCCATTATCAGCCAACAGAGGCGGATGGTTTGGCAATCATCATTTCTCCCGCTGCAATGCATATCTGCAGCAGAACGGAATTACGCCTATCCAATGGTAGGTACACCTATTAATATATAGCTATCCACTCATGGGTAGCTATCATTATTTTTATTATACACTCAAAGAAATTTATTCATCTCAAAAACATTATGAAGAAAGACGAACTGCGTATTCTGCAGGTGGGCAACGTGTTGGTTTCACCTGATATTATCACCGAAAAATTCTGTTGCGACCTTGATGCCTGCAAGGGCGAGTGCTGCATCGAAGGCGATGCGGGAGCTCCTGTTACCTTGGATGAGATTATGGAGATTGAGAATGCGCTGGATGTAGTTTGGGATGATCTCTCAGCTTCTGCCCAGGCTATCATTGATAAGCAGGGCGTGGCTTATACCGATATTGAAGGCGATTTGGTAACGAGCATCGTGAATGGTAAGGATTGTGTGTTTACCTGCTACCAGGATTTGAAAGACCTGGGCGATGGACATACGATTCCTAACTGTTGTCTCTGTGCTCTGGAGCGTGCTTATCGCGAAGGAAAGTCGAAGTTCAAGAAGCCTATCTCCTGTGCTTTGTATCCAATCCGTGCCAAGGATTTCGGCAACGAGGTGTATGGCATCAACTATAACAAGTGGCGCATCTGCAAGGATGCCATCAAGAAGGGTGAGGAGTTGAAGCTTCCGGTTTATAAGTTCCTGGAGGGTCCGCTTGTAGAGAAGTTCGGCAAGGAATGGTATGATGAGCTTTGCGAAGTGGCAGAACAAGTACTTGCCGAATTGGAAGACTAAATTCAGTTAGAGACTTTGGAAGATAATAGTTCCGAAGTCTTTTTTGTTTTATAAAAAAAGAGATTTCGAAACGCTGTTGAGCTTATTCCGAAATCTCTAATCCTTCTATATTTGTAATATTACTTCTTCTAAAACCTTTATCCCAAGTTATCACGAAATCTTTTTGATGCTCAGCATGGATGCGGTAATAGGCTTGCTCGTCCATTTCGCCACTGCATACATATTGGTTTCCGTTAATATGAAGTGTTGTTCCTTTGCTGGCATTGCGTATCGTGAGCCTGATGGTTCCGCGGAACGGACGTCCGAAGTCTATACGGCATCCCTGATGATCAAATTCCTCCTGGTATGGTTCTAATACCATTTGAAGCTTGTTCTGGGTGAGGTATGGCAGCTGGTCAACAAAGATATAGTTTGTTGAATCTTTGAAAGCACCTGTCGGATGAACCCATCCTGCAGATTGGTATTCTGCCGATTTCCACTCAGTATTGTATATTCTATTGTCAAAGTGTTCCTTTTCGTTGTAACTGCAGCCCTTCAGGGGTTTGCACCACCATGTTTCGTCTGCTTTATGATAAAAAGGAACAGAGTCTGTATACCAGCCATGAAGTTCCAGCGAGAGTTGTTTGCTCTTATTTCTTATTCTTCCTGGTGCATACCAGACCGCGATGATGTTTTCGCCCTTTTTCAGATATCTGGAGATATCTATGGTTTGCATCAGAAGGATGCTGTCTCTGGCTCCTTCGTTGAAAATGCTTGGCGTAGCATTTCTTTCGTTGATGTATAGGCGGGTATTTCCTCCACTTGCCATGTTTATCTCAGCCTTTAAAGGCTTTTGATTAAGATGATAGATTTTCCTGTATAATATCTCAGAAGAATCGTTGGGGAATGGATATGATACCCAATGGATACCGAATTCCTGTGCATAGGAATTCAGCACCCAGAGAGTTGTAAAGATGAGAATTGTAAAATATCTCATAGATTATTATTTGTCTATTTTATGAGTTTTGTTTCGCCAGCCTTGAAATTTAATGCTTTCTGCTTACCATTATACTTGACGGTCAGGTTTCCGGCATTCTTGCTGGTGATGGAAGCTTTGCTGACCTTTCCATTGTTCCATACGAGATTAATCTCGTAGTTTCCACGTGCTTTGATACCCTTAATTTCGCCTGCAGGCCATTCTTTAGGTAGAGCAGGAAGAAGATGCATAGTCTCGCCATCGCATTGCATCAGCATCTCACATACGCCTGCTGTGCCTCCGAAGTTGCCATCTATCTGGAAAGGTGGGTGAGCATCGAAGAGATTTGGATAAGTTCCTCCTGAAGGGCGATTCTTCGGATTGTTGTAATTGCCCGGATGTACATAGTTAAGCAATTTCCTGATCATAGAATATGACTTGTCTGCTCTGTGCAGGCGAGCCCATAAACTGATACGCCATCCTGTGCTCCAACCGGTAGAGAAGTCTCCTTTTATCTCAAGAGTCTTGGCAGCAGCTGCTGCTAAATCTGGAGTCTTATCTAATGAAATCTGATAGAATGGGTGTAAACCGAGAAGGTGTGACTGGTGGCGATGATGCCAATCCTGGTCATCCCAATCGTAATACCATTCCTGCAGATTACCGCGCTTTCCTATCTGATAAGGGTGCAGACGATTGATAGCATCCTGTAACTTTGCCTGATATGCTTGATCTATACCGAGAATCTGAGCACCTTTGAGTGTGTTTTTAAACAATTCTCTCAATATGGTAAGATCGGCAGTACCTCCATAGAAACTGCAGCCTTGATAGCCCTTGTCGGTGATATATTCTGCCTCAGGTGAAGTGCAAGGGGCAGTAATCAGTTCGCCCGGTTTCTTCGGGTTCTCTATTATCCAGTCAAGCATGAAGTCTGCTGCACCTTTCATCAATGGATAGGCTGTCTGGCGTAGATATTCCTTATCGCGGGTGTAATCGTAGTGATCCCATAAGGTTTGTACAAGCCAGGCACCTCCCATGTTCCAGTTGCTCCACTTAGGACTCTCTTTCTTGGTTCCAACAGGATTGGTCATTGCCCATGCGTCTGTGTTGTGTCCACCGCACCAGCCATTTTCAATTCCATAATAGTGCTTTGCTGTATATTTTCCTGTTACAGACATGGCTTTCACCAGTCCGTCTACAGGCATTACAAGCTCAGACATGTTGGTTACCTCTGCTGGCCAATAGTTTTCTTCCAGGTTGATGTTGATGGTGTAGTTTCCACGCCAAGGAGATTTTCGTGCCGGAGCCCAAAGTCCCTGGAGATTGGCAGGAATGCCTGGAGTTCTCGAACAGCTGATAAGAAGATATCTTCCATATTGGAAATAGAGCATTTCCAGGTAAGGGTTTTGCTCTTCTTTCTCAGTGTAATCAAAGAGTTGCTGGTCGGTGGTTCGTTTGTTGTCGAACTTTGCTCCCTTGAGTGCAAACTTGGCACGGTTGAAGATGTTCTGATAATCGGTTATATGACGCTGTTTTAACTCTGGATAGGTATAGTTGACCAAGTGCCAGGCATTGTCGTTAACCTTTTCAATATATGGAGCCCCTTCTTTTACCGGATGCTTGTCGAATCCGTTGTAGCTGGTTTCATTCACTAAATAGATAACAGCTTCGCTTACGCCCTGCAGATGGAGGATAGAATCAGAGGCAGTAATGGTTCCGTCCTGGTTTTTGATGCTGAGGATGGAGCAGAAGTGGGTACTGTTCTCAGGCTTTCCCATAGCATGGCCCGTGATGGTGAGTTGTTTATTGGAAGCTTTTACCTGATGAGGAATCAGAGAGGTGAGAGAGATGTCGCAGTTGATAGCTTTCTTCTGTGTAGCTGTCAGGTGAATGGCAATCATCTTGTCCGGATGTGATGCGAAATATTCTCGCTGGTATTGTATTCCCCATCTTGTATAACTCAATGCTGCCGTAGCGTTGTCAAGGCTCAATTCACGCTTGTAGTTACTGAATTGTCCTTTATTTGCATCTTTGATATTGATGATGGCAAGTGGCTGATAGTATTCTGAATTGTGTCCTTGTACATGCAGTTGTAAAGAGTCGGCTGCCTTGTAATCTTCTTTGAACAGAGCCTCGCGAATCTTTGGTATCCATTTGTAGGCATCCCCTCCTTCCTCGCGATTGACAGGCTTTCCTGTCCACAAGGTGATGTCGTTGAGATAGATAGAGTCATTGTTGGCTCCACCATAGATCAATGCACCTAACTTACCGTTACCGATAGGTAATGATTCTTCAAAGGCTGTAGCTGGCTTATTGTACCAAAGCTTCAGCGGTGGAATATTACTCTTTGGGACAGCCTGGAGTGTGCCTGCTGCAGAGAGTAATAGGCAAGAGATAAGTAAATGTTTCATAAGTTGGTTTGTTGGGTTTTATATAAGCAGAGGCTGTGTCATTTATTGGCAAATGGCACAGCCCCTTATGTAAATTAGTTGAATTGTCTTAAGCGTCGATGTTTGCGTATGTGGCATTCTGCTCGATAAATTCGCGGCGTGGTTCCACATCATCACCCATCAACATAGAGAAGATCTCATCAGCCTGGGCTGCGTTCTCGATAGTAACCTGCTTGAGCAAGCGTGTAGATGGGTCCATAGTAGTTTCCCAAAGCTGCTCTGGGTTCATCTCACCCAAACCTTTGTATCGCTGGGTGTGGATATTCTTGTCTTCTACTCCATCTCCATACTTGTCGATGAATGCCTGGCGCTGCTGCTCTGTATAGCAATACTCGCTTACCTTGCTGCGATAAGTACACTTGTAGAGTGGTGGGGTAGCGATATACAGATGGCCTTCTTCAATAACCTTTGGCATGAAACGATAGAAGAGTGTCATAATCAATGTGTCGATGTGAGAACCATCGACGTCGGCATCGGTCATGATGATAATCTTGTCGTAACGCAACTTGTCGGTATTAGCCTCCTTGCTGTCTTCGCCATCTACACCGAAGCGGACACCGATACTTTGGATGATGTTCATGACAGACTCAGCTTCGAATACCTTGTGCCACTGTACCTTTTCTACATTCAGAATCTTACCACGCAATGGGAGAATAGCCTGACGGAAACGGTCGCGACCCTGCTTGGCAGAACCACCGGCGGAATCACCCTCGACGAGGAAGATCTCGCATTCTTTAGGATCCTTCATTGAGCAATCGGCAAGTTTACCAGGAAGACCACCACCTGTCATGAAGTTCTTGCGCTGTACACTCTCACGTGCCTTGCGGGCAGCTATGCGGGCCGTAGCAGCCAGGACAACCTTTTCGCAGATTCGCTTTGCCTCGTCTGGATGTTCTTCCAGATAATCAGACAAAGCCTCGTTTACAGACTGCTGAACGGCACCTTGTACCTCGCTGTTACCGAGCTTGGTCTTGGTCTGTCCCTCAAACTGAGGTTCAGCTACCTTGATGGAGATAACGGCAGTAAGACCCTCGCGAAAGTCTTCTGGTGCTATCTCTACCTTTGCCTTCTCAATCTGCTTAGAGATGGTTGGGTCAGCTTCTGCGTAAGCCTTCAAGGTGCGGGTCAACGCCATACGGAAACCAGTCAGGTGGGTACCACCCTCAATGGTGTTGATGTTATTGACGTATGAGTGGATATTCTCAGAGTAATCTGTGTTGTACATCACAGCAATCTCGATAGGAATACCCTGCTTTTCTGTCTTCAGATAGATAACATCATCGAAGAGATGAGTGCGGTGACGGTCTACGTAACGGACGAATTCCTTCAAACCATCCTTAGCGTGGAAAACCTGCTCCTTGGTCTTACCTTCCTCGTCAGGGCGCAAATCTCTCAAGGTAATCTTGATACCTGCATTGAGGAAAGCCAACTCGCGCATACGGTTGGCAATGATGTCCCACTTATAGACAGTGTGAGTAAAGATGGTTGGATCTGGCCAGAACTGCTGGCGTGTACCGCGCTTGTTGGTTTCACCTACCACCTTAACCGGATAGAGAGGCTTACCCTTCTCATATTCCTGCTGGTAGATTTTGCCGCCACGGAACACCTGTGACAACATGTGGGTAGAAAGTGCATTCACACAACTTACACCCACACCATGTAAACCGCCAGATACCTTGTAAGAACCCTTGTCAAACTTACCACCTGCGTGAAGCACGGTCATAACGACTTCGAGGGCTGATTTATGTAGTTTCTCGTGCATATCCACAGGGATACCACGACCATTATCTTCTACGGTGATAGAGTTGTCTTCGTTGATGGTAACTTCGATGTCGGTACAGTAGCCCGCCATTGCTTCGTCAATAGAGTTGTCTACTGTCTCGTTTACCAAGTGATGAAGCCCCTTTTCGGAGATGTCACCAATATACATCGCCGGACGTTTGCGAACAGCTTCCAGGCCTTCCAGAACCTGAATGTTACTCGCAGAGTAATTATTTGCGTTGTTTTGATTTTCTGCCATTTTAGTATTGTCTTATTTCCGTGCAAAGATACTAAAAAAAGCTGAGAAACAGGAACTTTTGTTTGTGAAAAATCACCAAAAAGTGAAGAAAAAACGTAGAATGTGAACTTTAGCGGCAAAAGTGTCTTGAAAAAGCTATTTAATAATCGTTTTGCGCATTTTTATAGGGTATGTTGTAGTATAAACCGGTTGTGATGGGAAGATTTTATGATGCAGGAAATGGGTAGTCGGGTTCATAGAAAAGAATAAGGCTGCGACCCTATCATAGGATTGCAGCCTTATTTATTTCTTTGCTTTGACTTATAAGTTAGGCCAACTTAGCGATGTGCTTTGTAAGACCAGACTTCAAGTTTGCAGCCTTGTTGTCGTGGATAACGTTGATCTTAGCCAACTTGTCTAAAAGCTTCTGAACAGTAGGATAGAGCTTTACAGCCTCTTCCTTGTCAGACATGTTGCGCAACTTGCGGACAGCATTGCGCATAGTCTTTGCATAATACTTATTGTGCAAAGCCTTCTTCTTATCCTGACGGATTCTCTTGATTGATGATTTGTGATTTGCCATCTTCTTTATGTTATTTTTTATTTCTTAAATGTTTGTAGTCCCTAGCAGAGTCGAACTGCTCTTTAGAGAATGAAAATCTCTCGTCCTAACCGATAGACGAAGGGACCATTGCTTATTTGCGGGTGCAAAGTTACTACTTTTATTTGAATCTAGCAAATTTTTCATAGAAAATTTTCGCTAAATGCGCATTTTTTTGTATTTTTGCCCTGTTTTTCACTAATATTAGGCAAAATGGAGATAAAAACTAGTGCTATCGTATTGCAAACCATCAAGTATGGGGATTCTCAACTTATCGTGGATTTCTTCACCGAAAAGTTGGGAAGACTCTCCTTTATGGTACGTGTGCCTAAGTTATCTAAGGGGAAGATGAAACGGCAGCTTTTCCAACCGCTCATGGTCTTGAATTTAGAATTTGATTATCGTCTCAAGTCAAATCTGCAGCGCCTTAGGGATGTTTCGATTCAGATTCCATTCTCTGATATCCCTTTTTCTCCATACAAACTTGGCATTTCCATGTTCTTGGCAGAACTGCTTTCATATGCTACCCGTCATGAGCAGGCTAATGGTGCGCTCTATCTTTTCATACAGGACAGTATCGAATGGTTAGACCATGCTAAAGGTGCTATTGCCAATTTCCATATAGTCTTTATGATTCAGCTCTCTTTTCATTTGGGTTTTATGCCCAATATAGAGAGCGGTATGTCTGGCGATTATTTTGATTTGGTAGATGGATGTTTTGCAGCTCATGTTCCTTCGCATGTACATTATTTAAATAAGGAAGATTCTATGCGGCTTGTGTCTTTGTTCCGTTTAGACTATAAAACAATGCACCTCTACACAATGTCCCGTATCGAACGGAACAGGTGTGTAGAGGTGATATTGGAGTATTATAAACTTCATTTGCCGGATTTTCCTGAAATGAAGAGCTTTTCAGTCCTTCAGGAACTTTTTGCTTAGTCATTTCTGGTTTCCTCGCTTACTTGACGTAAACCTGAAATAGACCTAGCCTGTATTCTCTGTTTAGGCAAAACTGATGACGCCCTGTACAGAAGAAGCATCATCGTTATTGTCTTCTTTCGGTTCTGTATTACCGGAAGCTATATTACGGATTTCTTCCAGAGTCTGTCGGGTACGCTTATAGGTAGGCGTGTTTTCTACCTGAAGGATGACATCCTCGTTATCCAAATCTTCCTGGCGGAACAGGAATATGTGTGGATGACGCTTATACTGTGTCGTATTGCCGTCGCTGCCATAATAGCGCTTGCGGCGGTCTTCTCTTTCAGCACGTTTCTCCTCTTCTTCAGCGAGACGGCGAGATTCTTCCTCAGTATGTTTCTTGAGGTGGCGGTTCATTCCCTCTACATCTTCGAGTCCGAAACCTGTTGCGAGAACGGTTACCTTTACGCGGCTTCCCAATTCAGGGTCAATGGCAAGACCCCATTTCAGTTCGAAGTCGTCACCGAATTTCTCCATAAAGTCGTTGACATCATTCATCTCGTCCATGGTCAGGCCAGGATTATCTTTCTTCTCGCTTGCAAATGCGATGCTGAGCAGAATCTTCTTAGAGTTGAATACGTCATTATCGTTAAGGAGTGGTGAGTTCAAGGCATCTTCTATCGCTTTCTTTACTCTTCCTTCTCCCTCACCGTAACCTGTACTCATGATAGCCACACCGCCATCTTTCAGTACGGTCTTCACATCATTGAAGTCAAGGTTGATGAGACCATGTACGGTAATGATTTCAGCGATACTTTTAGCAGCTACACTCAAGGTGTCGTCAGCTTTGCCGAAGGCATCGAGAACGGCAAGGTCTGGATAAATCTGGCGGAGACGTTCATTGTTGATTACCAGTAAGGCATCTACATGCTTCGACATTTCCTCTACACCATCCAATGCCTGGTCAATCTTCTTAGGACCTTCAAAACGGAATGGGATGGTTACGATACCAACGGTAAGAATACCTAACTCCTTACTTACTCTGGCGATGACAGGTGCTGCACCTGTACCGGTACCGCCACCCATACCCGCTGTGATGAATGCCATTTTTGTTCCATCGTTGAGCATGTTCTTGATATCTTCAAGAGTCTCTTCGGCAGCCTGGCGTGCCTTGGCAGGTTTGTTTCCTGCACCCAGACCTTCCTTACCTAGCTGCAGGTGTACAGGCACAGGTGAGTCGTTAAGTGCCTGGTTGTCTGTGTTGCAGAGTACGAATGTTACATCGTGTATACCTTCGCGATACATGTGGTTGACGGCATTTCCACCGCCACCACCAACACCAATCACCTTGATGATGCTATTTTCTTTTTCAGGTTCCCCAAAGTCAAGAATATGAGGAGCGTTTCCATTATCTAGCATAGTCGTATAATCTTTATAGGGTTTATCTATCTGATTTTTTATTTAACCTGTTGTGAAATCTGTTTTCTGATAGCCTGGTCTTTGGCATCTTATTCTTCTTCAGAAATGGTATCTTTCACAAACTTCTTGAAACCTCTCATCATTTTATGGATGAGACTGTTTTCTTTGCGTCTCTTTTCTTCTTCTTCGGCTTTTTTTTTTCTGCCAGAAGTCTTGCCTCAGCTTCTTCCAGTTCTTTTTGCTTGCGGGCAGCCTCGTCAGCAGCCGCTTTTTCTGCCGCAGTAAGAACAACGCCCTTGCCGGCAGTCTCGTTAGGGTTTCTAGGAGCCTTGTGCTGCTCGGCTGCTACTGGCTTTTCTGCAGAATTACTGAAGAGATCAGTGCCGATTTCGTCACCTGCACAGTTCATGTCTCCCTTTGCCAGGAGTCCCAATACGGTGTTCATTGTACCATCGTGATTGGTAATCTTAGGATCCTTGGAGTTGACTGTTTGAGAAACAAACTTGGCAATGCGTACTTTGTCGATGTGGGTATGTGTCTTGAAAACCTTATCGATTTCAGGCATGTTGCTGCCGCCACCTGTAAGGATGATACCCCCCAACAGCTTATCTGAGAATTCCACAGGAATCTGGAACCATGCGTTTTCTACGATTTCCTCTACGCGTGCTTCTACGATTTCGATGAACTTCTTGCTTTCAACCACTCTATCCTTGTCGATAGGGTAGTTCAGGGTCGGGTCGATATTGTTGATATCGGTATAAGCCTTGGCATACTTGAGTTTCATCTTTTCAGCATCAGGCTCTTCAATCTGAAGACAAGTTAAGTCTTTGGTCACGTTGCCGCCGCCCAATGGGATGACAGAGAGATGACGAAGTATACCTTTATAATATACAGAAACGGTTGTCGTATCGGCACCCAAGTCAACAAGCATACAGCCTGCACGCTTTTCTGAGTCTGTCAAAACGCTGTCAGCCATAGCTAAAGGAGCCAGGTACATTTCTGCAATAGGAATGTTGGCATTTTCAAAACAGGTATTGATATTGTTATAGAAGTTCTTGCGCCAAAGTATATTCAGGAAGATGCCTTCCAGATGGTTACACTGTATTCCTACAGGGTCTATCTGGTATTGGTTGTCTATCTTGTATTCCTGAGTTGCAGCATCCAGGATTTCCTGGTCCGGATAGGTCATGTTGCGGTTGATATCCATCAGTTCATTGATCATCTCTTGTGAGATGATGGTGTTACCTGGGAGATCCTTGACAATGACGTTCTTGATACTGCGTATAGAGCGACCGCCCACGCCTACATAGACCTGGGTAATATCCTGTTTCAGTATATTCTTCAACTTCTTGATGATGTTGGTCAAGCATTGGCAGGTTTTGTCAATGTTATAGATCACACCCTTTCTGATGCAAGAAGATGAATCTTCCTCTACGGTGGCAAGTACGGTGATGCTGCCGTCCAAATTCTTCTGACCTGCTATACCTGTCATCTTAGATGAGCCAAGTTCGATAGCTACAATAAATTCCTTTGGCATAGTTCTTATATGTTATCTTAATCTGTTTCTATTTTCTAATTAGCTATTTTGATGCTTTTTACATATGATCTGGTTGTCGAATTCGATATTGATATACGAATACTTGTTCCAGCCAGCTTGTGAGAGTCCATACTTATAGAATTTCTCTAATCGATTCATCTTCTTGTTGACGAAATCGTTGATGGCTTGCTCTCGTTTGTCGATGAGGTTGGTCTCTGGCAGGTTACCTATATATATAATGTGGTTGCCTACTCGCGGTACCAGTTCTATTCCTCTATCAGGCAGGACATGGATCTGTTCTATCTGGTTTCGCCAGAGTTCATTCGTCATCAGCGCTTTGCTTAGTAATGAGATGTATTTTTTAGCATACCACTTGTTGATGTAGCCCGTTGCGATGATAATGTCGCATGTATAGTTCGTGTTGGGCATGATCTGATTGTGGTCATCAATATAATAGTCCTCGTTGCTGATGCTTTTGATTCTGACGATTGGCATGCGTTGGGTGAGGTAGATGTCAACAAGACCATCCTGAGTCTTTGAACATTCTGCCGTCTTGACGAAAGGACTGGTCTTCAAGGTTTCTTCTATCATGCGGGCGTTCACCTCTTTGAGCGGTTCCCCCAGCGGATAGAGTTTCCTGGCTTCCAGTCGTTTCTTGATTTCCTTCGCATTCAGAAAGCCATTCGTCATCTCATCTTGAATGTTGATGTTCACCTTGGTGCATACCAACTTCGTTTCATCAGGTTTGTTAAACCTGGTGAAAGCGAATACCAGATAAGTACCGAGTACTAAATCCAGTGCGATGATGATGGTTTTCTTCCAATTGATATGCATTTATTTCTCTTCAAGTATTTTGGTAATTTGTGGAACATAGTTGTCCAAATCGCCAGCTCCTAAGATAACTAGAACATCGAAGTCTCGATTCTTTACCAGGTCAAGAACGTCTTCTTTATGAATCATGCTCTTTTCTACACCTGGTTTCAGATTGTCATAGATAAGCTTGGAGGTTACTCCTGGAATAGGCTGCTCGCGAGCTGGATAGATGTCGCAGAGGATAACCTCGTCCAAGAGACTCAAACTGTTGGCGAAATCTTTATAGAAATCGCGGGTTCTAGTATACAAGTGAGGCTGGAAGATGGCTGTTATCTTACGGTCCTTGTATAACTCTCTGATACTCTTCGCACTCTGATATATCTCCTTTGGATGATGAGCATAATCAGACAGAAATACCAGTTTGTTATTCTTGATCTTAAAGTCGAAACGGCGGTCAACTCCTCCGTAGGTCTTCATGCCGTTACGGAGTTCATCGGCTGTACAACCATTCAATTGTGCCATTGCCATTGCTGCCACACCATTTGTGATGTTGATAGGCACAGGCTGTCCGAGTTCTACGCCCGTTACGTTCTCGATAGGAGAGATGAAATCAAAGGTGATACCTCCATTCTCTATCTTGATGTTCTCAGCGTGGAAGTCGCCCTCGTTCTGGCTGTATTCGTATATCTTGACACCGTCTTGTACGTGTTGCTTCATCTCCAGACCTTTGTGGATGATGAGTGCACCGCCCGGTTGGATCAGTTCTGTATAGTGACGGAAACTTTCCAGATAAGCCTCCTTGGTGCCGTAGATGTCGAGATGGTCTGGGTCTGTAGCCGTGATGACGCTCATCCATGGGCGCAACCAGTGGAAACTGCGGTCAAACTCATCTGCTTCAATGACAACATAGTCGCTCTTGTCGGAGAGGATATAGTTGGTGCCATAGTTCTTTGAGATACCTCCCAGGAAGGCATTACAGTCAATATGGCTTTGGTGCATGATGTGAGCACACATGGTAGATGTTGATGTCTTTCCGTGTGTACCCGCTACGCACAGTCCCTTATGTGTGCGGGTTAATGTACCCAGAACCTGAGCTCGCTTCTCGATGGTGAATCCATTCTCATGGAAGAAAACCAGTTCCTTGTGTTCAGCAGGAATTGCCGGTGTGTAGACTACCAATGTTGTCTTGGCGTCCTTGCAGGCTTCTGGTATGAGGTCAACATTCTCCTCATAGTGGATAAGCATTCCCTCTTTCTCCAACTCATGAGTTAGATTGGATGGAGTCTTGTCATATCCGGCTACAACCAACTTCTTGCTGAGGAAGTATCTGGCGATGGCGCTCATTCCGATGCCGCCCGCTCCTACAAAATAAACTGCTTTAATATCTTTTATTTCCATTACTTTGTTGCTAATTTGATTACTTCGTCGGCGATGACGTCGGCAGAGTTCTTTAATCCTAATTCCTTGATATTCTCACAGAGCGAAGCAAGCTTAGCCTCGTCTTTTACCGTGTCAACTGCTTTCTTGAGCAATACCTCTGGTGCATCGGCATCCTTTACGTAGATGGCAGCATCTTTGTTGACTAATGCCATGGCGTTCTTGGTCTGGTGGTCTTCTGCCACATTAGGGCTTGGAACCAGGATAACCGGTTTGCCGATGAGGCAGAACTCGCTGATACTGCTGGCACCTGCGCGGCTGATAACCAGGTCGGCTGCCTTGTAAGCAGCACCCATGTCGCTGATGAAATCAGTAACCTTGAGCATTGGCAGCTCCTGACCTTTCAGTTGCTCCATGATGGCAGCATTATAGTATTTACCTGTTTGCCAGATAAACTGTACGCCGCTTTCTTTCACCAGGTCGAGGTGCTGGAGCACACTCTCGTTGATGGTTTTTGCGCCAAGGCTGCCACCTACGAGCAAGATGGTCTTCTTTTCAGGGTCGAGACCGAACAGCTTACGTGCTTCTTCCTGGGTGATGGTAGTATCCAATACATTCTGGCGAACAGGATTACCGGTCATGATAATCTTGTCTGCAGGAAAGAAACGCTCCATTCCTTCGTAAGCCACACAGATTTTTTCAGCCTTCTTGGCCAAGAGTTTATTGGTTACACCAGCGTATGAATTCTGCTCCTGGATGAGGCAAGGTATTCCTTTGCTGGCACAAACATTGAGAGTCGGACCGCTAGCATAGCCACCTACGCCCACAGCCGCCATAGGCTTGAAGTTTTTGATGATACTCTTTGCCATGTGCTGGCTCTTCCATATCTTGAAGAGTACGGCGATGTTCTTGAGTAGATGCTTTCTGTCGAAGCCGCAGATAGGCAAGCCCTTGATCTCATAACCCGCAGCAGGTACCCGCTGCATTTCCATTCTGCCGAGTGCACCTACAAACAAAATCTTAGCATCAGGGCGCTTCGCCTTGATGGCGTTTGCAATGGATACGGCAGGGAAGATGTGACCACCTGTGCCGCCTCCGCTTATGATAATTCTTAATTCATTATTCATATCCGTTCATGTTTATAACGCAAAGGTATAAAAAAATATCGATTTAACGGCATTTTCTGCCATTTTTTCACCTTAATTTATAAAACTCTTGTCAGGCAGCCACCATTTTGCTGTCGTCGAGCTCATTTTGAAGTATCTCTTTCTTCTTGGCTGTTCTACTGATACTCAGGATGATGCCCAGGTACAGACTGTTGATGATGGTAGATGTACCACCTCTACTGATGAGTGGTAGTGGCTGTCCTGTAACAGGAGCCAAACCTACTGCTACTGCCATGTTGAAGAGTGCCTGGGTAACCAGCATGATGGCGAGTCCCATGCAGAGAAAGGCTGGGAAATTGTTCTCACACCTGTTGGCTATTCTGCCAGCTCTGAACAGGAGGATGATGTAGAGGAATGCAACCAGTGCGGCTCCCCATATACCCATCTCTTCGATGATGATGGCATAGATGAAGTCTGAGAACGCCTGTGAGAGGAAGTCTCTTTCTACTGAGTTTCCAGGCCCTTTGCCTACGATGTTGGAAGAGGCGATGGCGATGTTGGCATGTGCCACTTGGGCATCTTTGTCGAGATCGACATCCTGTGGGGCTACAGGCTTTGAGTTCATAAACTTGTCAATACGGGCTTTCCAGGTGTCGGCTCTATGGAACATCTTTTCTGTCATGTTAGGCTTGTTCTGTTCCTGCTCAACCTTCTCGGTCAGCATATTTTCCGGTTTATTGCCCTCTTCGCCCTTGTCCTGTCCTACTATCATGATACCTGCAAAGGCTGTGACGATGACAATCATGCCCAGTCCCACCAGCTTGCCAATCTGGTTCATCGGCACTCGTCCGATGAGCATCATGGCTAAGATTGTGATATTGAGGAGCATGGCTGTGGATAAGTTTTCCAGTCCGATGAGAATTACAAATGGAGCAGTTGCTACAAGTATGAACTTGAATGCCTTCCTGTTGGCTCCCTGAGTTGTTTGCATGGCACTAAGAATCTGAGCTACAGCCAGTACTACCGCTCCCTTTGCTATTTCTGAAGGCTGGAACTGTATGCCCATCAGAGAGAACCATCGGGAGGCTCCGTTGGTAGTTTGACCGGTAGCCAAGACCAGAACGAGCAACAGTAATGAGATGCCCATCACGACGGGGGTAACAATCTTGAAGTACTTGCATTTCACCTTGAGCATGCAAATCATGGTGAACAGACCGCCTCCCAAGAGCAAGATGTGGCGGATGACAGGTGCCATGTAGTTTCCTGTCTTGTACGACAAGGAGCTGGAGGCAGAATATACCTCCACGATGCTTATCATACAGAGAAAGAAGAAGACCATCCAGATCACCTTGTCTCCCTTGAAAATATTACCAATGCTCTTGTTATTCATTTCTTTATAGTTCTATCTGTTCTATTTTTTGAAAACTGTTATTCTCCGATAGCTCTTGCCAGCGTCTTAAACTGCTCGCCTCTATCTTCCATGTTCTTGAAGAGATCGAAACTTGCGCAGCATGGGCTGAGGAGTACGGTATCGCCCGGCTTTGCCAATTCCTGGCAGGCTGCCACGCAATCCTTCATGCTGTGAGTGTCGCGTACAGGGATGCCGAGTGCGTCAAAGTTGTCGTGCAACTTCTGGTTGTCGGCTCCGAGATATACGATACCTGCACATTTCTCCTTTACCAGGTCCTTGATCTGGTTATAGTCATTTCCCTTATCCTTACCGCCGATGATAAGGATGGTAGGGGTGTTCATACTCTCCAGCGCATACCAGCAGGCATCTACGTTGGTAGCCTTTGAATCGTTCACATAGTAAACGCCCTGGAACTTGCCCACTTTCTCCAGACGGTGCTCTACACCAGGGAAGTCGCTCAAGCCTTTGTGCAGGGTCTCGTGGTTGATGCCTACGATGTTGCATGCCAGACCTGCAGCCAGACTGTTATAGATGTTGTGCTTGCCGCGTAGACTCATGTCTTCCTGTGGCATTTCGAAGTCTGAAGGGAAGTTGAGTTTGTATTTGCCGTCTTCGATAAAGCCAACGCAACCTTCCTCCTTGAACTCAGAGAATGGGCAGAGATGTGACTTGAGGTTGTACTTAGCCAGCTCCTTTGTAACGATAGGATCATCGTTCCAGAAGATGAAACTGTCTTCTTCTGTCTGGTTCTGGGTAATGCGCATCTTGGCATCGGTATAGTTCTGCATCTTAAACTCATAGCGGTCCAGATGGTCTGGAGTGATGTTGAGCAGGATGGCCACATTGGCACGGAACTCATACATATTGTCGAGCTGGAAACTGCTCAGCTCGATGACGTAGTACTTATGAGGAGTTTCAGCCACCTGAAGGGCCAGACTCTTTCCGATGTTGCCTGCCAGACCTACATCATAGCCAGCCGACTTGATGATGTGGTAAATCAGCGAGGTAGTGGTTGTCTTACCGTTACTTCCCGTGATACAGATCATCTTGGCATCAGTATATCTGCCCGCAAATTCTATTTCGCTGATGATAGGTGTACCCTTAGCCATCAGTTTCTGTATCATAGGTGCTTCCTTAGGAATACCCGGACTCTTGATGACTTCATCTGCATCTAAAATATTTTCTTCTGTATGGTGACCTTCTTCCCATTCGATGTTGTGGTCATCCATCAACTTCTTGTAGTTATCCTTGATCTTTGACATGTCTGAAACAAAGACCTCGAATCCCTCTTTCTTTGCCAGCACGGCTGCACCTGCGCCACTTTCGCCAGCTCCTAAAATTACAATTTTGCTCATTGTCTTATTCTCTATACTTGTCGGGCTGATAAGAGCCTGTATTTTATCTGATCTTCAATGTGATGATGGTCAATGCTGCCAGAATGATGGTTACAATCCAGAAACGGATGGTAATCTTTGATTCATGGAAGCAGTTGCGAGGCTTCTTCCACAGATACTTGCAGTCAGGATCCAGCTGACTGTCCTGTGTGCGGAAGTTGTCGTGGATAGGTGTGCGCTTGAAGATACGCTGCTTCACACCTCTCCGCTTTCCTATCTTGTAATAGTAAACCTGCATCATCACGCTGAGGCTTTCTACGAAGAAAATACCGCAGAGGATGGGCAGCAGCAGCTCCTTGTGGATGATGATGGCGCCGACGGCGATGATTCCGCCGATGGTGAGGCTTCCCGTGTCGCCCATGAAGACCTGGGCGGGATAGGCGTTGTACCAGAGGAAACCGATGAGGGCTCCAATGAAGGCACAGAAGAATACTACCAGTTCCTCAGAACCAGGAATATACATGATATTGAGGTAGGCGGCAAACTCGATGTGCGACGACACATATGCAAGTATGCCTAGCGCCACACCTATGATGGCGGAGTTTCCGGCACACATTCCGTCCATACCATCGTTGAGGTTGGCACCGTTTGATACGGCTGTTACAACGAAGATGGTCATGATGACGAAGAGAATCCAGCCTGCTGCTACCTTGTACTTACCGCAGAAACTGGTGATGCTGGAATAGTCGAGGTTGTGTCCCTTGACGAATGGGATGGTGGTCTTCAGCGATTTTCTTGCTTCCGTACGATGCTTTACCACCGTTTCCTGTCCCTGTTGCTCAATGGCGAGGTTCTCGTTCATCTTTACATCAGGTGAAGACCAGAGTACCAGTCCCACGATCAGGCCGATGCCAATCTGTCCTATAATCTTATATTTGCCCTTCAATCCCTCCTTGTCGCGCTTGAATATCTTGATGAAGTCGTCCATTCCACCGAGAAAGCCGAGCCATACGGTGGTGATGATCATCAGAATCAGATAGATGTTGCGCAAACGTCCGAGTAACAGTACCGGTACGAGGATAGCCAGGATGATGATGACACCACCCATAGAAGGAACGCCAATCTTCTTGACACCAAACGGGTCGATGCTGGCATCGCGCTGTGTCTCTGTAATTTGCTTGCTCTTGAGATACTTGATGAATTTCTCGCCGAACCAGGCAGAGATTACCAATGATAAAATCAGCGCAAGCAGGGCACGGAATGAGATGTAGCCCCACATGTGAGAACCTGAGATGCCCCACTGCTCCAGAAATCTAAAGAGATAGTATAACATTTTTCTTTCTTTTCTTGATTGCTTTTACTTCTGTGAAATTCCGAAGATGTCGCGAATCACCTCCTTATCGTCAAAGTGGTGCTTTACGCCCTTGATCTCCTGGTAATCTTCGTGTCCCTTACCAGCTACGAGAATCACGTCGCCCTTCTTTGCCAGCATGCAGGCTGTGCGGATGGCTTCCTTGCGGTCTACGATGCTGATTACCTTCTTCATTTGCTGGGCATTGAGTCCGGCAAGCATGTCGTTGATGATGTCCTGTGGCTCTTCGAAACGTGGGTTGTCGCTGGTGATGATTACCTTATCGCTCTGCTTTACAGCCTCCTGTGCCATCAATGGGCGCTTGCCCTTGTCACGGTTGCCACCGGCACCGCAAACGGTGATGACTTCTCCGCCCTTGCCTTCGAGCACTTCGTGGATGGCGTTCAATACGTTCTCCAGTGCATCTGGTGTATGGGCATAGTCAACAATGGCGGTATAACCTTCTGGTGACTGGATTGGTTCCAGTCTTCCGCTTACGCTGTGAAGGGTACTCATCACTACGAGTACATCCTCTGGCTTCTTGCCGAGCATAATGGCTGCACCATATACGGCGAGCAGGTTGCTCACGTTGAACTTACCGATGAACTGTACGCCCACTTCTCTGCCGTCAATCTCCAGATACATGCCGCCGAAGTGACACTCCAGGATCCTGGCTCTGAAGTCTGCCATGCTGCGGGTAGAGTAGGTTTTCACGGTAGCCTTGGTGTTCTGTACCATAATCATGCCGTTCTTGTCGTCGGCATTGGTAATGGCAAAGGCTGTCTTAGGCAGTCCGTCGAAGAAAGCCTTCTTGGCGTTACGGTAGTTCTCGAATGTCTTGTGGTAATCGAGGTGGTCGCGGGTCAGGTTGGTGAACAAGCCTCCGGCAAACTGCAGACCTCCGATACGCTTCTGTGCGATGGCGTGAGAAGAGCACTCCATGAAGGCATACTCGCAGCCAGCCTCTACCATCTTGCCCAGGAGCATGTTCAGTTCGATAGGGTCTGGGGTGGTATGGTCGGCAGGGATAGCCTCGTCCTCAATGTAGTTGCAGACGGTAGAGAGCAAGCCACACTTATGGCCGAACTTGCGGAACATATTATATAATAAGGTGGCAATGGTGGTCTTACCATTGGTACCTGTTACGCCTACCAGTTTGAGCTTTCTTGAAGGGTCGCCGTAGAAGAGGGTTGCTACCTTGCCGACAGCATCCTCGGTCGAAGCGACCTGAATGTAAGTTACGCCCTCAACTTTCTCTTCAGGCATGTCTTCGCACAAAACCGACTTTGCGCCCAGTTCCAATGCCTTTGGAATAAACTTGTGACCGTCAACCTGCGTTCCCTTCATGGCAACGAAGAGATGACCTTCCTTAATCTTGCGAGAGTCGATGTTTACTCCCGTAACCTCTACATCAGCATCGCCGATTATCTGAACCGGCTCGATGTTTTTGAGTAATTCTTGTAACTTCATATCCTGTTTCTGTTTTATATTCTATATATTTCTTTATCTGCACCTTATTATATATAGGGTTTCAGATAACTGTTTCTGAGTTTTATTCGAGCACAATGCTGCATACGGCACCTTTCTTGATGACCGTTCCCGGCACCAGACTCTGCTTTACTACCTTTCCTCTACCTATAATCTGGGTCTTGATGCCCCGGCTCTCCATATTGTAGATAGCGTCTCGGGCTCCCATTCCGGTAATGTCGGGTACGATCGTCTTGCCGTATTGCTTCTCCCTGATGAGCTTGATGCTGTGGTTACCCACGCGCTCTGCCTTGCCCCAGATAGGGTTGCCGTCGGCATAGCTGCCACTCCAGTTGGCATTGGTCTTGATGCCGAGGTGGCTGAGCACATAGTTGGCAGCAAGGATATTGCCTGCCTTTACGTCAGGAACGAAGACGGATGCTGAGTCGCGGGCGTCCTTTACGTCAACTTTCAGACTCTGCGCCATGATGCCTTCTGAAATCTGATGGAAGACCTTACCGCACATCGTACCGCCCGAAGCAGGCAAACCGGATTTCTGTATGCAGACGATACAGCTGTAGCGTGGCGCATCGGCAGGGAAGTAGCCTGCGAAACTGATGAGATAGCTGGTTCCGCCACTCTTATATCCACCGGCACCTTTTGAAATCTGGGCTGTACCGGTCTTTCCTGCCACTTTGAAGTTAGGCGAACCGGCTTTCTTTCCCAGTCCCACGCTTACCACCTGTTCCAGGATGGTTTGCAGCTCCTTGATGCTCTTCTCCTTGGCTATCTGCTGGCGCATCACTTCAGGAGGAAATTCCATGATGGTTTCTCCGTTCTTCATTACCTTGCTCACGAATCTTGGTCGCATCATCTTGCCGTTGTTGGCGATGGTGTTGTAGAAGGTGAGGGTAGAGATAGGCGGTATCTGGGTCTCATATCCGATACTCATCCATGGCAAACTGGTCTTTGCCCAGTTGTCATATTGTCCGTTCTTGTTTCTGTGCGGCATGCGGATTCTGGCTGGTGTTGCTCCCGCCAGTGGAATCTTCAGGTCGTCGTGCAGACCGGTACGGTAGATACCCTTTACGAATTTCTCCGGGTTGTTGCGGTAATGGTCGTCTATGATGCGGCTCACACCGATGTTCGAACTGTACCACAGAGTCTGTGCGAGGGTCAGCATTCCGTATCCGCCTTTTCGCCAGTTGTGGTCTTTCATTTCTCTGCCGTACATCGGCCATATACCGCCACCGGTTTCTACGTGATAGGTCGTGTCTACCACTCCGTCGTCTAGCGCTACGAGGATAGAGGCTGGCTTGAACACCGAACCTGGCTCCAGAAGGTCGCTCACGGCATGGTTGTGGATTTCTCTGTATTCGCCGTCTAAACATTTCTCCATGTTTACGATGGCCTTGATGTCGCCCGTAGGTACATCCATCACGATGGCTACACCCACATTGGCGTTGATTTCCTTCAGCTCGTCGATGAGTGAGCGTTCGGCAAGGTCTTGTATGCTCACATCGATGGTGGTCACGATATCGGCTCCGTCAATAGGAGGGGTATCGGTAATGTCGAGGAACTTGTTGCGAACCTTGCGGCGATGCACGATACCGTTGGTGCTTGCTCGCAGGATGGAGTCGTAACTCAGCTCCAGACCGAAGCGGGCGGTATCCTTGGCGCCATACATGGCTCCGATGGTACGGCCTGCCAGCGAACCGTAAGTTCTGGTTCGGGCATTATATTCTTCCCAGTGGAAACCGCTCTGGTAGGGTTTCAGGCGGAATACAGGGATGTTCTTTATCTCGGTGAAGGTGTTATAGTCTACACGCTTCGGATAAACCGGCCAGTGGCGGCTCATCTTGGCGCGACCTTCGGTGAGGTGCTTCTTGAAATCAGACTCGCTCAGATTCGGGAATATCTGGTGCAGGCAAAGATAGATGGAGTCTTGCTTGGCATCCCACAGCGAGTCGTTTTCTGCATCTTTCAGCGCCTTGAAGTCCATGAAAACCTTAAACTCCGGCAGCGAACTTGCCATCAGCTGTCCTGTGCAGCTCAAGATGTTACCTCGGTTTGGCTTTACGGTCACGGAATCCTTCTTCTGCCGTTCTGCCACCTTCATCCAGTAATCATGCTTGGCGGTCATGATGTAGAGCGCTTTACCCACTACGGCTATGGCGAAAATCGTCATGATGATGGCGATGGCGCTGTAGCGAGGCATTACTTTCTTGTGATCAAATTTGCTGCTCATTCTTCGGGTACGTTTATGATGTATGGAGGTTGGGTGGCGATGTGCAGCACGCTGTCTTTGTTGTTCTTCAGCATGTCGAGCACATTACTTTCACGACTCTTCTCTGTTATCTGGCTGCTTGTAGACAGCGCTTTGTATTTGGTGTCTTGCAGTTCTTTCTGCAGTTTGTCCAACTCGATGATATCGTTCTGGATATTGTATCGGTTGGATATGTAGATAATGACAAAAAACACGATGAGGATAACGAGCCATATCTGCCGGCGCATGATTTGTGCGGTAAGAATGTCTCCACCCAGAATCTTTCGCAGCGTAAAGCTCGATGATTCTGAAGCCTCTTCCTCAATGGCTTGCTTGGCAATCACTTCCTTGAGCGAAGCCTGTGGAGCCTCTTGCTGCTGTGGCTCCTGCTGCGGAGTTTCCTGCTTCGGCGGTTCCTGTGATGCCTGTGCCTTTTCTTCGGCTATAGGCTTCTCACTGATGTTTATGTCTTTATCGTTTATCATTTCTTTTCTGCTATTCTTAGTTTGGCGCTTCTGCTCCTAGGGTTCCTTTCCTGCTCGTCGGCATCGGGAACGATTACCTTGTTGTTCACGAGTTTGAAAGGGGTTTCTATTCTTCCGAAGAAGTCCTGCTCTATCTTGCCTTCTGCATTGCCCGCTTTCATCATGTTCTTTACGATTCTGTCTTCCAGCGAGTGATAGGTGATGACGCTGAGTCGGCCTCCCGGTTTCAGAAGTTCCGTGGCTGAGCGGAGCATCTCTTTCAGGGCGTCCATCTCGTGGTTCACTTCTATGCGCAGCGCCTGGAAGAGTTTTGCCATGTCTTTCTTCTCGCGTTCCCGCTTGAAGAGGGGCTCTACGGCTGCCATGAAGTCTTTGGTGGTAAGGATGGGCTTCTCGGTTCTTGCCTTGACGAGTGCCGAGGCGATGCGGCGCGAGTTCTTCAGCTCACCGTATAGGTAGAAGATGTCGGCAAGGGCACCTTCGTCATATTCGTTTACGATGTCGGCAGCAGTCTTGCCTGCACGCTTGTTCATGCGCATGTCGAGTGGGGAGTCGAAACGGAAGGAGAAACCGCGGGTCTCGTCATCGAAGTGGTGGCTCGATACGCCCAGGTCGGCTAACAGTCCGTCGAGTCCGTCTACCCCGTAGTAGCGCATCCAGTTTTTCAGGAATCTGAAGTTGGAGCATACGAAGGTGAAGTTCTCGTTTGCCACCACGTTGCGCTCTGCATCGGCATCCTGGTCGAAACTGTACAGGTGCGCTCCCTCAGTCAGGCGCGACAGAATCTCTCTGGAATGTCCGCCACCACCGAAGGTTACGTCTACATAGATGCCTCCTGGCTGTATGTTCAACCCGTCAACGCTCTCCTTGAGGAGCACCGGTACGTGATATGTTTCTGCTGTCTTTATCATATATCTTTTTGCTGTCTTATCGCGTTATAATATTGCGTGCGTACTTATTAATGTATAAATTTGGGTTCAAAGGTACATAAAAATCTCCATATAGCCTTACATTTTCCCACAAAATTTATAAAACTTAATGAAAAAGTTGTTTTTGGTCAACTTCACCTTCCAGTTTCGGACATCGCCTTTTTGGTCTCATCAAGTGTGAAGTTTTTGTAAAAATACGTACAAAATGGGCTCGATTTGTCGTGATAGTTTTAAAAAACTAATAAATTTTCGCTTTTTTGCTATTTTTTTGGAAAAAATGGCACGTATTTGAAAAAGTTGAGTTACTTTTGCACTAACTTATATAAGTTTTAGCAAACATGAGTGAATCAATAGAGAAAACGATAGACATAGATAAGATTCTTAAGAGCAAGATGGGAAGCAAGGTGAAATTCGTACCGCGCTTCCTGGTTTCCTGGCTCAAGAAGATTATTCACGAGGACGAGGTGAACAGGTTCTTGTGGGAGAGCCGTGGCCTTTCGGGTACTGAATGGCTCACCGAATGTGTGCGCTATCTGAAGATGGATGTTGAAATCGTAGGCTTGGAAAACCTGCCTGACAAGAACGACGGCAAACTCTATACCTTTGTTTCCAATCATCCTCTGGGCGGACAGGACGGTGTATGTCTCGGTTCCATCATCGGCAAGCACTATGATGGCAAGTTCCGCTATCTGGTGAATGATCTTCTGCTCAACTTGCCGGGTTTGAAACCTGTAAGTATCGGCATCAACAAGACGGGTCGCCAGAGTCGCGATTTCCCACGGATGGTGGAGGCGGGCTTCAAGAGTGACAACCACATGCTGATGTTTCCGGCAGGCTTGAACAGCCGCAAGCGCAAGGATGGAACCATCCACGACCTGCCTTGGAAGAAGACGTTTATCTCTAAGAGTATAGAATATCAGCGCGATGTGGCCTATCCATTTCGGAGGGCGCAACTCTGAACGTTTCTACCGCATCGCCCGATTTAGCGACAAGTATCTGCCGTTTAATCTCGCCATGCTGTTCCTGGTTGACGAGATGTACAGGAATGTGGGCAAGCATTTCCGCATCTCCATCGGCAAACCGATTCCTTGGCAGACTTTTGATAAGAGCAAGTCGGCTACCGAGTGGGCGCAGTATGTTGAAGACAGGGTTTATGAACTTTAATGGTTTGCAAAACCCGGGAACATTGTTTTATATTAACGAAATCGTAGAATCATAGCATAGAAAGAGTAATATGGAAGAAGAAATCATCCAACCGATTGACCGTGAGCTCCTGAAGAGCGAGCTTACACCCGACAAGCAACTGAGAATGACCAATAAGAGCCATAACGAGATTTACATCGTTACGGCAAATGATTCGCCTAATGTGCTGAAAGAGATTGGTCGACTTCGTGAAATCGCTTTCCGCGAAGCGGGAGGCGGAACGGGCAAATCTATGGATCTTGATGAGTTCGACTTTGGTGACAACTGTTACAAGCAGCTGATAGTCTGGAATCCTGAAGCCGATGAGATTATCGGCGGTTACCGTTATCTCCTGGGTAGGGACTGGCAGCTCGATGAGAAGGGACAGCCTAAGCTGGCAACCAGCCACATGTTCCATTTCTCCGACAAGTTCCTCAAGGAGTATATGCCTTATACCGTAGAGTTGGGCCGTTCCTTCGTTTCGCTCGAATATCAGAATGTGCGTACCAACACCAAGAGCATCTTTGCTCTCGACAATCTCTGGGATGGTTTGGGCGCTTTGACGGTTCTCTATCCGGAAGTAAAATATTTCTTCGGCAAGATGACGATGTATCCGTCTTACATCCGTCGTGGCCGCGACATGATTCTCTATTTCCTCAAGAAGCATTTCGATGACAAGGAGAACCTCGTACTCCCGATGAAACCGCTGAAATTGGATACTCCAGAGAGTGATTTGGCTGCCATCTTTACAGAAGATGACTTCAAGGCAGACTATCGCATCCTGAACCGTGAAGTTCGCAAGTTGGGTTATAATATTCCTCCTCTTGTTAATGCCTACATGAGTCTGAGTCCTACGATGAAGCTTTTCGGTACCGCCATCAACTATGGTTTTGGTGATGTGGAGGAGACCGGTATCCTCATCGCCATCGATGAGATTCTCGAAGAGAAGCGAGTTCGCCACATCAACAGTTTTATTGAGGAACATCCTGAGGCTCTGAAGATTACGAGCGGGAGCCAATAATTTGATTTATAAGGAAAAAGGTATTTAATTCAAGTTTCGCATGTAAGCTTCACACGCCCCAGGCATCAGAACACTATCATGTCCCCACACGCCCTGAAAGGGCAGAAGCTCCTAGCCCAGGGCGTATGGGGCAAAACAACTTGGGTTAAATAGTCTTAATGAATCTCGGAAAAGGCAGCGGAATTTTGGTTTTATGTGTCGAAAAGTGTATCTTTGCGCAGGTTTTATGTGTCAGAAAGTGTAATGATAGCATGGTTTCATGTGTCGAAAAGTGTATCGTTCTGGCATTTTTATGTGTCTAAAAGTGTAAAGATATGAAGAGAAAGGTATATGAACAGCTTCTGGAATGGAAGAGTCAGGAGCACCACAAGCCATTGATTCTTAATGGTGTACGACAATGTGGAAAGACTTATGTCCTTAAGGAATTCGGTAGGCAGGAATTTGATAGTCTGGCTTACGTAAGTTGCGATAGGAATGTAAACCTGCAAGCTATCTATTCGGGTGATTTTGATGTCGCCAGAATCATTCAGGGCTTAAGTGCTTTGACTGGGGTAGATATTATTCCAGGCAAAACTCTTATTTTTCTGGATGAAGTGCAGGCATTCCCGCAGGCTTTAGAGGCTTTGAAATATTTCTGTGAAGATGCCCCGGAATATCATATTGTAGTAGCTGGTTCTCTGCTGGGAGTCGCTTTACATGCAGGAGTTTCCTTTCCTGTAGGCAAGGTGCAGACTTTGCGTCTCTTTCCGATGGATTTCGAGGAATTCCTCATGGCGATGGGCGAGGAGCAGTTGCTGAAGCTGATGCACAGCCATGATTATGAACTGATGAATGCTTTTCACGAAAAACTGAAGGACTTGCTGCGACAATATTATTATGTAGGTGGCATGCCCGAAGTGGTAAAGGCTTTTGCTGAAAATAAGTTACTCAATCAGGTGCGCAGCTTGCAGAACGAGATTCTTTCCAACTATGCCAGTGATTTCTCCAAGCATGCTCCATCACAGGAAGTGCCCCGAATTGATATGGTTTGGCAATCCATTCTGGAGCAGTTGTCGAAGGAGAACAAAAAGTTTGTCTATGGCGTATTGAAGAAGGGCGGTAGGGCCAAGGAATTTGAACTTGCCATCCAGTGGCTGGTGGATGCTGGACTGGTGTATAAGATAACAAAGGTATCGAAGCCAGAGTTGCCTCTGAAGTTTTATGAAGATTTATCAGCGTTTAAGCTCTATTTATGCGATTGCGGGTTGATGGGCGCCATGGCTGATACGTCTGCCAAGGAGGTTCTTTTGGGTGATGCGGTATTTACTGAATATAAAGGAGCTTTTACGGAACAGTATGTGTTGCAGCAGTTGCTTGCATCCGGATTGCAGCATATTTATTATTACAGTTCCGATACTTCTCGTATGGAAATGGATTTTCTGATTCAGCGTGATGGTGTCTTATTGCCTATTGAGGTAAAAGGGGGTACAAGCGTCAAGGCAACCTCCCTTCATCATTATCTGCTGGAGCATCCGGATATTTCAGCCATCCGTTATTCTATGTTGCCTTATCGTCAGCAGGCTAATATCACCAACATGCCGTTATACGGGGTGTTTTTAAAATAAGAAGAAAAAAATAACACGGACAAATCAAATTGTCCGTGTTATTTTTTTAGTTTAAGATCTGTTTTATCCCTTACATTTTCCCTTATACAATAGGCAGACTGATTCCGTTGATCTTCTGATAGATGTCGAGCGCATAGATGTCGGTCATGCCGCTGATATAATCAATTACCGCCATGATGCGCTCCTCCAGATTCTCGTTCTCTATATCATACTGGCTGCTTACCCGGCGCAAGAGCTGCTTGGAGTAGAAACGCGATGGGTTGACGGCTGCCTCTATGAAAACCTCCATCAGAGTTGCCATGATTTTATAACCCGACAGTTCTATGTCGAGCACCGGCTTGCTTTGGTAAATCTTAGAGTAGGAGATCTTCTCACATTCCTTGTATGCCTTTTTCTGGCGCTCGGAAATGTGGTCGATGAGACTGCCCTCGAAAGTTCCGGCAAGGATTTCTTCCTCGTGCGCCAGGAAGGCTGCCACACATTCGTTCTCCAGTTTGCCGATGACGCTGGCTCTCATGTAAACCACTTTCTCGTTTTCGTCAGTCATTTCTTCGTCGATGATGCGCTGGCGTATCTTCTGCTGGATATCCCCATCGAAGAAACTCAGCAGCAAGTGCTCCGTCTCGGCAAAGGAAAGAATCTTGAGCTTATGGGAGTCTTCGATGTCCATGATTTCGTAGCAGATATCGTCAGCAGCTTCTACCATATATACAAGTGGATGGCGGGCGTATTTGAGAGGCTCACCCGGTGCAGATTTGCAAAAAATGCCCAATTCATCGGCAATTTTCCTGTAAGACTCCGCTTCGGAAGCAAAGAAACCGAATTTGCCGTGGTTGCCGGCAAGACTGCTTGCAAACGGGTATTTTACGATGGAAGCAAGCATGGAATAGGTCATCACGAAGCCTCCCTGACGGCGCCCCTTGAACCGGTGGGTCAGGATTCTGAAGGCATTTGCGTTGCCTTCGAAATGCGTAATATCATCCCAAAACTCCGATGAAACCATTGGTTTTATTTTCTGACCCGGTCCTTCTGAGAAGAAAGTCTGGATGGCTTTCTCGCCGGAATGACCGAAAGGCGGATTGCCCAAATCATGTGCCAGACAGGCTGCACTTACGATGGTACCTATCTCCTCAACGAGCGTATCCTTCAGTTCAGGCCGCTTCTGGATGACACGTCGGGAAATGTCGTTACCTATCGACATGCCCACACTCGCCACCTCCAGACTGTGGGTGAGGCGGTTGTGAACGAAGATGCTGCCCGGCAAAGGGAAAACCTGCGTCTTGTTCTGCAGGCGGCGAAATGCCGATGAAAAGATAAGACGGTCGTAATCGCGCTTGAATTCAGAGCGATCATCATGGCGCTCGGCATGCTTATGCTCCTGTCCGAAACGCTTGTTGGATATCAGTTGTTTCCATTCCATATTATTGTATTACTTGATTCTGTAGCGCAAAAATACACTAAAGTAAGCACAAATCAAAATAAAATATGATAAATTACATGTTTTTATCCTCAAAAATTCATTTATTCCATCAAAATTGCTTATTTTTGCAGATTATTAAACTCAGACACAGATAAAAAAGAAAAAGTCATGATAAAAGTACAGATTATCAACAAGGGGCATCAGCCTCTACCTGCGTTTGCCACACCTCAGAGTGCCGGCATGGATTTGCGTGCAAACATCGATGAGGCAATCGTGCTTCATCCTATGGAGCGGCGACTGGTGCCAACCGGTCTTTATATGGCTTTGCCTGCAGGTTATGAAGCGCAGATCCGTCCTCGCAGCGGTCTGGCTTTGAAGCATGGCATTACTGTACTGAATACGCCGGGAACCATCGATGCCGATTATCGCGGTGAAATCATGGTTCTGCTCATCAATTTCTCTACAGAGGATTTCGTTATCAACGATGGCGAACGTATAGCCCAGATGGTGCTGGCCAAGCACGAACAATGCGATTTCATCGAGGTTAATGAGCTCGATGAAACCGAACGTGGAGCCGGCGGATACGGTCATACGGGTGTAAAATAACAGATTATTAAAGATAGAATAGAAAGGATTAGAATCGTGAAGATGAATCTTAGAAATATCAGTTGGGCAATGGGGCTGGTCTTGCTGGGTTCGGTAGCCATGCCGTCGCTTGCCCGTAAGAAGAAGGTGCAGCCGGTTCAGAAGCCGGCGGTTCAGGAGGATCATCTCTCTCCGAACGACCGCCAGCGCTACAACTATTTCTTCCTAGAGGGAGCGCGCCAGCAGGCTGCCGGCAATTATTCGGCAGCTTTCGACCTCTTTGAGCATGCCCGGAAGATTGACCCGAAGGCGGCTGAAACCTATTTCTATGAGTCGCTTTTCTATTCTCAGCTCAAGCAGGATTCCCTGGCACTTGCCTATATGCAGAAGGCAATAGAACTGAATCCGGAAAACCAGACCTATGCAGAGCAGTTGGGCAGATATTATATAGGTAGCCAGAAATACGATCTTGCCATCAATGCCTATGAGGATCTGTATGCCAAAAACCACGGTAATACCGATGCCCTCCGCATCCTGGTTCAGCTTTATTCCCAGAATAAGGATTATAAATCAGTACTCAAAACCATTTCGCGTCTTGAGGTGGAAGAAGGTGAAAGCGAACAGTTCACCCTCTCTAAAATGAGAGTTTATGAACTGATGAACGACAAGAAGGCTGCCTATCAGGAACTGAAGTCGCTGGTAGACCAGCATCCGCTGGATATGCAGTACAAGACAATGCTGGGCAACTGGCTCGTACAGCACGACCGCCAGAAGGAAGCTTACAAGTGCTTTACCGATGTGCTGAAGGAAGAGCCTGACAATTCCTATGCCCAGATGTCGCTTTACGACTATTATAATGCCACCCATCAGGAGCAGCTTGCCGAGCAGATGCTCGATAAGATATTGATGAGTCCGAAATCGGATCTGGAAACCAAGGTGATGATGTACCGCTCTTTCATTCAGAAGAACGAGAGCGAAGGGGGCGATTCTACCAAGGTGATTGCGCTGTTTGACAAGGCGCTCAACGTGGCTCATCCGTCAGCCGAAGTGGCAGAGATGAGAGCTGCTTATATGAGTTTGAAGAAGATGCCGGCCGACTCTGTTTGCCGTGCCTTCGAAAAGGTGCTTACCATAGCTCCGGATAACGTGAATGCCAGAATGCAACTCGTACAGATGCTCTGGAACGAGAAGAAATATGACCTGGTTTCCCAGCAATGTAAGGCGGCTCAGGAGTATAATCCCGAAGAAATGGTGTTCTATTACTTCGGTGGAATGGCGTATTATCAGAAAGATAAGGAAGACGAGGCGCTCCATGAGTTCCGTCTCGGATTGGCGCAGGTGAATGCACAGTCGCCGGCTAACCTGGTTTCTGACCTCTATGCCGTAACCGGCGATATCCTTCATAAGAAAGGTGAAGAGCAGGAAGCCTTTGCGGCTTACGACTCCTGCCTGCAATGGAAAGATGACAACGTGATGGCGCTGAACAACTATGCCTACTATCTGAGCGAGAAGGGCGTTGACCTGCATAAGGCTGAGTCGATGAGCTACAAGACCATCAAGGCAGAGCCGAACAACGGTACTTATCTGGATACCTATGCTTGGATTCTCTTTATGGAAGAACGCTATGCTGATGCCAAGACCTATATAGATCAGGCACTCAAAAACCGCGATTCCACCGCAGATAACAGTACGGTTCTGGAACATGCCGGCGATATCTATTATATGAACGGTATGGCCGATGAATCCGTAGATTTCTGGAAGAAAGCCTATACCGGCGAGAACCAGACTGAGGTGCTGGCATGGAAGATTAAGAACAGACAATATATTACCGAAGAAGAACTGAAGAAGCGTAATGCGCCAAAGCAGAAACCTACCGCTACGAAGAAGTCAGTTAGAAAAGGTAAGAAGAAATAAACGGAAAGTAGAAAAATCAAGAAAGATGAAATATATAATGAAGAAGAATAAGATGATGCTGCTTGCCGCAGCCTGCAGCATCCTGCTCCTCGGTTCTTGCGGAACCAGCAAGAATGTACAGGGCTCTGGCTCATCATCAGCCAGTCATCAGAAAGAGAATGCCACCAAGGGTTCAGACTCTCGTCAGAGTGAGACGCTCAAGAAGTTGGCTTTCGTACAGAAGGTTTCAGACAATCAGGTGTATACCAAGAATATTGTAGGCAACATGTCGTTTACTCTCCAGGCTGGTGATAAGGATATTACCGTGCCGGGCAAACTGAGCATGCGTAAGGATGAAATCATCCGCATCCAGCTCTTTATTCCTATCTTAGGTACAGAGGTGGGCCGTCTGGAGTTTACTCCCGACCATGTACTTATCATCGACCGTCTGCACAAGGAATATATCAAGGCAGATTATACCCAGGTAGACTTCCTCAAGAAGCAGGGCATCTCCTTCTATTCTCTGCAGGCTCTCTTCTGGAACCAGCTGCTCCTGCCGGGCGAAAGGACCGTGAAGGAATCAGACCTGAAGAAGTTTGATGCCAGACTGGATGTGGCAGGAGATGCTGTGCCGGTTAGTTTCAAGAACGGCAATATGACCTATGCCTGGACAGCCAACCGCACTACCGGCCGTATCACAGCAGCAGATGTTGTCTATAAGAGTGCGCAGAACGGCACCTCCAATCTCCACGTCGACTACGGCAACTTCAAGAGTGTAGGCGTCAAGATGTTCCCTGCCTCCCTGAATCTGTCGATGACCACTACTGCTACCAGGAAAAAGCAGGAGGCTAAGATCAATCTGGAATTGAATCAGGTGAAGACCGACAGCAAATGGAGCACTCAGACCGAGATTTCGGGCAAATACAAGCAGATTTCTCCAACTGATGTGCTCAGCAAGATATTGAGTATGTAAATACTCATCAAGAGTTTGAAATTATAGAACATGGGTTTTTAATATAAGAAATGAAGCGAATCTTATTATTCATCATGGCAATCACCTTCTCGCTCGCACCTTTTGCGCAGAACCATACTGCCCAGAAGAAGCCGGTGAGGAAGACTGCCGTAACTGCGAAAAAGAAGGCTGCTACTCCTGCCAGAAAGAAGAACAGCAGAAGGCATGTGTCCAGAAAAACATCCAAATCAGCTGCGTCAACCAGAGCAGAACGCAAGGCGGCAACCTATAGTAATGCCTCTATCCGAGGTTTGCAGGGACAGCGCGCTTCTATCCGGAAGAAGATCAGAGAACAGGAGCAGGCTTTGCAGAGAAATAAGGCGGATGTGAAGAAACGTCTTGAAGACCTGATGGCGCTGAACGGAGAAATAGACCAGCGTCAGAAGAAGATTGACGGTATCCAGAAGGATATCCATCATATTGACGGCAATATCGGCATTCTGCAGGCACAGTTGAAAACGCTTCAGCAACAGTTGCAGGACCGTAAGAACAAGTATATCCGTTCCATGCGCTATATGAGCCGTCATCATACGGTTCAGGACAAGCTGATGTTCATCTTCAGTGCCAAGAATCTGACACAGATGTATCGCCGCCTTTCCTTCATCCGCCAGTATTCTTCCTATCAGAAGGTGCAGGGCGAGGCTGTAAAGGCTAAGCAGAAGCAGGTGAACGAGAAGCACCAGCAGTTGCAGCATGTAAAGGGACATAAGAACACCTTATTATATAAGGGTAAGCAGGAGAAGACGGCATTGGAAGGTAAGCAGACCCAGCAGCAGGAAATGGTGCAGGGACTGCAGAAACAGCAGAAGACCATTCAGGCTGTGATTGCCGACCAGCGTCAGAAAGATGCGGCAATCAATGCACAGATTGACCGTCTGATTGCTCGGGAAGTTGCCAAGGCGAGAGCCCGTGCTGCTGCCGAGGCTAAGCGAAAGGCTGCTGCCGCTGCTGCCGCCAAGAAGCGTGCCGAGGAACTGGCTCGCAAGAAAGCTGCTGCCGAGGCTGCTGCCAGGGAGAATGCCCGTCGTATAGCCGAAGCCAAGGCGCGTGAGGCTGCTGCCGAAGCTGCCCGCAGAAAGGCTGCCGAAGAAGCAAGACTGGCTGCCGAGGCTGCAAGAAAGGCTCAGGAGGAGGCTGCTGCCCAGGCTGAGGCTAAGGCGAAGGCAAAAGCGCAGGCTAGGGCGCGTGCTGCTGCCGAGGCTGCCAAGCGTGCCGCCGCAGAACAGGCTGCCCGTGAGGCTGCTGCCGAACAGGCTGCAAGAAAGGCGGAGGCTGAAAGACGGGCTGCCGAGTTGAAGGCGAAGATGGATGCGGAACGCAGTACCCGTGAGATTGCCGCTGCCAGGAAGGAGGCACAGGAGGCTTCTACCTTGAGTTCGGTAGACCGCATGCTGAGCGGTGGATTCGAGGCTAACCGTGGCCGATTGCCGATGCCTATCAGCGGCAGTTACCGTGTGGTGAGTCATTTCGGTCAGTATCATGTAGAAGGTTTGAAGGGTGTAACGCTCGACAATAAGGGTATCAATATCCAGGGCAAGCCGGGTTGTGTGGCTCGCAGCATCTACGATGGTGAGGTGAGTGCCGTCTTCGGTTATGGTGGCATGTGGAACGTGCTGGTCCGTCATGGTGCCTACATCTCTGTTTACTGTAATCTGAAATCGGTCAGCGTTCATAAAGGTCAGAAGGTAAGTACCCGTCAGGCTTTGGGTAGTGTTGGCTCTGATAACATCCTCCAGTTCCAGCTTCGCAAGGAGACTGCCAAACTCAATCCGGAGGCTTGGCTGAGCAGATAATGTATGAATGAGCCGATAATGTATGAATAGTTGCCCCACACGCCCTGAAAGGGCAGAAGCTCCTAGCCCAGGGCAGCGCCCTGGGCTAGGAGCTTTTGCCCTTTACCTTTCCCTTCGGCCGGTGACCGTTGGTTCAGGGCATCTTGCTGCCATTATCTGGACTTATGACACACCCTTTTTTCTTTATGCCCCTGGCTCGCCCAGGTATTCGAAGATAGTGGATACCTGGCGGGGAGGGAAATACTGGCTATGCTCCTGGTAGCCTAAACGTTGCAGCTCGTTCCAGAGGGGCTCGCAACGCTTAATCCATCCCATGATATGACGGCGCGCTGTTGCCCCGTCGGTTGTGTCGGGAAAGTAGAGCAGACCCAGCTCGGTCTTGCTGTACATACGTTGGGGATAATTCATAAGCTTTATATTTTTTACAATCCTTCTACACCATGATCCTTAAAGAAACCTATCATCGCTGTGGTCATATAGCCACCCATGTTCATCTTCTTGTTCGAACGCCTGCAGTTGGCTATGTAATAATCCTTTCGCATGAAGAAGTCCTCCAGGTCGCCAATCATATCTAACCTGAGATAGCCGCTCAGCTGGTCAGCCTTCTTCTCGCTCACATCATAATTGTATTGCAGCCGGAGTTTCAGTTTGCTCCGCTGTCCTCTCAGTTCGCTGCTCACTTCTGCACCCTCCGCAGTTTCGCCATAAGTGCGACGGTCGTGCAGGGTAAAGGTGATGTGTTCGGGCAGGTGATGCTTCTCTTTTTTACCCTCCTCCAGAAAGAAAGGCTTATAGGTAAGATACTGGTCGATGATGTGGTTCTGGTAAAGGCGCTTGAGGTCTTTGCAGGCAAAAGTCAGACATTTGTTGTCCAGTGCCGACCAGGTCTTGTAGTAATCTTCCCTGCCATGCATCAGTTGCTGGATATGCGCCGTTTTGCAGATGGTGAATCCCTTTGCACCCCAGCAATTCATGATGATATATAACTTGATGCTCGATGCGCTGCGGCATTGGTTGATGGCATTGAGGTCGATACGGCTGACTCCCTTGTCGAAACTGTAGAAAAACCGTATCACGTTGTTGTCGAAGCGGAATTTTACCATCCAGTTCTTGTGCCGGTCTTGGTATATCTCACTCTTAAACAGGCATGCAAATTTCCGGTATAATGTCTGTTTTTCCAGCTTAAACGGCAGCAGGATGGGCTGGGATTCTATACGCTTGATGGCATCGCGCAATTGCGGATAATGATGAGCACCATAAGGAAACTCCGACAGTTTCATGATGACATCGGTGTGGTCTGCAGCTCTCTGTTCTGCGGTGAAGCCATTAAAAGTCTGTGAAGTTACCTGATAAGGGATAACATAGCCCAAGATGGCTTTCTGGGCATGCTTGATAATCTGCAGAACGATTTTGAGTTCTAGCACAGAATAGTTCTGGTAAGACAATCCCTGTACGCCAAGGATGGCTATCAGTTGTTTCTCTTGTTGGTTTGTCTGAGGGAAGGCCTGCTGCCCGCCCGGATGCTGTTGATTAAATTGTTCCATTGTAGGTTTCTTTTAAAATTGTTAATGGCCTACCGATTGGGGCAAGTCTTGTTGTTGTTTATTGAAAACCGGCATGGAATTGGAGTAAGGATAACCTCGCAAGATTAATGAACAATCACAAAGGAAAGTTTTCCACCATCGCTCTTGCTATCAAAAGACCTTACTTCGCATCCATGCCGATAAATTTTCATCAAATTTATCAGGCATAGAATGCCCTGTAAGGATTACCTTTTGATCACTCACTTTTCAGGGTGGAAAATCCTACTCAATGAGCTATGTTCTAATCCTTAACCGAAAGCATTTCCCGGTGTCCTTCATCGGGAGGAGAATCGCATTCTCCGCGCTTTCATGTTGCAAAAGTAATATTTATTTCAGACTTATGCAAATTTTTGAAGAGAAAAAATGCATTTTAAAAGCTGATTTGTTGAAAAAAAAATCTTTTTCCTCCCGTATTACGTATAGTGTAAAAGATGTAAATGTATATATATAATATACTTGGTATAGTATAGGGAAGAAAAATCTATACCTAACTGTCTGATATTCAGTACCTTGTATTTTTAAGATTCTCCCTGGTAGTCATTCGGGCATATCATAAAACTCATGATTGTCCCTGATGGTACCTGTTATTGTCCCTGATGGTACCCTCAGAAAGGCTAATTCTCCCTGGTAGTCATTGAGCACTCAAATGAGGTAAACAAATAATGTACTTCCGTTTACCAACTGATGTGGCTGAACTGGGTTAAGGATATGGCTGTGTCGGGTTAAGGATTCGACTGCATCGGGTTGCGCAGACGACTGCATCGGGTTAAGGATTCGACTGAACTGGGTTACACAGTCGGCTGTACTCGCTGATTGAGCCACTTGAGTAGTCTGATTGAGCCACTTGAGTAGTCTGATTGAGCCACTTGAGTAGTCTGATTGAGCCACTTGAGTAAGCTGATTGAGCCACTTGAATATTCTGCAGCATACGCTTGCGTGCAAAAGTATGCATTCAAGTTTCGCAAGTAAGCTCCTAGCCCAGGGCGTGTGGGTAATTTCAACCGTACAGGTCGAAAAGTTTTAGAAAAAGTTATCAGATAATATTGGGATAGCAAAATCTTTACTTTTTTACCTTTTTACCTTTAAAAATCCTAGAAAACTCTTGCAGATATGAAAATAAAACAGTAACTTTGCGCTATAGAATTTTAAAACAGATGGTTATGAAGTACTTAGATCCTAAGGCAGATCTTACGTTCAAGAAGATATTCGGCAATCATCCCCAAAGACTGATCAGCCTTCTGAACGCACTCCTGCCACTCAGCGAAGCGGAGCAGATACACGCGATAGAGTATCTGCCAACGGAACTTGTGCCCCAGCTCGAAGGGGGCAAGAACACTATTGTGGATGTACTCTGCACGGATTCACGAGGCCGAAAATTCTGCGTGGAAATGCAGATGGAATGGTCGGACGCTTTCCAGCAGCGAGTACTGTTTAATGCATCCAAGCTCTACGTGAGTCAGGCCAAAAAGGGCGGAAAATACAGCGAGCTCCAACCTGTGTATTCCCTGAATCTGATAAACGACGTCTTCGAGCATGACACTCCAGATTTCATCCACAACTACCGCATCGTGCACGACAAGGACAGCAACAAGGTGATTGAAGGCTTGCATTTTACCTTCATTGAGCTCCCTAAGTTCACTCCACATTCCATTGCCGATAAGCGCATGATGGTCTTGTGGCTCCGTTTCCTGACAGAAATAAATTCAAATACGAAGGAGATTCCTGCCGACCTGCTTAATGATCCGGAGATTGGAAAAGCCGTAGAAGATCTTGAAGTTTCCGGTTTTACTGATGCCGAACTCAGAGCCTATGACAAATTCTGGGATTCAGTAAGTGTCGAAAGAACCCTTCTGGATGACAGATACCAGAAAGGAATGGAAGAAGGTATGGAGAAAGGCATGGAGAAAGGCATGAAGAAAGGTAGAGCAGAAGGCATGGAGCAAGGCATGTCCCAGCGAAGCCTTGAGATTGCCAAGAAGATGCTGGCAAAGGGTATGGATGAAGCAACGGTCATGGATATGACTGGGCTGTCGGCAGAGGAGATGAAGCTGCTGAAAGTGGAGATGTAGATTACGAATGTCTCTTTCAGATGCTGGCTCCATCCAAGAGTTTCCGGTATTTAGCTACAGCATCCGAAATCTCGCTTATTTTGATAAATTCATCGGCTGAATGGGAGCGGGAGGACTCACCCGGACCCAGTTTGAACGAAGGGAAGTGCATCAGAGCCTGGTCGCTGAGGGTAGGACTGCCGAATGGCTTCATGCCCATGGCTACACATTTCCTGATAAGAGGATGCGCCGGGTCGATGCGGGATGACTTCAGACGGAAACTGTGCGCCTTCACCTCGCTCTTCAGGTGCTGGCAGATAAACTTGTAAACCTCCTCGTTGTCATAGAACTCGTTGGTGCGGATATCCACAAGCATCGTACACTTATCCGGAATCACATTGTGCTGGGTTCCGGCATTCACTACGGTAAGCGTCATCTTGGTAGGTCCCAGGAACTCGCTTACCTTCTCAAACTTATAGTCACGAATCCATCGCATATCATCCAATGCCTCGTAGATAGCGTTTACTCCCTCATTGCGGGCAGCATGACCGCTCTTTCCGTGAGCAATCACATCCAGCACCATCAGTCCCTTTTCGGCAACAGCCGGGTTCATGCCGGTAGGTTCACCTACGATGGCAAGGTCGATATGCGGAAGCAAAGGCAGGGCACGGGTAATGCCATCCTTTCCCGAAACCTCTTCTTCGGCAGATGCCAGATAGATGAGATTATACTGCTGAGGCTTTGCGGTCAGCATTCTGAATATCTGGAGGAGCGAACAGAGTCCACCGCCGCAATCGTTGCTGCCCAAGCCGTAAAGTACACCCTCTTCTATATCCGGTGAAAACGGGTTGCGTGTCCATGAAGCCACGGGCTTCACGGTATCGATGTGAGCGTTGAGCAGCAGGGTAGGTCGGCTCTCATCGTAATGAGGGTCGATAATCCAGATGTTGTTCGCCTCACGATGAGGTTCGAAACCATATTTGCGGATGGTCTGCTCCATGATGTCGGCAGCATCCTTCTCGTTTCTGCTTACAGATGGGGTGGCGATAAGCTTTTCAGCAAATCCACGGCATCGCTTACATATTCTTCTTGTGTCATCATAATCTCCCTATTCTTTGATTTTTTTGCAAAGATACGAAAAAAAGAGCAGATAAAGTGGAAAAAATATCTTTTTATTTTGTGTTCTTGACAAATTCTATTATCTTTGCATCAGAATATAAATATAAGCTTATGCAGATTAATAGTCATCTTTCGGTACTGGTACATGATCTCGCCAAGAAATGGGGAGAGAAAACTGCTTTAACTTTCAGAAAGTTTGGCAGCGACCAGTGGCAATCGGTTTCATTCAACCTCTTTTCCTTAAGAGTGAAACAAGTGAGCAATGCCATCCTGAATCTTGGGGCTAAACCTCTTGACAAAATCGCTGTCTTCTCGCAGAACTGTGTGCATTATCTGTACACCGACTTCGGTGCGTATGGTATCAGGGTTACCTCTGTGCCTTTCTATGCCAACAGCAGCGAGCAGCAGATTCAATATATGATTAATGATGCGCAGATTCGCTTTCTCTTTGTTGGCGAACAGGAGCAGTATGACAAGGCTCACCGTATCTTTGCCCTCTGTCCATCTCTGGAACGTATCATCATCTTTGATTCCAGCGTGCGCATCAGTACACACGATCCTGCTGCTCTCTATTTCAAGGACTTTCTGAATCTGGGAGAGAATCTTCCTCGTCAGACGGAGGTAGAGGAACTCTACAAACAGGCAAGTATGGATGATTTGGCTAATATCCTCTATACCAGTGGAACAACCGGAGATAGCAAGGGCGTGATGCTTACCTATAGCCAGTATTATGCTGCTTTGAAGGCAAACAATGAGTGCATTCCTGTTACCGAAAAGGACCGTGTCATTGATTTCCTTCCATTCACCCATATCTTTGAGCGTGGATGGGCATATCTCTGCTTGAGCGAAGGTGCCGAACTCATCATCAATACTTATCCTCATGAAATTCAGGAGAGTATGAGAGAGATGCATCCTACCTGTATGTGTAGTGTGCCACGTTTCTGGGAGAAGGTGTATATCGCCGTAAAGGCAAAGATGGATGATGCAGGTCCTATCCAGAAGAAACTCTTCTACCATGCCTTGGCAGTAGGAAAGAAGCGGAATATAGAATATCTGGCAAACTGCAAGCGCCCTCCTCTGACATTGGAGTTGGAATATAAGATTATCAACAAGACCGTTTTGAGCATGGTTCGCAAGCAGTTGGGCTTGGATAAACCTAATATCTTCCCTACAGCGGGTGCTTATGTAAGTCCGGAAGTAGAGGCATTTGTACATGCCATCGGTATCAATATGGTGGTGGGTTATGGTTTGACCGAGAGTCTTGCCACCGTATCTTGCGATCATTCTGACAAGAAACGCAGTCTGGGTTCTGTGGGGCGCCCTATCTCTTGCATTCAGGTAAAGATAGGTGAGGATAATGAGGTGCTCCTCAAGGGTCCTACCATCACTCCGGGATATTATCATCGTGATACCACCAATGCGAAGGCATTCGACAAGGATGGATTCTTCCATACCGGTGATGCCGGCTACATGAAGGATGGCGAGCTTTATCTCACCGAGCGTATCAAGGACCTGTTCAAGACATCGAATGGTAAGTATATCGCTCCGCAGCAGGTAGAATCGTTGCTCCTGGTAGATAAGTTTATCGATCAGGTGGCTGTGATTGCCGACCAGCGCAAGTTCGTATCAGCCCTCGTCGTTCCAGAGTTCCGTCTCGTGGAGGACTGGGCACGTGAGCATCATATCGCCTTCACCTGCCGTGAAGATTTGTGTGCTAATGAGAAGGTGCAGAAGATGCTGATGGACCGTATCCAGATTCTCCAGCAGCATCTAGCTTATTATGAGCAGATTAAGCGCATTACCCTCCTGGCTCACCACTTCTCTATGGAGTCGGGTGAGTTGACCAATACCTTGAAGATTCGCCGCCCTATCATCAACAAGAACTACAAGGCGGAGATTGACAAGATGTATGAGGAGTAATCATAAAGTTTAAAGTTAAAAGTTAAGAGTTAATGATTACAGCTGACCAGTTGAAGGATGTGATGGACAGAGCTGACGCTCTGCATCACTATCTCAATATAGACCAGAAGAAAGTAGAATTCGAAGAGGAGCAGCTCCGCACCCAGGCTCCTGACTTTTGGGAAGACCCGAAGTATGCTCAGGAGCAGATGAAGAAGGTGAAAGGCATCCAGAAATGGCTCGACGGTTATAAGACTGTACGTCTTTATGCCGATGAACTGCAGCTTGCCTTCGATTTCTATAAAGACGAAATGGTGACTGAGGAAGAGGTGGATGCCGATTATGCCAAGGCGATAAAAGCCATAGAAGACCTGGAGTTGAAGAACATGCTTCGCCAGAAGGAAGACCCGATGGACTGCGTGCTCAAGATTAATTCCGGTGCCGGTGGTACAGAAAGCCAGGACTGGGCACAGATGCTGATGCGTATGTATATGCGCTGGGCTGAGGCTCATGGCTACAAGGTAACCATCACCGATATGCAGGAAGGTGATGAGGCTGGTATCAAGAGCGTGACCATGACCATCGAGGGCGGCGAGTACGCTTATGGCTATCTGAAGAGCGAGAACGGTGTGCATCGACTGGTGCGTGTTTCTCCTTTCAATGCCCAGGGCAAGCGAATGACCAGTTTCGCCAGTGTCTTCGTAACTCCGCTGGTAGATGATACCATCGAGGTATATGTTGATCCAGCCAAGCTCTCCTGGGATACCTTCCGTTCGAGTGGTGCCGGTGGTCAGAATGTGAATAAGGTTGAATCCGGTGTCCGTCTGCGTTATTGGTATACCGACCCTGATACCGGCGAGGAAGAAGAAATCCTCATCGAGAACACCGAGACCCGTGACCAGCCAAAGAACCGTGCCAAAGCCCTGTTGCTCTTGAAGAGCCAACTCTACGACCGCGCCATGAAGAAGCGTCTGGAGGCTAAGGCTAAGATTGAGGCTGGTAAGAAGAAGATAGAGTGGGGAAGCCAGATTAGAAGTTATGTCTTCGACGACCGTCGTGTGAAAGACCACCGTACCAACTATCAGACATCGGATGTAGATGGCGTGATGGACGGCAAGATAGATGATTTCATCAAGGCATACCTGATGGAGTTCCCTACGAATGATGACGAACAACAATAATCATCTAAAAAACATACGACTATGAGTGGAAATAAAGACTTAAGAAGAGCCAAACATGAGGCTTATCAGAAGAAACAGGCTGCAAAAGGCGAGAAAGTAATCAAGTGGATATTCGGTGGCTTGATAGCCCTCGGTATTCTTTTTCTCATCTATGCAGCATCATTAGCATAAGACTATGAGTGGATTAGAAATAGAAAGAAAATTCCTCGTTAAGAAGGGCGACGCTTACAAAAGCGCCGCCTTTTCTTCTAGTCATATCCAGCAGGGATATATTCCTGCCGAGGGGGCTACGGTGCGGGTTCGCACACGGGATGAGAAGGCTTACCTTACTATTAAGGGTAAGTCGGTAAATGGCGGCATGACCCGCTATGAGTTTGAAAAGGAGATAACGATGGACGAGGCGCAGCATCTTCTGCAGCTTTGTCAGGGTGGCGTCATCGATAAGCGTCGCTATCTTGTGAAAAGTGGCAGTCATACCTTCGAGGTAGATGAGTTCTATGGCGATAACGAAGGTCTGGTCATGGCAGAGGTAGAGTTGGCTAGCGAGACCGAAGCCTATGAGAAACCTGATTTCATCGGCATGGAGGTAACAGGCGACAAGAGATTCTACAATTCGCATCTCTTGGGCAATCCTTTCTCGAAGTGGCGTGATACCTTGCCGGCTGAATATCGTTAGAAAATGTATCGAAAAGGTCATTTCTTCGTCCTAAAACGGATTAAATTGCATAAATATTACTAAAATTGTATTTTTGCTTTCAAATAATTCATATATTTCAGAATTATTTTATAATTTTGCACGAAGAAAAATTAAAAAATAAGAAATTAGTAATAGAAAGATAGAAATGACTGATTCAAATAGAGGAAGTTTTGGTAGCAAGATTGGATTGATTCTTGCTACAGCAGGTGGTGGCGCCGTAGGTTTGGGTAACGTATGGCGCTTCCCTTATATGGCTGGTCAGGAAGGTGGCGCAGCCTTTATTCTGGTATACATCGGAAGTGTGCTCCTGTTGGGCATTCCATGTATGATTTCTGAGTTTATCATCGGCCGTCATGGTGCCTCTAATACCGCACGTGCCTATACCAAACTCTCTAATGGTACTGCTTGGAAGTGGGTAGGCTATCTTGAGGTGCTTACCGGTTTCCTGATTACGGGCTATTATGCGGTGGTTTCGGGCTGGTGTCTGCAGTATGTCTATGCCAGCATCATGGGCGAACTGCATGGTGACCCAACCTTTGTGGCGAATTACTTCAAGGAGTTTTCTTCTGATCCTGTGCGTCCGGTTATGTGGACGGTAGCGATATTCCTGATTTGTCATTTCGTGATTATTCATGGTGTGCGCGGCGGTATAGAGAGGGCTTCTAAGGTGATGATGCCTCTCCTGTTCATCCTGCTTTTGATCATTGTGGTAGCAGCTTGTCTGTTGCCGGATGCAGGTAAGGGCGTGGAGTTCCTGTTGAAGCCTGATTTCGGAAAGGTAGACAGAAACGTGTTCCTGAATGCCTTGGGTCAGTCGTTCTATTCTATGAGTATCGGTATGGGCTGTATCTGTACCTATGCCTCTTACTTCAGCCGTCAGACCAATCTCTTTAAGAGTGCTTTGCAGATTTCCATCATCGATTTGCTGGTAGCAGTACTGGCTGGTCTGATGATATTCCCTGCAGCCTTCTCTGTAGGAGTATCACCGGATAGTGGTCCTTCGCTCATCTTTATCACTTTGCCGAATGTCTTTAATCAGGCGTTTGCATCGTTACCTGTACTGGGTTGGATTATCTCGCTGCTCTTCTACGTGTTGCTGTCGGTAGCAGCCTTGACCTCGCTGATGTCACTTCATGAGGTGAATACCTCTTTCTTCTACGAGGAGTTGAAGATAGACCGCAAGAAGGGTGCTACCATCGTTACGGTTTCCTGTGCCATCATCGGAGCCTTCTGTTCGCTCTCTTTGGGTGCAACAGATAAGCTTTCGTTCTTCGGAAAGGCGCTGTTCGATTGGTTCGACTTCGTTACGGGTCAGATATTCCTACCTCTGGCAGGATTCCTTACCTGTCTGTTCCTGGGTTGGTATGTACCTAAGCAGATCGTACAGGATGAGTTTACTAACTGGGGAACCTTGAAGGGCCGTCTCTTCGGTATTTATCTTTTCCTGATTAAGTTCGTTTGTCCTGTCCTCATCTTCCTGGTATTCCTGAACCAGTTTGGGGTCTTCGGATAAAGTATTTGTAATCGGATAGATAATATAATCAGATATAACTATATATAATAAGGTGTAGCATCTCCCGTTTCGTCGGAAAACAACAAACACTACACATTAAAGATTTAGATAATGGAAACAAGAGGAAATTTTGGTAGTAAGTTGGGCGTTATTCTTGCCACAGCCGGCTCGGCAGTCGGTTTGGGTAATGTGTGGCGTTTCCCTTATATGGCAGGTCAGAATGGTGGTGCCGCCTTCATTCTCATCTATTTGGTATGTATCATCCTACTCGGATTGCCTGGCATGATGAGCGAATTCATCATCGGCCGTCATTCTGCATCCAATGCAGCCCGTGCTTATACCAATCTGGGTAAGCATAAGGCTTGGGGTGCTTTGGGCTTGATGGGTATCATCACCTCTATGATTATCCTGGGTTTCTATGCCGTAGTGGCTGGCTGGTGCCTGCAGTATCTCTATGCCAGTATCATGGGCGGTGTTCATGGCGATGCAGAGTATGTGAAGACCTATTTCCAGACCTTTTCAGCCGATCCTATCCGTCCTACCTTATGGGCAGTAGGTTTTATCCTGCTTACCCACATGGTGGTAGTACGCGGTGTGCGCAATGGTATAGAGAAAGCATCCAAGATACTGATGCCTATGCTCTTCTTCCTGTTGATTGTGATTGTGATAGCTTCCTGCTCTCTGCCGGGAGCGATGAAGGGAGTGGAGTTCCTGCTGAAGCCGGATTTCTCTAAGGTAGATGAAAACGTGTTGCTCGAAGCGCTGGGACAGGCGTTCTTCTCTTTGAGCATGGGTACGGCTTGTCTGTGTACTTATGCCTCTTACTTCAACAGACAGACCAATCTCTTGAAGTCTGCTACTCAGATTGTGACCATTGATACGGTAATCGCCGTATTGGCAGGTTTGATGATCTTCCCTGCAGCTTTCTCGGTAGGTGTGCAGCCAGACAGCGGTCCTTCGCTCATCTTCATTACCTTGCCAAACGTATTCCAGGAGGCTTTCGGTAACATGCCGGTTGTCGGTTATGTGATTTCGGTGTTGTTCTATGCTTTGCTTGTATTGGCAGCCCTGACTTCTACCATCTCGATGCACGAGATAGGTACCGCCTTTATTTATGAGGAGGGTAAGATAAGCCGTGCCAAGGGAGCCTGGTTCGAGACCGTCGTTTGCTGCATCATAGCTGTATTCTGTTCGCTCTCTCAGGGTGCCGTACCTGATTTGGGCTTCTTCGGCAAGGATTTCTTGAGCAATTGTGACAACTTTACTGCCCAGCTGCTCATGCCGTTGGGGGCGTTCATCACCTGTCTGTTCCTGGGATGGTATGTGCCAAAGAAGATTGTGCGTGATGAGTTTACCAACTGGGGAACCTTGAAGGGAACTCTCTTCCCTGTTTTCCTGTTCACTATCCGTTTTATCTGTCCAATCTGTATTTTCCTTATCTTCCTGCACCAGTTTGGTGCCATTTAGCAAAACCGGCAAACTTGCAGACAGGCTATCTTGCCCCTAGTAGGCAAGATACGGCTTGATTCTTTCTATTTCGGCAGGTGGAAAGTCTTTGAGGAGACGCAGCTCTTCAGCACTTTTCAGCGGACCATGGGTTCTGCGGTAGTTTACGATTTCCTTTGCCTGGTAAAAGTTCAGGTAAGGATGTTTGCGCAATTCGGTTAAACTGAGCTGGTTGACATTCATTTTTCTGATATGTTTTGCATCAATATTCATATAGTGGAGGGCTGTCTCGGGCACGCCTTCCACTTCTTGTATCTGGCTCATGGAAACAAAACCGCCTAACCGCTCTCTGTAACGGATGATGCTTCTGGCATAGTAAGAGCCTATGCCGGGAATTTTCTGCAGTTCGGTCGTATCAGCAGAATTGATGTTGATATACTGACCTTCTTTCAGTTTTCGTGGATAACTGTATTGGATAGTGTCTTTCTTCCTTTCTTCTCTAGTTCTTATAGCCGTCTCTTGATAGCCGTAGTTGTATCTTTCTCTTGGGTAAAAGTTGGCAGCCGGCTGGTAGTCTTTACCAATTCTGATAAAGGGCAGCAGTTTTTCGAATTGCTTCTTGGTTAGTCCATAAACCCGTGCAAAGTCTCTAGGTGTCCTGAAGATACCTCCTTTATTTCGATATTTGATGATGCTTCTGGCTTGCCATGATTCCAGTCCCAGCCGTTGGAAATCAGATTGGCTTGCCGTATTGGGGTCAAAGGCGAATACTTCGCTCGACTGAAGTCCGTCTTCATAATAGCCTGGATGTTGCCGCGTGGCATGCCTGATGATACTATCGTTATGGGCTTGTTGCTTTTCTGAGGGCATAGTTTCTTTAGAACCTACAATGAAAATCATTGTGGTACTGACAACGAGCAGGGTCAGGATTATGAGTAATGCTCGCCGTTCATGGTAATTGATATAAAAAAAATCCTTTAAAAACTTCATAGGCTTACGGATTTTTAGGCTCTTGTGAAACCGAAATTTCGCCGACCATTTTGGCCACGACCAAGGCAAATCCTCAGTGTTTACGGCACATCTGACGGCTTTTGGTCGGGATTACTGGACTCGAACCAGCGACCTCATCGTCCCGAACGACGTGCGCTACCAACTGCGCTAAATCCCGATATCTGCTGCAAAGGTACATTAAATAATGGATAATACCAACAAAAATAGACTTTTTTATCTTTTTTTGAAAGAAATTTCCCGAAAAATTTGCAGGAACCAGAAAAAAGTATTACCTTTGCACCCGCAAATGATAAATCGCGATTTGTGAAAGTTGGTGCCATAGCTCAGTTGGTAGAGCAAAGGACTGAAAATCCTTGTGTCCCCGGTTCGATTCCTGGTGGTACCACTTCTTTATGAGACTGAATCTTCGTAACAGGATTCAGTCTTTTTTTATGCCCTTTTTAAAAAGTTTATTTTATACTTGTGCAAACGTTTGCGTAAGAAAAATGCGCCAGGATGTTTTATAATAGCTATTTTTTCACTACTTTTGCATTGTAACATTCAAAAACAAACCAAAAAAATAATCTAACAAACATTCGTTAAAATGAAAAAAGCTTATTTGTTATTGTTGGCTGGAATGTTGTCTACGGCAGTATTTGCCGGCAGCAAACAGACGATAAAGATTGATGGTCAGGTCATAGAAAAGACAGTCTCAGAGATTACCTTTGATGGCGACAATGTTGTTCTTCAGTATAACAAATGGTCACCAGCAGCCATTGCCTGCTTTGGCAAGCATTCTTGACGCTTATACTTCTGGTGTTGTTAAGGTGTTCGGTGAGAGCAATGCTTCTGGCGAAGGTGGTTCTACCGGAGGTGGCGAGACTGGTGGTTCTACTGATGGTACAGAAGGTGGCAGTACTAAACTTGTACCTGTTAAAGAGTAAAGGTATAGAACTGATTTAAAGATTCCTGTCTCTTTAATGACAAAACGGACAAAAGCTAGATAAAGATTTGCTTTTGTCCGTTTTTTCTTTATTTTTGTCTTAAATCTATCTGCTGTTTTTTTCTCTTTTCTCTACTTTTGCAACCAAAAACAATTTTAAACGCAAACGTATTTAAACGTAAAACGCAATCTAAAAGTAAAACAATGAACGCAATCCAGAATTTAGCAAAGAGAAGTTTGCTTCTCGTGGCATTGTTCGTCATCGGATGTCTGCAACTCATGGCGCAGACAAGAACCATCAAAGGTGAGGTGACTGATGCGCAGAATGGTGAGGCTCTGATTGGCGCCACTGTCATAGTGGAAGGCGAAAAGGGCGGTACAGTTACTGATTTTGACGGTAACTTCAGTCTTCAGGTATCTTCTTCAGCCAAGAAGATCAAGGTATCTTATATCGGTTATATTGATAAGGTACTTTCTATCTCAGACAATATGAAGGTGAAACTCGAATCTGACAGCAAGGCGCTGGCTGATGTCGTGGTCATCGGATATGGTACGGCAAGAAAGAGTGACCTGACAGGTTCTGTAGCTACCGTGAAATCGAAGGACTTTAATAAAGGTCTCGTTTCTTCTCCAGAACAGTTGATCAACGGTAAGGTTTCGGGTGTACAGATTATGTCCAACAGTGGTTCTGCCTCTGCCGGCAGTACCATCCGTGTGCGTGGTGGTGCATCTCTTAATGCCAGTAACGACCCTCTTATCGTGCTCGATGGTGTGCCATTGGAGCAGGGTGGTATTTCGGGTAACAGCAGCAACTTCCTCAGCATGATCAACCCTTCTGATATCGAGAGCATGACTGTATTGAAGGATGCTTCTTCTACAGCCATCTATGGTTCCCGTGCATCTAACGGTGTCATTATCATTACCACCAAGAAGGGACAGCAGGGTGCTGTAAAGGTGAACTTCAATACCACCAACAGTTTGCAGACCCGTGCGCAGATGGTAGATATGCTGAGTCGTGATGAATTTGTGAATGTCATCAACCAGTACGGTACAGATAACCAAAAGTCATTGCTCGGTACAGCCAATACCGATTGGAACGATGAGGTTTACCGCACAGCCTTCGGTACAGATAATAACCTCAGCGTGAGCGGCAGCATCGACAAGTGGTTGCCATTCCGAGTGTCTGTAGGCTATTACAACCAGAGCGGTCTGGTTCGCAAGGACAATGTGGAGCGCTGGACAGGTAACGTTGTATTGACTCCTAGCTTCTTCCAGGATCACCTGAAGTTGACCATCAACGCCAAGGGAACGCTTAATAACAACTCATTCAATAATGGTGGCGCTGTATGGGCAGCTGCCACATTCAACCCAACCATCCCGGTTTATTCCGGCAACGACAAATATGGTGGCTATAATGAGGCACTCGATGCTGATGGCTATCCAGTGAATGCCGGTGTAAGAAACCCTCGCGGTCTGGTTGATCTGTATGATTCAAAGAGTAAGGTAAGCCGCTTCATCGGTTCTATGGATGTAGATTACAAGGTTCACTTCCTGCCAGACCTCAAGCTCCATGCTACCGTGGGTGCTGACTATGCCAAGGGCGACGGAACCGTTTATGTTCCTGCCTACGCAGCACAGAGCTACAACAAGGATGAGTCTTTGGGCGGTAGCGATTACAAGTATGGTCCTCAGAAGAACGAGAACCGCTTGCTTACCCTCTATGCCAACTATGCAAAATATTTCGAAGATATCAAGAGTAATGTAGATCTGACAGCCGGTTACGACTACCAGTACTGGAAGAGTACTACACCTCTTTATTATACCAAAAGTGCGGCAGGCACAAACCTGTCAACCGTAAAGGCATCAGATTACCGTCATGTAATGTTGTCATATTACGGACGTATCAACTATTCATTCGATGGAAAGTATCTCCTGACGGCTACCGTTCGTCGAGACGCATCTTCCCGTTTCTCTAAGGATACCCGTTGGGGTACTTTCCCATCTGTTGCTTTGGGCTGGACTTTGACAGAAGAGCCTTGGTTGAAGAACCAGAAGGTACTTTCTAACTTGAAACTCCGTGCCAGCTATGGTGTTACCGGTCAGCAGGAAGGTATCGGCAACTACAACTATCTGCCGGTTTATACCTACAGCGTGGCAGGTACCGAAGCATTCATCAACGGACAGTATATCAATACTTACCGTCCTGAGGCATACGTATCAGACTTGAAGTGGGAGACTACAACCTCCTGGAACTTCGGTCTCGATTTCGGATTTCTGGATGGCCGTATCGGTGGTGCCATCGATTTCTATACCCGCAAGACCAAGGACCTGTTGGCATCAGTACCAACAGCAGCAGGTACCAACTTCTCAAAGACTATCCTTACCAACGTAGGTAATGTGGACAGCAAGGGTATTGAGGTTTCTCTGAATGCAACCCCTATCCAGACCAAGGACTGGGAGTGGAATCTGAGCTACAACTTTACCTGGCAGAACATGAAGGTGAAGAACCTTTCATTGATAAAGGGTGGAAGCCAGACCAACGTGAAGGTAGGTCCATCTATCGATGCTTACCAGTTCCAGGTACTCTCTGAGGGATATGAGCCATACATGTTCTATGTATATCATCAGCTCTACGACTCTAAGACAGGCAAGCCAATCGAGGGCGCTTATGCCGATCTCAACAACGATGGCGAAATCAATGAGTCAGATCTCTACCGCTATCATTCTCCAGCCCCTAAGTACATCATGGGCTTGAGCACATCTTTGAGATACAAGCAGCTGACACTCGGTATGAGTTTCCGTGCCAACATCGACAACTATGTATACAACGGAATGGGTATGAGTACAGGTGCTTTCGAGACAGTAAGTTACAACAACTCACAGCTCAACAACCTCAACACCAGTTTCCTGAAGACTGGTTTCAAGACCCGTCAGTATCTCTCTGATTACTACGTAGAGAATGCTTCGTTCCTGAAACTCGACAACCTGAGTTTGAGTTACAATGTAGGCAAGATCAACAAGTGGGCTTCGCTCACCGTATCTGCAATGGTACAGAATGTATTCACCATCACCGGTTACTCAGGTACAGATCCTGAGGTGCCAAACGGAATGGACAACTCATTCTATCCACGTCCTCGCACTTACTCAGTAAGCCTCGGACTTCAGTTCTAACAATCAAAACAGATAACAATGAAACTTAAGAATATATTATATAGTATGATGATGGGAACAGCGGTGCTGACAGGCACTACCAGCTGTGTTTCCGATCTTGACCAATATCCTCATACAGAGACAACCTCTAAGGATGTTTATACCTCGCTTGCCAATTATGAGGCTGTGCTGGGTAAGATTTACGCTGCCATGGTGACTAGCGGTCAGGGCAAGGGCGGCGATAATAAGGATATGGAATCCGTATTGAACGGCGGCAGTGGCTTCGACTACATGCGTATGTTTATCAATATGCAGGAGTGTGGTACCGATGAATTTGCCTCTACCTGGCTGACAGGTGAGCAGACTACGGGTCTTACTTATCTCTCCTGGGATGCTAACGATGCCTGGGTATCAGATATGTATTATCGTATCTACTACAACATCGCCCTCTGCAACGAGTTCCTCCGCAATGCCAATAATGCCAATTTCTCAGGTGCTGATGCTGAGAAGATGAAGGAGTATAAGGCTGAAGTCCGTTTTATGCGCGCTCTGTTCTATTACCATGCCCTCGATTTCTATCGCAACATTCCGATGGTGACAGAGAACGACCCTGTGGGCAGCTACATTCCTCCTCGTTATACTCCTCAGCAGACATTTGATTATATTGAGAGCGAGTTGAAGGATTGTGTAGGTGATATGCTTCCAGCATCCACCTGTCCTTACGGTCAGGCTTCTCAGGGTGCTGCCTATACCTTGCTTGCCAAGCTTTATCTGAACAGCGAGGTTTATACCGGCGTTGCCAAGTATGCCGAGTGCAAGGAGGCTTGTGAGAAGGTGATGGATATGGGCTACTCTTTGGAGTCTGATTACAGCAAGCTCTTCAATGCTGATAATGATAAGCGTACCAACGAAATTATCTTCGCCTTGCCGGTAAGTGCTGAGCATACTGTAAGCTGGGGTTCTTCTACCTATCTGGTTTGTGGACAGGTAAGTATGTCGAATGCCAACCAGAATGTAGCCGATTATGGTGTAACTGCCGGCTGGAGTGAATTCCGTCTTCGTCCTGAGTTCGTGGATAAGTTTACCCAGACCGATATTGATGGCAATGGTGACAAGCGTTGCAAGTTCTTTACCAATGGTCAGAGCAAGGATGTAACCAGCATGACCGATGAAACCGCTGGCTATCTTTCTGAGAAATGGAGTAACCTGAAGGATGATGGAACCACTGCATCCAATACAGGAGATGCAGGTGTGGATACCGATTTCCCTCTCTTCCGTTTGGCTGATGTCTATCTGATGTATGCCGAGTGCGTGGTTCGTCTGCATAATGACTGGGATAACTGGGCTGGTGGTAGTGATGCTGCAGATCCTGACGTGATTGCTTCCCGCAAGCAGGGTGCTATCTATTGGATCAACCAGCTTCGTGAGCGCTCTCATGCTTCTGATGTATGGGCAAGCAACTTTGCCAACGATGATGAGTTCCTCCAGTTCATCCTCGATGAGCGTGCCCGTGAACTCTATCATGAAGGTTATCGCCGTACTGACCTGATTCGCTATGGTCAGTTTACTACTAATAAGTACATCTGGCAGTGGAAGGGTGGTGTCCACGATGGACAGGCAGTGGATAGCAAGTACAACATCTATCCAATTCCTAACACCGAGCTTACCGCAAATCCAAATCTTCATAACGACAACTATTAATAGGATAAAAGAATGAAAAAGATATTTAGAAACCTGATGATGCTTCTCTGCGCACTCACCGCCCTGGTGAGTTGCGACGAGAGTGGCGACAAGATATATCTGGATGGCTTCAAGGCATCCGATCTGATGGCATCGGCATCCGATGTGAAGCTGTCTGTAGATAACAGTAAGGACGTTGTCCTTTCGTTGGCTTGGCAGAATCCTACCTTGCTTTCGAGCGATGAAACCAAGCCTGCGGGCAGCGGAGTGCTGAAAACTTATCTGCAGATATCAGCCTCAGAGAACTTCGCTTCAGTAAAGGAATACTCCGTAACCGACCTTTCCAAGGCTTTCACCGGTGCAGACCTCAATGCTGCAGCCAAGGATCTCGGCTTGACACCCGATGTGAGTTCACCTCTCTATTTCCGTATCAAGAGTCAGATGGGTAACAATCTTGATGCCGCTTACAGCAATGTCTGCCAGGTAAAGGTTACTCCATACCTTATTGATATGAGTTACATCAATATCCTGAATGAGAATAAGGATCAAGTTCTTACCAAACTCTATTCTCCTCATTCTGATGGAGTTTATTCCGGCTATATGAATGCTTCTTCTTGGTTCCACATCTGGGGTAAGGAAAATGATGGTACCATTTGGGGTAACGTAGGACAGGATGGCCATGTGTATGAAATGGATAATACGGAGTCTGCATGGAACTTCTGGTTCCCTGGTCAGACAGGTATTTATTATACTGTGGTAGATACAAAGGCTAAGGAATTCAAGCCAACCTACATCAAGGCTATGCAGCTGAATGGTGAGGAAATGACCTACGATGCACCTAACTATGCTTGGGTGAAGGTGATTACAACCACAGCTGATAATACACCTATTAATATAGTTGCTACGGGTGCAGAGTACAGCAAGGCAACAGCTACAGACGATGCAGCAGCCGTAGTCAAGACCATGAACTATACGCTTGCTGATGGCAAGATGACTGATGCCGCAACTGCTGGCAGCGTGAACATCGCTAAGGCGGGTACTTATACCATCACCGTAAAGGTGGGCGAGAACAGCGACCTGACTTACTCTATCGAGTCTGGCAACCAGACTGCTCCAGAGCCAGAGGCTAGCAATACCCTCTGCATGTTCTCTAAGGATGGCAACAACCTTCTTGCCGTGATGAACAAGGTGAGCGATGGTGTTTATACCTGCAAGTACAAGCCATCTGCCTGGGAGAACTTCCGCTTCATCTTCGTAGGTGAGAACAAGGACGACAAGCAGACCTGGTATGGTTCAGATCCAAGCGATCTCTTTAAATTGTCTACAGCTAGTGATTGTTGGGACATTTGGTTCAAGGACGATGTAACTGGCGGCGAGGTTACTGTTACTGCCGACATCAACGCCATGACCTGGAAGTATGAATAAATAATAAGAAAAATAGCAATGAAGAATATTTTAGGAAAAGCCATATTGCTGGCTTCAGCACTTTTGTTCTCTATCACGGGCACAAGTTGCAGCAATGAAGATAATGCTACTCCCGAAAAGGAGAAGACATACGATATGAGTGGCTTCGCCAAGGGAGCCGATGTAAGTTGGCTCACCGAGATGGAGCAGAACGGAAAGAAATTCTATAACGCCAATGGTAAGGCTACCGAGTGCATGGCGCTTCTCCGCGACCTCGGCATGAACTCCATCCGCCTTCGTGTATGGGTAAATCCTGAGGATGGATGGAACGGAAAGAATGATGTGGTGGCGAAGGCATGGCGAGCTCAGCAGCTCGGTATGCGCCTGATGATTGACTTCCACTACTCTGATACTTGGGCAGACCCTTCCAAGCAGGGCGTTCCTGCTGCCTGGAAGAACTATGACTTCAATCAGATGAAGCAGGCGGTTGCCGATCATACCAAGGATGTATTGAATGCCTTGAAGGAAAGAGGCGTCAACGTAGAGTGGGTGCAGGTGGGTAACGAAACCACCGACGGCATGCTCTGGAATGATGCGGAGGGCGATGCTGCCCTGAAGGTAACAGGCCGTGCCTCTAAGAACATGGCAAACTTTGCTGCTTATATCAATGCCGGCTATGATGCCGTAAAGGCGGTTTATCCGGAGGCAAAGGTGATCGTGCATCTCGACAAGGGAAACAACCTGGGCCAGTATACCTGGATGTTTGATGGTCTGAAGCAGAATGGAGCCAAATGGGATGTCATCGGTATGTCGCTCTATCCAGACTGGATTACCGACCAGACCTGGGAGCAGGTTTCTGATGACTGCCTCGACAACATCAAGACCCTTTCCGGCAAATACAACTGCGATGTCATCATCTCAGAGATTGGTATGGTGTGGAATTCAGAAAATGCCGCTCCATTCCTCAAGAAGATGGTGGATGGCTGCAAGGCAATCTCTACCTGCGAGGGCGTGTTCTACTGAGCCTGAGTGTAACAGCGGCTGGAACGGCTACGACAAGGGAGCCTTTGACAACAGCGGCAAGCCAACCGCAGCTCTCGATGCCTTTAAGTAATCGGGCAAGTTCGCTTTCTACTCTTCTTTCGGGAGTGATAAAAGCGAAACTGAAAATAGAATATTGAACAAACTATAGAAATAATATATATGATCAAGAGAAGCATAGCTTTCATGACTCTCGCCCTGGCGCTCTCTTCCGTGTGCCAGGCGCAGAGCCGAAAAGTAATAAATTTGCCGTCGTGGGATTTCTCCCGCGATGGCAAATCATGGTCTCAGGTCTCCGTGCCTCACGATTGGGCTATCTCGGGTCCTTTCGACAAGAAGTGGGACTTGCAGATGGTGGCCATCGAGCAGAATGGCGAAAAGGAAAAGACAGAGAAGTCGGGCCGTTCGGGTGCGCTGCCTTGGATAGGCGAGGGCATGTATCAGATGAAATGGACAGCTCCTAAGGGCTACAAGCGTGCCGTCCTCGTATTCGATGGTGCCATGAGCCAGCCGGTGGTTTGCGTGAATGGCAAGGAGGCTGGCAAGTGGGCTTACGGCTATAATGCCTTCCGCATTGACATCACTCCTTTCATCCAGTTTGGCAAGAGCAATTTGATAGAGGTTCATCTCAACAATGTAGAGGAAAGCAGCCGTTGGTATCCTGGTGGCGGTCTTTACCGTCCGGTTTCCGTAGAACTCTATGGCAACGAAAACTTCTCTACCTGGGATACCTTCGTCCGTACCCTGAAGGCTGATAAGCAGGAAGCTGAAGTAGAAGTAAATGCGCTGCTGGAAGGAAAGACTGGTAAGTCGGGCAAGACCGTCATAGCCCTGTTGGATGAGGCTGGCAAGAAGGTTGCCGAGCAGACTGTCACAGGTGCCAATCCTGAAATCAAGACTACTCTGAAGGTGGCGAATCCTCAGCTCTGGTCTCCGGAATCTCCTTACCTCTATCAGGTAAAACTTACCCGATATGAAGGAAAAAAGGTGGCTGATGTCCAGACCCTGAAGACCGGTATCCGTACCATTGCCGTATCCAAGGATTATGGTTTCCAGCTCAATGGCGTTACCCGCAAACTGAAGGGTGTCTGTCTGCACCACGACCTCGGTCCGTTGGGTGCAGCAGAAAACAAGGCAGCTCTCATCCGTCAGATCAAGATGATGAAGCAGATGGGTTGCGATGCTATCCGTACTGCCCACAACATGCCTTCTACCATGCAGATGGAACTCTGCGATTCCCTCGGTATGATGGTCATGGCAGAGAGTTTCGATATGTGGATTTATCCTAAATGCAAGAACGGCTATGCCAAGTTCTTCAAGGAGTGGAGCGATAAGGATATCACCAATCTGGTAAAGCACCACCGCAATCATCCTAGCATCATCATGTGGAGTATCGGCAACGAGATTCCAGAACAGTGGAGCAAGGAGGGTGTGCAGATTGCCAAGCGTCTGCAGGATATCTGTCATCAGTACGACCCATCTCGCCCTGTAACCCAGGGTATGGATAAGGCTGAGGATGCCCTGAAGAGTGGATTTGCCCAGGTGATGGACGTTCCGGGCTTCAACTATCGCGTACATAAATATTATAAGAATATTGAGCAGTTGCCCCAGGGCTTCCTCCTCGGTTCAGAAACCGCCTCTACGGTCAGCTCCCGTGGCGTATACAAGTTCCCGGTAGTGGTAAGTGATAAGGCTACCTATCCTGATGGTCAGTGCTCAAGCTATGATACCGAATACTGTTCCTGGAGCAATCTTCCTGATGATGACTGGAAGATGCAGGATGACTACAGTTGGGTAATCGGTGAGTTTGTATGGACCGGTTACGACTATCTGGGCGAGCCTACTCCATACGATACCTACTGGCCAAGCCGCAGCAGCTACTTCGGTATCTGCGACCTTGCCGGACTTCCAAAGGATAGATATTATATGTATCGTGCCCGCTGGAACGAGCAGCAGCATACCACCCATCTTCTTCCTCACTGGAACTGGAAGGGCAGGGAAGGACAGGTTACCCCTGTATATTGCTACACCGATGGTGTGGAAGGCGAACTCTTCGTCAACGGCAAGAGTCAGGGCAGGGTTCGCAAGGACAAGTCAAGCCGCCTCGACCGCTACCGTCTGCGCTGGAACAATGTGAAGTATGAACCGGGTGAGATTCGCGTGGTTACCTACAACCAGTATGGCGATAAGGTGGGCGAGGACGTGAAGCGTACCGCCGGCGAGCCTGCACAGATGAAGTTCAGCGTAGAAACACCTGATCATGAGCCTATTGCCTGCATGGTAGAAGGCTGTACCGATGAACACAATGTGCTGCTGAATGCCGATGGCAACGATCTTGCCTTCATCACCGTGAGTCTGCAGGATAAGGACGGCAATGAATGTCCGCTTGCCGATGACGAACTGACCTTCGAGGTGAGTGGTGCCGGCACTTTCAAGGCTGCTTGCAATGGCGATGCCACATCGCTCGAACCGTTCACCCAGCCTCAGATGAAACTCTTCTCCGGCAAACTCGTAGTCATCGTACAGAGCAGCAAGCAGAAGGGTGACATCATCCTGAAGGTAAAAGACAGCAAGCGAAATATCGAAAAGTCGATTACGCTCCAGGCAATATAAGATGACAAAGACCGATTTCGGTTGGTTATAAAGTATATAGTTTATATCGGATCCTCTGGGAATAGCAGCGGCTATTTTTCCCAGGGGATTCTTTTTTTATGAATTTTCTCCGATATTTTTTGGCGTTATCATGAATAATGTGTAAATTTGCACACATGAAAAAGTCAAAAGAACCTATAAACCGCATCAGCATGGCAATTGCTATGCTCTTTGTTTCGCTCGCCATCCATGCGCAGCGTTTCGTTAACACCTCCCTTGAAGGTGCTCAGTCCGTTTGTGCCATTACCCAGGACAGTGATGGAATGATATGGCTCGGAACCGATAACGGTCTTTACAGCTATGATGGTTATCATGGCTACCGCCATTTCCAGGAACATGCATTCAGCAATACGCGTGTCAATGCGCTCGGTTTCGAGGGCAGAATGCTCTATCTGGCTACCGGCAACGGCATCCTGAAATTCGATACGCAATCTTATCAATATGCCGAAACACCAGCCATGAAGGCTTTTGCCGATGAGGCGAAGCGCAAGCAGCTGAAGGAACTCCGTGTGCTCGGTATCAAGGGTGGTAAGACTGACTTCGGTGGCGATGTCTATGCCTTGCTCTCTACTCCGCGAGGCTTGCTCGTAGGTTCGCTTGCTGGTCTGCATCTCGGCAGCAGACTGATTCCGCTCCGTGCCGGAGAACAGCCGCTGGTCAATGCGCTCGCCTATGATGCCAAGCGCCGATGCTACTGGATTGGTACCGAGGGCGCTCTCTATTGTGCCGATCTGCAGCTCAGGAACTTCTCACAGATTCCAGCTCTGAACGGCAATTCCATCAAATGTCTTTCTACAGATGCTGCCGGCAATCTCTATATCGGAACAGATAACGGACTCTATCAGATGGCACTCTCCAATGCCATCACCCATTATATCCACGATTCCCGCGATGATGCTTCTATTCCTAACAACATCGTCTGGGCTTGCTTTGTAGATAAATGGCAGAATGTATGGGTGGGTACTGACAATGGACTCTCCCGTCTCACTACCCATACCTATTACCGCTATGTATCGCTCGATAAGATTACGATGTCGGGTGAGGGCAACTGTCTCCATGCCATGCTCCAGACCCGCAACGGCGAATGGTGGATGGGCGGTACCAACGGTCTGATTCATTTCACCCGGAATGCTGAAGGTTATCAGAATGTGGCATGGTACAAGCAGAACAGCTCTGCCTTCCCGCTGAGTCATAACCGTGTACGCAAGATTTATGAAGACCATGACGGCGATGTATGGATCTGTACTGACCATGGCATCAACTTCTATGACCGCAGTTCCCGTCAGATGCGCAACTTCATCGTCTACGATAAGAGTGGCAAGTATTCTACTGCCTGGGCTTACGATATTCTCCAGGACAAGAAGGGCAGGATATGGATGGGTTCTTATCAGGGCGGTGTCTTCGTGATGGATAAGGCGGCTCTTCTGAGCGGCAAGACCATAGCCGACTGGCATTTCTCTGACAAGGGAAAGAATGCGCTCTCTGGTCTGCATGTAGGTCAGATGGTGATGGATGGAAAGGGTAGGATTTGGGTTTCTACCTATACCCGTCTCGACTGCATCAATCCGAACGATATGAAGGTGGTGCAGGTAGCTAACTCAGATGTTGTCAACTATCTGATGGCAGACAGCAAGGGCAATATCTGGATGGGTGATAACAGTTCGGTAACCTGTTATTATGCATCCGGTTCAGTGCTGGGTAACAGCTTTTCTTCCAAGACATGGCAGATTGGTGGCAAGGTAAGTACCATGTGCGATGTGGAAGGCAAGATGTGGGTGGTATCGGGCAATGAATGCTGCGTAATCAATCCACAGGGCGAGAGCCAGCGTTTCATGATTCCTTCTGTTGTGCCGCTCAACATCTGTTACAGCAGACAGACTCATGAGGTAATGATGGGCGGCAATGACGGCTATGTGGCAATCAGTTCCGATGTAGCACAGAAGCCTAAGCAGTTTACCCGCCTGATGCTGGCTGGAATCATCGTAAACGGACAGGCTCGTGAGGAGCGTGGAGAAATCCTGAAACTGAAGAGTGATGAGAACAACTTCACCTTGCAGCTCACCGACCTTCCTTTTGCTGATCATCCTTCAGCCGTTTATGCTTACAAACTCGAAGGCAGCGACCACGACTGGCATTATCTGAACTCGAGCAACATCGATATCACCTACAATGGTTTGTCGTATGGCGATTATCATCTTACGGTTCATGCCGTGGATGGTGAAGGCAAGATAGCTGCCGAGGTTTATTCGCTCGACATCTCCGTCCTGCCGCCTTGGTATCTCTCATGGTGGTGCAAGCTCTTCTATATCACGGCACTCATCGTGTTTGTGGCATGGCTGGTAAGCTGGTATTTTCTGCGCAAGGAACTGGCTGATGCCCAGAAGCAGAAGGCTGAGGTGTTGGAGCAGGTACAGATGCGTATTGACTTCTTCAACCGTCTGACGGAAGATTTGAAGGCTGCCGTAGCTCATCATTCATTTGATGAGGTGACAGCTCTGATGGTCCGCTACCTGAATGTGAAGAAACCTGAGGAGCCATCAGCTGTTGCCACTGGGTTATCCGCTTCGCCTGTATCTGAGCCTGAGTCATCATCCTCAGAACCAGTTCCTGCACGCTCTGAGTCTTTTGAAGAGGAAAAGAAGGAAGTAAATGTCTGCGAGTTGGATGGGGCAGACAAGCGTCTGCTCGAAGAGATCAATGAGGCGATAGAGAAGCACATGATTGATTCCGACTTCAATGTTTCGATGTTGCAGGATGTGATAGGCATAGGTGGCAAACAGCTGTATCGCAAGACGAAGGCGATAACGGGTCGTACGCCTGTAGAGTATATCCGTGAGATGCGTATGAAGCGTGCAGCCGAGCTCCTGAGCCAGGGCAAGTTCAGTGTTTCCGAGGTGATGTATACCGTTGGTTTTTCCAACAGCAGTTATTTCTCCAAATGCTTCTCCAAGGAGTATGGCATGACTCCTACGGAATATATGAAGGTGAAGAGGTAAATAAATGATGTGCTTCCGTTTGCCTATAGATATGGCTGCGTGGGGTTACGGATACGACTCCGTAGGCTAATGGAGACGTATCCTTCGGCTTGTCGAGATATCTGCGTCAGCTGATTGAGCCACTTGAGTCAGCTGATTGAGCTACTTGCGTTAGCTGATTGAGCTACTTGCGTTAGCTGATTGAGCTACTTGCGTTAGCTGATTGAACCACTTGCGTCAGCTGATAAAATACGTTCCGATGCAGTAAAAAATGCGTCCCGATGTAGCATTTGCTACGTCCCGACGCAGCAAAAGATACGTCCGGACGTAGTACAAGCTACGTCGGGACGTAATTTCAGCTTTATGAAAACGGCTGCATAGAAACAAAAAAAGTATGTATTGAACTTGTTTTTGCAAACTGTAATCGGATGTGACAAAAAATCGACAATTAACTAAATTTATGAGCAAATATGCTAAAAAACATAGATATTTCATATCAAACATTTAAATTTTAAGCGATAATCTTGGGCAAATAAGAAAATATTCGTAATTTTGCACCGATTTAAGTTAAATAGGTATTTCCATGCGTGCATATTAGTGAAAGAATGTATAAATGGAGGGGCGAAGTGTCGCCCTGAGTGCTTTCGGCTTTTACCAAACGAGAAAAAAATAAGAAAAAAATTATAATTATTAATTAATAAACTTGAAACAAACAAGGATGAGAAGATTAACTCTTTTACTTGTCTCACTTGTATTGTTGTCTATCCAATCGGTCTTGGCGCAGAGTTTCAGCGTCAAGGGTACAGTCGTGTCTGCTGAAGACAACGAACCGATGATTGGTGTGACCATTATGCAAGAGGGAACATCAAATGGCGTAGTGACCGATATTGACGGAAACTATACCATCGAAATTAAGGGTGCTTCGAAGGCTACGCTTGTCTACTCTTATGTGGGTTGCGTTACGCAGAAGCACGTTGTGAAAGCGCAGACAAATACGCTCAACATCACCCTTGCTTCGGATTCCAAGATGATGGATGAAGTGGTTGTGGTGGCGTATGGCGTGAGAAAGAAGGGAACCATTGCGGGTTCCGTGTCTGCCGTAAAGTCTGAAAAGATAGAAAATGTGCCGGCGGCAAGCTTCGACCAAGCTTTGCAGGGACAGAGTACTGGTTTGCAGGTCATCTCTTCTTCGGGTGAACCTAGCAAGGCGGCTACCTTCCAAATCCGTGGTACCAACTCTATCAACTCCGGAAAGTCGCCACTCTTTATCCTCGACGGCGTGCCAATCTCAAGTTCTGATTTCAATACTTTGAGTCCTAACGACATCGAAAGTATCTCTGTATTGAAAGATGCCTCTTCTACCTCTATCTATGGTGCACGTGCTGCCAATGGTGTGGTTGTAATCACTTCCAAGCGAGGCTTGTCAATGGACAAGGCGAAGATTACGCTCCGTGCACAGTATGGTTTCTCTGAGTTGGCACAGACCAACTGGAAAATGATGAATACCGATGAGCGTATCCAGTTTGAGAAAGAAGTAGGTCTGGATACAGGTAAGGATTACAATCTCCTTTCAAGAGTAAACGTAAACTGGCTGGACGAGGTGTTTAACGACCGCGCTCCGCTGCAGAGCTACGAACTCTCTATCAACCGTGCTACCGACCGCTTGAACTACTATGTTTCTGGTGGTTTCTACGATCAGGACGGTATCGCACAGAATTCAACCTTCCGCCGTTACAACATCCGCACCAATGCAGATGTAAAGGCTAGCAAGTGGTTGAAGGTAGGTACCAACACCATGGCTGCCTATGAGGAGGCTCAGCAGGCTGACGACGGTAGCTATACTACCGTTACTCCTATCTCAGCATGCCGATTCATGCTGCCTTACTGGAATCCATACGCAAAGGATGGCAGTCTGGCTTCACTTTCAGCAGGCAACTGGGCTGGAACCAGCGAGAACCCTATCGTTTACATGGGCTTGAATCCTATCAAGAACAAGAAATATAAGGTGCTCTCTACCATGTATGCTGAAATCTATCCGATAGAGAATCTGACTATCCGTACTCAGTTTGGTGTCGATTTCACCCATTCTACAGCATTCCTCCAGTCGTTCCCAAGTCTCTCTTCAAATCACGGACAGGGTACTGCGGCACGCCAGAGCAGCGATGCCATCAACCTGACAGAGACTACTACGGCTAACTACCGTTTCACTCTGAACGATATCCATTCGTTCAACGTGATGCTGGGTCAGGAGGCTGTCAATTTCCACTCAGATGGTTTCCAGGTATATTCCAAGGGTCAGACCAGCGATCTCCTGACCAACGTATCATCAGGTACACGTGCCAGCCGCTGGGCAGATTCATCTTCTGATTATTCTTACCTGTCATTCTTCATGCGTGGCGAGTATAACTATAAGGAGCTCTACTATGCCGATTTCTCTCTGCGTACTGATGCTTCTTCACGTTTCGGTAAGGATCATCGCTGGGGTACATTCTGGTCGCTCGGTTTCATGTACAACGTGAAGTCGACCGACTGGCTGAAGGATATGAAGTGGCTCAGCACAGCCCAGATTGCCGTAAGTACCGGTACATCGGGTAACTCTGAGATTCCTAACTATTATCACCTGGCTCTGGTATCGGGTGGTGCCAACTACGATAATACTGCCGGTTTCTATCCATCACAGAGTGGTAACGAGGAATTGGGTTGGGAGTCAACATGGGCAAACAACTTCGCCCTCCGTTTGGGCTTCCTCGACAGAATCAACTTCAGCTTCGAGGCTTACTACAAGCGTACCTCTAATATGCTGATGCGCGTTCCTGAGTCTTATACCGTAACCGGCGAGGGCTATCGCTGGAAGAACGTAGGTGTGATGGCTAACAAGGGTATCGAGCTGAGTGCTGACGGTGATGTAATCCGCACACGCGACTTCACCTGGAATGTAAGTGCCAACGTATCTTACAACCAGAACCGATTGAAGGAACTCTATAACGGTGTAACCGAGTATGTAAACTCAACCACCGGTTTGAAGTATGTGGTAGGTCACTCAGTAAGCGAGTTCTTCCTGAACCGTTATGCCGGTGTGAACCCAGCGAATGGTGAGCAGCTCTGGTATGACAAGAACGGCAACGTGACCAACGAGTTCCGTGAGAGCGACAAGGTGATGACAGGCAAGACCTATGATGCACCTTGGATGGGCGGTTTCGGTACAAGCTTCCGTTGGAAGGGCTTGCAGCTTTCTGCCCAGTTCAGCTGGATTGGTACACGCTACGTGATTAACAACGACCGTTACTTCGAGGAGAGCGGTATAACCTTCGGTACTGCTTACAACCAGTCAAACCGTCTGTTGTACGACCGCTGGAAGCAGCCAGGCGACATTACCGATATCCCACGTTGGGGCGAGGTAACCCAGCTCGACGATCGCTTCTTGGAGAATGCATCGTTCCTCCGTCTGAAGAATCTCAGTCTGTCCTATTCATTGCCACAGAGTCTGTTGCGCAAGACCAACTTCTTCTCTATGGTCAGAATCTATGGTCAGGCACAGAACCTCTTCACCGTAACCGGTTTCAACGGTCTGGATCCTGAGGTTTCATCCAATATTTACCAGGCACAGTATCCGGCATCACGCCAGTTTACTCTGGGTGTTGAATTGCAATTCTAACCAAGAAAGGAAAAAAAATGAATATCAAAAATATAAAGACATACATCCTGTCGGGAATCCTAGCCCTCTCTATGTCTTCCTGTCTTGATAAGTATCCTGAGGATTCTATCCTCATGGACCAGGCTATCAACACGGTGGACGACATGGACAAGCTGGTGTACGGTATCTACGACAGTTTCAAGAGCAGCGCCCTCTATTCGGGCAATCTGACAATCCTGCCAGATCTGCAGGCAGACTTCGTGTACTGCGTGAAGGGCTACTCTAATGCCTATGGCGATATCTACCGTTGGAAAGATATCAAGGCTACCAACACCGACATCAAGGCGGTATATGCCGACCTTTATGATGTGATCAACCGATGCAATTTCCTGCTCGATAATGTTGAAAAGGTAAAGGCTGCAACCAATGATGATAAGCAGCTTGATAAGTTGGAGCAGTATGAGGGCGAGGCTTACTTCGCCCGTGCCCTGGCTTACTCAGAACTGATCAAGTGTTTCTGCAAGGCTTACGATAGCGATGAGCAGGCTGCGAAGGAACTCGGCGTTGTACTCACAGAGCACTATTACGGCAATGAGCCACAGAAGAGAGCCACTCTGAAGGAATCATACGATTTCGTATTGCGAGATCTTGACAAGGCTGCTGAATATCTGAAAGTAGACGAAGACTTCACAGGAAGTCTCTACAACGAGATTTACTTCAACGAGTATACCTGTCATGCCTTGCGTGCGCGCGTATCCTTATATATGCACAAGTATGATGATGCCATCAAGTATGCATCTAAGGTAATCGGCAGTAAGTATTATACATTAGAGAAGGCTTCTTCCAACACCTATTCAAACCAGGTGAACGATTATAAGTATATCTGGACCTATGGTGATTCGCGTGAGGCTATCTGGAAGGTAGGTTTTACCGTGAACAGCTATGGCGGTGCTCTGGGTACCATCTTCGATAACTACAACTTCGTAACTTATCGTCCAGACTATGTGCCTGAGACATGGGTCATCAACTCATTCGACAGCAAGGACCTCCGTGCTGCAGCCATCTTCACAACCCGTGTAACAGGTTATGAGCATGGTTTGCAGTGGCCTTTGCTGAGCAAGTATTTCGGCGATGCAGAATTCCTGAACAGCAATATCCTGCATGTTCACCAGCCAATGGTATTCCGTCTCTCAGAGCAGTATCTGATTCGTGCTGAGGCTTACGCCATGAAGGAGGACTATGGTAAGGCAGGTAAGGACATCTCTACCTTGCGTACAGCCCGCTACTCTTCATATGGTGGTAACACCTCGATGAGCGAGAACAACGCCATGAAGATAATCGAGGCAGAGCGCGTGAAGGAACTCTATATGGAAGGCTTCCGTCTGAACGACCTCAAGCGCTGGCACAAGGGATTTGAGCGTAAGGCTGCCGACCAGCCTGCTGCCAACTTCGTGCAGAGCAGTCTGAAGGTTGAAAAGGATGACCCTCTCTTTGTCTGGCCAATTCCTCAGCATGAGCTTGAGGCACCAGGTTCTGAGATTCAGCCTAATGAAAGTAACAAATAAAATAAGGAGACGATCATGAAGAAAATAATGATGGGATGTTTGGCAGCCGTAGCTGCACTCATCGCTCTTGTGAGTTGTTCACAGGATTATACCACTTATGCTGGTTCAAGTCATATCATGTTCTCTGATACGCTCTATCAGTATGCTGTACAGGAAAGCAATGAGGTTTTCAATGTGCCTGTATCTGCAACCGAAAAAGCTGACTACGACCGCACCTTCGGCGTAGAGGTAGTAGACAAGCAGAGCAATGCCATCGAGGGTAAGCATTACCGCATCCTCAACAACACCGTTACAATCAAGGCGGGCGAGATGGTAGGAAATGTGAAGGTTCAGGGTATCTATGATAACATCGGCAAGACCGATTCGCTCGGCTTCACCCTGAAACTGGTGATTCCGGAGAAGTATAACTGGACAGATCTCTATAAGGACTATGCCCACGTGGTAATGCAGAAGTCTTGTCCTTTCGATATCCACAACTTCTCTGGCTGGTGCATGGTAACATCTACCTTCTACAGCCAGTATCTGAACAACGTAACCAACCGTCTGATCAAGACTGAGGTAGTGGAAGGCGAGGAGAATACCGTTCTGCTGAAGGATGTTTACTATAAGGGCTACAACCTGAAGTTGAAGTTCAATACCAAGAACATTCTTGAGCCAAAGGTAGAGATGGACGACCAGATAGCTGGTGAAACCGGCGAGGCGTTCGGTACCATCTATGGAGACGGCAAGTTGCGCATCAGCCAGCCTTCTCTCTATACCTCTTATTATAACACCTGCCAGAACTATGTATTGCAGTATGTTGTTATGAGTGTAAACAACAAAGATGGTTCATTATTCGGCAACGTAGGAACCTTCATCACCATGTATGAATGGATCAGCGATGCAGAGGCAGAGAAATTGAAAGAACAAGGATATTAATCGTAGAATAAAAAGAAAATGAAAACATTGATTTCAAAATATTGGCTCGTATTGATGGCGCTGGTATCAGTGACTCTGTTCACTGCTTGTTCCAGCGATGACGATGCCGTAACTCCTGTGTTCCCACAGGTACAGACTATCGGCGGTGCAGCTGGTGCTGAGTTGGACTTCACCTTCGATGCCAACGAGAGCTGGAGCCTTTCTTCAGACAAAATCTGGTGTAAACTGGTGCAGGGCGAGAAAACAGACGCCTTCGTACTCAATGGTACTGCAGGCAAGCAGACCATCAAGGTTAAGATTACTGATGATGATGCCAGCAAGGATATGAGCGTGGCTCAGCTCTTCCTGAATATGGGTGGTCAGAAGGTTGCCATCGCTGAGGTTAAGCGTTCGGCTGCCGACCATAAGTTGCAGGTATTCGATGCGGCTGGCAATAATATCACCGAGACAGGTATCACTGTAGGTTACAATGTATACACCAAGTTTACCGTAAAGTCAAACTTCCGTTTTGCTGTTACCAATACTCCAGCTTGGGTAGACTTGGAAGGCGGCTTCCTGGTAGGTACACCTAACAAGGATGCTGTAGGCGGAGTTTCCTTCAAGGAGAATCAGGGCGTAAGTGCTAAGTATGCCATCGCTAAGGACCGCAACTACACCATAACCTTCACTTCTGAGGATGGCAAGGCTGCTGTAACCATACCTGTTATCTATAATGGTATGACCACCAGCACCATGGATGTTACTTATCCAACCTCTTCACAGTGGGCAGTATGGAATGTATCTCTCGATGGTAAGGTGTTCACTCAGAATGGTTCTAGCCTGAATGGTGGTGATACCAACGATTTCACCTTCTACAACTTTGTTCCTTTCACCCTCAAGACCTTGGGTGATGCTTACCAGCTGGTAGTTTTCGAGAAAAAGGAAGCTGGTCTGTTCGAGGATACATCTGGTGCTGTGAAACTGCAGGGTGAGAAGGGTGATGTGAAGCTCACAGTCGCTCCATTAGGCAGCGGAAGCCGTGAGTTCCTGGTCTATGCATTGCCACAGAGCGTATTCGAGAGTCTGGAGAATGGACCCGACGGAATGCTGGAGGAAGACTTCATGACTGTGAAGAGCGATTACGACCGCTACTTCCTGATGGATGTTGTACAGAAGGAGGCCAACTCTTCTGCTGATGATCAGTCTGCAGCGCCTACAATCTTGGAGATGAACTACTTGCCAGTAGAGTGCAAGAAGGATAAATCAACGTATGGTTCTATCATATCAGAAAAATTTGGCTACAATGGTGACGAAATATATGTCGCTCAGTCAGGAGTAGGAAGCTCTCTTACAGTTAATCCTAATATCAAGGATTGGGACCCTTACACTATGATGGAGACAGGCTATCTTACAGTTAAGGATAACAACGGAAATGATGTTTATGCAGAGCTTAGTATGGATATGAATAATAACTGGATATTCTTCGTAAATGTTCCTGCTGCTACTCCGATGTTTATGGTATTCAAGGACAACGGAACTCCTGTAAAGGTTCTTGTTGTTGAATCTCCTGGTGAGGGAATGAGTAAGAAACATACTTCTATCAGAAAAATTAGAAAGTAATGAACAGAATGAAAATATTTTCAAAGGCACTCTTGTTGCTCTTGGTCTCTCTCCTGACCTTTGCAGCAACAAGTTGCTCGGATGATGAAACTGGAGGCTGGGACGGCACATACGGATATGTGCAGTTCAAGCTCAGCAAGAAGGTTTCTTCAAGAGCTACCCGTGCTGCTGCCCTTGACAAACTTGAGAAACTGGATGATGCCAAGAAAATCAAGGTGGTCATGGAGCACAACGGTACAACTGTCTCTCAGACACTGGTGCTCAATTCTTATAATTCAGAGAATGCAGAGTATGGTCTGAGAAGTGAAAAACTGCAACTCGCTTCGGGTACTTACACCGTTATCGGTTTCTATCTCTATGATGCGGTAGACGAGGAGTTGCTGGCTTCTTCTGCCGGCGAAACATTCACTGTAGTAGGTGGCGGTCTGGAAGTACAGAACCTTATGGTGGAGACTGTGGAGCGTGGTAAGGTGAAGTTCAATCTCGTGAAGGAGTGGGAGAAGACCCGTGCCGGTGGTACTGAGTATCTCTTCTCTAACATCCGTCTCGTTGACGTCAGCGTAACCAACCTCTTTACCCGTGAGACCTATACCTTTCCTGAACTGAAGGTGAAATATAAGGAGTCTAGCGAAGAGCATCAGAATCCTGACAATGAGAACGATAAGTATATGGATACAGGTACAGCTTACTGTGATTCTACCGTATGGTTGCCTGCCGGTACTTATCAGGTTACCTCTTATACCACCTACGGGAAGACAGGTGCGGTGAAGACCAAGTACGAAACCCAGCCTGTAAAGGGTGAGGCGTTTATCGTAGAGGATAATCAACTGAATGATACGGCTCAGGTGCCTATCCTCCTTTCCAAGACAAAGGAGTATATCAAGGACTATGAGGCTTTGAAGGCTATCTGGGAATCTCTCCATGGTCAGGAGTGGAGCTTCTATGGCGATGCTACCTTCAAGGGAGCTAACTGGAACTTCAACAAGGAACTCGATATGTGGGGCGAACAGCCGGGCGTAACGCTCAACAGCAACGGCCGTGTCATCGGTCTCGTTATCGCCGGTTTCGGTGCAAAGGGAATCGTACCTGATGCCATCGGACAGCTGACAGAACTCCAGGTGCTCAACCTCGGTTCTCACGATGAGAAGATTGGTGCCAACATCTTCAATAATTATGATGCAAACAGTCTGACTGCAGCAAAGAAGAGCAGCATGCGCCACGACTATGAGAACAAGTTTCTGAAGTATGACCCACGTGCCAACATGTCGGATATGATTGTAGAAAGCTACAACTCTGATCCTAAGGTGGCACCGAAGAACAGAATTAAGAAGGACAGTCGCATCAACTTGAAGGATGCGCAGATCGGTACATTGACCAACAAGATTACAGGTGTATCTAAGGCCATCTATCGCCTGACTAAGTTGCAGCAGTTCTATATCGGTAACTCTTCTATCACATCCGACTCGGTTTGTGCGAATTTCTACAAGCCTGACGATCCTGTTTATGGTAAGTTTGCACAGGAGTTTAAGGAAGAGGATTGGGACAAGATGGAAAACCTGACCGATATCGAACTTTACAACTGTCCGAAGATCAGTCGCATTCCAGACTTCTACTATAAGCTCCCTAAATTGCAGGCGATGAACCTGGCGCGATGCAAGGGAATCTCTGCTAATCAGTTGAGAGAAGATTGGACTCGCTTAGCTGAGGAGAAGACAGGTAAGACACTCCAGATTCTCTATATGAGTTACAATAACCTGGAGGAGTTCCCTGAGTCTTCTGCATTGAGAAAGATGGTAAATCTCGGTTTGCTCGACCTGGCTTACAATAATATCAAGAAGGTAAATCCGTTCGGTTCTGAGGTAGCACTTTCTTCACTCTATCTGAACAACAACCAGATTGAAGAGATTCCTGCTAATCTCTGTGCCTTTACAGATGATGTGGAAAGCCTGACTTTCGCTCATAACAAGTTGAAGAAGATTCCGAATATCTTCGATGCAAGTTCTGTTCGCGAGATGGGTTCTGTAGACTTCTCTTACAACGAGATTACAGGTGTAGATAATAGTCATGGTACCTACAAGGGTATTAATGCAGCTTCAGTCAGTCTGTCAAACAATAAGATAGAGAAGTTCCCTTCAGAGCTGTTTACTGCCGGTTCGCCAATCACAACCATCGATTTGAGCGGCAACCAGATGCGCACCATCCCTAAGGGTTCCATCAAGGGCAAGAAGGCTTATCTGCTGCAGGTTATCGACTTCCGATTCAACAAGTTGACATCCCTCTCTGATGACTTCCGCTCAACCACATTGCCATACATTACCAATATGGACTTGAGCTACAACTGCTTCACCGAGGTGCCAACCCAGCCATTGAACAGTGCCGTGCTCCGTGCCTTTGCCATCAACCACCAGCGTGATGAGAAGACCGACCAGCGTTGCCTGCGTACATGGCCTACAGGAATCACAACCTGTCCGAGCCTGATCCAGTTCCAGATTGGTTCCAACGATATCCGTAAGGTAGAAGAGACACTGACCTCTCACCTTTATATCCTGAATATCGCAGACAACCCTAACATCTCTATCGATGTAACGAGCGTCTGTGCATACATCAAGGCAGGTATGTATATGCTGTTCTACAACAAGAATCAGGACATCCGCGGTTGCGATGCTTTGGATCTCGAAAATTAAACCCTATAAGAAAGTAGTAATATGAAATATATGAATAAACTGACATTAGGTATCGTTCTCGCTGCCGGGCTTTTCACAGCCTGCAGCGATAAGGATGATGTCGATATCCCAGGAGGACTGGCGCTCGATAAAAAGGAGATAGCCATAGGCCCTCAGGGTGGAACAGAGCAGATTGCCATCGCTGCCTCACAGGACTGGGTAGCTAATACCTCTGAGCCTTGGCTGACGCTTTCGCCTGCCAACGGCGTGGGTTCTGTTGAGGGTACCATCAAGGTGGATTCTACTCTTTCCAACACGCTCCGCAGCACAGAACTCAGTTTCCAGGGTGCCAACGGACAGAGTCGCAAGCTTACCATCACCCAGTTCGGTTATGGCAAGCAGATCTTCCTGAAGGATTCTGTTGTAGAAATCGAAAACTCCGATTCTTACGATAACCGTGCTTTCGAGAGTCTGATTTCTGCCAACGTGGAATGCAAGATTGGTAAGATAGAGTATTCTTTTGAGGGTGATCTGACCGATGCCGAGAAGGCAGAGAACGAGAGCGAGCGTGAGGGCTGGCTCCTGAACAGTAAGGATGAAGATAAGCTGACAGGTACTAACCTGGGTATCGTGCTGGACAGAAAGTACCGTCCTCGCACCGTGAACTTCAAGTTCCGCTGGGCGATGAACGTGGTTCCTGCCGTTCGTGTGGCTAAGGTTCATCTCGTGCCAATCAAGGCTGAAGACCAGCTGGTAGATGCAGATGGCAATCCTACAGATGATGTTATCCTGACCGTTCGTCAGAAGGCAGCACCAAAGATTGAGGACAACCGTGCCGGTGACTCTCTCTCTGTCATCATGATCAACCAGAAACTGGGTAGCATTGCTACCTTCGATTCCAGCGATAACATGCGCAACTGGAGCGGCGTAACGCTCTGGGAAGCTACTGATGATTTAGTGAAAAAACATCCTGAGGCTTTAGGACGTGTACGTTCTGTCAAGTTCAGCATGTTCAACCTCAAGAGTGGCGAAACTCTTCCTAAGGAAGTGGGCAACCTCAAGTTCCTGGAGTCATTCTCTGTTACTTCCAACGAGAACAACCAGATTCGTGAGGTGAACCTCGGTGATGAAATCTGCTCGCTGAAGTATCTGAAGAATCTTACCGTTCAGGCTTACGGTCTGACTCAGTTGCCTGCTAACTTTATTAATCTGGGCAAGAGTCTTGAATCGCTCAACCTGGTAAGTAACAACTTCAACAAGTTGTCAGATATCACCGATATCGTCAACGAGAAGAACTTCCCTAAGTTGCGTAATCTCATTCTCTACGCACAGCGCCGTACGGATGTTCTCTTCGACATCGCTTCGCTGGGCGAAAAGAATGCATCAGGCGTCTATGTTTATAATAACTATCCTATCGGACTGTATGGTAAGGTAAATGCCGGAACTCCAGACCGCCAGGCGCTTCTCAAGCTCCTGACATGGGATAAGTTGAATACACTGGAGTTGTCTTACTGCTTCCTGGAGGGTGAACTTCCTACCGATGAAGAGATGACTGAGGCACTGGAGGCTGCCGGCAAGGCTACCCGATACACCAAGTCTGACTTCTCTACCAACAAGGAAGATTATCTCGACAAGCTGGTAGGCGATACCTGCAAGTGGTTGCTCTCAGGCTGGGATAATCCTGTAACCTGCAAACACAAGGATGGTTCTGTAGTTAGTGCGGATGTTTATCCTCTTCAGGTGCCACGTGTATTGCCAAACTGCCGTCAGTTGTCACTCAACCTGAACTTCTTTACAGGAAAGGTGCCAAACTGGATTCTCTTCCATCCACACCTGGTAGAATGGAATGCACCAACGATGGTGTTCAACCAGCAGCCTAAGGGTAAGAATAGCGATGGCGCTGCCGTTGGTTTCTCTAATATGACAGACGACAGCTACAGCTACGACTACTATTACGGAACCAGCGACCCAGGCAGCAACTGGGAGGTTCCGGGTGTAGCTTATCCGCTCTACTACCGCACATACGTGGCAGCAGGCGATATTGATGAAGCTGCGCTGATGGCTAAGTACAGGAGAACTAAGAAAAAGTAAGATAAACATAAAAACAATATAGAAGCAAACAATGAAGAAAAAGTTTTTCTATATAGCAATGGTCGCATTGGCATTGACGGGCTGTTCTGACAGCCTGTCAACCATCGGCTCTTCTGACGGCAATTCAGAAATCACCATTCCTGCAGATGCTGAGGCGGGTGAGCTGCTGATTAAGTTCAGTCCGGAGATGAGCGATATCCTCGACCAGGCACAACTGAGCAAGACCCGCGCCGGAAAGGCTACCCGTTCGGGTATTCCTTCTACCGATGAGGTGCTCGACATCCTGGGAAGCTACAGCTTCGAGCGTGTGTTCCCGGTAGATGCAAATACTGAGGCAAGAACCCGCGAGGCGGGACTCCACCTCTGGTATACGGTGAAGTTTAATAAGGGAACCGACCTGAAGACGGCTGCCGAGCGCCTGAAGCAGTTGGGCGAAATCTCAAAGGTTCAGACCAACGGCCGCATCAAGCGTGCTTACAATACCGACAGCAAGCGCATCTATCTCAGCGATAAGGCACTTCAGCAGAAGTCTACCCGCTCAGCAGCCAATAGCGAGCCAAACGATCCGGGCTTTACCAGCCAGTGGCATTACCGTAACCTGGGCGAGGGCAACTATGATTTTGAGAACCTCAACAACAACAAGGTAGGCGCTAAGGCAGGATGTGATGTGAATGCACTTGAGGCATGGAAGACCTGTACAGGCGATCCTTCTATCATCGTGGCTATTCTTGATGAGGGCGTGATGTATACGCACCCTGATCTGGCAGCCAACATGTGGTGCAACCCGGGCGAAAGTGTTCAGGGTGCCCAGACTGACGGCGACGGAAACGGTTATGAGGGCGACCTTCATGGCTACAACTTCGTTACTGAGAGCGGCGATATTACCTGGACTGATGCCAATGACACCGGTCATGGTACTCACGTAGCTGGTACCATTGCAGCCGTAAATAATAATGGTATCGGTGTATCTGGTGTTGCCGGTGGTGACGGAACTCCTAACTCTGGTGTCAAGATTATGTCTTGTCAGGTATTCTCCGGTCAGAACAGTGTAACCTTGGCAGGCGAGGCGAGAGCCATCAAGTATGCTGCCGATAATGGTGCAGTCATCCTGCAGTGCAGTTGGGGTTACAACTCTTCAGAGTCTAGTATCATCAACGGTTATACTCCGGGCCCTGCTACCGAGAAGGAATGGGCTGAGACCTATCCGCTGGAGAAGGAAGCTCTGGATTACTTCATCAACAATGCCGGTTCGCCTAATGGTGTCATCGACGGTGGTATTCCAGTCTTCGCAGCCGGTAACGAGTATGCTGGCAATCCTGCTTTCCCTGGTGCTTACTCTAAGTGCGTCTGCGTATCTTCATTAGCTGCCGACTTTACTCCAGCCTGCTACACCGATTTCGGTTCGCTCGTAACCCTGAGCGCTCCTGGTGGCGACTTGGAATATTACAGCAAGATTGGCGAGCAGGAAGATGAATACTTGGCAGAGACCACCGAGCAGAAAGGTGCTGTGCTCTCTACGATGATCAAGAACGGTCAGCCTGCTTACGGCTACATGGAGGGAACCTCTATGGCTTGTCCTCATGTTTCGGGTGTGGCTGCCTTGGGTCTCGCTTATGCTGCCAAGACGAACCGTCATTATCGTGCTGCCGACTTCGTAGCCCTGATGAAGAAATCTGTGAAGGATTTGGATAGTCATTATCAGAATGGTGCAACTAAGACCTACTATATGAACCATACTACCGTAGGTGCTTCGCCAGAGATTGTACAGCTCTCTAAGTACATCGGCAAGATGGGTGCTGGTCTGATTGATGCAGCTCAGCTCTTGAATAACATCACGAACAAGAAATTCAGTTCTGATATGAAGTTGCCTAACGTGTATGTGGGCATCGAGAAGACTGTTTCTCTTAACCTCGCTGCATATTTCGCAGGTCAGACAGGGGGATTTTCTTGCTCTGTAGCGAAGAACGGCGTAGCTTCTGCTTCGGTAGATGGCAAGACGCTCATCGTGAAGGGACTCGCTGCCGGAAGTACATCGCTCACCGTAACAGCTGCCGATGGTACCAGCCAGACCGTAGTTGTGACCGTTAGAAAGAGTGCCGGTAACAATGGTTGGATGTAATATGAAGATATTTGCTTTCCTATCGCTTTTCTTCCTGGCTTTGCCTGTTACGGTGAATGCGCAGGAGGAACTGCTGAAGTTTGAGCATCCGCTTATCGATGCAGGTACGATGACCGAGGACGATGCGCCTCGCACCTTCACCTTCGTAGGTAAGAATGTGAGCAAGAAGATACTGCACATCACACAGGTGAGAACCACCTGTGGATGTACCAGTTCTTATGTCAAGGGCGATGTGATGAAGCCTGGCGATACCTGTCAGGTGCAGATCACCTTCACGCCTAACCGCTATCCGGGCACCATCAATACGGGTGCTTATCTCTATCTGAAAGAGGTAGAGGGACAGCCTGCCGTTAAGCTTGCCTTAACGGGAAAGGTACTGCCGGGTGCTGACCAGTGGGCACGCTATCCGCACAAGATGGGCGTACTCAGACTGAAACAGGCGAAGGCAAGTATCACAGAGGTAAAGCCGGGCACAGAGCCTGAGGCACGTATCCTCTGCGGAAACAGCGGTGACAAGCCGCTCCGTATATCCAGCCTCCTTCTTCCTCCTTATGCCCGTCTTACGACAGAGCCTGAGGTGATAGAACCGGGTGATGAGGCTGACCTCGTCATCACCATCATAGCCGATAAGATTCCGGCTACGATGCCCGAATCCTTCACCTTCCCTGTTATTCTGGAGGGCTTGGACGCCCGCCCGTCTGACAGAACGATACAGGTCGTTGTAAAGGTAAAAAGGTAAAAAAGTAAAAAAGAAAAAAATACCAAGACAATGAAATATTTGAAAAAACTCTTCACCCTCCTGGTGATTGCTTTGTTTGCCTGCGGCTTTGCTGCCTGCAGCAGCGATGATGAAGAACCGGAGGAGCCTTCTCTGGAAGTTACGCCTGCCAATCTTCATGGCACATGGAAGTTGGCTGAGTGGAACGGTGAACCTCTTGCTGAGGGCACATACTGCTACATCGTTTTCAATCGCAAGGACCAGACTTTCGATATGTATCAGAAGTTTGACAGTATGTATGGTCGCCATATCACCGGTTCGTTCGCTATCAAGAACGATCCATACCAGGGCTACATCATCAGCGGAAGCTATGATAACGGTAAGGGCGACTGGAACCAGAGTTATCTCGTAACCCGTCTCCTGGCTTCCGGTTCCATGATATGGACCGCCAAGGACGATGTTACCGACATCAGCCGCTACAAACGTTGCGATGAGGTACCTGCCGAGATACTCAAGGAATGTAAAGATCTCACTGAAGAATAAAAAAAGAGCGAATTATCTGCAAATTTTGCGGATTATTCGCTCTTTTTTTGTATCTTTGCCCTCAAACTTATCATCGGGTTCAAAGTTTAAGGATATGATATTAACGATTACAGGTTCAGACAGCACCGGAGGCTCTGGTGTGCAGGCGGACATCAGGACGATTGCCGAGTTGGGCGGTTATGCAGTTTCGGCAATAACCAGCATCACTGTGCAGAATACGCTCGGTATTCAGGAGTTCTTCGATATTCCAGCCGAGATTGTTTCGGGGCAGATAGAGGCTATCATGAACGATATGCAGCCTGATATAGTGAAGATTGGTATGATACGCAGGGTGGAGACGCTGAATGTGGTCATCGATGCCTTGACCAAGTACCGTCCTACCCATATCATCTATGCCCCTGCCATCTGGTCGAGCCAGGGCGATGCGCTGATGACGGAAGATGTGGTGAGCCAGATCAAATACCGTCTGCTGCCGCTCTGTTCTGTCGTCGTGTCACGCAAGAAGGAGAGCGACATCATTCTTCAGAATTCCAAACTGCTGAGCCTTGCCGAGAAGCAGGGACTCCGGATCTATCGCCTCGACAATGCCAATTCGCATGGTCTCATCAACCGTTTCTCTTCAGCTCTTGCCGTCTATCTGAATCAGGGCAAGAAGATGGAGGAGGCGTTGGTGATGGCGCAGGATTTCATCAATGTAGAACTCGTGCGCCAGAGCAATCTGCAGGGCAGAAGTTCCGAGCTTTACAACCAGTTTATCTCGCAGGTGAATAACTTCTGCCGCACTTATAGCGATGTTCATTTTTATGCCGACCAGTTGAATGTGAGTGGCCGTTATCTGGCTCAGGTTACCCGCCGCATCTCCGGCAAGACGCCGAAGGCAATCATCGATGAATACATCGTGAAGGAGATAGAGCGCGAGCTTTCTACCACCACGCATACGGTTCAGGAAATAGCCAATACCTTCGGTTTCTCCTCGCAGGCTCATCTCACCAAATTCTTCAAGAAGATGAGAGGGGTAACGCCTTCTGCTTTCAGACAACCAAAACCTGTTGATTAAAATGAGTCCGGCCAACTGAGGAAATGAAATACGGCCAACTGAGGAAATGCCGAAAAAAAGTAGTATCTTTGCACACGTAATCAAATATTTGAAAATATGGAATACAAATATAGACTCGCAGACCAAATGCTGGCAAAGAAACTGAAAGATTAAAATAAGGTTCATTTTACTTCTTGCCTGGTAACGGTACTAAGTTGCATCAGCGTAGTGTATGAACGAAGAAAAGTTAAAGTAATTAAGTTAAAATAGAAACACGGACAAATTGAATTTGTCCGGCTCTTTTGTTCGGTCGCTTGTAAAGAGTTAAATATTAGCAACTTATAAGCTACCGGATAATTTTTCCGGACAAATTCAAATTGTCCGTGTTATTTTTTCTTTTTATCTCTATGTTTTCCACCTCGGAACTCATAGACTTAGGAACCATAAAACTATGAGTTAGTATTTTTAACACATAGATAAACCTCTCTCTTGCAGAATCGCCAGCGAAGCTTTTTTACAGCTTCGCTGGCGATTTCTCTGTATATAATCTTACTCAATCATGTTCTTGAGTATCCATTTCCTGAAGAATGGGTCTTCTATATTCCATAATCGAAATTTTTCGTTACGAAATTTTTCGCTAAGATACAAAAAATGTAGAAGTTCAGAAGGTGAACTCCTCTCGGTTTCTCTTAGCAGTACAATCTGTGTACTGCTTTATATATTCAGGAATATCTCTTATATATTTGCGAATCTCTCTTTATACAAAATGACTCAATGTTTGCAGAAAATGGAACATTTTTCTGCTATTTCGCTGAAAAATGTTTCCTTTGCAGCCGTAATTGAATAAAAATATAAGAATTATGGCAGAAAATAGACAAGAATTGAACCGCAACTTGGCTCAGATGCTCAAGGGTGGTGTGATTATGGACGTAACAACTCCAGAACAGGCAAAAATCGCAGAGGCAGCAGGTGCATGCGCAGTAATGGCGCTGGAACGTATTCCAGCTGATATCCGTGCAGCAGGTGGTGTTTCACGTATGAGCGACCCTAAGATGATCAAGGGTATTCAGGAGGCTGTTTCTATCCCTGTAATGGCTAAGTGCCGCATCGGTCACTTCGCTGAGGCTCAGATTCTTCAGGCTATCGAAATCGACTATATCGACGAGAGCGAGGTGCTCTCTCCAGCTGATAATGTTTATCACATCGACAAGACTCAGTTCGACGTGCCATTCGTTTGTGGTGCCAAGAACCTGGGCGAGGCGCTCCGCCGTATTGCTGAGGGTGCTACGATGATCCGTACCAAAGGTGAGCCAGGAACAGGTGATGTGGTTCAGGCTGTTACCCACATGCGTATGATGCAGAGCGAAATCCGCCGACTGGTTTCTATGAGCGAGGATGAACTTTACGAGGCTGCCAAGCAGTTGCAGGCTCCTTACGACTTGGTGAAGTATGTTCACGAGAACGGCAAGTTGCCAGTGGTTAACTTCGCTGCCGGTGGTGTGGCTACTCCAGCTGATGCTGCCCTGATGATGCAGCTCGGTGCCGAGGGTGTATTCGTAGGTTCTGGTATCTTCAAGAGCGGTAACCCAGCTAAGCGTGCACAGGCTATCGTGAAGGCTGTTACCAACTACAACGATCCTAAGATGCTGGCTGAGTTGAGCGAGGATCTCGGCGAGGCAATGGTAGGTATCAATGAGCAGGAGATTGCTTTGCTCATGGCTGAAAGAGGTAAGTAATAAATGAGATAACGGATAAGAGCCCCTCCTGCACAAGAAGGGGCTTTTATATTAGATAAGTATGTTATGAGAATAGCAGTATTAGCTTTACAAGGCGCTTTTGCTGAGCACAGACAGAAGTTGGCTCAGTTGGGCGTGGATAGTTTCGAGGTTCGCCAGTTGAAGGATTGGGACCAGCCTAAGGATGGCTTGATTATTCCGGGCGGTGAGAGTACCACCCAGGCGAAACTCTTGAATGAACTGGGATTGATGGAGCCTGTGAAGGAGGCGATTGCTGCCGGCTTGCCTGTTTATGGTACTTGTGCCGGCTTGATTCTTCTTGCCAAGAAGATTGAGGGCGAGCCTAGCCAGCGCATTGCTTCGATGGACATCACGGCTTTGAGAAATGCCTACGGTCGCCAGTTGGGCAGTTTCTACATCGAGGCTCCGATGAAGGGCATCGAGGGAAATGTCCCTATGACTTTCATCCGTGCTCCTTATATTAAAGAGGTGTGGGGAGATGCTGAGGTTCTGGCTGAAGTAGATGGCAAGATTGTGGCTGCCCGCCAGGGTAACCAGCTGGTTACTGCCTTTCATCCTGAACTGAACGAAAGTCTGGAGATTCATAAGTATTTTCTGGGGATGTGCAGCAAGTAGGCTTCATCCTATGTTGAAACTTACTTCGTTGACCGATGAACAGGCTTCATGGGCACATGAAGCTATATTGCAAAGTATCTTAGGATACATTGCCAAGTATCTTAAGATACATGAGCAAGTATCCTAAGATACTTTTTTATTGAATGTCTGATACTTTTTTCCGATAAATGTTTGCCGTTTGCAAATATTCATCGTATCTTTGCATTATGAAATCTTCGTTACGTAAAACTCATAATGATGTAAATGCTTATGGTACAGTTAAATTCTTTTGTATTTAAAAAGCTGTTGCAGAATTCATGTAGATGGGGCTGTGGGCCTGTTGAGTGAGCGAAACAATGTGCTTGAGTGAACTCAATGAGCCATCCGAATAAGCCTACAGATATGACTGAACAAGCACAAGGATATGACTGAACAAGTGAAAGAATACGTTTGCTCAGGTTCAAGAAGTCGGAATATCAGGTTCAAGGAGGCTGTTTCTAAGAGATTCCCACTAGGCTCAGCAGCTCTGCTGAGCCTAGTCAGCAGGTCTGCCGACTGCAGTCAGCACATCTGCCGAGCCTAGTGGCAACACCCTATAGTCGTACAACCACACACCTTTTAGTTGTACGATAATAACCGTTTATAACAACTCCGGAAGCTGGAAGAGCTTCACACTGTTGCTGCCTTTGATGAGGATGTAATGGTCGTGAGGCTGGTTCGCCTTGAGCGCTTCCTTCACTTCCTCTACATTCTGGAACTTGCGGTAGCTGCATGGAATATCCTTGAACTCATCGCCCACCAGCCATACATTCTCAAGACCGGCTGCCTGCAACTGGTCTACTACCTTCTGGTGCTCCTCGTGGCTCACTTCGCCGAGCTCGCCCATCTGTCCGAGAATTGCCATCTTATGAGGCACATCCATCACGCGGAAGTTCTCGATGGCGGCTGCCATGCTGGATGGGTTGGCATTGTAGGCATCTACCACCAGCTTATTGTGCGCCGTCTCTTCCAATTGCGAACGGTTGTTGCTTGGGATGTAGTTCTCCAGGGCATGATCTATCTGCTGGGGCTTCACATCGAAATGAAGACCGATGGTGATGGCGGCAAGCATGTTGTCGATATTGTAAGAGCCGATGAGATGGGTTTGAACCTCATGCCAGTCGAAACTCTCGGTGCGCCAGCGGAACTTCAGGAAAGGAGCGCAGGAAATGACTTCTCCCCATACATCGCAGTTTTCATCCTTGCCGTAGGTGATGAGGCGGTTGATGTTGCGCTGCTCAGCCATCTGCATCAGATGCTCGTTGTCTGCATTGATGAAGACGAGGGCATCGTTGGCTGCGAGGTAATCATAGAGCTCTCCCTTGGTCTTCTTCACGCCTTCGAAGCTGCCAAATCCCTGCAGGTGGGCACGGCCTACGTTGGTAATCATACCGCAGGTTGGCTCCACGTATTCCACGAGTTTTCGGATGTCACCAGGATGGGAAGCACCCATCTCTACAACGGCAATCTCATTCTCTGGTGAGAGACGGAAGAGGGTCTTTGGTACGCCTACATCATTATTGAAGTTGCCCTGGGTGAACATCACGTTGAACTTCTCGCCGAGAACGGCAGAGACGAGTTCCTTGGTGGTGGTCTTGCCGTTGGTTCCGGTGATTCCTACTACAGGTATATCGAAGTGGCGGCGATGCTCACGGGCTAGTTCCTTGAAGGTGGTGAGGCAATCCTCTACGAGGATGTAGCGCTCGTCGCCTTCCTTGGCATACTCTTTTTCATCAACAATCACATAGGCACAGCCTTTCTCCAAAGCCATGTCGGCAAACTTGTTGCCATCAAACGATGCGCCCTTCAAAGCCAGGAAGATGCTGCCCTCTGGGCAGTCGCGGCTGTCAGTGGTAATCACTGGGTGCGCTTGGTAAATCTGATAGAGTTCTGAAATATCCATAGTCTATAACTGTTATTTTGGGTGCAAAAGTAATCTAAATTATGGACATAACAAACAATTTTCCCAAAAAATGATGGTAATCTCGAATATTCTTTCTATTTTTGCAGAAATATTCGATGAATCTTTAGAAAGTGAGGCTCTTTATGGGTAGTAGAGATGAAAAAGATAAAACGAAAGTAAGGAAGGAAAAGCTGGCAGGCTATTTCTTTAATTTATCTCAGTTAACGTTTACTGGAACTGGGGTTGGTGGTATTGCTCCAATTCTGCAAGGAGAGTTTGGAGTTAAAAATTATGTAGTAATTATATTTGGTATAGTAATGACCTTCATTTTTGCGGGCATTGCTAATCGAATTTTAAAATATTAAGTTATGGAAGTTTACAATGGACTATTGTTTTTCTTTGTGGTTGGAACAATCATAGGTGGAAGCTTTCTTGCCTGGACTTATACTAAGCCCGGTAAAAAATGGCTTAAGGAATTGTAGTGTTATGAGCTATTTGGCATTGTTCTTTTTAGTTTGCTCAATTTTTAGCCTAAGTTTTATTGCCTGGACTTACACAAAGCCAGGTAAAAAGTGGCTTAAGGAGTTATAATCCGATGGAATATACAATCAATATCAAGGGGCGCTTGATGGATTTGAGTACCCCTCAGGTGATGGGCATCCTGAACGTTACGCCCGACAGTTTTTACTCTGGCAGTAGAAAACAGACAGAAATGGAGATAGCTCAGAGAGCTAATCAGATTATAGAAGAAGGTGGAAGCATCATTGATGTGGGCGCTTTCTCCACCCGTCCCACCCGTCCCGGTGCCGATGAAGTATCGGAAGAGGAGGAGGGAAGACGCCTGAAGTTCGCTCTCGACATCGTTCGCAGGGAGCAACCGGATGCTGCCGTCTCCGTAGATACTTATCGCCCTACCTTGGCACGCAGGTGTATCGAGGAGTGGGGAGCTGACATCATCAACGATGTATCGGAAGGAGGAATCACAGGCATCGCCAATGTGCCGCTGGAGCAGAGACAGGAGGAATATCCTGAAATGTTCCGTGTGGTGGGCGAACTGAAGGTACCTTATATATTAATGTCGGTGCAGCCTACGCTCGAAACGATGATGAAGGGCTTTGCAAGAGAGGTGCAGCAGTTGCGCGACCTGGGAGCCAAGGACATCATCCTCGACCCAGGCTTCGGTTTCGGCAAGAATCTCATCCAGAATTATCAGATTTATAATGAGATGGAGAAGTTGAACGTGATGGAACTTCCGGTTCTGGTAGGCATCTCCCGCAAGAGTATGATATACAAGCTGCTGGGTGGAGATGCTACGACATCGCTCAATGGAACTTCCGTGCTCGACACCATCGCTCTGATGAAGGGCGCCAGCATCCTCAGAGTGCACGATGTGAAAGAAGCTGCTGAGGCTGTGAAGATAATAGAAGCAATGAAGGAGGGACGTACATGGTAGAATTTGGCATCAAAGACTTTCTCGATATTCTCCTGGTAGCCTCGCTGCTGTTCTATGTTTATCGTTTGATGAAGGAATCGCGCTCACTGAACATCTTCGTGGGCATCATGCTCTTCGTGCTAATCTGGCTCTTTGTGAGTCAGATACTGGAAATGCGCCTGCTGGGTTCTATCCTGGATAAACTGGTGAGCGTGGGAGTCATCGCCCTCATCGTCATCTTCCAGGAGGATATCCGTAGATTCCTCTATGAAATCGGTTCGCAGAAAGGTATGCGCCGGCTGGTTCGCTTCTTCCACTCCAGCAAGGAGAGCCAGAAGGAGGCTAACAAGGAGACCATCATGCCGATTGTGATGGCGTGTATGAGTATGGCAAAGAAATACGTAGGTGCTCTTATCGTTATAGAGCGAGGCGTTCCACTGAAGGACATCATGGATACGGGTGAGGAGATAGACGCCAAGATTAACCAGCGGCTGATAGAGAATATTTTCTTCAAGAATTCGCCGCTTCATGATGGAGCCATGGTGGTGAGCAATAAGCGCATCATGGCAGCCGGATGTATTCTGCCTGTGAGTCATAACCTCGATATTCCGAAGGAACTGGGACTCCGCCATCGTGCCGCTCTCGGAATATCCCAGAGCAGTGATGCCATCGCCGTCATTGTATCCGAGGAGACCGGACGAATCAGCGTGGCCATCAAGGGCGAGTTCAAACTCCGACTCTCTGCCGAGGAACTGGAAAGCATCCTTACTCTGGAAATGATATAAGTTAAGTGAAGAGTGAAGAACGAAGAGTGAAGAATTCATCACTTTTCCTGCTACGTAAACCTTTACGATATGAATAATCTCCCGATTTAGCTTTTTTTACACATTTTAATCGCTGCTATTTCAAAGAAAATGTGTACTTTTGCAAAGTCGATGTGGCAAAAAGGTGAAAAACAAGATAACATCACCTAACACTTTGACAGATCTACTTAGGAAACAACAAAATATATAAAATATTAAAAAGTAAAATGGATTTATTACAGCAAATCGTAGCTCGCGCTAAAGCTGACAAGCAGCGCATCGTGCTCCCTGAAGCAGAAGAGGAGCGTACATTGAAAGCAGCCGATAAAGTTTTGGCTGATGATCTCGCAGACATCATCCTCATCGGTAACCCTGCCAATATTAAGAATCTCGCTGCTCAGTGGGGTCTTAACAACATCGACAAGGCTACTATCGTTGATCCACAACAACCCTAAGACTGAGGAGTATGCTGAGAAGCTCGCTGAACTTCGCAAGAAGAAGGGCATGACCTGTAGAGCAGGCTCGTGAACTCGTAACTAAGAACAACCTCTACCTCGGTTGTATGATTATCAAGACTGAGGGCGCTGACGGTCAGATTTCTGGTGCATTGAGCACTACTGGCGATACTCTCCGTCCAGCTCTTCAGATCATCAAGTGCAGTCCAGGTATCACTTGCGTAAGTGGTGCTATGTTGCTCATCTCAGACCAGAAGCAGTATGGTCAGGATGGCGTTGTAGTAATGGGTGACGTTGCTGTAACTCCAAACCCTACAGCAGACCAGCTTGCTCAGATTGCCTATACTACAGCTCATACAGCTCAGTCAGTGGCAGGTATTACTGATCCACAGATTGCCATGTTGAGCTTCTCTACAAAGGGTAGCGCAAAGGATGCTATCAACAAGGAGACTGGCAAGAGCGTTTATATCATTGACAAGGTAAAGGATGCCGTAGCTATTGCTAAGGAGAAGTTCCCAGAGCTTCATCTCGATGGTGAACTTCAGGCTGATGCAGCCCTCGTTCCTGAGGTAGCTGCCAAGAAGGCTCCAGGTTCTGACGTTGCTGGTAAGGCTAACGTATTGGTAGTTCCAAACCTCGAGGTTGGTAACATCGGCTACAAGCTCGTTCAGCGCTTGGGTGGTGCCATCGCTATCGGTCCTATCCTCCAGGGTATTGCCCGTCCTGTTAACGATCTTTCTCGTGGTTGCTCTGTTGATGACATCTACTACATGGTAGCCATCACAGCTTGCCAGGCACAGGATGCTAAGAAGGCGTAAGTATATAGTTAATAGTTAACAGTTAACAGTTTATAGGGCTAAGCTGCTGTAAGATGGATGGTTTATGCTATAGACTGTAAACTATAAATTTTAAATTGAAAGCAAAATGAAAGTATTGGTTCTGAACTGCGGTAGTTCATCTATCAAGTACAAATTATATAATATGGACGATGAGTCTGTATTGGCACAGGGTGGTGTAGAGCGTATCGGTCTTGATAACGCTTTCATCAAGGTGAAATTGCCTAACGGCGAGAAGAAGCAGATCATGCACGACATGCCTGACCACAAGGAAGGTGTGAACTTCGTGTTCAAGTGCTTGCTCGATCCGGAAATCGGCGCTATCAAGGATTTGAAAGAAATCGACGCTGTAGGACACCGTGTCGTACAGGGTGGTGACAAGTTCAAGGAGAGCGTTATCGTTGACAAGAGCGTAGAGGATGGTATCGAGGAACTTTGCGACCTCGCTCCTGTTCACAACGCAGGTCACCTGAAGGGTATCCGTGCCGTTGACTCTTTGATGCCTGGCACTCCTCAGGTTTGCGTATTCGACAACGCATTCCACAGCACAATGCCTGACTACGCTTACCTCTATGCAATTCCTTACGAGTTGTACGAGAAGTATCACGTACGCCGTTATGGTTTCCACGGAACATCTCACCGCTATGTTTCTAAGCGTGTTTGCGAGATTCTCGGTCTCGACCAGAACAACTCTAAGATCATCACTTGCCACATCGGTAACGGTGGCTCTGTAGCTGCTGTATTGAATGGTAAGGTATTGGATACTTCAATGGGCTTGACCCCATTGGCTGGTTTGATGATGGGTTCACGTTGTGGTGACATCGATGCTTCTGCCGTTACCTACTTGATGGAGAAGTTGAACATGAAGCCACAGGAGATGGCTGACTTCCTGAACAAGAAGAGTGGTGTGCTCGGTATTACAGGTATTTCTTCTGATATGCGCGACATCGAGAACGCTGCCAACGAGGGTAACGAGAAGGCTCAGCTGGCTCTCCGTATGTATGAGTATCGCATCAAGAAGTACATTGGTGCTTACACAGCAGCTATGGGTGGCGTTGACGCTATCGTATTCACAGCTGGTGTAGGTGAGAACCAGACCGGCCTGCGCGAGGAAGCTTGCAAGAACCTGGAGTATCTTGGCATCAAGATTAACAAGGAAGTAAATGACAAGGTTCGTGGTGAGGAAGCTATCATCTCTACTGACGACAGTAAGGTGAAGGTAGTAGTAGTTCCTACCGACGAGGAGATTGTTATCGCTCGCGATACAATGGAGTTGGTTGCTAACAAGTAATCATACGCTATATATAATAAGGTGAAGACTAGAAACATAAGTGAATAGTCTTCACCTTTTTAAATTTTTAGAATTATGAAAACAAAGATTGTAACTTTCGGAGAAATATTGCTTAGGATTTCTAAGCCTGGTTATCAACGTTTATTTCAGGGACATCATATGTTTGGCAATTATGGTGGCAGTGAGGCTAATGCAGCCATCTCTTTGGCTTATTTAGGCGATAATGTAGAGTATGTAACCCGTGTGCCATACGGTGAGATGGGTGAGGCCGCGTTGATGCATCTCAGAGAGTACGGTCTGAATGTTTCTCATGTTGTGCGTGGCGGTGAACGTCTCGGAACTTATTATTTCGAAGAAGCTGTAGCTATGCGCAATTCCCGTGTGGTTTACGACCGCAAGAATTCTTCTTTCTATACGCTGAAGCGCGGAATGGTGAAATGGGATAAGGTGCTGGCTGATGCAGCTGTATTCCATTGCTCCGGCATTACCTGTGCTATCAGCCGCGATGCGATGGAATCAACTATGGATGCCATCAAACTTGCTGTTTCTGACGGGTTGACCATTGCCTGCGACATTAATTACCGTAAGAATCTCTGGGGATATGGTCTGGAGCCTCATGATGTGCTATTCCAGATGATGCAGTATAGCGACATCATCTTTGGTGACCAGAATGAGTGGGAGATAGCCAGCGGTGTGCCTCATATTCCTTTCGAGGCTTTGGATGCAGACTATGAGATTGACAAGGAGGCTTATCTGGAGTATTTCCGCAAGATGCATCAGCTCTTCCCTAAGTGTAAGAAGATGGTGATGGCGGTAAGAAATCAGATTGCCAGCAGTCATCATACCTTGAGCGGCTTGCTCTATGATGCTGTAGAAGATCAGCTCTATACTACAAGAATCTATGATATTGAGCCGATTGTTGACCCGATGGGTGTAGGTGATGCCTTTATTGCTGCCTATATTCATGCCCATCAGAAGTGGGGCGACAAGAACCAGTATTGCCTGGATTTCTCACTGTCAGCAAGCGCGATAAAGAATACGGTTCCGGGTGATCAGAATCTGGTTACAGAAGAAGAAATCATCAATAACATGACTTCTTCAGGAGGTCGCATACAGCGATAACAATAAAGGGCAGCTCATAAAGCTGCCCTTTATTGTTATGGTTGGCTTTCGCCTTCCACATATTCTTCCATAAACATGTGTTCACCATCAAACACGGCATAGGTGAACTGCCATATCCAGTCGCCCAGAATCATCAGTCGGGTCTTTTTGCTCAACATCAGATCCAGTTCGATGTGGCGATGGCCGAACATGAAGTAATCTATATTCTTGTGACCTTGCATATACTGTTTGGCAAAGCGCACCAGAAACTCCTTCTTTTCGCCCATATAAGGCTCTTCCTTTCCGTCAGCACGTTTCAGTCGGCTATGCTTAGCCCAGTTCAGCCCCAAAGCCATTCCCCAGCGGGGATGAATCGCATTAAGGAGGCGTTGGCAGGTCTGGTTCTGGAACATTCTTTTCAGAAACTTGAATTTCTTGTCTGGGTCACCCAGTCCGTCTCCATGTGCCAGATAGAATACTTTATCGTATATCTCTATGGTTTGAGGCTTGTAATGTACGGTAATGCCACACTCTTCCTCCAGGTAGCCATAGGTCCAGAGATCGTGGTTACCCGTAAAGAAATGTACTTCCACTCCCATATCGGTCAACTCCGAGAGCTTACCTAAGAAGCGTGTATAGCCTTTTGGTACGACATATTTATATTCGTTCCAGAAGTCAAACATGTCACCCAGGAGATAAACTGCCGCAGCCTTCGTCTTGATGCTGTCCAGGAAACGGACCAGGCGGCGTTCTTGCATGCGGGCATGCGGAATGGCTAATGAGCCAAGGTGCGCATCTGAGAGGAAATATACATTTTTCATAAGCGATTCTTTTTAAATGAAGAGTGAAGAATGAGGAGTGAAGAGTTCAACAGCTTCGTCTTTATTCAAAGCCGAGTTCTACGCGAGCTTCCTCGCTCATCATACTCTGATCCCAAGCCGGTTCGAATACAAGGTTCACATTGGCAGATTTTACGCCTTCCACGCTGTCTACCTTGCTTCTTACATCCTCCAGGATGAAGTCGGCAGCAGGGCATGAAGGGGCTGTGAAGGTCATGTCGAGATCTACGGTGGCATCGTCCTTCACATCTATTTTATAAATCATACCGAGGTCCCAGATGTTGACAGGAATCTCAGGGTCGTAAACGGTCTTAAGTACATCTACGATCTTTTCTTCTATCTTTGTCTTTTCTTCTTGTGTCATAATAATCTTTGTTTTTGCCTACAAAGATAATAATTATTGCAGACAAAACAAAAAGAAAAGCTGTTTTTCTTGCCGAAGGTCTAATATACCCCAAATAGACTACAATTTACCTTTATCGTGATATGAATAAAAGGCACCGTCGGTTATGATGACATGGTCCATAAAGAAGAGGCGCATGATTTCGCAGGCTTTGGCAATCTTCTGGGTAAGTACATCATCGGCTTTGCTTGGCTGAGGATTGTTACTGGGATGATTGTGGCAGAAGGCGATAATAGTAGCGTTGTTGAGCACCGCTTCTTTTATGATGAGCCGGATGTCGGTTGCCGTTTCTGTAATGCCGCCTTTTGAGATGCAGCTCGCTTTGATGAGCTTGAAGTTCTGGTTCATCATCAGGAGCCATGCTTCCTCTGTGTCTAAATCCTGCATCTTCGGAAGCATATAGTTGTAGATGGCAAGGGATGAGCCTAAGTCGGGACGTGTGCCAATCTTATCGAGAGCACGGCGCTTGCCCAGTTCGCAGGCTGCAAGAATGGTGATGGCTTTGGCGGGTCCCATTCCTTTATATTGTGTCAGTTCTCTGATGGTCTTCTTTCCTAGCTGGTTCAGGTTGTTGTCGCAATCCTTCAGAATGCGTTTCATCAGGTCTACGGCACTTTCGTCAGTAGATCCCGAACCAATCAGAATACCTAAGAGCTCGGCATTGGATAAAGCTGAGGCTCCCAAGCGCTCCAGTTTCTCGCGGGGCTTGTCTTCTTCTGCCCAATTGGCAATGGTTAGTTTCTCTGCCATAATAATAACTGATTAGTAGATTATTATTGGCTTCTCTTTTTGCGGGGAAGTCTTATTTGTAGAAAGTCTTGTTGTATGCGCTGAATTCGCTCTGTCCCAGTACGCATCTCTTCCACCATGCAGAAAGGAATCCGCATCCGTAACCCATCAGCTGTGTGAAGGCAGCGCGAATGCTCAGCAAGCCTATCTTCACGCTGTGATTCTCTCTGCTGCTGTCGATAAACAGTGCGATGGTATAGAGAATGATGCCGGCGAGACCGATGCAGCCCAATGCTGCCATCGCATTGCCCAAGGTTGGGAATACGTGAACGGTGCTTCAAGCATGTATGGCAGGAAGCCGAAGAAGAGCAGAAGCAGCGTGCCTATTACACCCACGGTGAAGACCATAGGAAGGAGATGCACGAGTTTGAGACTCTCTGGATATTTCTTGTAGAGGTTGATGCGGGCGATGCCACTTTGTTGTAGACCTGTCGCCAGAACTTGCGGAAGTCGGTGCGGCGCTTATGCCAAACCCATGCTTCAGGGAACAGACGGCAACGGCAGCCTGCCTTGAAGATACGGATAGAGAAATCAATGTCCTCACCGAAACGCATATTGGAAAAGCCATTCAACCTGAGATAAACATCCCTGCGGATGCCCATGTTGAATGAACGGGGATAAAACTTATCCATCTTCTTCTTTCCGCCACGGATACCACCGGTGGTAAAGAAAGAAGTCATGGAATAAGAAATGGCTTTCTGAGTATCTGTAAATGATGAGTGCGCCTTGTCGGGACCGCCGAAAGCATCGGCTGGCTCACGGCTCAACTCATCACTTACAGCCTTCAGATAACCTTCTGGCAAGACCACGTCGCTGTCGAGTATCAGAAGATACTCACCCTTGGCGCGCTCGGCACCATAGTTGCGACTCTGGCCCGGACCAGAGTTCTCCTTATAGTAATAATGTATATCCATCATGTGCTCATATCGTTTGCACACATCCTCGCAGGGAGTCTGTGAGCCATCCTCAACGATGACAACTTCGAAGTCTTTCTCTGATTGATGAGTCAGACTCTCTAAAAGTTCGTCCACTTCGTCAGGACGATTAAATACAGGTACTATGATGGAATATTTCATTCTTCTTACTATTAAGGGTTAGTTTTACTCAATAAGAGCACAATCTTCCTGTTGGAGGATGTATTACTCGCTTACACGACCGAGGTAGCTACCGTCACGGGTGTCGATCTGGATAGTCTCGCCTTCGTTGACGAACAAAGGAACACGAACCTCAGCACCAGTCTCCAATGTAGCAGGCTTTGTAGCGTTGGTAGCAGTATTACCCTTTACACCTGGCTCAGAGTGAGTAATCTTCAAAGTAGTCTTCACTGGCATTTCAGCCAAGAGGATAGTACCATCAGTTGTATCAGTAACCACCTCAACAACGTCACCCTCCTTCATGTACTGGCCACCAGTAACGTTCTCCTTAGCGATAGGCACCTGCTCGAAAGTCTCCTGGTTCATGAAGATGCAACCAGTAGCGTCCTCGTAGAGGTACTGGTAAGGGCGGCGCTCAACGCGAACATCCTCCAATTTGAAACCTACCTGGAATGTACGTTCCAATACACGACCGTCGGCAACATTCTTCAATTTTGTGTTCATTACGGTGTTACCTTTACCTGGCTTTCTGTGCTGAAAGTCGATGCAAACCCATACTTTGCCATCCATGCGGATGCAAGTACCAATCTTAATTTCCTGTGAATTAATCATTTCTTGTTTATCTTGAATGTTATTACAATAATCTCAAAATCGAGTGCAAAGTTACGGCAAAAACATGAAAAATCAAAGGAAATATCGAAAAAAACATAAATATTTAAGCTAAATTTGGTAGTTTTCTTGGTTATTTCAGAAAATATGCGTAATTTTGCAGCCCAAAAGGGCGTGTTTTGCACTTTTGTGAAGAATATTAATTAAAAAATAAATAAGAAAAATGAAAAGAACATTTCAGCCTCACAATCGTCGTCGCGTGTAAACAAGCATGGTTTCCGTGAGCGTATGGCAACTAAGAATGGTCGTCGCGTATTGGCTTCTCGCCGTGCTCATGGCCGTAAGAAGTTAACTGTATCTGACGAGCACCACGGAAAGTAATTCCGAGGAAAGATTCGTCTGTTGACGATGACATTAAAAGCAGCAAGGATGTATTCTTTGCTGCTTTTTGTTGTTTATAACGCCCCTTCCTTTTCTGAGATTGCTCTTTTGGGAACAAAGATGTTTTGTTTTTATATCATAAAATTAGGTGGTGAGAGTGCAAAAACTTTCCTTTTTATTTTGTTCTTCCCCCAAATACTTGTATCTTTGCACCAAAAAATAATATATGACTTCATCAGAGTTTATAAATAAGTTTAAGAGTAAGTACCTTTGGGGGAATATCGGTGCCATGATTCTGGTGCTGGTGTTGCTCTGTGCCGGTGTCAAGTACGGCATTGATATCTATACCCATCATGGTGAGGCCATCCGTGTGCCGGATATTCGATATAAGAATATCGATGATGCTACACATATCCTCGACGATGCGGGATTGGAAATTGTTGTAACGGATACGGGATATGTCCGCTCTTTGCCGCCTGATGTCATTCTGGAGCAGACTCCGGTTTTCGGAGAAGTGGTAAAGTCGGGACATGTTATCTATGTTACCATCAATTCTGATCATTCTCCACGTATCACCATTCCTGATGTCATTGACAACAGTTCGTTGCGAGAGGCAATGGCTAAACTTACTGCTATGGGATTCAAACTGGGTACACCTGAATATATTCCTGGCGAAGAGGATTGGGTTTATGGTATCCTCGTTAAGGGTAAGCATGTTGTAGCTGGTGATAAGGTTTCTATCGATAATGTGCTTGTCATACAGGTTGGTAATGGTAAACGGAGCGTTGATGATTCCATCGATGTGGTAGATCCGGTTTATCACGGCGAAGAAGATGTGATGGAAGGCGAAGGTGACATGAGCGGAGAAACTCATGAAGACAACTTCGAGGTGGTTCCTGGTACGGAAGCCACAGAGCCTGCTCCTTCGCATGAACACCATCAGAAGGAAGTGGTGGAGTAGGAGAAATGAAAAGTGAAGAGTGAAGAATTCAATAGTAATACGAATGATATTTTTAGATTATATATATAATAAGGTATATGCTCCTGTAGAGGATGACTTCGGGTTTGATGATGCAGGAGATATGGACGAACTGGATGATGAACTCCAGATGGAGGAAGGAAACGCTGCTTCTGGTGAAGGAGGAGATGAACTCTATGAGCACTGGAAGGTTCAGGTGGATGCTAACCAGGATCCAGTCCGCATCGATAAGTACCTGGCTGATAAGATGGCCTATCAGAGCCGTAACCGTATTCAGCAGGCTGCTGATGCCGGATTCATCCATGTCAATGGTAAACCGGTAAAGAGCAACTATAAGGTGCGCCCTAATGATCTGGTTACTCTGATGCTCGACCGTCCTCGTCATGAAACGAGTATCAAACCTGAAGAAATCGCTATCAATGTGGTTTATGAAGACGATCAGCTGATGGTGGTCAACAAGGAAGCAGGTATGGTGGTGCATCCGGGTGCGGGCAACTTTCATGGAACCTTGATTCAGGCGGTAGCCTGGCATTTAAGGGATATGCCTGAGTTTGATGCCAATGATCCGGAAGTGGGCTTGGTGCATCGCATCGATAAAGATACCAGCGGACTGCTCGTTGTGGCAAAAACTCCTACGGCAAAGACCGCACTGGGTAAGCAGTTCTTCAACAAGACTACCCATCGCAGTTACAATGCGCTCGTTTGGGGCAACATTGTAGAAGATGAAGGTCGCATAGAAGGCAATATCGGCCGTGATCCGAAGAACCGCCTCCGTATGAAGGTCTTCGATCCGGACAGCGGAATAGGCAAGACGGCAGTTACGCATTACAAGGTGTTGGAGCGTTTCGGTTATACCACCTTGGTGCAGTGTGTGCTTGAAACAGGCCGTACCCATCAGATTCGTGCTCACATGAAGCATATCGGTCATCCGCTCTTTATGGACGAAACGTATGGCGGAACAGAGATTCTGAGAGGTCAGCGCAGTAGCAGCTACAAGGCATTTATCCAGAACTGCTTCAAACTCTGTCCGCGTCAGGCTCTCCATGCCAAGACACTCGGCTTCGTGCATCCTACAACCAAGCAGCAGATGGATTTTGACAGTGAGTGGCCGGAAGATTTTAGACAATTAATAGAAAAGTGGCGCGGCTTCATCGCTGGCACCACACAAGATACATTCAAAAATATTTAGTAATTATGGAAAATAGCAAGAGAACGATAGCCATCGTATGTGGTGGTGATTCTTCTGAGCACGACGTATCATTGCGCTCAGGACAGGGTTTGTACTCTTTCTTTGATAAAGAGCGCTACAATATTTATCTCGTCGATGTGAAGGGCACCGACTGGCATGTCGCTTTGGATAATGGTGAGACTATCGAGATTGACAAGAACGATTTTTCTTTCGTTATGAACGGCAAGCATGTCTATTTCGATTATGCTTATATCACCATCCACGGACAGCCTGGTGAGAATGGTGTGATGCAGGGCTACTTCGACCTTATCCATCTGCCATACTCTACAAGCGGTGTTCTGGTAGAGGCAATGACTTTTGATAAGTATGTGCTCAATAATTATCTGCGCGGTTTCGGTATAAACGTAGCAGACAGTATCTTGCTCCGTCGCGGTGAAGCTTATGATGAAGAAGAGATTGCCAAGCGTATCGGTATGCCTTGTTTCGTAAAGCCTGCTGCTGACGGCAGTAGCTTTGGTGTGAGCAAGGTGAAGAATGCTGACCAGCTGGCTCCAGCCCTCCGTGTGGCTTTCATGGAGAGCAATGAGGTAATGATCGAGGGCTTCCTTGATGGTACAGAGATTTCACAGGGCATCTACAAGACAGCCGAGAAGACTGTTGTACTGCCGGCTACAGAGGTGGTTACCACCAACGAGTTCTTCGATTACGATGCCAAGTATAACGGTCAGGTACAGGAAATCACTCCAGCCCGTCTCTCTCCAGAGACTGCAGAAGAGGTTGCCAAGACCACATCACGCATCTACGACATTCTTCATGCCAACGGTATCATCCGTATCGACTATATCATCTCTAAGAATAAGGATGGTAAAGACAAGGTGAACATGCTGGAGATCAATACCACTCCAGGTATGACCGTTACCAGTTTCATTCCTCAGCAGGTTCGTGCAGCAGGTCTTGATATCAAGGATGTGCTCAGCGAAATTGTGGAGAATCAGTTCTAGAATAACAAACTCATATATGGTTCTGCGATTTTTTCGCAGAGCCATATATATATTAATAGGTATATATTATGAATATCCCTCAAGAATTTGATACCATCCGTCCTTGGGAGCCTGAAGATCTCCCAGAGGTATTCGACCGTTTGCTTTCAAACGATCAGTTTAAACAAGTGCTTGCCTATCTCTATCCACAAGTACCTTTCGAGATGATTGCCCAGAAGTTGAAGGCATGTAAGACCAATCTGGATTTCCAGTTGGCTTTTGCTTACGATTTTGTTCATGGCATTCTGAAGAAGGCAGCAACAGGCTGCGAGATGGATTGTACATCGCTCGATAATACCCGTAATTATACTTTCATCAGTAATCACCGTGATATCGTGCTCGATTCAGCCATCCTCGATGTCCTTCTTATCGATAACGGTTTTAAGACCACCTGCGAGATAGCCATCGGTGATAATCTCCTTTCTCTTCCTTGGGTCAAGGACTTGGTACGTGTCAACAAGGCGTTTATCGTAGAGCGTGCTCTGAGCATGCGCCAGATGCTGATGTCGAGCAAGCGTCTTTCCGACTATATGCATTTTGCCATCAAGGAGAAGAACGAGAATATCTGGATAGCCCAGCGCGAGGGTAGGGCCAAGGACAGTAATGACCGCACCCAGAAGAGTATTCTGCAGATGATGTCGATGGGTGGCGAGGGCAGCATTATCGACCGCCTGAAACAGCTTCATCTCGTACCGCTCTCTATCAGTTACGAATATGATCCATGCGATTTCCTGAAGGCAAAGGAGTTCCAGCAGAAGCGCGATAATGCCGATTGGAAGAAGGGACCTATGGATGACCTGGTAAGCATGCAGACCGGTATCTTCGGTTATAAGGGTCATGTGCATTATCATGCAGCTCCATGTCTTGATGATTATCTGGACAGTCTTGATCCTGATATGCCTAAGCAGGATATATATAATAAGGTAGCCGCCTACATGGATGAGCAGATATTCAAGAACTACCGCCTCTATCCGGGCAACTATGTGGCTCTTGATTTGCTTGAAAACTCAACTGCTCATCAGGCAGAATATACTGCCGAAGATAAGGCAAAATTTGAAAAATATATGGCTGGTCAGCTTGCGAAAATTGACCTTCCAAATAAGGATGAAGCTTACTTGAGAGAGAGAATTCTCGAGATGTATGCCAATCCTGTACGTAATTACCTTGCTGCTCAATAGCGGCAAGGTAATACTTTTTCTGTTTGATGATGTTGGAAACTGTTATTATCTGCCTGTTTTAATCAGACTCCTAATTGGTAATTCATAAGCTGTTTACGACAGACAGTTAACAGGCAAACCACAGACAGCCTACTGGCGCTATAGCCGCTAGTGGACTGTTCGCCTAGAACAGCCTTCCCCAATGCCTTTGTTTCGTTTTTATGCGAAGCTTACGAAGAAATACTCTTCACCTTTCGCTCGGAATCCCTTGTGTTTATCGGCATTCCAGGCGGTGAAGAGTTTCTGACGGAATAGGTCTAAGCCACGACTGCCGTTATGTAGTCGGGGCTTTTCGTATCATTACGTTAGCAGGATTTGGCTTTTATTGCTTTTCTTTTGTACTATCTTGTTGAATTGCATGTTTTTGTTTGGAAGTTACAATATTTTATTGTAACTTTGTACGGGTATAAGGAATGTCCTAAATCGTCCACGGGCGTTGTGGAAAGAACATGAATTTAAAATATAATCTCATGAAGAATTTGATGATAAAAACTTGGAAACCGCTGCTGTCGCTGCTCTTCGGTGTGGCGGTCGTGATATTCTGGGCAGTGCCATCGATAGCTGGCACAACTGGAGCAGGGATTCCTATAATACCCCTGATTTCACATCCAAGCCAGTAGAGCTGGATGCCCGTGCGGCAGGAAATGAAATCATGAGTGATAAGAGGATTCCGACAAAGGTTAGATAACAGAATCTTTATAATTCCTTATTCTGTAGAACATAATTCCTTCTCTGCAATGCATTCCATTTCTATCAACCAGCCGGGGCGGCATACTTTTGCCTCCACGATGATGCGGGGGATTTGTGGATAAAACTGCTGCATCAGTCTGTCAACCGTATGATAGTCGGAGATGTCGCGCAGATAGATGATGAAGTATTGGATATCATTCATCGTGGCATCGCCATCTTTCAGCAGGGCGCCGATGTTCTCAAGCAGTCTGCCGGTCTGGCGCACGATGTCTCCTTCATAGACCACATCTCCATGCTTGTCGATACTGGCTGTACCGGAGATGAAGTATTGTTGCTTGAACTGCTGGCTTCCTTCTGGATGGAGAGTATGGGTAGGTAGCGTAAGCCGGGTTCCTCGTTCGAAGGCTACTCCATATTCATGGGCAGGATTCAGATGTTCGAGTGCCTGAAGATACTTCTTGTCCTCTTCCTTGATATGGGGGATGGTGAGGAAGTCGATGGCTACAGCTGCATGGCGTACCGGAGTGGCGCCACCGATACCTGTGCTGGCGATGTAGTGGGTGTCGGCTGTCAATCCCTCTTTATCGAAGATGTCATTACGGGCTTCTACTACGCCTTGATAGTTTACATCGATGTTGGTGACGTATATCCAGGTGCGAATCAGGTTGCGTTCCATTGTCATATCCGTACCTTCGATAGTCTTCAGGTATTTATTGAAGAGAAGACGGGTCTGTTCGTACGAATCCTTTCCCTTAGCCTCCTCCTCTGTAAGGCGAAGACTGTGGAAGAGAATGGGAGTCTGGGAGCCCGTTGTCTTGATCAGCAGACTCACCTTGCTGCCATTCAGTGGAGTCTGTTCCACGATAGTGAGGTTTGCGCCTTTCAGAAACTCCTGATAAAGGAGAGATTCTTCTAACTCTTTTATCTGGTTCTGGGCGTCGCTGAGGAATACCTTACAATATTGCAAGGTACGGTTTTCCAGTTTCTCTGTATCGAGAAAGTTACCTAGTTTTAGATACAGAAAGTTAAGGCGATCATTGAATGAACCCTTAGCTTCTGGTGAAAGTATTATGTATTTGTCCATCTTGTTTTTCTTTTTTTTCGGCAGCAAAGGTACGGATAATATCTGAGATATAAGAATATAGACAGGATGAAAAGATAAAAATACCGAGATATGGGGATAGGAACAGGCTGGATAGAACGGAAACGAGGGAAATAAAGGCTTGTTTTCCTTTACTTCCCCCTATCTTTTTCTTATTTCCTGCTTTAGAGTGATTCGAGCATACGCTTGATGACAACCTCGGCTGAAATCTCACGGTTGGCTGCCTCTGGAATCACCAGACTGTTCTTGCTTTCAATGACATCATCGGTTACAATCAAGCCACGGCGAACTGGCAGACAGTGCATGAAGCAACCATCGTTGGTCCAGCTCATGTGCTCCTCGTCGATGGTCCAGTTCATATCCTTGCTCAATATCTCACCATACTTGTGCTGGGTCTTTCACGCCCGGACAGCTCCAGTTCTTGGCGTAAACGAAGTCTGCACCTTCCAGCGCCTTCTTCTGGTCGTACTCTACCTTGGCATTGCCTACGAACTTAGGGTCGAGTTCATAGCCCTCTGGATGAGTAACCACGAAATCTACATCGGCTGCATTCATCCATTGGGCGAATGAGTTTGGTACAGCTTGAGGCAAGGCACGGCAATGAGGAGCCCAGGTCAGGACTACCTTAGGACGAGCCACCTTCTTATGCTCCTCAATGGTGATGAGGTCGGCGAATGCCTGGAGTGGGTGAACGGTAGCAGTCTCCATAGCGAAGACAGGGCGGCCGCTGTACTTTACAAACTGGTTTACAATGGTTTCGGCATAATCATACTCTCGGTCTTTCAAACCGGCAAAGCTACGAACACCGATAAGGTCGCAGAAGCTACCCATCACAGGGATAGCCTCCAGCAGGTGCTCGCTCTTGTCGCCATCCATGATAACGCCACGCTCTGTCTCCAGTTTCCATGCACCAGCATTCACATCAAGCACGATCACATTCATGCCCAGGTTCATCGCAGCCTTCTGTGTACTCAGTCGGGTACGGAGACTGTTATTGAAGAATATCATCAGCAAGGTTTTGTTCTTGCCCAACTCCTGATAACCGAAACGGTTTGCTTTCACTTCCTGTGCCTCGGCGAGCGCTGCTTTCAGGTCGCCAAGGTCTTCAACATTAAAGAATGTCTTCATTGTTATTTCGTTTTTTATTTGTTATTTCTGATATATATTGCTCTTGGATCTTTCTTCTTGAATCTTGATGTTTGCAAAGTTTGCATGCAAACCTTGCAAACATGGCAGAAACTAAGACTTGGTACGGAGAGGGTACGGAGCAGGTATGGAGCGGGTCCTGTTAAGCTCTAGTCTGTCCCTGGCCAGTAATCAACCACTTGTAAGTGGTAATCTCTTCGAGTGCCATTGGTCCGCGGGCTCCAAGCTTTTGGGTACTGATGCCAATCTCTGCGCCCAGTCCGAATTGTGCGCCATCGGTGAAACTGGTTGGAGCATTCACATAAACGCAGGCTGCATCTACCATCGCCTGGAATTTCTTCTGGGCAGTTTCATCATTGGAAACAATGCTCTCGCTATGTCCGCTTCCGTAAGTGGCGATATGGTCGAGTGCCTCATCTTCCGAAACTACGGTCTTGATGCCCATCTGCATGCTGAGCCATTCGGTGTTCCAGATGCTCTTCATGTTAGCATCAGCTTCCTTCATCTTCGCTTCGCTTTCCTCCGCCTTATATAATAAGGTGTCAGGATAGTGACCCTTTAAAGCTTCGTAAGCCTTGGCATCTGCATGAATCTTGGTTTGCTTCTCGGCGAGTCCTTCGCAGAGAGTTGGTAGGTCGCTTAATCTGCTTTCGTGAATCAGCAGACAGTCGAGTGCATTGCATACGCTCACTCTTCGGCACTTGGCATTGGTGATGATGCGCTTGCCCATCTCCAGGTCGCCATCCTTGTCGAAGTAACAATGTACCACGCCGGCTCCGGTTTCGATAACCGGCACTTTGGCAGTATCACGGACGAAGTTGATGAGCTTCTTTCCTCCACGAGGAATGCAGAGGTCAATATAGCCCACGGCATTCAGCATTTCGCCGGTAGCTTCATGGGTAGCAGGGAGCAATGTAACAACATTCGGATCAATACCAAAAGTTATCAACACCCTGTGGATAAGTTCGACACCCGCTGAGTTTGAGGCGTTTGCATCCTTTCCACCTTTCAGTACGCACGCATTTCCACTCTTGAAACAGAGTGAGAAAACATCGTAAGTCACATTAGGACGAGCCTCGTAAATCATGCCGATAACTCCGAATGGAACGGCTACTCGCTGCAGATGCAAACCATTTTCGAGTGTTTTGTCTTTGAGAACTCTTCCGAGCGGTGAGGGCAGTGTACTGACGTGTCTCATATCCGAAGCAATATCCTGGAGTCGCTGCTCTGTGAGTTGCAATCGGTCGTAGAGCGGGTTCGCCTTGTCCATCTTCGCCAAGTCTTCTGCGTTCGCTGCAAGGAGCGCAGGAGTTTCTGCGATGATAGCGTCAGCCACCGCCTGCAGGATTTCATTACGTTGTTCATCAGTTAGCAAACCAAGTGTTTTGCTAGCTGCCTTCACTTTTTGGAAAGTCTCTTTCAGTTCCATTTGCTATTTCCTTTCTTATTTTTATGATAAGATATTTTGTAATGTGTTACGAGTTCCCTCTTAACAACGGCAAAGGTAAGCATAAATATCGGAAATTGCAAACTTTATGCAAGAAAAAATGATGATTTTATAGATAAATGGATAGTTATACGGAAATATGTATTTGTGGTGTTGCTGTCATAGTAGTACAACTTGTAAACAGTGTGGTTATAAAATAATAAGGTATGAAGTTGTAAGGCAATAAGGTGTTGTCACTATAGTCAGCAGATGTGCTGACTGCAGTCGGCAGACCTGCTGACTAGGCTCAGCAGAGCTGCTGAGCCTAGTGGCAAACTCAGAGAAGCAGTATTCTCTTACCCAAGAAACTGTCTCCGCTAACTCAAGAAACTATCTCCGTTAACCCGAGATTCAGTATCCGTAAGCTTAAGCAACCATATTCTCTGGCTTGTTAAAGCAGTTAGGGAATCTACATATCCATAGTGTAGTTGTGAAGATATTCCCAAGCATCGTTCAAATCACGTAAAGGGAGGCGCTCTTTTACGAGCTTTATCTTTAATGCCTTGCAGAATGCTTTCAGAACAGATTCTGTTGCCATCTCCTCCAACTTAATATAGTTAGGACGTTTAGAGAACAAACAAGTCATCCATTGTTACTGCCGACTGAACATCCCAGGCATAAGGATTGCCGGATAATCCCATGGTCGTAATCATTGTAAGATGCACGGCTTTCTAGGAGAGAAATGTGCTTAAAACGTGCGGAATGTGTCTTTTTTAAGCACATTCCGCACGTTTTAAGCACATTTTTTTGTTTATATTCTCTTTAACCACAGATCCATGAATCTGTCGTAGATGACATATCCTTCATTAGTCCTATATACTAATTCCTTGTCTTCCAAGATTTTGAGGGCAGCCTTTACGCTGCTGGCTCCACTCAGCTTGTGCTCCTTGATGAACTTGCCAGAGGTAGGCTGGGCAACAATGCTATCCTTGGCTATAGCCTTCAGAAGCGAGAACTGGTTCTCTGTGAAGAACTGTACCATATTCTCAAACTGTGGTTCTCTTCCTTCGAGTACTGAAAGAATTGCTGCATTTACTTGCTGGATACTATCAACTTGTATTTCGGTTTCATAGAGGCGATTCATGATACACTGGATGTACCATGTGTGACCCTCGAATTGTTGATAGATGTAGTCGAAGGTTTCTTTTGATAAGTTGCCACCTTTCTGCTTGAAGAAGTTTTGGCAGAAGTCATAATAAATGCTGCAATCCAATGGCTTCAGTCCCATCATTTCAGTGCTTTGGTAAAATGGATGTTTCGGCGAGCCGAATATCTCAGCCATCAGATGATGCTTGCTGCCAGAGAAGATGAAATGCACATGTTGGGCAAACTGGATATAAGAACGTAGCAATGCCTCTGTGCCTTTCTCCGGATATTCTGCAATCTGCTGAAACTCATCGATGGCGATATATACCTCTTTCCCACTCTCGTTTAGATAGTTGAAGATGCTGCGGATAGTGATGTCCTCTTGGGATGGCTCTATTGTGATAGATACGCTAGGTTCACCAGTCAATGGATCCATGCTGAGTACAGGGCGCAAGGCACTGAAGAAGGCGATGGTTTTCTCTATGAATGAAGAGTTCTTGCGAACAATGTCATTGATAACCATTACTCCAAATTGTTCCACAAAGTCGTGCAAGTTCTTGGTAGCGAATATGTCGAGGTATAGGCATGCGGAATCCTTCTCATCTTTTTCCAAATGATAGAAAGTGTTCTTGATAAGCCCTGTTTTTCCTAGTCTTCGAGGAGAAATGAGGGTAACGTTTCTTCCATTCTTCAAGTGCGACATTAGAGTCTTTGTTTCCACTTCTCTGTCGCAGAAATACTCAGGACTTTCATAACCTTGATAGATGAAAGGATTTGCTAATTTCTTGTTTCTTAGTTTCATACGCCATTACATCTTTAGTGTTACAACTTTTATGTAATGGCAAAGATACAACTATTTCTTGAATGGGCAAAAGAAAATGGCAGAAAATTGAGGAACATTCTCAATTTTCTGCCATTTATTAGCCTATCACATTGCATAGTCGGTTGATGGCTGCATCAAAAGTGGTGAGGTCTTTGGCTCGCTTTCTAATGGCTGCCTTGTAATTATAGATGGTTTGCGTAGAATAGAACAGGAGGGTGGCTAGTTCCTGACCATCCGTAATTCCCAGTCGCATCAGTGCATAGATACGCAGTTCCTTGGTGAGACTGTTAGGGGCAGGGAGAACTATCTGTTTTTCTGGCAATAGCAGTTGGTTGAACTCTTCCACGAAATTCGGATACAAGTCAATGAATGCCTTGTCGAAGCGAATATAGAAGTTGGCTGCCTCTTCTTCTGCCAGCTTGTAGCTGTTGATGGCAGTCAGAAGATCGGCAGTTTGCTTTGCCTTGATTTTGCGGCTTACCAATTTGCGATAATCATCCAGTTTCTTGATATATACGGCACTGATGTCCATGAATAAATGCATATAGGTCTCTCTTCGCTTATTGGTGTTGAGCAGTTTCTGGTTCAGTTCGTCCAAGAGTGTATTTTGGCTTTTTATCTCCCTACGGCTCTTGGTTAGACGCTTGTTCATCTTGAATGCAAAGAAAGCCATGGCAAGGAATCCTAGCGACAGGATACTCACGATGACGAGAGAGGCTGTTACGATGCGGTTCTTGCGTACTTCTGCCTGATGATTCGTTTCTGTGATAAGGGGAAGTATGCGTGAAATCTCTACCATGCGGAGACGGTTGTTGTAGAATTGGGCATCCTCCATGGAGCAATAGATGTATTTGGCAACCCTCTTTGCATAGGAGGCATCCTTATTATATAGATAGGTGGAAAACTCCTGAAGGGCAAGATTCTCCTTCAGGGGACATATCTGGTCTGAGATGGCTGCTTCTACAATATACTTTTCATATAAATCCTTTTGGTCGGTATCATAATAATAGCGGGCTATGCAATAAGCCGATGAGGCATGCACACGGCTGTTCAGGGGACTGGCAGAAAGCGCCTTCATGTAGAACTGAAGTGTTTTTTTGCTTGTACGCTGCTTTAGAAATTCAAACTCTCCTGAAAGATAGTAATAAAGAGCGGATTCCTTGTTGCCGATATGCTCAAGAGTCTTGCCTAAATAAAAACGTTTCTTGGCTTCTAATCCTTCTTGAAACTCCGACTTGTTGCAGAAAGTTTCCCAGTAGTTATATACCCAAGTCAAGGTATAATAATAGTATTGCAATAACTTAGGTGACATTTTCTCCACATCCATTGCGAGCATTAAGTCTTCTGCCTGGCTGTAGAAACCGCCTGTTGACAGCACTGCCGCACGATTGATTTTATTCAGGTTGATGAAATAATCATCCTGAAGCTGTGCTGCCAGCTGGTAGCCCTTCTTGGCGTATGTCATGGCAGAGTCGTAACGGTAGGTATAATACTCCCTGTAGATTTGGTTATAGAGACTAAGCTGGCTGCGCTTGTCGGAAGTCATGTATAGTTGCTTTTTGAGTCTTAGCAGTTTCGCTTCTTTTCTTTGGGTAAACTTGCTTCGCTGAGCGATGTAACTGTCTAAACGATGGAACAGCTGTTCCTCGTTTACGGAAGAAGCATTTGCCATTAATGGCATAAACATCATTAAGAACCACAATACTACTTTCATAACTATTTTTTTAATTGTTTTTGTTACTATCTGATAGGCTATTAGAGTGCCTTATAATTGTATTTTTCTGCAAAGATACTACATTTATTTCTCTTTTTACCATCTACTCTATTAAAAAGTATTAATATCTTTGATAGCTTGATTATTAGAAGGTTATAGATTTGACAAACCTAATATTTGTCTACTCATGACCTACACATGATGCCAATGTCTGAAAAATCTCCTTAACTTTGCAACCGCAATCGAATCGCATTCGGTGGCAAGTGAAATCATGTAAAACTAAGAATAAACAACTGTAAAATTATGAACTTAAGAATCCGTACATTTTCTATGGCTTTGATAGCGATGTCAGCTGCAAGCCAAGTGTATGCACTTCCTTCTGACGATTCTGAAAACAAGGAGAAAAAGGAAGAGCGTAATGTGATGCTCAATGCATCTGATGCCAACAAGCCTCGTGAAATCCAGATTGGATTGCCAAGCGAGGATGTAACCGTATATGAAAATGGTCTTCCAGCCGTTTACTCTTCTTCCGTACACAAACTGTCTGCACATTGGCGTAGCGATGCCTCACTGAAAGGTACCGACTTGATGACTCCATCTGAGTCTGCCATTGCTACAGGTAATATTGCATACGCAGTTTCTTCTTTCAGCGAGTTGGGACAGAAAGAGTTCAAAGGTAAGCTCAACTATAAGGCAAACCATTTTGGTATGCAGAATGTAGACCTCAACCTGTCTGGTGGAATCGGTGCCAATTGGCTTTATACAGCCAGTATGTATCAGAATTTCGATCCAGGTAGTTTCAAGCTTCGCTTTACTGATTATGCCGACCGTACCCAACTTTATCATTTCGGTATCACTCGCATCTTGAATGATGGAAAGGGACGTGTCTCCTTATTATATAAGTATTCCAACAGCAAGAACCCTGGCAATTTTGCCAATGCAGCCCCATTTATCTATTCAGGCGACGGCAGTATCAAGAAGATTGATGGCTTTGACCCTGGTATGGACTCATACGTGCAGTGTCAAGGTTCTTTCCAATACTTGAATACAAAGTCAGGAAAGATGGAGACATGGAATATGAGCGATGGCAGTGAGAATCATGCCAACGAAATTGCCCTCATCAGCCAGTATCAGTTTGATAATGGATGGTTGTGGAAATTCAACGCCAAGTATATGAATGCTCCACGTGCCAATTATGTGGATTACGGAGGAAGTACCATCTCTCAGGTGAGCGAGGCTGATGGCTATCAGCTTTCTGATGGGTCTGCCTACAGTGGTTACATTGAAGGCCGTCGCACCTGGTTGCATGTTGGTAAGGTGAGCAATGCGCTTTTGACTACCGAAATCTCTAAGCAGTTGAACAACCATAAGTTAATGATTGGTTTGAACGAGTGGTATTACCATCTCAATTACTATTCGTCTTCGTTCCAGTGGGCAGGCACCGTAGAAGCTTATCCACGCACATTGAGCCAGATGTATGTCAATCCGTTTGATCCTACACAGACAGCCCGTCGTTCTGAGACTTTCGGTTATAATGAGTTGAGTCCAGAATATACCAAGGGGTCAGAGAACAAGTTGGCACTCTACTTTACCGACGAATGGAAGGTAAGTCCTAAGTTCAAGGTGTTCTATGGTGGTAGATTGGAGTACTACCGCATGTCTGCCGAGCAGATTTCTACTCCACGTTTCTCTGGATTCCACATGGGCAACTATAATACATATGCCACTGCTGCTGATGGTTCTGTTGTTGCTACCGAGCACAGCATCGAAGCAAAGAACGTAACCAAGGATAAATTGAATTATGCAGCCACCTTGCAGTTGACGTATAACCTTACCCGCCAGTTTGGTCTGACAGCCGATGCTACCATCGCCACCCGTTTCCCACGCATCAGCGAGTATGCAGGAACAGGTCCTACCGAGGAGCAGTATAAGCGAGTAACCATCCCACTGATTCGTGGTGGTATTTTCTACAAGAACGATTGGATTGACCTTTCTTCAATGGTGACCTATATTTCAAAGTCGAACAATATCGACCAGCAGAATCTTACCAAGCCTGGCACTACAGAGGGCAAGACCGTGTTGCTCATCTATAACATCCAGACTTTGGGTTGGACAACTTCGGCAGAAATCAATCCGTTCAAGAACTTCCACATGCATGCGCTCTTCACTTATCAGAAGCCGGTGTATAAGAACTATAATGCGAGCGTAACGTTCAGTGACGGTCAGTCTATGGGTGTGAATGCCAATAACATGATTGTCAAGGAGATTCCTCAGGTTCTTATCGAGTTGGACCCTAAGTATGATATCACCAAAAATCTGAATGCCTGGTTGAGCTTCCGTTACTTCGGTAAGACCTATGCCAACCTTCAGGAGGCACTCTACTTCAATGGTCACTGGGAGACTTCGGGGGAATCAACTGGAATGTGAACAAGAAGCTGAGCCTTGGCGTGAGTGTCATCAATATCTTCAACGAGAAGGGTGCCAAGAAGGGTACCATTAGCGGCTCTGAGCTGATTACCAAGCAGGAAGCTGGCAAATATGACGGCAAGTACATGAGTGGTAGTTATCTCCGTCCGTTCACGGTTGAATTCTCTGCAGGAATCAAATTCTAAGATAATAACGAAAGAATTATAGCGTTTAATTATAACAAAGCAATCACATAAAAACCAAAGAACGATGAAAAAGGTATTTATGATTATCGCAGCGATGTGCATGACATCTATCATGGCATCTGCTCAAAAGACCATCCGAGTGTCAACCGACAAGACCGACCTCGTGATGCAGGTTTCTCCTAAGGGTCGCCTCTACCAAGTGTATCTGGGTGACAAGTTGAAGAATCCTTCAGATTACAATCATCTGAAGTGGGATGTATATGCGGCTTCTGATGGTTCCGTCTGCCAGCGAGGTCATGAGGTTTATGCAACCTCTGGTGCTGAAGATTTCTTCGAGCCGGCAGTGGCAGTGACCCATGCAGATGGTAATATGACTACCTATTTGTATTATCAGTCTTCTGAAGAAAAGGCTATCAGTGGAGGTGTTGAGACCATCATCACGCTTAAGGACAAGGTGTATCCGCTGACCGTGAAGCTCCACTATGCAGCTTATCCTAAGGAGAACGTCATCAAGGCATGGAGCGAAATCTCTCATAAGGAGAAAGCTCCGGTTACGCTTTGGAGATATAGCTCAGCAATGCTTTATTTCAAGGCAAACAAGTATTTCGTTACCAATTATCATAGCGACTGGGCTAAGGAAGGACAGCCTGAAACTTGCCAGTTGACTGCTGGTAAGAAAATTGTTGATACCAAGTTGGGTACTCGTGCAGCCATGCAGGAGGAGCCTTTCTTTGAACTGGGATTTGATGAGCCTGCCAAGGAGAATGAGGGCAAGGTGATGCTTGGAACCATCGGATGGCCTGGCAACTTCCGCTTTACCTTCGAGGTAGATAACGTGGGAGCCCTTCGTGTTATCCCCGCTATCAATCCATACGCCTCTAACTATAAGCTGAAGGCAGGTGAGACGTTCACTACCCCTGAGTTTATCTTTGCCATGAGCGATAATGGTATCGGTGAGGCTTCCCGTAATTTGCACAATTGGGCTCGTCAGTATCAGGTAAACATGGGTATGGAAGATCGCCTTACGCTCTTGAACAACTGGGAGAATACAGGCTTCGACTTCAACCAGCAGAGTCTTGCAGAGTTGATGAAGGACGCCAAGGACCTGGGTGTAGATATGTTCTTGCTTGATGATGGTTGGTTTGCCAACAAGTATCCCCGCAAGGACGACCATGCAGGTCTCGGCGACTGGGAGGCTACCAAGAGCAAGCTGCCTGATGGAATACCTGGATTGGTAAGAGATGCCAAAAAAAGCTGGTGTAAAGTTTGGTATTTGGATTGAGCCAGAGATGGTGAATCCTAAGAGCGAACTCTTCGAGAAGCATCCCGACTGGGTGATCATGCAGCCAAAGCGTGATACCTATTATTACCGCAACCAGCTGGTACTTGATATCAGTAATCCTAAGGTACAGGATTATGTGTTCGGCATCGTCGATCGTATCATGACGGAGAATCCCGATGTGGCCTACTTCAAGTGGGACTGCAACAGTGTGATTACCAACATCTATTCTCCATATCATAAGGAGAATCAGGGTAATTTCTATATCGATCATGTCCGTGGTATCTACAAGGTGCTTACCCGTATTCATAACAAGTATCCTAAGTTGCCGATGATGCTTTGCTCTGGTGGTGGCGGCAGGATGGACTACGAGATGCTGAAATATTTCACGGAGTTTTGGTGCTCCGACGATACCGATCCATATGAGCGCATCTACATCCAGTGGAGACTGTCGAAGTTCTTCCCAGCCAAGACCATGGGTTCGCATGTAACTAACTGGAACAAGAATACCAGTGTGAAGTTCCGCACCGATGTTTGCAGTTCATGTAAGTTGGGCTTTGATATCGACCTCAAGTCGCTTTCTGGTGATGAATACAAGTTTGTGCAGAATGCAGTCAAGAACTATGATAGCATGAAGCCTATGATTCTCGAGGGCGACCAGTATCGCCTGGTTTCTCCATACGAAGGCAACCACTGTGCCATTAACTATGTAAGTAAGGACAAGCAGCGTGCCGTTCTCTTTGCTTACGACTTGCATCCACGCTACAAGGAGCCTGTGATGAATGTGAAGATGCAGGGATTGGATGCCGATAAGGTTTATACCGTAAAGGAGACCAATCTGATGCCTGGAAAGGAATCTGATTTGGAGTGCAATGGCAAGCAGTATAGCGGTGACTATCTGATGAAAGTTGGCTTGAATGTATTCAGCCAGACCGATGGAACGAGCCACGTATTGGTATTAGAATAACGTATCAACTATTCATAATAAAAACGAAAAGCAGCAAAGTCTATAATAGGCTTGCTGCTTTTTTAGGTTTCTGTATTTCTTATCCCTAATGATTTTACTTGTTTAGCGGTCTTGCCACAAACTCAGTATGGAGGGTCTCCATCGGATGCTCCTTCAGATTGATGAGGATGTTTGGCGTATTGCCGTTGGCGATGATTACCTTGATGCCGGCATTGGCTACGTCGTGAGCGGTCTTTACTTTCGATGTCATGCCGCCTCTGCCGTGGCTGCTCTTGCTGGCAAGGATGTACTCACTGATGTCACGGTCGTAATAAACCGATGGGATGATGCGGGTGGTAGGCTCGCTTGGGTCACCATTGTAGATGCCATCCACATTGCTTAATAGAATCAATGTGTCGGCATTCATCATCTTGGCAATCAAGCCAGACAACTCATCGTTATCCGTAAACATCAGCTCGGTAATGCACACGGTATCGTTCTCGTTGACGATAGGGAGTACGTTGTTTTCCAGCATCACCTGCATGCAGGCCTCCTGGTTCTTGTACTGCTCTTCGGCACCGAAATTCTCCTTCATGGTCAATACCTGACCAATCTTTATCTTATATTCACGGAAAAGGTTGTAATAGAGACCTACGAGTTTCACCTGTCCGATGGCAGAGAACAGCTGGCGTTGCTCCACGCTGTCCAAATGATGGTCAACATGCAGTTCGGCTCTTCCGGCAGCCACGGCTCCAGAAGAAACCAGAATCACCTCATAGTCGTGCTTTCTGAGCCAGACAATCTGATCTACAATTGCCGACATTCTCGTTACATCCAGTTTTCCGTCTTCTCGGGTCAGCACGTTGCTGCCCACCTTTACTACGATTCTTTTTCCCATTTTATGCCGATATTTAGTTGGAGCAAGGAATCTGTTGTTTCAAATTCCTTGCTCCTTCAATCATTATTTCTTTTTATTGTCTTTTTCTCGAATCTCTACTCTTCGAATCTTGCCGGAGATGGTCTTTGGCAATTCATCTACGAATTCGATGATGCGAGGATATTTATAAGGGGCAGTCTCGTGCTTCACATGATCCTGCAACTTCTTGATGAGGTCTGGACCTGCCATACTCTTGTATTCATCCTTCAGTACGACGGTTGCCTTGACTACCATACCGCGGATTGGGTCTGGCACACCGGTGATGGCGCACTCTACTACGGCTGGGTGAGTCATCAGGGCATTCTCTACCTCGAAAGGACCGATGCGGTAACCCGAACTCTTGATCACATCGTCGATTCTGCCCTCAAACCAGAAGTAGCCTTCCTCATCACGCCAAGCCATATCGCCCGTATGATAGTAACCATCATGCCAAACCGATTTGGTCTGCTTTTCGTCACGATAGTAATATTTGAAGAGGCCGATAGGCTTGTCATCGCCGATGCGGATGCAAATCTCGCCCTTTTCACCATCCTCGCATTCCGTCATGTCTGGGCGAAGGATGTGAACATCATATTGTGGGTTTGGCTTGCCCATGCTTCCTGGCTTTGGCTTGATCCAAGGGAAGGTTCCGAGTGTCATCGTGGTCTCTGTCTGTCCGAAGCCCTCGTAAATCTGAACACCAGTAAGTTTCTGGAAGGTCTCTGCCACGGATGGGTTCATTGCCTCACCCGCTGTGGTGCAGTATTCAAGACTGCTGAGGTCATACTTGGAGAAATCTTCCTGAATCATGAAGCGATAGATGGTAGGAGGGGCACAGAAAGAGGTGATGTGATACTTCTCAATCTGGCGCATGATCTTATCTGCCGTAAACTTCTCGTGATCGAAGACGAAGACGGTGGCTCCGGCAAACCATTGTCCGTAGAGCTTACCCCATACAGCCTTGCCCCAACCGGTATCGGCTACGGTAAGGTGGATGGAGTTCTCATGGAGATTGTGCCAATATACACCCGTGGTCAGATGACCGAGGGCATAGAGGTGATCATGTGCCACCATCTTTGGCTCACCTGTGGTTCCTGAAGTGAAGTACATCAGCAGGGTATCTTCATTAGAGTTTACATGTTCAGGGCGAACAAAAGGAGCGCATTCGTTCCATTCCTTCATCCAGTCGTGGAAACCTTCAGGGATATCCGGACCGATACTGATCAATGTCTTGACAGTCGGACTCTCTGGCATTGCCTGATTAACCTGCTCTACCACGTAATCATCGCCGCAGCAGATGATAGCCTTCACGCTTGCTGCATTGTTGCGGTAAATGATGTCGTGCTTGGTAAGCATGTGGGTAGCAGGGATGGCTACGGCACCCAACTTGTGGAGACCGAGCATGGCAAGCCACCACTGATAGTGACGCTTCAGAATGAGCATCACCTTATCATCGTGACCGATGCCGAGACTCTGGAAGTAAGCAGCAGCCTTGTCGCTTTGCTCCTTCAGGTCTTTGTATGTGAAACGGATTTCCTCACCTCGTTCGCTTGCCCAAAGCAGCGCCACGTGGTCTGGTTTGATCTTTGCCCATTCGTCCATTACGTCGTAGGCAAAGTTGAAATCTTCTGGTATGATAAACTCCAGATGCTCCTTGAAGTCTTGCTCTGAAGTAAATTTTGTCTGTTTTAGAAATCTCTCGATCATAGTTACTCTTCTAGATAATTATACAAAGGAACTTGGCTGGCTCATTGTTGAGTGAGCGGAAACAATGCGACTTTCTACTGTCGAAGTAGATGCTGTCGCCCGGATTCAGCACCATCACCTTCTCTTCGATGGTTACTTCGAGCTGTCCCTCTATCACATAATCATATTCTTGTCCGTCGTGTCCGTTCTTGTTCGGTTTCTTGTCGCCTGGCAACGGATCCACCTGTACCATGAACGGATTCACCTTTCTATCCTTGAATCCTACGGCAAGGCTCTGGTATTTATACTGGTTGTTGCGGTCTATCTCCGGTCCCTGTCCCTTGCGGGTAACGTAGTATCCCTTCATGCGAGGTTCCTCGCCGAAGAGCAGCACGTCAAGGTCGATGCCGTATCGCTTTGAGATTTTTGACAGGCGATAAACAGAAGGATCCGCCTCACCGGATTCTATCTTGAGGTAATGATCAAGACTGATTTCGCACAGTTCTGCAATTTCCTCGGCAGGAATATTGAGAACCTCGCGGAGACCTTTCAGCCTTTCACCGATTTGTTTGATTGCTTCGTCCATAAAATATTCTTTTTATTGTTTGCTTTGATAATACATCGAACAGTTGCTGATGGGCAATTTCGAAATGTAAGCGCAAAGATACGAAAAATATTTAAAACGGCTCAAAAAACTTACGTTTTTAAAACTCTTTGTGCTTATAAAAACGAAAATGCTGCACAAATAAAGTAATCTGTGCAGCATTCATTGTATCATTTTCTTATTTTTTTCCTGCCAATAAACCATTGATCACTGCGCTGGTAAAGCCGCCTTGTTCCATGGTATTCAAGCCCTTGATGGTGCAGCCGCCAGGAGTAGTAACCTTGTCAATGGCTGCCTCTGGATGCTCGCCTGTTTCCTGAAGCAGCTCTACGGCACCCTTGATGGTCTGCAAGACAATCTTCTGGGCATCCTTTGCCTTGAAGCCCATCTCTACGCCGCCTTCTACATTGGCTCTTACATAGCGCATGGCGTAAGCGATGGCACACGACATAGCGGTAGCTGCTGGGAAGAGACGTTCTTCCATGATGAGGCTTTCGCCCAATTCATCGAAGATTTCTGTAATCTGCTGGATTTCTGTGGCAGATGCATCTATAGGAGTGATGAAGGTCATCGACTGTTTGTAGGCGATGGCGATGTTTGGCATCACGAGGAAGAAGGTTGGGGTGATACCATCTTTGTCTAACCACTCCTTGATGTTGGCTGATGGCACACCGGCTGCTACCACTACGAGTTTCTGACTCTTGTAGTTGAGTGCATCCTTGATTCCCTTTAATGTCTTCTCTACGCACCAAGGTTTTACTACCACACAGATGATGTCTGCGCCATGGCAAGCCAACTGGTTGTCGAGAGTTACGCTGGCTCCTTCGCTTGCGAAGTGATCCAATACTGGTTGGTTGTGGTCAGATACCGTAATATCTGATGGAGTGAACTTCTCGCTCTGCAAGAGTCCTTCAGCCATGGCACCGCCCATAGCACCTGCTCCGATAATTGTTATTTTCATTGTCGTCTTATAGTTAAAATGCAATTATGGTGCAAAGATACTACTTTTATCAGAAAAAAGAGCAGTTTGTAGACGATTTTTTAAGAAAGTACGCTTGTTTACTGACGTTTTTTTAAGAAATTCGCTAGTTTACTCCCATTCTGGAAGTATCTACGTTCTTGGTTCTCTTCTCCTTGTACTTGCCTATCTTATAGATGATGGAGATGGAGGCAGATGCCCAATCTTGCTTGATGTTCATGTGGTAGTCTTGATTGCCTTGTACTGATTTTGTAGAGAATCCCTCGTTGAAGATGTTGCTGCCTTTAACCACAATGCTCCATTTATCATTATCGGAAGCCCATCTCAACATAGCAATCAAGAGAAAGACTGATTTGATGTCATAGAGTCCTTGAATGGCTTTCGACTGATAGAATGGGTTAAGTATGAAATGGATGTGATGGCTTCGGCTAAGCTGGACGGATAGATTTCCGGCAAGAACGGCAGAGATATGTTTGCGATTGAAGGGCAAGTCAAAGAAATCGTTACTCTTGTCATGTCTGTAGATTCCTGTTGCCGAAACACTTCCGTTCATCCAATTGCCTATACCGAAAGTTGTCGATGCTCTAATGCCTATAGTATGATTATAGTCGAAATTGGTCTCCTTCATAATGACTGCCAGGTGGTCGGCAGTCTGATAAGGCAACTGCACAGAATAGTTGGGTTGGAACTCTGCAAATGCCATCAATGTATGGCGACTTTTGATTGTCCACATCAGGTTGGTCTCGTATGTAGAGTAAGGCTTGAGATGAGGATTTCCCCATATCTCCATATAGGTAGAGGCATAGTAAATGCTGCTCATAGTTGACCAATAGCTAGGAAACTGTGAGCTGGAACTGAAGGATAAGTTGAGTATGTTGCCAGGATTGGCTTTCCACGATGCATTAAGTGTGGGATTGATCGGCGGTGAAAAGCCATTTGTCTATTACCTGCTTGCTGTTTGTGTATAGAATACGCTCTTCGTCAAGCATTGTTCCTTCCAGATATTGCTGACTGGGGTTTTGGTAGTTGAGATAGGATATGCCTATTTGTAGTCCAAAGGGCAGGTTGTAGCTGGCATCTACATTGTGCAGGTAAATATGCTCATTGCCCTGTTGCTGGGATGTGTTTGTTCCCATCGTTTCATGATGAAGATGGCTGCTATCCCATTTTCCTGTATATGCCAGGGATAGCTGGTGGTTATCAGCAATGGCATAACCCAGTCCCATGCGATAGTTGTGAATCAATCCAAGGGCCTTCTGCGAGGTCTTGTCATTATACGCTACTCGTTTCCCTTGAAGCGGATATTTATAGTCTTTGCAATCTTAATACTACAATAAACGTGCGCCAATGCTATAACAACCGTTAAAAACCAAGTCTTATTTCGAAATTTCATCCGTTTTTTATTCTTTTGTTCTCATTTTAGCGATATTTTTCGTATATTCGCATTCGCAATCGGGAAACCGACAACGCAAAAATCTAAAAATGAATGCAAAAACAAATATCTTATGGCAAAGATTATAGTAAGAAACCAAACGATAAAGACTCTAACAAAAAATGGAGTTGACTACATCTGCATTACCGACATAGCAAGGCAGAAGAATCCCGTTGAGCCCAAAGATGTGGTAAAGAATTGGTTGCGTTCCAAAAACACCTTGGAGTACTTAGGACTTTGGGAACAGTTGAACAACCCTCATTTCAAAGGGGTCGAATTCGGCCCCCTTTTGAAAGAAGCGGGTTCAAATGCTTTTACAATGAGTCCGACTCGGTGGGTGGAACTAACCCATGCTGTAGTATTATTAAATTTTATCAACTATGAATAGTAAGAATTTATACTTTACAATCTTCTCTTTAATCCTTTTAGGATTTATCTCTTCTTGTGCAGAGAATAGTAATAAGTGTAGGCCTTCTTATGCAAGCAACATAGAACAACTTAATGAAAAGTTATATGATTCTTATGCAAATGTTGCAGTAAGGAAAAACAACACAACATCTGATAACATAATAACACCAGAATATTTTGGAGGCTCATATGTCAAGGCAAATAAACTTATTGTTATGGTCAAAAATGGAAGTCCAAAAGGAATAGAAGATATAAAGAAAAGACTAGGCACAGATTCAAATGTGACATTTGTATCTTGTACTTATTCTCTTCAAGAATTAAAAGAATTAAACGCTAAATTGCAAGTATCTTTTGCTAAGAAAGCTGCATTGCGAGACGAAATTGGGTGGGTTGCTGTTGGTATCAGACCTATTCAAAATAGAATTGTCGTATATTTGAATAATGCTTCTAATAAAAATATCTCTAAATTCAAGAATGAAATTTGCAATTCAGATAAAATAATTTTTGATCAGTTGGAAATAGAGCCAATTGAAATACAAAAAGATACAGCAAAAGACGAAAAAGTAGGAAGTCCCTCATAAAAGTGTATGGATAACTCGAAAAGTCCCTCATAAAAATGTGATAGATTTTGCTATTTCAATGTTTTTCAGTCTTTTGCTGCAAGAATACAATAATACCATGAATATATTAAGGAGATGGTGTCGCATCGTAGCTGACCAATGTGGCAGGAACCGTGCTTGGCAAGATGGGTACGGCAGAAGATGTATTGAAGCATGTGCCGAGCATCGTGAAGAAGAAAGATGGATATGAGGTGGTCGGCAAGGGTAACACGATGAACGTATATCTTGCCAAAGAGCAGCATGTACTGGATGTCAGCATCAGTAAGTCATTCCTAAAGGATGCCCTTACCTTGGAAATAAAAGGCAACGACCTGCTTTATAAATGTTGGGATGCCGACTTGCTCTATAACCAAAAGATGGAACTTTTGCAAGTATCTAAGCGAGGTACGAGAGACCTGCAACTCACCCTTCGCTATAAGTTCAATACCACACGTAGCAAGTACAAAGGAACTGGTGTCGGTAATGCAGAGCTGAATCGACTATAAATATCTTTTATTACTTTTATTCGAAAGTAGAGACATTTAAGATGATTTCCTATAAGGGGAACAAAAAAGCAGCAAACCGCAAAGGGCTTGCTGCTCACGATAGGAGTGTTTCCTATTTCTTTTATGGGTTGAGTTTTCTTTATATCCTTATCTCAATGGGTTTATACTTCCTTCAATACGGTTTCCAATCTTCCGATGAAGTCATCTACATTTTCCTTGGTCAATACCAATGGAGGGAGGATACGAAGGATGTTGGTGCCGGCGCAACCGGTGAAGCAGTGCTGCTCGTGGATGAGCTTGCTGCGAACTTCCTTGTGAGGAATGTCGAGTACGGCGCCTACCATTAAACCACGGCCACGAACCTCTGTGATGTGGCTGTTGCGCTTCTGCAACTCCTTCAGCTGGGCAATGAGATATTCGCCAACCTCATGCGCATTCTGTACCAGGTTCTCCTTCTCGAATACATCGAGAACGGCGAGAGCGGCAGTACATGCCAGGTGGTTGCCACCAAAGGTTGTACCCAACTGACCATATACAGGAGTAAACTCTGGAGAAATCAATACGCCACCCATAGGGAAACCATTACCGATACCCTTGGCTACGGTGATGAGGTCAGGCTTGATGCCCAACCACTGGTGTGCAAAGAACTTACCGCTTCTGCCATAACCACACTGGATTTCATCGCAAATCAGGAAGGTGCCGTATTTCTTGCAGGCTGCCTGTAATCCCTGAGCAAACTCAGGAGTTACCATGTTGCAACCACCTACGCCCTGAATAGCTTCGATGATACAAGCACATACATCGCCCTTGGCAAGTTCCTTCTCCCAAGCCTCCAAATCGTTGATAGGAAGATAGGTTACGTGACCATTATCATTGATAGGAGCGATGATCTTTGGATTATTTGTTACCTCTACGGCAAGGGATGTTCTGCCGTGGAAAGCCTTCTCTATAGAAAGCACGCGGGTTCTTCCGTTGGTGAATGAAGCCAGTTTCAAGGCATTCTCGTTTGCCTCGGCACCAGAGTTGATGAGGAAGAACTGATAATCTTCATAACCGCTAATCTTGCCCAGACGCTCAGCGAGTTTCACCTGCAACTTGTTGATGACAGAGTTGGAATAGAAACCCAGATTGTTCAACTGGTTGGTGAGCATCTCCACATAATGAGGATGGCAATGACCGATGCTGATAACGGCATGACCGCCATAGAGGTCGAGGTATTCTTGACCCTTGTCGTCCCATACCTTGCAGCCCTTACCTTTTACAATATTAATATCGAAAAGAGGATATACGTCGTAAAGTTTCATGTTAAATCTATGTTTTAAGAAAGACAACTCATAGAGTTATCTTATTACAAACTATTTTTTATGATAGAAGAACGAATGATTTTTCATCCGTTCTTCCGAATTCTTTTATCTAAAATGCTGATGGCTTGAGTTTCAAACCTGCTGTCTGGTCGAGACCAAACATGATGTTCATGTTCTGAACAGCCTGACCTACGGCACCCTTCAGAAGATTGTCGATGCAGGAAGTAATCAGGAGCTTATCGCCATACTTATCCACATGAACCAGGCACTTGTTGGTATTCACCACCTGCTTCAGGTCGATTGCCTTATCCACATAGTGGGTGAACTTGGCATCCTTGTAGAACTCCTTGTAACCTGCTACGATTTCCTCGATTGGCTTGTCGGTCTTCACCACTTCTGTAGCGAAGATGCCACGGGCGAAGTCGCCACGGTAAGGGATGAAGTCGATGGCTGCATCGAGATAACCCTGTGTCTGCTTCAGACTCTCACGAATCTCTGGTACGTGCTGATGGTTGAATGCCTTGTAGATGCTCATGTTGTTGTTGCGCCATGAGAAATGGGTAGTGGCGCCTGGCTTCTGACCTGCGCCGGTGCTGCCTGTAATGGCGTTGACAGATACATCGCTGTTGATGAGGCCCATCTTAGCAGCAGGCAACAAACCAAGTTGAATGCAGGTTGCAAAACAACCTGGGTTTGCCACGTGCTGAGCTACGGCTATTTTTGATTCATTTATTTCTGGAAGACCATATACAAAATCGTGAGCAGCTGGGGTTGGCTGCTGGGTGGCAACCACAGTCTCTGGGGCCAGACGGAAGTCCTGTGCCAAGTCGATAATCTTCACGTTCTCCGGAACATTGTGCTCCTTCAGGAACGCCTCGCTCTTGCCATGACCGAAGCAGAAGAAGATAACATCTACCTGGTCGAAAGGCATCTCGGCGGTAAACTTCAAGTCGGTCTCGCCATACAATCCCTCGTGAACCTCAGCCACCAGGTTGCCGGCGTTACTCTCGCTGTTGGCGAATACAATCTCTGCCTCTGGATGGTTGATAAGGAGGCGAATCAACTCACCTCCTGTATAACCAGCTGCTCCTAAAATACCTACTTTTACCATATTATCTTTCCTCATTAGGGTGCATACCATAATAAACACGGAGTGGGGTAGAGCTTACCTTGATGAAGCCCTTTGCATCCTCGGCTGTCCAACCGTGCTGCATCTCACCATACTCACCGAGCTTAGACTTGGTCAAATCGTCTGGTGAATCGACACCAACAGTCTGGAAACTGTATGGACGGAGTTTCAGGATAGCTGTACCGTTTACGTTGCGCTGAGAAGAAGTCAGCATCGCTTCGATATCCGGCATTACTGGCTCCAGGTACTGACTCTCGTGGAGGAACATTCCGTACCAGTTGCCTACCTGATCCTTCCAATACTGCTGCCACTTGCTCAATGTGCTCTTCTCCAACAGGCGGTGAGCCTCGATGATGAGCTTAGGAGCCGCAGCCTCGAAAGCTACACGACCCTTGATACCGATGATGGTGTCACCCACGTTGCAGTCGCGACCGATGGCGTAAGAAGCACCAATCTCCTCAATCTTCTGGATGGCAGCAATCTTATCATCAAACTTCTCGCCGTTGACAGCCACAATCTCACCCTTCTCGAAGGTAATCTTCAGTTCAGCCTCTTCTTCCTTGGCAGTAACGTGCTTCAGGTAAGCCTCCTCAGGAAGACCCTGGGTTGGGTCGAGAATCTCACCGCCGCAGATACTGGTTCCCCAGATACCTACGTTATAAGAATACTTCAACTTGGTGAAGTCTGCAAAGAAGCCGTGCTCGTTCAGATAATCAACCTCCTCCTTACGAGAAAGCGCCTTGTCACGAGTCAATGTGATGATCTCTACACCAGGAGCCATAACCAGGAAGGTCATGTCGAAACGAATCTGGTCGTTGCCGGCACCTGTACTTCCGTGAGCGATGGCGTCAGCACCAATCTCCTTGGCGTAACGAGCGATGGCGATAGCCTGGAAGATACGCTCAGAAGATACTGAAATAGGGTAGCAGTTGTTGCGGAGCACATTACCGAAAATCATGTATTTCAATGATTTCTCGTAATATTCGTGGGTAACATCGAGAGTGACGTATGCCTTGGCGCCCAACTTATATGCGTTCTCCTCGTTGGTCTTCAACTGCTCGGCAGAGAAACCACCTGTGTTAGCGCATGCTGCATAAACATCCCAGCCATCCTGGGTCAACTTCATTACTGTGTATGATGTATCGAGACCGCCGCTAAAAGCGACTACAACTTTTTTATTTGCCATTTTATTTTATGTTTAATATGGATGAATAATATTTCGATGGCATTCTTGCCAACACCTTATTGTATATAAGGATTTAGATTTCTGCAGAAGGACCGTCAATCTTGCGGATTCTCTCAATCACTTCCTGAGGAAGCTTGATAGGCAGATGCTCCTCTGGGTCGAAGAGCATGGCGGTGCAGATGCAGTATTTGCGGTTGGTACGATGGAGGACATCCACGTTGATGCAACCCTCGCAACCACGCCAGAATGACTCATCATCGGTCAGGTCGGCGAAAGTAACAGGAAGATAACCCAGCTGGGTGTTCATCTTCATGACAGCCGAACCGGATGTCAAAGAGAAAATCTTGGCATGAGGCCATCGCTGTCGGGCAAGCGTAAAGGTCAGGTTCTTGATACGCTTAGCCAATCCCAAACCACGGAAGTCTGGGTGAACGATCAAACCTGATGTGGTAACATAGTGCTTGTTGCCCCATGTTTCGATGTAGCTGAAACCTGCGAACTTTTCGCCCTGGAGTGCGATGACCGCCTTGGCTTCGCGCATCTTGGTGGCAACATACTCTGGTGAACGCTTGGCGATACCAGAACCACGCTTCTTTGCAGCTTCTGCAATTGTAGTCAGAATGGTGTCGATGTACTTGATGTGACTTTCGTCAGCCACCATTACTTTAACTTCTGCTTCTTCCATTTTCTCTTCTATCTTAAAATGTTTTTGTTTTAATATTCTTTCTTTATATATAATAAGGTGTATGTTTTGCATAAAAATTCAACCACCTTATACATATTTATGGTGAACGTCTGGAATTACCTCTGCTAGTGCATTGATGATTTCCTCTTCTGTGGTTACCTTTCTTTTTAACAAGAAAGATCGTGTCGTCACCGGCGATGGTTCCAAGAATTTGAGAAATATCACTATTGTCTATGTTATAGGCAATGCTGCTTGCATATCCCGGACGTGTTTTGATCACGACCATGTTCCCGGAGAAGTTGATTGATTGGAATCCGGTATTCACCATCATCTTGCTCACTGGAATATGGTTTGATACTCTCTTATATAATGTATCATTGGGCAGGACATACGCATATTTTCCACTCGAAGATGCTGCCTTTGCTACCTTGAGCAGTTTTAAGTCACGGCTCAATGTAGCTTGCGTAATCTTAAAGCCTTCTTTGTGAAGAGCCTCCAAAAGTTGGTCTTGCGAACTCAACTCCTGACTTGATATAAGCATCTTCAAAGTTTCCAATCTGCTATTCTTTGCCTTCATATGCTGTATTTTTATTCGTTTAACGGCTGCAAAATTACAATATATTTTGTAAATAACCAAATAAAATGAAAGAAAAATGCATAAAATAACATTATTTTGTCTTTTGTTATGCATAAACATGGAATAAATATGCATGTATTACCTTCTTTCATACAAATATTTTACACTTGGCTTTTGATGCAGAATAGCCTTTTTATCCATTTTAAGCTAATTATTGTAAATTATTGAAAAAAAGTCTACGAAAACCACATCGGTTCAATTAGTTTTTGTTATCTTTGCAGACACAATTCTTAGATTATAATCAACTTAATATAAAATAAACCTCTAGAAGATGGAAAAAATGAATGTTAAACCAGCAGAAGGTAAGCTGGGAATCTTGGTTGTTGGTTGTGGCGCAGTAGCTACTACCTTCATGACCGGTGTTTTCATGACTCGTAAGGGACTTGCTAAGCCAGTAGGTTCAATGACTCAGTACGACAAGATTCGTGTTGGCAAGGGTGCAGACAAGAAATATTTGCACTACAAGGACATCGTTCCTCTTGCAGACCTTAATGATATCGTATTCGGTACTTGGGATGTTTATCCGCAGAATGCTTATCAGGCAGCTATGTATGCTGAGGTATTGAAGGAGAAAGATATCAATCCTGTACGCGAGGAGTTGGAGAAGGTAGTACCAATGAAGGCTGCTTTCGACAAGAACTATGCAAAGCGTCTTGATGGCGATAATGTGAAGGATTGCAAGACCCGCTGGGAGATGGTAGAGGCTCTTCGTCAGGATATCCGCGACTTCAAGGAGAAGAACGGTTGTGCCCGTATCGTTGTTATCTGGGCAGCATCTACCGAAATCTACGTTCCTGTAGATATGGAGATTCATGGTACATTGGCAGCACTTGAGGCTGCAATGAAGGCTGACGACCGCCAGCATGTAGCTCCATCCATGTGCTACGCTTATGCTGCTTTGACAGAGGGTGCTCCTTTCATCATGGGTGCTCCTAATACAACTGTTGATATTCCTGCTATGTGGGAACTCGCAGAGAAGACCAAAATGCCTATCGCCGGTAAGGACTTCAAGACAGGCCAGACTCTTGTCAAGAGTGGCTTCGCTCCTATAATCGGTACCCGTTGTCTCGGCTTGAATGGCTGGTTCTCTACCAATATTCTCGGCAATCGTGATGGTCTCGTTCTCGATGAACCAGCTAATTTCCATACCAAGGAGGTTAGTAAACTCTCTACTCTTGAGACAATCCTGAAACCGGAAGCTCAGCCAGATCTCTATGGTCATGGTAACGATGAAGATACTCAGTACTATCACAAGGTACGTATCAACTATTATCCACCTCGTAACGATAACAAGGAGGGTTGGGATAATATCGATATCTTCGGCTGGATGGGTTACCCAATGCAGATTAAGATTAACTTCCTCTGCCGCGACTCTATCCTTGCTGCTCCATTGCTGCTCGACCTTACATTGTTGAGCGATCTTGCTGCTCGTGCAGGCCGTTTCGGAACCCAGCGTTTCTTGAGTTTCTTCCTCAAGGCACCTATGCACGATTATACTAAGGGTGAAGAGCCTGTGAACCATCTCTACCAGCAGTACACGATGCTGAAGAATGCTATCCGTGAGATGGGTGGTTACGAGGCCGATGAGGAAATCGACTAATTAGGTTATTTCATTTAATACTACACCTTATTATATAAGGCATTAATTTATATCATGGCACACCTTTGGAATGTTAGAATATCTTTCCATAGGTGTGCCTTTTTGTTTATTTATATAGAAAGTAGACATGGATTCGGTAACGAGTTTTATTTATGGTATGAGCATGATGTTCTTCTCCATGATGGCTTTCCTGTTTTGGAGAAAAGGAAAGGAGATGCTCTTTCGGATGATTATGTGGCTCATGATCGTGGTCGACCTGCAGTTGGTAAAGGACATGGTTTTCTTTCTGATTTATGGTTTTGACAACGAGCATGCGTGGTATCTTACGTCTTCGTTGGATATGATGATTATTCCGTTCTACAGCTTTGTGTTGATGGAACTGGTGAAGCCGGGCTGGTTCAGATGGCTGAAAGCTTTAATGCTGGAATTGCCTTTCCTCTTGTTGCCGGTGTTCTATATTTTTACCCATAATATCATCTGGTTTTATGTGCTTTCTGTCTGGGGAGCCATTTATGGATGCTGAGCTGTTTCGTTATTAAAGTGGATTACGACAATATCTATATGGTAAGCTCTCTGATACTCTGGATGCTGATAGATTATTTTGTTTATAGGCATGAGTCAGTGATAGAAGAGTTGAGCGATATTGAAATTGTACCGTTAGAGCAGAACGAAGTTGATGTTTCGTGGATGGCTGCTGAGGTGCAGCGGTTGTTCGAGGAAGATTAAATCTATCTCAATCCGAAACTGAAATTGTCTGATGTGGCGCTGGCTGCTGGTACGAACCGTACTTATCTGAGTCGTTATTTTAATCGGCAGAATGGGTAGACGTTTTATGATTATGTGAATACTTATCGTATATAATATGCAGAGAAATTGTTGAAGTCAACGAACTATCCTTTGCCGGAAATCGCCATCAAATCGGGATTCAATTCTATTTCTACGTTTAGAAGAATATTTTTTTTGCCTCTTTTGGTTGCTCTCCTAATAAATATAGAGTAAATGCATAAGTTGTTGGTGTATAGGTAGTTTATAAAAATCAGCGGCACACTGAAAAATGTCAAAAGACACTTTTTGTCTATTTGAAACCTATTTTTACTATTTTGAAACCATGGTTCTCGATTTTTTTCTATCTTTGCACCATAGAACTTTTTGAAGAGAATATAACTCTAGCATTTACCTTTTCTAGGAATTAAAAAAATAAAGGTTGGCCAACCCGTTGAGGGCAAGCCAACCTTTCTCGTTATGTATGTTATTCTTTGTTTTTTTACTTTATTCCCGGTTCTCGTTTTCATTATTCCTTGTTGCTGCCTCCGAAGATGCGGAGCAAGTAGAGGAAGAGATTGATAAAATCGAGATACAGGGTCAAGGCTCCGATGAGTGCCAGTTTCTGTGCGCCCTCGCTCATGTCGTATTGTGTCTGGAGCATCTGCTTGATTTTCTGACTGTCCCAAGCGGTCAAGCCAATGAAGATGGCTACGCCGGCGTAACTCAAAATGTAATCAAATCCCGAACTCTTCAAGAACATGTTTACTATGGTAGCGATAATCAGACCAATCAGCGCCATGAAGAGTATTTTTCCTAAAGAGGTCAAATCCTTCTTGGTTGTGTAACCATAGAAAGCCATTGCTCCAAATGTGCCGGCTGTAATAAAAAATACCTTGGCAATACTGGTCATCGTATATACTACGAATACGGATGAAAGCATGGCACCATTCAAAACCGAGTAGACGATGAAGAGTAGGGTGGCCGTAGTCAGGGAAAGTCTCTGTAGGGCACCGGTAATGATAAATACCAGAGCGAGCTCTGCGATAATCAAGCCAAAGAGCAAGCCGCGGCTTGTCATCAAGGTCATCAGCAGGGTAGGACTGCTAGCTACACCATAGGCAGTAACGCCCGTAATCAGGAGAGCTAAGGTCATCCATGTATACACTTTGCGCATCAAAGCAGAGAAAACACCGCTTATACCTCGCTCTTTCTCATTAACAGCAAAGCCATTGCTCTGCTGGTTGTTCTGATTATTTATCAGATTGTACATTTCCTTTTCTGTCATAATTCTATTTTCTTTTGTTATTTATGGTCTATTGAATAATATAATAAGCGCAAAGATAATGCCAATTATTGAAACGAACGATAATCTCTGCGCTTTATTAACATTTATTCCGTAATTTTACGTCATTCATTCCTTTATTTAAGGGCTGTCTTCTTTACGGCTATCTGTTTTCTGCCTCGTGTTACCTCTACGGCTACAGTTCCATTTACTGGTGAGCGAAGCAGTTCTGTATCAGATTTTGCCTGTTTCTGAAGTGCCAGGACACCTGAGGCTCCGTATATTCTGATGATGTCGTTCTGTTTCAGACCCTTTATCAGAATATGATAGTTGCCGCTGGGAATGATGGTGATGTCTGACTTCATGTCAGCCTCCTTGCGGTTGAAACTGATCTGCCATTGCCATCTTAATCTCTTATCTTCTCTTTCTTCTACCAGTCTCATACGCTATTCGTTTTATTTCGAATGCAAAGATACGTCTTTTCCGTTTTCTACCTATGCGATTTGTGCGATTTGCGTGGATTCGGGAAATAAAGTGCGAAAAATATCATGGAATCATTCAGAAAAATATCTCCGAAGGATAAGATAATATCTCCGAAAGATAGCAGAATATCTCCGAAGGATAAGAAATTATCTCCGAAAGATAGCTGAATATCTCCGAAGGATAAACCCAGAAGACAAATGTAGGTAATCCGATGACGAAGATATGGAAACTGGGTTGTGGTGACGAGGTGAAGGGTGAAGGGTATATTTTAAATCTTATATTATATTCTTTTATAGGATTTTTGGAAAAACCGAAAAACCAGCAAGATGAAAAAATGGATTTTTCCTTTACCCGCGCGTATATATATAAAAAAGAGTTTTCAAACCTTCACCCTTCACCTTTTTATTTAACGTTTTATGTGTCAAATAGTTACGGGTGAAGGGTGGTGAAGGGTGTTTTTCGCTTTTTAGAAACATATTTTAAGAATTCAACCCGTTTTTACATATTTTAAGTGTTTGTTTTCTATTCCGAAATGGGTATCTTTTTTAGAGGGTCCTCTTTTTTATGATTTCTTTCTATGGAAATTTCTGAGAATCCCTGTCTAATCAGTATCCTTGATGTATAAGCCGTTAAAATATTGTCAGCGAAATAAAGTTAATGGCTACGGATAAGCGTCAATTTTTAAATATAAATTAACTAAAAAGCATTATAACCTAAATTATATTGTGCGCTTGCGTATACGCCTAAGTGCGTGCACAGGCAAGCGCATATATATAATAATGTAAGCAGTTAAAATCTATTGCATAAAGTCTTTATAGATGTTAAAATCAGACTAAAAAAGCAACTTTTTTGCGAAAAGATTTGGTGGAATGGAAAATAGTTAGTACTTTTGCACTCGCTTTTGAGAAATACACTTTCTCTTAGCGATTAAAGAAAGAGTTCTTTGAAAGATTTTACATAAACAGACAAGTAGTACAAGAAGCGGTTAACTTCTTAGACATAAGAAAGTTGACTGGGTAAAAGAAACGAACCGTCAAGCAATTGACAAGTCAGGTTTACTAAGCTTCAATAAACGAAAAGGATATTCGTCCTAAGTACAGACAGCAAACAAACCAAGCCGCAGGGCTAGGTAAAAATGATATTTTACAATGGAGAGTTTGATCCTGGCTCAGGATGAACGCTAGCTACAGGCTTAACACATGCAAGTCGAGGGGAAACGACATCGAAAGCTTGCTTTTGATGGGCGTCGACCGGCGCACGGGTGAGTAACGCGTATCCAACCTGCCCACCACTTGGGGATAACCTTGCGAAAGTAAGACTAATACCCAATGATATCTCTAGAAGACATCTGAAAGAGATTAAAGATTTATCGGTGATGGATGGGGATGCGTCTGATTAGCTTGTTGGCGGGGTAACGGCCCACCAAGGCAACGATCAGTAGGGGTTCTGAGAGGAAGGTCCCCCACATTGGAACTGAGACACGGTCCAAACTCCTACGGGAGGCAGCAGTGAGGAATATTGGTCAATGGACGAGAGTCTGAACCAGCCAAGTAGCGTGCAGGAAGACGGCCCTATGGGTTGTAAACTGCTTTTATAAGGGAATAAAGTGAGAGTCGTGACTCTTTTTGCATGTACCTTATGAATAAGGACCGGCTAATTCCGTGCCAGCAGCCGCGGTAATACGGAAGGTCCGGGCGTTATCCGGATTTATTGGGTTTAAAGGGAGCGTAGGCCGGAGATTAAGCGTGTTGTGAAATGTAGATGCTCAACATCTGAACTGCAGCGCGAACTGGTTTCCTTGAGTACGCACAAAGTGGGCGGAATTCGTGGTGTAGCGGTGAAATGCTTAGATATCACGAAGAACTCCGATTGCGAAGGCAGCTCACTGGAGCGCAACTGACGCTGAAGCTCGAAAGTGCGGGTATCGAACAGGATTAGATACCCTGGTAGTCCGCACGGTAAACGATGGATGCCCGCTGTTGGTCTGAATAGGTCAGCGGCCAAGCGAAAGCATTAAGCATCCCACCTGGGGAGTACGCCGGCAACGGTGAAACTCAAAGGAATTGACGGGGGCCCGCACAAGCGGAGGAACATGTGGTTTAATTCGATGATACGCGATAACCTTACCCGGGCTTGAATTGCAGAGGAAGGATTTGGAGACAATGACGCCCTTCGGGGGCCTCTGTGAAGGTGCTGCATGGTTGTCGTCAGCTCGTGCCGTGAGGTGTCGGCTTAAGTGCCATAACGAGCGCAACCCCTCTCCTTAGTTGCCATCAGGTCAAGCTGGGCACTCTGGGGACACTGCCACCGTAAGGTGTGAGGAAGGTGGGGATGACGTCAAATCAGCACGGCCCTTACGTCCGGGGCTACACACGTGTTACAATGGCAGGTACAGAGAGACGGTCCCTTGCAAAACGGATCAAATCCTTAAAGCCTGTCTCAGTTCGGACTGGGGTCTGCAACCCGACCCCACGAAGCTGGATTCGCTAGTAATCGCGCATCAGCCATGGCGCGGTGAATACGTTCCCGGGCCTTGTACACACCGCCCGTCAAGCCATGAAAGCCGGGGGCGCCTAAAGTCCGTGACCGTAAGGAGCGGCCTAGGGCGAAACTGGTAATTGGGGCTAAGTCGTAACAAGGTAGCCGTACCGGAAGGTGCGGCTGGAACACCTCCTTTCTGGAGAGACGAATTTCCTATAGAAGATTTAGGAACATGACTTAAAAAGTTCGCTTCTCTTCTTGTACGCACCATCTGTTTAATCAAATACAGGAGACTGGGATTCCTTATACATTATATAATATATAGGGATGGCTCAAGCAAAATGGTTCAACTCCACAATCTCCACCATGCCTTTTTAGGCAAGAAGATCTTTGACATATTGACACAAGCAAAACTGTAAGTAATGAACTTTAGTTCAGACTAAAGTAAATCAAATCGCAAGATGAGATTTCACTTTGTTAGAATACAGCTGAAAGTATGAGCTACTTATTCGTTGTCGAGTAATCAGCAATGATAAACGAGATAACAGATACAGTCGTAAAGAAAGTAAGAAAGGGCGTATGGCGGATGCCTAGGCTCACGGAGGCGATGAAGGACGTGATAAGCTGCGATAAGCTTCGGGTAGGTGCAAATAACCCTTGATCCGGAGATTTCCGAATGGGACAACCTAGCCGTCTGAAGGACGGTTACTCAATCTTCAAGGTTGAGAGCTAACGCAGGGAACTGAAACATCTTAGTACCTGCAGGAAGAGAAAATAAATGAATGATTCCCCTAGTAGTGGCGAGCGAACGGGGAACAGCCCAAACCGTTGACGTCGCAAGGCGCCAGCGGGGTTGTAGGACCGCGACATTGTATGCAAATCGTGAACAGAACACTTTGGAAAATGTGACCATAGACGGTGATAGTCCAGTATGTGAAGCGAAATGCAGCATAGCGGTATCCTGAGTAACGCGGGACACGAGGAATCCTGCGCGAATCTGCCGGGACCATCCGGTAAGGCTAAATACTCCCGTGAGACCGATAGCGAACGAGTACTGTGAAGGAAAGAAAAAAAGAACCCCGAGCAGGGGAGTGAAATAGTTCCTGAAACCATACGCCTACAAGCGGTCGGAGCATCTTACGATGTGACGGCGTGCCTTTTGCATAATGATCCTACGAGTTACCGTCACTGGCGAGGTTGAGTGTCATGAGACACGTAGCCGCAGTGAAAGCGAGCCTGAACAGGGCGCATAGTCAGTGGGGGTAGACGCGAAACCAAGTGATCTACACTTGGCCAGGATGAAGTCCCGGTAACACGGGATGGAGGTCCGCACCAATAAGCGTTGAAAAGCTTCTGGATGAGCCGAGTGTAGGAGTGAAAGGCCAATCAAACTTGGAGATAGCTCGTACTCCCCGAAAGGCATTTAGGTGCCGCGTCGGATGGTCACCGTGAGAGGTAGAGCGACCGATAGGACAAGAGGGCTTCACCGCCTATCGAGTCCTGACGAACTCCGAATGCTCACGGTCTGCAGTCCGGCAGTAAGGGGGCGGGTGCTAAGGTCCGTCCCCGAGAGGAGAAGAATCCAGACCGCCGTCTAAGGTCCCGGAGTTCTGCCTGAGTTAGTCTAACGAAGTCTGGTCCCTATGACAGCTAGGATGTTGGCTTGGAAGCAGCCATTCATTCAAAGAGTGCGTAACAGCTCACTAGTCGAGGGTCCGGGCATGGATAATAATCGGGTATAAGGCAGACACCGAAGGCGCGGGATAGCATTTAAGAAAGTATCGGTAGGGGAGCATACTCACAGCGTGGAATGGTGTACGTAAGTTATCCTGGAGCGGTGAGTAAAGCAAATGTAGGAATAAGTAACGATAAGGAGGGTTAGATTCCCTCCCGCTGTAAGACCAAGGTTTCCCGGGCAATGCCAATCAGCCCGGGGTCAGTCGGTCCTAAGTCTAAGCCGAACGGCGATGGCGATGGCAGAGACGGTTAATATTCCGTCACTGCCGCATGGGGCGACGTGGAGACGGAGCAGTGAAACCACCGCGGGGCGACGGAAGTCCCCGTTGAAGAGTGTAGGTGTTGAGGATGGCAGGCAAATCCACCGTCCGAGCTGAACTTGATAGTATGGAGTCTTCTTCGGAAGAATCCAATAGTGTGGGTAATCATACTCCCGAGAAAATCCGCTAAGCTTAACCCATGCGGCCCCGTACCGCAAACGGACACACGTGGTCGGGTAGAACATACTAAGGCGTTGAGAGATTCATGGTTAAGGAACTAGGCAAATTGACCCTGTAACTTCGGGATAAAGGGTCCTCGTGATGAGCGAGGCGCAGAGAATAGGTCCAGGCAACTGTTTAACAAAAACACAGGGCTGTGCAAACTCGAAAGATGACGTATACAGCCTGACACCTGCCCGGTGCCGGAAGGTTAAGAGGAGATGTCACTAGCAATAGGAAGCATTGAATTGAAGCCCCGGTAAACGGCGGCCGTAACTATAACGGTCCTAAGGTAGCGAAATTCCTTGTCGGGTAAGTTCCGACCTGCACGAATGGTGTAATGATCCGGACGCTGTCTCAACCATGAGCTCAGTGAAATTGTAGTATCGGTGAAGATGCCGATTACCCGCGATGGGACGAAAAGACCCCGTGAACCTTTACTACAGCTTAGCATTGACCTTGGTCATCCGATGTGTAGGATAGGCCGGAGGCTTTGAAGCGGGAGCGCCAGCTTTCGTGGAGCCATCCTTGAAATACGGCCCTTTGGCTGTCTGAGGTCTAACGCGCAGATGCGCGGACACTGCTTGGTGGGTAGTTTGACTGGGGTGGTCGCCTCCAAAAGCGTAACGGAGGCTTCCAAAGGTGCGCCTCGGGTCGATTGGTAACCGACCTCAAAGAGTGCAATGGCATAAGGGCGCTTGACTGGGAGGCAGACATGCCGAGCAGGCAGGAAACTGGGGCATAGTGATCCGGCGGATGTGTATGGAAACTCCGTCGCTCAAAGGATAAAAAGGTACTCCGGGGATAACAGGCTGATCCCCCCAAGAGCTCATATCGACGGGGGTTTTGGCACCTCGATGTCGGCTCGTCACATCCTGGGGCTGGAGAAGGTCCCAAGGGTTGGGCTGTTCGCCCATTAAAGTGGCACGCGAGCTGGGTTCAGAACGTCGTGAGACAGTTCGGTCTCTATCTATCGTGGGCGTGGGAGTTTTGAGTGGTGCCGTCACTAGTACGAGAGGACCGTGATGGACAGACCTCCGGTTTACCAGTTGTGCCGCCAGGCGCACCGCTGGGTATCTGAGTCTGGATTGGATAAGCGCTGAAAGCATCTAAGTGCGAAGCCAGCCGCAAGATGAGAACTCCATTGAGGGTCGTCAGAGACGATGACGTTGATAGGATGCAGGTGTAAAGACAGCAATGTCAAAGCCGAGCATTACTAATTGCCCGAACACTTTCTTTATTATAGTTCATAGTTTCAACTGTATTTTCAGTTCATTATCTTGTTTTGCTTGTGTGCAAATACGTCATACCCCATTATTAGGTGGTTATTGCGGTGAGGTCCCACCTCTTCCCATTCCGAACAGAGAAGTTAAGCTCACTTGCGCCGATGGTACTGCAATGCAATGCGGGAGAGTAGGTAGCCGCCTTCTTTTATCAAGAGCCTCGGATTTCGAAAGATTTCTGAGGCTTTTTTGTTTTCCCACAGATTTCACAGATGCTCACAGATTTTAGACCTGTTCGGTCTGGAATTTCGCAGATTTTTATTATCTTTGCAGCATGAATAGGAAAAGAATTAAAAAGAAGTTTGCTAGTTTAGGTCAGCGTATGCTACGGATGCCTCGTACCCGAGGATTCGGAGTACAATCACCTACAGCCTATTCTTTCCTGCGCAAGGTGGTTAACGAAAAGGGATTTCTCAGAATCTATTGTCAGACTCATTCTGAAATCTCCTCCTCCTATCCCCAAGATGCCTCCAAACAGAAACGTCTTCTCTTCCGCATCAGAACTGTTTATCCTAATGTAGTAGAACTCTCTGCATCTTCCCTGCTAAAGAGAGAGGATTTCCAGCAGTTTCTCTGGAATGTGTCTGATGATACGGTTTTAGTAGTTACAGACATCAATCTCGATGCAGAATATGGGAAAGTATGGCTCCGACTTGTAACAGATAATCGTACGATTTTGACCTTTAATTTGGTTGATTGCGGTATAGTTTTCTTCGATAAAACCAAATATAAGCAGAATTTTAATGTAAATTATTGATTTGTGCGTAAATTTGTTCCATAAATATTTGGAATTTAAAATAAAAGTATTACTTTTGCAGCCAAAATAATAGAAACGTTAAATTATAGAGCTATGTATTGGACACTTGAATTGGCTTCAAAGCTTGAAGATGCACCATGGCCTGCAACTAAAGAAGAGTTGATTGACTACGCAACTCGCTCTGGTGCGCCTCTAGAAGTTCTAGAGAATTTGCAGGAGATAGAAGACGAAGGCGATGTTTACGAAAGCATCGAAGACATCTGGCCTGATTATCCTTCAAAGGATGACTTCTTGTGGAATGATGACGAGTACTAATCGTTCATCGATTACGATTATCAGTATAAGATAATGGAAATGAGCCATATAGGTGATTTCTCATGAAATTCCTATATGGCTTTTTGCCGTCTTTTATCGCCAATTTTACCGTTCTAATGGCCTTATTTTACATAATTAAATGATCAATAATCGGTATATCCTGAAATTCTTTCTTTTCTGATCGGTTAATTTCATCTTTTCTTCTCTTATTATTCTCCTTACTTCATACTAAAATCATCTGAAGTTTATAAAAAAGGAGTGATATGATAAACTTTTCTACTATCTTCGCGTACATAGTGCCATAATTAATAAAAAGGTATTTTAATATGGGAAGAATTTCAAGACTTTATCCGAAAGGACGATTGAGACTGCGTATACCAAAGATGGTGCAGTCTGGTAAAAAGTATCCATTGTATATAGAATACAATTGGCATGCTGATTCTATTCGTAAATCAACTGGTATAAGTGTGTCAGTAAAGGAATGGAATGAGAAAGGCTATTGCGGTATTGGTGAAATACGTGCCACGACTGATATTGACTATAAGTATTATAATCATGCTCTTCATAAGCGTATCGAAGACATAGATGTGAAGATACATAAGTATTATGAAATGCATCAACATATTACTTGTGATGTGATTCGATCTTTTCTCGAAGACAATGACAATGCTTTGCGACCTGATGAAGGAAAAGACTTCATAGAGTTTGCTAAAGAGTTGATGGAAAAACGTTATGAGAAAGGTAAGATAGGTTTCAGTACTTGCAAGAATGGTATTTCATATCTCAATCAGTTTGAGGAATACCTGTTGCTTGAACACAAAGGTACACATGGTGAGCATAAGGAATTCATTTATGTCTCAGATATTAGTGAAGACTTATTGCTTGACTTCCGTAAGTATCGACTCTTGGCAAAAAAGAAAGCAACAACAGTCAACAAGACTCTATGTCCGATTCTTCAGGCGTGTGAATATGCTTGTCAGTTAGGTTATATCTCTCATCAGCTTAATGCATCTCTCCAGGACTTGTATATGAAAGAAGAGGACCGGCTTGATGAAGAAGAGAGGAATATCAAGTATCTCACTGAAGAGAGACTTGCTGAGTTAGTTTCCGTTTATAATACCATCGAACAACCTCGACGAAAAGAGTTTTTGGAGATGTGGCTGTTTGCCTTCCATGCTTGCGGTATGCGAATGGTTGATGTGATGACGCTCCGATGGAAAGACATTGATTTCAACAAGAATTTCATCAGTAAAATACAAGTCAAGACGAGAAACCGAAACACCATACCTTTGAGTGAACCACTCATTCGTATTCTTGAAAAATGGAAGGGTAGAAACAAAGTCTTTGTTTTTGATCTATTGCCAGAGAACTTCGATATAAATGACCATGAGGCGATATACCGTCGTAGAAATTCCTGGAATAATACCATCAATACTTCGCTTCGCTGTATATCTCATGATTTAAAATGGAATCAAGACTTGACTTTCCATGTATCAAGACACACTTGGGCAGTTTTAGCGCTTGCACACGGAGCTGAAATCAGTGAGATAAGCAGATTGTCAGGTCACGCTTCAACAGGCGTCACAGAGCGAGTTTATGCAGAATTCTTGCCAGACAACCTTGCGACTGTAGTAAGCAAACTTGGCTTCTGCTTCATTCCTGATATGAATGCCAAACAAAAGAAGGTGGTATCACGCTAAACAGAGTGATACCACCTTCGATCAAATTTGTAGCCTTTATAGTCGAAACTATCAGAATATCTTGTAGTCCTTGCCAGTAAGATTAGAAATTGGCTTGAATAAACGCAATAGAATGAGCCCTATCACGATAAATGCTATTCTGACTATTACTGAACCACCCATAGTAAAACCGTGCCATACGAGGAAAATGGGTGAGCACATGAGGGCTACGATGATTAGGCACATTAGAGCTGCTAGAAATGTTTTTGGTCCCATACGTCAATAATCTAATGGAGCTATGAAATGATCATCAGGCAGGTCGTGAAAATACTTGCCATCTGTATCATTAGTCACATATGTTTCGTTTTCTGGATCTTCTGTAGCGAAATAGATTTCCAAATCCTTGAAACGATTTTTGAGAAGAACGCGGAAGTCAGTAATCAATGCGAGTTCTTCCGCTTCTATATAGAGAAAGCCTTCTGAAAGTTCGCATTTCTTGATATTACCACAGAGATTGCAAGTCCCATAGTCCACACCAAGAGCTAAGATGATGTTTCCTTCCCAATCATCGGCCTCGTCTTCTTCCATAGCAGGGCGTTCTTTCTGTATGTCTGATAGAGGTCATATATCTCTTGCAACTCTTCTTGTTTTCCCACAATGTGGTAGCGTACTTTTATATTATGCATTTGGGATGCAAAGATAGCTAAATCTGATTCCATGTCTTGTCAATCGATTTCACTACTGTCCAATAAAAAAGGGCAATTCGATCTTTGAAACAGTTGAATTATAGTCTTTTATGCAGTATTTTGCAATGAAACGGACTTGATTTTGTACAATAGTTCGTTAATAATTCAATAATGTGCTAAGCAGCTATACGCTGTAAGCACGAGAGATCTTTGAAAATCTTGCTAATTAAAGTTCGGTTCGGGATGTACCCGCATGCTTTAAAAATTCGTCTCACCAGATAAATGTTGGTCATCAGTGACTTGAATGAAGACATAGAATATTCCATTCCCATCTCCTTCATAGTTACCTTGGCAACATTTAGTGATGTGAACGAAGCATTGAAAGCAAAATCGAGTTTCCACTTATCGCGAGCCTGGCAGTCCATAAGACCAGTATAGCCTTGGCGTCACGAAAGCAAAATTCGATCTGAAACCTGGTTCTATAATAAAGAAGTACCTCTTCACCCGAAAGTGAGGTGTCTGTAGAGAAGAATAGTTTCTTCTTGCCATTCGGCATCTGCCAGATGACAAGTCTAACTTTACACTTGAGTGCCTTGGAATAGGCAATCAAAGTATAAGCTGTTCCTTCTATATCTTTCATCTCCATCTTCTCCATTCGAGTGAGGTCAAGATTCTTCATATCAATCTTGCCATCCTTGGTCTTGGGGCGATCACGTTTTCCTGTACGTGGACCAGTATAGACATAAAAGAGACAAGCATTGTCACGAAAGCGGCTTATCAAAGAGAAACCTTCTTTCTTTATCCCATTAACAAATGTACTTGTAGAGAAGTAAGCATCTGCAACTATGAGGGTTGAGAGTTTAAGAAGTTCCTTGCGGTAACGCTTAATGACGCTGATATAGAAATCTACCATAGTCTTGTTTCTAAGACTCAGTTCTTTATTATTTAGCGACTGGTGGGCTCTTAACATCATGCAGTCTTTGGTATCAATATCAATGAGTCCAATACCCATGATTTCGAGACCATGTTTAACAGACTGAGCACATCCTGACCAAAAACGACCGATATGTGGTGTTTTCTTGCCAGCTTTACTGATGTAGCTGGGATCAATGGCAATAGCCCATCTTCCCTGTTTACCCAAGAAGCGCTTGGCAAGTGAGACATTAAGTTTGAGCCAATCAATTCACTTCGACTTTTTCAAGCCGAATGCGTTGCGATAGGTTTGCTCAACATGCAAGCCATACCTCCCCATTTGGGTGAAATTTATCTTTCTTGGTATTACCATGAACAAAATTATCACCTCGATGAGTATTTTCTCGAAACTTTTTGTTATCTTTGCAGCTGAATCTTCAACTGCATCTTTAAAGATATCCATATATTGGTCAAGTCCTGTATTCATGTAATATTGTATTTGTCGTGATCTACAAAGTTACTGAAAATCAGCGACTTGACCAACTTTTTACAGTTAAGTTTTCATAAGCACTTCTTAATATAAGTTATTGATTTACAGACGATTAAATATTAATTTAACGCAGTATTGATTAATAAAGAATATACTACCGCTGATATATGCGCAACAAATTGTGACGCTTGTGATTCATTTCCCTTGAAATCCTTAACAAATACAGCTAAGGTATAGCAGACCTTATTAGGCAGACATATATAGGCTACATCATTCTGAGCTGCAAGAATACCATTTTCATTGACATAACCAGAACCTGTCTTATGTGCTATTACAACCCCTTCTTTATCAAGAAGCGGAGCGACTATTCTATCTATACCTGTTTTACATTCTTTTAATGTATTCTTAATGAAATCTTGTTTCTCATTACTGATAAGACTTTCTGTAAACAAACGATTCATCAACATTGCGGCACCAAGAGGAGATGTATAATTAAAGTAAGCCCTGTCATGGTCAGCCGACATTTCCTCTTCTGTATAAGCTATCTGAAAACTCGAACGTGGAATGAGTTTCGCTATAAAACTGTCTGTTTGTGCAGTATTGAGCATATTCTTAAACATGATATTGCTTGCATTATTGTCGCTCTGGGAAAGAGTATAGCGCAACAGATCTCTTACTGTCAACGATATAACTGGTGCTGAATAATCTTTCATCATAGGGCTCCAAGTCTTTGAATCAAGTCTATTCCTATTTATCTTTACCAAGGTATCAAGGGAAAGGCCTTTTTTGTCAAAATCATTGCAAAGAGCTAATGCCTGATGAACCTTAAATACACTCATCATAGGATAAATGCTTTTATTATTAACACTAACCGTATCTGTGTTATTAATAATAACCGCCACACCAATTTCACCAGGACAAGCCGAGACAATCTGAGAAATGCTATCAGTCAAAACATCTGTTAATGGAGGATTCGCGCTACCTTTTGTAGCTGATTTATGGGACAATGAGAACACCAAGATGAAGATGCAAACTAAAGCTATACACAAAACTACGATTTGCTTTTTTCTGTTTTTTTTCATGTTCCTTAATTCCGCAACTCTTTAGTTTAACGTTATTTATAACACCCTGAGCAACAATAAGTTGCCCAGGATTTTGCCATGTCAGAAATTTCACCTATCTTAGTGTTGCGAAAAGAAGACAAGCAAAACTCTAATATGACATGGCAAAAATACAAATAAAATCCGAGAAACTCACTCCTTTTGGAGGAATTTTTCCAATCATGGAGCAATTTGATGCTCTTTTAGCTCAAACCATAGACTCCACCTTGGGATTGAGATGCACTATGTTTGGTTATCAATATAGCGAGATTCTACGCTCTCTGATGTGCGTATATCTTTGTGGTGGCTCATGTATTGAGGATGTTACAACTCACCTGATGAAACATTTGTCTCTTCATCCAACTCTTCGCACTTGCAGCGCAGACACCATATTACGTGCTATCGAAGAACTGACCTTTAAGAGCATCACCTATAAGTCTGCTTCTGGCAAATCCTATGATTTCAATACTGCAGACAAGATGAACTGCTTACTGGTCAATACCCTGCTTGCTACTGGTCAATTGAAATCCGGTCAAGAGTATGATTTTGACTTTGACCATCAGTTCATTGAAACAGAGAAGTATGATGCAAAACCAACCTACAAGAAGTTCTTGGGCTATAGTCCAGGTGTGGCTGTCATTAACGACATGATTGTTGGTATTGAAAATAGAGACGGCAACACAAACGTGCGCTTCAACCAAAAAGAAACTTTGGAAAGAATCTTCAAGCGATTGGAGGCTTCGGAAATATATATTTCTCGTGCTCGCATGGATTGCGGCTCATGTTCGGAGGAAATCGTAGATATGGTAGAGGCTCATTGCAGGCATTTTTATATTCGTGCCAACAGATGCTCTTCTTTCTACGATTCCATGTTTGCCTTAACTGGATGGAAAACTGTTGAAATCAACGGTATTGAGTTTGAGTTGAATTCTATCCTTGTTGAGAAATGGAAAGGAAAACCGTATCGTCTTGTCATACAGAGACAAAGGCGAATAGATGGAGACCTTGGCATTTGGGAAGGCGAATATACCTACAGATGTATACTGACTAACGATTACAAGTCGAGCGCAAGAGATGTCGTGGAGTTCTACAACCTTCGTGGTGGCAAGGAGCGAATCTTCGACGACATGAACAATGGCTTTGGATGGAACCGGTTGCCGAAATCATTCATGTCACAGAATACGGTTTTCTTGCTCATGACTGCCCTCATCAGAAACTTCTACAAAGCTATTATGCAGAGATTGAAAACCCATGAATTTGGATTGCGTGCCACCAGCAGAATCAAGACCTTTGTTTTCAAGTTCATCTCTGTTCCTGCGAAATGGATTAAGACATCACGTAGGCATGTATTGAACATCTACTCAGACAACAATGCTTATGCCAACCTGTTCAAGACAGACTTTGGTTAAAGACCATGCTTTTCTGGTTAAACCAGCGTATTACCTCAAGTCGCTTTATGGGGTAAGGGGATTTTGTGTCTGCGACATTTCTGTTGTGCAAGAAATATGTACAATAAAATGAATTTTGTCGCTTTGCAAGCAAAATCCCACTAAACCCTATAGGTTGCGGATTTGAGGTAAAGAAGGTTACACAAAAGAACAAATAGCGAAACTTATGTTTATAAATGGTCGTCATCGTAAGACTTCTGACTATTCTCTATATTGGCGAGCCGGAAACTCCATTGTCGTGCAGGTCTTGTCCGCAGTCTTTACTGCAATAATCAAGCAGTATCCAGATTCATTCGGAGAATTTGCCTGTATGTCTCTTAAAGAGTGAAAAACTGCCACGAAAAAAGAGTATCAACGTCGATATTATGCCAGTCATAAGGAAGAACTACAACGCAAGAGCCGTGAGTACCACAGACAGCTAAGAGTGAATAAAAATAAGTGATTGTGGAAAATATTTGCAAAGTTTTCTACATAAAAAAAGTTAATTAAATCGGCGGGGTGTTACACATATCGCTGATTTTTTGTATTTTTGCACCATTAAAGAAAGAAAACGATATGGCAGAAATAGCAAACCGTATATACGAGACAAGTGAAGGGCAGATTCTCTTCATCTCAGACTTCTCTGACATTAATGACAATGAGAAGGTGGTGAGTCGTGCACTTTCTGTAGAAGAAAAAAAAGGAAATGTAGTTCGATTAGCTAATGGGGTTTATCTTCGCCCTAAGAATACCCGGTTTGGGATAGTCTATCCATCAATAGATGAAATGGTGATGGCTATAGCCCAGCGAGATAAGGTACAAATACAACCTTCAGGAGTTACTGCGCTCAACAAACTTGGACTCTCAACACAGGTGCCTACAAAATATACTTATCTGACATCGGGAAGTGGAAGAGTCTTGACTCTTGGTAATCGGACTATAGAGTTGAAAAGAAGTGTTCCTAAGAACTTTGCTTTTCAGACAGTGTTGGCAGCGCTACTTGTACAAGCTCTTAGAACATTAGGACAAAAGAATGTAGGTAATCAAGAACTCTCTACCATTAGAAAATTGGTCAATGAAGAGGAACGTAAAGACTTGTTTGTACAAGATCTTACTCTCATGCCGGTATGGATGAGAAAGCTGATAACTGATATAATAGATAAAAACGAGCATTATGACACTTTGGTTAAATCACACAATAGATGAACGAATAGCAATGTTGCAACGTGCGGAAGAGAAGTTTCGTATTAATCAGGTTGCAATTGAAAAGGACTGGTGGGTAACTGTAGTGCTCAACGCTCTTTTCAAATGTTCATGTGCAGATCAACTCATCTTTAAGGGAGGTACAAGTCTCAGTAAAGGATGGAATTTGATAGAAAGATTCAGTGAGGATATAGATTTATCTGTAAACCATGAATTCTTCGGTATTGAGAAGACGACAAAGAATCAGCGTGAAAAACTTCGCAAGAAGGCACGTAGGTATTTTCTTGATACTGTTTCTGCAGAGTTGGATGAAAATCTAAAGAAACTTGGTGTGGAAGGATACCATATAGAAAATGTAGTAGAGGAAATTGATGAGGATGGTAAGGCAAGTCCCGTTGCAAGTGATAAGGATCCATCTGTCATTCTCGTTCATTATGAGTCTATGCTTGGTCATACGATAGAGTATATTCCGCCAAGAGTTAAGATAGAGATTAGTTGCTTGTCTATGAATGAACCTACGGAAGACCGTTTGATTTCATCATATATTGAGCAGACTTTCCCTGGAGAAGATGCGGCGGCTACAGCTACGGTCAGAACAGTTGTGCCTACTCGAACATTCCTAGAGAAGGCATTCCTGCTATGCGAGGAATTTCAGAAACAGACTCCTCGTCATGTCCGAATGTCTAGACATCTTTATGATCTCGAACGCTTGATGGATACAGGATTTGGCAAACAAGCCCTGCAGGATATTGATTTGTATGAGCGTATAGTTAAGCATCGTTCCATATACTATGCTGTTGGGTATGTAGATTATTCTAAGTTGATGCCTAGTGAGATTGATTTCGTTCCTAGGCAAGAGTTGATGAAGGATTGGGAAGGTGATTATGCAGAGATGTGTAACCACTTTATCTATGGTCAGACTTTATCTTTCGAAAAACTTTTGGAGCGAATCAAGGAGTTGCAAGATAGGTTTAGAAAAGCCTTTTAGCGACTTTTACTCCTTAATAAAATGTTCAATATAAAAGTTGAAAGACAATAAGTGCTTGGTATTCAGCCCTAATATTCCTCTGGAATGATGACGAGTACTAATCTCGATGATAGGGCTGCTCTCTTATAAGAGGGTAGCCTTTTTCATCTTTTGTTTCTCGCTTATATATAATAATGTGTAAGAAATTCCGTTATCTTATTGTGTTGAAAAAATTTATCATTATATGGATTCTGCTAGTGGGTGTGCTCGAAGTGAGGGCACAGTATGATCCTTCCTATAGTCATTACTTTGACATGGAACCATCGTTCAATCCTGCTGCTGTGGGTAAGCAGTCGAAACTCAATGTTACGGCGGCCTACGCACTTGATATGGCTGGATTCGAACATAACCCCCGTACCTTTCAGGTGGCGGCTGACATGCCTTTCTTCCTGTTCAATCACAGGCATGGAGTAGGCTTATCGTTACAGAATGACCAGATAGGTCTTTTTACCCATCAGCGCCTGGCTTTACAGTATGCTTTGCAGAATAAATTCCTGGGTGGAACGCTGAGCGTGGGTGTGCAAGGAGGTATGCTGAGTGAGAAGTTTGATGGTAGCAAGGTGGATTTGGGAGAAAGTGGCGACCCTGCCTTTTCTACTTCAGACGTAAATGGAAGCGGAATGGATTTGAGTCTGGGTCTGTATTATCAGCATAAGACTTGGTATGTAGGACTTTCTGCCCAGCATCTTACATCGCCTACGATTAATCTAGGTGAGACCAACGAATTGAAAATAGATGCCACATATTATTTGACAGGTGGATATAATATTCGACTGAGAAATCCGTTCTTAACTATAAAGCCGTCTGTTCTTGTTACAACAGATGGTACCACATGGCGAGGCGACCTGACAGGAAGGTTAGTTTACCAATATGAGAAACGGATGTTGTATGGTGGAGTAACCTACAGTCCGGACAGATCGGTAACCATACTGGTAGGCGGTAGTTTTCATGGGGTAGTGCTTGGTTACAGTTACGAGGCATACACCTCCAAACTCAGTGCCGGAAATGGCAGTCATGAACTCTTTGTAGGGTATCAGACTGATATCAACCTGACCAAGAAAGGCAGAAACCGCCATCAGAGCGTCAGAATATTATAATGTAAATAGAAATAAGAACATAGTAGAATCATAAAACAATGAAGAAAGTATATTGCTCCTTAGTGCATTCGCTATATTGCTCACCTTGAGCGGCTGCTTCGGTGCCAAGCAAGCTTCTGTTGCAGGCAGAGGTGGCGAGGTGGTTGGCGTGAGCGGTAGAAGCTTTGTAGAGCCAGCCCCTTATGGTATGGTAAAGATAAACCGTGGCTTCCTGAAAATGGGAATGGAGACCCAAGACTCACTCTGGGGAATGAAAACACCTCGCAAGGATGTGTCGGTGGATGGATTCTGGATGGATGATACCGAAATCACCAATTCTGAATATAAGCAGTTTGTGGCTTATGTGCGTGATTCTATCCTTCGTACACGTCTGGCTGATCCTGCTTATGGAGGCGACGAGACTTACATGATTACTGAAGATAAGAATGGCGATCCGGTTACGCCTCATGTAAACTGGAAGAAAGCGCTTCCTAAGAAACCTAATGAGGATGAACAGAGAGCTTTTGAAAGTTTGTATGAAACCAATCCGGTTACAGGAGAAAAACTCATCGACTGGCGCCAGCTCAACTATAAATACGAAATCTATGATTATACAGCTGCGGCTCTGCGTAAGTTCCGCCTGAATCCACAGGAACGTACCTTCAACACCGATGTGAAGATAAATCCGGACGAGGTGGTGATGATTTCGAAAGATACCGCTTATTACGATGATGAGGGTAGAGTGGTGCGTGAGACTATCAACCGTCCGCTTTCAGGACCTTGGGATTTCCTGAATACCTATATCGTGAATGTTTATCCTGACACTACCTGTTGGGTAAACGACTTCAGAAATGCAGAGAATGAAACCTATCTGAGAAGTTATTTCAGCAATCCTGCGTATAATGACTATCCGGTAGTCGGTGTTACCTGGGAACAGGCAAATGCCTTCTGTGCCTGGAGAACAGACTATCTGTTGAAGGGCTTAGGTCCTGAAGCAAGATATGTGCAGCGTTACCGTCTGCCAACCGAGGCAGAATGGGAATATGCTGCAAGAGGCAAGAACCAGAATGAATTTCCTTGGGACAATGCGGATGTGAAGAATGGGGATGGCTGTTTTTACGCCAATTTCAAACCAGACAGGGGCAACTATACCAAAGACGGCAACCTGATAACCGGCAAGGTGGCTATCTATTCGCCAAATTCTAATGGTCTTTTCGATATGGCTGGTAATGTGGCAGAGTGGACAAGTACCGTTTATACAGAGGCGGGTGTTGACGCAATGAGCGATTTTAACCCAACTTTACAGTATAATGCTGCCATAGAAGATCCTTACCGTTTGAAGAAGAAGAGTGTAAGAGGTGGTTCCTGGAAAGACCCTGAGTCGTTTATCCGTTCGGCATGGCGCACTTTCGAGTACCAGAATCAGCCTCGCTCATACATCGGATTCCGTTGCGTGAGAAGTCTTGCTACTACGGCAAGCGGAAAACAGAAACCATTGAAGAATAAGAATAGGAGATAAATAATATGAGCTATTATAGCAAATTCAATATCGTATACCGCTTGCAGAAGTGGATGGATAGTGTGCCGGGTCAGACATTCCTTAACTATGCTTACAGTTGGGGTGCCTCTATCGTAATCGCTGGTACCCTCTTTAAGTTGACCCATCTTCCTGGTGCCAATCTCATGCTTTTCTTAGGTATGGGAACCGAGATTCTCGTGTTCTTCCTTTCTGCTTTCGACCGTCCTTTCGACAAGACTGCCGAAGGTAGAGACTTGCCTACCCATGCTACAGAGGAGTATCTGGAAGGAAAGGTGTCGGCTGAAGAAATGATGACTGCCAAGAATCGTTCTGAAACCATTCAACCTCAGGTTTCTTCTCCTGTCTCTCCTGTAATGACTGCTGCGCCAGAACTGACTCCACTTAATCCTGAGGTGGTGGAAGTTCAGAACAGCTACGTAGAACAGTTGAAGAGCCTGGTAGAAACCTTGAGTAAGGTAAACGAACAGAGTAGCCGACTGACTCGTGACAGCGAGGAGATGGAGAATCTGAACCGTACCTTGACAGGTATCAGCAGGGTATACGAGATGCAGCTGAAAAGTGCCAGCCAGCAGATTGGTACCATTGACCAGATCAATGAGCAGACCAAGATGATGGCAAAGCAGATAGAACAGTTGAACAAGATTTATACCCGTATGATTGATGCCATGACCATCAATATGCGTGTGGCGGCTCCTCATGTAACAAGTGAAGAGTAAAGACGAAGAAAATAAATAGAATCAAGCAAATTTATATCCATGGCAATCAAGAAAAGACCGGTTTCGCCTCGCCAGAAGATGATTAACCTGATGTATGTCATCCTGATGGCTATGTTGGCGCTGAATACTCCTACAGATGAGGAATTCGGTGTCAAAGGCAAGTCTGTTGTCGAGAAAATCAAGAAAAGTCTTGCCGATGATGGGAAGAAATCGGATGAGGAGAAGAAAAATATAGATCTGGTAGAACTGAATGTGAATGAACTCGATGCATTCGTTATTCCAGAGAAAACAACCCTCTATGCCGGTGAACGTTTCAATTCGCATGTGGTGATGGCTGCAATAGACACTACACAGCGCCCGGAAATCTATGTGAATGGTAGTAGGCTGAATGCCGAGAATGGCAGATACAGTTTTGTGGCAGGTGGCGTAGGTGAGCATCAGTTTGGCGGTTACATTCTGATGAGAGGCAAGAATGGCGAGATGATGCGACGCAATTTCGTTCAGAAATACACCGTATTGCCTGTTCCTAATACAGCTACCGTTGCTGCCGATCTGATGAATGTGCTCTATGCAGGCTATGCCAATCCTATCAGCATCAGCGTTCCTGGTGTTCCGGCAAATGCTATCTCTGCTTCCATGACAGGCGGTTCTTTCGTAGCTAAGGGCAATGGTCATTTCGTGGCTAAACCTTCAGCGGTGGGTAAGGATGTTACCATACATGTGACAGCCCGCGATAAGGGACAGGTGAGAAGTCTGCCTCCATTCGTATTCCATGTAAGAAAACTTCCTGACCCAACAGCTTATATTGCGATGGGTACAGATAGATTTAGAGGTGGTGCTCTATCGAAAGGTGCTCTGATTGGTGCTCCAGGCATTCATGCAGCCATAGATGACGGACTCCTTGATATTCCGTTTAAGGTGCTGGGCTTCGAAACCGTATTCTTCGATAATATGGGCAATGCCATACCTTTGGCTTCGGCGGGTTCCAATTTCTCAGAACGACAGCGCGAAGAGTTCAGAAAACTGTCAAGAAACCGACGCTTCTATATCTCGCATATCAAGGCTGTAGGTCCTGATGGAATTACCCGAAATCTGCCGGCAGCAATGGAAGTTATCGTCAGGTAAGTGAAGTAAGTGAAGAACGAAGAGTGAAGTAACAACGTTCGGCGTCCGAAGGGAAAGCCATTTCAACGGCTTTACTTATCATAAAGTTCAAAGTTCAATGTTCAAAGTTCAATGTAATGAAAAAGATATTATTCATATTCATGCTTTGGGAATGGTGCAGAGCATCATGGCACAGCCAGCGGCTCGCAGAAAGCAGGCTCAGCAAAAGGCACAACAGTCGAATGCTGACAATATGACCTTGCGTGCCAAACTTTATTTCCCTACAGCCATCCCGATGGATGAGGATGTGGTTTGGAGAAGAGACATCTATCGTGAACTCAATCTCACAGATGATGCCAATGCTGCCTTGTATTATCCTGTAGAGCCAACAGATGGTAAGATGAATCTCTTTACCTATATTTTTAAACTGATGTTTACGGGTAGAGTACCTGTTTATCAGTATCGTATGGATGGTAATGAAGATTTTTCTGCCGCCAACCGTCTTACTCCGAAAGCATTCGTAGATAATTATCATATCTACTACGAGAAGACTGATAATGGAAAGGTGCATATTGATGACAGCGATATTCCGTCAGCAGAAGTGAAGGCGTACTATGTGAAGGAGACTTCTTATTATGACCAGAAAACAGCTTCTTTCCATACCAAGGTATTGGCTTTGTGCCCTATCATGACCCGTAATGATGACTTTGGAGATGTAGGAAACAAGTATCCGCTCTTCTGGGTGAAGTATGATGATCTGGCTCCTTTCCTGGCTAAGCAGCAGCTGATGACCAGTAATGTGAACAATGCTGCTGTGATGAGTGCAGAAGATTATTTTACCAAGAATCTGTATCAGGGTAAAATCTACAAGACCAATAATATGCATGGCAATACCCTGGCACAATACTGTCCTTCGGATTCAGCCATGGCGAAGGAACAGAAACGCATAGAAGCTGAGTTGGCTGCCTTTGAGAAGAATATCTGGGGTAATCAGGCTCGGAAAGATTCTCTTGACAGTATTGCCAAGGCAGAAAAGAATATGGATGCCAAGACTCTGAAGAAAAGCCGTAACAGAAGAAGTGGTTCTGCATCTAAACCAGCTAAGACTTCTACTGTTAAAAAACGCAGGTCAAGAGGAAGCAATGTTTCTTCTGGTGGCTCAGCTAGAGTAACGGTTCGTAGAGAACGTCATTAATTTATATAAGAATTAAAGTAAATAAAGAATGAAGAAAGTTTTATCAGTATTAATGGTTGTAGCAGCCATGATGTTTGCTACAAATGCTAATGCCCAGATTAAGTTTGGTTTGAAGGGCGGTTTGGATGTTACTAACATGTCTTTGAGTAACGATGTATTCGATGCATCTAACAAGACAGGTTTCTTTGTTGGTCCAATGGTTAAGGTTACTATCCCTATTGTTGGCTTGAGTTTTGATGCTGCTGCCTTGTACGATCAGAAGGAAGCTAAGGTGTCTGTAGATGATGCAGAGACTACAATGACTCAGAAATCTCTTAATATCCCAGTAAACGTACGTTATGGCTTCGGTTTGAGCAGCTTGGCTAATGTTTTCGTTTTCGCTGGTCCACAGTGGGGTATCAACGTTGGTGACAAGAACTTCGAGTGGAATAAATCAGGCTGTTATTCTCTGAAGAAAACAAACTTCAGTGTAAACGTAGGTCTGGGTGTTACCCTGCTGAGCCATCTCCAGCTCTCTGCAAACTATAACATCGCTTGCGGTAAGACTGCAGATGTTACCTGGGAGGAAACAGGCAAAAATATTGTAAATGGTAACAGTAAGAATAACAGTTGGCAGATTGCTTTGGGTTATTGGTTCTAATCTAGCAAAAGAACAGGACAGATTATGTGTGAGAACATCGTATGGTCTCGCCTAGTACATCTTAAAATATATAAAAGCAGGTATCCGATGATGGGTATCTGCTTTTTTTTTGCTAACTTTGCAAGTCGAAAGCCTGAATGATGGATATTTCAAGGTTAAAGAAGATTAGATATGAAATATGTAGATGTGATATTACCCCTTCCGCTCGACGGAACCTTTACTTATTCTGTCCCTGATGGGATGGAAGGGAATGTTGTGCCTGGGGTACGCTTGCTGGTTCCTCTTGGTAAAAGTAAGAAATATATCGCAATGGCTACCCGACTGCATGATGATAAGCCTGCATTCTCTTGCAAACCTGTTGAGGCGGTACTTGACAATACGCCTTCGCTGTTGCCTCAGCAGATGAGATTGTGGCAATGGATTGGCTATTATTATATGGCTCCGTTAGGCGATGTCTACAATGCAGCTATGCCTGGTGGTCTGAAGTCTACAGAGAAATTCAAGCCCAAGATGGAACTCTATGTAGAACTTGCCAGTACGTACCGTAGTGAACAGGCACTTCATGTAGCGCTCAACCTGGTGCAGAGAGCCTTGAAGCAAGCCAAAACCTTGACCACCTTTCTGAGTCTCTCGCATTGGGACAGTCTTGATGGCGATACGCCTAGGGAAGGCATAAAAAAAGTGACCAAGGAAGAACTGATGAACGAGAGCCATTGTACGGCTGCTGTTGTCAAGGCGCTTATCGACAGGGGAATTCTCTTTACTTATGAATTGGAAATAGGACGATTGAATACGAATGGAGAATCTCATCTTGATTTGATTAAACCTCTCTCCTTGGCTCAGCAAGATGCCTATAATGGAATCCTGATGCAAATGATGAAAAAGGATGTTGTATTGCTTCATGGTGTGACATCCAGCGGAAAGACGGAAATCTACATTCATCTTATCAGAAAAGCCATAGAGGAGCATAAGCAGGTGCTCTATCTTCTGCCGGAAATCGCTCTGACCGTACAAATCATGGAGCGCCTTCATAGAGTTTTCGGTGACCGGCTTGGCATCTACCACTCTAAATATAGTGATGCTGAGCGTGTAGAAATCTGGCAGAAACAACTCTCTGATCATCCCTATGATGTAATCCTGGGTGCAAGAAGTGCCGTCTTCCTGCCTTTTAAGAATTTGGGACTCGTCATCATAGACGAAGAGCACGAGACTTCCTTTAAACAACAGGATCCCGCTCCGCGCTACCATGCCAGAAGTGCTGCCATTGTGCTTGCCAAAATGTATGGGGCAAAGACTTTATTGGGTACGGCTACGCCTTCGATGGAGAGTTATTATAATGCGCAGCAAGGTAAGTATGGACTGGTAGAACTGAAGACAAGATACAAAGGTATTCAGTTGCCGGAAATTCAGGTGGTAGATGTAAAAGACTTGCGCCGCCGTAAGATGATGAGCGGTCCTTTCTCTCCACAGCTTTTGGCTGCAGTAAGAGAGGCTTTGAAGAATGGGCAACAGGCAATCCTCTTTCAGAATCGTCGTGGTTTTGCGCCGATGGTTGAATGTAAGGTATGTGGTTGGGTGCCGAAATGTAAGAACTGTGATGTCTCGCTTACGTTGCATAAGAGTATCAACCTGCTGACTTGCCATTATTGTGGTTACACTTATCCGGTTCCTACAGAATGTCCTAACTGTGGCAGTACGGAAATCATGGGACGTGGTTTTGGTACCGAGAAGATAGAAGATCAGATAGCGGAAATCTTTCCGGAAGCCAAGATTGCCAGAATGGATTTGGATACAACACGTACACGAAATGCCTACGAACGACTTATCGCAGACTTCTCTGAAGGCAGAACGAATCTTCTCATAGGCACGCAAATGGTTTCTAAGGGTCTCGATTTCGATAAGGTGAGTGTAGTAGGCATCCTGAATGCTGATTCGATGCTCAACTATCCCGATTTCCGCGCCTACGAGCATGCTTTCATGATGATGGCACAGGTGAGTGGTAGAGCTGGAAGAAAAGGTAAGCGTGGCTTGGTGATTTTACAGACCAAGAATCCTACCTTGCCGGTAATCGGACAGGTGGTGAATAATGATTATGAAGGCTTGTATCAGGGTATTCTGGAGGAGAGAAGAACTTTTCATTATCCACCTTTCTTCCACCTGATTAATGTGTATGTAAAACATAAATATGATAAGGTATGCGAACAGGCTAGCCATGAGCTCAGCAAAACGCTGAGAAGCTGGTTTGGCGAGCGTGTGTTGGGACCCGATAAACCTGCTGTGGCAAGGGTTAAGACGATGAACATTCGAAAGATTGTTATCAAACTGGAAAATGGTATTGACCAGCAGAAGGTAAGAGAATATCTGAAGTTTGCTCAGCAACAGATGGGAAAGGATCCGAGATATGGAGCTCTGCAGATTTATTATGATGTAGACCCATTGTAGTTTCCTGCTCATCCCTTTCTCCGGCAGAATGGAAGAAAATAAGATTGGTAAATATAATGAAAAAGGCTATCCGTTACTTGTTGCAAGAACGGGTAGCCTTTTAATTATGATAATTGTAGTTATGTTTAGAAGTTGATGTCGAGACCTACTGCGAATATGTTGTTGTTACGTGTGTAATCTGAACTGTAGTTGATGCTCTTTTCAGCAGAAAGCTGAACCTTCTCAGAGGTCTTCTTGTGCTGATAGAAGGTGTGGAAGTAAGCCACGTTCAAATCCATCTTCTTATTGATGTGATAAACACCACCGAAAGCTACAGAGTTTGAACTGACAACGAATGATTTGTCGTCCATGTATCTTTTTGAAGCTGGTGTGTCAAGGTTTTCATCAGGCAAACCATAGTTAGTATTCTGCCAGCCAGTACTCAAGGTAATCTTCTTGTTTACGTCTACCTCGACACCTGCGTTGTATTCCAATGTACCACGCTTCAACTTCTCCTGTCGGTTGTTGTAAGATGTAGCGTGCTTGTCATCGAACCAGTGGAAACCTACGTTTACTCTTACTGTATTTACTGGACTATAGCCTACACCGAGAGCCAGATAAGCAGGAATATCACCCGCAATCTTCTTGCCATCTTCGTATTCGCCGATAGCCTCTTTGAGCTTGGTGTCAAACTCGGTCTTTAACTGTCCCATGGCTCCCTTAATATCTGGGTTGCCGATGATGGCATTTGCAGCAGCCTCTGGTACACCACCTGCAATGTAGGCGTTGCGGAGGTTGTCTGGCAGGTTACCGATACTAGGTACCTGGTTTACTGACTTGTTCTTCAGGCGTATACGAGTCTTTAACTCATATTTGGCAGCGAAGTTCCACTTGCCAGTCTTAAAATCCACACCAATAATAGGAGTGAAGCCCACACCGCTCTGGTCACAGCTCAACTCAATGTTGGCAGCTGTTTCCTTGGTTGGGTCGAGCACCTTATAGAGAGGCATGTTGCCTACCTTGATATCTTCTACATATCCGTAGTAGTTAGTAGATGCATAGACACCTCGTACGCCTGCGAATGCGCTGAAGTTGTCGCTGAACTTATAGGCTGCACCCAGAGAGAGACCATAGTAGTACTGGCGGCCGTGCATATAGCTGTTGTAGCTATACTTGCCTTCCTTACCGAAATTCTTATCGCTAGTAAAAACAGCTGGTACGCCATACTTTGCTGCAACCTTATCCACAGCACCTGCCAAACCGCAAGCAGCCATTGCAGTCTCAGCTACGATCTTTTCGAAAGAGCCAAGACCATTATCGAAGGTACACTTGCCGCCGCCACCTGTGAGGGCGAAGCTAGCCTGAAGTGACCATCTACCTTTATTATAAGCATACTGGAATGAAGGGATGACAGGCGCAAAAGCCTCACCCTTGAATGTACGAGGAGTAATAGGATTGTTCACATTGTTTGTGAACAATGCATAATCATTTTCAATGCTACGTGTCTGGTAAGCCAACTGCCAGTTGATGGCAAGATGGTGACCTTCACCCATGAATACAACTCCGGCTGGATTGTAATAAACGCCGTCGATACCAATTGAAGCCTCACGGCTCATCATTCTGTTGAATGCTACATGTTGATTGGTGTTGGTGAGCAAACCGCCTGCAAAAGATGGGGTTGCACAAGCCATCGCAATGGCTAAACTAACTAATTTTAGTTTCTTCATCTTAATAAAATTAAATATTAACGTCCGCAAAGGTAATTATAATGTTCTATTTCGCTATTGGTTTCATTAAATATTTAAAACATATTAACGTAAAAAGCCCTTTCTTGCACAGATTTAAAAAACTGTGCAAGAAAAAGGGCTTTTATCGGTTATGTTTTACCTTTTTGTATATCCGTTTATACGCTTTACGGCATAAGAACTTCACGAATTGTATCTTTACTCTTGTTCTTTAGACTCCTGACTCGTCTTTTTGCCGGCATCCTGTCTTACGTTCAAGTGAGGATACGAAATACGGGTATGGTAAATAGCCTTGAGTCGTTCGATGAGTACCTGTTTAGCGAGAGCGATGTCTCGGAACGTGATAGGGCACTCCTTTAAGAAACCATCTGCCACCTGTCCGTCGATGAGTTTATTGACGAGGTTACTGATGCTTTCTTCAGTATATTCGTTCAGAGAGCGCGAAGCCGCTTCAACCGTATCTGCCATCATCAGGATGGCCTGTTCGCGGGTAAATGGGTTTGGACCCGGATATTGGAACTGCGATTTGTCAATCACCTCTGTAGGGTGAGCATTACAGTAATTAATATAGAAATACTTGGTGATGCCCGTTCCGTGATGAGTAGTGATGAAATCCTTTATGATGCCTGGCAGACCAACCTTCTCTGCCATCTTCAGACCTTCTGAAACATGGCTTATGATAATCTGTGCGCTCTCAAGGTCGCTTAACTGGTCGTGAGGATTAACGCCCGCCTGATTCTCTGTGAAGAAAACAGGGTTAGTCATCTTACCGATATCATGATAGAGTGCTCCGGTACGTACCAGGAGACTGTTGGCTCTGATGCGGTTGGCAATCTCTGCTGCCAGGTTACCTACGGTGATAGAATGCTGGAAGGTGCCTGGAGCAATCTCACTCAGGTTGCGAAGTAATCCCTTGTTGGTATTTGACAACTCGAAAAGTGTAACATTAGATGTAAATCCAAACATCTTTTCTATAATGTACATGAGCGGATAAGAGAGTAGCAGGAAGATGCCGTTTACGGTAAAGTAGGTATACATGCTGGCATCTACGTTGAACACCTGGTTGTCCTGCATCAGCTGAAGGGCAAGATATACTACACCGCTGGCTATAGTTACCAACAGGGCTGTGATGAATATCTGCGAGCGCTTGCTGAGTTCACGCAAACTGTAAATAGCAACAAGACCAGCTACCAGCTGTACGATGATAAACTCGTACTGGTACTTTACTGCTGCTGCACAAATAAGAATCATCGTAACGTGGCTGATAAAGGCTGTACGCGAGTCCATAAACACACGTACGAAGATAGGCGCCATGGCAAATGGGATGATATAGACACTGAAGAAATTGTGTTTCATCATGAGTGACACAAAGATTGGGAACAGCGTAATCATCGCATAAAGCATGGTAATGCTGCGCGGCTTATCAAAATAGTCTTTTCTGAAAAGTGAGAGATAAGAGGTAAACAGCATGACAAGAATGAAGATAAACAGTACCTGTCCGATGATAGTGGTTGTCAGTTCTTCCTGGGTAGAGCTGCGGCGCTTCATCTCCTTGTCGAATGAATTGAGCACCCGATAGGTGTTGTTCGTAATCACTTCGCCACGATCCACAATCTTCTGTCCGCTCATCACCATTCCGCTTGCCAGTGGTATGCTGCTCATCATGTCGGCTTTCTCTGCCTCACTTCTTTCCTTATCATATATGACGTTAGCTTCAACATAATTGTTAAGGTTGCAACGGGATAAAAGCTGTCGCTGGGTTGCCAGTTTCTCATCGTAGAAGATGCGTTCGTAAGCGGCAATAGTAGAGTAGAACGAACCGATAGGTACGCTCTTCACATTCTTTCCGTTGATAATTCGTATCATACTGGTAGAATCTTTGTAGATACGATTATATTCCGTGGTAGCGATGATGCCGGTCTGGTAAAGGCGTTGAAGCTGGTGGGCTATGAGTCCCACATATTCTTTTGGCAAACCTGGTACACCTTGGCTGAAGTCGTGCAGGAAACGGCTCACCTGTTCGCTGCCGATGGATTCATTGACAGAATAATAAGGTTGGAATTGCTTCATCAGCGAATCCTGTTCACGCTTGATGGCTTCATCGGTCTTATAGATCGGAAAGTCAAATTTTGCGATGACGGAACCATACATCCATGGCTTTCCAACATCGTACCGGAACATCCTTCCTTCGTTGCGAGGAAGGAACCAAACAATGATAGCAACGGTAATTAATATCAAAACCGTTTTTGTGGCGAAATTGCGCCAATAGTTCTCTTCTGGGTTGTTAAATATGCTCATTTTCCTACTTTTTTCTTACTTATTTCGTTTTACAGTGCGAAAATACGAAAAAAAACGGCTAAAATCGCAAAAAAAGATGTAAATTTGCAGAAAAATTTGAAAATAGCTATAAAAAGACATGGCAGATAGAAAAGTAAGGGTGCGTTTTGCCCCTAGTCCAACGGGTGCATTGCACATTGGCGGTGTTCGTACCGCTCTGTATAATTATTTGTTTGCTCGCCAACATGGAGGTGAGCTGGTGTTCCGTATTGAGGATACAGATTCTCATCGTTTCGTGCCTGGAGCCGAAGAATATATCCTGGAATCTTTCAAGTGGCTGGGTATCCAGTTTGACGAGGGTGTAAGTTTCGGTGGAGAGCATGGACCTTATCGCCAGAGTGAACGTCGTGATATCTATAAGCAGTATGTTCAGCAGCTCCTGGATAATGATAAGGCGTATATTGCTTTTGATACTCCTGAGGAGTTGGAAGCAAAACGTGCCGAAATCCAGAATTTCCAGTATGATGCTCATACTCGTATGCAGATGCGCAACTCTCTGACTCTTTCTAAGGAAGAGGTTGATAAACTGATTGCTGACGGAAAGCAGTATACTGTACGTTTCAAGATTGAACCGGGACAGGAAATTCACGTGAACGATATGATTCGTGGTGACGTGAAGGTTATGAGTGATATCCTGGATGATAAGGTACTTTATAAGAGTGCTGATGAATTGCCAACTTATCACCTGGCAAATATCGTAGACGACCACCTGATGGAAATCTCTCATGTAATCCGTGGTGAGGAGTGGTTGCCTAGTGCGCCTTTGCACGTACTTCTTTATAAGGCTTTCGGTTGGGAAGATACCATGCCTCGTTTTGCGCATCTTCCTTTGCTTCTTAAGCCTGAAGGTAAAGGTAAGCTGAGTAAGCGTGATGGCGACCGCCTCGGTTTCCCGGTATTCCCGCTGGAATGGCATGATCCTAAGACTGGCGAGGTTTCTTCCGGTTATCGTGAGAGTGGCTATTTCCCAGAGGCTGTAGTCAACTTCCTGGCGCTCCTCGGCTGGAATCCTGGTACAGAACAGGAAATCTTCTCTCTTGATGAACTGGTGAAGGCTTTTGATATTTCACGTTGCTCTAAGGCTGGTGCCAAGTTCGACTTCAAGAAGGGAATCTGGTTCAACCACGAATACATTCTGATGAAGAGCGATGATGAAATAGCTAACCTCTTTGCCCCTATTGTTGCCAACAATGGTGTAGAGGAAACTCTGGACCGCGTAAAGCAGGTGGTACACATGATGAAGGATCGTGTGAACTTTGTCTATGAACTGTGGCCATTGTGTTCTTTCTTCTTCATTGCTCCTACAGAGTATGATGCTAAGACAGCCAAGAAGCGCTGGAAGGAATATTCTGCACAGCAGATGACAGAACTTGCTGATGTGCTTGAAGGTATTGAGGATTTCTCTATCGAAGGTCAGGAACCTGTCGTGATGAAATGGGTAGAGGATAAGGGCTATAAGCTGGGTGATGTGATGAACGCATTCCGTCTGACTCTCGTGGGTGAGGGCAAGGGCCCGGGTATGTTCGATATCTCTGCCTTCCTTGGCAAGGAGGAAACTCTGCGCCGTCTTCGCAAGGCAATCGAAGTTTTGGGTTAATTCACAATAATTTCTCTCTGAATGGCTTTCTGCAGCATGTTGCTGAAGGCTATTCAGAGAGTTCACGTATTTATAGATAGTAACCAATATAAAGAAATATCATGATCTATAATATCGTAATATATTTCGTCCTTTGGGGCATAGCCATTGCAAGTCTGTTTAATGAAAAGGTGCGCAAGATGTGGCGTGGTGAGCGTGAGGCTTTCAAAATGTTGAAGCAGAAGGTGGATCCTAACGCTAAGTACATTTGGTTTCATGCTGCATCGCTCGGTGAGTTTGAACAGGGACGACCTTTGATGGAACGTATCCGTAAGGACTATCCTCAGTATAAGATTCTGCTTACCTTCTATTCTCCTTCAGGTTATGAGGTGCGCAAGAACTATGAGGGGGCTGATATCATCTGTTATATGCCGGTGGATACTCGGTTGAACGCCATCCGTTTCCTTAGACTGGTACGTCCTGTGATGGCTTTCTTCATCAAGTATGAGTTCTGGTCTAATTTCCTTCATATCCTGAAGCATCGCAACATTCCCACTTATAGCGTGAGCAGTATCTTCCGCGAGGATCAGGTGTTCTTCAAATGGTATGGCAGAAGCTATGCTGGAGTGCTGAAGTGCTTTACCCGTTTCTTCGTACAGAACGAAGAGAGTAAGCGATTGCTCGAAGGTATAGGCATCACGGCTGTGGATGTGGTAGGAGATACCCGTTTCGACCGTGTTCTCCAGATAAAGGAGGCTGCCAAGCAATTGCCGATTTGCGAGGCTTTCAGAACAGGAGTAGCTTCATCTCAGTCTGCGGATGTACCTCATCATGATTTCAAGGTATTTGTTGCCGGTAGCTCTTGGCCGCCAGATGAGAATATCTTTATACCTTTCTTTAATGAGCATAAGGATTGGCGCCTGCTGATTGCTCCTCATGTCATCGCTGAAGAGCATCTGAAGTTGATTCTTTCTCTGATAAAGGGCAAGAAGGTAGTGCGCTATACGCAAACAACTCCTGAAGAAGCTGCGGAGGCTGATGTCTTGATCATCGATTGTTTCGGATTGTTGAGCAGTATGTACAACTATGGTGATGTGGCTTATATCGGTGGTGGCTTTGGTGTAGGTATTCATAACACCTTGGAGGCTGCCGTATGGAATATGCCGGTTATCTTTGGTCCGAACAATAAAAAGTTTCAGGAGGCTCAGGGCTTGCTGAAATCGGATGGAGGTTTTGAAATCAATACCTATGAGGATTTCTCAGGTTTGATGAGTTCTCTGATGAATGATGAGACCTTCCTGAAACAGGCTGGCGATAAGGCTGGCGCCTTCGTGGCTCATTTGGCTGGCGCTACTGATAAGGTCTTGGCAAGTGTAAAGTTGTAATAGCTTGATTATATACATATACAAGAAAAGGTCTCATGAATGTTTTTCTTCATGAGACCTTTTCTTGTAGTATGTATGTGCCGTAAACCAGGCATCCTGCCTTTATTTGATAATGCGGTAGTAATCCTCTTTTCTTGGTTTTATGGTATGAGGATGCGCAGAAGCATAACCCAAGGCTAAGGCTCCTACTCCCATCAAACCTTCTGGAAGATTCCAGTCTTTCATCAGCTTCTTGCCTTCTTCTGATGCAAACATGCCGTCTTCACGGTTAATCCAGCAAGATGCAAGGCCGATAGAGTGGGCAGCAAGCATCATATTGCCTAAGATAAGGCTGCCATCTTTCACACCGTTAACGTTGCTTTCTGGTGCCAGAACGATAACGATGGTTGGCGCTCCATAGTAAGGATCGCTTTCTACACCCATGATTTCTGCGTTCATCTTGCGAAGCTGGGCGCAAATCTCAGGATTCTGAACGGCAATGATGAAAGGCTCCTGGCTTCCATGACCTGTTGCTGCCCATGTGCCGGCTTCCAATACCATCTTCAACTCTTCGTCGGTAATCTGATCTGCCTTGAAGCGACGAATGCTTCTTCTCTCCTTAATGGCTTTTAAAACTTCATTTTCCATCTTATCTTGTTTTAAACATTTTATTTAGAAATCTTTTCTCTTTCTTCGCTCTTTTATGCAAGGCATCCGCTTAAATCCTCTTCATCCATATACTGGCTGAGAACCCGAGCAATGCGGATCAGACCCTGCATCAGGGTCTTGCGAGGACAGGCGATGTTGAGGCGCAGGTAGCCCTGACCAGCCTTTCTGCCATACATCGTACCACTGTTAATGAATACCTTACCATCGTTCATCAGCTTTTCATAAGCCTCGTCGCTTGACAGTTCGAAAGGCAGGATATCGAGCCATACCAGGTAGGTGCCTTCAAGGCGGGTAACGCGAACTTGTGGCAATTCGGTATTGAAGAATTCCTTTACTGCCTGATAGTTCTCGTAGAGATATTGGTTCAATTCATCCAACCATTCTTCTCCCTCATTGTAAGCTGCCTGGAGAGCGATAACGCCGAATGGGTTTACGTCACAAACCTCGTTGATGTTGATGGCACGGTTGATGCGGCGGCGCAATGCTGCATCCGGACAGATAATGTTGGCTATCTGAAGTCCTGCAATATTGAATGACTTTGATGGAGAATTCAATACTACGCAGTTGTCACGGCAAGCCTCGCTGATGCTGGCAAATGGAGTATACTGATAGCCTGGCATGATGAGCTCGCAATGAATTTCATCTGCGATGACCTTTACCCCGTGCTTGAGACAGATGTCGTTCATTCGCTCAAGTTCCTCTTTCTTCCACACTCTTCCGGCTGGATTGTGAGGATTGCAGAGGATGAAGGCTGTGGTCTTCTCATCGGCACATTTGCGCTCGAAGTCTTCGAAATCTATCTCATAAGTGCAGTTGCCCACACGTTTCAGTTCGTTTTCTACTACTTCGCAGCCGCTGTTTGTAATGCAGGAGAAGAAGCAGTTGTAGACAGGTGTCTGTACCAATACCTTTTCGCCAGGCATGCAGATGGCTTTCAGACAGCAGGAAATGGCTGGTACAACGCCTGAAGTATAGAGAATCCAGTCTTTCTCTATCTTCCACTGGTGGCGGCGGGAGAACCAGCTGATGATAGCCTCGTAATAAGAATCAGGTACGAGGGTATAGCCGAAGATGCCATGAGCTACGCGCTTCTGCAGAGCTTCGATGATGCAGGGAGCAGTCTGGAAGTCCATATCTGCTACCCACATCGGAATAACGCCGTCTTCCTTCACCAAATCCCATTTGTATGAGTTGGTTCCACGACGTTCGATGATTTCATCAAAATTGTATTTCATATTTGTTTTCTATCTATGTTGTTTCTTCTATCTATATAGGATAATTCGCTTATTTATATAGGATAATTCTCTTTTTCTCCTAATTGAAATCTTCGTTCATAGACTTTGAATCTCCGTTCAAAGACATTGAACGTACATTCAAAGCTTTTGAACGGCCGTTCAGTGTCTATGAACGGAGATTTCAGTTAAGTGTAAGAATAATTAGTTATGGATGCAATTAGTAATTAACTTAATTGTTGCCATTTCTATCATTACCTCTTAAACTATTTCGATTTATCAGTGATTTCACATGCACCCTTTGGCGCTTTGGCAAACTCAGTATAAGTTACGCTTCCCACTTCGTCTGCCTCGATTCTTCCGGAAATAGGATTCTTGATATTGGTGATGCTTCCCTTGATCTGTGCATCGATGTTGGTACAATCCTCGAAGGCACGGTCGCATTCCTTATCAAAGGTACAATCTTCCAGAGTAACATGGTCCATGTAGCAGAGAGGCTGCTCGCCGCTAATGTGGCAACGTACGAACTTGATGTTCTTGCTGTGCCAGGCCAGATACTCCCCATTCAGTTCCGAATCATAGACGGTTACATTCTCGCATTCCCAGAAACTGTCCTTGGTTGTAATCTTTGCGTTGTGAATCTCCACATTTCTGCAGTATTGGAATACATACTTGGAATCGCTCTCCAGTCCGTCTACATAGATGTTCTTGGAAAACATGAATGGATAAGTTCCATCGTGGAGTTTTACGTTCTTCAGTTTCAAGCCATCTACCTTCCAGAATGTCTCATCAGCATCTGTGATGTTTACGTTCTCCAAATCCAGATTCTTCATTTCGCGGAAGAACTTAGGCCCATCGATGGTGCAGTCTTTCATCACCATATTATCACTATACCAGATGGCCGAACGGCTTTCTGGGGCGAAGTAGCAGTCTGTGATAAGGGCACCGTCCACATGCCACCAAGGGTATTTGCCATAAAACTTGGAATGGTGGCATTCTATGTTTTGGCAGCACTTGATGCCCGATTCGCCGTCTGTAATCGTAATATCTTCTAAACGCACATCGTGAGCACCAAAAAGAGGACGCTCGCCTCCGAATGATTTGTTCTTTATCAGTTCCATATTTTCTATTATCCTTTTTAATTTGTTATTTCTATGTGCAAAATTACAAAAATAATGCCAAACTCGTATAACCTGATTTACTGAAAAATGTAACGATATGGCGTATTTGGGGATAAATGGTCGCTATAGGGGAAAAATAAATGAAAAAAGGCTGAATCATGAAGCATTTTCACGATTCAGCCCTTATCGAGTTAACTTCTAAAAATCCGAAGCGGAGAATTACAAGTTAGGGTTCATCTCTTTCCACTCAGCTACTGGAGGAACGATGCCAAGCTCTACAATCTCATCGCGCATCTTGCAAAGGTGCTCGTAAGATTTAGCGAGGCTAGCGAGTTCTTCCTCAGTACCTGTAGGCTCTGTGAAGTGAACACCAGTCTTGTCGATAGTAGTAGGCATAGCCATCATTACGTTCTTGAAACCGCACTTGTCGCAGTTTACATAGCAACCTGCTGGCAAAGTGAACTTCTCACCACCCATAGCAGCCTCGATCATCTTCACGGCGTTGTAGGCAGGGCTCTGGAAAGAGCTGCGGCCACGAAGCTTGATGATGTTGGAACCACCCTGGATGGTGTGGTGCTTGATCTCTTCCCAACGCTCGTCAGAAAGACCCATCTCTGCCAATGGTTTGCCGTCAACCTTAACCTGAGAAGCAAATACAGCCATCTGCTCGCCGTGACCACCATAAGTGTGAGCGCCAGTAACCTTATCCTGCTGTACACCGAACTCGAGGGCCAAAGCCTGCTGCAGACGAGTAGAATCGAGAGCTGCGAGTGATGTCAACTGGTTTGGCTTCAAACCTGAGTGGATAAGTGCTGTAAGAGCTGTAACGTCAGCTGGGTTGAAGATAACAACTACGTGCTCAACCTCTGGGCAGTACTTCTTGATGTTGTCACCAAATTCAGCAGCAATCTTGCAGTTGCCCTTAAGAAGATCCTCACGAGTCATACCCTCCTTACGAGGAGCACCACCAGAAGAAATGATATATTTAGCACCAGTGAAAGCCTCCTCTGGGTTAACAGTATAAGTTACGTTAACACCTGGGAATGCGCACTGCTGAATCTCATCGAAAACACCATGTACACCTGGCTCGAAGATATCATAAAGACAGATGTTTGGAGTAAGACCGAGCATCAAAGCGCTCTGTACCATGTTAGAACCAATCATACCGCCTGCACCGACGATAACGAGTTTGTCATTTGTTAAAAAATTCATAACTACAATTCTTATTAAAATGTTTATAATCTTTTTCTCCTGAAAAATAGCGGAATGTATCTGGAATAAAGTTTGTAAAACTCCTTCTTTCTACTTTCCGACCGCAAAATTAATAAAAAGTAATGTAAATCGTGCATATTTTTGCGCTTAAATTTGTTGTTAATTCTTAAAAATGTTATCTTTGTAATCTCTAATTAGCAAAATGCATTATTTTGAGTTAAGTTAAACATTAAATTGCATAACAATTATGAATGAAATCGAATTACGCTTAGCTAGATTGAGGGAGTTGATGAAGCGTGAACATCTTTCTGCTTTCATCTTCCCTAGTACAGATGCTCATCAGAGCGAGTATGTTGCCGACCATTGGCGAGGTAGAGAGTGGATCTCTGGTTTTAACGGGTCGGCTGGTACTGCTGTCGTTACAATGAAATCGGCTGCTTTATGGACTGATTCCCGCTACTTCTTGGCTGCGGAAGAACAGTTGGAAGATACTGAATATCAGCTGATGAGGCTGAAAATGGAAGGTACGCCTACTATCGCAGAATGGTTGGGAAAAGAATTGCAGGATGTACAATCTCCTGAGGTTGGACTTGATGGCATGGTCAACTCTTATAATTATGTTAAAGATTTAAGCTGTTCTCTCCGTAAACTCGGTGGAATTACGCTTAGAACTAATTTGGACCCTTTGGAACAGATTTGGGAGAATCGTCCTTCGCTTCCTGCTAATCCTGTAGAAATTCAACCGTTGGAATATGCTGGAGAGACGCTAGCCTCTAAAGTGGTCCGTATCCGTAAGTCTTTGAGAGAACTTCATGCAGATGGTATGCTCGTTTCTGCTTTGGATGATATTGCTTGGACTTTGAATCTTCGAGGTACAGATGTTCATTGCAATCCTGTATTTGTAAGTTATTTGTTGATTGAGAGCGATAAAGTTTCTCTTTTCGTGGATGATAATAAATTATCTCCTGAAGTAAAACAGTATCTTCAAGACAATCAGGTTTCTCTCTATAATTATAATAAGGTGGAAAAATGCCTTGAATCATATTCGGAATATAATATCCTGTTAGATGGAGATGAAACGAGCTATTATCTGTGGAAAACTGTAAAATGCCAGGAAATTGTTGCTGCAGCTTCTCCTATTCCGGCTATGAAGGCTGTGAAAAATAAAGCAGAAATAGAGGGCTACCGTAGTGCGATGCTTAAAGATGGTGTTGCTATGGTTAAGTTCTTGAAGTGGCTGAAACCTGCTGTTGAGGCTGGCGGACAAACTGAAATTTCCATTGATGAGAAATTAACATCGCTACGTGCCGAACAGAAACTGTTCAGAGATATTTCTTTTGATACGATTGCCGGCTATGCGCAGCATGGCGCAATTGTCCATTATGAGGCAACTCCTGAAACAGATGTCGTTCTGAAACCGGAAGGCTTGATCCTGATAGACTCTGGGGCTCAATACCAGGATGGTACTACAGATATTACCCGTACCATAGCCTTGGGGGCCGTATCTGAAGAGATGAAGCATATTTATACCTTGGTTCTGAAAGCGCATATTCAGTTGGAATTGGTTAAATTCCCCGATGGTGCATCAGGAACACAGTTGGATGCTGTAGGTAGAGAGTGTATGTGGCGTGAAGGATATAATTTCTTGCATGGTACAGGCCATGGAGTAGGTTCGTATCTCTGTGTGCACGAAGGTCCTCATCAAATAAGAATGGAGTGGATGCCTACACCTTTGAGAGCTGGAATGACCTTGACTGATGAGCCTGGTTTGTATCTGGCAGGTAAGTTCGGCGTAAGAATAGAAAATACGGTGCTGATTTCAGACTACATGTCTACTGAGTTCGGTAAATTCCTGCAGATAGAGCCTCTTACTCTTTGTCCTATAGATACCACTCCTATAGATGTTGATATGTTGTTGCCTGAAGAGATTGACTGGCTCAATGCTTATCATCATTCAGTTTATGAAAAATTGTCTCCTTTCCTTGATGAAGAGGAGAAAATATGGCTTGAAAATGCTACAAAACCCATAAAATGAACATTTTAGAGTAAAAAGTTGAAGAAAAACTTGGTAGTTTGATAAAATAGATGTAATTTTGCACCCGCAAATTGTGGCATTGCCATATTTCGCATAGAATAACATAAGTTTAACATAATAAATTAAAAGCAAAAAAATGATTATTGTACCAGTTAAAGACGGTGAGAACATCGAGAGAGCTCTCAAGAAGTTTAAGAGAAAATTCGAAAAGACAGGTGTTGTTAAGGAGCTTCGTGCTCGTCAGCAGTATGACAAGCCTTCTGTTTTGAAGCGTCTCAAGATGGAACACGCCATCTACGTACAGCAGTTGCGTGCAAACGAGGAATAAAGGTAAAAAATCCTCAAAAAATTTGGTAGTTTAAAATAATTTTCGTAACTTCGTTGCCGAAATAAAAAAGGTACGACGTTATGTTGAGTATAGATAAGTTCTTGGAATATTTGCGCTCTGAACTGAACAGGTCGCAGAGGACGGTAGAAAACTATCGCGAAGATTTGAAACTCTTTGAGCAGTATGCTAGGAACTTGTCTGAATCCTTCACTTGGGAATCTGTTGATTCTGATATGATTCGCAACTGGATGGAGCATATGATAGATGCTGGAAATAAGGCAACCTCGGTTAATCGCCGGTTGAGTGCTTTGAAAATGTTCTATCGGTTTGCTTTAGTCAGACATTATGTGGAGTCGGATCCCGCTCATAGCCTCAAAGGACCTAAGGAAAGTAAACCGCTACCTCAATTCTTGAAAGAAAATGAGATGGATGAGTTGCTTGACAGGAAAATGTGGGGCGGTGATTATAATAATGTACGCGCACGTACTATTATAATATTGTTCTATGAGATGGGGATGCGATTGTCAGAGTTGATAGGACTTGATGTTGACGATGTGAACTTTATTAAAGAGATAAAGATTACGGGTAAGGGAAACAAACAACGTATAGTTCCTTTTGGTGACGAGCTTAAAAATGCTCTTTTAGAATATTTGGCTCTAAGAGCACAAAGGGTGATGGCTAAGTCTGGAGCTCTTTTGCTTGCGGATAGGGGCGGACGGATGAGTCCGGTTCAAGTCAGAGAAATCGTGAAGGAGAACCTCGCAAGGGTTTGCTCGTTGAAAAAGAAAAGTCCGCACGTGTTGAGGCACACGTTTGCTACTGCAATGTTGAATCATGGTGCTGGAATTGAAAGTTTAAAAAGACTGTTAGGACATGCGAAACTCTCGACGACCGAGATTTATACGCATACAACGTTTGAACAGTTGAAACGAGTTTATATTGAAGCCCATCCTCGGGCGTAACCTTTTAAAAAATGGAGGTAACTATGGAAATTAAGATTCAGTCGATTCACTTCGACGCTACCGAGAAGTTACAGGCGTTTATCGAAAAGAAAGTCGCCAAGTTAGAAAAAACTTTTGAAGATATACAGAAAGTAGAGGTGCAATTAAAGGTCGTGAAGCCTGCTACTGCCTTGAATAAGGAAGTTCATCTGGAAGTTGCTGTCCCTGGAACCAAGTTGTTCGTAGAAAAGACATGTGACACTTTTGAGGAAGGAATTGACCAGGCAGTGGACTCAATGAAGGTTCAATTGACCAAATTTAAAGAAAAATCAAGGAATCGATAAAAAAAACTCGAAAAAATTTTGTTGATTCAAAAAATAGTTGTATCTTTGCAGCCGTTTTCCGGTAGATGGAAATTTAGCCGTATTGCGGCTGTAAAGATTGCCTCTTTAGCTCAGTTGGCCAGAGCACGTGATTTGTAATCTCGGGGTCGTTGGTTCGAATCCGACAAGAGGCTCAGAAAAAGAAAAGTTTGGGTAGTTACCAGAGTGGCCAAATGGGGCAGACTGTAAATCTGCTGCTTCTAGCTTCGGTGGTTCGAATCCATCACCACCCACACAAAACGCGGAAATAGCTCAGTTGATAGAGCACTAGCCTTCCAAGCTGGGGGTCGCGGGTTTGAGCCCCGTTTTCCGCTCAATTTATTCAGAAATGCTGTAATAGCTCAGTGGTAGAGCACTTCCTTGGTAAGGAAGAGGTCCTGAGTTCAACTCTCAGTTACAGCTCTATCGTTCTAGATGCTTAGGATGGTAGAGGAACAGATTATTCATTTATATAAATAAAAAGAAAAGCTATGGCTAAAGAAGAATTCGTGCGTACCAAACCGCATGTTAACATTGGTACAATTGGTCATGTTGACCATGGTAAGACTACTCTGACCGCTGCTATCTCTAAGGTATTGAACGAGAAGCTCGGTACAACTGAGGCAGTTAAGTCATTCGATCAGATTGATAATGCTCCTGAGGAGAAAGAGCGTGGTATCACTATCAACTCTGCTCACATCGAGTATGAGACAGCAAAGCGTCACTATGCACACGTTGACTGTCCTGGACATGCTGACTATGTAAAGAACATGGTTACTGGTGCTGCTCAGATGGATGGTGCAATCTTGGTTTGTGCTGCTACTGATGGTCCTATGCCACAGACACGTGAGCACGTACTTCTTGCACGTCAGGTAAACGTACCTCGCTTGGTTGTTTTCTTGAACAAGTGTGATATGGTTGATGATGAGGAGATGCTTGAGCTCGTTGAGATGGAGCTTCGCGAGATCCTCGAGCAGTATGGTTACGAGGAGGATACTCCAATTGTACGTGGTTCTGCTCTCGGTGCTTTGAACGGTGTTGAGAAGTGGGTTAAGTCTGTTGAGGCTTTGATGGATACAGTTGATGAGTGGATTCAGGAGCCAGAGCGCGAGATTGATAAGCCATTCTTGATGCCTATCGAGGATGTATTCTCAATTACAGGTCGTGGTACTGTTGCTACAGGTCGTATTGAGACAGGTCGTTGTAAGGTAGGTGACGAAGTTCAGCTGCTCGGTCTTGGTGAGGACAAGAAGTCTGTCATCACGGGTGTCGAGATGTTCCGCAAGACTCTGCCCGAGGGTGAGGCTGGTGATAACGTCGGTCTGCTCCTTCGTGGTATCGATAAGAACGAGGTGAAGCGTGGTATGGTGGTCGTCCACCCGGGTGCTATCACTCCGCACGATCACTTCAAGGCTTCCATCTACGTTTTGAAGAAGGAAGAGGGTGGCCGTCACACTCCGTTCGGCAACAAGTATCGTCCTCAGTTCTATCTCCGCACGATGGACTGCACGGGTGAGATCAAGCTCCCCGAGGGCGTTGACATGGTGATGCCTGGTGACAACGTTGAGATCGAGGTTGAGCTCATCTACAAGGTCGCTCTGAACGAGGGTCTCCGTTTCGCTATCCGCGAGGGTGGTCGTACAGTAGGTTCTGGTCAGATTACAACAATTCTCGACGATATCAAGTAATTTAGATTTATCTAATTTGCTATATATATCAGACTCCCCCCTCCTAAGGGGTGGGAGTCTTTCTACGGGTTTAGCTCAGTTGGTAGAGCACTGGTCTCCAAAACCAGGTGTCGGGGGTTCGAGCCCTCCAACCCGTGCTAAATAGAAGATAATATGAATAAAATAGTAAATTCCTGCAAGGCTTGTTACGATGAACTTGCGCATAAGACTACTTGGCCATCACGTGCCGAACTTACTCATAGTGCAATGGTTGTATTATCTGCTTCCCTAGTCATTGCACTTGTTGTGTTCGCGATGGATTCTATTTTCAAAGCCTTTATGGGTGTAGTTTATCCAGGTTAAGTTTTTTTAAGGAAATGGCAGACGCAGGAAATAAATGGTATGTGCTTAAAGCCGTTAGTGGTAAAGAAGCTAAGGTGAAAGAATACATCGAAGCTGAAATGAAGCACAATGATTTACTAGCAGCAAATGTTTCTCAGGTGTTGATTCCAGTTGAGAAGCATGCAATTGTGCGTAATGGAAAGAGAGTCGTTAAAGAAAAGGTCTCTCTTCCAGGTTATGTTTTTGTGGAGGCCAAACTGAAGGGTGATGTAGCGCATACGTTGCGTTTCCTCCCTAATGTTTTGGGTTTCCTTGGAGGTTTGGATGAACCAACGCCAGTTCCACAGCGCGATATCAATCGTATGCTGGGTTCTGCAGAGGAGACTGAGTTTGAGGAGAATCTTGATTGTCCTTACTTGGTTAATGATACCGTTAAGGTTATGGAAGGTCCATTCAGTGGTTTCAGCGGAATCGTTGAAGAGGTTAATGCTGAAAAGCATAAGCTGAAAGTTACGGTTAAGATTTTCGGACGTAAAACTCCGTTGGAATTAGGTTTTATGCAAGTAGAAAAGGAATAGGATTCTGTTACGAGATTGTTATTCCTTATAAGTTTCAATTTTAAATATTAACAAAGAAATGGCTAAAGAAGTTGCTGGATTAATCAAATTACAGATTAAAGGTGGCGCTGCGAATCCTTCACCTCCAGTAGGACCTGCATTGGGTTCTAAGGGTATTAATATTATGGGATTCTGCAAGGAATTCAACGCCCGTACCCAGGACAAAGCAGGTAAAGTGTTGCCAGTAGTTATTACTTATTATACTGACAAGTCTTTTGATTTTATTATCAAGACTCCACCTGCTGCAGTTCAATTGAAAGAGGCTGCCAAAATCAAGTCAGGTTCTGCTCAGCCTAATCGTCAGAAGGTTGCTTCTCTTACTTGGGATCAGGTAAAGGTAATCGCTGAGGATAAGATGAAGGACTTGAACTGCTTTACTGTAGAATCAGCTATGAAGCTCATCGCTGGTACTGCAAGAAGTATGGGTATTACTGTAAAAGGGGACTTCCCTGGAGAATAAATAATAAACTTCAATTAAGATGAGTAAACTGACAAAGTATCAAAAATCAGTAGCCGATAAGGTTGAAGCAGGGAAGGCATACACATTGAAGGAGGCTTCAGAGTTGGTAAAGGAAATTACCACTACCAAGTTTGATGCATCTCTTGATATTGATGTACGCTTAGGTGTTGATCCACGTAAGGCTAACCAGATGGTTCGTGGCGTTGTTTCATTGCCAAACGGAACAGGTAAGGTTACTCGTGTGCTCGCACTCTGTACTCCTGATCAGGAAGCTGCTGCTAAGGAAGCAGGCGCTGATTATGTAGGTCTTGACGAATACGTTGAGAAGATTAAGGGTGGTTGGACAGATATTGATGTCATCATCACAATGCCTTCTTGTATGGGTAAGATTGGTCCTTTGGGTCGTGTCCTCGGTCCCCGTGGTTTGATGCCTAACCCCAAGAGTGGTACTGTTACCATGGATGTTGCTAAGGCAGTAAAGGAAGTTAAGCAAGGTAAGATTGACTTTAAGGTTGATAAGGCTGGTATTATCCATACTTCAATCGGTAAGGTTAGCATGACTCCTGAGCAGATCTATGGAAATGCTAAGGAATTCATCAACACAGTTATCAAGCTGAAGCCTGCTGCTGCTAAAGGTACATATATCAAGAGTATCTTTATTTCTAGCACTATGAGTAAGGGTATCAAGATTGATCCTAAATCAGTTGAATAACTCTAAAAGTTTTGTAAAATGAAGAAAGAAGTTAAAGATACTATTATCGCTGAACTTGGACAGAAGTTGCAGGAGTTTCCTCATTTCTATCTTGTAGATGTTACAGGATTGAATGCTGAGAAGACAAGCGCACTCCGTCGTAAGTGCTTCCAGAGCGAGATTAAGATGGTTGTTGTTAAGAATTCCTTGCTTCACAAGGCGTTCGAGGCTTCAGATATCGATTTCTCTGAGCTCTATGGCTGCTTGAAGGGTACTACTGCTGTAATGTTTGCCAATACAGCTAATGTACCAGCTAAGTTGTTGAAGGAATATGACAAGGAAGGTGTTCCAACACTGAAGGCTGCTTATGCAGAGGAAAGCTTCTACGTTGGCGCAGACAAACTTGCAGAACTTTCAGCTCTCAAGAGCAAGAACGAGCTTATCGCCGATGTTGTGGCTCTGCTGCAGTCTCCGGCAAAGAACGTTGTCTCTGCTCTCCAATCAGGAAGCAACACTATTCATGGTGTGCTGAAGACTTTAGGCGAGCGTCCTGAGTAATCAATCACAATGTTATCATTAATTATAGTATAAACAAAAATAAAAATTAAAATAAAATGGCAGATATCAAAGCTATTGCAGAGGAGTTGGTAAACCTCACTGTGAAAGAAGTAAACGAGTTGGCAACTGTCCTGAAGGACGAGTACGGAATTGAGCCAGCAGCTGCAGCTGTAGCTGTAGCTGCTGGTCCTGCTGCTGGTGGTGCAGCTGCAGCTGAGGAGAAGTCTACATTCGACGTAGTCCTCGCTGAGGTTGGTGGCGCTAAGCTCCAGGTTGTAAAGGCCGTTAAGGAGGCTTGTGGTCTTGGCCTGAAGGAGGCTAAGGATCTCGTTGACGGTGCTCCTTCTACAATCAAGGAAGGCTTGTCTAAGGACGAGGCTGAGAACCTTAAGAAGGCTATCGAAGAGGCCGGTGCTAAGGTAGAGCTCAAGTAATTAGAGTAATACATTTTTTATATAAATGGTTAGGATTCTCCAAGTAGGTGAGTCCTAACCTTTTTGTGTCTTTTATTATATTATTAATAAAACCCATTTAATAACTTCTAATGGCTACAAAAATTGTTGATAACAGAGTAAATTTTGCCAGCGTGCATAATCCGTATCCATATCCGGATTTCCTCGATGTGCAGTTAAAGTCTTTCAAGGACTTCTTACAGTTGGATACTCCGCCTGAGGAACGCAAGAATGACGGTTTGTATAAGGTGTTCTCTGAGAATTTCCCTATTACCGATACACGTAACAATTTCGTTCTTGAGTTCTTGGATTACTATATCGACCCTCCTCGCTATTCTATTGATGAGTGTTTGGAGCGTGGTCTTACATATAGTGTACCTTTGAAGGCTAAGATGAAACTGTATTGTACTGATCCTGATCATGAGGATTTCGGTACATTTATTCAGGATGTGTTCCTTGGTACTATCCCATATATGACCGATAATGGTACTTTCGTGATTAATGGTGCTGAGCGTGTTGTTGTTTCTCAGCTTCATCGCTCTCCTGGTGTGTTCTTTAGCCAGGGTGTTCATGCAAATGGTACCATGCTTTATTCTGCTCGTATCATTCCTTTCAAGGGAAGCTGGATTGAATTTGCAACTGACATTAACAATGTAATGTATGCATATATCGATCGTAAGAAGAAATTGCCTGTAACCACATTGTTGCGTGCTATTGGTTACGAACAGGATAAGGATATTCTTCAGATTTTTGATCTCGCCGAGGAGGTGAAGGTTAACAAGAAGAATATGAAGGCTGCTATTGGTCGTAAGCTTGCTGCTCGTGTTTTGAAGAGTTGGAATGAGGACTTCGTTGATGAGGATACTGGTGAAGTAGTATCTATCGAGCGTAATGAAGTAATCATGGAGCGTGAGACTGAACTTACTGCTGATAATATTGAGGAGATTGTTGAGAGTGGAGCTCAGACTGTTCTGCTTCATAAGGATGAGGAAGCTGCCAACAAGTTTACTATTATCTTCAATACTTTGGCAAAGGATCCAAGTAACTCTGAGAAGGAAGCTGTTAACTATATCTATCGTCAGTTGCGTAATGCTGATCCTGCAGATGACGCAAGTGCACGTGAGGTTTTCCAAAACCTGTTCTTCTCGGATAAGCGTTATGATCTGGGTGAGGTAGGTCGTTATCGTATCAATAAGAAATTGAATCTTGATACTGACATTGATGTTCGTGTCTTGACTAAGGAAGATATTATTGAGATCATTAAATATCTTATTCAGCTGATCAACTCTAGTGCAACAGTTGACGATATCGACCACTTGTCTAATCGTCGTGTTCGTACTGTAGGTGAGCAGTTGGCTAACCAGTTCTCTATTGGTTTGGCACGTATGACCCGTACTATCCGTGAACGTATGAATGTTCGCGACAATGAGGTGTTTACTCCAACAGATTTGATTAATGCTAAGACAATTTCTAGTGTTATCAATTCTTTCTTTGGAACTAATCCATTGTCACAGTTCATGGACCAGACTAACCCTCTGGCTGAGGTAACTCATAAGCGTCGTCTTTCTGCCTTAGGTCCTGGTGGTTTGTCTCGTGAGCGTGCCGGTTTCGAGGTTCGTGACGTACATTATACACACTATGGTCGTCTTTGTCCTATTGAGAGTCCTGAAGGTCCAAACATCGGTTTGATTTCTTCTCTCTGTATGTATGCAAAGATTAATGATCTTGGTTTTATTGTTACTCCTTACCGTAAGGTGAATGATAGCAAGGTCGATATGGCTAATGAGGATGTTGTATACTTGACTGCTGAGGATGAAGAGTCTAAGATTATCGGTCAGGGTAATGCGCCTTTGACTGTTGATGGTTCTTTCATTCGTGATGTAGTAAAGTGTCGTCAGGATGCTGATTATCCTGTTGTAGGTCCGGATCAAGTTGATTATGTTGACGTCTCTCCACAGCAGATTGCTTCTGTATCCGCAGGTTTGATTCCATTCTTGGAGCATGATGACGGTCACCGTGCACTGATGGGATGTAACATGATGCGCCAGGCCGTGCCATTGCTTCATAATGATGCACCAATAGTTGGTACTGGTCTTGAGAAGCAAGTTTGTGAGGATTCACGTACTATGGTTACTGCAGAAGGTGAGGGCGTTATCGAATATGTTGATGCTACAACTATCCGTATCCTTTACGATCGCACAGAAGACGATGAGTTTGTAAGCTTCGAACCAGCTTTGAAGGAGTATCGTATTCCTAAGTTCCGTCGTACCAACCAGAATATGACCATCGACTTGCGTCCTATCTGTAATAAGGGACAGCGTGTAAAGAAGGGTGATATCCTGACTGAGGGTTATGCGACAGAAAACGGTGAGTTGGCTTTGGGCCGTAATTTGCTTGTAGCTTATATTCCTTGGAAGGGTTACAACTATGAGGATGCTGTTGTTATTTCTGAACGTATGGTTCGTGATGACGTATTGACATCTGTACATGTTGACGAATACTCTCTTGATGTCCGTGAAACTAAGCGTGGAGTAGAGGAATTTACATCTGATATCCCTAATGTCAGCGAGGAAGCTACAAAGGATCTTGATGATAATGGTATCGTGCGTGTTGGTGCAAGAATTGAACCAGGTGATATCATGATTGGTAAGATTTCGCCTAAGGGTGAAAGTGATCCTTCACCAGAAGAGAAGTTGCTTCGCGCTATCTTTGGTGATAAGGCTGGTGATGTGAAGGATTCTTCATTGAAGGCAAATCCATCATTGAGCGGTGTTGTTATTGACAAGAAGTTGTTCTCTCGTGCTATCAAGACCCGTGAGTCAAAGAAGCAGGATAAGATTATTCTTGCTAAGATTGATGAGGAGTATGAGGCAAAGGGTGATGACTTGAAGGATATCCTCGTAGACAAGTTACTTACGCTTACAGAAGGTATGACTTCTGAGGGTGTTAAGGATTATACAGGTGCTGAGATTATCACCAAGGGCAGTACCTTTACTGCTACAGCCTTGAAGAATTTGGAGTATGATGGTGTTCAGTCTAATAAGTGGACTAAGGATGAGCATACCAATGGCTTGATTCAGAGACTTATTATGAACTATATCCGCAAGTATAAGCAACTTGATGCTGAATTAAAGCGTCGTAAGTTTGCAATCACTATTGGTGATGAACTTCCATCAGGTATTCTTCAGATGGCTAAGGTATATATTGCTAAGAAGCGTAAGATCCAGGTTGGTGATAAACTTGCCGGTCGTCATGGTAATAAGGGTATTGTGTCTAAGGTAGTTCGTTTGGAGGATATGCCATTTATGGCTGACGGTCGTCCTGTTGATATGGTATTGAATCCATTGGGTGTGCCTTCACGTATGAATCTTGGTCAGATATTCGAGTGTATCTTGGGTGCTGCAGGTAAAAAGTTGGGTGTAAAGTTTGCTACTCCTATCTTTGATGGTGCTAAATTGGATGATCTCTCTGAATGGACAGATAAGGCAGGCTTGCCACGTTTCTGCTCTACTTACCTTTATGATGGTGAGACAGGAGAGCAGTTTGACCAGCCAGCTACTGTTGGTATGACTTACTTCTTGAAGTTGGGTCATATGGTTGAGGATAAGATGCACGCTCGTTCTATCGGTCCATACTCTTTGATTACACAACAGCCACTTGGTGGTAAAGCACAGTTTGGTGGTCAGCGATTCGGAGAGATGGAGGTCTGGGCTATCGAGGCATTCGGTGCAAGCCACGTTTTGCAGGAGATCCTGACTGTTAAGTCAGATGATGTTGTAGGACGTAGCAAGGCATACGAAGCAATCGTAAAGGGCGATCCAATGCCAACTCCTGGTATTCCTGAGTCACTTAACGTATTGCTCCATGAGCTTCGTGGCCTTGGTTTGAGCATCAAACTTGATTAATTTTGAGAACCCCTAATTTATATATAGAAACATGGCTTTCAAAAAAGATACAAAGGTAAAGAATAATTTTACGAAGATTACCATCGGTCTCGCTTCGCCAGAGGAGATCTTGGAAAATTCGTATGGTGAGGTTACTAAACCGGAAACCATTAATTATCGTACATATAAGCCGGAGCGTGATGGCTTGTTCTGCGAGCGTATTTTTGGTCCTACTAAGGACTATGAGTGTGCCTGTGGCAAGTACAAGCGTATCCGTTATAAAGGAATCGTCTGCGACCGTTGTGGTGTAGAGGTGACGGAGAAGAAAGTTCGTCGTGAACGCTCTGGTCACATTGAGCTTGTCGTACCTGTTGCTCATATTTGGTATTTCCGTTCTCTTCCAAATAAGATTGGTTACCTTTTGGGTATGCCGACCAAGAAACTTGATGCTGTCATTTACTACGAGAAGTATGTAGTTATCCAGCCTGGTATTCTTGAGGGAAAGACTGATGCTGATGGTCTTGAATTGAACGGTTCTCACAAACTTGATCTCTTGTCAGAAGATGAATATATGGCTCTTCTTGACCAGTATGATCCTAATGGTGACAATGAACTTTTGGACGATACTGACCCTAATAAGTTTATAGCAAAAATGGGTGCTGAAGCAATTTATCAGTTGCTCCAGAATGTAGACCTTGACTCTTTGTCATACGAACTCCGCGATCGCGCAAATAACGATTCAAGTCAGCAGCGTAAAACTGAGGCTCTGAAGCGTCTGCAAGTTGTAGAAGGTTTCCGTGCTAGTAAAGGTATTAACAAGCCAGAATGGATGATCATGAAGATTATTCCTGTTACTCCACCTGAGCTTCGTCCGTTGGTACCATTGGATGGTGGTCGTTTTGCAACATCAGACTTGAATGACCTCTATCGTCGTGTGATTATTCGTAACAACCGTTTGAAGAGATTGGTTGAAATCAAGGCTCCTGAGGTTATTCTCCGTAACGAGAAGCGTATGTTGCAGGAGGCTGTTGACTCCTTGTTCGACAACTCACGCAAGAGTTCTGCTGTAAAGAGTGAGAGCAATCGTCCTTTGAAGTCACTCTCTGACTCTTTAAAGGGTAAGCAGGGTCGTTTCCGTCAGAACTTGCTGGGTAAGCGTGTTGACTATTCTGCCCGTTCTGTAATCGTTGTAGGTCCAGAGTTGAAGATGGGTGAGTGTGGTCTTCCTAAACTGATGGCTGCAGAGCTTTACAAACCATTTATCATCCGTAAGTTGATAGAGCGTGGTATCGTAAAGACTGTAAAAAGTGCCAAGAAGATTGTTGATCGTCGCGAGCCAGTTATCTGGGATATTCTTGAGAATGTAATGAAGGGTCATCCGGTTATGTTGAACCGTGCCCCTACGCTTCACCGACTCGGTATCCAGGCATTCCAGCCTAAGATGATTGAGGGTAAGGCTATTCAGTTGCATCCATTGGCATGTACAGCGTTCAACGCCGACTTCGATGGTGACCAGATGGCTGTTCACCTTCCATTGAGCAATGAGGCTGTTTTGGAGGCTCAAATCCTGATGCTCCAGAGTCATAACATTCTCAACCCAGCTAATGGTGCGCCTATCACCGTTCCTTCTCAGGATATGGTGCTTGGTCTTTACTATATTACTAAGATTCGTCCAGGTGCAAAGGGTGAGGGCTTGACATTCTATGGTCCTGAAGAGGCATTGATTGCTCGTAACGAGGGCCGATGTGATCTTCATGCTTTGATTAAGGTTGTAGTTGACGACTTGGTTGATGGTACAATCCAGAAACGAATGGTAGAAACTTCTGTTGGACGTGTCATCGTTAATGGTATCATTCCTGATGAAGTTGGCTTCTTCAATGATGTGATTTCCAAGAAAACCCTCCGTGGTTTGATTTCTAATGTTATCAAGGCTGTTGGTATGGCTAAGGCTTGTGAATTCCTTGATGGAATCAAGAACTTAGGTTATCGTATGGCTTATGTCGCAGGATTGTCATTCAACCTTGGTGATATTATTATTCCACCAGAGAAGGAAGCTATTGTTGAGCGCGGTCGCAAGGAGGTTGAGGAAATTACCAATAACTATAATATGGGTTTCATCACCAACAAGGAACGATACAACCAGGTTATTGATGCGTGGACTCACGTAAATACAGATTTGGGTAATATCTTGATGAAGGAGATGACCGAAGCTGACCAGGGATTCAACGCCGTATACATGATGCTTGATTCCGGAGCCCGTGGTTCTAAGGATCAGATTAAGCAGTTGTCTGGTATGCGTGGTTTGATGGCTAAACCTCAGAAGGCTGGTGCAGAGGGCGCGCAGATCATCGAGAACCCTATCCTTTCTAACTTAAGGAGGGTATGTCTGTATTGGAGTACTTTATCGCTTCTCACGGTGCCCGTAAGGGTCTTGCTGATACCGCTATGAAGACTGCCGATGCTGGTTATTTGACTCGTCGTCTTGTAGACGTTTCTCACGATGTTATTATCACCGAAGAGGATTGTGGTACATTGCGTGGCTTGGTTTGTACAGCTTTAAAGAATGGTGATGAGATTATTTCATCTCTTTATGAGCGTATTTTGGGTCGTGTTTCTGTGCATGATGTTATTCATCCAACAACTGGTGAACTGATTGTCAAATCTGGTGAAGAAATCACCGAGGCTAAGGCAAAGGCTATTGATGAATCTCCTATCGAGAGTGTTGAAATTCGTTCGGTTCTCACCTGTGAGAGCAAAAAGGGTGTCTGCATGAAGTGCTATGGCCGTAACTTGGCAACAGCCCGTGGTACAGTTGGGTGAAGCCGTTGGTGTCATCGCTGCTCAAGCTATTGGTGAGCCTGGTACACAAGTTGACTCTCCGTACATTCCACGCCGGTGGTATTGCATCTAATGCAGCTGCCAATGCTAAGATTGCTGCGAAGAATAAGTCTCGTATCGAGTTTGACGAGTTGAGCACAGTACCATTCGTAGAGGAAGATGAGGAAGGCAACGATATCAAGTGCGAAAAGGTAGTAAGCCACTTGGCTGAAATCCGTTTCGTGGATCCTAATACAAACATCGTTCTTGCAACTTTGAATGTTCCTTACGGTTCTTCATTGTATCACAAGGAGGGTGAAATCGTAGAAAAGGATACTGTTATCGCTCGTTGGGATCCATTTAACGCCGTTATCGTCAGCCAGTATGCGGGTACATTGAAGTTCAATGACGTTCAGAAGGATCAGACTTATCGTGCTGAGGTCGATGAGACTACAGGTTTGGAGGAGAAGATTATCACCGATTCCAAGAATAAGGCAATGGTTCCATCTTGTGATGTTATCGATGCTAATGGTGAAATCCTTGGTACATACAACTTCCCTGTAGGTGGTCACTTGGCTGTTGAGGATGGACAGACAATTAATACCGGTGAGGTTTTGGTTAAGATTCCTCGTTCTGTGGGTGGTGCTGGTGATATCACTGGTGGTCTGCCTCGTGTCACGGAGCTTTTCGAGGCTCGCAACCCGTCCAACCCTGCTGTTGTATCTGAAATCGATGGTGAGGTAACTATGGGTAAGGTAAAGCGTGGTAACCGTGAGATCATCGTAACATCTAAGACTGGCGATCAGAAGAAGTATCTTGTATCTCTTTCTAAGCAGATCTTGGTACAGGAACATGATGCTGTACGTGCTGGTACTCCTCTTTCTGATGGTAGTGTAACTCCTGGCGATATTCTCGCCATCATGGGTCCTACCGCTGTTCAGGAGTATATTGTTAACCAGATCCAGGACGTTTACCGTCTTCAGGGTGTGGCTATTAATGATAAGCATTTTGAGGTTGTGGTACGTCAGATGATGCGTAAGGTTCGTATTGACGATCCAGGTGATACTACCTTCTTGGAGCAAGAGTTGGTTGATAAACTGGACTTTGCAGAAGAGAATGATCGTATCTGGGGTAAGAAAGTTGTTACTGACGGTGGTGATAGTGAAAGTCTCAAGCCAGGTCAGATCATAACGGCTCGTAGATTGCGTGATGAGAATTCTGCATTGAAGCGTCGCGACTTGAAACTTGTACAGGTTCGTGATGCCGTATCTGCAACTTCTACACAGATCCTCCAGGGTATTACTCGTGCAGCTCTTGGTACTAAGAGCTTTATGAGTGCTGCATCATTCCAGGAAACTACTAAGGTTTTGAATGAGGCTGCTATCCGTGGTAAGGTTGATTACCTTGAGGGTATGAAGGAGAATGTAATCTGTGGTCACTTGATTCCTGCAGGTACTGGTCTTCGTCAGTGGGATAAGCTCATCGTAGGCTCTAAAGAAGAATATGAGCGTATGCAGGCTAATAAGAAAAATGTGCTCGACTATGCTGATTCTCCAATAGGAGAATAATCGTAGAATAGAGTACTATATATAAATAGGTATAATGAGGGTGCGTCATAAGTCTATGGCGCACCCTTTTGTTATCTGCAACTGATGAAAAAAGCAAAGAATCAGGATTCCATCTTCTGTTGTCTTATGATGTTTTTTAAAAATAAGTGGCAGATTATTCGTTTTTTTCAGATATTATGTGTAAATTTGCACTATCATTTAAAGTTTAATCCTATTAACTTAGTAAAATTATGGAAGAAAATAAGAATAATCAACAGCAGCAGAATCAGTTCCAGATGGGCATTAGCCCTGAAGTTGCAGATGGTACATACTCTAACTTGGCACTGATTACACATTCTAGTTCAGACTTCATCTTGGATTTCGCATGTGCACTTCCTGGCATGCCTGCACCTCAGATCAAGAGTCGTGTTATCATGGCACCTGAGCATGCTAAGCGATTGCTCCAGGCATTGCAGAGTAATATTTATAACTACGAGCAGTCCTTCGGTAAAATTGAGTTGCCTGATGAGCAAGAACGTACAATCGCTCCATTCGGCACACCAAAAGGTGAGGCATAATGTACTACAGCATACATACTAAGACTAAATTCTCTGCTAAATTCCGCTTTTTCTTTATAATATTCGTTTTTAATAGTTATATAAAGTTAAAACCAACCCTCCTTTTTTAAAAGTCTCCTTAATATTTAGGTAGTTTGCCGAAAAAATCGTACCTTTGCACCCCGAAAAGGCTCTATAAAGTAGTGGCTTACATCGAAATAAGACAATAAATAAAAATAAATATATAAATTAAAAAGTAAAATTATGCCTACTATTTCACAGTTAGTAAGAAAAGGCAGACGAGTTCTTGTAGACAAGAGCAAGTCACCAGCTTTGGATTCTTGTCCTCAGCGTCGTGGTGTTTGTGTTCGTGTCTATACAACAACTCCTAAGAAGCCTAATTCAGCAATGCGTAAAGTTGCACGTGTACGTTTGACAAACTCAAAGGAAGTAAACTCTTATATTCCAGGAGAGGGTCACAACTTGCAGGAGCACTCAATTGTTTTGGTTCGCGGTGGTCGTGTAAAGGACCTTCCTGGTGTACGTTATCACATTGTCCGTGGTACACTTGATACTGCAGGTGTTGCGAATCGTACACAGCGTCGTTCTAAGTACGGAGCTAAGCGTCCTAAGGCAAAGAAGTAATATAGCTTCTTAAATTTTAGACAAAACCGCAGACTCACGGTCGGAGAAGGTCGGGAGTTGGGGGTAAAATATTTAATATAAGTTTTGCTGGAGAAGTAATCAGGTTGAGTAAATGCTCGGGTGCGAGCGTTGAAGAACATTATACAGCCCCATGCAGAATTGAAAAAAGTTTTATTTAAAATGAGAAAAGCAAAACCAAAGAAGAGAGTGATCCTTCCAGATCCTGTCTTCAATGACCAGAAGGTCTCAAAGTTCGTAAATCATTTGATGTATGATGGAAAGAAGAATACATCTTATGAGATTTTCTACAATGCACTTGACATTGTAAAGGCTAAGATGTCTAACGAGGAAAAGTCTGCTCTTGAAATCTGGAAGCAGGCACTTGATAATATTACTCCTCAGGTAGAGGTTAAGAGCCGTCGTATCGGTGGTGCAACCTTCCAGGTTCCTACAGAGATTCGTCCTGATCGTAAGGAGAGTATTTCTATGAAGAATCTTATTCTTTTTGCACGTAAGCGCGGTGGTAAGACTATGGCTGATAAGCTTGCTGCAGAGATTATGGATGCTTTTAATAATCAGGGTGGTGCTTTTAAGCGTAAGGAGGATATGCACCGTATGGCTGAGGCTAACCGTGCGTTCGCTCACTTTAGATTCTAATTTAATATATAATATAGTTAAAAGAAAATGGCAAATCGCGATTTACATTTGACTCGTAACATCGGTATCATGGCGCATATCGATGCTGGTAAGACTACAACTTCTGAGCGTATTTTGTTCTATACAGGTAAGACTCATAAGATTGGTGAGGTACACGATGGTGCTGCTACAATGGACTGGATGGCCCAGGAGCAGGAACGTGGTATTACTATCACTTCTGCGGCTACAACTTGCAACTGGAACTATCTCGGTAAGTCTTATAAGATCAACTTGATCGATACTCCGGGACACGTAGACTTCACTGCTGAGGTTGAGCGTTCTCTCCGTGTACTTGATGGTGCTGTTGCTACATATTCTGCAGCTGATGGTGTTCAGCCACAGTCTGAGACAGTATGGCGTCAGGCTGATAAGTATAATGTACCTCGTATCGGTTATGTAAACAAGATGGACCGTTCTGGTGCTAACTTCTTCGAGACAGTTCAGCAGATGAAGGATATCTTGGGTGCCAATCCGGTTGCTATCCAGATTCCTATCGGTGCTGAGGAGAACTTCAAGGGTGTCGTGGACCTCATCAAGATGAAGGCCATCCTGTGGCACGACGAGACGATGGGTGCCGAGTATGATGTAGAGGATATCCCTGCAGACTTGGCTGACGAGGCTGCTGAGTGGCGTGATAAGCTCCTTGAGGGTGCTGCAAACTTCGATGATGAGGTTATGGAACTTTATCTCGATGGTAAGGATATTCCAGAAGAAAAGCTTCTTGTTGCAATCCGTAAGGGTTGCTGTGCTATGGAGTGCTGCCCAATGTTGCTCGGTTCTTCATACAAGAACAAGGGTGTTCAGCCATTGCTCGACTATGTATGTGCATTCTTGCCTTCACCAATGGATACTCCAAATATCATCGGTACTAACCCTGATACAGAGGAGGAAGAGGATCGCAAACCATCTGAGGATGAACCAACATCTGCTCTCGCATTTAAGATTGCTACTGACCCATTCATGGGCCGCTTGGTATTCTTCCGCGTTTACTCAGGTAAGGTCGTTGCAGGTTCTTATGTTTACAACCCACGTTCTGGCAAGCGCGAGCGTATCAGCCGTCTGTTCCAGATGAACTCTAAGCAGGAAATCCCAATGGAGTCTATCGATGCTGGTGATATCGGTGCAGGTGTAGGTTTCAAGGATATCCGTACAGGTGATACACTCTGTGACGAGGAACACCCAATCGTATTGGAGTCTATGACATTCCCTGATACTGTGATTTCTATCGCAGTAGAGCCAAAGAGCCAGGCAGACATCGCTAAGATGGATAATGGTCTCGCTAAGTTGGCTGAGGAGGATCCAACCTTCACAGTTCGTACAGACGAGCAGAGCGGTCAGACAATTATCTCTGGTATGGGTGAGCTCCACTTGGATATCATCATCGACCGTTTGAAGCGTGAGTTCAAGGTTGAGTGTAATCAGGGTAAGCCTCAGGTTAACTACAAGGAGGCTATCACTAAGACAGCTCAGAGCCGTGAAACTTATAAGAAGCAGTCTGGTGGTCGTGGTAAGTTCGCTTGTATCGATGTAACCATCGGTCCTAAGGACGAGGATTACAAGGAAGGCGACTTGCAGTTCATCAACGAGGTTAAGGGTGGTAACGTTCCTAAGGAATTCATCCCATCTGTACAGAAGGGCTTCGCTGATTGCTTGTCAAATGGTGTACTCGGTGGCTTCCCAATGACAGGTTTGAAGGTCACTTTGACCGATGGTAGCTTCCACCCAGTTGACTCTGACCAGTTGTCATTCGAGTTGGTAGCACATCAGGCATTCAAGGTACTTTGCCCTAAGGCTGGTCCAGTTTTGATGGAGCCTATCATGAAGGTAGAGGTTGTTACTCCAGAAGAGAACATGGGTGACGTAATCGGTGACTTGAACAAGCGCCGTGGTCTCGTTCAGGGTATGGAAGAAGGTCGTAGCGGTGCTCGCATCGTAAAGGCAATGGTTCCATTGGCTGAGATGTTCGGTTATGTAACAGCTTTGCGTACTATCACTTCTGGTCGTGCAACAAGTTCTATGGAGTACGATCATCATGCACCTCTTTCTTCAACAATTGCTAAGGCTGTGTTGGAGGAGGTTAAGGGTCACGCAGAACTTCTTAATAACAAAGAATAACGGTAAGATGAGGCGCTGCTTAGCGAATGACTCTTAAGCAGCGTACCTCTTCTTCCATTAGACTAAATAATTCATATAATAATAACTTAATTTTAAAAATGAGTCAGAAAATCAGAATTAAGCTGAAGTCTTACGACCACCAGTTGGTTGACAAGTCAGCTGAGAAGATTGTGAAGGCTGTAAAGGCAACAGGCGCTATCGTTAGTGGTCCTATTCCATTGCCAACACACAAGCGTATTTTTACTGTAAACCGCAGTACTTTCGTTAACAAGAAGTCTCGCGAGCAGTTCCAGCTCTCAGATTTCAAGCGTCTCATTGACATCTACAGCTCAACAGCTAAGACAGTTGATGCCTTGATGAAGCTTGAATTGCCAAGTGGTGTAGAAGTAGAAATCAAAGTCTAATTATTTAAATTAAATTGAAATGCCAGGATTAATTGGAAAGAAAATCGGAATGACATCCGTTTTCAGTGCCGACGGTAAGAATATTCCGTGCACTGTTATCGAAGTAGGTCCTTGTGTTGTAACCCAGGTGAAAACTGTAGAAAAGGATGGTTACAAGGCTTATCAGTTAGGTTTCGAAGAGGCAAAGGAGAAGCGTACTTCTCAGCCTATGATGGGAATCTTCAAGAAGGCAGGCACAACACCTAAGAAGCACTTGGCCGAGTTCAAGTTTGATGAGGAGTACAACCTCGGTGACACAATTACAGTTGAAATCTTCAACGATTGCAAGTTCGTTGATGTAATTGGTACATCAAAGGGTAAGGGTTTCCAGGGTGTTATGAAGCGTCACGGATTCGGTGGCGTCGGTCAGTCTACCCACGGTCAGGATGACCGTGCTCGCAAGCCGGGATCTATCGGTGCCTGCTCCTACCCCGCTAAGGTGTTCAAGGGTATGCGCATGGGCGGCCAGATGGGAGGCGACCGGGTTACTACCCAGAACCTCAAAGTGTTAAAGGTAATTCCAGAGCAGAATCTTCTTATTGTTAAGGGTTCTTTCGCTGGATGCAAAGGTTCAACTGTTTTAATTGAGAAATAATGGAAGTTAGCGTATTAGATATCAAAGGTCAGGAGACCGGCCGCAAGGTAGCTCTTAATGATGCAGTCTTCGGCATTGAGCCTAACGATCACGTTCTCTATCTTGACGTAAAGCAGTATCTCGCTAACCAGCGTCAGGGTACAGCTAAGTCTAAGGAGAGAAGCGAGATGAGCGGTTCTACTCGTAAGCTTGGTCGTCAGAAGGGCGGCGGCGGTGCTCGCCGTGGTGACATCAACTCACCGGTCCTCGTAGGTGGTGCTCGCGTTTTTGGTCCTAAACCACGTGATTACCGCTTCAAGCTCAACAAAAAAGTAAAGATTCTTGCTCGTAAGTCTGCTCTGTCTTATAAGGCACAGGAAAGCGCAATTGTAATGTTGGAAGACTTTACATTTGAGGCTCCCAAAGACTAAAGAATTCTTAAGTATTATTAAGAATCTTAAAATTGAGGGCAAAAAAGTGCTCTTTGTTTTGCCAGAATCAAATAAAAATGTATATTTGTCTGCTCGTAACTTGCAGCGTGCTGAAGTTATCCTCGCATCAAACGTCAATTCGTATAAAGTTTTGAATGCTGATGTTGTAGTGATTACAGAAAAGTCGCTCGAGACTATCGACCAAATCTTAACAAAGTAAAAAGGAGATATTAGAATATGGCATTTATTATCAAACCATTGGTTACTGAGAAGATGACCAAGATTACAGACAAGCAGCCTAACCGCTATGGCTTCGTTGTTCGTCCTGAGGCTAATAAGCTCGAGATTAAGAAGGAAGTTGAGAGTCTGTATAATGTTACAGTAGTTGACGTGAACACTATTCGTTACGCTGGCAAGCGCTCTGCCCGTTATACAAAGGCTGGTCTTGTTAAGGGTCAGAAGAATGCGTTCAAGAAGGCAATCGTTACTCTTAAGGAGGGCGATACAATTGATTTTTACAGCAACATTAAATAAAAAATGGCAGTACGTAAGTTAAACCCGGTCACTCCGGGTCAAAGACACAAGGTTATTGGCACGTTCGAGGATATTACTGCATCCGTGCCAGAGAAGTCTCTCGTTTACGGCAAACGTTCTACCGGTGGTCGAAACAACACCGGTAAGATGACTGTCCGCTACATCGGCGGTGGTCACAAGAAGAAGTATCGTTTAATCGACTTCAAGCGAGAGAAGGATGGTGTTCCAGCTGTAGTGAAGTCAATCGAGTACGATCCTAACCGTTCGGCTCGTATCGCATTGCTTTACTATGCTGATGGTGAAAAACGTTACATTATTGCTCCTAACGGACTTCAGGTAGGCGCTACTTTGATGTCAGGTGCAGATGCTGCTCCTGAGATAGGTAATTGTCTTCCTTTGGCAAACATCCCTGTAGGTACAGTGATCCACAACATCGAGTTGCGTCCTGGTCAGGGTGCTTTGTTGGTTCGTTCGGCTGGTAATTTTGCTCAGTTGACTTCTCGTGAGGGCAGTTATTGTGTAATTAAGCTCCCTTCTGGTGAAACACGCCAGATTTTGAGTGCTTGTAAAGCTACAGTTGGTAGTGTTGGCAACTCTGATCACGCTCTGGAGCAGTCTGGTAAGGCTGGACGCTCACGCTGGTTGGGTCGTCGTCCTCACAACCGTGGTGTCGTCATGAACCCGGTCGATCACCCGATGGGTGGTGGCGAGGGTCGCCAGTCTGGTGGACACCCGCGTTCACGCAAGGGCTTGTATGCTAAGGGTCTCAAGACTCGCGCACCGAAGAAGCTCTCGAACAAGTACATCATTGAGAGAGCTAACAAAAATAAAGAGTAAATTATGAGTCGTTCACTTAAAAAAAGGTCCATACATCAACGTTTCTCTCGAGAAGAAGATTCTCGCTATGAACGAGAGTGGCAAGAAGAATGTTGTTAAGACATGGGCTAGAGCTTCAATGATATCTCCTGATTTCGTAGGACATACTGTTGCAGTTCATAACGGTAACAAATTTATCCCTGTTTATGTTACAGAGAATATGGTTGGCCACAAGCTTGGAGAGTTTGCTCCAACACGTCGCTTTGGCGGTCACTCTGGTAACAGAAAGTAAGCTAAGGGTTAAACCATTTAAAATTTAAGTAAATAATGGGAGCAAGAAAACATATTGCGGCTGAGAAATTGAAAGAAGCCCGTAAAAACTTGTACTTCGCAAAGTTGGTAGGCGTTCCTTCTTCTCCACGTAAGATGCGCTATGTAGTAGACATGATTCGTGGTATGGAGGTTAACCGTGCACTCGGAGTACTTCGCTTCTCTAAGAAGCAGGCATCAGCTGATGTAGAGAAATTACTTCGTTCAGCTATCGCTAACTGGGAAGCTAAGAATAATCGCAAGGCTGAAGACGGTGAGCTTTATATCAGTAAGGTCTTCGTTGACGAAGGCGTTACAATGAAACGTATGAGACCTGCACCACAGGGTCGTGGTTATAGAATTCGTAAGCGTTCTAACCATGTAACTCTTTTTGTTGATGCAAAAACTAATGACGAAAAATAATTAAGTAGAATGGGACAGAAAGTTAATCCGATTAGTAACCGACTTGGTGTTATCCGTGGTTGGGATTCAAATTGGTTCGGTGGTAAGAACTTCGGTGATAACCTCGTTGAGGATCAGAAAATCCGTAAGTATCTTAACGAGCGTCTTGCTAAAGCAAGCATTTCTCGTATTATTATCGAACGTACATTGAAACTTGTTACCATTACTATTTGTACAGCCCGTCCAGGTATTGTCATTGGTAAAGGTGGTCAGGATGTAGATAAGTTGAAGGAAGAGTTGAAGAAGCTTTATAAGAAAGATATTCAGATCAACATCTTCGAGGTTAAAAAGCCTGAACTTGATGCTACAATCGTTGGTAAGAATATTGCGACTCAGATTGAGCACATGATTGCTTATCGTCGCGCTATCAAGATGGCAGTTGCTAACACTATGCGTGCTGGCGCTGAGGGTATCAAGGTACAGATTACAGGTCGTCTGAATGGTGCTGAAATGGCACGTAAAGAAATGTACAAAGAGGGTCGTACTCCTCTTCATACATTCCGCGCAGACATCGACTACTGCCAGTGCGAGGCACTTACAAAGGTAGGTTTGCTTGGTATTAAGGTTTGGATTTGCCGTGGTGAGGTTTATGGTAAGGCTGATCTTACTCCAAACTTCTCACAGGACAATAAGAGCAACAACCGTGGTAACGGTCGCTCTAACAACCGTGGTGGTAATCGTAAAAGAAACAATAACCGTTAAAAGCAGAAGCTATCATGTTACAGCCAAAAAGAGTAAAATATAGAAGACCACAAGATGGTCGTGGCAACAAAGGCAACGCTCACAGAGGTACACAATTGGCTTTCGGTTCTTTTGGTATCAAAACTCTTGAATCAAAGTGGATCGATAGTCGTCAGATTGAGGCAGCTCGTGTAGCATTGAACCGTTATATGAATCGTCAAGGTCAGGTCTGGATTCGTATCTTCCCTGATAAGCCCATCACCCGTAAGCCTGCTGATGTGCGTATGGGTAAGGGTAAGGGTGATCCCGCAGGATGGGTTGCACCTGTTACCCCAGGTAGAATTCTCTTCGAAGTTGAAGGAGTTAGTTTCGATATTGCAAAAGAAGGTCTTCGCCTTTGCGCTCAGAAACTTCCTGTTAAGACTAAGTTTATTGTTAGACGTGATTACGATAAAAACGCTTAATTATGAAGATTGCAGAAATTAAAAATATCGAGACCAAAGAATTGGTTGAGAAGTTGGAGGCAGCTGTTGATGCTTTGAACAAGAAGAAGATCAATCATAATGTAACTCCACTTGAGAATCCATCAGAGATTAAGGTTGCTCGTCGTGATATTGCACGTATGAAAACTGAACTTCGTCAGAGAGAACTGAATAAATAACAATGGTCCAGATGGAAACAAGAAATTTTAGAAAGGTAAGACAGGGTGTTGTTGTCAGCAACAAGATGGATAAAACCATTGTTATTGCCTCCAAGTTCAAGGAGAAGCACCCTATTTATGGTAAGTTCGTCCAGAAGACGAAGAAGTACCATGCCCACGACGAGAAGAACGAGGCTAACGTAGGTGATACAGTTATGATCATGGAGACTCGTCCTCTGTCTAAGACAAAGAGATGGAGATTAGTACAAATTGTTGAAAAAGCTAAGTAATTATGATACAGACTGAATCAAGACTTACAGTATGTGATAACAGCGGTGCTCGTGAGGCTCTTTGCATTCGAGTTCTCGGTGGTACAGGCCGTCGTTACGCTAGCGTTGGTGACGTTATTGTTGTTGCAGTCAAGAACGTCATCCCATCGAGTGAGTTGAAGAAGGGTGCAGTATCCAAGGCTTTGATTGTTCGCACAAAGAAGGAGATCCGTCGTGCTGACGGTTCCTATATTCGTTTTGATGACAACGCTTGCGTGTTGTTGAACAACGCTGGTGAGCTTCGTGGAAGCCGTATCTTCGGTCCTGTTGCTCGTGAGCTTCGTGCAGTAAATATGAAAGTCGTTTCTTTAGCACCTGAGGTTCTTTAATATTTAAAAAGTAAGAAGTAATGAGTAAGTTACATATTAAGAAAGACGATACCGTTATCGTTATTGCTGGTGCAGATAAGGGCAAGACTGGTAAGGTGCTTAAGGTCCTCGTTGAGGAGAACCGTGCTATCGTAGAAGGTGTGCACATGGTTTCTAAGAGCACTAAGCCATCTGCTAAGAATCCTCAGGGAGGTATTGTTAAGCAGGAGGCCCTATTCATATCTCAAATTTGAGTTTGATTGATCCTAAGAGTGGCAAGGCTACTCGTGTTGCTATCAAGCATGAGGGTAAAAACGTTGTTCGCATCGCTAAAAAAATCAGGGGAGGAAATCAAGTAATGGATACAGCACAGTTAAAGAAAGTATATAAGGAGACAATCGCTCCTGCTCTTCAGAAGCAGTTCAACTATTCTTCGGCAATGCAGATTCCAGTATTGAAGAAGATTGTCATCAATCAGGGTCTTGGTGATGCTACTCAGGACAAGAAAATTGTTGATGTAGCAATCAATGAGATTACTGCTATCACCGGTCAGAAGGCGGTCGCTACTTTCTCTAAAGAAGGATATCGCCAACTTCAAGCTTCGTAAGAAGATGCCGATCGGTGTGATGGTTACATTGCGTCGCGAGCGCATGTACGAGTTCCTTGAGAAGCTTGTTCGCATTTCTCTGCCTCGTATTCGCGACTTCAAGGGTATCGAGAGCAAGTTTGATGGTCGTGGTAACTATACATTAGGTATCACAGAGCAGATTATCTTCCCTGAGATTAATATCGATGAGATTGATCGTATTCAGGGTATGAATATTACCTTCGTAACAACAGCTAAGACTGATGAAGAAGGTTTTGCTCTCTTTGAAGGCCTTTGGCCTTCCATTCAAGAACGCAAATAAAGATTAAGAGATATGGCAAAAGAATCAATGAAAGCTCGCGAGGTTAAGCGTGCAAAGCTTGTAGCTCGTTACGCTGAAAAGCGCGAAGCACTGAAAAAGATTATTGCAACTTCTAATGATCCAGCCGAAGCATACGAGGCAGCTCGTAAGCTTCAGGCTATCCCTAAGAATGCAAACCCAATCCGTCTTCACAATCGTTGCAAGATTACTGGTCGTCCAAAGGGTTATATCCGTCAGTTCGGTATTTCTCGTATCCAGTTCCGTGAGATGGCTTCTGCTGGTTTGATTCCAGGTGTAAAGAAGGCTAGCTGGTAATCCTTTCAAAGGTAAGAATATTTTTTTATTTAATATTGTCGGGGGAGTCCCGATTAATTAAACTTTTATATTTTATGACAGATCCAATAGCAGATTATCTGACGAGACTCAGAAACGCCATCATGGCTCATCACCGTGTGGTTGAGGTTCCTGCGTCTAACATGAAGAAGTCCATCACGAAGATTCTCTTCGAGAAGGGCTACATCCTCAACTACAAGTTTGTAGAGGATGGTCCTCAGGGGCTCAATTAAGGTTGCCTTGAAGTACAACCCAACTACAAAGCAAAACGCTATCAAGTGTTTGAAGCGCGTGTCAACTCCAGGTTTGCGTAAGTATACCGGTTACAAGGACATGCCAAGAGTTATTAACGGATTAGGTATTGCAATCTTATCTACATCCAAAGGTGTAATGACAGACAAAGAAGCTTCTGATCTTAAGATCGGTGGTGAGGTTCTTTGCTATATTTATTAATTGGAGGCTTATTTTATATGTCTAGAATAGGAAAATTGCCAATTAGTATCCCTGCAGGTGTTACTGTAAATTATGATGAGGCTTCTCATGTTTGTACAGTAAAAGGGCCCTAAGGGTGAACTTTCTCAGTGGATTGATCCATCTATCAAGTTTAATAATGCAGATGGTCAGATTAGCTTTGAAATCGATGAAAATAGTCCTGTAAATATTAAGCAGAAGCAGGCTTTCCACGGTTTGTATCGCTCTCTCGTTAACAACATGGTTGTTGGTGTAAGCGCTGGTTATACAAAGGTCTTGGAATTGGTAGGTGTTGGTTATCGTGTTTCTAACCAGGGTAATATCATTGAGTTTGCTTTGGGTTACACTCACCCTATTTTCATCCAGTTGCCTAAGGAGATTAAGGTTGAGACTAAGTCTGAAAGAAACCAGAACCCAATCTTGACATTGGAGTCTTGCGACAAGCAGTTGTTGGGACTCGTTTGTGCAAAAATTCGTTCTTTCCGCAAGCCGGAGCCTTATAAGGGCAAGGGTATCCTGTTCCAGGGTGAGGTTATTCGCAGAAAGTCTGGTAAGACGGCTGCAGCTAAGTAACTTTAATTATTGCTACGATTATGACAACAAAGAAAGTAGAAAGACGAATTAAGATAAAGTTCCGCATTCGTAAGAGTGTGAACGGTACAGCTGAGCGTCCACGTCTTAGTGTATTCCGCTCTAACAAGCAGATTTACGCTCAGGTTATTAACGATTTGACAGGCACTACACTTGCATCAGCTTCTTCACTCGGTTTGGAGAAGATGCCTAAGCAGGAGCAGGCAACTAAGGTTGGCGAGCTCATTGCTGAGAAGGCTAAGGCTGCTGGCGTTGAGGCAGTAGTTTTCGACCGTAATGGTTACCTTTACCATGGTCGTGTAAAGCAGTTGGCTGAAGGTGCTCGTAATGGTGGTCTTAAATTTTAAACGATTATGGCAATGGATAAAGTAAAAGTAAATAACGAAGAAGTACTTAAGGATCGCTTGGTTGCTATCAACCGTGTAACTAAGGTTACAAAGGGTGGTCGTACTTTCACATTCGCTGCTATCGTCGTTGTAGGTGACGGTAATGGCGTAATCGGCTACGGTCTTGGTAAGGCAGGTGAGGTTACTGCTGCTATCGCAAAGGGTACTGAAGCTGCTAAGAAGAACTTGGTAAAGGTTCCTGTACTCAAGGGTACTGTTCCTCATGAGGTTGAAACTTCATTTGGTGGTGCTAAGGTTCTTATTAAGCCAGCTGCAGCCGGTACTGGTTTGAAGGCCGGTGGTGCTATGCGTGCAGTACTTGAGAGCGTAGGTATCAAGGATGTCATCGCTAAGTCTAAGGGTTCTTCAAATGCCCATAACCTTGTGAAGGCTACTATCGCTGCTCTTGCAGAGATGCGTGATGCTTATACTGTAGCAGGTGAGCGTGGTATCAGTATGGATAAAGTATTTAACGGTTAATTAGGAAAAATCGAATATGGCAACAATTAAAATCAAGCAGATTAAGAGTAAAATCGGTGCTCCAGTAGATCAGAAGCGTACTCTCGCTTGTCTTGGTCTCCACAAGATTTCTCAGGTTGTTGAGGTTGAGGATACTCCGAGTGTCCGTGGCATGATTCGCAAGGTTCATCACCTCGTAAGTGTAGTTGATTAATTAATCTTTTTAAATTAGGAACGATTATGAAATTAAATAATTTGAAACCTGCTGCAGGTTCTACCCATTCACGTCGTCGTATTGGTCGTGGTCCAGGTTCTGGTCTCGGTGGTACTTCTACACGTGGTCATAAGGGTGCCAAGGCTCGTTCTGGTTATAAGAGAAAGATTGGTTTCGAAGGTGGTCAGATGCCATTGCAGCGTCGTGTTCCAAAGGCTGGTTTTAAGAATATCAACCATAAGGAGTACTTTGCAGTAAACCTTTCAACTCTTCAGGCTCTTGCTGAAGCAAAGAACCTTACTAAAATCGGTATTGAGGAACTTAAGGCTGCTGGCCTCACAAACGGCAAGGAACTTGTAAAGGTTCTCGGTAACGGTGAACTTAAAGCAAAATTGGAAGTTGAAGCTAATGCTTTCTCAAAGACTGCCGAAGAAGCAATCAAGGCAGTAGGTGGTAACGCAACTATAATCTAAGTAAATGAAAAAGTTTATTGAGACACTAAAGAACTGTTGGAAGATAGAGGATCTCCGTCAGAGACTCCTCATTACTCTTCTGTTTACGGCTATTTACCGTTTTGGCTCGTTTGTGGTACTTCCAGGTATCAATCCGGGCATGTTGGAAAAACTTCAGTCGCAGACCTCTGGCGGTCTTATGTCGCTATTGGACATGTTCTCTGGTGGTGCATTTTCCAATGCATCTATCTTTGCACTCGGAATTATGCCTTATATCTCAGCTTCAATCGTTATGCAGCTTCTTGCAATTGCTGTACCTTATTTCCAGAAGATGCAGCGCGAGGGCGAGAGCGGCCGCAAAAAAATACAATGGTATACTAGAGTCCTGACTGTGGCCATTTTGGTCTTTCAGGCTCCTAGTTACCTTTTGAATTTGAAAATGCAGGCTGCCAATGCTCTAGCCACAGGTATTAGTTGGACGGTATTCATGATACCGGCAACAATTATCTTGGCTGCAGGAAGTATGTTTATCCTTTGGTTAGGTGAGCGTATCACTGACAAGGGAGTAGGTAATGGTATCTCTCTTATTATTATGATTGGTATTATCGCCCGTTTGCCACAGGCTTTCGTTCAGGAGGTAACTTCTCGTTTGCAGGCAATTTCTGGTGGTGGTCTTATTATGTTTATTGTAGAGATTCTTATCCTTTATGCTGTAGTTTGTGCTTCAATACTTTTGGTACAAGGTACACGTAAGATTCCTGTTCAGTATGCTAAACGCTTGGTTGGAAATAAGCAATATGGTGGTGCACGTCAGTACATTCCTTTGAAGCTTTTTGCAGCTAACGTAATGCCTATCATCTTTGCACAGGCTTTAATGTTTATTCCATTGGCGATAGTTCGCTATCAGTCTGAAAATGCTAGCAGTGTTGTTCAGCAGTTGATGGATAATCGTAGCTTACTATATAATGTTGTTTATGTAATCTTGGTTATTGCATTTACTTATTTCTATACAGCTATTACATTGAATCCTACTCAGATGGCTGAGGATATGAAACGTAACAATGGTTTCATTCCTGGCGTAAAACCAGGAAAGGATACAGCAGAGTACATTGATACCGTAATGTCTCGTATTACTTTACCAGGTTCGTTATTTATTGCGTTTATTGCAATCATGCCTGCATTAGCAGGACTTCTCGATGTACAGCAAGCTTTCTCTCAATTCTTTGGAGGTACATCTCTATTGATTTTGGTTGGTGTTGTCATTGACACATTACAACAAGTCGAGAGTCATTTGCTTATGCGCCACTATGATGGTCTTTTGAATTCAGGCCATACGCGTCAGGGTGGTGTTGCTGCATATTAATCTTTTTCTTTTGAAATGAGAAATTTCTGAAGACAGAAGATGAAATTATTCAGAGTGCAGTTTTACTTCATCTTAAAGTAAAGCTGACTTGAATTTACTATATTATGTGAGACGACTCTCCATTTGGATAGGTAATTCCTCATCCACTTGGAGAGCCTTTTCCCGCTAATATGTCATCTAATTATGATTTTTATCTGATAGTGATGGCACAAAGTTGCTCGAAAAGATAAAGCACAATTTTATCTTCATTCGTAGAAGTTTAACATTTAAGAAGGACAAATATTTATATTATGGCAAAACAAGCCGCTATTGAGCAAGATGGAACAATTGTAGAAGCATTGTCAAATGCGATGTTCCGAGTAGAATTAGAGAATGGAGTTGACATCACAGCTCATATCTCTGGTAAGATGAGAATGCATTACATCAAGATTTTACCTGGTGATAAGGTAAAGGTGGAGATGAGTCCATATGACCTTACCAAAGGTAGAATTGTTTTTAGATACAAATAATAATCATATATAAGGTTATGAAGACAAGAGCATCATTAAAGAAGCGTTCAGCTGACTGTAAGATCGTTCGTCGTAAAGGTCGTCTGTTCGTTATCAACAAGAAGAACCCTAAGATGAAATTACGTCAGGGTTAATGTTAAAGTATTGTAAGTTCCGTTATTTCAAAAAATAGTTGTACTTTTGCAACGCTTTAAACGAAGGTATTAATTTTTTAATTATTTATTTAAACAATGGCAATTAGAATTGTTGGAGTAGATTTGCCCCAGAACAAGCGTGGCGAAATCGCATTGACCTATATCTATGGTATAGGCCGAAGTAGTTCAGCAAAGATTTTGGATAAGGCCGGCGTGAGCCGCGACCTTAAGGTCTGCGATTGGTCAGATGACCAGGCCGCCAAGATCCGTGAGATTATCGGTGCTGAATTCAAAGTAGAAGGTGACCTCCGCTCAGAGATTCAGATGAACATCAAGCGTCTCATGGACATTGGTTGCTACCGTGGTGTTAGACATCGTAATGGTCTTCCCGTTCGCGGACAGAGCACTAAGAACAATGCTCGTACCCGTAAGGGTAAGAAGAAGACTGTTGCTAACAAGAAGAAGGCTACTAAGTAATTTGTAGGAGGAAATTAATTATGGCAAAAAAATCAGCAACATCTAAGAAGAGAAATGTACGCGTTGACGCTATCGGTCAGCTCCACGTTCACAGTTCGTTCAACAACATTATTGTATCTCTGGCCAACGATGAGGGTCAGGTTATTTCCTGGTCTTCAGCTGGTAAGATGGGATTCCGCGGTTCCAAGAAGAACACTCCTTATGCTGCCCAGATGGCTGCAGAGGATTGTGCAAAGGTCGCTTTTGATCTTGGTCTTCGTAAGGTTAAGGCTTATGTTAAGGGTCCAGGTAATGGTCGTGAGTCTGCTATCCGTGCTATTCACGGTGCAGGTATCGAGGTTACTGAAATCGTTGACGTAACTCCATTACCACACAATGGTTGCCGTCCTCCAAAGCGTCGTCGTGTATAACGCTTGAGGTTAGCATTATTAATTAAGATACAAACAATATAGCATTTATATAATATTATGGCTAGATATATAGGTCCGAAATCTAAAATTGCGCGTCGTTTTGGTGAGCCAATCTTCGGCGCTGACAAAGTTTTGTCCAAGAGAAACTTCCCTCCTGGACAGCATGGCAACAACCGTCGTCGTAAGATGTCTGAGTACGGTGTCATGTTGGCAGAGAAGCAGAAAGCTAAGTACACTTATGGTGTATTAGAGCGTCAGTTCCGTAATATGTTTGATAAGGCTGCTAAGGCTGATGGTATTACTGGTGAGGTTCTTCTTCAGAATCTCGAGTGCCGTCTTGATAACGTTGTATTCCGTCTTGGTATCGCTCCAACACGTGCTGCTGCGCGTCAGTTGGTTGGTCACAAGCACATCGTTGTTGATGGTAAGGTAGTTAATATCCCTTCATTCGCAGTTAAGCCTGGTATGGTTGTTGGTGTTCGTGAGAAGTCTAAGTCTCTCGAGGTTATCGAAGCAGCTCTTGCAGGTTTCAATCATAGCAAGTACCCATGGATTGAGTGGGACGATAATTCAAAGAGCGGTAAGTTCCTTCATAAGCCTGATCGTGCTGACATTCCCGAGAACATTAAGGAGCAGTTAATCGTTGAGTTGTACTCTAAATAATAATTATAATCATTACATTAATGGCGATATTAGCATTTCAAAAACCTGATAAAGTAGTAATGTTAGAGGCTGATAACCAGTTCGGAAAGTTTGAATTCCGTCCTTTGGAGCCTGGCTTCGGTGTTACCATTGGTAACGCCTTGCGCCGCATTCTCCTTTCATCATTGGAGGGTTATGCTGTTAACACTATTCGCATTGCGGGTGTTGATCATGAGTTTTCCTCCGTTCCCGGCGTAAAGGAAGATGTTACCAACATCATCTTGAATCTCAAGCAAGTGAGATTCAAGCAAGTAGTGGAAGAATTTGAGAATGAGAAAGTTAGTATCACCGTCGAGAATTCCACTGAGTTCAAAGCAGGTGACATTGGCAAGTATCTTACTGGATTTGAAGTGTTAAATCCCGATTTGGTGATTTGTCATTTAGATGCCAAAGCTTCGATGCAGATCGATTTGACTATTAATAAGGGACGCGGTTATGTTCCTGCTGATGAGAATCGTCAATTCTGCACTGACGTTAACGTACTCCCAATCGACTCGATTTACACCCCAATCCGTAATGTCAAGTACGCTGTTGAGCCGTTCCGCGTTGAGCAAAAGACCGACTACGATAAACTCGTCCTTGAGGTTACAACCGATGGTTCCATCAGTCCCAAGGATGCGCTGAAAGAGGCCGCCAAAATCCTCATCTATCATTTCATGCTCTTCTCTGATGAGAAGATTACTCTTGAGACACAGGATCAGGAGAGTAATCAGGAGTTTGATGAGGAGGTGCTCCACATGCGCCAGTTGCTCAAGACCCGTCTCGTTGACATGAACCTCAGTGTTCGTGCCCTCAACTGCCTTAAGGCCGCTGATGTTGAGACGCTTGGCGACTTGGTACATTACAACAAGACCGACCTCTTGAAGTTCCGCAACTTTGGTAAGAAATCGCTCTCAGAGCTTGATGATTTGCTCGAGGGTCTGAATCTGACCTTTGGAACCGATATTACAAAGTATAAACTGGACAAGGAATCTTAAAGGTTCGTAGTCCAAAAAGCAAAAACAAAAAATGAGACATAATAAAGAAATTCAACCATTTAGGTCGTACTGCTTCTCATCGTAACGCGATGTTGGCTAACATGGCTTCATCACTTATCTTGAGCGAGCACAAAAGAATCACTACGACCCTCGCAAAGGCCAAGGCACTGAAGAAGTATGTTGAGCCATTGATTACTCGTTCTAAGAACGATACAACAACTTCACGTCGTGTAGTTTTCCGTTATCTTCAGAATAAGTATGCTGTTAAGGCTCTCTTCGGTGAGGTAGCTGAGAAGGTAGCTAACCGTCCAGGTGGTTACACTCGCGTAATCAAGTTGGGTACCCGTCAGGGTGATGCAGCTGAGATTGCTTTCATCGAGCTCGTTGACTTTGATGAGAATATGGCTAAGACTCAGAAGGCTACTGCTAAGAAGACTCGTCGTAGTCGTAAGGCAACAAAGGCTGAAGAGGCTCCTGTAGCTGAGACTGAGGCTCCTTCAACTGAGGAGGCTCCAAAGGCTGAATAATTTTCAATCATCTCAGATAAATTTAGCGTCCTTGTTTTGACAAGGGCGCTTTTTTTGTCTCTAATCAAAACTATTTGCTTTTTTAGGGTTTTTCCTTATCATTATTAGGGCTTTTTTTGTTTTTATTCTTTTAGTTCTTTGTATCTTTGCAGCAGAAATTTAAAGCTTAATGAAGATGAAAAAGATTATGTTTTTTGTAGCTTGCTCTTCTTTGCTGTTGAGTAGCTGCGATACTTATACGGGAAGTGGTGCTTATGCTGGTGCCACATTTGGTTCTATTCTTGGTTCTGCTATCGGTGGCTTGTCTGGTGGTCCTAGAGGTTCAGATATGGGTACTATTATCGGCATGGCTGGCGGTGCTGCAGTTGGAGCGGCCATTGGTAGTCAGGCTGATCAGAAATCCCAGCAGCAAAGAGAATCTGTTTATCGAGATAGATCACACCGTGATCATCATTCTTATCAGGACGGAGTTTACCAGCAATCTTCACCTGTTTATTCCAATGACGAAATCTTTGATTCTACTAATTCTGGTGATGATAGGATTTATGATTTCAATGATAGGGATTATACCGGAAGTTACAGTGCTCAGCAGCCTGTTGCCACTATTCCTAGTTCTACACTGGAAGAACTTGGTCAGAATTATGCTTATTCATCATCTTTGAAAATAATGAATGCTCGTTTTGTTGATTCAAATGAGGACAATTATTTGAATCGGAATGAAACAGCCAAGGTTATTTTTGAAATCCGAAATAACGGAGCTCACACGTTGTATGATGTAGTTCCTACCGTTATTGAGACCACCGGCAATAAGCATATTTTCATATCTCCAAGTGTTCATGTAGAAAGTATTGCTCCTGGCCATGTGATTCGCTATACAGCAATGGTCAAGGCTGATAACCGTTTGAAGAATGGTACTGCTTGTTTCTGTGTTTCAGTGATACAAGGCGGTAAGACGATTTCCAAGGTTAATCAGTTTGATATTCCGACAAAATCCAGATAAGATTCCGGTAAGATCATGAATTTGTATGATAGTATCTTATTTTAGGATTCTGTTATATATAAAAAGGTAAAGGCGAGAATCAATGATGATTCTCGCCTTTACTTTTTGCTTTATCTGTATTATGCTTTTTTAGTTCAGCCTTTGTCACCTCTTTACTTTTATGGTGCTCTGTTTTATTTATTACCTTTGAAGTAATTTTATTTGTTTCTTTTTTACTGCTGTGATGATTTTCCTTATTCCTGTCAGTAGTTCCCCACTTGTTTGGAAATTCATATTCCGTTTCAGCCACTTCGAAATCAACTTTAGGCAATTTTGTGTCCTCTGGCTTGTAAGGAATCGGTTTTTCCACCCTTTCAACTTTTACAGAAGCTACGCCTTGTGCAATCATACCAATTTCTTTTGCAGCCTTCCATGATAGGTCGATGATTCTACCTCTTCCAAACGGCCCTCTGTCGATGACTTTTACGATAGTACTCTTGCCATTGCTAAGGTTTGTAACCTTGAGGTGCGTTCCGAAGGGATAAAACCGATGTGCGCATGTTAAACTGTCATGATGTATTCTCTGGCCGCTTGCAGAACGGGCACCTGTTGCTCTTTTAGAGTAATATGATGCCTTGCCGTGCTGGTGCTTTTGTCCGTAGCATGGAACCAGGCTGAATATAGCCAAGATGGCTGTGATGAAAGATTTTGTAACCATATCTTCATATTTTATGGCACAAATATAAAAAAAAATGTTGAAAGATGCAAGTAAATCTCAGAAAATCAGTATCTTTGCACAAACTTTAACTTCATTTATGGAAAATAATATACCTCAGGAGTGGAATAAATTCTACTTGAAAGACGTATCGTTTGTGAATCTGATGATGCGCCGTATCTACAATGTACTGATTGTAGCCAATCCTTACGATGCGTTCATGCTTGAAGATGATGGACGTATCGAAGAGAAGATATATAATGAATATATGGAGCTGGGGCTCCGCTATCCGCCAACCTTTACTCAGGTTTCTACTACCGAAGAGGCTGCTGCTGTGCTGCGTTCTACCGTCATTGATCTGGTGATTTGCATGCCTGGCAATGCTGATAATGATGCCTTCGACGTAGCGCGCGACATCAAGGGTAAGTTTCCCAATATCCATTGTGTTGTTCTTACGCCTTTCTCTCATGGCATTACCAAGCGTATGCAGAATGAAGACTTGAGTATCTTCGATTATGTCTTCTGCTGGCTTGGCAACACCAATCTTATTCTTTCTATCATCAAGCTGATAGAGGATAAGATGAATCTTGAACATGACATACAGGAAGCAGGCGTGCAGATGATTCTGCTGGTAGAAGATTCTATCCGTTTCTATAGTTCTATATTGCCTAATCTCTATAATTACATATTGGAGCAGAGCAAGAACTTTTCTCAGGAGGCTCTGAACCGGCATGCGGCTACCATGCGTATGCGTGGCCGTCCTAAGGTGGTCTTGGCTCGTACTTACGAGGAAGCCCAGAAACTGTATGATAAGTATTCTGATAACACGTTGGGTGTAATCAGCGATGCACGTTTCCCGTTAAAGAGTGCTGCCAAAGCTTTTGGTAATGAAGTGATGCCTGAAGAGAAGCCTAAGCATCGTACGGATACTTTCGGTCGCGAGAAATGTCCAGATGCAGGTTTGCAACTTTTCCGTTATATCAGGAAGAATGATCCTTTCGTTCCGCTCATCATAGAAAGTTCTGAAAGTGAGAACCGTGCGAAGGCAGAGGCAGAAGGTTTCCGCTTTGTTGACAAGAACTCGAAGAAGATGAGCGTAGATCTTCGCCGTCTGATGGAAGAGCACATGGGCTTTGGCGATTTCATATTCCGTGATCCTAAGACTCATGAGGAGATTATGCGCATTCATAGTTTGAAGGAATTGCAGGATAACATCTTCAATATTCCTAACGATTCCATGCTCTATCATATCAGCCGCAACCATATGAGCCGTTGGCTTTGTGCTCGTGCCATCTTCCCTGTATCAGCTTTCCTGAAGCATGTTACCTGGGAAAAATTACAGGATGTAGATGCTCACCGACAGATTATCTTCGATGCCATCGTGCAGTATCGTCACATGAAAAACATCGGTGTAGTGGCTGTTTTCGACCGCATGAAGTTTGACAAGTATGCCCACTTTGCCCGTATCGGAGAAGGCTCCCTGGGCGGAAAGGGTAGAGGTCTTGCATTCCTGGACAATGTCATCAAGCGTCACCCTGAGTTCAATCAGTTTGAGAATGCCACCGTGCAGATTCCGAAGACCGTTGTGCTCTGTACCGATATCTTTGATGAATTTATGATGAGCAACAATCTCTATCCGATAGCTTTGAGTGATGCTAGCGACGATGAGATTCTGAAGCACTTCCTGCATGCCCAGCTGCCCGATTCGCTGATAGCCGACTTCTTCACCTTCTTTGAGGCAACCAGGAGTCCTATCGCAATCCGTTCAAGTTCGCTGCTCGAAGATGCCCACTATCAGCCGTTTGCCGGTATCTATTCTACCTATATGATTCCGTATCTGGAAGATAAGTATCAGATGCTGCAGATGCTGGCCTGTGCCATCAAGGGTGTCTATGCTTCTGTGTTCTATCGCGACTCGAAGGCTTACATGACCGCAACGAGCAATGTCATCGATCAGGAAAAGATGGCTGTTATCTTGCAGCAGGTTGTGGGTAAAGACTATGGTACAAGGTTCTATCCTACCATGAGCGGTGTGCTCCGTTCGCTCAATTATTATCCGATAGGTGATGAAGAGGCTGAAGAGGGTATAGCCAGTCTGGCCTTGGGCTTGGGTAAATATATCGTAGATGGAGGTCAGACCCTTCGTGTTTGTCCTTACCATCCGAATCAGGTGCTCCAGACATCGGAAACCGAGCTGGCTCTGCGCGACACCCAGACCCAGTTCTATGCGCTGGATATGAAGCATGTGGGCAATGATTTCAAGGTAGATGATGGCTTTAATATTCTTAAACTCCGGGTGAAAGATGCCGTAGAAGACCAGAGTCTTACCTATATCGCATCTACTTTCGATCCATACGATCAGGTCATCAATGATGGAGTCTATGAGAATGGCCGCAAACTGATAACCTTCTCAAGTGTGCTCCAGCATGGAGTGGTGCCTTTGCCAGAGATACTGCAGATGTCGATGAAGTATGGAGCAGGGGCTATGCGCAGACCTGTGGAGATAGAGTTTGCCTGCAATATCAATAATGACAGGACTTGCGAATTCTATCTTCTTCAGATTCGCCCTATCGTTGATGCCAAGGAGATGCTTGATGAAGATGTGAAGGCTATCCCTGATTCCGACTGCCTGTTGCGTTCGCACAATTCGTTGGGTCATGGCATCAGCGAAGATGTGGTTGATGTGGTTTATGCGAAGTATGATGACCACTTCTCTGCGATGAATAATTTTTATGTAGCCGATGATATAGAACGAATCAACCGCAAGTTCCTTGCTGACGGCAAGAACTATGTGCTGATAGGTCCTGGCCGTTGGGGTTCCAGCGACCATTATCTGGGTGTACCTGTAAAATGGCCGCATATCAGCGCTGCCCGGGTTATCGTAGAGGTGGCTCTGAAGAATTACAATATCGATCCTAGTCAGGGTACTCACTTCTTCCAGAACCTCACCTCTTTTGGCGTGGGATACTTTACGGTAGATACAAATACAGGTGAAGGCGGCTTTGTAAATAAGGAAATCCTGGATGCAATGCCGGCTGTAGAGGAGACGCAATATGTCCGTCATGTACGCTTTGAGCACCCGATGAGAATTCTGATGGATGGTAAGAAGCAGGAGGGAGCCGTCTTGATTCCGAAGGAATGACGGGAAGAGTTGTCTCTGAATAGCCATCAGAAACGTTCTATTTCTAGTTAAAGATGTATTTACTATCAGATAAAATCTTCGTTCATCGACGTTGAATGTCCGTTCAGCGACGTTGAACCGCCGTTCAAAGACGTTGAACCGCCGTTCAGCGTCGATGAACGGAGATTTCATCTGGCTGTAAAGACAATTATATTTGATATAAACAACAAATAATCCTGGGAAAGTTTGGAATTTCCATCGAAAAGCCTTACCTTTGTTCCCAGCTAAAATGAATGCCTTATGAATATGTTAACAGAACAACAGACAGATACAAATCAGACAACCGACAGGAGATATCTTGTCCCATTCATTCTCATTACGTCGCTCTTCTTTTTGTGGGGCTTCGCTCGTGCCATTCTGGATGTGCTCAACAAGCACTTCCAGAATGCTCTGCACATCAGTATTACTCATTCCGCCCTTATTCAGGTTACCACCTATCTGGGTTATTTCCTGATGGCAATACCTGCTGGCTTTTTTATCAACCGGTATGGTTATCGCCGTGGAGTAGTCTTCGGTCTGCTCCTCTTTGGTGTGGGTGCCTTGCTCTTTATCCCGGGTGCTACGGTGGGCAGTTTCTCTGCATTCCTGCTCTGCCTTTTCATTATCGGGTGCGGTTTGGTGTTTCTGGAAACAGCCGCCAATCCCTATGTTACCGAACTGGGTGCCAAGGAAACAGCTACCAGCCGACTGAACTTATCGCAGTCGTTTAATGGATTGGGTGGCATTTTTGCTACACTTTGCATCGGTCAGTTCCTCTTCAACCAGACCGAAGAGGGCGGCAATGTGGTGGTGCCTTATACCATTCTGGGTATTCTGGTTTTGGTGATAGCTCTGGTTTTCTCACGTGTAGATTTACCGGAAATCAGACATGTGGCAACAGCAGAAGATGAGGCAGCCGGTTCTAATATCAGCAAACTCTTTTCCCATCACAAGATGTTCGTGTTTGGACTTCTGGCTTTGCTGAGCTATGAAGTGGCAGAGATTTCAATCAATTCCTACTTCATCAATTTCGTTACGGGCATGAAATGGATGGACGACCGCACGGCTTCCGTAGCCCTGACTTGTGCGCTGGCATTCTTTATGGTAGGCAGATTCCTCGGTTCCTGGATTATGCGCCGAATCAAGGCAACAACGATGTTGCTGATCTGCGCTGTGGGGTGTGTTGTCTGTATACTTTTAGTCCTGTCAAATCTGGGTAAGCTATCGCTGGTAGCCCTGCTTTGCAACTATATGTTCGAGGCCATCATGTTCCCTACCATCTTCAGTATCGCCCTCACGGGTTTGGGCAACCTTACCAAGACAGCCTCTTCGCTTCTGATGATGACGCCAATCGGAGGTTGCGGTTTCCTGTTGATGGGACTCATCGCCGACCGTACTCATTTCACACTTCCTTTCCTGGTACCGCTCATAGGATTTGTCATCGTTCTGGCTTATGCGGCTCGTGAATATAAACTTGCCAAGAAGTAACTGGCGGTTGGACAGAAAGATGTAAATATAAAGATGTTAAATTGCTAACTGCGTTTAGCAAAAGCTTTGTGTTTTGTAGGGTATTGGTGCGGAATTAACTTTTTTAACTCGATTGCAACACGAAAAATCGAATTATCATTTTGTTGTCTCAAAAGAAAAAGGTAAATTTGCACTCGGTAAGGAAAGAGCCTCATAAGTTCTACACCTTATTATATATAAGAAAAAAAGAATGTTTCATTAAACAATAAATTAAGTAAAATTATGGCAGTAGATTACAAGAAAATCGGTCTTGTGAACACTAAGGACATGTTCGCAAGAGCTATCAAGGGCGGTTGGGCCGTTCCTGCTTTCAACTTCAATAACTTGGAGCAGCTCCAGGCTATCATCCAGGCTTCTTCAAACTTGAAGTCACCAGTTATCCTTCAGGTATCTAAGGGTGCTCGTAAGTATGCTAACCCTACATTGCTCCGCTACATGGCAGAGGGTGCTGTAGAGTATGCAAAGGAGTTGGGTTGCAACCATCCTGAGATCGTTCTTCACCTCGATCACGGTGATAGCTTCGAGACATGTAAAGACTGTGTAGATTTCGGTTTCTCTTCTGTAATGATCGATGGTTCTGCACTTCCATACGAGGAGAACATTGCATTGACAAAGAAGGTTGTTGATTACGCTCATCAGTTCGGTGTAACTGTAGAGGGTGAGCTCGGTGTCCTCGCTGGTGTTGAGGATGACGTAGTAGCTGAGGAGTCTCACTATACAAAGCCTGAGGAGGTTGTAGATTTCGCTACACGTACAGGTGTTGATTCATTGGCTATCTCTATCGGTACTTCTCACGGTGCTTACAAGTTCAAGCCAGAGCAGTGCACACGTGACCCTAAGACTGGTCACCTCGTTCCTCCTCCATTGGCATTCGACGTATTGGCAGCAGTTGAGGAGCAGCTTCCTGGTTTCCCTATCGTTCTCCACGGTTCTTCTTCAGTTCCTCAGGAGTATGTTGAAATCATCAACAAGTTCGGTGGTAAGTTGCCAGATGCAGTTGGTATCCCAGAGGAGCAGTTGACTAAGGCTTCTGAGAGCGCTGTTTGCAAGATCAACATCGACTCTGACTCTCGTCTTGCTTTCACAGCAGGTGTTCGTGAGACATTGGCTCTTCACCCAGAGTACTTCGACCCACGTCAGTACTGCGGTAAGGCTCGTGAGTACATGGTTGACCTCTATAGCCACAAGATCAAGGATGTTCTTCATTCTGACAACAAGTTGGCTAACCTCGACTAATCTTCGAGATTTTACAACACAAGATATGAGCGGGAATCCGAAAGGGTTCCCGCTTTTGTTTTATCCCCTTTTTTCTCGCAATCATACAATCTGTCAGCATGTAATGCGTATTGTGCACGATAACATGAAAATCTTTACATTATTTAACTAAGAGAACTTGCATCCTATTGACTTTTTTCCTATATTTGCAATGTTCAAACGAAAGAACAGGACATGTAAGAGGGGTATAAGCCCTATAGTAAATGATAACCTATAGTAAATGATAACCAATAGTAAATGATATCACTCCTCCCAACATATCATTTGTGTAATTGTAAAAGATGATTTAAACCGAAAGGTGTTTGTTTTTAAAAGCATCGGATGGTAATGGCCGAAAGGCTGGAATCTGAAGATGACTGGTTTAAATGATAATGAAAACAATTAGTAAATGGTATAACTATGAAGAAGTATTTTATGATGGTCATCGCTATGACTATGATGACAATAGGATTTGTTAGTTGCAGTGCATCTGACGATGAAATGGGTGAAACAGTTAGTCGCGTTACCACCGATGAGTCAGGTTTCTCTTTGCTCAGCTATTCCATGACTGCGGGCTCTGCCGTAAGCGAGGAGTCTAACAGTAAGGCTGAGAATGATGAGAAGTTGGTTTGCAAGGTTCTTCCGGGTGGTCAGTTGATGCTGACTCATAAGAATGTAATCTTCGACCAAGGTACAAATATCAAGTTTGCAACTCAGTTGGTTGGCAAGAAGTTAATCATTACCGAAACAGGTGATTATGGAAAGTCTGGTCAGTATGGTTATTATACGCTTGTTGCCAAGGTAGGAACAGTTAAGGATGGTGACTATGTGATTGTTGTAATGCGCAATGATCACGCCCGTGAGGAGTTCAAGTTGAAGTATGACTCTTCCCGAGCTAATTAAGATACATATAAATAGTAAAATGCAATTCAGATATATAATAAATGATATGAAGTTACAATTATAATGAATGGTATGTTGATATATAATATACGAAGTTAAGACAAATGATAGTAAATGATATGTTTATTCAATAACAGATGTCGCTTCTTTCGACCAGTCTAGTTTTACTTTCTGTTTTCATTTCCCCGTAATGCTTCCATGAGCTGTTCTGGTGTACAGTCTTTTAATATCACCTTATTCTCTTTATCCAACAGGTAAATGGTTGGCATGGCTTTGAGCCCGTAAATCGTGCTCAAGCGGTTATCTGCTACGATGCGGAGCAGACTGAAGCCGGCTGGTATTGTCTGTTTGTCTAGCCATGCAGATATCTTGTGGCAGTTCTCGCAGTCAGGATCGTAGAAATATAAGATAACCTTCTTTTCCCGGTAATCGCTCAACTGATGAGGCTTGCCGTCTTCCTGCATAAAACTGATATTGGTAGCCTGTGTGCCAGGCAAGTTCTTTCTTGCCTGTTTCAGTTTAAATCCTATTCTTTCTTTCTCGGTTTCATCGAAGTATGGCGAATTAGCCATGTCTTCCAGAAATAGGGCATATACCCTGTCGTTGCGCATGGGCGACTCAGGGTTCTCATAATAATGCTCGATGAGGCTTTCAAACTTCTCTTTAGATGGTTTCTGCTGGTAAGCTTTGGCTGTAAAGGCTGCAATACCCTTCTGGGCTATTTCCTGGTCGAAACGTGCCAGAATATCGATGAAGTTGACAAAGCCTTGTTCTGCCATCTCCTTGTTTGCCAGTTCCAGGGTGTCGGAAAAGTTGAAGTTGTCCCAATAGTGCTCACTCAGGTATGTTGCGCGTTGCTCTACGCTGCGCAGACTGTCTGGCAGAGCAGGGTATGGGAAATTGTTCTGAGCCTTGGTTGGGGCTAAGGCTCCAACCAGCATGAAGAAACTGAGGAATATGAATCTTGCCATCATCTTTATATTGGAATTAATGATATTACTAACGGGTGCAAAATTACAAAATAAAATTGAAAGTGGCAAGGTTTTTTATATAAAAAAAGCCGCGGAACTATAGAAGGTGAGATCACCTCGGCAACTATAGTTCCAACGACCAGTCTAGTTTAATTTATTGTTTCCCGCATATTATTTGTATAGTAAATGATAATTATTTTATTACCTATTTCATTGATATTTGGGGGCATTTAAATTTTGAAACGATATGCGCCCCGATACAGATATATGAACTAAACTTTTCTAAGACTTACTACTGATAGGTGATTTCATACTCCTTTGCTTGTCCTTGATAGGCATTGTCCATCTTCACGTAGTAGGTAGCATTGCCAGTAGCGTTTTGATGAACGTTTTTCAGCTTCACGGTGTATGTCGTTCCGGCTTTATCAGCCTTGAATACATACCAGCTGTTCCAAGTCTTGCCAATTTCATTTGTAGAACTGTACTCTATGTCACAGTCCTCTGGAACTACATCGCCCGATGCAAACTTCACGGTTACTGGCAACAGCTCCTTCGGGTAGTTGGCAGGAACGGTAAAGGTAAATTCCGCCTCGGCATTTGCATTTGTTCCGATGTTGGCAGGAGCATTTACCTGATACTGCACCTCGTTGATGCTGTAGAGATGGATATTGATGCTCAATCCATGCTTTTTCGTATCATAGAGGTGGATGGTTCCTTCTCGCCAGTTGTCATCAACGATTCCCAGGTTGTATGTGATGGTACCAGTACCCGTTTGGGTTTTACTATCGTATTTATAGCTTTCAACCACAGGCTGGGCATCCGCTGCGTATGCCAGATTTTCTGTCCATATTGCCTTGAAAGCTGACGCCTGCTTGCTGGCAGCGTCATTACCTTTATAGGTAAAGCTGATTTTCTGCTTTGTGCCTTCGCCCGAATGTACAAACTGATAGTTTCCATCTTCAATTTTCAGCTCGTCATCGCCATTGGTAACACCAGGCACGATTTGCTGTATGGTAATCCAAGGGTTGTTGACAGGAGCACTTTTCAAGGCATCTTCATGGTTGTCATATCCCCAGCTTTCATCCAGCTTGTTTATGATGATTTTATATTCATAGTTTCGCTTGATATGGTATGGCTTGTTGCTTGCATCCTGCAGGTATATCAGATAATACTTTCTGTTATGCAACAACAGAACCTTTGAAGGTGCTGATGGCAGGTTGGCATCTTCGAATACGCCTGTAGGGTTAAACATCTGGGTGTTATCACCCTTCAGTCTGCTTCCGTCAAGTGGTGGCGTTACATAATCTACATCCCATATCCAGGATGAATTACCCGTTGTGTGTGTAAATGCCAGATGATTTCTGTCGAATGGAGCCAGGGTGCCGTAGGAGAGTCCGTTGACAACGGTCAATTTGAAGTCGTTTACGAGATTGGGATTTTTTGCTTTTGCATCTGCACTCCATTCTGCCGAAATCTTAGCCCTGTCTCTTATGAGATGAATGATATAATCATTCTGTTGTGTATCTTTTCTCAGATATTCTTTCAGCTGTTTAGGATTATCTTTTTTGATATATCCCCAGTAGCGCATGATGACAGACTGGTCTTCCGTGTGATTGGTCTCGAAAGTAGTCATGAGCAGGTTCTCATGCATGCCTGCCCATTTCCACTGATTGCTTTCATTGATGGTTTGGTAGACATTGTCGGTATTTGCCACCAGATGGATACGGGAGGTGTTGTTCGGAATCATTGCCGAAAATTCTTTTGGCTCTGTGCTTCCGTTGGTATTGATTCCTCCGCCGTTCACTCCTTCTGCCGGGTTATGGGTAATGCTTCCAGTGTAATTGCCATTCTCGTCAACTTCATGATAGTTTCCGTCGTTATCTCTTCTGAATCCAAGAACCGCAGTAAAATCCTGTATTTTACCTAAGCCCACAAACTGTCCCTTGTTGTCGAAGCAGAACAGCTTCATGGCTTCTTTGTTTCGGATACCTTCATTGAGGAACACGGTGCTTCGGGTAGCGTTCTCTTCGAAACTGGGAATGGCTATTCTGAAACTGGCTTTATAGTAACCTTCTTCTGTTTCACTGGTCGTAGAAGGGTCGTTGTCAACCATAGAATCGGAACAGGCTGTCAACATGGTTGTTAACAGCACTGCTATGATTCCGATATATAATTTTATTTCTTTCATGTTACTAACCTTCTTTATTGTTGATTCTCAATATCTTCAATTTCATCTAGAGTCAAATCGTGGACACAGCGCACGTAGGTGCCATCATACTGCTTGTTGGTGTTGTAATCAGACTGATTTCCGTCTAACGTCCAATAGTACGCACCCTTCAATACTTGTTTTCCCATCGCCTTGTCAGCAGTTGCCAACTCGTATATTCTCTTCACTTCTTCTCTGGTAGGAAGTCGCCAACCATTAAGTTGAAGCGTCTTGTTGTTCTGGGTTGTTGCACTTTCGCTATACTTACTGCAGTAATCTATAGCGTCTTGATAACGGGCTACCTTATTGCTATTACTCTTTGTGGTTGAAGCAATGATAAACGCTGGTGAAACCGTGTTGTCTGTGGATTTATGATTTTCATCAACCATCGGCTTGGCTATGATATAGTCATTTGCCTTCTTGTTGTTGGCAAATTGTATGGTATAAAGACGATTGTCATATTGCCATTCAGCATCAGTGGTTCCGCTGCTTTTTAAATTCATCGAATAGATGGCAGGATACTTTCTGAAAAAAACTTCCTGTTCCTTATCTGACTCAGAGACACAAACCTTAAACGAGCCATATACGATAGTGTTGTTTATAGGTCGTCCTGCATGAAGGTCTATCCAGCCTCTCTTCTTGTCAGTATAGCTACCGTCAGATCCTACCAGGATTTGTCCGTAGTCATATCCGTTTTCTTTACCATATCTGTCGTAATAGTATGCTTTGGCATCCTTGATTTGGCAAGTCTTTGAAGCAAACCATTGGATGGTTTTATCTGCCTGGTTGTCATCCTCTACTCCCTTTATATCCAGCTTCGTAGGATATACCACCAGATAGCTTGCCTTATCAGCATCTACTTCAGTATCTTCTCCCGTAGTCCATTTGGTGATAGCCCATTTCAGATAGCCCAATTCTTCATTGTAATCAATGTTTATACTATCCTTGAGACGCTTGATGTCTGCATTTACCGTATAGATGTAGTTGCGTTCCAGCTTCTTTTCTCCCTTTGGGTCACGAACGGGGATGGTCAGCTCTTTTTCCCTTGTATCATTCTTGTTATCTTTGTTTTGGAAAGCAACCTTTACGGCAATTTTCGGAGCATCCTCCTGGCTGGTCCAGGTGGTGGAATAACTGTATGTAGTTACAGAACACTTGTTGGCTTCTATTTTATCCATCGTGTTATCTTCGTTGTTGCTCTCGATGTTTGGCTTAGCTGTCTGGCCTGCAAATACAGAAGTATTGGTGTTGTAGTTGAGAAACTTCCACTTTACGCTTGTCATGTTGTAGCCGTTTACTGATGAAGAGAGATTCAGCTTAATCTTGGCAGCCGCTCTCACCAATTCTACAGGAATATCCTGTATAGGGTCTTTGCTGATGATATACTGCTCCTTGGCACTCATCAGAAACTTCTTGTCTTTTGCCTGAGGATAGGGAAGCCAGATGTCTTTGTCCTGCTGGGTGGCTGTCTTCAACTCTTCAAGAGTCTTCTTGCTGAGATCGGCTTGGGCATTGGCTACGGCATAGTAGTTGTAGGAATGATCTTCCTGCAGGTTGAGATTCTTCTTCCAGTTGTCTTTGCCCAATACTTCTGCCTGATTTTCTGCAGGACTTGAACTATGGTGATTGACACAGCACTCGCCGGATTCCGGCTCGAACATCTTGAAGTCAAGCTTTGACAAGGTCTTCTCATGAAGCGCGTCCTCATCATATGCTCTTGACTTCTGCAGGTCGTTGACCATAGGAATCATGTTCAGCTGTTGTGCTGACGAATTGTTTCCCAGCTCGTCTTCAGCCGAACATCCAGCTATGAGTAAACCTGCCGTCAGGGTCAAGATGCCTTTCGTGAATCTTATGTCTTTATATAACTTCTTCATGATGAATATTGTTTTCTTATGTCTTTATAATACTTGTTCGAAGTGAATGTCTTTGCCCGCATCCTCTCCGGTGATACATCCCTTCAGTTTGAAATCAGGATTGAGAACAAACCTTTCGTTTGGATTCTTGGTCAGGAACACATGTGCTCTTACGTTGTGTGGCTGAGCCATATCCAGTCGGTTCTTGGGCACTACATAGAAGTAGAGGGTTTTCTTTGCACCTTCCTTGTTGATGATGTAGCTTCCTATCTTGTAGCTGTCGGCCGACTGTCCTGCTTTGAAACTTCCATCCTCATTACACTCTACGAATCCGAAAAGTGGGTTGTCTGTTTGGAGAATCCATGGTGCTCCTTTGGTGTCGATGTCCTTCAGTGTAATCATCGGACCGCGTTGTGGCTGACCATAATATACCTTGTAGCCCCAATTAGTCTTGTCGGCATCAGGAAATATCACTTCTGTAGATGCATCGTTGTAATCATACGTTCCTCCATCCTGCCATTCCTGAATAGATGGAGTAACGGTGAGCTTGCCCATCTGTCCGTTGAGGAAATAACCATAAACTACCAGTTCTCTGTTTCTGATGGCATTTCCTTCAGAAGGAATATTGAAGGTCTCGTGCTTCTCGGTTTTTCCTCCATCTAATGAATAGTAGATGGTGCCTCGGATGGCTTTGTTGGTCTCACGGAGATAACAGAGATTGTGAGAACCAATGCCTGCCTGTTTAAAAGCATCCAGATATTCCTGGGCAGACTGATTACTCTTTTTGATGAAACTCTCAGGATTATCCACTTCCTTGATATCCTTGTTCTCTACACCTGCCAGTTTCAGAGCGTTTGATACGTAATCTGTACCTGCGTTGTCGTATTTCTGGCTGGTTACGTTCTGGTTGTAACCATTCTCGTTATATGTCGCTTCGTCGGGAAAAACATAGCTGGCAGTAGGAATGGTGTTTCCTTCTACCTCTATTTTTGTTACCTTTACCTGACTGGTATTGGCATCAGAACCCGATTTGCGGGCAAAGTAAAAATGGAGTTTCGAAACGGCGCGCACTAAAGGAATCCTGATACCTTTGGCTTTGGCTCCTTCTTCTGTATCAGCCACATGACTGTCTACAGAAATCTTGGTGATGGCACGGGAGATAGGGAGTCCCTTTCCGGCTGGCACTTCTTTTGTTTCTGCATTTCCGTCGCTATTGATACCGAAAGGTGAGGTAAAGCAGACTTCTTTCAGATCTTTGCGGGTTACAGAACTGAGGTCTTTGCCTTTCATCTGGTCCAGCATGTTGATGCTCTCAGAGTTTGCCAGGATGTAAAGGTCGATGTTCTTTACTTCTTGGCCGCCAATCTTTCTCAGGAATCGGAGGCTCAGGGTATAGTTACCGTTCTTCACTTCGCTCAGCGTCTCTGCTTTATAAGAGATAGGAGTGGCTTCATCGCCGGTATTTGATTTGAACACCCATACCTTGATATTATGGATGTCGTTCTCCTGAGTAGGATTTGCATCAGTCTCATTGTCGGCAAGAGTCTTTCCGCTAGTTTCTCCGGCTCTGGTACAGTTTCCGGTGCCGGTAGAGAAACTGAGGCTCAGATAGGCATTGTCGCCTGGAGCTGTTTCTGTATTTTCGTTCTCTGAACAGGATGCCATTGCGCCTACCATGAGCAAAGCAGCGAGTGCCATACACACTGGGCGTGTCATCTTGGTCAGAGTAGATTGATAGCGTTTCATGTTTTCTTTCTTTTACTTATACTTCTTTCTTTTCTTATTTTCCCAGGTCGGCATTCTGAAGATTCAGAACCCAGTTGTTTACCTTGATTCTTGCATCCATACTGTAGGTAGAACTTGGAGCTGGCACGTAGAATACCAGAGTGTAATGGTCCTGACGGTCCAGATACTGCTGGTCGCTCCAGTCTTTGCCGTAGCGGTCGCTGGCGCAGAGTGAGAGGAACCAAGGTAGGGAGTGGTTGAAGATGACTTTGTTGATGCGCTTGTCGGTGATGACGATGCGCTTGTCATCATATTGGCTGGATCCGTCGGAAGCGCGACTCTTGTTGTCATCTTTGGTTTCGAACATACGTGATGATGACAGGTCGTAAACCAGCGCCTTTTCTACGTCTTCGCCTTCTACCTCGGTCTTGCCGCTGTGGTTTTCTACCAGTTTCTTCTCATAAGGAAGATAGGTGATTGCCTTTGGCTTTACCTTGTCGCCATTATAGTCGAGTAGGGCAGCGGAACCTTTGATTTCTACATCGAAGTTTTCGGCTGTGAATCCTTCCTGGTCGGGTTCGAATGGAAGCATCACCACTCGGTATGTCTTGGTACACTTCATCAGACTCAATTTTCCCTGCACATCGTTTTCTCCATCAAAGTTGAGGGAGTCCTGTGCGGTATAGAGGGCGGTGAAGTGCTTGTCGTTAACGGATTCTTTTTCGTTTTTTTTGCCCATTTCCTCTTGCAGGTCGTTGATGGTAGAGATACCTGGGGTAAGTTTAGTAAAGCTAAACTCGGTCTCATCATCACCTTCGGCTCTTGTTCCCATTGCAGCAGGCTGCTTGTCACGAGCTAGGCAGACGAAGGTATACTTGCCTGCTTGCAGGTCTGTGATTTCCATCTTATGACCTGTTTCAAACTTGTCAGCCGACTCGGTATAGTTATCTACGAACTTACCGTTCTTGTCGAATACATAAACGTTGAGGTTCTTCACCTCAGCAGAGAAAGCATCAGCCTCTTTCACATTATAAGTATAGTCGAATTTGAGCGACAACTTAGCTGTAGGGCAGCCCGTGATATCATCTTTCATGCATGATGAAAGAGAAGTGAGTGCGATGGCTGAGATGCAAACTAGTTTGCAACATTTGTTGTTGAGGAAATGTGCCATATTCTTTATCTTTTATAATCTTTTACTTTTACTTATTTTATATAGAGAGTGCCGTAGGTAGCGAATATTTTTGCTTCATCAGCTCTCTGTTTCGTTGCCTTCGGCATCGTTATTATCTAAGGATGAAAAGTGCAGTCTTTCGGATTGGGGGTATGACGGCACGTCTTTGTATCTCCCACCTTTTATACATGGGCGGCAATGTTAGTTATCTTTTAAGAATGTTTTCGTTCTTTTCAGAACGAACGTTTGATTGATAAACTCTCGGAGGAGGATTGCTCCCCCGAGAGTCTTGGTATATATATAAGTATTTATATTTTATCTTTCTGGTATGACGGAATATTACTTCAAATCAACGTCCTGGTTGTTGAGAACCCAAGGGTTAACAGAAACCTCAACATCGAGATAGTACAATGTACGGTCATCTGGACCACCATTAGGAACCTGGGCACCAACATTAAATATGTTCTTTACATTTAACAGGTAGATGCTGTTACGCTGGATAGTGTTGGCTACACCGAGATACTGATCCTTAATCTTCTGAACATAGTATGTCTTACCAGCGTTGAAGACCTCGATATCATACTTCTTGCGGAATTCATCCAGCTTAGCCTCTGGATCTGTTGCGTCATTTTTAGCAGCTTTCAATTCGTCAACAACTGCATCTTTGGTCTGGCCATTAAAGATAGCCTTTTGATCTTTGTAAGCGTCGATGATGTCCTGGATTCTGCTATAGATAACCTTGTTGTAACGATAGAATGTACCATCCTCGAAGTCTGCATTTGTCTTATAGTCATCACTGAGCTCTACTGTGTACTCGAAGTACATAGAAGTTGCAGCATCACTAGAGTTGTTCTCGAAGATATAATCCTTTTGTGATCTATCTGTTGTTACAGCATTGAAGTAGTTATAGTTCTGAAGCAAAGTCTTTGTACCGAATTCTGTTGTTGGCTGGAAGTAAGTGATACCAGTTGGAATTGAAAGGGTAGTTGCATCAGCCCACTGCTGCATAACATTTGTCTTGTTGGCAACATTTGAGATGGCATAACTTGTCAATTTTAAGCTCTTAACTGCCTTGACAGCATTTGCGTTAGCTTTCTTTTCTTCATCGCTAGCATTAGCATCTACAGCGTAAGGCTTAATGGCAGATGCCTCAGACTTTGGCTCATCAATACGTGCTGTGAGACGCTCGATATTGATAGTGCTGCTAACCTTTGCTGCAGAATTTGCATCCTTGTTGTCAGATGTGAAAACAACAGTATGGCTGTTTCCCTTTACGTCTGCATCGTTCTGGTTGAACATAGCGAAGTTGTTAGCTTTAGAGTATTCTGTAGCAAACTTGTTATTAGAAGTAAAAACATCTGTAAGTGGTGACTCACTTGCTGTGTTAGCCAGGAAATATACACTATATTTTGTACCTGCAGTTACATTTTTTACAGGAACCTGAAGTGTAGTCTTACCATTTGTGCCCTGTGTAGGATTCTTCTTTTCTGCCCACTCATCTTTGCTGATAGTGTGAGTGAACACAATCTCGTTGTTGGCATCAACCAAGTAGAATGTACCACTTGTTACATCAGACTCTGCAGCTGTTGCGGCAAGATCATTTTTTAATGAAGTTCTTGTACCATTGCTGTTAGGAGTCTGAATGGTCAATGTCATGTAGAACTGATCTACCTTAGCCTGACCTGCTTTGTTACCATCCAAATCATCATTACTGCTGCAGCTAGTGAAAGACAAAGCTGCGGCTGAAACCAAGCTCATTACGAGCAAATTCATTTTTTTCATAATCTTTTTACTTAATACAAAAAAAGTTATACAATATATTTAATTAATTCTTATTCTCAAAATTAAGTTTCGCACATATTGGCACAATCCGCTGAAAACAGATCGTATTTAATATCATCTTTTAACTTATACTTATATAATTAGAAAGTACATACTTACTTTAAAGCGCCTGGTTTACCTTATCCAGGTTTTCCTGCGCCTCCTTCAAACCACCGGCAACAGCTTTCTCAAAGTATTGCTTGGCTGTCTGATAGTCTTCCTTCATGGCAGCCAGACAACCGCGGGCATTGTTTGCCTCGGCGCTGTCGCCTGCTTTCAGGAGATATTTCTCTGCACTCACCTTGTCGCCACGTTCGATGGCTGCTGAGGCTGCATTGAGATTGGCAAGCTTATCTTCAGGGAACATTCTTACAGCTATGTCGAAAACATTGTTGAATTCGGCGCTACCCTTAGGATAAGTCTGGGCTACCAGATACATCTCCTGGAGAGAGAGTTTCTGAGGACGGGTTTTGATAACCTCTCTAGCCTTTTCTACATTGAATGCCTGAACATCATATTCTATCGTATAGTCGGTACGGCGAAGTGATGGCCATACATTCTGCAGGAGATAGTGATAAGCCTGAGGAGCCTTCTTGAGCAATGCTTTCTCTTTGGCATCTGGCTGCATGTTGCTGTTGATAATCTCAAGTGCAGCTTCCTTCTGAGGAATATCATTCTCATTTACATACTTGATGGTTCCCGCCCAGTCCTCTGCTGTAGCTGTGACCGCAAACAGTTTTGAAGAAATAGGATAGGTCTTCAGAATATGCTTCAAAAGCGCCTGTGTACGGTTATGCGACAACTTGTTGTTGTTGGCATATCCGCCATCTGGTGATGCATAGCCGTGGAGGGTTATCTTGGTGATGGTTACATCCGAATCGTTCTTCACAAGGTCGAGTGTCTTGCGGATATTATCCAGTTCGTTGGCATTGTTGCCCAAATCGTACAGGATATCCCACTTGTTCACCTTGAAGTTCAAACGGGCAGAACCATTCTCCTTTCTTGCCTTTACAGCTTCTGCCTTAGGCTGTACATAAGCGTTGAAGAGATTCTTCGGAGTAGAGAATGCACGTCCTTCCGCATTCAGAATACCTTCGTCGAGAAGTTGCTGGTTGCAACCGCAGGCATCATTGCTGATGGCGAAGTTTGAGTTCTTCATCCAGTCGCTGAACGGAGCGGCGTATTCATAATGAAGCGTCTGTGCTGTCTTGTTCTTACGGAGTGCCACGATGAGTGGGTTTGCCGTAGCCGTTTTCTGGTTACGCTGATAATAAATATATCTCTTTTTACCCATCACCTCAACACTCGGCATGAAGAGCGTATCCTTTTCGTTGAGGATTATTGGGGTATAGATGAGACCTTTGTTGCTGGCAAGCTGAATTTGGTCGAGGTTCAAGTCCATAGCCACTTTCACCTGGTTGCCAACCTTTCTGATTGCCTTATTCTGGATTTTCAGATTCTTGTAAGCCTGCTGGGTATTATCGGCTGCTATAGGAAGAGCGATAAGCAAGGCTCCGAACATACTACCTATTATGTTATATGTATTCATCACTGATTCTTTTTAAAAAACATACACTAAGTTGAGGGCTGCTTTCGTCGGGCCCACATAGTTGTGTGCCTTGTCATCTTCAAGTTTATCTCCGCATTGAGCACAGTTAAACTTATCTGCCTTAGAGTAGATATAGCCTACACCAAGTTCAGCTTCCAGATTCCAATGTTTCGAGAGAGCCCAAGCGTAGCCGTAAGCTACACCTGCACCTATAAACCATCCTTCATACCGATAGTCTTTCAACTTAGAGAAATCAGTGCCCAGGAACTTGAAGTCAAGATCCATGCCACCGATGTTGTGCGATCCACCCAAGGCATGGAAGCCGATGAATGAACCCATCATTTTGTTGCAGAACCAGTATCTGGCCTCTGGCTGAACGAGCCAGTGTTTCCATTTCTTGTTCTTTGAAAACGTCCAAGGATTGTAGTTTCCGGATACGTCAAGTGTCCATTTGGGAGAAAGACCGAATTCAACACCCAAGTTCATGGTTGTCGTTGCATCATACAGCAAGTTGGTCTTTACCGCAGTTTCCTGCGCTAGAGCAGGACAGATTAGGCTGCCGAGTGCTACTAACGCAATAAAAATCCTTTTCTTCATACCTCAATTAATCTTTTCTTTTTTTTAAAACACATTGAGTGATTTAGAATCACCTTTTACTTTCTTACTACTCTTTTATAATAATCACCAATACCTGAATCTACTGAGAACTCTTGTTTCCTGAAGTTTACTTTCAACTGTTCTTTTTCTCCTTTCAGTTTACTTTCAACTTACTTTTTAGTTCGTCTGTATCTCATATCGTTGGTTTTCTGGCGCAAAATTAGAACGAATATTGGATACAACCAAATTTTTAAGCACTGAAAAATACTGAAAAATGCCCTTTTTAACAAAATAGTACACTGATTTATGCTTAAAATCGTTAAAGTTGTACGATTTTCTGATAATTGAACAAGGATTTCTTATATTATTTGTAATTTTGCAGCCGGAATCAATAAATCCCTAAAAAAATGGCAATTTCCAAGAAAAAGAGCCGTTTGACTTACGAAAGCATAAGCAAGATTTAAGAAAATAACCAAAACGAAATGAAACTGAAGAATGACATTGTAAACCTGATAGTGAGGGTAGAGCATCATTTATGCCCTCAATATTGTGGTGTGGTAGATCGCCGACGCGTTATCGCCTTTCTACTTCTGACGATAAGCGAGCTGATTATCATACCTTATCATATTATGCTCTTTCTGCTTGTGAAAGAACCTTATGGTTTAAGCCTCTGTGGCTTGCATACATTCGTGTTCTGCATCCTGCAGTTCCTGGTCTGGAAACGGAAGATAGCTTTCGTGAAAGGTATTTCTTCTCTTTACTTTCTGATGTTCGCCAAACTGGCTCTTGATAGCGTATTTAGCATCAATTTCGGTTTTGCTAATGATAATTTGAGCGTTATCTGCAACCTGTTTGTCGTCTTTATCCTGGCTATTACAGCGTTGAGCCAAACCTTATATAAGACTTGTATCATCATCACGGTGGGTATGATACCGATGTTGCTGATATACCTGTTCAGCACTCCGCTTGTGCCAGCTCTGTTCAGTATGAAGACGATTTTTCTGGGTTTCATGATGCTGGTTTATGTGGCAGTATATAATATGAGTATTGTAACCAAGGGGTTGCGTCAGCCGAAACGGATGGCTCGGGTTGAAAACAAGGCGTTGAATATGCTTGCCGATTTGAAGGATAATGAACCGGAAGCAGCAGAAAGCCTGATGAAGCGTCTGACTCCTGATGTCCGGGAGAAGATTATAACCCATGCTTCTAAACATCTGTTTAATGAAGAATTGGATAGAGTGGCGTGGGATCAGGTTTGTGATGGGCTTACGTTCAGCGAAAAGGAAATATGCAAGCTGATTCTTCAGGGGCATACTTTAAAGGAAATTTGTGCAGAACTCAATAAGAGTGAATCAAATATCACCAGCCAGCGTTGCCATATCCGCAAAAAGTTGAATATGGACCGTCGCGATGATTTGAGGCGAACCTTGGAAGTAAGGTTCTATGATGCGCAGAAACAAGTAAAAAAGTCAGAAGCCGAGAACTCCTGACTTTTATGGATATTCTTATTTTCTTGATAATTATTCTTCCAATCTGAGAAATGCTTTCGGAAGATACTGGATGATGTCGCTGGCGATGAGGCTCTCTTTGCCCAGATCTTTGGCAGCAAGATCGCCAGCCAGACCATGAAGATGCATACCCAGGCGACAGGCATCTTCCTGTTTGTATCCTCTAGCCAGAAGGCCGGTGATGATACCTGTCAGCACATCACCGCTGCCTGCTGTAGCCATACCGCTGTTGCCCGTACTGCAGAAGTCAATCTTTCCGTCAGGGTGGCAGAGTGCAGAATAATGTCCTTTTAATATAATGTATGCCTGGAGTCGTTCAGCCAGTTCGCTTGCCTTCATCAGTCTTTCGGTACAGCTGCTGCTCGCATTGCCGGCAAGCCGGTCGAACTCCTTCGGATGAGGTGTCATGATGATATTCTTTGGCAACTGCTGCATCCACGCCCTGTGGCTGGAAAGAATATTGAGCGCATCGGCATCAATGACGAGCGGACAGGTAGCACGGCGCAGTTGGGCGATGAGGGCGATGGCTGTTGTCTCGTTCTGTCCCAATCCGGGACCTACGCCCAGCGCATCGAACATCTCTGTATCTACCGGTTCGCTGAATATGGTTTCTTCTGCATCCATCTGCACTACCGCTTCAGGTACCGAAATCTGCATGATTTCATAATTCCGCTTTGGGGTATGCGCTGTTACCTTGCCCGCACCGGTTCTCAGACAAGCCTTGGTGGCTAATACCGAAGCGCCGCTCATGCCGTAACTTCCCGCTATGAGCAGCGCATTACCCATGCTGCCTTTATGGGCAAAGTCGCTGCGCGATTTCAGGAGCGGACGGATGTCGTTCTCTTCGAGTATGCGGCACTGGCACTCCGTATTCTGGATGAATTCCTGGGAAAGTCGGATGTCGAGAACGCGCAGTCTGCCCAGGTACTGCTGGTTATCCGCCATCAGCATCGACAGTTTCTTCTGCTGCAGGGTAAGGGTCAGACTGGCACGGATGATGTTGGCATGGATATTATAGGAATTGTCCTCGGTCATCAGTCCCGAAGGGATATCGATGCTTACTACCTTGGCAGGACTCTGGTTGATATATTTCACCATCGCGGCGAATCCGCCAGCCAATGGTTTGTTGAGTCCGCTACCAAAGAGTCCGTCCACCACCAGCGTTTCTGCATTGAGCTTAGGAGGGTCCAGGTTAGTGATAATCTCAGTAAATTTCACTCTCTTTGCATCCAGCAGACGCTTCTTGTTGGCAAGACAGTCTGCCGACAGTTTATTCTGTACATTAAAGAGGTATACACTTACATCGTATCCATCCTCGCTGAGCATTCTCGCCACAGCAAGCGCATCGCCGCCGTTATTTCCCGGACCGGCGAAGACAACTACTGGAGTGCGGTTAGACCATTCCTCTTCTATGGCGCGTGTCAGCGCTTTGGCTGCACGTTCCATCAGGTTGAGCGAACTGATAGGTTCGTGCTCAATGGTGTATTTATCCAACTCATGAATCTGAGCGCTTGTGAAAATCTTCATATTATCTGATAATCTTAGTATTATCTGCGCGAACTGTCGTGATAATTTGTCAACTCATGCAGATAAACGGTTATTTTCATGCAAAAGTACAAAAAATAGTTGATGAAAGCACGAAGTTTCATGTTTTTTTCGTAATTTTGCAGAAAATATTATTATAGAACAGACTATGAGCATAGTAAAGATTAAGGATAAGAGCTTCAAAACATCGATTCCTGAGGCTGAGATTCTGAAGAAAGTACAGGTCGTAGCAGACCGTCTGAACAAGGACTATGAAGGCAAGACCCCTGTGTTCTTGGCAGTATTGAACGGCGCATTTATCTTTGCAGCCGACTTGATGCGAATGATTACCGTGCCAAGCGAGATTTCATTCGTGAAATATGCTTCTTACGAGGGTACCTCCTCTACGGGCAGCATGAAGACCCTGATGGGTTTGAACCAGGATTTGGCAGGCCGCCACGTGGTTATCGTAGAGGACATCGTAGATTCCGGTTTCACCATGGCTCACATGATTGAAGACCTGAAGAAGATGAACCCAGCCAGCATCGAAATTTGTTCCCTCCTCGTGAAACCAGGCAACTTGAAGGTTGATCTTGATATCAACTATGCTGTTATGGAAATCCCTAACGATTTCATCGTGGGATATGGATTGGATTATGACCAAGAAGGCAGAAACCTCCGCGACATCTACACCATTGTAGAAAAATAGGAGGACATAAAATGGATGCATTATTTTTCTTAGGCGTTGTAACAGTTCTCTTTGGAATTGTTTTTGCAGTTCTTTTGTCTCCAAAGGGGCAGAAGTGGGTTAATAAATATAGTTAAGTTTCTGACACAACATAAATATTTTATATATATATTAAGGTAAAAATGAAAAATATCGTAATTTTCGGCGCTCCAGGTGCAGGTAAAGGCACACAGAGCGACAAGATGATCGAGAAGTATGGTCTCGGTCACATTTCTACAGGTGATGTACTTCGTAACGAAATCAAGAACGGTACAGAACTTGGTAAGACAGCTAAGGGTTATATCGACAATGGTCAGTTGATTCCAGACGAGTTGATGATTGACATCCTCGCAAGTGTATACGATAGCTTCGGTAAGGATCACGCTGGTGTAATCTTCGACGGTTTCCCACGTACCACTCCACAGGCTGAGGCTCTGAAGAAGATGCTTTCTGAGCGTGGTCATAAGATTGCTGCGATGATTGAGTTGGCTGTTCCTGAGGATGAGCTGATGGCTCGCCTGATTAACCGCGGTAAGGAAAGCGGCCGTTCTGATGATAACGAGGAGACTATCAAGAAGCGTCTCAATGTTTATCATACACAGACTGCTCCGCTCATCGACTGGTATGAGAAGGAAGGCATTCATCACCACATCGAGGGTCTCGGTACTGTGGATGAGATCTTCGCTCGTGTTTGCAATGTAATCGACAATCTCTAATTAGTGAACTTTCGCATATCAGGAAGTTAAAGGAGCTAACTCCTTTAACTCCTTTAACTTCTGAACTTGCGAAACTTGAATAACATTATAATATAAAAATGGCTGAATCCAATTTCGTAGACTACGTAAAGATACAATGCCGCTCTGGTAAGGGTGGCAAGGGCTCCATGCACCTGCGCCACGTAAAGTACCAGCCTAACGGCGGTCCTGACGGTGGCGACGGCGGACGTGGAGGAAGCATCTATCTCCGCGGCAACCATAACTACTGGACGTTGCTGCACCTCAAGTATCAGCGCCACTTCTTTGCCGAGCATGGTGGAAATGGTGGCCGTGATAAGTGTCATGGAACCGATGGCAAGGATATTTATATCGATGTGCCTTGCGGTACCGTGGTATATAATGCCGAAACAGGCAAGTTTGTATGCGATGTGGCTTATGACGGGCAGGAAGTTCTGCTCCTCAAGGGCGGTCGTGGCGGATTGGGCAACTTCCAGTTCCGTACCTCTACCAACCAGGCTCCTCGCTATGCACAGCCGGGCGAACCTATGCAGGAGATGACCATCATCATGGAGCTCAAGCTCCTTGCCGATGTAGGTCTGGTAGGTTTCCCTAATGCCGGTAAGTCAACTTTGCTGAGTGCCGTATCAAGTGCCCGTCCTAAGATTGCAAACTATCCGTTTACTACGCTCGAACCATCGCTGGGTATCGTAGATTATCGCGATCACCAGAGTTTTGTCATGGCTGATATTCCTGGCATCATCGAGGGCGCGAGCGAAGGAAAAGGTTTGGGCTTGCGATTCCTCCGCCATATTGAGCGCAACTCTCTGCTGCTCTTCATGGTTCCGGGCGATACTGACGACATCAAGAAAGAATATGAAGTATTGCTGGGTGAACTGAAGAACTTCAATCCAGAGATGCTCGACAAGCATCGCGTGCTGGCTATCACCAAGTGCGATCTGCTCGACGAAGAACTGATTGAAATGCTCAAGGAAACTTTGCCTACCGATCTTCCGGTGGTCTTCATCTCCTCTGTTACCGGACAGGGTATTCAGGAACTGAAGGACGTGCTCTGGAAGGAACTCAATTCTGAGAGCAACAAGCTTCAGGAGATTACTGCCGAAGATACGCTTGTTCACCGTGACAAGGATATGTCTCGCTTCCAGCAGGAACTGGCTGCAGAGGGCGAGGATGTAGTAGAATATATTGATGAGGATGAAATCGAGGATGTTGACGACCTCGATGATTTCGAATACGAGTAAATGTTATGATCAAAGAATATCAGGTAGCCGCTGGTGTTATGGCTTTCTCTACTACCCGCAAGGGAGGAGTAAGCCAGGGCAACTATGGCGAATTTAATATCAACGAATATTGCGGCGATTTTGCCGAGCATGTTGCCGAGAACCGCAAGCGTCTTGCCACAGAGTTGGGTATTGATACAGCCCATATCATCATGCCCCATCAGGTGCATGGAGTAGAGGTGCGCAATATTGCCGGCGAGTTTCTCACCATGCCTGAGAATATCCGCAAGATGGTGCTCGAAGGTGTAGATGCCGTGATGACTGACCAGAAAGGTGTATGTATCGGTGTTTCTACTGCCGATTGCATCCCTGTGCTTCTTTATGATGAGGAGCATCATGCTGTGGCTGCCATCCATGCCGGCTGGCGTGGTACGCTGGCTCGCATCGTGCATAAAACCATTCAAGAGATGGCGTTTACCTATCATACCGACCCGAAGAAGTTGAAGGCGGTGATAGGTCCGGGCATTTCGTTCGACCATTTCGAGGTGGGCGATGAGGTTTACGAGGCGTTCGAGCAGGCAGCTTTCCCTATGGAAGAGATTGCCGAACAGCGTCCTAATGCCGCTTTCTCGGTTGATCCTGCTGAGCGTGAGCGTCTGGCTGCTGAGGGTAATATTGTGCAGCCGCTGAAATGGCATCTTAATCTTCCGCTCTGCAACAGACAGATTCTTCTGCATTGTGGAGTGGCCGAAGAGAATATCCAGGATTGTGGCATCTGTACTTTTGCCCATAGCGATGAGTACTTCTCTGCCAGAAAGCTGGGTATCGAGAGTGGCAGAATCTATACAGGCATCTTGTTGAAGTAAAAGCCTGGTAGCAGGTAAGTATCAGATAGTTTTCAAGATAACATCCATTTTTCCTTTTCTGTAAGAACGGAGAGTGAGAAATGGATGTTTTTCAGTTTATAGTTAATAGTTTATAGAATATTTTGAAAATCGGAAAGAAAAAGTAAATAATGAAAAGAATGAAAAAAGGATTGCGGCTATTGGCTGTGGCAGGACTCATGGTGTTCTCGCTGAGCAGTTTTATGCCCGCTAAAAATGTATTCACGGCAGCCGAACAGCAGCAGGTGAGTATTGCAACACCCGGTCTCTTTGCCCAGAGTCAGGCATTTAATGTAGACTTTGAGATATTCCGTGCTAAGGAATATTCCTTCCCGCTTCCTGTGGGCAAAGCAACCCTTCTGAACAATCATGTGTTGCGTATCTCTACCTCTAAAGGCGATGCTGTCAAGGCGATGCTCGAAGGTTATGTGCGACTTTCCAGAAAGTCGGAATCAATGGGTAATGTCATCGTGGTGCGCCACGATTGTGGTCTGGAAACCGTTTATGCCAACAATGCCGAGAACCTGGTTAAGGTTGGACAGCATGTGGATGCCGGACAGACGATTGCCATTGTAGGCTCTAAGGAGGGTGAAACTTATTGCGACTTCTCTATCATGGTGAATGGCGGTAGGTTGAATCCGGAAACTTTCGTAGAGTTGAAATCGCATAAGTTGCGCCGCCAGACCGTGCAGTTCCGCAAGCATGGTGCCCGTGTCATTGCTTCGGTTATCGGTGGCAAGGATTCTTCTGTAGGAAGAAATGCTGAGGCTGACAAGGAGGCATCTGGCAAGAAAAAGGGTGGAATAGGAGATGGAATGACGCTCGATCCTGATGAGGTTAATGATCCGTTTACCATTACCAATACTTTCGAGCTTGATTTGGAGAAGATAGAAAAGACAGCCTGGGCTTATCCTTTGCCGGGTGCCAAGGTAATCAGTCCTTATGGTGGCAAGCGCCGTCATTCGGGGGTTGACCTCAAGACGTGCCCGAATGATGAGATTGTGGCAGCCTTTGACGGTACGGTTGTTGCATCAGGACCCTTCTATGGCTACGGAAACTGCATCCGTATCAAGCATGCTTATGGTTTCGAGACGCTCTACAGTCATCAGAGTAGGAACAAGGTGAAGAATGGCGATAAGGTAAAGGCTGGTCAGGTAATCGGTTTGACGGGCCGTACCGGTAGGGCTACAACAGAGCACCTCCATTTCGAGGTTAGCTTTGGCGGTAGACGACTGGATCCAGCTATCATTTATGACCACGGCAAGCATCAATTGAAGCCTGTAACCCTTCATCTAACGAAGGGCAGGGGCGTAAAGAGTGTAAAGAACCAGTAACCGTTTAAGAAGAACAGCCCACTGGCAATACGCTTGCTAGTGGGCTGTCTTACTTATACCAGTATGCTGTCTTTCGCTTGCCAGTACTCTATTCATGTTTTCCATTATCTGAAAACAGTTCGCCCGTGCGCTGTTATTATACAGCACACGGGCGAAACATGTATTTATGATAGAGAAGTATTATTTCTTCTTCTGGGATTTACGATTGGCTCTCTGCTGGCGATACTTTGCCTTCTGACGGGCAGAGCCACTACCGTGAGCACCCGTTATGTACTTTTTCTTCTTAGCTTTGGTCTTCACCTTGTCGTCGTCATCCTTCTTAGGACCACCGCCGCCCTTGAAGACCATACCGCCCATGATAATATCGTCAATGTCACTCATATACCTTAATTATATAATAAATTAGTGATGGAAGAGGCGAACGTGAGTGAACGCCATAGCGATGCCGTACTTGTCGCAGGTATCAATAACATGATCGTCACGGATACTACCGCCTGCTTCTGCTATGTATTCAACACCACTCTTATGAGCACGCTCAATATTGTCGCCGAATGGGAAGAAAGCATCACTACCTACAGATACACCCTTGTTCTGGGCAATCCAAGCCTTCTTCTCCTCGCGGGTCAATGGCTCAGGCTTCTCTGTAAAGAACTGCTCCCAAACGCCGTCCTGCAATACATCCTCCCACTCATCGGAGATATAGACATTGATGGTATTGTCGCGGTCGGCACGACGGATCTTCTCCTTAAAAGGCAGGTTCATCACCTTAGGACACTGGCGCAACCACCACTCATCAGCCTTAGAACCAGCCAGACGGGTACAGTGGATACGGCTCTGCTGGCCGGCACCGATACCGATAGCCTGACCATCCTTTACGTAGCATACAGAGTTACTCTGAGTATACTTCAGGGTGATGAGCGAGATAATCAGATCGCGCTTAGCCTCAGGAGTGAAAGTCTTGTTCTTGGTAGGAACATCCTCGAAGAGAGCAGGATCATCAAGCTTCACCTCGTTGCGTCCCTGTTCGAAGGTAACACCGAACACCTGCTTGCGCTCGATAGGAGCTGGCACATAGTCAGGATCAATCTTGATAACGCAGTAGGTACCCTTGCGCTTTTCCTTCAGAACCTCGATAGCCTCAGGAGTATAGCCAGGAGCAATGACACCATCGCTCACCTCACGCTTGATGAGGAGGGCTGTAGCCTCGTCGCATACATCGCTCAGCGCAACAAAGTCGCCATAAGAGCACATGCGGTCAGCGCCACGCGCACGAGCATAGGCACAAGCCAATGGAGAGAGCTCAAACTTGACATCATCAACGAAGTAAATCTTCTTCAATGTGTCGCTCAGAGGCAAGCCGATAGCTGCACCGGCAGGAGAAACGTGTTTGAAACTAGCGGCAGCAGGCATTCCTGTAGCAGCCTTGAGTTCCTTGACCAATTGCCAGGAATTGAAGGCATCCAGGAAGTTGATGTAGCCAGGACGGCCGTTGATCACTTCGATAGGAAGCTCCCTTCCGTCATCCATATAGATGCGAGAAGGTTTCTGATTTGGATTACATCCGTACTTAAGTGCTAATTCTTTCATCTTCTAAGAAATGTATTTTGGAATTTGGCGCAAAGTTACAAAAAATGATTGAGATATTGGACTTCTGTTTCGTAAAAAGCCCTAAAAAAACAGCATTTTTATGATATAAAGCATTTTTTTTACCCCAAAACATAAAAAAGTCGGGAAAAATGTACTCTGTTTCATTCTTTTTCAGTACTTTTGCTCCCAGTTAGTAAATATGAGAGGGTTGTTATGAAACAGGATTTGAAAGTCCTTGCTGAACACATAGAAAAGAAGGTTGGCAAGGCACATGTTTTCCACAAAATGTGGGATGTATTGAAAGGGAAGGAGAAGCCTTCCCGCCAGACTTTGGACAAGTTGGCGCTGCTCGCCGGATTCCAGAGTTGGGATGATTTCCAAGGTGCTTTACACGGCACGGAGGATGGGCTCGTGAATTATGATGCGGGCGAAAAATAAAAGAATGGAGCATGGTTGGTTTACTAGGCAGCCATGATTTATTGAATTGTAAAGATAGTTGTTTTTCGGTATAAGATTGTAGATATAAAAAGGAAACCCGGTCGTGAGACTGGATTCCCTTTATTTTTTTCTGATTAGGTCTCCTAAGAAAAATTATTCTGCACCCTTAGCTACAGTCTTCTTCTCAGCGATACGAGCCTTCTTACCAGTAAGCTTACGCAAGTAATACAACTTAGCGCGACGAACCTTACCACGCTTGTTCACCTCGATAGAATCGATAGCTGGTGACTCGATAGGGAAGATACGCTCAACACCTACAGTACCAGACATCTTGCGAACTGTGAAACGCTTCTTGTCACCATGACCAGAGATCTTGATAACAACACCACGATAGAGCTGGATACGCTCCTTAGTACCCTCGACGATTTTGTAAGCGACTGTGATAGTATCACCTGCCTTGAACTCAGGGAACTTCTTGCCGGTTGCAAATGCTTCTTCAGCAACTTTAATCAAATCCATTTTTTGTATAAAATTAAAAATTGTTTGTCGTTCCAACGCAACATGGACTTGGACAACACTTCTGCCCAGACAACAGCGGTTACGCCGAAAAGCGGGTGCAAAGTTACTACTTTTTCTTGTATCTCGCAAATTTTCAGACACTTTCTTTCTTTTTTCTCGCAGATTTAACTATTTTTCTTTCTGGTCAGCGTCTTTTCCCACAGATTTCACGGATTTCACAGATTTATTTTGTATTTTTGCACTCCAAAACATTAAGATAACAATAAATATGAAGAAAAAGAATGGTATGAAGGTGGCACTTGCATCAACGGTGATGCTGCTGATGGCAAGTCCGGCTTTCGCCCAGAAATACAAGGTGGCGAAGGTGGAGAGAACCCGAATATTGGTTGATCAGAAATGGGATGCACTGCCTGATGCTGAGGCTACCCGATTTATCGCTCCTTATAAGAGTAAGGTAGACAGTATCATGGGCCCTGTTGTAGGTCATATTGCTCATGATATGACCCGTTACCGTCCGGAGAGCGAACTCAGTAACTTGCTCTGTGACATCCTGGTATGGGGTGGCAAGCAGTTTGAAGAACAGCCTGTTTTCGCTGTTTACAATATGGGTGGCATCCGTTCTAATCTTGCCAAGGGTAAGGTTACTGTAGGCGATGTGAACGATATGGCTCCTTTCGAGAACAAAATCTGTTTCCTGACCCTGAAGGGCGATAAGGTTCTGGAACTCTTCCAGCAGATAGCTCATCGTGGCGGCGAAGGCTTGAGCCATGCTGTTAGAATGGTAATCACCAAGGATGGAAAACTGAAGAGCGTTACGCTGGACGGTGAACCAGTTGATCCGGAGAAGAATTACCGCGTTGCAACCCTCGATTATCTTGCCGGAGGTAATGACCAGCTTGTAGCCTTCAAGAGCGGAACCGATGTCTTTGCTCCTAAGCAGAAAGAGAACAATGTGCGCTACATCATCATGAATTATTTCCGTGAGATGCAGGCACAGGGCAAGATGGTGGAATCTAAGATTGAAGGTCGCTGCGTGGTAGAATAGTTAATAGTTTATAGTTGATAATTCTGATGAAACATACATTATTATATATAGGTCTGGCTCTGGCATCCTTCATGATGCAGCCGGCAGCCGTTCAGGCTAAAGCTAAGAAAGAGGCAAAGGTGGTAAAGCAACTCGTAGTGCTCCATACCAACGATACGCATTCATGCGTAATGCCCATCAATCCGAATCTCGCAGATACGGCAACTGCCAATCGTGGCGGTTTCCTCCGTAGGGTGGCGATGATCAAGCAGGAGCGTAAGGCGAATCCCGACTTGCTGCTCTTTGACAGTGGCGATTTCTCGCAGGGTTCACCTTATTACTCTCTCTTCAAGGGAGATGTGGAAGTAGGACTGATGAACGAGATGAAATATGATGCTGCTACCATCGGAAACCATGAGTTTGATTTCGGAATAGACAACATGGTGCGCATCTTCAAGATGGCGAAGTTTCCTATCGTCTGCTCCAACTATGATTTCACCGGTACCGAACTGGCAAATGTCGTAAAGCCTTATACCATTATCAGGCGCAAGGGACTGAAGATTGGCGTTTTCGGCTTGTGTCCGGAACTTGCCGGCTTGGTAACCGAAGCCAACTATGGCTGCATCAAGTATCTCGATCCTATCGCCAAGGCAAAGGAAATGACAGAGATATTGAAGAAGAAAGAGAAGTGTGATGTCATCATCTGCATCTCCCACCTAGGCTGGAAGATAGATGGCATCGACGATTCCGAGGTAGCCCCAGCCACCCGTGACATCGACCTGATACTGGGCGGTCATAGCCATACCTACTTCAAGCAGTTGGAGTATCTGAACAATCTCGATGGCAAACCGGTGCCAATCGACCAGAACGGCAAGAGCGCTATCTGGGTAGGAAAAATGACATTGGATATTGTGAAGAATAAATAAAAAAAGAAGGTTGATACCAGGCAAAATGCGAGGTATCAACCTTTTCTTTAATTATCTATTCCTAAAACGTTAATCTTTTCTCAAATCCTTATTCCTTGTTGGAAGAAGCATAGAGACCGATGCAGGCACCGAGGAAGCCACCGCTCTTCTGGGTGCTCAGGTTAGATGCATCTACACCCTTGGCAAGAAGCTGCCAGCTGCCGCCTTCTTCGGCATAATAGAAATCATAATATCTGTCATGACCTTCTACCTTCAGCTTCAGCTTACCTCCCTTGATAGGAGCAGAGGCGATAGTTACGTTGTTCTTCTCGGCACGGGTCAGGGTAATCATCAGCTTGCCATTCTTCATGGTCTTACCCAATACGAAGTTGTGGTCTTCCTTCTGGAGAAGTGCCAAGCCTGCGATATCCTTGTCGTTGCGAGGAGTAAAGTTGATTTCTGTCTCAGCTGTGAAGGTGCCGTGCTGCTGACGTGCCCAGATGGCAGACATCGGCTCACGCTTGTAGATGTTGCCTGGCAGGAGATTGAACTTCAATTTGCCGTTTTCTACCTTGTAACAGTTAACGAAGTCGCGGAGGAACATCCAGCGTGGATTCAACTCTTTCAGACCCGCCTTATTGTTATCAACTTCGAAGTTATCCACATAAGAGAAATTGCCTGAGAACTCATTCTTTGCGGCAGGCTTCAAACCAGCCTTTTCTCCAACGGTAGAGATAGGAGTATTCTTGGCAAGAATCTCTGGCCATCCATTCTTCCAGGTTACCGGCAGGAGATAAGTATCGCGACCTGTGTTGTACATATCCTCTTCATAAGGACGGCAAGCCAGGAATACAGCCCACCAGTTACCCTTGCCATCTTCTACGATGTCGGCATGACCAGCACTTGATACTGGGTCCTTGCGGTTAGGGTCGAGACCGGTACGCTGGGTAAGAATAGGGTTGTTAGGGCATTCCTCCCATGGTCCCATCGGATTCTTGGCACGCAGGATAACCTCGCTGTGCCATCCGCCTGTACCACCTTCGGCGCACATCAGATAATAGAACTTGCCCTTCTTGAAGAGGTGAGGACCCTCAATCCAGATAGGACGCGCTTCTACATGGGTTCCGCCACGCAGAATCTCCTTGAAGTCGCCCTTGATGCTGTCGCCCTTCACGTCGAATTCGAAGCAGCGGATAGCACGCTGACCCTCATAGTCGGCACCGCCAACTACCGGACCGTTATGCACGATATATCCCTTTCCGTTGTCATCGAAGAAGAAGCTAGGGTCGATGCCGTCAATCTTCTTCAGATAGATAGGCTCGCTCCAGCCTTTGGAAGGATCTTTTGATTTCACAAAGAAGTTGCCGGCTCCCACATTGGTGGTAATCATATAGAAGGTCTTGTTCTTCTTGTTATAGCTGATGGCTGGTGCGAAGATACCGGCTGATACCTGCTGGCCCTTCAATGGAACCTGTGATGTGCGGTCGAGGACATGACCGGCAGGCTGCCAGTTGACCAGGTCTTTACTGGTTGAGAGAGGCACACCTGGGAAGAAGGTAAACGAAGAGTTTACCAGATAGTAGGTGTCGCCTACGCGACAGAGTGATGGGTCTGGATAGAAACCAGCCAGTACCGGGTTGTAATACTGGTGAGTCTTGTCGATTTCAACATTGAAGCGAGCGTCATTGCCCGCATACTTGAAATAGTCAAACTCAGCTGTCTGCGCCTGTGCAGCGGCTGCAAGCGTCAGGGAAAGCGATAAGATTGCAATTTTCTTCATTTTATTATTGGGTTTAAAATTACAGAATGAGTATCTGAACTCATGGCTGAAACATGTATTCAGAATTCTGCTGCAAAGTTACCGCTTTCCTTTTAAATATACCCTCACAGAATGTTACCAACACTTTGCGAGGCGTATCATTAACATCTCTATTTGTAACAAATACTTTATTTTGGGAAACATCTGGCCTTTTCTGCAGTGAAAAGGCTAGATTTTCCGGTGTGCCTGCATATAATCGCGAGGCGAAGAGCCATAAAAGTTCTTGAACATGGTGCTGAAGCTGGCTGGGTTGGAGAAACCGCAGCTAAACATGATGTCTGTTATCGTCTTGTTAGAGTGGGTCAGCAACTTTTCGGCATATTGCAGACGGGTATTGCGGATGAAGGCATGTGGTGTCTGGTTGGTCAGCTCCTTCATTCGGCGGTGCAGATGCACACGGCTCAGTCCTACTTCGTGGGCAATCATATCCACACTCAGGTCCTCATTATCCATATTATCATTGATTACCTTCATCACCTGTTCCATCAGCTGGTCTTTTGGCGACAGGTCTTTTTCTATCGCGAGCTGCCTGTCGCTCTGGCTCTCGTTGCCCATAAACTTGTTTTTCAAAGTACGGCGCACGTTGAGCAGGTTGATGATGGTGCGGCGCAGAATGTCCATATTGAACGGCTTCACCACATAGGCATCGGCACCCGACTGCAAACCGGTCAGCTGGTCTTCCTCTCTGCTCATCGCTGTAAGCAGAATCACCGGAATGTGGTTGGTGTTCACATTGTTCTTAATCTTGGTACAGAGCGTATTGCCGTCCATCTCTGGCATCATAATGTCTGAGATAACGAGGCTTGGCTTCTGCTTGATAATCTCCGGCAGCGCCTCCTTTCCGTTGCAGAAGGTAAGGATATTGTAGGTTTCCTGTAGTTGGGTCTTCAGGAAATTACGTATTGCCTCATCGTCTTCTACCACAGCGATGGTGCTCTTTGCCTTGCTCTTGAAATCTTCTTCGGCGTCATTGGCTGTATCGGCAGCATTCTCTTCGTTTCCTTCCTCCATGTTTTCTTCCAGTTCCTTGATGTCTTCAGCAGTCTGTGGCTCCGGTGCATCTATCATTTCTTCCGGTTTCAGATGCTCGTTGCCCAGAGGCAGCGTGATGAGGAACTGGCTTCCTTCCTTCCAGTCGGCTTCATCAAGTGTCTTGTTGTTGGCGGCTGTAATGGTTCCGTAGTGCAGTTCCACGAGTGAGCGCGTCAGGTCGAGACCGATTCCCGTACCTACATTCCGGTCATAAGAAGTGGTGGTACTCTGATAGAAGCGCTGGAAAATCGTTTCGAGCTTTTCCTCCTGAATGCCCTTGCCGCTGTCCTTGATGGCGATGCGGACATGATGAGGCGAGTGGGAGAGGGTGATACGGATTCTGCCGCCTGCAGGAGTAAACTTGAAGGCGTTTGACAGGACATTCATCAATACCTTGTCAAAGTTGTCGCGGTCTATCCATACCGGGAGGGCCTCGTCTTCGTGCTCAAAGGTGAATTGGATGCTCTTGGCTATCGCCTGCTGGCAGAAGAGTTTGTATTCATCGCCAATAAAGGCAACCATATCGGTTTCGCTCATGTGCATCACCATTTGTCCCTTGTCAATCTTTCTCAGGTCCATCATCTGGTTAATCAGGTGCAGGATTCGTTCCGAGTTCTTGCGCATCATATCGTAGATGCCCTGTCGGTGAGCGTCTTTGTCTTCCTTTATCAGCGTGAACAGCGGAGTGAGGATAAGGGTCAATGGGGTACGGATTTCGTGGCTGATGTTCATGAAGAACTTCAGTTTTGCTTCGCCCATCTCTTCCGCATGGATATGCTGCTGCAATATGAGCTGGTCTTCCATCTTGCGTTTGCGGTGCTTGATATAGAGCAGACAGAGCCCCAGGAAGGCAAGCAGATAGCAGAGTCTTGCCCAGATGCTGGCGTACCAGGCTGGGTGGACGATGATGGAGAACTCCTTGACAGGTGTTTCGTATCCGTTGCAGATGGCCTTGACACGGAACTTATAGGTACCTGCTGGCATATGTGAGAATGACAGTTCGTTCATGCCAGACTGTATGGTTCGCCAATCCTCACCATTGATGCTGTAGGCGTAACTGATCTGCTCTACATTATTATATGTAAGAGTAGACAGTTGGATGGTGAAGGTGTTGTCTTCATGAGATAAGGAGAACTTGTCGCTGTTGTAGGCGCCTTTGTCGGTGATAGTATAGATGCCCGATTCCATATCCGGGTATACAGGGTTGTTGCCAACAAGAAGTCCTGATATGGTAACTTTTGCCTGCCAAGGATGCTGTTTCACCTTGTCCGTATCAAACCAGTTGATACCGCCTGTTCCGCCCATCACCAGCATCTTTCCTCCCCAAAGTGTGCAGGCTGCTGCATCGCTGAACTCATTACTCTGTAAGCCATTGTCCGAGAAGTACTTGTTGATGGTACCTTTTTCTGTATTTACCTGGTTTAAACCACAGGTAGTTCCTATCCAGATTCTGCCCTTGTAATCTTCTATGATGCTGGCTACGCTGTTGTTTGAAAGTCCAAGTTCTGTGTTATAAATCTTCGGATGAGCATATCCCTTCTTCGGATCATAGCAGATTGCGCCGTCTTCAGTGCCAAACCATACGCGGTTCTTGCTGTCCGAATAAACGCAATGTGAGAAACTGCCCTTGTTCAGACAGTTGACGCCACCGAAAGTGGAAGTCCAGCTATTCTTCTGCTGGTCATAGCAAGCCAGACCCACAGAAGTGGCTACGAAAACCCGCTTACCATCTTTTGAGATGCTAAGTTTTACGAGGAAATCATTAGGAATGCTGTTCTTTTTCAGGTTGTTGTCGGCACCATCTTGTTTTTTCCATTGCTTGATGCTTCCATCTGGAGAAAGGCGGAAAAGTCCTTCGCCCATGGTAGCAAACCATACATTGCCCTGCGGGTCTTCCTGGATATCGAAGATGCCCGCCTGGTTGCCAATGCCTAGGCTGAATGGATGGAAAGACCCCCCCGCATCTATAAATCCGATGCCGTCAGTATAGGTTCCTACCCATGTTCTGCCTTTCTTGTCTTTGCAGAGTGCCAGTACCGTGGTGTTGCTTAATAAATGGCTCTTGATACTACCGGTTTTTATGTCAAAGAGGTAAAGACCATCCTTGTCGGTGCCCACCCAGACTTGATTGCCCTGGTTGGCACACAGACTTGTGATGCTGTTTTCGCCTATCACGTTGCGGTTGCCCAAACGGTAGCCCATATAGTTGAAATCGCATTGAGCCTGCGACTGCATGAATACGCCCTTCTGGAGCATACTCACCCAGATGTTTCCCGTAGAATCTTCTATAATGCTGGTAATCTTGCTCTTGGCAAGATTTACTTCATGGCAGAACAGAGGATTATTTTGCAAGAATCCTGTTACAGGATTATACACGAAGATACCCATACCATCGCAACCGATAAACAAGCGCTGGTCGCGGCTGATATAGATGTTGTCAATAGGAAGATTGCCTATGCCGGCTATCTTGGTGAAGGCGGTTGAACCAGCCTTGAGAAGGTAAACACCTTCATTCTTGGTAGCAAGATAAATGTTGCCCTTGTCGTCTTGCCTGATATCTTGTGTGTTAAGTTGCTCTGTTCCCATGATGCGTGAAACAAGCTTGCCGTTCTTTTCTTTCCGTAACAGCTTTCCGTTTTCCAGGATAATCCAGAGCCTTTCTTGTTTGTCTTCCAGAATTTTATGTATGTATTTCAGGTTCTCCACTTCTCCTTTCATGGTGTAACAGGCGTTTGCATCTGTTTTCTTGGTCATGATGCCGTAACCGGAGGTAACGACAGCAATATCGCCATTGTGCAAACGGCTTACCTGAGTAACGTAAGTGTTTATAGGCTTATTTCTTGAATCGAGCATAGGTACGTTGCTGAATCTTTTACCATTAAGTATAAGTAGCGACTTGTTTGTTCCCAGCACAATACGCCCCTTTTCATCCTGTGTTATACAGTTGATATAGTTGCTGTTGAGCCCGTTACTGTTGTTGTAGGCTTTTCTGATGACCATAAAGTTATAGCCATCATAGATATTCAAGCCGTTACGGGTGGCAATCCAAATGAAACCATTTGAATCCTGGAACACCTGAGTGGCAAGGTTGCTCGAAAGCTGGTTGTCTGAATTGAAAAGTTTTCCTCGCTGCGCCATCATGTTCTGCGCAGTGAGACAGAAGATAAACATCAGTAAAAGACCGATGTATCTCATTGTTCTGAGATTTGATTTCATGGAAATCATCATGATTCTTGGTTTCATTGTCTTTTTTGGCTTTTTTATATTCGTTTGCAAAAATACAAAATTAATGGGAGAATAATGCATGATAAGGTATGTTTTTTACGAGAATATATTAAAAAAGATGTTAAAATGTTACGTAGGGTAAAGATAATGTTACATGTGGTACGAGAGAAAAACTATTGGTTACTTATTATAAAGTATATATGATAGATTAGAAGTATCTTTGCATCGGTTTTTAAGTTGTATATATTTAGTATATTTAGGTTAGTTAGGTTTATACATAATAGTTTGTAGAATAGGTTTAGAATTTCTAAGAGATTTTGATATTATGGTTTTTATATAGAATCATGATTAATTGGTTTTCGGGATTGGTGCGTAGTGATTACGCGCCATTCTATTTTAAAAGACCAGCATCCTTTTCTGTAAACTAGAACCTGGCAATTCTTCATAATATAATAAGGTGACTGACAATAAATTATAAATCTAAAAATAATTGTAACAATGAACAGAAAGAAATTGTTAATATCACTCGCTATGGCTATGCTGTCAATGGCGGGACTGGCTGCAGATAATCTGCCGGCACTCCGTGTGGAGGGTAGGAACCTGGTGGATGCCAATGGTAAGATTGTTGTCTTGCATGGCGTAATGGATACGCCAAACCGCTACTTCAACGGTTGGAGATGGCAACAGTGGAAGGCTGATTATTCTGAAGCCGACATTAAGCCTTGCTTGGAATATTTCTCTAAGCAGTTCTCGGCTATCACCGACAAGAAGCAGGGTGCTTACTGTACCGTGTTCCGATTGCACATGGATCCATGCTGGACCAACGATCCGGCAAAGAAAGCAGAAAACGAGGCAGATATCTCGGCATTCAACATGGCGCGCTATCGTCTCTATCTCCAGAAACTCTACATTCCTCTCATCAAGGATGCTATAGCACATGGGCTTTATGTCATCGTTCGTCCACCGGGAGTCTGTCCTCAGGACATTAGCGTGGGCGATAAGTACAACCGCTATCTGAAGGGTATCTGGAAAACTTTTGCTGCCGATGAGTATATCCGGCAGAATTCGGGTATTATCTCCATCGAACTTGCCAACGAGCCGGTGAGGGTTCATCTGAGTGATGGCTCTAATTCGGATAAAGCATTACACGATTACTTCCAGCCGGTAGTAGATGTGATTCGCGAACAAGGTTTCAAAGGCATCATCTGGGTACCAGGTGCGGGTTATCAGAGCCAGTATCAGAACTACGCCAAGTATCCTATCACCGATAGCGAGGACAATTTCTCTTATGCCGTGCATGTTTATTCCGGCTGGTATGGAAATATGACCGATAAGAATTGCAATCACGATACTTTCATCCGCAACTTCAAGAGTCAGGTGCCGATGGTAGAGACGAAACCTATCATGGTAACGGAGATAGACTGGAGTCCGGAAGATCCGGACAAGGCGAGCGAAGGTCACTACAATGAGTGGGGACAGTGGATACAACCTAACCTGGGAAGCTGGGCAACAGCATCTACCTCGAAATGGGGATTGGCATGGAAGGCAGTTCACGACCACTTTGGCAATATCGGAATGACGATTACCCATCCACAGGAATATTACGATATTGATGTATATCTTAAAACGGGCAAGGTGATTCCAGGTTTCCAGAATGCCAAGAAACACGGATTGTTCGAAGAGTGTTGCGGCTATGCCTGTATGAACTGGTATAAAGAGTGGTATTTGAAACAAAATACAACGGGAATTAAACAATTAGAAACCCAGGCAGACGTGGTTTCCACCTTATATTATAATATAGAAGGAAAAGAAGTTGAAAAGCCAACTGCAGGTGTTTATATAATAAAACAACTGTTAAGTAATGGAAAAATACGTTCTCGCAAGGTTTTTCTAAAATGATAAACTTTCTGTTACACCACGCAAAGTATGTTTCGAAAGAAATCCATACCTTTGCCGCCGTGAATAAACAGTTTTAGCGCACGCCTAAATTTTTAAAGCATAAATCAAAAATGAATAGAACATGATTGAACAAGTGTTAACAATACCTCAGTTCGGGATAACGAGCTCTATCTAAAGGCTTTATAATGTTTTTATATAAGGGACACAGAGGCTTGGCAACCATCTATATATCTTGGATGGTTGCTGAGACAAAATCCTCATGTAAAATATGCAATGTTAGAAAAGACTAAGCTGTTTCGTATCTTCGATAACGTATCCAGTAAGTGCCTTGGGCTTGTTGTCAAAGAAACAGTATGCCCCTAATGCAGAAATAATATTTATGATGAAATTCGCAACAGACCTGTGACGTGAATGTACTATCTGAGCCGTATTTTTCAACAGGTCATTAATCGTTTCAATGATGTATCTTTTGCGTAGCATCATCTTGTCATAGAACGGCATTAGTTTGTTCTTCATGTTCACTCTCAGTCCTGTTACCAACTGGATGCCTTCCTCAAAAAGCGAATCGAAAAGTTTTTGCGAGATATAGCCTTTATCTGCAAACAGCTTACCATACAGACGTTTAGCCAACACATCGAATATCGTTGGATCTTTGTCGCTAACGTTTGCACCAGTGAGAACAAAAGCAATTATCTCACCTCTATCATTACAAGCCAGATGTAGCTTGAACCCATGACACCATCCCATTGTTCCCTTTCCGTTTGTGGCAATGCCTTTGAACACTTTGTTGGCATAACGCCTGAGATTGTGGCATATTGGTATCATGGTTGAATCAACAAAGGTTATACCTGTACATCTGCCAAAAGCGCGGAGATTCAGGAAGAACATGAGAGGGAAGAATACGCGACTTTCAAGTTCTACAAAACGGTTATAAGACACCGCATTTGGAAAATATGACTTCAAAGTTCCTCTAATAAAGAATAGGTAATAATGCTTGAAGTTTCGGAACGAGCCGAAATGGAAATACAGCAAAATCGTCATGATTTCACTATCAGATAAAGAGGCTTTACGTCGTCTGCGCTTTACTCCATCTTCACCCAAAAGCAATTTTCCTGCATTTTCAGCATCAAAAACTTTGTAAAATTCATCAATAATACAAAATAATTCTGTAACTTTTTCCTTGTTAATCTCCATAAATATCTTTTTATGTTTGTAACTTTTGTAATGCCAGCGTCGGTGCGGTCACCGACTTAGATGGTAATTTCCATCAAGAATTCTATCCTCGTATTTACATACGTAGGTATGAAGACCAAGGAAGTAAAGATTGGTACGAAGAGAGAGTTGAAACTTACTCTTGAAGACGACAATGCCATTGGTGAAGTTGTAGTCGTTGGTTATGGTCAGCAAAAGAAGGCATCTGTCGTAGGTGCCATTACCCAGACCACAGGTAAGGTTCTGGAACGCGCAGGTGGTGTTTCTGATATCGGTTCTGCCCTGACAGGTAATCTGCCAGGTGTGATTACATCATCTTCATCAGGTATGCCTGGTGATGAGGATCCTAAGATTGTGATTCGTGGTGTGAGCTCTTGGAACTCTTCCGACCCTCTCATTCTTGTGGATGGTATCGAGCGCCCTATGTCGAGTGTGGATATCCATTCCGTGCAGTCTATCTCTGTATTGAAGGATGCTTCTGCCACCGCCGTCTATGGTGTGAAGGGCGCGAATGGTGTCATCCTGATTACCACCAAGCGTGGTACAGAAGGCAAGGCTAAGATTTCTGCCAGTGCAAGCACTGCGATCAAGCTGGTGTCTAAGTTGCCTGAGACCTACGGTTCTGCCGATGCGCTCTATTATGTGAACCAGGCAATCAAGCATGAGTTGGGACTCTCACCTTCAAGCTGGGGTGACATCCGCTCTACCGACTTCATCAACAACTATAATGCTCCTGCAGGTAGTATCGATCCGGAGACCGGATTGCTGATGAGCGAGCGTTATCCTGATGTAGATTGGCAGAAGGAACTCTTCAAGGACTACGCCATGTCTTACAATGCCAATGTGAACATCGCAGGTGGTACCAAGGCTGTGAAGTACTATGCAGCCATCGACTATCAGCACGAGGGTGACCTCTTCCGCGAGTGGAATAACAATCGTGGTTATACCAGTGGTTACGGATTCAACCGTATCAACGTTCGTTCCAACCTCGACTTCCAGCTCACCAAGACTACCACGCTGAAGGCAAACCTTTCGGGTAGCCATGGTATCCGCAAGTCACCTTATGGTTTGGAGAAAGGCTCATGGGCTGAGTCCCAGCTCTGGCAGGCAGCTTACTCAGCACCTCATGATAACTTCCTGCCACAGTATAGCGATGGTGTTTGGGGCTATTTCCCTAAAGATCCGCAAGGCTCTCCTAACTCTGTGACCCAGCTTGCACTTCATGGTGAGCAGTCAACCACCACAACCCGTATCAACACCGACTTTACGCTCGAGCAGGATCTTTCCTTTATTACAAAGGGTCTGAAGGCATCTGCCATCGTATCTTGGGATAACGTATTTGTGGAGGCAAGCCGAGGTATCAACGACCTCGACCATGCAGCCCAGTATAAGTATATCGACCCTGTAACGGGTGTGGTAACCTATAAGGAGAAGCCAGGCGGTAAAAATAACTTTGATTTTGTGGAGACCATCGCATGGAAGACTGATGCAGGTGAGCTCAACAACAATCTTACCCAGCGTAACCTCTTCTATCAGGCACAGCTCTATTGGGGACGCAAGTTCGGCAAGCACGATGTAACAGCTATGGGCGTATTCAACCGCTCTGAGCGTGCTACGGGTTCTCAGTTTACCAACTACCGTGAGGACTGGGCATTCCGTACCACCTATAATTATGACGATCGCTACATGTTCGAGTATAACGGTGCCTACAACGGTTCGGAGAAGTTCTCCAAGGACAATCGTTTTGCCTTTTTCAATTCTGGTGCTATCGGTTGGAACGTAGCCAACGAGAAATGGTTCAAGCCTGTGGCTGAAACAAAGGTATTCGGTAGAAATCTGATTGATATCCTCAAGCTTCGCTACTCTTATGGAGAGATTGGTGAGGATAATGTATGGGAACGCTGGCTCTACCAGACCACTTGGGCTTATGGTGGCAAGACCCATCTTGATTCAACCAACCCAAACAACGAATCCATTTATACTTGGTATAAGGAAGCAAAGGTAGGTAACCCAGATATCCATTGGGAGAAGGCCATCAAGAAGAACTTCGGTATCGACTATGCTTTCCTCGGTGGTCTCGTAGCCGGTTCGCTTGAGTTCTTCAGCGAGAAGCGTTCCGACATCATGATTGCCGGCAGCAGCCGTTCGGTGCCTTCCTATTTCGGTGCTTCTGCTCCTTTCCTGAACAAGGGTAGAACCAAGACCACAGGTTATGAGCTTGAAGTTCGACTGAAGTATGATTTTGCCAACGGTATCCATGCCTATGCCAATATGAACATGACGCATGCAAAAAATGTTGTTACCGAGCATGACGACCCAGAGTTGCTTCCTGCATACCAGAAGAACATGGGATTCTCCATCGGACAGGGCAAGAGCTATCTCGACAATGGTACAGCACAGTCTTGGGATGATGTCATCGCAATGACTCCTCATAATACCAACGACAACCAGAAGTTGCCAGGTCAGTATATCATCACCGACTTCAATGGTGACGGTGTGATTGATACCAATGATAGTGCGCCTTATGGCTTTACAGGTACTCCTCAGAACACCTACAATGCCACTATCGGTATTGATTACAAGGGATTCAGTATCTTTGCGCAGTTCTATGGCGTAAACAACGTGAGCCGCTATGTAGCATTCAACTCACTGCCTAAGCCATACCTTCACACGGTGTTCAAGGAGGGTGCTTACTGGTCACCATCAACGCCAAACGGTATTCCTTCACTTCGCATGAACTCTACGCCAAGTTACTATGAGGGTACCCGCTTCCTCTACGATGGTTCGTTCTGCCGCTTGAAGAACCTGGAGGTGGCTTATACCTGGAATGACGGATGGATCAAGAGTCTCGGTCTCTCGATGTTGAAGGTTTATGTAAATGGTAACAACCTCTTCCTCTGGACAGATATGCCTGACGACCGTGAGTCGAACTTCGCAGGTACAGGTCTTGCTTCTCAGGGTGCATACCCTACAATGAAGCGTATCAACTTCGGTATCAAGTTAGAGTTGTAAACAGCGTTAATATAACACATTATTTATTATGACAAGAATAATTTCTAAATATAAGTCTGCCTGCCTGGCGTTGGCATTGGGATGTTCTCTCGCCCTGACTACCAGCTGTACAGACTATCTTGACAAGTCACCAGAATCGGATGTATCTCCAGAGGCTGCTTTCAAGAATTTCAAGAATTTCCAGGGCTTTACAGAGGAGCTTTATCTCTGTATTCCTGACTTCTCCAAGAGTTACTGGGCAACGTGTTGGAACTGGGGAGAGGATGATATCCAGGCTGTGGGCTTCGACTACCTCATGGGCTACAAGGTTGACCAGGGTGACTTCTGGGGCTGGCAGCAGGAATATGACGGATGGGGCGCAAGCTTCATGGACCAGGGGTCAAGTTTTTTGGATTCAAACGATGCTGGTAATAATTATCGTTTTTCTCGTGGCCTTTGGAAGGCTGCATGGTATGGTATCCGTAAGGCGAATCTGGGTCTGGAGAATATGGACCTGATGACGGCTGCCACCCAGGAGGAGAAGAATACCATCAAGGGTCAGTTGCTCTTCTTCCGTGGATGGCTTCATTTCCAGCTGATGCAGTATTTCGGTGGTCTGCCATATATTGATCATACCATAGCTGCCGACCAGCCAATGACTCTTCCTCGTGAAACCTGTCAGGCATGTGCCGAGAAGGCTGCTAAAGACTTCCGTGAGGCTGCAGAGCTTCTGCCTATCGACTGGGATAAGTCTTCTGTTGGTCGCAATACATTAGGCAAGAATGGCTTCCGCATCAACAAGATTACCGCACTTGCCTATGAAGGCAAATCACTCTTGTGGGCAGCTTCTCCACTGGTGAAGAACTGCGATGCCAAGATGAACGTAAACGGCAATGCCAGCACCTACGATTACGATACCAACTATGCACAGCAGGCTGCCGAGGCACTTGGCGAACTCCTTACTCTTGTTGAGACAGGACAGACCCAGTACAAGCTCGTGGATTTTGCTGATTACTCAGATTTGTTCTATACCTGGAACAAGAACATGCTTCCTCCAGGTTCTACCGAGAATATTCTCCGTGATATTCCAGCTGATGCATGGCATAACTCTCACTTCGGTGTGTTCACCGAGTTTGGCGGTCAGATTCTTACAGGTGGTCAGGCTGCCTCACAGCCTACAGCCAACTACGTAAACTATTATGGTATGGCGAATGGTCTTCCTCTCGATGACCCAGAGTCTGGTTTCGACCCAACCCATCCTTGGAAGAACCGTGACCCACGTTTCTATCACGACATCGTATATGATGGAGTAAAGGTGGTAGAGGGAATCATCGATCCGGATTCCAACCGATATGCCAACCTCTATACAGGTGGTACTTACCGTGACGATATCAACGAGAGCCGCACTGGTTACCTGCTCTATAAGTTCATTCCTATGATCGCCAACAACTATGATATGGGTAGTACTTATAACAAGTTGTACATTGATGTGCCTTACCTGCGTCTTGCCGACTGTTACCTGATGTATGCCGAGGCTTGTGCAGCCGTAGGTGGAGCCACCGCTTCAGCCAAGTGCTCACTCACAGCTCTCGATGCAGTGAACAAGATTCGCGAGCGTGCCGGAGTAGAAGGCGTAGCAGCCAAGTTTACTGGCAACAAGGACAAGTTCATGGATGAGGTTCGCCGCGAGCGTGCCGTAGAGCTTGCTTTCGAAGGTCATCGTTTCAACGACCTGCGCCGCTGGTTGCTTCTCGACAAGGCACCATACAACATCAAGACATCGCAGGAGTTTGTACGTGCAGGAAAGTTTGATCCAAAGAATCCACAGAACACCGAGGTTTCCGGTTTCACGGAGAAGACCATTCTTACCCGCCACTTCACAAGCAAGCACTGGTGGATGCCTCTGAAGAAGAAAGACACCAGTATCTATCCTGAGATGTTCCAGAATCCAGGTTGGTAATAGAGTGTGAATCAAGAAAACAATTAAAAGAATAAAGAAGGAAAAATTATGAACAACATAATTTCAAGATATAAAGCGATTCTTCCGGTTTCCCTCTTCGCTCTCTCTGCACAAGGAGTGATGGCACAGGATGCCACAGAAGCAGACACCATCAACGTGGCATTCCGCAAGGCGGATGCCCGTGATGTAATCACTCCTGTCAGCACGGTCAAGGTGAAGAATCTGCTGGAGAAGAACTACAATACCTATAGCCTCGACAATATGCAGGCTTTGGCTGCAGGTTATAACGGGTCGCTGTGGAACCAGGGTGATGCACTCGTGCTGATTGACGGTGTGCCACGTGATGCAAACAATGTTTTGCCAACGGAGATAGAAGACATTACCTTCCTCAAGGGTGCTTCTGCCGTTGTTCTCTATGGTAGCCGTGCTGCAAAGGGTGTTATCCTCATCACAACAAAGCGTGGTAAGATTGAACCGCTGAAGATAAGCGCCCGTGCCAACTATCAGATGAGTGTAGCGAAGTCTTATCCTACCTACCTCGATGGTGCGCAGTATATGACGCTTTACAATCAGGCTCTTGCCAATGATGGTCTTTCTGCTAAATATTCAGATGAAGACATCTATAACACGGCTGCAGGTACCAATCCTTACCGTTATCCAAACCAGCAGTTCTATAATTCTGATTACCTCAAGAAGACCAAGTCTCGCTACGATGTGACGGCTGAGTTCGAGGGTGGTGGTAAGTTTGCACAGTTCTATACCAACGTGAGCTACTACCGCGAGGGTGATTTCCTGAATTTCGGTGAAGGAAAGAACAACTATACCGACCGTCTGAACGTACGTGGTAACATCGACCTGCAGCTCGCTGACTGGGCTTCTGGTTGGGTGAATGCCAACGCTACCTATTATAACCAGCATGGTTCAAACAGCGAATTCTGGAAGGCAGCTTCTACATTGCGCCCTAACCGTGTGGCTCCATTCATCCCGCTGTCTTATCTTGACCCGATGGATGCCAATTCTCTGGCTCTCATCAATAACTCAAGAAATATCATCACCAATCCTGCGGGATTGCCAGCCGGAAAGTATTTCCTGGGTGCTACACAGGAAGACCAGACCAATGCCTTCGCAGATATGTATGCGGCAGGCTACAACACCTGGACTTCCCGCCAGATGCAGTTTGATACTGGTGTCAAGTTTGATCTCTCTTCTTTGCTGAAGGGATTGAGCTTCAAGACCATGTTTGCGGTTGACTATTCTACGTCATACACAACATCCTTGAACGACAGTTATGCAACCTTCGGTGTCAACTGGACACAGTTTGACGGCAAGCAGATTATCGGTTCCGTCACACAGTATGGCGAGGATAAGCATACGGGTACTTTGAACTCCAGCAACTCAGCAGAGCGCCAGACTCTTGCCTGGACCGGACAGTTTGACTACGTTAACTCCTTCGGCAATCACAATGTCAATGCCACCTTGCTCGCCAATGGTTATCAGCAGACCATCAGCGGTGAGTATCACAAGGTAAGCAATGCCAACCTGGGACTTCTCGTGTCATACAACTATGCACATAAGTACTATGCCGACTTGGCAGCCAATGTGGTACATTCGGCAAAGCTTCCTGAGGGCAACCGCAATGCCATCTCTCCATCGGCAACTCTTGGCTGGAGACTCTCTGAAGAGAATTTCCTGAAGGATGTAAACTGGCTCAATGACCTCCGTCTTACTGCAGGTTATACCGTCTTGAACCAGGATCTTGATATTTCTGAGTACTTCATGTATGAGAATATCTTCACGGCTACCGGTACATGGTGGGGATGGTCTGACGCCAACAACAGCATCCAGACTTCCGACTCGCAGCGTGGTGGTAACGACAAACTGGGCTTCATCAAGCGCAAGGAGTTCAACGTAGGTTTGAATGGTGCCTTGTTCAGTAACCGACTCAGCTTTGCCGTAAACTACTACAACACGGTGACTGATGGCTTGCTCGCTCAGCCAGATTACATTTATCCAAGCTATATGCATACCTACTGGCCTGTATCTACATTCGTGCCATACATCAACTATGGTAAGAATCGCCGCACAGGTGTTGACTTCTCTCTCGGTTACAAAGACAAGGTGGGAGACTTCGAATATGGTATCCAGGCATTCGGACAGACCAACAGTTCAAAGAACCTGAAGGTTGCAGAGAATGTAGAGTATGACTACATGCGTACAGAAGGCAAGCTCACTGATGCCCTTTGGGGATATGAGTGCTTAGGCTACTACAACAGTCAGGATGAAATTGACAATGATAAGGTCAAGAGCTCTTTCGGTACAGTAAAGCCAGGTGATCTGAGATACAAGGACCAGAATGGAGATAATATCATCGACAGCAAGGACCGCGTGGTTATCGGTCGCTGGAGCGCCAAGTTCACCGGTGGTATGAATCTTACCTTGAAGTACAAGAACTTCACTCTCTTCGCCATGTTGACAGGGCAGTTTGGTGGCAATGCTCTCAAGGACGATACCTACAACTGGGTTTACGGTGAGCGTAAGTACAGTGATGTGGTACTCGGTGCCTGGACAGAGAGTAAATACAAGAACGGTGAGTCTATCACCTATCCTCGTCTGACAACACAGAGTGGTGACAACAACTTCTGTGCTTCCGACTACTGGATGTATTCTACAGACCGTATCGACTTGAGCCGCGTGCAGCTTACCTACGACTTCAACAAGTCTCTCTTCGGAGACAATAGCTTGGTTAAGGGCTTGCAGGTATATGTCAATGGCAGCAGCCTCCTGACGATAGCCGGTGAGCGCAAGCAGATGGAACGCAATGTAGGTTCTGCTCCTCAAACCCGCAGTTTCACCATCGGTGCAAAGGTTGAGTTCTAATATAGAAAATTAAGATAACGAAAATGACAAAAGTGATGAACAACTTACTATCAAAATATAAAATTGGTGGAGTGGTGCTCGGACTGGCTCTTTCGATAGGATTGACAAGCTGTGACGACATGTTTAAGCCTGCCATCGAAAACCATCTGGGTTTCGAGTATATGTACGACCATCCAGACTATGCAGATGGTTTGCTTGGCAACGCCTATACCCGTTTGCCAAACGGCTCTTACTCATTCAATGATGTTGCAACAGACGATGCCGTAAGCAACGATGCTACCGACTCTTATCGTAAGATGACTGGCGTAGATAGCTGGACTTCAAGCAACAATCCGGTGGAAACCTGGCGCAACTGTCGTGCAGCCATCCAGTATATTAACCTCTTCCTTGCCAATGTGGATAAGGTAAACTGGAACAGCGATGAGGTAGTGCGTGCCATGTATGAGCAGCGTTATATCGGCGAGGCCAAGGGTTTGAGAGCACTCTTCATGTACTATCTGCTCCGTGCCCATGGTGGTTTGGATGCCAATGGAAAACTCCTCGGTGTTCCTAACGATCTTGTGCCAACAAATGTAAGTTCAGATTTCAATTCTCTGGAGGTGCGTGCTTCTTATGCCGACTGCATGAAGCAGCTCATTGCGGATGCAGAAGAGGCTGTACGTGTACTTCCTGTTGATTACAAGGATACGGATAACGAGACAATGACCGTTAGTTGCCTTGGCAAATCCTATACAGTTACAAAGGCTACTTACAATCGTGTACTTGGTACCAACTTCGCCGGACGCTTAAGTGGTCGTATCGCCCGTGCCGTTCTTGCACAGGCTACATTGATGGCTGCATCTCCAGCCTTTGCCAGTGGCAGCGGCGTAACCTACGAGCAGGCAGCCCAATATGCTAAGGCTGTGCTCGACCTCAATGGCGGCATTTCAGGCATTGATACAAATGGTTTGGAGTGGTATGCAGACCCAAACATGAAGGATCTTACAGCGGCACAATGTCCTAAGGAAGTACTCTGGCGTACAGAGAAGAGCGAGAACAATGATTTGGAGACCAAGTACTACCCACCATCAATCTATGGTCAGGGTCGTATTAATCCAACCCAGAATCTTGTAGATGCATTCCCTGCTGCCAACGGTTATCCTATTACAGATGCCAAGAGCGAATATGACCCAGCTAATCCATACGCAAACCGTGACCCACGTCTGGCTAAGTACATTATCTATAACGGACAGACAGCCGGTTCAGGAAATGCCGTCATCAATACACAGGCAGACAATGCTACTAATCTCGATGGTCTCAACAAGGACGTTTCCAAGTCAACCCGCACAGGTTACTATATGAAGAAACTCCTCCGTCAGGACATCAACCTGGATCCTACGGTAAACGGCAAGGCTTATCATTATACAGCCCGCATCCGTTACACAGAGCTTTATCTGGATTATGCCGAGGCAGCCAATGAGGCTTATGGTCCTAAGGGTGGTACAGGTTACTCAGCCTACGATGTCATCAAGGCAATCCGTGAGCGTGCAGGCTTGGGAGAGTTTGGCGATGATCCATACCTGGAAGAGTGTGCACAGAGCAAGGAAAAGATGCGTGACTTGATTAGAAACGAGCGCCGCATCGAGCTTTGCTTCGAAGGCTTCCGCTTCTGGGATCTGCGTCGCTGGAAGGCTAACCTCACAGAGGAGGCAAAGGGTATGAGTATCACCAACGAAGAGGCTGGCAAGAAATATACTCCAATCTCAGTGGAAACACGTAACTTCAAGGAGAATGCCTTCTATGGTCCTATACCATACGACCAGATTCTTAATTTCCCATCACTCGTTCAGAACGCTGGATGGTAAAAAGAACAACATTTGGTAATAACAAGAAAAAATGAAGAATATGAATAAAACATTCAGAAAAATAGGAACTGCAATCATGGGACTTGCCTTGGTAGCTGGTCTTTCTACCTCTTGTTCAAACGGAGATTGGGAAGATAGTCTTCAGGGAGGAACAGCCAATGGTGGCAACAACGGTAAGATATCTGTATATTTCTCTATGCAGGCACCTATCCGCGTTATCACCCTCGGTAATGACGATGATGCAGTAAACACCGATGACAATGCTCATCAGTTCAAGCTGCAGGCAACTTGGGGTGGTGGCTACAAGAATACCAAGGACTGTAAGATCAGCTATCAGATAGATCCATCTCTTCTGCCAGAAGGCAGTGGTATGGAGGTGCTCCCTTCATCCTACTATACCCTGGAGGATCCTAATACCCTGACTATCCCTAAGGGAAAGATTATTGGTGGTACAACAGTGCATCTTACTGATGCCTTCTTCAACGATCCAAAGGCTGCTACTACACACTATGTATTGCCAGTAAGACTCGTTTCTTCCCTCACTGGTGATGATATCCTTGAAAAGCAGAACTATCAGTTGCTCTGTGTGAAGTACAAGAATCAGTATTCAGGTCTGTATTGCAAGACAGGAACTACCAATATCCAGGATCTGAAGACCATTACCCACAAGAATGAGGATGCCCCGGATGTGGTTTCAACTGTAGATTCCAACACATCTTCCATCACTTTCTCTTATCCTGTTAAGGAGTGGAAGCATGATGATGCAACGGATAGCTGGAGCCAGATTGATGCAACCAAGAAGTTGACCTTGACGCTGGCATTCAATGGTGAAAACTGTCAGGTTTTTCAGGATGGCAAGGTGATCGGTAATGGTACTTTTGCTCCTCGTGGCATTCAGGATTTCAGCGACAAGAACCGCATGGCTGATTGTCTGAAGATCAAGTTTAATGCTACTGTTGTGACCAATGCTGGTGATGCAGAGCACGAGAAAACATGGAACATCTCTGCTGACTATGTGATGTCTATGATGAGTCGTGGCAACAAGCTTGAGTCATGGAAGTAATTTCGTAACAAACTAATGAAAATGAATTTAGTAGTATGAAAGTAAATAAATATATTATATCTGCACTGGTCTGCCCATTTGTTTTGGGCAGCTGTGCAGACTGGGATGACTGGAAATATGACATAGAGAAGCCTCAGACCATCGCTCAGTATGAGTACCTCAACGACTATGCGCCATTGAAGGAGTATCTGGATCGTGGTGCTCATCCTGGCTTTAAGGTTAGTGCTGCACTTGGCGCGGACGAGTTCAACCAGCAGGGTCCTCTCTTCCGTCTTGCAGCCCATAACTTTGATGAGATTGTTGCAGGCAATGCCATGAAGATGGCTTCCTGTGTCAACGACCAGGGTGTGATGGATTTCAGTAAGGTATCTTCTTTTGTTTCCGCAGCAGAGGATGCAGGGTTAACAGTTTATGGTCATACGCTTGCCTGGCATGCTCAGCAGCCTAGAAAGTATCTGAATGAGCTGATAAAGGATAAGCAGTTGCCTCCTGCTGAGAAGAATCCTGGACTTATCATCACGGCTGGTGCTCCTAAGGCAGATACCTGGGAATATGAAATCTACTATGATCTGGATAAACCTCTTCAAGCAGGTAAAACTTACGAGATTTCACTTAATGTGAGGGGAACTAATCCTGGAACGATTGATTTCTGGCCTGGTAAGAAAGATGGTTCTGATACACAGTATGGAGCAGGTTCATTTACTGTAGCTAGTGCTATTGATAATAGCTTCTCTTTTACGCCGAATGCGGATATCGATCGTATGCGTTTCTGCTTCGGAAAGATTGGCGGTACTCTCTATTTTGATAATTTTGTATTGAAGGAAAAGGGCTCTGACCATAATCTTGTAGTAAACTCTACCTTTGATGAAAATGATATTTCTCACTGGACCAAAGTTTCTTGGGTAGACGTCAACTATAAGATTGGTAATGTAGCTGGTGCGGGTGCTGTTGAAATCCCTGTAAGTGTTGGGCATCTTACCTTTGATGATGGTCAGAACCTTGGTGGATGGGGTATGGATAATACGCCAAAGATTGTAAATGGTATTTGTGAGGTTGGTAACAACGCAGCCAAGGAAAACCCTTGGAATGCACAGGTTTGCTATGAACCAGGTTTCGCTTTCGAGAATGGTAAAACCTATCACTTGAAGATGAAAATCAAGGGTTCTGTAGCTGGTGAATTTGGTGCTGGATTCCAAAATCCTGAAGGATACCAAGGCTGTGGTGACTTCCCTACCATCAACGTTACAACTGATTGGAATTCCGTTGATGTGACTACCACATGTAATGGTGACAATGCCTTGCGCCTGCTGCTGAATATCGGTAAATATCCGGGTACCCTCTATATTGATGATTTTGAAGTTTACTACACGAAGTCTTCAGATGGTATCCCTCTCACTCCTCAGGAGAAATCAGATACTCTTACCTGGGCGATGAACAAATGGATAAGTGGCATGATGCAGGCCACTGGAGGCAAGGTGAAGGCTTGGGATCTCATCAACGAGGCTGTCTCTGGTGGTGGCAACGTAAACGGATACTATGCTCTTCAGACTGAGGCTACCAGTGAGCATAATCCACAAGATTTCTACTGGCAGGATTACTTCACACCAGAGATGTATGGTCCTATCGTAGAGAAGGCGGCTCGTGATGCTTATGCTGCGGTAGAGGGTACAAACCCTGAAGACCTCAAGCTCTTCATCAACGATTATAACCTGGAGTCTGACTGGGACGACAACAAGAAGGTGAAGTCGCTCGTTTACTGGATTGGCGTATGGGAAAAGAAGGGTCAGGAACTCGGCTGGAACACCAAGATTGATGGTATCGGATCACAGATGCACATCAGCTACTACGAGAATGAACAGACTCTGGAAAGCAAGAAGAAGGCCATCCAGAACATGCTCAAGATCATGGCAGAGACTGGCAAGCTCGTCCGTATCTCAGAGATTGATATGGGCTATGTAGATAAAGATGGCAAAGATGTTACTACTGCTCAGCTGGAGAAGCTTCCTATTGAAGAGCGTGTGGCTAAGGAAAAGGCTATGGCTGAACACTACAAGTGGATTATCGAGCAGTATTTCAAGATCGTTCCTGTCAGTCAGCAGTATGGTATCTGCCAGTGGTGTCTCACCGATTCACCAACAGACAGCGGTTGGCGCCCTGGACAGCCTGTAGGTCTTTGGAACCTCAACTATCAGCGCAAGCCTGCTTACGGTGGTTTTGCTGATGGTCTTGCTTCTTCTGCTAAAGGAGAAAGTGATGTAAAATAATTAATGATTAATTTAAAATAATAAACTATGAGGAAATTTTTATTGACTTTCGTGGCAATTATTGCATCGTGCATGGCCATGGCTGCATCGATTGCAGAAAATGAAGTGGATTATTCGTATCTACGAGGTACGTATACTACTAGTGCGTATCCAAATACTTATGAATTGTTAGAAGAAAATGGATTTCCTAAAAGAGCATGTACAATAGGCGTTCAAATGAAAGCTTTGCCTTATGGTTACCATTATTCTTGGAAAATATTAAAAGGTAATGGTGATGAGGTCCTTCAAGTACAACCTGGGACAAATTTTGCATATATAGGCCAGAATGGACACACTGATGTTTTTGAGTTTTCTATAAGCATAATAGATGAGACTACAGGTCATCCTATAATGTCAAGAGATATTAGTTTTGTATTTATTGAAGGTTTTAACAAGCCGATTGTTCCACCTGTTGGTCAATAAAGTTTTGTAAGTAGAACATTAGTTTTAGGTTTTATCATACAAAGATTAACCGAAAAAAGATGTTAGTCGTTAAGGTTGGCTGTGTTGTGATGACACGGTCAACCTTTTTGCATTTTTTTAATGATGAAAATATTCTCTTTCTCCTATGTGTCATTCTTGAAAGAGATTGTCTAGTGTGACTTCGCTGTTTACTATACTTGAATGGATGCCATTGGCAACACCAAATGTAAGCCTCGCTAGCCACGCCACCAATATTCAATGCCTTGCGTTTTCGTGCCAAAATCTTTAATTTGGCTTCCCAGAGAAGGACGTGATGTATTAGGCTCATCTGTATATTTTTCCTCTGTTTTGACTAAACATTTGGGGAATCTGGAATATTTTGGGTAAAAACATTTGGGGAATCTGGAACATTTTGGGCAAAAACATTTGGGGAATCTGGAATATTTTGTATCTTTGCACTCAAAATCAAAATGTTATGGCAAATATTGTGTTTGAAAGAAAAATATATGATAAGATGCTTGCTTGGAAGCAAGAGCGTCAGGGGAAGACTGCGCTTCTTATCAAGGGAGCAAGACGCATAGGAAAATCTACTATAGTGCGTACTTTTGCTGGGCGAGAGTACAAAAGCTATATATTGATAGATTTCTCTATGGCTTCAAAGGCTGTTACAGATCTTTTTGAAGATTTAATGAATTTAGATTTTATCTTTCTTCGCCTTCAGTCTATTTATCAGGTGGTCTTGGAGAAGCGAAAGTCTGTGATTATTTTTGATGAAGTGCAACTTTGTCCTAAGGCTCGCCAAGCTATTAAACATCTAGTGGCTGATGGTAGATACGATTATATAGAGACGGGTTCTCTAATTAGTATAAAAAAGAATGTAGCTAATATTATCATCCCAAGTGAAGAGACGCGTTTGGAAATGTATCCAATGGACTTTGAGGAATTTTGCTGGGCTTTAGGGGATAAAGTTACGATGCCCTTGCTCAAACAATTTTTTGATTCACGGATCCCTTTGGAAGCTGCTCATCGAGAAACTATGCGTCGGCTTCGCCTTTATATGCTTGTTGGTGGAATGCCACAAGCTGTAAAAGAATATCTTGAGACGAATAATCTTAGTAAGACGGATGCTGTGAAAAGGGAAATTTTGGAACTCTATTTGGATGATTTTAGAAAGATCGACAATAGTGGACGAGCAGCTAAACTTTTTGCTAATATACCTGCTCAGCTGAATAATAATGCATCTAGATACCAAGTAGCTAGTGTGTTGGATGATTCTGAACGTAAGAACATAATGGGTATATTGGAGGAAATGAAGGATAGTATGGTTGTAAATTTTGCCTATCATGCCAATGATCCGAATGTAGGTCTGGCTCTTCATAGTGATGGTAATTTCTATAAAATGTTTACGGCAGATACGGGGCTTTTTGTGACTCTCGCCTTTTGGGACAAAGATCATACTGAAAATATTATTTATGAAAAGCTTTTGAGTGATAAGCTGAGTAGTGATATGGGATATGTATATGAGAATCTTGTAGCGCAGATGTTAGTTGGCTATCAAACCTATTTGGTATTCTCCAAAGTATTTGTTACCTTTCGGGATGTAGTCTAAAAAGTTGGTAATTCCGATATTTTTTGTATCTTTGTAGTTGAAATCCAATTAGTTACAAACATAAAAAAGATATCATTATGGAGATTACCAAGGACAAAGTTACAGAATTATTTTGTATTATTGATGAATTTTACAAAGTTTTTGATGCTGAAAATGCAGGAAAATTGCTTTTGGGTGAAGATGGAGTAAAGCGCAGACGACGTAAAGCCTCTTTATCTGATAGTGAAATCATGACGATTTTGCTGTATTTCCATTTCGGCTCGTTCCGAAACTTCAAGCATTATTACCTATTCTTTATTAGAGGAACTTTGAAGTCATATTTTCCAAATGCGGTGTCTTATAACCGTTTTGTAGAACTTGAAAGTCGCGTATTCTTCCCTCTCATGTTCTTCCTGAATCTCCGCGCTTTTGGCAGATGTACAGGTATAACCTTTGTTGATTCAACCATGATACCAATATGCCACAATCTCAGGCGTTATGCCAACAAAGTGTTCAAAGGCATTGCCACAAACGGAAAGGGAACAATGGGATGGTGTCATGGGTTCAAGCTACATCTGGCTTGTAATGATAGAGGTGAGATAATTGCTTTTGTTCTCACTGGTGCAAACGTTAGCGACAAAGATCCAACGATATTCGATGTGTTGGCTAAACGTCTGTATGGTAAGCTGTTTGCAGATAAAGGCTATATCTCGCAAAAAAAACTTTTCGATTCGCTTTTTTGAGGAAGGCATCCAGTTGGTAACAGGACTGAGAGTGAACATGAAGAACAAACTAATGCCGTTCTATGACAAGATGATGCTACGCAAAAGATACATCATTGAAACGATTAATGACCTGTTGAAAAATACGGCTCAGATAGTACATTCACGTCACAGGTCTGTTGCGAATTTCATCATAAATATTATTTCTGCATTAGGGGCATACTGTTTCTTTGACAACAAGCCCAAGGCACTTACTGGATACGTTATCGAAGATACGAAACAGCTTAGTCTTTTCTAACATTGCATATTTTACATGAGGATTTTGTCTCAGCAACCATCCAAGATATATAGATGGTTGCCAAGCCTCTGTGTCCCTTTATATAAAAACATTATAAAGCCTTTAGATATCTATATTGGTAGCATTAAGGTGTATGATGCAGATGGCAACCTCCTTTCAACAGAGGATTTTGATAATGCAACAGTTGGTGAGTATGATGCTACTAAGACTATTCACTATCCAGCTTGGCAGAATGCTGCTACATTTGAAATTGTAGAAGAGCCTACTACAGGCATTTCTAATATTGAGAGTGCAAATGTAGCTAAGGATGGCAAGTGCTTCAACCTCGCTGGTCAGCAGGTAGGTAAGAACTATAAGGGCGTTGTCATCAAGAATGGTAAAAAGATGGTTATCAAGTAATAGATGAGACGTTTTACAATGCTCGCATCGTACTATATATAATAATGTGTACGATGATGTAGAATCTATATAATATAAATATTAAACAAATGGTATAAAAAATCCCAGAATCGCTCTTCCAAGCAGTTCTGGGATTTATTATGGTGATATTTGTCATCAATATCTCCGCTATTATATTTTTTATGTATTGCTCAGATTCTTAATGATTTCCAAAGGTAGCTGGGTAGCTTTGGAAACCTGTTCGGCAGAAAGTCCCATTGCCAGCAATCGTTGTGCTGTTTCTGTGTTGGCCTCATGCTTGCCTTCTGCTCTACCTTTCTCCATACCTTTTTCCATACCTTCCTTCATGCCCTTTTCCCTGCCTATTTCTATACCCTCCGCAAGACCTTCTTGTTTGCCTTCACGCTTGGCAGTGTCTACGGAATTCTTGATGTCACGATATGCCATCTTGCTGGTCTCATACTCCCTCATTTCCTGCGGAGTAAACTTGGCTATCTCGGCTTCCTCGAAGAGGCGGTCGAAGACCTTGTCGCACAGTTCTTTAGGGCGCTGGGTAAGCTTATAGAGATTCTTCAGAGCATAGAGCCACTTCTCGTAGAGCGTATCCAGTTCTTCCAGGGTTTTGTTGAACTTGGAAATCTCTACATAAATATATTCGAGCTTGTCGTAAAATACTTTATGGGTAGCTGTGTCGCACAACTGCACATGATGGCGGATTTTCTCCTTGTCGAATGCATCCTCGTTCATGCTGAAGTTGAGCAGGGCAACGGTATAGATATGATTGAGCTTGAAATCCCACTCATTCCCCTTAGGCGCCTGTTCTCGGATAGGGAAGGTGGAGTAGAAGAGGGCGCGATCCTTGAAATACGTCTGGTACGCATTCTGCATTTCTACAATGAACTTCTCGCCGTTTTCGCCTTCGCAATATACATCAAAGATGGCTCTGCGGTCGGTATAGACATCTCCCACATGCTCCGGGTTCAGATACGATACGTCCTTTACAACCTGTCTGCCATTAAACAAGCTGTTGAGGAAGCAAATGAGCAAATCCTTGTTCATTGCTGTTCCAAAAATTCGCTTGAAACCGAAGTCGGTCAGCAAGCTGATGTATCTTTCTTCTACCTGCTTCATAATCATCTGTATTAAAAATCCATGCCGCAAAGTTACGGTTTTATTTTCATATCTGCAAGAGATTTCTGGGATTTTTAAAGGTAAAAAAGTAAAAAGGTAAAAAAGTAAAGATTTTGCTATCCCCAATACTATCTGATAACTTTTTCTAAAACTTTTCGACCTGTACGGTTGAAATTACCCACACGCCCTTTCAGGGCGTGTGGGGCTTACATGCGAAACTTCAGTAACGAATTAATCTATATAATATAAATATTAAACAAATGGTATAAAAAATCCCAGAATCGCTCTTCCAAGCAGTTCTGGGATTTATGATGTCTGATAGTTTGCCATGATGTGCTTCCGTTTGCCTACAGATATGGCTGCGTGGGGTTAAGAATATGATTGCATTGGGTTAAGAATATGACTCCGTTGGGTTACGGATACGACTCCGTAGGCTAACGGAGACGTATCCTTCGGCTTGTCGAGATATCTGCGTCAGCTGATTGAGTCACTTGAGTTAGCTTACTGAACTACTTGGGTTAGCTGATTGAACTACTTGAGTTAGCTGACTGAGCTATATCAGTATCCTGTAGTATTACATGTGTATTTTTTTTCTAATTTAATGCCACATTTGCCACATTTATACTTAACTCTTTGATTATTAGAGGATAATGTGTGGCAATAAGGGGTGTTTTTATTGTCACCTTATTGCCACCTATTACCACTTTTGGCATAAAATCTGCAAAATAACGGTGTTTTTGAGGGATTTGCTACGTCCCGATGCAGCAAAAGTTACGTCCGGACGTAGTAAAAGATACGTCGTGACGTAATTTCTGTGCGGGAATTCAATGGTAAGAAGTATATAAATAAATCCCAGAATCGCTCTTCCAAGCAGTTCTGGGATTTATTGTGTCTGATAGTTTGTTTACCATTTAAAGAGGTGAGGAACAAATTCCTTGAAGCAACGGCGCCAGGTGAGCCACTCATGATGAGTGCCTGGTGATACATAAACATCGAGCTTGATGCCCAGTTCCTTCAACTGCTGTGCCATCTTCTCGGTACCGAAGTTCTCTTCCGAACCGCAGCCCATAAACATATAATGAATGTTCTTGTTGTATTTCTCTGCATCGGCAAAAACTCCATTGAAACAGGTCTTTACATCCACGCCAAAGAGTGCACCGCTAAAGGTTCCAAGGGCAGAAAACTTGTCCATGTGAGGCAATACGGTGTTGAATGTCTGGTATCCGCCCCATGACAATCCTGCCATCGCACGATGCTCGCGGTCGGTATAAGTGCGGAATGTCTTGTCAACCATCGGAATCAGATCCTTGATAATCACATCATAGAAAGAAGCTCCATAGTGGCTGCGCTCTTCATCTACATTCTTGCCTGGACGGGCAACGAAAGGCTTCTTTACATCGCCACTCTCCATGACAACAATCATAGGCTCAGCCTTGCCTTCTGCTATCAGGTTGTCCATGATGTGCTGCATCATTCCCTGCTTGCTCCAGCCCGTTTCGTCTTCGCCCATGCCATGCTGCAGATAGAGCACAGGATAGCGCTTGGTAGTGTTGGTTTCATATTCGGCAGGGGTGTAAACCATGGCGCGGCGGAACTGTTTCTGAGAGGCTGCATAGTAAGATACTGAGCGAACCTGACCGTGGGCTACGCCCTGCTGAGGACGATAGTAGTTGCCTTCTGCTCCTTCTGGAACTTCCAGACCGCCTGCTTCACGGCAGCAGCCGAAGTAGGTTTCGCTGGCAGGGTCAACTACCTGCACGCCATCTACATTCAGAAAATAGTAGTGGAATCCTACTACCAGCGGATCGCTCACGCCGTACCAGTCGCCATCCAAATCCTTTTTCATCTCATATTGCTTGCCGCAGATGTCGAAGATTACTTTCTTTGCCTCAGGAGCATGGAGCTTTACATAAGCTCTGCGGTCCTTATCTACACGCGGATAGTTGCTGTCTGGAATGATTCCCTGCAGGGCGAGCATCATGTTTGCATAGCGCTTGCCCATGGTGCGGTAGCTTTCTGCGATGAAGTGGAGACCGTCGCCACGCTGTGGACAGCCCTTTGAAGAAATGACGTGGGCTGTAGGAATGGTCTTGGCAATATCATCAACGATGGCGATATGTGCCCAGCATTTTCCGCCCATATCCTTCTGTACGGTTTCGCCTACGAGCAGAGGTACGTCTTCTGCCTTCAGATTCAAATCCTTCAAGATGTCGTTATAAACTGTCTTTACACGGTTAGGCCAGTTGGCATCGCCGTTGTTGGTTTCGCCCTGATGCAGGAGAATGCCCTTGATAACACCCTGCTTCTTGGCTATTTTTGCCAGTTCTATCAGTCGGGCGTATGGATTTCCGTTATATTGGGATGCAAAGTTCTTCATCCAGTCGGGTTGTTTCTTGAGATAAGCCTTATAGGTACGCTTATCGAAGAGGTCGATGCTGGCTCCGCCCACGGCCACGGTGATGGTTCCCACCTTGATGCTGTCTGGCAGGTTATCCACCATCTTTCTTCCGAAATAGTCAACAGGAGTCAGTCCTGTAGAGGGTCTTGCCTGTGGCGGCACGGCGGTGTGCCATTGTCCCTTCTTCCATCCCGCCTTTTTATCATCCACGGCATACATAGCCTGGAATCTCGGGTTCACGCCGGTTCGGTCGATGTCTTCGATAGCCGCATTTCCTTCCATGTTCGACTGTCCGAAGCAGAGATAAATCTGAAAATTTGGATCAGGCTTTTCCTGAACCTTACTGCCCGTTTTCTGTGCCATCATAGGTAGGCACGCCATCGCGAGCATCGATGCTAAGATTGATAATCTCTTCATAGTTTATATTTAATTAAATTATTAGATTGATTTTCATCTTCTGTTCTGTTTGCAAAGTTATGAAAAGATTTCCATACGTGCTTTGTCTCATATATCAATAACTTTTCCCTTTGTTATATAATAAGGTGGTTCTTTTCTCAGGTCTCAGAATATGTTTCATTTTGTTTCTTTTGGGGTAGATGTTATTTGTGATAAAGTATTTGTTACTTGAGGTAAAATGCGTTTTAATGTTTTTATCTATTTTTGCGACGTGTTTCAGCATCCTTAATGATTTTTTTGAGAATTTAGGATGTAGAATATAATAATGTAATATTTAGCACAAGTAAGTATAACTATTAATCAATTTTTATGATGGTGAATTTTAAAATGATTGAAAAGCCGTTTGTATTGCTATTCCTGCTCTGTTTGCTTCCTTTGGGAGTTTCGGCTCAGAGCATAGTAAAAGGTATAGTGACTGATCCAAGTGGAGAACCTGTGATTGGTGCTACTGTTAAAAAGATAGATGTAGATGGTAGCAAGCTGGGTGTTGTTACCGACTTGGATGGTAAGTTTAGCATTGATGCTGCACCTGGTGCAACATTGACAATTACCTATGTAAAACATAATGAACATGGAACTGGACACCCTAGACAATTACCTATGTGGGTATGGAGCCTAAGACCGTGAAAGCTGAGGCTGGTAAACCCCTTTCCATTACCTTGAAGGATGATTCAAAAGTTCTGAATGATGTCGTTGTCATCGGTTATGGCGTTCAGAAGAAGAGCGACCTGACTGGTGCAGTTGCATCTATCAAGAGCGATGACATCAAGGGTTTGTCAGCTACCGATGCCGGTGCTGCCCTCCAGGGTAAGGCTGCCGGTGTGCAGATTATCAACTCGGGTGGTCCGGGTGAGGCTGCCGATATCCGTATCCGTGGTTATTCTTCCAATAGTGGTAATATCGGTCCGTTGCTCATCGTCGATGGTCTGAAGGTGGATAACATCCAGTACCTGGATCCATCTATGATTGAGAGCATGGAGGTATTGAAGGATGCCGCTTCTGCTGCCATCTATGGTGCGCAGGCTGGTAATGGTGTCGTTATCATTACTACCAAGACGGGTGCTGCCAATGGCGGTAAGGCTCAGATTTCTTACAGCAGCAAGTTCACTATCCAGTCGTTGGGAAAGAAGGCTGATATCTTTGATGCTCCTGAGTATATCGAGTATCACAAGTATTTGGGCGACTTGAACGATGATCTTCTGAAGAAGAACAACTATAATGGTCAGAACACCAACTGGTATGACGAGGTATTTGAGAACAGTCTGGCTCACCAGCATAGTCTCACCTTGCAGGCAAGTAACGGTAAGGGACGTTTCCTCGCCAGCTTGAATATCTTGAACAATGATGGTATCGTTAAAGGTAGCAAGGATACTTATAAGCGTTTCACTGGTCAGATCAATGCCGACTATGATATCTATAAGTGGTTGAACGTGACTACTAATACATCTTTTGAAAAGTACAAGACCAAAGGTGTAACTAGAGGTTATGGTTCATTGCTGAACTCTGTGGTTTCTATCGATCCTTTGACTCCAGCTTATATCAGTAATGTGGAGGATTTGGCTCCTGGCATGAAGGCACAGGTAGAAGCTGGTGGCCCAGTTCCAAGAGATCCAAGCCATAACAATGACTACTATGGTACTTCTAAATATGTAGATGATGCTACTGGTAACCCTCTCTATCAGCGCGACCGTCATGACACATGGACTTCTGGTATCAATGTACGTGGTACCGTTGCTGCCAATATCAAGCCATTCAAGGGCTTTACATTTACTTCTCGCTTAGGTTATCGTATCACTCAGAGTAACTATCATAACTACGAGACTCCATATTGGTTATCATCTATGGCACATAGTGAAAACTATACCATTGAAGCGAATACCAATAATGGTTTGTACTATCAGTGGGAGAACTTTGCCAACTATTTGACAACAATCGGCAAGCACACTATTGGTGCCATGGCAGGTATGTCGTTTACCAAGAATCATTGGGATAACAGTTCCATCAGTTCTACAGGAGGTAACATACTCACATCTTATGAGCCAAACTTCCATTACATCGACTACTTGTTGGCTAATGCAACCAAGAATGTAGGTAACGCTCCTTCAGATGCTACAGAGTTATCTTACTTTGGTCGTGTATCTTACAGCTATGACAACCGTTACTTCATGCAGGTTAACTTCCGTCGTGATGCTTTCGATACATCAAAACTTTCAAAGAAGGCACGTTGGGGTAACTTCCCATCAGTTTCAGCAGGATGGGCTATCAGCAATGAGAAGTTCTTCAAGGACAATATAAGTCGTGATGCCATTTCTTTCTTGAAACTTCGTGGTTCTTGGGGTCAGAATGGTAACGTCAATATCTTGAACAATTATCGTTATGCTTCTACCTTAGCTCTTAATCAGAGTTTCTATCAGTATAATCCTTCTATTGGAGATGGTAAGCTGACTTTTGGTTCTAAGCCTTCTGGACTTGCTAACCCAGACTTGAAGTGGGAAACTTCAGAGCAGATTGACCTTGGACTTGATGCTCGTTTCCTTAACGACCGTCTTACCTTGGGTGTTGACTGGTATCGCAAGACTACCAAAGACCTCTTGATTGAGATTACTCCTCTTCCTGAGATTGGTGTAAACAAGAGTGTTGTTAATACAGGTAAGGTACTTAACTCTGGTCTTGATTTCGAGTTGGGTTGGAGAGACAACATCAAGGACTTCAAGTATAGTGTGACCGTAAATGGTTCAACTCTGAAGAATGAGGTGAAGGAGGTTTCTAACCTTATAAGCCGTTTGACCGAAATAGGTATTGATGGATTCAATAACCAGCTTAAGCCTACATTCGAGGCTGGCCATCAGGTATGGTATTTCCGTGGTTACAAGTATGCAGGTGTAGCCGAAGATGGTAGTGCTCTCTATTATAATAAGAATGGCGAAACAACTTCAGCTCCAACCGATGAAGATAAGCAGGATTTGGGCTCAGCTATTCCTAAGTTTACTTATGGTATTACTCTTAATGCAGAATATAAGGGCTTTGACCTCACCGTATTTGGAACAGGCGCTGCTGGCAACAAGATTTACAACTTGATGGTTTCTGCAGACCGTCCGTTGATCAATGGAATTGATACCTACTGGAAGGATTCTTGGAGAGCAGACCGCACCAATGCTAAATATCCTGATATGAAAAAGGTTGCTACCGACTGGAAGTTCTTCAGTTCTGATGCAGCTGTGTTCAGTGGCTCGTATTTCAAGATCAAGCAGATTCAGTTGGGCTATACATTGCCAAAGGCTATCACTAGCGTGGCAGGTATCAGCAATCTTCGTGTATATTGCTCACTGGATGATTTCTTCACCATCACCAAGTATCCTGGTGCTGATCCGGAGACTGCTTCTATCAACAGTGGTGCCTCTCGTGGTTTTGATAATGGTACTTATCCAACTTCCAAGAAGGTGGTATTTGGTATCAATGTAACATTCTAACCTTTAATATTCAAAAACAATGAAGAAAATATTATTTTCAACAATATTGGCTCTTGCTGCCACAGGAACAATGACGCTCACTACGTCTTGTGAGGATCAGCTAGACATTGAGCAGAAGGGTGTAATACCTACCGAGAACTTCTATAAGACCGATGCTGATGCAGAGGCAGCCCTCGTTGCTGCATACGAAGGCTTTATGTGTAATGTGATGGGACGTAACCACGATGGTGGTGGCCCAGGTATTTATACTCCATTGAAACTGATAGTCAATGAGTGTGGAGACGATGTGTTGGCAGCAGGTGCCAACTCTGGTGATAATACGTTTGGTATCATGCTCAATCAGTTCTATTATGATGCTGAGGCTGATGTGCCAAAGTTTATGTACACAGGTCTCTATCTCTCTGTATATACCTGTAACCTTGTACTCGATCACTTTGCCGATGCTACTACCGCTGTGCAGAAACGTTGCGCTGCAGAGGCTCGTGTGCTTCGTGCTTATGATTATTTCCTGTTAGCTAATCTTTGGGGTACTCCACCATTGGTAACTCATGTTCTGGATGCTTCTGCGCAGCCTTTTAATTGTGATAAGGATCCTGAGCATCCTATGAATCACCAACAGTTGATAGAGTGGATTGCGCAGGAATGTGAGAATGCTGCCAACGATTTGGATGAGCGTAAAAGTAAGGATGACAAGGATGGAGCTGTGAAGGTAACCAAGGGCTTTGCATATGCTCTTGCCGGAAAGGCTTATTTGTTTGCCGGTCAGTATGATAAGGCTAAAATTGCCCTTAAAAAGGTTATAGACTCGGGCAAGTATGACCTTGTTCCTGGTGAGAAATATGCTGACAACTTCCATATCGAGGGTGATGCCAACGAGGAGAAGGTATTTGAAGTCAACTTCGAGTATAATGCAGGTAAGACCGATTGGGGTGGTATGATTCAGCGTTCTAGCTGGATGGAAACCAACTATTGGGATTGGCGTGCTGATCACTTTGTGGTTTCTCCTAACAAGGTTTATTGTGGCGGCGTTGATGGCTGGGGTGGCCTTGGCGTGCCTCAGTGGTTTGGTGACGAGTTCTATAAAAATGATGGTGACTCTTATCGCTTGAAGGCTACTTTAAAGCATATTGATGATGCGGTTTATCATATGTCTTACGGCAAGGATGAAATCGATAATATGACTGACGAGCAGAAGAAAACCAGTAACAAGATTGGCATCAATGACCCTGTTCAGGGACTCTACGGCAACTCTACCTGGTTGGCGTTCAAGCAAATAATGAGAGCTTCTGATACTGAAGGCAGGAAATATGGTGATAACATTCGCTTGAATAATTATCTTGTCATGCGTTACGCTGAGGTTTTGCTCAATTATGCAGAGGCTTGTCTTCAGACAGGCGATCAGGCTGAAGCTAAGAAATATATCAACATGATTCAGAAACGTGCTGGTTCCAAGACAATCAGTGAAACTGTTGATATGGATGTGTTGAAGAAAGAAAAGTCATATGAACTTTGGCTTGAAGGCTGTCGTTGGTTCGATATCATGCGATGGAATGATACAAAGGCCATTGAGCGTTTGACTAATGCTGGTACAGTCGTGCCACATTTGTTTGATAAGGTTTTCAGAGCTCCAAAGGCAGACGACCAGAATGTAACTTGGGAGCATGGATCAGAAGCAAACAGCCGTTTCTATACGACCAACACTCCTGAGACTAATTTCAAGGTAGGTTTCAAGAAGGGCAAGCATGAGTTCTTCCCTTATCCACAGACCGTGATGGATAAGAATCCTAACCTAAAGCAGAATCCTGATTGGTAATCATGAAGTTGTTTTGTTAATATAGTGTTTTTAGTTTAAAGAACTATAGATTGTTTGACAATTAGGGGGTGTTTTGAAAAAAAGCACTCCCTTCTTCTTTAAAGGAATTTACGTATGAAAACATGGATCATTAGAATAATGAAAAATTTAATTGTATTTATGCTGTTATTTTGTATGTTTTCTTGTACACAGGAGAGAAGAGAACGACATATGGTTTCTTTTATAGTTAAAGACTTGGAAAGATATCCAATGGGTAAGAATTCTTATTTGATTGTAAATTCTAAAGATGTACCAATATGGTATAATCGCATTAAAGGTTCATATTGGGTAGGTCCTTTTTATGAGGATTTGATACAATCTCCTTTTGGATTCTCTTTTTCTAGTGGAAATGTATACAAAATTGCAGCTAGTGAGAATGTATATATGTTTGATAAACATATGAAAAGCAAAGATACTATCTCGATTTGTTATGCTGTTCGGGATTCTGTACCAATTGTTAATTCAGAAAATGCTAGTGATACGATGTTTATAAATAAAATTCCATTTATTAATTATACCAAAAGAGCAAGGATGTATAAAAGACATCGAGATAGTGTTTGGGTTAATTATCAACCCGATACGCTTGTAATGCCTAAAATTAAACGAGATACATTAATAGAAAAATAATATAGTTTATCGTCTTATGAAAAGATTTATAATACTTGTAGTATTCAAGGATGGAGCAAATGCGGACGTGGAGTATTTCTATGATGCAAATGGCGCATTGGTCAAGGACTTGAACAAGGGCATCAGCAATATAGAGTATGATGTTCTTGGCAACTTGAAGTGCATCACATTCAGCAATGGCTTCAAGACGAAGTACGTCTATGATGCAGCTGGTAATAAGCTACGAACCACCCATGAGTCTGCCGTAACCAATACGACGGATTACGTAGGCAACTTCGTCTTTGAGGATGGAAAACTAAGCAAGTATCTCTTTGACGGGGGCTATTGCTCCTTCGATCAGAACCAAAATCCCGTATTCCATTATTACGAGAAAGACCATCTTGGCAGTATAAGAATGGTTGTGAATGAGAATGGCACGATGGAGCAAGTAAATCATTACTATCCATTTGGTGGAGTATATGGCGACTTGTCATACAATGCCGAGTTGCAAAGAAACAAGTATGTAGGTAAAGAGTTCGACCACATACATGGATTGGATTGGTATGATCATGGGGCAAGAATGTATGATGCTGCCAAGGTGGCTTGGGATAGAGTGGATAGACTTGGTGAAAAGTATACTCAACTTAGTCCGTATCTATATTGTGGAAATAATTCTCTCGTAAATGTTGATGCAGATGGCAAAAGAGTAAAAACTATTTATTTCAAAGATAAAGAGGATCCTCAATGGTATAGAAGTTCAAAGTCTTTTTATTTGGCGATGATGCAGTTTGCGCAAACTGATTTTGGAAAACAAATATTGTCAGATTTTACTCCAAAAGGTTCATATTTCTTTGGGGTGAAAGGTAATGGAAAATATTCAAAATATGATTTAGAACTGCAAGAAATTGACATTACTGAACCTGAAAAGAAAACTGCATATTGGAGAGACATAAATGCTCAAACACAATTGTTAGAAACTGATCAGGGAAAGCCAAGATTTGTTGTTATCTTTGATGTTGATCGCTCTACAAATGAATTGACAAAAACAATAGCTCACGAATTGGCTGGTCATCTTTATAATTATGAAAGTGTTTTGAAACTTTATGAAGATACAAAAGATTTTCAAAAAGCTAATTTTGAATTTCGCAAAAAAGGCAGTAAACAAGAACATTTAGAGATGGAAAATAAGAAATACGAAAAAGTTAATCTCTATCAACAAGTTATGAATCAGATAGAACAATTTTTTAAGCATAAATGACATGAAACATATTATTTTTTATATTGTTGTAAGTATTTTGTTTGTAAGTGTATTCTCTTGTAAGCAGAGAAAAAATATGCAGTACTTACCATTTTTCTATATGAAGAATTATGAAGTGATGCATTCTAAAAAGTATATATCAATTCGAGAAAATGAATATAGTGACATTGATGATACTGGTTTTGTTTGGAATTTATACAACAAAAATGGAGAGTATTATCTTAAAGAATATGGTAAGTCTATGATTTTTATGACAACCAAAAGAGAAATTGATACAACATTTCTAATTGGTGGTCGTCAAAAACGAGTTGTATCAGCTAAACTTAATGATTCTCTATTTGTATCAGCTCTACATAATATTGCCATTTATGAAACAGTAGACTTAGAATTAGTTTACGATATCAAATATAATATCAAGCAAATTCGTTGCCAAACTTTGTGGGTGGATTATCTTCAAAAAGGAAGTAAACGGATAAATTATAAACCTTTGTATCTTCAAAAACCATATAAAAGGAATAATGTATCTTGTAAAGAATAGTCTTTAGATAGTTTTTTAGCAAATAAATTTAAGGTGTTATGAAGACAATATTATTTCTAAGTTTAGTGTTTGGGTGTAATTTGATTGCAAATGCCCATCAAACAGTAAAGTCAAGTGATATAGATAACTTGCACTTTGGCGATAGTATCCATTATGACTTGGTGGATGCGAGTAAAATTAGTGCAATTAATCTTACTGGCTCACTTTGGGATTTTTCCAATATCAAGTATCTTGGTCAAGAGAAAGAGGTTTGTTTTATCGGTGATATGGAAGGGCATGTCAAGTTGATAGGGCAAGATGAAATCTTGGATTTCTGTCAATCAAATGACTATTTACGCTTATCTCAGATACAGACTCCCTTAGTGAAAGTAAGAAAACTCCTTGGGTATAGATAAGCTATTGCCAGATTTTAATCATCTGACTCCAGAGGCGGCTTCATTAGGTAAATATGGAACAATTGCAATGTCAGAATATACAGGTACACCGAACATTAGAATACCATTGCTTGAGGTGAAGTCTGGTGATGTATCATATCCGATAGAACTATATTATGATGCCTCTGGAATAAAAGTGGAGCAAAATGCAACTTTTGTAGGCTTGGGGTGGAACTTAAGTTATGGTGGCAGCATTAATCATGTAGTTCGTGGACACGATGATTTTTTTGCAAGCGCCATATTGAATATAAGGGAAAGGATGGTGTGCCTGTAACATTGCTTTGGTCTTATAATTATCAATGTCCTGTAATGAAAATAGTGGGAGCAACTTATAATGAAATGAAAAGCCTCTCAAGCTATGTTGCATTATTAGGAGGGCGTAATTACTTGCCTAAAAGTATACTGCAATCAATTTATGATATAGTGCGAAATAGGGCATGTCAAACGACTGCTTATGTGTATGGTGATCGTCTAAACTTATCGTCTGTTATTGAGCCAAATGGATATGAAACGAGATATTCTTATGACTCGGAAGGCAGATTAGAAAGTGTTGAAGACTATTTGGGTGTGTTACATGAATATTCATATAATTTCAAACGAAAATGAAAATTGAAAGAACTTTAAGTATCATGTTGTTTCTTTGTGCCTTGGACATTTCAGTCAAGGCTCAAAGTCCTACTCAAAACTATGTGCTGAGTAAGGACGTGCTTGATGTCGATGGAACTCACGCCATAACGACTGTTACGTATTATGATGGCTTGAACCGTTTGGAGGAATCCACCTATGCGGAGGGTGAGGATATGAGCCAGAACAAGAATCGTTACTCAGAGAATGTTCTGTCTTATTCCGCCAACGGCAGTATTGAGCGTTTGCAGCGATATGGCAAGAAGAACAATGGGACGTTTGGTCTCATAGACGACTTAACGTACTCATACAACGGCAACCAAATAAAGGCAATCAGCGATAAGGCTGGTAGCTTACTCTATAATGGTTCCTTTGATTTCAAGGATGGAGCAAATGCGGACGTGGAGTATTTCTATGATGCCAATGGCGCATTGGTCAAGGACTTGAACAAGGGCATCAGCAATATAGAGTATGATGTCCTTGGCAACATGAAGTGCATCACTTTCAGCAATGGCTTCAAGACGAAATATATCTATGATGCAGCAGGCAATAAGCTGCGAATCACTCATGAGTCAGTCGTGACAAACACGACCGATTACATTGGCAACTTCGTGCTCGAAGATGGAAAGCTATCTAAGTATCTCTTTGATGGTGGCTATTGTTCATTCGATAACAATCAGAATCCAAGTTTCCATTATTACGAGAAGGATCATCTCGGCAGTGTAAGGATGGTGGTGAATGAGAATGGTACGATAGAACAAGTGAATCATTACTATCCATTCGGTGGAGTATATGGCGACTTGTCATACAAAGGCGAGTTGCAAAGAAACAAGTACATCGGCAAGGAGTTCGACCATATGTACGGCTTGGATTGGTATGACCATGGGGCTAGAATGTATGATGCGGCTAGAGTCGTATGGGACAGAATAGATAATTTAGGAGAAAAGAATTCAGATATTTCTCCATATTTATACTGTCATGATAATGCAATAAACAAATTTGATCCAGATGGAAACGATGACTATTTTAGTAATAGCGGACAGTTCTTATTTTCAAAGGGTGATTCCCCAAATATTTATGTTGCTAATGGTAATAATGGATTTGTAAACTTCAATACATTGGATTTGCGTAGAAAAAACGATCTGAATACTGGTGTCAGAATTGTTGGCTATTACGCTCGAAAGGCAGGTGTGAAATATAATGTAAATGGAGGTCGTGGATATGTAGGAATAAGTACTTTGCATAGAACTGATAATCAGAAAGATGTACTAGCTCAAACGAAAGGTGAATCAATTTATTTAAAGATGTCTAATGGAAAATTAAATAAAGAAATGTATAATATTTACAATTTGACAAATACAATTGGACATGAGAAGTTACATAAAGAATCAGATGTGCCTCTAACATATCTTGTTCATTCTCAAATAGTATTGAAACAACTTGCTGATGCAAATTTTTCTAATGGATCGGAGAAATATCAAATAGGTACGATAGGAAATATGATTGTTTTAATGAATGAAGTGAATAAAAATGAACAAAGCGCAAATGCACTGATACAAATAATGGTAAAAGCAAATTCAATCATTAAACCGCTAGGATTAGGTAGAATAGTTAGACAAAATAATCATTTTGAATATGTATATGGTACAAAATAGGAAAAATGAATTTGGAATAGTAAAAACGGTTATGTTTTTATGTATAATGGCTATCTTATGTTCTTGTAAGGATACAAAGAAAATTCTTACAAGAAATAGTTATCAATATTGGCATTATATAGATAGTAAGCAGAATGAGGACGATACAAGACACCCTTATTTTTGTAGGGAGGATTCTTTCTATTTTTATGTCGATAGCAAAGGTGTTTTTATCGAGTTTCGAGCAAATTGGCGTTTTAGGGAATATAATGGTTTTCTTGTTTCTCATTATCTTTATGAACCAAGTTGGAATTTGTTAAACCGTAACACAATCCGTTTTGGACGCTTTCGCTATAAAATTATTTCTGTTTCCGATAATAGAATCTTGATTCGTAATGACATTGATCCCAAAAACGCTGTAGACACTTTAGAGTTGGTTCCTAAGTCTCATATACCTAAAGATTATAGAGATTTTCAAAAACCATTTCAGTACAAGGAAGAAAAAAAAGATAGAGAGAAAGGTAAATATTTCTTTATATTTTAGGATAGTAAAAAAATAATTTGTGCTTAGGAAAAAACAACTATATGTTCTATCTCTATGACAATGTCAAGAGAATGGTGTTAGCATGACTGTTACTCAGGTAAACGACTATAATGAATATAATAACAAAATAAAGACTATGACATTAAGTGCCGGAAATGTAACAAGAATGGTGGCGTCATATAGTTATGATGACATCGGAAGACTGGTCTCCTTGAAGCGAAGCGGCAATGTGGGTATGGTAAACTATGCCTACAACATCCGCAATTGGCTGAATGAGACGAAATCAGATAGATTCTCTCAGAATCTATGGTACGAAACCACAGGAGCATACCCATGCTTCAATGGAAACATCAGTCGTTTGCAATGGCAATCAGGCAAAGACCATGTGCTCCGTGGTTACGACTTTGCCTATGATGGCTTGAACCGCTTGGAGAAATCCACCTATGCGGAGGGTACGGAAAAACAAGATAAAGTTTTTGCAACATGAGACAAAGTGTATATGAAGGAAAATATGTAATTTTGCAGCATCAACTAATAATTTTAATATAAAAGAATGAATGTTCGAAAAATAATGAGATGCATTGCTTTGGCTGTATTGTCTTATGACACAGCCTTGGCGCAGAATCCAATCATCAACAGTCAGTTTACGGCAGATCCAACGGCTCGTGTGTTTAATGGGAAGATATATCTCTATCCTTCTCATGATATTCCGAGTCCTATCGAGAAACTGAAGACTTGGTTTTGTATGCCTGATTATCATGTCTTCTCATCCAGCAATCTGACGGATTGGGAAGACCATGGTGTCATCGTTTCGCAGGACAAAGTACCTTGGGTACAGGACGGCAGTTATACGATGTGGGCTCCTGACTGTGTAGAGAAAGAGGGGAAATATTACTTCTATTTCCCTGCTGCTCCGAAAGGGAAGGAGAAGGGATTCGGAATAGGTGTGGCGGTTGCCGACCAGCCCGAAGGACCGTTTATGCCGATGTGGAAACCCATAGAGGGTGTGCACGGCATAGATCCTTGTGTGCTGATAGATAAGGACGGACAGGCTTATATCTACTGGGCGGGGGCCGGTTTGCACATGGCTAAGCTGAAACCAAACATGACGGAACTTGCCTCGGAACCCAAACTGGTGGAGGGATTGCCAGATGGTTTCAAGGAAGGACCATTTGCTTTCGAGCGTAACGGCAAGTATTATTTCACCTTCCCTTGGGTACGTGAAAAGGATGGAACCGAAACGCTGGCTTATGCCATGGCTGACCATCCGATGGGACCTTTCACGTTCAAGGGCATCATCATGGATGAGTCGCCTACGAAGTGCTGGACCAATCATCATAGCATCGTGGAATATCAGGGGCAGTGGTATCTCTTCTATCACCATAATGATTATTCGCCTAAGTTCGATAAGAACCGCTCGGTGCGAATCGACTCTCTGAACTTCAATCCTGACGGAACGATACAGAAGGTGATACCTACGCTAAGAGGTGTGGGATTGACGAAGGCACGTTCGCATATTCAGATTGACCGCTATTCTGCGCTGCAAGGCAAGGGTATTGGTATTGATTATCTGGATAAGAACAACTGTTTTGAAGGATGGAAGACTCTCTTTTCTAAATCGAATACTGCCCTTATATATAATAAGGTGGATTTCGGTAATGAGAAGGTGGAAGAAATCACCATTCGTGCCAAGTCTTCAAAGGGCGGTGTGCTCGTAGTCAGAGCCGATGGCAAGAAGGGTAATATCATCGCTAAGGTGAAGATTCCGAAGTCGGCAGCCTGGAAGAATGTCCGTGCCCAGGTGCTTCATGCTCTTCAGGGCGTTCATGCTCTACACGTATCCTTGCAGAGTGGTGCCGACGTAGAGGTTGACTGGCTGGGCTTCGATGCGTTGCCTTGGGAAAAGGGTGCTTTCGAAACTCACCAGTATCGCAATCTCTTTGCCGAGATGGGCTATAAGCAGGCTGATATTGACAAGAAGGTGAACGAAGTGTTCAATGATGTGTTCTACGGTAAGAACAAGGTCTATTTCGAGGTGGGCGATTCCATGGGATATGTCAGCGATATAAAGAACAATGATGTGAGAACCGAAGGCATGTCGTATGGAATGATGGCTGCCGTGCAGTTTGACAAGAAGGACATCTTCGACCGTCTCTGGCGATGGAGCAAGAAATACATGCAGCATCAGGAAGGACCTTATAAGGGCTATTTCGCATGGAGCTGCAAGACTGATGGAACGAGAAATGCGCAGGGAGCCGCATCGGATGGTGAACTCTATTTCGTAACTTCGCTCATCTTTGCATCCAACCGATGGGGAAATGATACGGGCATCAACTATCTGAAGGAAGCGCAGCATATTCTGGATTGCAGCATGCAGAAGGCGGGAATGGACCGCACAGCTCCGCTCATCAATCTTGAACATCAGCTCATCACCTTTACGCCCGATCATTGGGGCGGGAAGTTTACCGACCCTTCTTACCATCTCCCTGCCTTTTACGAGGTTTGGGCGAAATGGGCTAACGATGGACGTTCCCAGTTCTGGAAGGAGTGTGCAGAGAAAAGCCGTGAGTTCCTGCATAAGTGTATCAATGAGAAGACGGGCTTGAACCCGGACTATTGCAACTATGATGGCAGTCTGATGAAGACCGGTCGGTTGCTGGGTGATGCTTTCCGTTATGACTCATGGCGAGTGCCAATGAACATAGCGCTCGATTATTCCTGGGCTTGCAAGGATAAGGAGTGGCAGCAGAAATATGCCAATACGCTGCAGAACTTCCTGTATAGTAAGGGCATTGATTCTTTCCTGGACCAGTATAATGTAGACGGAACAATGGTAGAAGATATTCTGCCGGCAGGTACGGCTCCTAAGGCACTCCGTCATTCTATCGGTTTTGTTGCCACTTCGGCTGCGGCTTCATTGGTCAGCAATCATGTGAAGGGCAGGGAATTCGTCAGTCATTTCTGGAATGCCAAGCATGAACCAGACAAAGCAGGCTTCTTCGATGGCTACTACGACGGACTGTTGCGTCTCTTCGCCTTCATGCATCTGAGTGGTCGTTATCAGATTATCGAACCTCAATAATAATGAATAGTCTATGTACAAATTTTTTAATAAAATAGTTAGATTGTTTTGTTTATGTATATTCCTTTTGGGGCATTCCTCTGCGGATGCCCAAAATAGGAATTTACCTGCAGACATCAATCCTTATTTCGGACCAGTCGGCAAGCAGGCTGTCATGCCTAATGCGGCTGGCTTTATTCAGAGATGGTTGCTCCTGGAGCCCATCTCTATGCCGGTCAAGAGCAATGTCGTTTTTACAGATTCTTATCTGAAGGAGATATTCCATACGCAGTATTTCCCTAAACAGATGGAAACAGTTCCTAAGGATGGAGCCGTCGTAAAGGTGGACAAGGAAAAACTGAAATGGCATGCGCTGGATAGTAAACTGTTTAATGTGAAACTCTTCCGTTTCGCAACTTCATTTAAGAAACCCAAGTATGGTGTCTTGTTCTGGGCGGTTACCATTATCGATTGCCCTGAGGAGATGAAAGACGTCCGCTTGTCTGTTGGCTCGAATGGTGCTTCCATGTGGTGGCTCAATGGTGAGGAGGCGGTGATGCTCGAAGGCGACCGAAGAATGGTTCGCGATGATGTGGTTTCTAAGAAACTTACCTTGAAGAAAGGTAGGAATATCCTTCGTGGTGCTGTAATCAATGGACCTGGTATGAGCGACTTCTGTGTCCGATTCATCGACGGACAGGGCAAGCCTGTCAGAAACCTGTCTATTCACGTGAAGTAGTGCAATCAATAAAGAAAGTTATGAAACAGAACAATATATTTTTCAGATATTTTAGCCCGGTTGCTGCTCAGCAGAAACTTTATGCCGCTGCTTTGGTTGCCTTGTTGTCTTCCTCTGCTTACGAGGCAGAAGCCCAGGTGAGCGAACCTTTCATTCATGACCCTTCTACCATTGCCCTGTGTGATGGAAAGTATTATACCTTTGGAACGGGTGAAGGCGGAATCTGGTCGGAGGATGGCTGGACCTGGCAGGGTGGTGCTGTTCGTCCCGGAAGAGGAGCGGCTCCTGATGTGTTGAAGATTGGCGACCGTTATCTTGTAGCCTACAGTGCTACGGGTGGTGGATTGGGAGGCAGTCATCGCGGTGATGTCCTGACGATGTGGAACAAAACGCTCGATCCGAAATCGCCTGATTTCAAATATACTGAACCGGTGGTGGTGGCATCTTCATTGGATGATGAAGACTGTGATGCCATTGATGCGGGCTTGTTGCTCGACCCTACTACCGGCAGACTCTGGCTCAGCTATGGTACCTATTTCGGATTTATCCGTCTGGTAGAACTTGATCCGAAGACAGGTAAGCGGATGGAAGGCAACGAACCCGTCAATATCGCCATCGACTGCGAGGCTACTGATTTGATTTACCGCAACGGCTGGTATTATCTTCTCGGCACCCATGGCACCTGTTGCGATGGTCCTAATTCTACCTACAATATCGTGGTGGGACGTTCGCGAAAGATAACCGGTCCATACGTAGATAATGTGGGCAGAGAGATGTTGCAGGGCGGTGGAAAAATGGTGATTGCTGCCAATAATCTGAAGACGGGTCCCGGTCACTTCGGGCGCTATATCGAGGAAGAGGGTGTAGAAAAGATGTCGTTCCACTATGAGTCTGATTTCAGACAGGGAGGACGAAGCGTGTTGGCCATCCGTCCTTTGTTGTGGAAGAACGACTGGCCTGTGGCTGGTGATGAATTTCATGCCGGAACCTACGAGATAGAATCAGAACGAAGAGGCTATGCCCTGGAGATTGCCGTAGATTTCGTGAGAATGCAACGGGATATCGAACCTTTCTGGATTAAGCCAACCAAGCCTCTGAAGAATATCGAACCTCAGACCTTGAAGGAGGTAGAGGCAGAATGGCCTAAGGGCGAGGTGAAGGTAAGAATGAACGATTATATGTTCCGTCCTCATCAGAAGTGGAGTATCATGCCTGCCGGAAAGGGTGGTTATCTGGGTGGTCCTTATTATAAAATCTGCATAGAAGGCACTACTCGCTATCTTACCGCAACCGCTCAGCATGATGTCATTGCCAAACCTGAGTTTACGGGTGAAGATGCCCAGCTTTGGCGTATCGAACAGCTCACCGATGGCACCTATCGCATCATGCCTAAGGCAGTGCCAGGCACAGAAGAGAAACTGGCATTGGTTTCACTCGGCGATTGTACCCCAGGCTTGGCTCCTTTCGATTTCAATAGCGATAATTCTAAATGGAATTTCAGACAACAATAAATTCATGATGATTTGACAATCGAGAAGCGTCCCAATCATAAACCCTCTAATAAAATAAACAGAAGTATGCTAAAGAATTTATCTCTCATTGCCCTTTTGGGCATCGCTGTCGTTGGCGTTCCAAGTGAACTCAGCGCCAAGAATGTAAAGGTGGCAGGCACCCAGAAAGGTGCGGCTGCCAAGTCTATCACCCGTCAGGTGGCTCAGCAGAATGTAACCATCGAATTCTATTCTCCATCCATCGTCCGCATCTTGAAATCTGATGCCGGACTTGGTGCTCCTGTTCAGAAGAAAAGCTATTCTGTCATCTTGAAACCTCAGCAAATGAAGGGCGTTCAAATACAGGAAAACGGTGATATTGTAAAAATCAATTCTAGTTTTATTTCCGTTGAACTGAATCAGCAGACTGGCGAAATCCGCTTCCTTTCGAAGGATGGAAAGCTGCTGCTTACTGATACGAAGACCCGTCTGGAAGCTCGCAAGGATGAAGCCAACAAGGGCAAGTACCGTATAGAGCAGGACTTCCGTCTTGCTGATGACGAGGCCATCTATGGTCTGGGACAGTTGCGCGATGTTTACATGAATCAGCGTGGTCGACAGAATATCGTACTCTGGAACAATAATACTTATATCGCCATCCCTTATTTCACCAGTGAGAAGGGCTATGGTCTTTACTGGGACAATGCAGGAAAAACTTATTTCAATGATATCGTAGCATCCAAGAATAATGGCAACCAGCCATCATGCACTTCCTTTACCAGTGAAGTGGGAACCTGCGCCGACTACTATTTCATGTATAAGGATGGTACGCAGGATGGAGTCATCGCCAGCATCCGTGAACTCACCGGACAGGCTACGATGTTCCCGAAATGGGCGATGGGCTTCTGGCAATGCCGTGAGCGCTATAAGACCAGTGATGAACTGGCTGGCGTGTTGGACAAGTATCGCGAACTGAAGATTCCTACTGATGCCATCGTGCAGGACTGGCAGTATTGGGGATGCGACTCCAACTGGAATGCGATGAAGTTCCAGAACCCATACTATATAAATAAGGTGGGCGACCCAGCCTATGCCAAGTATCTTCCTACCGATATGAAGCAGATGAAGGTACAGGGAGAACCCCGTCTGAAGAGTCCGGAAGAGATGGTGAAGTATGTTCATAAGAACGATGCCCATCTGATGATTTCCATCTGGGCAAGTTTCGGTCCTTGGACAGAGCAGTATCGTGAACTGAAGAAGATGAATGCCCTCCTTCCTTTTGAAACGTGGCCAAGAAACAGTGGCGTGATGCCATACGATGTCTTCAATCCGAAGGCTCGCAACCTCTACTGGAAGTATCTTACTCATCTCTACCAGATGGGCTTTGATGCCTGGTGGACCGATTCTACGGAGCCAGACCATTTTGAGAAGCCGGGCGATGAGAACTATCAGACCTTCGATGGTTCATGGTTGGGCGTGAAGAACGCCTTCCCATTGTTGCACAACAAGAGCATCTACGAGCACCAGAGAGCGATGAAGGGAAACACAAAGCGTTCGCTCCAGATGACTCGAAGCGGCAGTCTCGGTATTCAGCATTATGGCACCATCTGCTGGAGCGGTGATGTGGTGGCTTCTTGGGACGAGATGAAGAATCAGATTCCATCGGGCTTGAACTTCTCGCTCTGCGGTATCCCATTCTGGAACACCGACCTGGGTGGTTTCTTCTACTGGGAGTTTGAACAGAATCCAAAGAATCCAGCCATTCAGGAATTGCAGACCCGCTGGATGCAGTGGGGAACCTTTATGCCATTGATGCGCAACCACTGTTCTTCGCCGATGGTAAGCGAACTGTATGAATTCGGAAAGCAGGGCGACTGGGCTTATGATGCTATGATTAAGGCCATCAAGTTGCGCTATCGCCTTTTGCCTTATATCTACAGTACGGCTGGCGACTGTGTACAGAATAGCGGAAGCATGATGCGTGCCCTGGTAATGGATTATGCGGCAGACAAGAAGGCTTCCCGTCTGAACGATGAGTATCTCTTCGGCCGCAACATTCTGGTGAAGCCGGTAACCGATCCTTTATACACCTGGAAGGATAAGGAGAAGAAGGGCCATACCATCTATCCTGATGTAAGGAAGGCAGCTGCGCCTGTGAATGTTTACTTGCCAAAGGGTAATAAATGGTATGATTTCTGGAGCAACACCCAGTATGAGGGCGGTCAGGATATCCAGCGCCTTTGTCCTATCGACATCATGCCTGTATTCATCAAGGCAGGTACCATCCTGCCATTCGGTCCTGAAGTGCAGTATAGTTCAGAGAAACCTTGGGATGAACTGGAGATTCGTGTCTATCCTGGTGCTGATGGTAAATTTACGCTCTATGAGGATGAGGGCGACAACTACAACTATGAGAAGGGTAAATTCTCGGAAATCCAGTTTGTTTGGAATGAAGCAGACAGAACTCTGAGCATCGCTCCACGCAAGGGCAGCTATAAGGGAATGCTCCAGCATCGCAGATTCCATATCGTACTGGTGGATACCAATAGTGGTGCGGGCGATCAGCCTATGCAGGCAAGCAAGAGTGTGGAATATGACGGAAAGGCTGTAAAGATACAGCTGTAAGTGTTACATTATATAAAGTATTTGATACTTGTAATAAAGTAGTATTCTGCTTTTTTGTTTATCTTTGCAGCACAAATAACAATTTAATATACTAATAGCTTAATAGTAATTACAATGAACAAGAATGTTATATACGCAGCTTTGATGTTTGTGGTAACTATGTCCTCCGGCAATGCCTCAGCTCAGCAGTTTCCTTATCAGAATCCAGCCCTCTCGGCTCATGAGAGAGCGGTAGATTTATGTGGTCGTCTCACTTTGGAAGAGAAAGCTTCTCTGATGCTGGATGATTCGCCGGCTATCCCACGATTGGGAATCAAGAGATTCCAGTGGTGGAGCGAGGCACTGCATGGTGTGGCGAACATGGGAGATGTAACCGTCTTTCCGGAACCTATCGGAATGGCAGCTTCGTTTAACGACAGAATGGTGTATAGAGTCTTTGATGCAACATCTGATGAGATGCGTGCCAAATGGAATGAACTGCAGCAGAAGGGAGGAGATGTAACCCGTTTCCATGCCCTCTCTGTCTGGACTCCAAACGTGAATATCTTCCGTGATCCTCGCTGGGGACGTGGACAGGAAACCTATGGTGAGGATCCTTATCTTACCAGTAGGATGGGATGTGCCGTGGTGCGCGGATTGCAGGGACCTGAAGATACGAAATACCGCAAACTCTGGGCTTGTGCCAAGCACTATGCAATTCATAGCGGACCGGAATGGGCTCGCCATACAGACAATATTACCGATGTTACACCGCGCGACCTTTGGGAAACTTATATGCCTGCCTTCAAATCGCTGGTGCAGGATGCCAAGGTGCGTGAGGTGATGTGTGCCTATCAGCGTTGGGATGATGAACCATGCTGCGGCAACACCCGCCTTTTGCAGCAGATTCTCAGGGACGAGTGGGGATTCAAGTACCTGGTAGTTTCCGACTGTGGCGCTGTTACTGATTTCTGGGAGAACCATAAGGTTTCGAGCAATGCCAGAAATGCAGCAGCTAAGGGCGTATTGGCTGGAACCGATGTAGAATGTGGATTTAATTATGTATATAAATCAGTGCCTGAGGCTGTGAAGTATGGTGCCCTGACTGAAGAAGAAGTTGATAAGCATGTGATTCGTCTGCTCGAAGGTCGTTTCGACTTGGGTGAGATGGATGACAACAAGATAGTATCATGGTCGAAGATTCCTGTATCTGTGCTTTGCAGCAAGGCACATCGCCAGCTCTCGCTCGATATGGCTCTGCAGACCATGACGCTGCTCCAAAACAATAATGAGGTATTACCTCTCGATAAAAAGCTAAAGAAGATTGCTTTCATCGGACCAAATGTGGATAACGAACCGATGATGTGGGGAAACTATAATGGTACTCCACGACAGACAATTACCATCCTGGATGGTATCAAGAGTCGTTTGAAGAAAAACCAGATCGTCACCTTTAAAGGGTGCGACCTGGTGAACGACCAGACTTTGGATTCTTACTTCGACCAGTGTAGCATGGATGGCAAGATGGGCTTTAAGGGCACTTTCTGGAACAATCGTGAAATGGAAGGTAAGCCTGTTACCATCACTCAGGAAAAGAATCCTGTGCAGGTAACTACCTATGGTCAGCATTCGTTTGCACCCAATGTGAAGTTGACGGGCTTTTCTGCCAAGTATGAAACCGTATTCCGTCCTAAGCAGAACGCCAAGGTATTGCTCGATGTGGCTGCCTGCGGTCATTATGAGGTTTATCTGAATGGTGAGAAAAAGTCAGAAAAGAGTGATTGGCGCACAGCAGAATCCCGCATCGAGTTTGAGGGCGTGAAAGGCAAGGAGTATAAGATAGAAATACGATATGCTGAGATGCCAACCTATAATGCCAATATGAAGATCAATATCGGTCATGAGAATCCTATCGACTATCAGGCTTCGCTCAAGCAGTTGAAGGATTGCGAGACAGTAGTCTTCGTAGGTGGCATCTCTCCACAGTTGGAAGGTGAGGAAATGCCTATCGAGATTTCTGGCTTCAAGGGTGGTGACCGCACCAACATCGAATTGCCTAAGGTTCAGCGCAATTTCCTGAAGGCTTTGAAGGAGGCGGGCAAAAAGGTTGTCTTTGTCAACTGTTCGGGTTCGGCTATCGCCTTGACTCCAGAGACAGAGAGTTGCGATGCTATTCTCCAAGCCTGGTATCCTGGTCAGGAAGGTGGTGAGGCAGTGGCTCGTGTACTCTTCGGAGAGTACAATCCTGCCGGCAAGTTACCTATTACGTTCTATAAGAATTCTGAGCAGTTGCCTGATTTCAAGGATTACAGCATGAAGGGCAGAACCTATCGTTATATGAACGATGCGCTCTTCCCATTCGGTTATGGCTTGAGCTATACTTCTTTCCGTATTGGCGATGCTACACTTTCCAACTCTATCCTGAAGAAGGGTGAGAAGATTACCTTGAAGGTGCCTGTAAGTAATGTTGGAAAGAAGGATGGAACCGAGGTGGTGCAGGTGTATGTGAAAGACCCTTCTGACACCGATGGCCCATTGAAGAGCTTGAAGGCTTTCGAGAGAGTGGAGGTGAAGGCAGGAAAGACTGCTGAGGCTGTCATCACGCTGGATAGCAGAAACTTCGAACTCTTCGATGCTGCAACCAATACCGTCCGTGCCAAGGCAGGAAAGTATGAGGTTTATTACGGCAGCAGTTCGGCTGATAAGGATTTGAAGAAACTGGATGTTTCTATTGAATATTAAGTAACGGTATACTAATTAATATATACTGCTTTCAATAGTATCAATCCAATAAAATAATCGAATTATGAAAAGAATCCTTTGTGTACTTATCGCAGTCCTATGTCTCTGTACTTGCTGGGCTGGGAATGGCAAGAAACCTATTGTCTGGGAACAGCCGATAGCTGAATCGAATCAGCTATTTTATGATCCTTTTCAATCTCAACTCAATATCTATCGTGTGGAATTCGCAGATGATGAAACACGAGTGTTCATGCACATCACTTTTCCCCCACACTATTGGATAAAGTTTGTGAAGGAAACCTATCTCCTTGCTGATGGCAAGAAATATCTCGTCAAGAGCTGTGATGGACTGAAACTTGACGAAGAACACTATATGCCTAGCTCAGGCAAGGAGGATGTGGTCTTCCATTTCGCACCGCTCCCCAAGAAGACCCGAAAGTTTGACTTCCTGGAAGGTGACGGCAAAAAGAACTTCAAGATATTTGGTATCGAGAGCATCGATACCCGTATCAAACAGCTCTTCTCCTCGCTTTGGCGCAACGATGCGACCGGCGATTGGGAGATAGGATTCTATGAAGATTTCGCCATCTACGACTGCCGTTACTGGCAATACAAGCAGAAGAATCAGAAGGGCGACAAGTACTCTTTCATCCTTACCGATGGCAAGAGCGACCTGGCTGTCAACATCGACAAACCTCAACATGGCAAGCGCACGATGAGCATCAACGGCAAGAAAGCCGAATATTCGCTCATTACCACTTCCACCCTTCCGGATTATCCGCAGAAAGATGAGACCACAAGTCTGAAGGATACTCATAACAAGCCCGATACGGCTATTGTTGTGGGATGGCTCAGAAATATGCCTAAGGAATTTTGGGATAGAGGGCAGGAGTATAGTGTGCAGTATTATGATCTCTTTTCCACATTCAAGGAAGTGAGCAATTGTAGCAAGCTCGATTCACTTGGCAGATTTGAGATCAAAGTGCCTCTCATCAACTCTACCGAGGTTTTCATGGACTGGAAACATACTTATATCAACACGGTGTTGGAGCCAGGTGAGACCTATTATCTGCTCTATGACTTCAAGTCTGGACATTCCATCTTCATGGGTAAGAACTGTCGCTTGCAAAACGAACTGCTGGCGCATCCTATCCCAATGATTAACGCAGACTATGCAGGTAAGTATGAAAATAAGGTTCCAGCTCAGGAGATGATGCAGATTCTTGAATCCAGATATAAGGAGGCTGAAGGGAACTTACGGAAACAGATAGAAAAATCGGCATCTATTTCCAAATGTTATCAGGAGTATGCTGCCCGATATCTTCTCTGTAGTTATGCATCATCAATCTTACAGGGAGCATATCGTGTAAAAGACCATATTTTCCCTCAGGAATATGTAAGCCAAATGGAAAAAATATGGAAGGAGATTCCGCAGCCTTATACTCAGTTTCGTGACTATAATATGCTGACTAAAGATCTCATCGACCAGGAAGCAAGGTTAAAGTACAGTACACCCATGGGGAAGACCTATGGATTCTTGTTCACCAATTATTATCCGGAACTGTTGAGAAAGCACAAGGTTCAGGGGGATATTGCGATAACCGATTCAGAAATTGCTACGGTGGAACAATGGGCTAAGAATCTGGATAGCATGACTATCAAGCAATATCAGACGACAGATGCCAAGGAGCAGAAGGAAATAGAAAATGCTTTTTCCAACTCTGTTCTTGCCAAGCGTGCTACGGCTATCATTGGAAGAGAAGACATAGCCAAGATGCTTAAGGATGAGACTCCTCTCATCGATGTATATTATGCCCAGCATATAGCTGATAGCATGGGATGCAGCCAGCAGAAAGATGTCATCATCACCAAAGCCATTCTTCAGATGTTAGAAAGACTAGCTATGCCACTCAATAGTTATGGGCTTGACCTGGTAGAACACAGCATCAGTTCTGAAGTTCTCAGGGAGAAAGTATTGGCAGAACACCGTAAGTACCTGTCTTTGCAGAACAGGGACATTACTGCCAGTATCAAGACAGCTCCGCAGGATATGAGCGATGGTGAGAAACTTCTTCGCCATATATTGGAGCCTTATAAGGGAAAGCTTGTATTGCTGGATGTCTGGGGAACTTGGTGTGCCCCTTGCAAGATGGCTCTTGCCCATTCGAAGGAAGAGTTCGAACGCTTGGCGCCATACGATGTGGTATATCTTTACATGGCAAACAACAGTCCTGAAGAGTCATGGAAAAATCTCATCAAACTGAATAATCTGGTTGGCGACAATATCGCCCACTACAATTTGCCAGCGGCTCAGCAGAGTGCCATCGAGAATTATCTCAACATTCGCTCCTTCCCATCCTATCGCCTCTTCGACAAGGAAGGAAATCTGGTAGATGTGAAAGTGGATGCCCGCCAGCTTGACAATCTGGAGAAAATCATCAAGGAACTGAACAGATAGTAAGAATACTGATAAAATCCCCTTCAAGGTATTGGGGACATAGTTGAATACATAATAAATCCAGAAATCGCTTGGCGGTTTCGGGATTTTTGCTTATCTTTGCCAACGTAAATAGTAAATTGTTGATAATATGGCAACGAAGTTATATCCAATAGGCATGCAGACCTTCTCTGAGATTCGAGAGGAGGACTTTCTCTATGTAGATAAGACGGAGTACATCTATCGTATGACTCATACGAGTGGAAAGTATTTCTTCTTGAGTCGTCCACGTCGTTTCGGAAAGTCACTCCTCGTCTCTACTATGCAGAGCTATTTCGAGGGAAAGAAGGAACTCTTTAAGGGGCTTGCCATCGAAAAGCTAGAAAAAGATTGGACGGAATATCCTGTGCTTCATTTTAGTTTGGCAGGTGGAAAGCACATGGAGAAAGACCAATTGGTGCGCTATCTCTTATATATATTAAAGGTAAATGAAGAAAAATTTGGCATCGTCAATGAGTCTCCCGACCCGAATGTCCGTATGCTTAATTTAATAAAAACGGTATATGAACAGACTGGGCAGAAGGTCGTTGTGCTCATCGATGAATACGATGCTCCTTTGCTCGATGTGGTACATGAGGATACTAGCTTGGATATATTGAGAGAGGTGATGCGCAATTTCTATAGTCCCCTAAAGGATAGCGACCGAATGCTGCGTTTCGTCTTCTTGACAGGCATCACCAAGTTCTCGCAACTTAGTATCTTCAGTGAACTCAATAATATCACAAATGTGAGTATGGATACAGAATATGCTGGCATTTGCGGCATTACCAAGGAGGAACTTGTGACAGAAATGCATGAAGATATTCAGCAGATGGCAGATGTGTTGGGCTTGTCGTATGATAAAACTTTGGAAAAGTTGAAGGAAAATTATGATGGCTATCATTTCGCTTGGCCTTCTTCTGACATATTCAATCCATATAGCTTGCTCACTTGCTTTTCAAAGCGAAAGGTTGATTCCTATTGGTTTGGCTCAGGCACTCCTACTTATCTCCTTAATATGATGCGGAAATATGACTTTACACCGATTGACCTGGGTGAACAGATGGATGCATCAAAGGATGATTTTGATGCAGCCACTGAGACGATGACTACTATCATGCCTTTACTTTATCAGAGTGGTTATATCACTATCAAGAATTATGATCCGGAAACGGAACTCTATACCTTGGCTCTGCCTAACAAAGAAGTGAGGATAGGTTTGTATCGCAGTATGTTACCGCATTATTTAGCGGCAAAGTCTGCAATGTGCAATACGACCGTGGCCAAGATGTCTTCTCTTATCAATAAGGGTAACATGGATGGTGCTCTTCAGCTATTGAAAACGTTCTGGGAGACGGTACCTTATTGCGATAATACCGATTATGAGGGGCATTATCAGCAGACAATGTATATCATCTTTGCCCTGCTTACGAATTTCCGTATATTGGTGGAACAGCATACTTTCCGTGGAAGAACAGACATTACGATGGAAACAAAGGATACCATCTATGTGATAGAACTGAAATTTAATAAGTCGGCACAAGAGGCTCTTGACCAAATCAACAACAAACATTATGCTGATGCTTTTGCCCTAAGAGGCAAAACCATGGAAAAGATTGGTATGAACTTTATGATTGATGAAGATAAGACGATTGTATTGGATTGGGCAAAATAGTTCCCTTAGTAGCAGAACCTCTTCTTCCTGGATTGGTGGAAGTTTGGGGAGTAGCAACAGAAAAGATGGCCTTGCAAAATGCGGGGTCATCTTTTCTGTTTTATAAAACAGACACTCTTAGATAATTATTCGACATGAAAACCATAACAAAGTATTTGTTACATGAAATAAAGTAATGAATCGAATAAATCGCTATTTTTGCGTCGTTTTAACAGCTTTAATAAAGAAAGCCGGTGAAAATCATCGGCATCATAACAATTTTAAACTTTTATATTTCAACCTAAAAACAAATGAAAAAGAGATTTTTGGCGATATTGGCGGCTGCGTTGCTACCGTCATGTCTGTTCGCCCAGTTTGGAGTGGTTTCGCCGCTTCATGTGAATGGCAATCAGTTGAATGATGCCTATGGCAACAAAGTGGTTTTACATGGTGTGATGGATACACCGAGTCCTTACTTCAACAAATATCGTTGGGGTTATAGCTGTACCGACAATAACATCTCGGCATGCATAAGCTATTATGACAAGATTTTTGGAGCACTCCAGAATCCTGCCAAAGGTACCTATTGTAATATCTTCCGTCTTCATCTCGAACCAGGCTGGACCAATGATCCCAACAAGAAGTCAACGGGTTCTGATACTGGAGAGGCTAATATATCGCGTTTCAGTGCTAGCCGTTTGCAGAAGTATCTTGATGCCCTTTATCTGCCTATTGCGCAGAAGGCCATCAATCATGGCTTGTATGTGGTGATTCGTCCTCCAGGCGTATGTCCTAAGGATTTGAAAGTAGGCGATGCTTATCAGAATTATCTTAAAACGGTGTGGAACATTGTTTCCAGCAACAGTTGGGTGAAGAATAATTCCGGCATCGTATCGCTGGAACTTGCCAACGAGCCTGTTCATATATATAATAGGTATGGTCAGAGTTCTGCTACTGCCATGCGGGATTATTTCCAGCCAGTAGTTGATGTGATTCGCAAGAATGGCTTCAAGGGTATTATCTGGATTCCTGGCACGGGCTATCAGAGCCAGTATGAGAATTATGCCTCTTATCCTGTTTCCGACAGTAACTTCGGCTATGCCGTGCATGTGTATCCGGGATGGTATGGGGCAAGTGATACCAGCTATGATTCCAATGCTTTCATCTATAATTTCCAGAAGCAGGTGCCTGTGGTAAAAAATAAACCGATTCTTGTTTCTGAGATAGACTGGAGTCCGGAGAAACCTGGTGCAGGTAAGTATAATGAGTTTGGACAGTGGGTGGCCAGCAACCTGGGTTCATGGGGAACTGCTACCACAAGCAAATGGGGTAATGCCTGGAAGAAGGTGATGGATCATTTCGGAAACATCAGCATGACGCTGACCAGTACTGATGATTATCTGGATATCGACAACTTCCTGAAAACTGGTCAAATCAAGGCTGGATTGGAGGCTAATCCGGAGGCTTGCGGTCAGACCTGCTTCTACTGGTATTACGAGTATTCCAAGAAAGACTATGCTCATAAGTCTGCTGGTACGTCTTCTTCTAACCCGAATACTCAGCCTTCTACCGGTTCTTCTACTTCTGGCAATACCCAGGGCGAGAACATCATCAAGTCGTGGGGCAATGGCAGCGGATTTGTTCCTTCGGGATGGACGGTGGCAGATAATGGCACTCAGGTTTATGTCGGCAATAAATCGAGCGGTCCACGCATCATGAACTTCTCTGGTGATTTCAAGAATGCTTTCTATGTGAGAACTGTTTCTGCCGATAAGGCTGGCTATATAGAATATGGTAATACAAATGGTTATACCCTGCCTCTGGTATATGGCGAGTATGAGCTGAGCTGCAATGTGGCAGCATGGAAGGGTGCTCCATATATGAAGGTGGAGGTGTACGACCCTCAGAATGCCGTGCTTGCTTCTACCATCGTCAAGGCAAATGGCAATGCCAATGGCAATATGGAGGCTTATCTCTCGGGGTACCACCAGGGTTTCTCTCTCGTTCTATTCCATGATTAAGGGCAACTATCGTGTACGTTTCACCCCTGTGGCTGATGCCAAGGGCACAGGTGGTGCCTGGGTTGAGGCTCTGGTAGGCAATGTGGCTCTTTACTTCAAGGGAAATCCGCTGGCACTGAATGCCGTGGGACAGGTTCCTGCCGGATGGAAGATTGTTGATGCCGGAGAGCAGAAAGCGGCTGGTGCAGCTGGCATTGGTCCACGCATCTTCAAGTTTGCCGGTGGTGATTTTTCTACGGGTCTTTACATCCGTCAGAGCGATGCCAGCAAGGCAGGCTACGCTGAGTTTGGTTCTACTTGGGGCTATGGCTTCTCGTTGAAGCAGGGCAGCTATGTATTCTCTTATAATGCCGTGGCGTGGTCGGGGTCTCCTTATCTGAAGTGTGAGGTTCTCGACGAGAGCAACAACGTACTGGGTTCTCAGATTATCCAGTGTACCAAGAATGTGAACAAGAATACCGGTGCAAATACTTATGGCAGCAATAGTGGTCAGGTACGATTCACTGCTTCCCACACGGGTTACTATCACTTCCGCTTCACTCCTGTAGCAAACAGCTGGGGTGGCAGTGGTTCATGGCTTGAGGTAGTGGTAGGTCATCTGAAGATTTCCATGACCAGTGCTTCTCGTTCAAGAAGCATCGATGGTGGTTGGAACGATGGTACTACGGGCATCGAGCAGGTCGAGAGTGCTGAGCATATCAGCGGTCAGGAGACCAGACAGAACTCCGGCTGGTACACGCTTCAGGGTCAGCGGGTAGAACACCCAACCAAGGGTATCTATATCCATAATGGCAAGAAGGTGGTTTTGAGATAGAATATTAAATGAGACTACCCTGATACATCAATGAGACTTCCCAGCACTAAAACCGAGAAGTCTCATTTTTGCTTTTTGCTATATAATATAATGTAAAGGCTAAAAACAAAAGAGGGTGTGGCATCATTTTATGACGCACCTTTTTCTTATGTGTTACATCATATTAAGTATTTGAAACATGTGAAAAAGTAGAATCCTGTTTTTTTGCTTACCTTTGCATCCATAAATAACAATTTAATCAACTAATAATTAATTTAAATCATAAAATGACTAGATACAGAATGATTTTATCCCTGCTTTTGGCTGGCATGGGAACTGCAGCAACAGCACAGAACATCAACTTGCCAATCATCCAGACCAAGTACACTGCCGATCCTGCACCTTATGTGCACAACGATACGGTATATCTCTATACCACCCACGATGAGGATGGGGCTGAGGGGTTCCTGATGAAAGACTGGCTGCTCTACACCTCAACAGATATGGTAAACTGGCAAGACCGCGGTGCCGTGGCTTCATTGAAAGACTTCAAGTGGTTCAAGGGCGAGAATGGTGCCTGGGCAGAGCAGGTCATCGAGCGAAATGGCAAATGGTATATGTATTGCCCTATCCATGGTCATGGCATCGGAGTGCTGGTAGCTGATAATCCATACGGACCGTTCAAGGATCCTATCGGAAAGCCTCTGGCATGGGAGGGCGACTGGTTCGACATCGACCCTACCGTATGGATAGATGATGATAACCAGGCTTATATGTATTGGGGCAACCCGGAGTTGAAGGCAGTGAAACTGAACGAGGACATGATTTCTTATTCTGATTCCATCATGCACTTCCCGAAGATTCAGGATTATCAGGAAGGTCCTTGGTTCTGGAAGCGCAATGGCAATTATTATCTGGCTTATGCTTCTACCTGCTGTCCTGAGGGCATCGGTTATGCGATGAGCAAAAATCCGCTCGGACCGTGGGAATATAAGGGACATATCATGAACCATACGCCTCGTACTCGTGGCAATCATCCGGGCATCATCGACTACAAGGGCAAGAGCTATTGCTTCGGCTTGAATTATGACATCTTCCGTTTGAAGACGGGGCGTCATGCCGAGCAGCGTTCTGTTTCTGCGGCCGAAATGACTTACAATCCTGACGGAACCATCCAGGAGTTGCCATACTTCCAGGACTGCAAGCTAGAGCAGATAGAATGGTTCAACCCTTATCGCCAGGTTGAGGCTGAGACGATGGCTTGGGGCTATGGATTGAAGACGCAGCCTAAGAATCAGTGGGCGCAGGAGAATAGATGGAATCAAGTGGTTACGAATATTGATGAGGATGAGTATATCCTCGTGAAGGGTGTTGACTTCAAGAAGGGTGCAGGTAAGTTTGAGGTTTCTGCCTCTTGCCACATGTTTGGCGGCAGCATCGAAATCCGTCTTGATGGGGTAAACGGCCAGTGCATCGGCAAGGTGAATATCAAGAATACCAAGGACGAATACAAAACCTTCTCTACCCAGGTGAAGAAGGTAAAGGGTGTTCATGATCTCTACTTCGTCTTTAAGGGAGGCGACATCCAGAAGCAGAACCTCTTCTTCCTGGATTGGTGGAAATTTAGTGAGTAAGGAAGGCAGGTAAACATACTGTCCGCATATACACTTTTATTAAGAATTTAAAATAATATCAAATTATGAAGAAACAACTAATGATTGCTCTGCTGAGCATTGCGCCTGCCTTGGGTGTTGTGGCGCAAGATAAACTTTATAAGGATGAGTTCCCGCTGGGCGACATCACCCTTCTTGATGGACCATTGAAGCATGCTCGCGACTTGAACGTGCAGGTGCTCCTGAAATATGATTGCGACCGCATGCTGGCCCCTTATCGCAAGGAGGCTGGCTTGCAGCCTCGCAAACCTTCTTATCCCAACTGGGATGGACTGGACGGACATGTGGGCGGACATTATCTGTCGGCTCTTGCCATCAATGCAGCCACAGGCAATGAGGAATGCCGCAAGCGCATGGAATATATGATATCCGAACTCCAGCTGGTGCTTGATGCTAACAATCAGCGTCCTGAAGCCTGGTGTCATAACTATATAGGTGGTGTTCCGAATAGTGCCAAGATGTGGACGGCTTTCAGTAAGGGCGATTTCGGACCTTACTTTGGAACATGGGCACCTTTCTATAATATTCATAAGATGTATGCAGGTCTTCGTGATGCATGGCTCTATTGCGGAAATGAACAGGCAAAGAATCTGTTTCTGAAGTTCTGTGATTGGGCTGTGGACATTACGCGTGATCTGAACGACGAACAGATGGAGAAAATGCTAGGTAACGAGCATGGAGGCATGAACGAGGTGCTTGCTGATGCATACGCTATTACCGGTGAGCAGAAATATCTGGATTGTGCCCGCCGCTTCTCCCACAGAATGTTGCTCGTTCCTCTGGAAAACGGCAAGGACTGCCTTGACAATATGCATGCCAATACGCAGATTCCGAAGGTTATCGGCTATCAGCGCATCGCTGAGTTGGCTCATGATGTGCAATATCACAATGCCAGCGAGTATTTCTGGGAAATTGTGACACGTCAGCGTTCGCTGGCTTTGGGAGGTAACAGCAGGCGTGAGCACTTCCCGACTAAGGAAAATTGTATAGACTATATCAACGACATCGATGGACCGGAGTCTTGCAATACTTATAATATGCTGAAGCTTACCGAGGATTTGAACCGAGTAAAACCTAATGGCATGTATGGCGACTTTTACGAGACTGCGATGTTCAACCATATCCTCTCTGCCCAGCATCCTCAACATGGAGGCTATGTCTATTTCACTTCCGCCCGTCCTCGCCATTATCGCAACTATTCTGCTCCTAATGAGGCGATGTGGTGCTGCGTGGGAACAGGTATGGAAGACCACGGAAAGTATGGACAGTTTGTCTGGACGCACGATAAGGGTGTGAAGGCGGAGGATGATGCGCTCTATGTGAATCTCTTCGTGGCTTCCGAGTTGAATTGGAAGGATCGAAAGATGGTGATTCGTCAGCAGACCGCTTTCCCGTATGCTGAAACATCTGTCGTAGAAGTAGCCAAGGGTAAGGGAACTTTCATCTTGAAAGTCCGTAAGCCGTCCTGGTGTGAAAACTTCACCGTGAAGGGTGTTGGTTTTGATGCCGATAGCTATGAGGAGAATGGATTTGTCTGCATGAAGCGCAAATGGAAGAAGGGTGACCAGGTAAAGATCTCTATGCCTATGCACGCTTACATCAAACCGATGATCAATGTGCCTCAGTATGTGGCAATCATGTATGGTCCTATCCTGCTCGGCATGAAGACGGGAACAGAGGATATGCGTTCGCTCATCGCTGATGACAGCCGTTTCGGACAGTATGCCGGTGGAAAGAAACTGGCTCTTGACGAGGCTCCTATTCTGTTGCCGAAACATCTCGACGACATTGCCAAAAACCTGAAGCCAGTTCCTGGCAAGCCATTGCACTTTAAACTTGCCACCCACATGGAGAATACCATCGATGGTGAACTACAGCCTTTCTTCGAGATTCATGATTCTCGATATATGATGTATTGGTTGGCACTAGGCGAGAATGATTACAAGGCTTATATGCAGAAGTTGGCTGATGAGGAAAAAGCCCGTCAGGCTTTGGAGGCTAGAACTGTGGATAAGGTGAACCCTGGAGAACAGCAGCCAGAGACCGACCATCGTATGGAGACAGATGATTCGAACAAGGGTAATACAGATGGTATCTTCTTCCGTGATGCAAAGGATGGCCATTATTTCAGCTATCTGATGCAGACCAAGGGAGAGACTAATCTTAGCCTTCAGCTCAAGTTCTGGGGACAGGATGAATGGCGTACAAGTGAGTTTGATATTTATGTCAACGACAAGTTGCTTTGCAGCGTGAACAACAGTCATCGCTGGCGTACCACACAGTTTAAGACCGTTGATTATGCCATTCCTTCAGAGTTTGTTAAGGGCAAGAAGGAAATAAGAGTGAAGTTTGTGGCTCATAAGGGCAAGCAAGTTGGACAGATTTATGGTGTGAGACTTGTGAAGCATTAATTGTAGAAAAGTATATGTTAGCATATATTCTACTCAAGAATGAGACAAGTGCATCAATCACCAATAGAGTTTGTGTAGTAAGATAAACTTAATAAAGTTTTTGAAACATTCGATAAAGTCATTATGATTGTTTTTTCGTAATTTTGCAGCGTTAAACGAATAAACAATCATAATGATGAATACAACGAAAAACTTGGCTCCCAGAAAGCCGTTACTGATAAGCGCATGGCTGCTTGCCATGCAGGGTGCTACCTATGCACAGAACCCAATCGTGCAAACACAGTTAACTACCGACCCAGCACCTCTGGTTGTTGGAGACCGTCTCTATGTATATACCGGTCATGATGAAGATAAGGCTGACTTCTTCTGGATGAACGAATGGCGTGTGTATTCCACCAAGGATATGGTGAACTGGACAGACCATGGTTCTCCGCTCGATCTCAGTTCTTTTTCCTGGGCAGACGACCGTGCCTGGGCAGCACAGACCATTGAACGTAATGGTAAGTATTACTGGTATATCTGTGCGCACTCTAAACTGACGGGCGGAATGGCTATCGGCGTAGCTGTGGCAGATTCTCCTACCGGTCCGTTCAAGGATGCGCTGGGAAAACCGCTTTTCGATAATGGAAGTTGGGACAATATCGACCCAACGGTTTGGATGGACGAGGATGGTCAGGCTTATCTCTATTGGGGTAATCCACATCTTTACTATGCCAAACTGAATAAAGATATGATCAGCTTCAAGGGTGGTATAGATGCTAAGGCAGCTGTTGATGAAAAGCGTGAAGTGGGCAGAATCGTGATGACTGAGGAGGGATTCGGTTCGCCTGACGTGGAGAAGCGTGATTCTACCAGAAAATATAAAGATTGCTACACAGAGGGACCTTGGTTCATGAAGCGTGGCAAGAACTATTATATGCTTTATGCTGCAGGTGGAGTGCCTGAGCACATTGCTTATTCCATGAGTAAGAAGCCTTTCGGACCATGGAAGTATATGGGCGAAATCATGCCATTGGAAGATACGGGTTCCTTTACTAACCATTGCGGTGTGAGCGACTTCAAGGGCAAGTCTTATTTCTTCTATCATACGGGTAAACTGGGTGGTGGATTCGGACGCAGTGTGGCTGTGGAAGAATTCAAATATAACGCCGACGGTACATTCCCTATTATCCACCATACTCAGGAAGGAGTGGCTCCTATCGCAACCCTCAATCCTTACAAGCGTCAGGAGGCTGAAACCATCGCTTTCTCTAAGGGAGTGAAGTCGGAGCAGACCGATGATACGGGTGTTTATATCTCTGAAATCCATGAAGGCGATTATATCAAGGTACGTGAGGTGGATTTTGGTGATGAAGGTCCAGATGTATTTGCCATCTCAGCGGCGTGCTCTTCGCTTGGAGGTTCGCTGGAGGTTCATCTCGATAAGGAAGATGGCGAACTGGTGGCAAAACTTGATGTTACCAAGACGGGTGGCTGGGAAAAGTGGAAGACTTTCTCGGCACAAATGCTAAAGAAAGTGACAGGAAAACATGATATATACTTCGTGTTCAAGGGATTGAAGGGAAGCAAACTCTTCAATTTCGACTGGTGGAAGTTTGAGAAGAATTTCGCCAATCCTGTGGTTTGGGCTGATGTGCCTGATGTGGATGTAATCCGTGTGGATGACAGCTTCTATATGGTAAGCACCACCATGCATCTGATGCCGGGTGCGCCTATCATGAAATCAAAGGATTTGGTGAACTGGGAAACAGTGAACTATATCTTCCCTAAACTTACCGATTCGCCTAAGTATGACATGAAGGAGGGTACGGTGTATGGTCGTGGTCAGTGGGCCACTTCGCTGCAGTATCATCGTGGCAAGTTCTATGCGCTCTTTGCTCCGAATGATAATCCCGGTGGAGAGACTTATATCTGTACAGCCGATGATATCGAGGGCAAATGGACTATCCACAGCCGTTTGCAGCATTTCCATGATGCCGCTCTCTTCTTCGATGACGATGATAAAGCATACGTGGTTTATGGAACGGGCGAGATGGTGCAGCTGAATACCGACCTGACGGATGTGGTGCCGGGCAGCCATCGTAAACTCTTTGAGCGTGATGCTGATGAAACGGGTTTGCTCGAAGGCTCCCGTATGATCAAGCACAACGGCAAGTATTATCTCCTGATGATTTCGTGGCCACAGGGACATCCTCGTCGTGAGGTTTGTTATCGTGCTGATAAGATAACGGGTCCTTACGAAAAGAAGGTGATTCTGGAAACGGAGTTTGCCGGATTCAATGGCGTGGGACAAGGTACGATTGTAGATGATAAGGATGGCAACTGGTATGGCATCGTATTCCAAGACCGTGGTGGTGTGGGCAGAGTGCTCACGCTGGAGCCATGTACCTGGAAGGACGGATGGCCTATGCTGACCGATGAGAAGGGCAATATTCCTGCCGAGATGCAGAAGCCTGTGCTGGGCTACGACGGCAAGGGACTCGTGTATAGCGACGATTTCTCGAAGGATAAACTGGAACTGCAGTGGCAGTGGAACCACAATCCTGTGGATAATGCCTGGTCGCTCACAGAGCGCAAGGGCTGGCTCCGTCTGAAGACATCCCGTATTGTTCCTAACATCTTCCTGGCTCCAAATACCATCAGTACCCGTACCGAAGGACCAACCTGCGAGGGAATCATCAAGATGGATGTAAGCAAGATGAAGGATGGCGATGTGGCTGGCTTGTCAGCCTTCCAAGGTGATGCAGCCCTGCTTTCTATCGTAAAGGAAGGCAAGAAACTCTTTGTGGTTGGTACTAAGGAGAGTGTAGCTTTGACTGAAAAGGAAAAGGCTGTGACCGGTGTGAAGCGTGAGGAGGTGTATCGCCAGCCTTTGAATCTGAAGCAGGATAAGGCAACGAAATCAAACATCATCTATCTGAAGATGAGTTGCGATTTCCGTCTTCATCAGGATCTCGCCACCTTATTATATAGTATAGACGGAAAGACCTGGATTCCTGCCATCAAGGATTTCAAGATGCAGTATGATTATCGCCGCCTCTTTATGGGAACCCGTATTGCCATCTACAATTATGCCACAAAGGCTGCTGGCGGATATGTGGATGTGGATAGTTTTGAGTATCAAAAACAGAATAGTAGTGAGAACTAGAATCATAGTGGGAACTATGGCTTTGGCGTTTCTTCTTCCGGTAAAGATGATGGCTAAGGCTAGCAGTTCTGATAATAGTACTCTACTTTGGTATAACGCCCCAGCCCAGCAGTGGCTGGAGGCTCTGCCTATCGGAAACTCACATCTGGGAGGTATGGTGTATGGCGGAACCACGGACGAGAATATCCAGTTGAATGAGGAGACTTTCTGGAGTGGCGGTCCCCATAACAACAATAGCAAGAAATCCCTGGAGAATCTGCCAAAGGTGAGGGAACTCATCTTCAATGGCAGGGAAGAGGAGGCCGCCGCTCTCATCAACCAGACTTTCATCCCAGGTCCTCATGGCATGCGCTTCCTGCCGATGGCAAATCTGCATATCACCATGAATAATCTGGGAAAGGCTGAGCAGTTTGTGCGCGACTTGGATTTGAAGAGGGCGATTGCCACGACTTCTTTCGTGATGGATGGCGTAAGATATACTCGTACTACCTTTGCTTCGCTGGCTGATGGCGTCATTGTTTGCCACATCAAGGCGAGTAGAAAGGGTGCCCTGAATATCGATGTTACCCTGGATTCGCCTTTTGAACATCAGACTCAGAAAACGCCTTCAGGGGTTATGCTGAAGGTGAAGGCCCAAGACCAGGAAGGCATCAAGGCGGCTCTCACTGCCGAATGTGTGGCAGATGTAAGGACGGATGGCACCGAGGCAACCATCATCGTGAGTGCTGCCACTAATTTTGTGAACTATCACGATGTGTCGGGCAATGCAGCCCAGCGCAATGCTGACTATATAAATAAGGTGAAACTAATGAGCTATGCACAGTTGGAGAAACGTCATGTGGAGGCTTACCAGAAGCAGTTCGCTACTTCTTCTCTGATTTTGCCAACCGATATCAATGCTTCGTTGCCTACCAACCAGCGCCTGGAGAAATTTGCGGGCAGCAAGGATATGGCGATGGTGGCGCTGATGTATAACTATGGTCGCTATCTGCTCATCTCCTCTTCCCAGCCTGGTGGACAGGCGGCAAACCTGCAGGGCGTTTGGAACGACAGCAAAAATGCACCTTGGGACAGTAAATATACCATCAACATCAATACGGAGATGAACTACTGGCCTGCCGAGGTAACGAATCTCGGTAACACCACGGAACCTCTGTATTCGCTGATTAAGGATTTGAGCGTAACGGGAGCACAGACGGCTAGGGAAATGTATGGTTGTCGTGGTTGGATGGCACACCATAACACCGATATCTGGCGCATAGCAGGTCCGGTGGATGGTGCGCAGTGGGGCATGTTTCCGAATGGCGGAGCCTGGCTCACTACCCATCTCTGGCAACATTATCTCTATACGGGCGACAAGGCTTTCCTCAAGCAGTGGTATCCGGTGATAAAGGGTGCTGCTGAGTTCTATCTCGACTATATGCAGAAGTTGCCAGGCACAGAATGGAAAGTAACCGTGCCGTCGGTGAGTCCGGAACAGGGACCTAAAGGAAAGAAAACTGCCGTAACGGCTGGTTGCACGATGGATAACCAGATAGCCTTCGATGCCTTGACCAGTGCCGTGAAGGCTTCTGAAATATTGGGTGTTGATGAGGCTGAGCGCAAGGAGATGCAGCAGCTGGTTTCGCAGATTCCGCCGATGCAGATAGGAAAGTACGGACAGTTGCAGGAGTGGCTTGTGGATGCGGATGATCCGAAGAATGAACATCGCCATATCTCGCATCTCTATGGATTGTATCCATCCAATCAGATTTCTCCTTTCTCTCATCCGGAACTGTTCCATGCTGCTGCCACCACTCTGAAGCATCGTGGCGACCAGGCTACGGGCTGGAGTCTGGGTTGGAAAACGAACTTCTGGGCACGTATGCTCGATGGCAATCATGCTTTCAGAATCATCAGCAATATGCTTCGTCTGTTGCCATCTGATGCGCAGGCAAAGGAATATCCTGATGGCAGAACCTATCCGAATCTCTTCGATGCCCATCCGCCATTCCAGATTGACGGCAACTTCGGAGTAACAGCCGGTATCGCCGAAATGCTCCTGCAGAGTCATGATGGAGCCGTGCATCTCTTGCCAGCCTTGCCTGATGCCTGGAAAGAAGGAAGCGTAAAGGGACTTCGCGCCCGTGGCGGCTTTGTGGTGGATATGGACTGGAAGAATGGCAGACTGATGAAGGCGAAGATTCGTTCCACCATCGGAGGCATCCTGCGTCTCCGTTCATACGTACCGCTGAAGGCGAAAAAGCTGAAGAAGGCAGAAGGAACATGTCCCAATATCCTTTTTGCATCTGCAGAAGTGAAATCTGTAGTGGAACAGCATCGGATAGCAGAAGGAGTGAAGGTTCCTATTCCTGACGTATATGAATATGACTTGGAAACAGAACCAGGAAAGACTTATCTGATTAAATAATGTCCTAAAATTACATTTGTTGCCATAAAAGTATCATTTTGTCCACCTCTGGTTGGATAATTATTCGTACTTTTGTGGCAATATTTTTTATAATAATCTTTTAGACCTATAAATGAGAATGAAGAAATTATTATTTGCAACCTGTTGCATCGCTTTTTTGAGCGCTTCTTTGGGAGCTGCGGCGCAGAAAAAATCTGTAGCCAAGAATGTTCTGACACAGACTTTGAATGGGAAATCTTGGTCGGCAGATAATGGTAATGGTACCTTTACAAACCCTTTGTTTTATGATGAGTTTTCTGACCCTGATATTATCAGAGTAGGGGAGGATTACTATCTGGCGGGTACCACGATGCACAGTGTGCCGGGACTGGTGGTTCTCCATTCCAAGGATCTCGTAAATTGGGAGTTCTCTTCCTATTGCTTCGACCGCTTTGATGATTCTGATGATTTCAATCTCCGCAATGGCAAGGAAGCTTACGGACAGGGTATCTGGGCACCTGCCATCCGCTATCACAACGGAAAGTTCTATATCTTCTCTAATATCAACGGACATGGATTGCAGGTGTATATCTCGGACAGTGCCAAGGGTCCTTGGACGCATCATAAAGTTAATGGCGATATCTACGACCTCTCTGTGCTCTTTGATGAGGATGGCAAGATTTATGCCGTGCACAAGTATGGCAACGTGACCGTTACGGAGTTAAAGCCTGATTTGAGTGGCCCGGTAGAGGGCAGCAGCAAGGTGGTGATTCCGGAAGGCAATGCGATGGGTGAGGGACATCATGTTTATAAAATCAATGGTATGTACTATATCCTCTCTGCAGATTATTCACCGATGGGCCGTATGCAGTGTGCCCGAAGTAAGAGTATCTGGGGACCTTATGAAACCTGCGTAATTAGCGAGCGTGAATCGTATGGTTATGCTGCTGGATGGAGCGTAGGTAACATGGGAATCGGTCGGCCTTTGCCGGAAGATGGTTTCAGTTTTCAAAACAGCAAGCCTAATGGTCTGAACCTGGGATGTGCTACCATTCATCAGGGTGGCATCGTGCAGGCTCCTGACGGAAAATGGTGGGGCGTTTCGATGCAGGACTTCAATGCCGTGGGAAGAACGGTGTGCCTGTCCCCTATCACTTGGGTTGACGGCTGGCCTTACTTCGGATTGGAGAAGAACCTGGGGCGCTCTCCTCGTACCTGGTTCAAACCGAATGATATGGTAAAGACACCACAGGCTCCATACGACAGATGTGATGATTTCTCGGGTAAAACTTTTAAACCGGTTTGGCAATGGAATCATAATCCGAATGACAAGATGTGGTCGCTGAATAAGGAGCGAAAAGGTTGGCTCCGTTTGCATTCCATGCCTGCCAAGCAACTGCTTTGGGCAAAGAATACATTGACGCAGCGTGCCATCGGACCTGTTTCTTATACATCTGTAAAGTTGGATGCATCCCGCTTGAAGGTAGGTGATGAGGCTGGTTTGGGTGCCATCAATGCGCCATACGCTTCATTGGGCGTTGTCAAGACGGATAAGGGGTTGAACTTGAGATGTTATGATCAGAATACCAACAAGGAAGTTTGGAAGCCGTTGGCTAAAAGTAAGGTAGTATGGTTGCGACTTTGGGGTGATTACGATAAGAGCCAGTTGCAATATTCCTATTCTCTGGATGGTAAGAACTGGGAGAATATCGGTGAGCAGATGCTTTCACCTTATCAGTTGAAGACTTTCCAGGGTGTACGTGTGGCACTTTATGCTTTCAACAAGAAGAATTTGAATGGCGGTGTGGCTGATTTTGATGATTTCAAGGTGGAGGAGCCGTTGGCAGACAGAACTGCCAATCTGCCTATAGGCAAGACCATAAGATTCTCTAATCTCGCTGATGGAAGTTTAATGGATGCTACCGGACATGGGTTGATGCATAGTTCTAGTAACCGAAAGGACATGAGAAATCAGGTGAAGTTTGTTGTGGAGGATAGAGGTAAGGGAAAGATTGCTTTGAAGACGGCTGACGGACGATATGTTTATATTGCTGGTGCTGGTTTATCTGGTGATGTTCGTCTGACTTCCGACTCTTCCAAGGCAGAGGAGTTTGTATGGCAGGATATGCTTTATAACCGCTGCATGCTGCTTTCTCTGAAGACTCAGCGTTATGTAGGTAAAAATCCAATAGATGGAAGCCCTTATTCTGCAGATTTCCAGGGAACTGACGCCGGTATGAAGAACGGGTGTGTTTTCGGTTGGGAAGTTGTTGAGTAAAGATATCTGTTCTTTATAAATTAGAAGAGGCAGACTCTCGCTGTGGGAAGTCTGCCTCTTTTTCTTATGTGATATTGTTCGATTATTCGAAATAGAATGTAAGTGCTATTATTTTGCTATGTGCTGACTTGGCTGATAGTGTATATGGGAGTGTACTCTTGTCTTTTATGTTTTTGATGTGATTCTTATCGTATGTATCTGTTATTCCATACATGAATTTCAATTCAGGGCGAAGTTTGAAATAAGGCAGATAGAAATCACACCCCAATCCCAACTCCAGAAACAGATCTGTTTTCTTCAGTTTGATATAATCTTCGTTCTTGCTGTTCAGATTCATCATCGGGTTGATTCCTGCCATGATGTATGGGCGGTGATTGTTGAATCTCTGTGCTGCAAATATCAGATCGAGGGCACTGGAAATGTAAGCCGTCTTCATCTCCTGTTTCTGTTGGATCGGATTACCGGCTCCATCTTTTTTCAGCATGTTGTAGAAGGAGAGATGTCGGGTACCGAAATACATGGCTGGTGCTATGCGTAGCTGGAAGTGGGTGTTCAGGCGGAATTCTCCTAGTACACCTACTGTAAATCCAGTATCCCATCTGTCCTGGTCTACTGTTACACAGCTTTGCTGCTCAATGCCGTCAGCATCAAGATAAGTCACCAGTCCTGCATTCTGGAATTCTATATCCTGGAAGTGGGTGCCTACTAATACACCGAAGTGGAATGGGCGCAAATCCGTATAAGGACGGTTTTCTACCGTTCTTTCCTGTGCGCCAGCCTGGATTGTGATGGCAAGGCTAATGATGAATGTCAATAGTTTCTGTTTCATATATTTATAACGGAATATTCCTCTTCATATTGCTTTCCGTTTTATTTCGATTATGTATAAATTAATCTAATTCTTGAAAATTCTTATACCTAATTGTAGGTATTTCAGAAATTATTATTATCTTTGCACCATAATTATTAGGTAATATACCTGATGTTATGAAGTAAGATAAATTAAAAGCATATTATACAAAAACATTATAAACATTTAAACATTAATAATTATGGCATACGTAATTGGTGACGATTGTATCGCTTGCGGTACATGTATTGATGAGTGTCCATCAGGTGCAATCTCTGAGGGCGATAAGTATTCAATCAACCCAGACCTCTGCACAGAGTGTGGTACTTGTGCTGATGTTTGCCCTAACGAGGCAATCAGTCTTCCTTAATCTATAAGGATAGATACTTTTAGTTACATAAAACATTGAGAGCGGTTCCTTTGGAATCGCTCTTTTCTTTTTCTATTGTTTAAAGATTTTGTTTTATCGTTATATCCTTTTATTTGCTTATAGTATAAATCATATAAACTAAAAGGGGATTGTATCAATATCTGATGCAATCCCCAATATGTTATAGTTAATAATGTTATGCTTATTCGCCTGGCTTGAGACCTGCCTTCTCGTAAGCATCGTTAGCTAACTTATTCTGTGGATCAAGCTTCAGAAGCTTATCCCAGTATGGCTTAGCTGTATTGAAATCCTGCTTGTCGTAGGTATAGATGAAGCCCATATACTGGTAAGATGTCTTCAGGTAGCTGAGCTCATCTTCATCACACTGCTTTGCTTCCAGCTCATTGATTACTTCTGTATAAGCAGCAATAGCCTTGTCATCCAACTCATTCTGGAAAGCTGTGTTTCCCTCCTGAAGCTTTGCAAATGTCTTCAATGTAGGATACTTCTCAGATAACTTAGCGTATACGCCGATGGCCTTGTCGATGTTCTCAATCTTCTTAGCTGGATCTTTCTTAGCCTTGTTAACATAGATTTCTGCAAGCTTCATGAAGTCTGTAGGAGCAGCATTTGGATTCTTATCCATGTACTGCTGGTTGTACTCCAAAGCTTTGTCTTCATCGCCCAACTCCTTGTAAGCCTCAGAGATATACTGCAATGGCTTAGGATCGTCTGCCTTCATCTCCAATGCCTTCTGGTACTGAGCAATAGCCTCATTATACTGTTTGTTGCCAGCCAAAGCCAAACCGTAATAAGAAATGATACTAGCATTCTTCTTGATAGAATCGGTGTTCATTACGATGTTTGCATGCTTGAGAGCAGATTCAAAGTTCTTTACGTCAACAGCAGCGCGCATAGCCAAAACCTGCATAGCTGCATCCTTAGGGAACTTCTGGATACCACTTTCGCAAAGGCTCAAACTTTCTTCCTTCTTTCCAACGATATAAGCAGTGAAAGCATATTCGTACTGAGTATACTCTTCAAGTGTGTTTGGCTTAGCCTTTGAGAAATACTCATAAGCCTTCTCGTAGTTGCCAGCGCTGAAGAAGTTGTGACCAGCTTCTGCCTCGATAGGGTAGTTAGGGTTGATTTCTCTCAGCTTGTTCAAAGCTTCCGCACTAGCCTGTGGGTCAATTTTACGGTAAACGTTAGAATAGCTGATATATCCCTGAGGATTCTTAGGATCCATTGTCATACACTGACCATACCATGTAGCAGCCTCACCACCATTGTCCTGCATTGCATAGATGTCGCCTTTCAGAATGTAGGCGTCACCATAGTTCTTGAACTTAGCGATGACAGCATCAGCAACTGCGTTAGCCTGATCATAGTTCTTGTTCATTGCAAGAAGGTTACCCAAAGCAACCAATGCCTTAGGATCCTTTTTGAATTCCTTCTGGTATCCCTTGATTTCCTTGGCAAAAGCCTTAGGATCAGCGTTACCAGCCTTCAATGTAGTCTCTATAGGTTTCAGCATGTCCTTATAGTTGACATCCTGTGCCATTGCAGGTGCTGCCAAACCCATGACGAGCAAACCCGCTACTAAATATTTAATTGCTTTCATAATTCTACTTTTTATATGCGTCTCTTTCTTAGCGTTTTACATTAACGGTCTTTATAGTGATGTCACCTCTGTATGGAAGTAATCCGGTTTTGAACAGTATGAGCTGACCTCTTGGGGCTGAAATGTAGTTTGCGAAGCTCCAAGGCAATGCCTTGTGAGGGTCAACTACAATAGCATATAATGTTCTGACGAACGGATATCTTCCATCCAGCAAGTATGCCTGATATGGTTGCCAGCTGTTATATGGTGTTGCCACATCTTTGATAGATACTCGCATGACATGAATATTCTTCTTAAATGTAGTGTTGGTTGAATCACGGCGGTCGTTGAGCCAGTTAGATCCAATTACACCGATTGAGCCTGGGTTCTGATCCACATAGTCGATAACCTCTTTACTAGTTTTTGCGGCCATGATTTTTGCACCCATTTTAGCTCCGTGCAGTACAGAGTCTACTACATAATTGGTTGTTGCTGAGCGGGTATTATCGAAAATAACTTCGATGTCGCCTCTCTTAGAACCTTTCACAATATCACTCCATTTTGTTGCCTTACCTGTAAGGATACGTTTGATATCTTTTACCGTAATACAAGTATCATTGTTTTGCTTGTTTACAATAAATGCCAATCCATCGTAACCGATAGGGAAAACAGAAGGAATTACGTTGCTTTTAGACTTCAAGTAGGCAATTTCACTATCTTTCAAATTACGTGTAGTGAACAAGAGCGCTGTTTTGAAATCTTTAATCATCTGAAGTCCGGTGACTTCATCTGTATACTTCGGCTTGAGTTTAGCTTTTGGGAACTCATACTCAAACTGACTTCTTTCTTCGTCAATGATAGGACTCAAACTCTCGTCAGCCACAAATTCAATTGTGCCTGAAGTAGGAGTATCAGTTCTACCATCTTTGGCTTTCTTCTCGCCACATGACGAGAAGAAAGCCATTGATAGTACTGTTAATCCTATACCTAAAAAAAAATATAAGATGTTCTTTTCATTCTATTACTGCAATCTAAATACAACTGGTACAAGTATACTTAACACGTACAGCAGAACCGTTTTGCTTACCAGGTTTCCACCTAGGCATGCTCTTAACGACACGCTGTGCTTCACGGTCAAGTGAAGGGTCTACGGAACGAGCTACCCTAACATCAGAGATAGAACCATCACGTTCTACCACGAATGATACGATAACACGACCCTGTACACCATTCTCCTGTGCAACGACAGGATACTTGATGTTGCTTGCAAGGTAAGACATCAAAGCTCCATTTCCACCAGGGAATGAAGGCATCTCCTCTACGACGTCGAAGATCTTAGTAGCAACCTCAGGTTTTGGTGCTGGTGGTGGAGGTGGAGCTGCCACTGCAATATCATTTCTTACAGCTTCAACTGTACGGTCCTTCACACCTTCCTTGTTTTCAGTACCGACTGCAACTTTGTCATCCAGTTTATCCATCTGCTTAACCTGGTTTTCCTCTTTTACGAGTTCATCCTTCTTAATGACAGGTGCGGTAAACTTCTGAGTTTCGCGAGCCACAGGAATCTCCTTTTTCATTTCAACCTTAGGCTTCACTGGCTCCTTCTTCTTTTCTTCCTTCTTAGCCTGCTGCTGGAGTTTAGCCAACTCCATAGCTTCCATATATGCTTGCTGCTCTTCAGCCTGTTTCTGTTCGATAACCTTCCAAGCTAAAAAACCACCCACGAGAGCTGCAGCAATGACCAAGATAAGCAGAGCCTTGATGTTTCGGCCAGAAGTACCCTTACGGAGCTGGTATGCACCATACTCCTTGTTCTTTCCGGCGAAAACCATTTCGACCCATTTAGGATCGTAAAGATCAATTTTTGCCATTTTTTTCTTGTTTTAATTGTTAGTACACATCTTACATCTTAACGTTTCTAGACTTGAGAAGCTTCTCATCGTCTCCGCTAATCTTATCGATGACATACGTACCAATGTTCAAAATCTGCATTTCATCGAGTGCATCAACCATATTCTTATATGAAGCATTATCTGTAGGCTTGATGACGATAGTAAGAGTAGGAATCTTTCCGTCCTTCAAGTTACCAGCCTTCAAATCGCTCAACTTCTTCTGATAGATGCTATCAGGATACTGCTTAGGATTCTTCTGACGGTCCATGTTCAACTCCTTGACAGCAAGTGCGATTCTTTCTACAGGGCGTGTGCCGTTTTCTGTAGCATGCTCTCTCAAGGCCTTACGGATGCCCTGGCTTCCCCATGTAGTCTCCTTAATCCATGTTGGATCATCGTACTTAGGAATACCAGCACCATAATAAATCTTGTTGTCTGCTGTTATGTAGAGTGTCACAGTTTCAGAAGCCTTAGCTTCGTTCTTCTGATCTTCTTGAGTATTCTCATCATTACTTGGCATAGTCAGCTCCATAGTCTGAGGTTTGCTCAAAGATGTACACAGCATGAAGAACGTGATAAGCAGCATGAGCATATCCACCATAGGCGTAAAGTCTACGCGGACATTCATTTTCTTTTGTTTGCTTTCTTTTTTCTTTGCCATTTATTCGTCCCCCTGTTGTTTTAACTGTGTAATCATATAGTAATGACTCTCGTCCATATCCTGGAGTTCGTTCATCACTCTCTTAACGGTCTTGTAAGGTGTAGAAGCATCTGCCTTCAGGGCAATCTTGATGTCTTCGTTTACGTTACGTGCTGCGTCAACCCACTGCTGGAACTCGCTCATACCGCCCTTAATACTGTCGAGAGGAATACCTTTAGTCTGGAGATACTGTGGACGCTTAGAAGCGTTCATTGTCAGATAAGTACTCAAGTCGCTCATAGGTACGCCGAACATACCTTCGCTCTTGAATGTCTCAATCTGTTTTGGGTTCAATGACACGCCGAATGTACCTGTCATTGTGCTCAGTGTAGCTCCCAACTGATCAGTATTATCAATACTCATAAATACTTGGCCCTCGCCGGTAGGATTACCAGCCTTGTCCTTTTCAGGACTAACCAAGATGGTCAAGACACCGTTCTCTGGCACTTTAATCTCAGACACAGAACCTGGTGTATTTACCTTAACTGGCTCATTCTTTACGAAAGTAGAGGTGAGCATGAAGAAAGTGAGGAGCAGCGTCATGACATCCGACATCGGAGTCATGTCGATCCAGACGTCCTCTTTCTTAATTTTTACTTTACCCATAGCGATAAAATTTTAAAAGGGTTAGCAAAAATTAAGCTTCTTCTGCGTGGTTAGCTTCGTATGTCTGAGCAATTGAGTAACCTACCTCGTCGAGTGCGTATGTCAACTTATCTACCTTGTTGGTGAATGTGTTGTAAGATACAACGGCACACCATGATGTCAAGATACCGAATGCGGTGTTGATCAACGCCTCAGAAATACCTACAGAAAGTGCTGCTGAGTCAGCGCCACCACCTTCACCCATGGCCTGGAATGACTTGATCATACCGGTACAGTACCGAGAAGACCTGTCAAAGTACCAAGTGTTACGATTGTAGCGATGATTGGCAAGTTCATTGTCAAAGTTGGCATCTCCAACTGAGTTGCCTCCTCGTGAGCTTGCTGAATCTTAGCTACCTTCTGAGCCTTCTTCAAAGATGCGTTAGCACCAGACTCCATAGACTTGTAAGCGTTCAAAGAAGCCATAACAACGTTAGCTACTGTACCGCGCTGCTTGTTGCAGAGCTGCTCAGCCTTAGCGAAATCATTTGCGTCCAAAGCTGCCTTGATGTTTGCAACGAACTTAGGAAGAGCACCTGTACCTGTAGCGGTCTTAAGAGCCATCCAACGCTCGATTGTCATAGCCAACACTGTGAGCAACAATGTGTGGATAACTGGTACGATTACACCACCTTTGTAGATCGTACCCCAAATGTCTGCTGGGTGATCCTGTACACCTGGATCCTGGAAGTGCATGTCATTACCGAACCATGTGAAGAACAATGTGAATGCGATGATAGCACATACCACGATGATCCAGAATGCGCCTCTAACTCCCTGAAAGCCCTCAGACTTCTTAGCTGGGGCTGCTTGTTTTGTAGTTGCCATAATTTTACTTTTTTAAAAATTATTAGTTAATAAATTATTAATATTCTTTTTTTCTTTCTCGCTTCGTAGACCTTGAATGTGTCGTTTGTCAATAAACACAGTTGGGTTATCTATTTTGCATTGGCAAAGATAATAAATTAAAATTTACTATCAGCCTAATTAAGAAGTTTTAACGAGATATTGGCTTATTTTATACCAATATCTCGCTTTTTTCTTGCATTTTGACCCTTGAAAATGGTCTTTAAGCCATTTTTATTTCAACTTGCCCAAAGCTTCCTTGATGCGCTTGATAGCTTCAACGATGTTCTCGTCGCTTGTTGCATAGCTCATGCGGAAACAGTCTGGATCACCGAATGCGTCACCACCTACGGTGGCTACATGTGCTTCCTCGAGAAGGTACATGGCAAAGTCAGTTGAATTGTTGATGGTCTTCTCACCATTGCTCTTGCCAAAGTAGCTGTTGCACTTAGGGAAGAGATAGAAGGCACCCTGTGGCATGTTTACCTCAAGACCTGGAACCTCTTTAGCCAACTTTACAATCAGGTTGCGTCGGCGCTCGAAAGCAACGCGCATTTCCTCTACAGCACTCTGGTCGAGTGTGTAGGCTGCTTCTGCTGCCTTCTGGCTGACAGAACATGTACCGCTGGTATACTGTCCCTGGAGCTTGTTGCAGCCCTTGATGATCCATTCTGGACCCGCCAGGAAACCGATTCTCCATCCTGTCATGGCGTAAGCCTTAGATACACCATTAGCAATGATAACCTGCTCCTTCATGCCCGGTTCCTGAGCTATGCTGTGGTGCTTGCCGATATAATTGATGTGTTCGTAGATTTCATCTGCTAACACAAATACTTCAGGATGCTTCTTGAGTACTTCTGCCAGTGCAGCCAGTTCTTTCTTAGAGTATACGCTACCGGTAGGGTTGCTTGGAGAACAGAGAATGAGCATCTTGGTCTTCTCTGTAATAGCATTCTCCAACTGCTCTGCTGTCATCTTAAAGTCCTGGTCGAAACCGGCATTCACAATGACCGGAGTACCTCCTGCCAATTTCACCATCTGTGGGTAGCTTACCCAATATGGTGCAGGAATGATAACCTCGTCGCCTGGATTTACGAGTGCCAATACAGCGTTGCAGACGCACTGCTTACCACCAGTACCAACGATTACTTCATTGATAGTGTACTCCAAACCATTCTCGTTCTTTAATTTGGCTACAATTGCTTTTCGCAAGTCAGGATAACCTGGTACTGGTGAATAACGGGAATAGTTCTCGTCAATAGCCTTCTTTGCTGCCTGTTTAATATTGTCAGGAGTGTTGAAGTCTGGTTCACCTACGCTCATGTTGATTACATCAATACCTTGAGCTTTCATTTCACTACTCTTCTGTGACATCGCCAGCGTTGCTGAAGGTGCCAATCTGTTTAAACGATCAGATAATTGTGCCATAATTCTATTCTTATATTTGTTTATCGTGTGCAAAAGTAAGCAAATTATTTCTTTTTCGGAAGAAAATTGAGCATTATTTCATGTTTTGTATTGAAATAATAACATAATTTTATTATCCGAGGTGCAAAGTGTGCCCCATGCGGTCTCTCTTGGTCTTGAGATAACGCTCATTGTACTTGTTTGGTACAACTTCGATAGGTACATTTTCTACGATTTCCAAACCGTATGCTTCGAGACCTACGCGCTTTACCGGATTGTTGGTGAGCAGACGCATTTTGTGTACACCGAGATGGCGGAGCATCTGTGCACCGCAACCATAGTCGCGCTCGTCTGGCTTGAAACCGAGATGGGTATTGGCGTCAACGGTATCGTAGCCTTCTTCCTGAAGCTTGTAGGCTGCAATCTTGTTCATCAGACCGATGCCGCGTCCTTCCTGCTGCATGTAGACAACAACTCCCTTTCCTGCCTCGTCTATCATCTGCATGGCCTTGTGGAGCTGCTGACCGCAGTCACAACGCTTGCTGCCCAGAATGTCGCCAGTAGCGCAAGAAGAGTGAACACGGACCAGGATAGGCTCGTCTTCTTTCCATTCTCCCTTGATGAGTGCCATGTGTTCTAGACCATTGCTAGACTGACGGAACGGAATGAGGCGGAAGTGGCCGTATTCTGTAGGCATGTCAACCTCTTCGCCCACTTCGATGAGTGACTCTTTCTTGAGCCGGTATTCTATCATGTCTTTAATAGAAATAACCTTGAGGTTCCATTCTTTTGCCATCTTCATCAGTTCAGGCAGGCGTGCCATGGTGCCGTCTTCATTCATGATTTCCATAAGTGCGCCTGCTGGATAGAGGCCTGCCATTTTACAAAGATCGATGGCTGCTTCTGTGTGTCCGCTTCTTCTTAATACTCCGTTATCTTGTGCGTAGAGCGGATTGATGTGACCCGGTCTGCCGAAAGTCTGTGGGGTAGAATTCGGGTCAGCAAGTGCTTTGATGGTTTCGGCACGGTCGTGTGCAGAAACACCGGTAGAGCAGCCTTCCAGTTTATCTACTGTTATGGTGAATGGTGTACCCAATACTGAGGTGTTCTCTGAAACCTGATGAGGCAAGTCGAGCTCATCGCAGCGGCTCAGGGTGATAGGGGCACAGAGTACACCTCTTGCGTGTTTCAGCATGAAGTTTACTTTTTCTGCGTCTATCTTCTCTGCGGCAATGATGAGGTCGCCTTCGTTTTCGCGGTCTTCGTCATCAACAACAATGACGAACTTTCCTTCCTTGAAGTCTTTTACTGCATCTTCGATGCTATTTAATTTGATTTCTGACATGTTTGATACCTTATTATATAGTTACATTTTACTTTTTCTGTTCTCTAATCCGATGGATAATGTCCGTATTGGTCTGACTGATGACCTTGAGGTCACGGAACAAGCGCAGTCGGAAACGCCACATTCTCAAATATAGCAGTGTGCCCACTGGGAAAATGATGGCTGCAATGATGTTGAGCCATTTCCGCTCGAATGGGCGTGTATGTGCCTTGACAGAAAGAACCGGATATTGGTTCATGTCGTGCAGGATATACTTGTTGGCGGTGTTGGTCAAATCTTCTATTACCTCTTCCAATTCTGCATTGATTCTTTCTATCTCATGATCAGGCTCGTATTTGAAGAATACATTGATGACGTTTGGAAGATGAACCAGTTTGTGTTCCTTATTATATAAGGTGATGTCTTGGTTTATTCTTTCCAGTTTCTCTGCATCCGTCTGATAGTCCGGGTCGGTGATAATCACTTCCTTACCGAAGTAATGGCGTTTCTGTCGTAAACCGAGCAGTTTCATGAAGAACTCTTTGTAAACATCCATATTGAATACGGAAGAGTCATTGGTTGCCTTGTAGGTTACGAAGATAGCCAAAGGCGTCAATACTGCCGGTGCAAGACCTTTACCAAACCAGATGGCCCACATTCCGCTTCTTGACATTCTGTATCCTGTATTGTCGAGGATAAAGAAGACTATGAACACAAGTACGGAGATGACGACAGGGAAACCCAGACCTCCCTTTCGGATGATGGCTCCTAATGGTGCTCCGATAAAGAAGAAGATGAGACACGAAAGGGCTAGAGTGAACTTGTTGATAGCCTCAATCTTGTGCTGCCTTATCATGTAGTCTGCATCGCTCGTTGACATCGATTTGAAATCAAGGTCAGAAAGCTCCTGTTGTACGGTAGACTGTGCCTGGTTTGCCGCCATGAGTTTCTTGTCTTGTGGCAACTTATTATATAAGGTGTCGAAATTGAGCTTTTCGCCCTTCTTGATTTCTTTGAGTGAATCATTTTTGTTGATGCGCTGTACACCTCCATAGAATCTCACGTTGGCTTCGTTCAGGTAGATTCTTCCGATTGAATCATATAATTGGTTGAGCGAATCGATGTCGTGGTTGATTTTTTGCAGACTTTTACCCTTTGCATTTCCTGAAAGCGAAGCTGCATCGGTCATACTGAAGTCTCCATCAAAGTCGAGAATGATTTTTTTTGGAAACGAAAGTCTCTCGTCTGTATGGTACGGCAGCAGTATTGGCAAGTGCGCTGCTTTGCATGTTCTCAAACCATTCTCCACTGTAGAGGCTCAAAACAAGATGCTTCTTTTCTGCTGTACTCTGGAGCATGCCAGAATCTGCCAATATGATTGCGGCATCTTCATAGCTGTCGGTCATGCGGTAAATCATAATGCCGTAAAGTTTTCCGGTTTTCAAATCCTTCTTCTGCACATAAAGGTTGCAGTTTGGAATACCATCATAGAAGATTCCTTCCGGAATTTCCAGTTCCGGGCTTTTCTGTTTCATGGAAATCAGAAGTTGTGCCAGTTTCATGTTCGACTTAGGTCCCACATTGTTCTGGAAATAGAATGAGCCAAACATGATGATGATGGTGATGACGATGAGTGAGCGGAAAGCTTGCATCAGTGAAATGCCTGCAGCCTTGATGGCTGTAAGTTCCGTACTCTCGCCGAGATTGCCGAACGTCATGAGTGAAGACAGGAGAATAGCCAAAGGCAGGGCCTGTGGTACGAGCATCAGACCCATGTACCAGAAAAATTGAGCCATCACGTCCATCGTGAGTCCCTTGCCGATGAGTTCATCAATATATCTCCATAAGAACTGCATCATCAGCACAAACTGGCAGATGAAGAAAGTTCCCATGAAAAGGAGACCAAACTGCTTGGCAATAAATATGTCTAATTTCTTAATTCTAAGCATTTCAATATTCTGTTGTTTCAGACCTTTTCTTTATTTAAAATAATAGCAGGTCTGTTATTCAGTGTGCAAAGGTAATATAAAAATAAGAAAACCTTTATTTTTCGTTTTTTTTATATATATAATTAGGTGAAAGTGGGGCTGGAATGTGAGAAAAATGAGAAAATAAAACTTTTTTTGAAAATTTCTGCCGAAAAATTTGTTCAATTCAAATAAATGTATTACCTTTGCACCCGCAAATGAGAAATCAATTGCTTGGATGGCGGGATAGCTCAGCTGGTTAGAGCGTCGGATTCATAATCCGGAGGTCGAGGGATCGTGGCCCCCTCCCGCTACAAGATGAGAGACATCAACTTTTTAGTTGATGTCTTTTTTATGCTCTAAACTTTTCCACACTTATTCACTTCTTATAGATAAGTTATCCACATATGTGTTGATAACTATGTTATTTCGTTGGCTATCAGATGTTTTCCCTGTTGGTAACTGGTGTGGAAAAGATAAATATGAAAGATTTTCCTATGTTTTTCTTGGTGTTTTCAGAATAAAATATTTGTAAAAAACTGACCAATGGGGCTAAAATACAAAAAAAAAGTTGTATATTTGCAGCGGTAAAGTTTTATTTTTAGGCATTTGTTGAATGCCCCTTCTTTATAAACAAAGAAATTGTATAAGCTGTATGAAACGAAAATTACACCTTATTATATATGTAGCGATCATCGTGTTGCTGACCGGTTGTGCTCAGAAGCCTAGGAAGTTTGTCATTGGCGTATCCCAGTGTTCGGAAGATGTCTGGCGCGATAAACTGAATGATGAACTGAAGATGGGCGAGTATCTCAACGATTCGCTTATCGTGAAACTGGCTTCTTCCAACGATGATAATGTGTTGCAGAATAAGCAAGTTAACCAGTTTATCGATGAGGGCGTAGATCTGCTTATCGTATCTCCTAATCAGCTGAGTGCTATATCCAAGTCGGTAGAGCGTGCTTACGATAAAGGTATTCCTGTGATTCTCTATGACAGGAAGACCAATTCTGATAAGTATACGGCATTTATCGGCTGCGATAACTATACTATAGGTAAATCGATGGGAACTTTTATCGCCCAGCAGCTTCAGGGAAAGGGCCGCATCGTTGAAATCAGTGGTTTGGAGGGCTCTTCGCCTGCTTTGGAGCGTCATCGTGGTTTTATGGATGCTATCAAGCCTTATCCGGGGTTACAGGTTGTAGCCTCGGAGGAAGGAAACTGGAAAGAAGAGGGTGGAATCCAGGCGATGAAACGCATATTGAAACAGACACAGGACTTTGATTATGTCTTTGCCCATAATGACTGTCTTGCCTGGGGAGCTTATGTGGCTGCCCGCCAGATGAGGGTAAAGCGTAACTATAAGTATACCGGAGTAGACGGCATGGCTACCGAAGGTGGTGGTTTGGAACTTGTGCGCGATGGTATTTTCGAAGCCTCTTATCTTTATCCTACCAAGGGTGACGAGGTCATAGCGCTTGCCATGAAGATATTGAAGCATCAGCCTTATGAACGCGACAATTATCTGAGCACTTCTATCATAACCCAGGCAAATGCTGCCCTTACATTGATGGAGGCTAGAGATGCCGAGCGTCAGGCGCACAATCTGAAGACTTTGCATAAGCAGGTAGACCAGTATCTGTCTGATTATAATTCACAGAAAGTCATGCTCATAGGTCTGTGTCTGTTCCTGCTTGTTTGCCTCGCAGCTGCGGCTTTAATTTTCAGAGGTTATCTGATAAAGGTGAGGCTGAACGAAACATTGGCTAAGACAAATGGCGAACTGAAGAGACTGAATGTAGAATTGGGTGAAAAGAATGAAGAATTGAAACGATTGAATGAGGAGGTCTTGGAACTCACTCATTCCCGTCTGGTATTCTTTACCAATATCAGTCATGAACTTCGCACGCCTTTAACCCTGATAGCCGACCCGGTAGAGATGCTGCTTGAAGATTCCGGCATCAAGGGCAAGAGCCGCGAACTCTTGAAGATGGTGCAGCGTAACGCCCTTGCTCTCCAACAGTTGGTAAGTAACATTCTTGATTTCCGTAAGATTCAGAATGGCAAGATGGAACTGAAACTCTATCGCTTCGACATTGTGAAGACCTTGACGATGTGGGTGGGCGACTTCCAGCTTACTGCCGAGCGCAAGCAGATCAGACTGCATCTGGATGTTGATGACTTGAAAGGCAGCCATGAAATGATAGCCGATCAGGATAAGATTTCCCGTATCGTGTTCAATCTGTTGAGCAATGCCTTGAAATATACGCCTGCTGGTGGCGAAATCTTTGTTTCGCTGAAAGATGAAGGTGCCAATCTCCGTCTTGATGTGAAAGATACGGGCAAGGGTATCTCGCAGGATGAGGCTGATAAGATCTTTGAACGCTTCTTCCAGGCCAAGGGTGCTGCCAGCGGTACGGGTATCGGTCTGGCTCTGGTGAAATCATTTGTAGAGTTGCATCATGGTGAGGCTAGGGTAGAAAGTGAACTGGGAAAGGGCTCTGATTTTATCGTTGTCATTCCTCGTGAGCAGGAGGGGGATTCACAAGTTATCCACAATGATGTGGATATTGTGGATAACTCTGTAAATGCTTCTGCGTCAACTGGTAAGAATGTTATAGATGAATCTGTTTTGCAATATATTGACGATGGAGACAGAAGTCGTGGAAAAGTTCAGCGGTTGGTAAGCGAGAATACCAATCGTCCTACTGTTCTGGTTATTGATGATAATACCGATATCCGTCAGTATGAGCGTACACTTTTGCAGGATGAGTATGTTGTTCTTGAGGCTGCTGATGGTAAAGAGGGGCTGGCTGTCGCCTTGAAAGAGGTGCCTGACCTGGTAATCTGCGATGTGATGATGCCTGTTATGGACGGATTGGAGTTGACAGAACAGTTGAAGACGAATACGGCTACCTCTCATATCCCTGTTATTATGCTCACTGCGAAGAACCTGGAGGAGCATCGCGCAGAGGGTTATGAGCATGGAGCAGATTCCTATATTACCAAACCATTCCACAGCAAGGTGCTTCTCGCCCGTATCGAGAATCTCTTGCGACAGCGTCAGCTCCTGAAGAATCTTTATCAGGGGACTAAAGAGGCTGAGAAGGAGATTTCTGAGGCTCATCTGGAAGATCGTGACAAGCAGTTCCTCAAGCAGCTTCAAGCCATTATCCAGAAGAATATTTCTGATAGCGAGTTTGGAGTTGAGGATATGGGACAGCAGATTGGCTTAAGCCGTGTGCAGCTCTATCGCAAGGTGAAGGCGATGACAGGCTCTTCTGTTGTTGACTTACTCCGTAAGGCTCGCCTTGCCAAGGCTAGGCGTTTGCTCGAAACCCGTAGCATGAGTGTCTCTGAAGTAGCCTATGAAGTGGGCTTCTCTGCGCCGTCTTACTTCACAAAATGTTTCAAGGAAGAGTATGGAATGTTACCTGGTGATGTAGGTAATGTGATGAAATAGAGAGAAATACGCTATACCTGAAGTGTAAAATCTGTGAATATATGGATAAAAATCGTTCATTTCCTAGCATAAAAGGTACATTGTATCATTTTTGTCACTATTTGAACGATAATTACAGCTGGGTTTCGCTGAAACTTACTATCTTTGCACCAGAATTTAGAAGTTTATAAATTGTTTCATGCAGAAGTAGTTGCATTTTCATAGGTTTAGGTTTTTAGGTTTTATGTTTTAAGGTTATAGGATTGAGTATTCATTAAGGTAAGTAGTTTTCTTTAAGGTAAAAAGTTTTGTTTTGGGAAATAACTAGTAATGAGAGAAAGCAGCTGTATAGACGGGATGTCTGACAGCTGCTTTTCGCGTATTATCTGGTTTGTTACTTTTTAAGCGGGCATACTATAGCTTTTTAAAGGGGCTTATTCCCAATCTTCGAATTCCAGTTCCAGTTCTTTGTATTCGGGCTTGAAACTGCTGTTCTCCTTATCTTGCTTTCTGGCTTCTTCTGATGAGGCGTTGCTTACGGACAGACCAAGCAGGCGGATGGGATGAGCCGAGGAGTAATCTACCTGTTTCAGCAGCCGTTTGGCAAGAGGTAGAATATCATCCTTCTTTTTCAGAACCTTTTCTTGCGAGATGCTTCGTGTTATCTGGGTGAAATCGGCAAACTTCACCTTCAGCGTCATGGTTCTTCCTTCGAAACCGCTTTTGGCGATGCGCTCCAGCAGTTCGAGTACAGTATGGTACAGTTCGATAATCACAGCCGTTTTTAGATAGATATCTTCCAGGAAAGTCTGTTCGCAGCCTACCGATTTCCGTTCCCGGTAGGTGATGACAGGTCGTTCATCTATCCCCCTTGCGAAATCATAGAAGATGTGTCCGGCTTTTCCGAACATTTCTACCAGATGTTCTTCGGATACTTTCCTCAGGTCAGCTCCGTTGAAGATACCCATAAAATGCATCTTTTGCAGTGTTTTCTTGCCCACACCCCAGAAATCCTCTACAGGAAGCTGGGCGATGAAATCGAGCGCCTTGTCGGGATGAATGGTGCAGATGCCGTCGGGCTTGCGGTAATCAGAAGCCACTTTGGCGAGAAACTTGCAGTAGCTGATACCTGCCGAGGCGGTGAGTCCGGTTGCTTCCTTGATACGGGTTTTGATTTCTTTGGCAATATCCACCGCCAGTTCTATCCCTTTCTTATTCTGCGTTACATCAAGAAAGGCTTCATCTATGGAGATGGGTTCGATGAGGTCGGTATATTCCTGGAATATCTGATGTATCTGATGGGATATTTTAGCATAATAATCATGCCGGCAGGGCACGATGATGAGGTTAGGGCAGCGCTGCTTGGCTTGAGCGATGGATTGCGCCGAGTGAACGCCATACTTCCTTGCCTCATAGCTGGCTGTAGAAACCACACCACGAGGTCCGTCGAAGCCAACCGCTACCGGTTTGCCCCGAAGTTCCTGATTGTCTCTTTGCTCTACCGCAGCAAAGAAGGCATCCATGTCGATATGTATAATCTTGCGCTCTGTCATTCTAGCCTTATTTTTCCCAAAAGTACAAAAAAGATGCGTTTCCACAAAATCTAAGCTGTTTTTTATTGTTCGTTAACGTTTTTGGGTATTAGCCTACATGGTCCATCGAAATAGGCTGCGTTGAGCATCGCAAGTACTTGCGTTAGCCAACTCAAGTACTTGCGTTAGTCAACGAAGCTATCTGCGTCTGCTTCCGGAGTCGTCTCCGATAGCTTCCGGAGTCGTCATCGATAGCTTGTTGAGTCGTCTCCGTTAATTTAACAAGTCGTCTCCGATAGCTTACGGAACCACTTGAGTAAGCTGAACCAAACACTTGACCTCACTGATTCAAGCACTTGACCTCACTGATTCAAGCACTTGAACTCATTAACTCAAGTATATCATGACACGCTCTTAATTGTCTGTAGTGATCTATATGACTCCCTTTGTCTGAAATAGAAAAGAGTTAGTTAAGAAGTAGAAACTAGCAGAAAAGTGTGAAATTCCGTTCATGCTATATCAATTATGTTGCAATGAACGGAATTTGTTATTATTATGTAGAGATTTTTAAAGCCATTATACCTGTTTATATATAACTTTGCAGCAGAAATAAAAAATAGGATTAACAAATTAGAAATTTTAAGTATGCACAACTTTTTAAATGGAAAGAGCGCAGCTATGATGCTTGCACTTTCATTGGTAAATGTTACAGCAGCTTTTGCACAGGATGATAATTCAAGTGCTAAGGAAGAGGGTAATCGTAATGTAATGCTTAATGCAGCCAGTGCGAATGGACCTCGTGAGATTCAGATAGGTTTGCCTTCTGCCGATGTTAACGTATTGGAGAATGGCTTACCTGTAACTTACGCAACCAATCCTCATTCTGTCAATACCATCTGGCGTGGTGATGCAAGTTTGAGCCATCAGGGATTGCTCAAGATTGCAGAGACAGCTATCACTACCGGTAATATCGGTTATGCCGTGAACTCTTTCACCCAGAAGGGTCAGAAAGGATTCAATGGTACTCTGAACTATAAGAGCAATCACTTCGGATTGCAGGAATTCTCTTTGAATATGAATGGCGATTTGGGAAGCGACTGGTATTACAGCTTTAACATGTATCAGGATTTCGACCCGGGAACCTTCAAGATCAAGTCAACTCCTTACCAGGATCGTACTCAGATTTACAAGGCGCTCCTTACCAAGAAGTATAACGGCAACCGTGGTGAGTTTACTGCCATGTATAGATATGCCAACAGCCATAGCGTATATAATTACGCTACTTCGGGTGCTCCATTCATCTATGTAGGCGATGGAAGCGTAAAGGAGTATGGCGATTTCAAGCTCGGAACTACCTCTTATCTTCCTGTAGATAATGATATGACCTATCGTGATATGCGTACTGGTGAGTTGAAGCAGACTTCTCTCTATGATGCCTGTCTGAACAAGACAAGCGAGGTAACCCTGATGAACAACTATCGTTTTGACAACGGTTTGAACTGGAAGGCTACCTTGAAGTACGATCATTCTCGTGGTGCTTTTGTATTCCAGTCACCAATGTCTATCATCGATTTGAAGAGCGATGCCAACAAGGGCGTATATAATTATATGTATCGCGACATCAACGGACAGACTAAGGCTTACGATGGTCAGTATGTTCAGACCCGTATGTCCTGTCTCAATGCCGGTAAGATTGATGAGGCTCTCTTCACCACCGAGCTTAGCAAGAAATTCAGTACATCCACCTTCCGCCTCGGCGTGAATGAGTGGTTCTATCATATTGATTATTGCTCAAATACAACAATGTATGACCAGAGTGTACCTGCTGATGGAAGTTATGCCCTGCGAATTTGGGATGCAAACAAGCGCGACAGCTACTTCTACGATTTCAACAAGAACGCCTCTGAGTATTACAAGGGAAGCGAAAACAAGCTGGCTCTCTACTTCACTCACGATTGGGATGTCACCAACAAGTTGAATCTCTACTATGGTGCCCGTCTGGAGTGGCAGAAGCTGAAGGGTGAAAACGCAGCAGTGAAGAATGCAAAGGGTGAATTCGTAGGCCGTTTTGCCGATTACTATCTCGGTGCTACGGCACCAGATAAGACTAAGATTGCTCCGGCTGACTTGAGTTACAACTGGTTGAACTACGATTTCTCTGTAGCAGCAACTTATAAGTTGACCGATAACTTTGGCTTCACTGGCGATTTCACTTACATCGTTCAGCATCCTAAGTTCGAGGCTTTTGCCCCAGCTGCATTGCCAAATACGGATAAGATTTCTGTGCCACTCGGTCGTGCAGGTATCTACTACAATAACTCATGGTTGAGTTTGACATCGTTGTTCTCTTACATATCAAAGACCAACAACAACTCAACTCTGAACTTGCAGCATGGCAGTGAGATCAAGGCAGCTCCTTTGACTTACGATATCCAGACATGGGGATGGACAACCGACGCTGTGGCTCATCCATTTAAGGGATTCGATTTCCACTTCCTCTTCACTTATCAGAAGCCAACTTACAAGAAGTATGAAACCAGCATCACCTTCAGCGATGGCTATGTTGGCAACATCAATGCCACAGGTAATATCGTAGCCGAGATTCCTCAGATCCTCATCGAGTTGGACCCAAGCTACATGATTACCAAGGACATCAAGCTCTGGACCAGCTTCCGTTACTTCAGCAAGACCTACGCCAACATCAACGAGGCCTACTACTTCAACGGCCACTGGGAGACCTTCGGTGGTTTGAACTGGCAGGCAACCAAGCGCTTGTCGCTCGGCTGCACCGTAGTCAACTTCCTCAATCAGACTGGTGCCAAGGGTAGTATCGCAGGTGCCGAGCTGATTACCAAGGATGAGGCAAAGGGAATCAAGAATCAGATTATGACGGGTAGCTATCTTCGTCCATTCACTGTTGAATTCACAGCTTCGCTGAAGTTCTAAGCGATATAAATATCAATAAACATCATCGACAGCTTCTATATATAATATAATGTATAGGGCTGTCGGTAATAAGACAAACAATAATACGTTATAGATATAAACAATAGCAATTAACAATAATAGTACAATGAGAACAAACAATATGATGAAGGCTGCCTGCCTCATGTTGATGGCATCAGCTACAACTTCTGCCTTTGCACAGAAGATGAACATCGAACACAAGGGTGATACTACTATCATTAAGGTGGAGAATCCTACCAAGTATCTTCTTCTCCCTATCCAGGAAGAGAAGGATGAGGCTCAGGTTTTGCTCGATACAGGTTCTAAGGATGATACCTGGATGGACGTTCGCCTGGCTCAGAATGGTTCTGATTACTATGTGCCTTTCGCTTTGGGCAAGGGTAAGACTGCTACAGTCAAGATTCTTGGCCTGAAGAAGGATGCTTTGGCTCTCAACTTGCTCAAGCTCAGCGATATATTTGATACTACCAACACCGATTACTATCGTCCATCTTATCACTTCACTCCGCTCTACGGCTGGATGAACGACCCTAATGGTATGGTGTATAAGGATGGTGAGTATCATCTTTACTTCCAGTATAACCCATACGGAAGCAAGTGGGGCAACATGCACTGGGGACATGCCGTAAGCAAGGACCTGGTTCATTGGGAGCACCTCGATCCAGCCATCGCTCGCGACCCAGTAGGTCATATCTTCTCTGGTAGTTCTGTAGTAGATAAGAAGAATACTGCTGGTTTTGGCAAGGATGCCATCATCGCTATCTATACCAACCACAGCGTGAAGCCCGATGAGGTGCAGTGCATCGCCTACAGCAACGATAATGGCCGCACCTTCACCAAGTACGAGGGCAACCCAGTGTTGACTCCATTCGATGGTTTGAAGGACTTCCGCGACCCTAAGGTATTCTGGTATGAAAAGGGAAAGTGCTGGTACATGATTGTTTCTGCTGATAAGGAGATGCGTTTGTACAAGTCAAAGAATCTTAAGAAGTGGAATTATGTTAGTGCTTTCGGTAAAGGTATAGGTCAGCAGCCATGTCAGTATGAGTGTCCTGACTTCTTCCAGTTGCCTGTAAATGGTGATAAGAAGAAGATGAAGTGGGTAATGACGATGAATATCAATCCAGGCTGCTGGTTTGGTGGCAGCGCTACCGAGTATTTCGTAGGCGATTTCGATGGCAAGAAGTTTACTTGTCCTGATGCCAACGAAGTAAAGTGGCTCGACTGGGGTAAGGATCACTATGCTACCGTTACCTTCTCAAATACAGGCGACCGAGTATTGGGAATCACCTGGATGAGCAACTGGCAGTATGCCAACCTCACTCCGTTCAAGCAGAACCGTGGTGCCAACGGTTTGCCAAGAGAATTGAAACTTTACGAGAAGAATGGCAAGTATTATGTTTCAGCGAATGTAGCTCCTGAAGTATATGCTTTGAGAAAAGAAACCAAGGATTTGGCTGATGCTTCTGTTGCCGATGCCAAGGATCTGAAGGGTGTTGCTGCCAATATGAATGGTGCCTTCGAAATCGAGGCCGATGTAACTCCAGATGCCAACGGTATTGCAGGTATTGAGATTTCAAACAATAAGCGTGAGCGCACCATGATTTACTTCGATATGAAGCAGGGCAAGGTGGTTATGGATAGGACAGAGAGCGGTTTGACCGATTTCGGCAAGCAGGCAGTTCCTCACGATATCGAGTTGGCTTGGGACAAGCAGCGTGCTGCAGAAGGCAAGGAGCCTGCTCGCATCGCCAACTCCATCAACTACAAGAACGATTTCGCTCTGGCTACCTGGCTCCGTTGAGTCTTTGCGAGGATGGCAAGAAGACCTATCATGTTGATATTTTCGTAGATAAGTCATCTGTTGAGCTCTTCGTAGATGGCGGTCGCATCGCCATGACCAACCTCGTCTTCCCTGTAGCTCCATACGAGAATCTGAAGCTTTATACCCAGGGTGGCAAGGCTGAATTCAAGAACCTGAAGGTTCATAAGCTCGGTTTGTAATCACGTAAAATCGAGTGTTTCGGATAAAATATAATAAAAGCCTCAGTTTGTAAACGCAAACTGTGGCTTTTTCGTTTTTTTATGCTATCTTTGCACACAGATAGTGTTTTTAAAGATAGATCATGATGGAACAGCAAGTAAAACTAGTACCTTATGGGGTGGCAGATTTTGCTACGGTAATAGAGCAGAATCTATATTATGTGGATAAGACGATGTTTATCCCGGAGCTGGAGAAGCTGCCTCGCAATCTCTTCTTCATCCGCCCTCGTCGTTTTGGTAAGAGCATATTCTTGAGTATGCTCTATTCTTACTATGACTGTACGCAGAGCCATAAGTTCCAGAGTCTTTTTGGAAATCTGTGGATAGGCCAGCATCCTACTCCTTTGCAGGGAAAGTATCAGGTGCTGTTCCTCGATTTCTCCCAGATTACGGGTAATATCGACAAGCTTGAGACGAAGTTTAATTCTTATCTCAGCATCAACCTCGATGCTTTTGTCCGTCAATACTCAGAATATTATCAGGCAGAGATGGAAGAAATCCTGGCGCAGGAAGATTTCGAGGAAAAGATGGAACTGATATTCAAGGCTGCCAAGGCGCACCAGTATCATCTGTATCTCATCATCGATGAGTATGACAACTTCACGAATGTCATACTCAACGAACGTGGTGAAAATGTGTATCATGCGATTACCCATGCCGACGGCTTTTATCGTGATGTCTTCAAAAAGTTCAAGGGTAATTTTGAGCGTATCTTCATGATGGGTGTGAGCCCTGTAACCCTGGATGATGTGACGAGTGGATTCAATATAGGTTGGAACATTTCTATCAAGCCGGAGTTTGATGAGATGCTGGGCTTCTCTACCACTGATGTGGTGGAGATGTTTACCTATTATAAGGAGCATGGTAGTATTCCTGTCGATAGTGATATTGATGCCATCGTCAATGATATGAAGCCATGGTATGACAATTATTGCTTTGCAGAAGAAGCATTGAAGAAGAAAACTCGTATGTTTAATTGTGATATGGTTCTTTATTACCTTCGTAATTATATGGATAACGGATGTTCTCCTCGTCAGATGATAGACCCGAATACCCGTACCGATTACGGCAAGATGAAGAAACTCTTGCAGTTTGACAAGCTGGATGGAGAGCGTAAGGGCATTATCCGCAAGATAGCAGAAGAGGAGCAGATTGTTACCCAGCTTTATGAGTCGTTTTCTGCGTATCAGATTCCAAAGGCAGAGATATTCCCAAGTCTTCTGTTCTATTATGGCATGTTGACCATCAAGGGAACTCGTGGATCCAAGCTCATTCTGGGCATTCCGAACAATAATGTCCGCAAGCAGTATTATGGTTATCTGGAAGAAGAGTATCAGGCAAAGGCTTATGTGGATGTCAACCAGCTCACCGATTACTATTATGACATGGCATACGATGGTAAGTGGGAAGAAGGATTGCGCTTCATGGCAGATGCCTATGCCAAGGTTTCTTCGGTGCGTGATGGCATTGAGGCTGAGCGAAACCTGCAGGGATTCTTTATGGCTTATCTGAATCTGAATGATTATTATATCACGGCTCCAGAGTTGGAGTTGAATCATGGCTATTGTGATTTCTTCCTTTTGCCAGACCTTACCCATTATGCCAGTCAGCATAGCTACATTCTGGAGTTGAAGGTTCTTTCTAAGAAAGATTTCTCTGCGATAGTTGAAGGTGAGTTTACGGAAGATGGCAAGCCTATGACCAAGGCCGAGAAACAGTGGCGTGAGGCTGTAGAGCAGATTCTTCGATATGCTGAGGCTCCAAGGGTTGAGGCTTTGCGCCAAGGTACAAAACTCCATCTCATCATCATGCAGTTTGAGGGGTGGGAACTTAAACGGATGGAAGAAGTATAAATTCAATGAAAAGAATCAATATTATCTTAATAGTACTATCTTTTAGTATGCTCCTTCTTCTTGGTGCTTGTACCCAGAAGAAGATAGTGATTGGTGTGTCGCAATGTTGCGGTGGAGTTTGGCGCGAGAAGGTGAATAATGAGATGCGACTGGCTCAGTATCAATATAAGAATGTGGATTTGCTGTTTACTACTGCAGAGAATGACGGGCAACGCCAGGCTCGTCAGATAGACAGTATGATAGCCAGGAAGGTAGATTTAATCGTGGTGGCCCCTGATAACGTGAATGATGTTACTCCCGCCATCGAGCGAGCTTATCGTGCGCATATCCCGGTTATTCTCTTCGACAGAAAGGTAAAGACAACCTATTATACAGCTTCCATCGGTGGCGATAATGTAGAAGCGGGTAGGGAAGTAGCCCGCTTTCTTGCCAGTAAACTGGATGGAAAAGGTACCGTAGTTGAGATTACGGGCTTGAAGGATGCTTCCCCTGTCATTGAGCGCCATCGCGGTTTCCACGAGGTGATGAAGAATTACCCGGGAATCAAGGTGGTTACCCTGGAAAGCAACTGGAAGTTAGAGCGTGCCCAGGAGTTAATGAAGCAATATCTGGATAATGGCGGACATGCGGATGGCGTGTTCGGGCATAGCGACTTGGGTGCCATAGGAGCCTTTCTGGAAGCAGAGAGACGAGGCATTGATAAGCAGATGCTGATAGTAGGCATTGATGGATTGCCTGGAGAATGGGAAGGAGTGGATAGAGTGAAGAGAGGACAGTTTGCTGCTTCTTATGTCTATCCTACCCAGGGCGAAAAGATTATGGAATTGGCGATGAATATCCTTCAGGGTAAACCCTATAAGAAGGATAATGTGATGAAATCATTCCTTGCTACCCCTGAAAACTGTGATGCCATCGCTCTGCAATATCAGGATTTGGAAGCCAAGATGAAGAATCTGGATCAGATTTCTGACAGTCTTGATTCTTATTCAGAGGTTTCCCGTATCCAGAAATGGATGCTTTTGATTGCCTTTATTGTAGTTCTGATTCTGTTCTTTGTCATCTACTATATATATAAGGTATATAGAAAGAAGCTGCAGAAGCAGAAAGCCGCGGCTCGTGGATTCATCGAGAACAAGGAGGGCTGGGCTGCTGAACTGAATCACCTGGATGAGAGTGATCGTTACTTTATGGACCGTTTCAAGAAGAAGATTCTTGCGAATATGGGCAATGCTGATATGAAAATGGATGATTTGGGTGCCGAGATGCAGTTGAGTAAAGTACAGCTCTATCGCAAGGTGAAGGCTATGACAGGAAAAACGCCTGTCGAGCTTCTGAAAGAGATGCGTCTGCAGAGAGCCTATACGCTCCTGATGCAGACTGATAAGACTGTAGCTGAAGTCTCGGCAGAAGTAGGCTTTGCGTTACCGGGCTATTTCTCTTCATGCTTCAAGAAACAATATGGCGTTCTTCCAACAGATTTACGACATAAACCGGTGTAAGATGTATGATATGGTTCTAACTGCTTCTGATATAAAACTTTAAAATCTTAGCAAAAGATAAGAAAATCGTTTCATGTAACATAATTATTGTTGCAGGAACGATTTTTTTTATTTATATAACAGTCTTTTCCCTAATTTTGCAACAGATACAAGCAATGACAATTTTTGAAACTTAAAACGTTATATATAGTATGAACAATCTTTCAAGATTACTGATGAGCTCTGCGCTCTGTACTGTTTGCACCATAGCTAGTGCACAACAGGTAAATGTAAATGGCATCGTAAAGGATGCTGCCGGTGAGACAGTCATTGGAGCATCTGTTATGGTGAAAGGCACAAAGACTGGTACTGTTACCGACTTAGATGGTAACTTTCATGTAGAATGTGCTCCTGGTTCCACACTTGTTATATCTTATATTGGATATAAGACGCAAGAAGTAAAGGCTTCAGATAATATGGAGGTAACACTTCAGGAAGATGCCAACGACTTGCAGGAAGTAGTTGTAACAGGTTATACCACTCAGCGAAAGGCCGATTTAACAGGTTCCGTGGCTGTGGTTTCAACCAAGAACCTGAAGACAACTTCAGAGACAGACCCGATGCGTGCTTTGCAGGGGCGTGTTCCTGGTATGACTGTTACTACTGATGGTTCTCCTATTGGTTCAGGAACCGTGCGTATTCGTGGTATCGGTTCTTTCAACTCTTCTCAGGATCCGCTTTATATCATAGATGGTGTACCTACCAATATGGCTTTGAATACCCTCAATACAAATGATATCGAGAGTATGCAGGTTTTGAAAGATGCTGCATCAGCTTCTATCTATGGTTCCCGTGCTTCGAATGGTGTCATCATCATCACCACCAAGAAAGGTAAGAAGGGTAGCAAGGTGGCTGTTGACTTCTCTGCCAACCTAACTGCACAGTTCTATTCCAACCAGTCGAAGATGAAGTTGATGAACTCCAGCCAGTATGCTACTGCGATGGCTCAGGCTGCCCTGAACGATGGACTCGATCCTGTGGCTTATGCTGCCAACTACGGCATCGACTTGAATGCGGCCTCTGGTACTCCAATCACCGTTTGGAATCCTGCTACCAACCAGTATCAGAACTATACTATCAATGGTCGATACGACGGCTACATCAATGCCAAGAAGACCATGCGATTCTCAGATACCGACTGGCTCGATGAAATCTCTCGCACAGGTTTCTCGCAGAACTACGACCTCTCTGTATCTCATGCCAATGACAAGCATAGCGCTATGTTCTCCTTGGGATACAAGAACAATGAGGGAGTCTTGAAATATACAGACTTCGAGAATATCTCTGCTCGTTTGAACACCTCTTGGAATTTGAACAAGATCGTAACCGTAGGTGAGAATGTAACATTGACTTATACCTCTCAGGTAGATTGCCATCCGATGGAGAATGCCTTGAAGATGCCTTCCATCGTTCCGGTTTACGAAGAAGATGGCAAGACCTTCGCTGGTCCTGTAGGAAGTATGGCCGACCGTCAGAACCCTTGTCGTGAGCAGTATCAGAACCGCAACAACCACCTCGATTACTGGCGCATCTTCGGTAATGCTTTCGTAGAATTGAAGCCTGTCAAGGGATTGACCCTGCGTTCTAACTTCGGCTTGGATTTCAAGACTTCGTTTATCAATGCGATGACGAATACTTATCATTCCGATATTGTCAACAATGACATCGCCAAGACAACGCTCTCGAATAACAATGAGACCAACTGGACATGGTCTAACACAGCCCAGTACGTTACCCAGATTGGAAAGCACAACATCGATGTACTCGGTGGTATGGAAGTTTCCAAGCAGTCGGTTATCGATTTCTCTGCCTATTCAGAAGGCTATGCGCTGGAAGATAAAGATTATATGTGGCCAAATGCTGCAACAGGAACGATGCGTAACTCGGGTGCAAAGGTAGGCTATCGCCTGGCTTCTTTCTTTGGAAAGGTGAACTACAACTGGGATGATCTCCTCCTGGCTTCCTTCACTATCCGTCATGATGGTTCATCACGTTTCGGTAAGGCACATCGCTGGGGTACTTTCCCTGCTGCATCACTCGGCTTCAGATTCTCTAATCTCCTGAAGAAGGATTGGTTGGATGATGCCAAGTTGCGACTCTCTTGGGGTCAGACAGGTAACCAGGCTATCGACAACAATGCACAGTTTGGTCTTTATGTAGTGGATTACGGACTAGATCGTGTAACCTCTACTGCATACGATCTCTTCCTGCAAGGTTCAGGTACCTTCCCTTCTGGTTATCGTGCCACACAGTTGGCTAACCCTAACTTGAAATGGGAGGCTGCTACCCAGTATAACGTAGGTTTGGATTACACCCTGTTTGGCAACACCCTCTATGGTACAGTGGATGCCTATATTAAGAATGTGAAGGATATGTTGATTAATCCTGCTTATCTGGGTGCAACTGGTGAAGGTGGAAATTCATGGCAGAATGGTCCTTCGCTCCGCAACTGGGGTATGGAGTTCACCGTGGGTTATCGCAAGACCTTGGCTAATGGACTTGGCATCGACGTGAACGGCAATCTGGATTTCTTCCGCAACAAGGTTACTTATTTGCCAGCAACAACAACAGGTGCTTACGCTCACACATCTAAGGAAAACCTGGTGCAGAGTGGCAAGTCTTATGGTTCTATCGTAGGTTATGTAGCCGATGGAATTTTCCAGAATCAGGAAGAAGTAGATAAGTCTGGACAGCCAAACGCACGTGTCGGTGGATTGAAATACAAGGACTTAGATGGTAAAAATGGAATTACTTCAGATGACCAGACTTGGATTTTCGACCCTGTGCCAGCCTTCTCTTATGGTTTGAATATTGCTCTCAACTACAAGGGCTTTGATTTCAGTATGTTCTGGCAGGGTGTCTATGACCAGGATGTGTATAACAACCAAAAGTTCCAGACCGACTTCTGGGCTATTACTGATAGTGGTTCTAACAAGGGTACCCGTTTGCTCGATGCCTGGAATACCAACAACACTGGTTCTTCCATCCCACGCTTGAGCACCATGAATACAGCCGATGAGGGTCGTGCTTCTACTTACTTCGTTGAGAATGGTTCTTACTTGAAGTTGCGCACCTTGCAGGTGGGTTATACTATCCCAAGCAGCATCCTCTCTAAGTTGAAGATGACCAGTGCCCGTGTCTATCTCTCAGGTCAGAATCTTTTGACCATCAAGAGCAACAGCCTGACCTGTTCAGACCCGGAGAATCCAAACTGGAACTATCCACTTTCAACATCCGTATCATTCGGACTTCAGGTAGGTTTCTAAAATGTTTCATATTTTTTAAAGAGAATTCTAAGATGAAAAAGTTATATACAATGGTGCTTGCAGCAGCACTGATAGGAACATTCACCAGTTGTGATGATTTCCTGGATTACACCCCAACAGCTGTGGTTGATGAAGACAAGGCATTCAGCGAGCCAGACAAGATGGTAAACAGTGCCTATGCGATGTTGGGCAACTGTTGGTATTCTTACCCATTCAACCTTTGGCCATATGGTGACCTTTCTTCAGACGATTGCTTGAAGGGTGGCGGTGGTACCGGTGACACCGGTTATCACGATGTGGAGATCTGGAGTACCTTGACCTCTACTAGGGGCGAACTCGACGAGTTATGGTATCGTCTCTATTGTGCTGTTTCCCGTTGTAACCGTGCCTTGGTTTCTTTGCAACAGAATGGTGAGAGCAAACTGGGTGCTGAGCTAACCAAGCAGCGTGAGGCTGAGGTTCGCTTCCTCCGTGCTCATTTCTATTTCAAGTTACTTAGCATGTATCGTCAGATTCCTTGGATAGACGAGAAGGTTTATGAGGATAAAACAACAGAGAGCACATCAAACACTCAGTTTACTTACGAGGAATTGTGGCAAAAGGTGATTGCCGACTTCCAGACTGCATACGATGTACTTCCTGCTAAGCAGAAGGATGGCGGTCGTGTCAACAAGATTGCTGCCGCAGGTTATCTGGCCAAATGTTATCTTACCATTGCCTGGGGTGATGGTTATGAGGCAACCAATGGCGTTGACCATATTAATGAGGAGTATATGCAGAAGGTAGTAGATTACACCGATGTTGTGAAGAATTCAGACTATGGTTACATGGCAGATTTCGGCGACATCTTCCTGCCTGACTATAAGAACAGCAAGGAGTCTGTCTTTGCTGTCCAGGCTTCCGACTATAGCGAGGACCATACTACCTTCGGACGTGGCAACTGGTCTAACGTGCTGAATGGCTGTTGGGGTATGTGGTCTTGCGGATGGGATTTCCACAAGCCTTCACAGGACCTGGTGAATGCCTTCAAGACCAAGAACGGACTTCCTGAGTTTGATGACTACAACAAGACTTGTGATTATCCTGTAAACGGTAAGCCTAATAGTCAGAAGTGGGATCCACGTTTGTTCCACACCGTTGGAATGCCTACCTTCCCATATAAATATGAGTCAGAATACACGATGACCACAGCCAACTCACGTACACCAAACGTTTATGGTTACTATACCTCTCTGAAGGAAGTACCACAGCGTTCTAAGGGTGAAACTTTCAATGGCTCTTGGCAGGCGTTTGCGATGAACGACTATGTGCTCCGTTATAGCGACATTATGTTGATGCGTGCTGAGGCTTTGATAGAGTTGGACCGTCTGGCTGAGGCTCGTACCATCATCAACGATATCCGTCTGAGAGCCAAGAATTCTGTGGATAAGCATATTGAATATGCCAAGGATCAATGTTATATAGCCCTCTATCCGGAGTCTTATTTCCAGGATAAGGAGACGGCAAGAAAGTGCCTTCGCTGGGAGCGTCGTCTGGAAATGGCTATGGAGAACGGCCGCTTCTTCGACTTGCGCCGCTGGGGCATTGCTTCTGAGACACTGAACAAGTATTTCGAATCTGAGCAGAAAGATCAGTATGGAGAGCAAACATACGCTCAATACTTGAAGGATGCCAAGTTCACACCGGGCAAGAACGAGTTCTATCCGGTTCCATATAACCAGCTGTATTACATTCCTGGTCTTTATAAGCAGAATAAGGGATACGAGTAATGGCTTACCGGCATTTTTAAATAATTAGATGTTTTTTAAATGTACTCAATTAATAAATTGACAATGAAAAAGATTTTTGTTTCAGCGCTTGTCGCTCTTTGCGGTTTCACCGCCAGTTATGCCCAGCAGGCTTCCTTCTTGAGCAATAATCACTGTCTCTATCGCATCAGCCAGGAGAGTCAGAACCAGAAGTGTCTCTTGCTTCCTGTACAGGAGGATGCTGAGATGGCAAATATCAAGGTGATTGCTGACAACAAGCAGGTGAAAGCCCTCAATGTGAAGTTGGCTAAAGACCACGTAGATTATTTCGTTCCCCTCTATATGGATGAGTTTGCTGGCTTGAAAGGCCTGGCTCTCGATATCCATGTTAATGGTGATTATAGCAAGGAAGGACTGAATGCCCTCACTTGCTGGAAGGAGATGAAGTTCTCTGATGCTTTCGATATGAAGAATCGCGAGCAGTATCGTCCGGATTTCCATCACACTCCTGCTTACGGATGGATGAACGACCCAAATGGTATGTTCTATAAGGATGGCGTATGGAATCTCTATTTCCAGTATAATCCTTACGGATCACAGTGGGAGAATATGACCTGGGGACATTCTACATCTACCGACTTGGTACATTGGAAGTTCCAGGGTGCCCCTATCCAGCCAGATGCAATTGGTACCATTTTCAGCGGTTCTGCCGTTGTGGATAAGAATAATACTGCTGGTTTTGGCAAGGGTGCTGTTGTGGCTCTCTACACTTCGGCTGGTGAGAACCAGACACAGAGCATGGCTTACAGTACAGATAACGGCAAGACCTTTACAAAATATGAAGGAAATCCTATTATCACCAGTACTGTGCCAGACTTCCGTGACCCACACATGTTCTGGAACGAGGACATCAAGAAGTGGAATATGATTCTGGCTGCCGGTCAGCACATGGAAATCTATACTTCTGATAATTTGAAGGATTGGAAACTTGAAAGCTCTTTCGGTGAGAAGTATGGCAACCATGGCGGTGTTTGGGAATGCCCAGACCTGATGAAGCTGAAGGTTCGTGGCACCGATAAGGAGAAGTGGATGCTCATCTGCAACATCAATCCTGGTGGTCCATCCGGTGGTTCAGCAACCCAGTATTTCGTAGGCGATTTCGATGGTTATAAGTTTACTTGCGAGAGCAAGCCTGAGGTAACCAAGTGGATGGATTACGGAAAGGATCATTACGCTACAGTTACCTTTGATAACGCACCAGAAGGTCGCCACGTTGCTATCGCCTGGATGAGCAACTGGCAGTATGCCAACCAGGTTCCTACCCAGCAGTACCGTTCAGGCAACTCTATTCCTCGCGACTTAGGTCTCTTCGAGTATAAGGGTGAAACTTATTGCAGCGTGGTTCCATCTCCAGAGATGACTGCGGCAAGAAGCAAGAAGGCTGGCAAGAAACTCACAGAATCTTGCGAGATGGTAGTGAATCTGAAGGGAAATGCTACTATCACTTTGAGCAACGACAAGGGCGAGAAGGTAGTGATGAACTACGATGCCAAGGCAGAAACCTTCTCAATGGATAGAACCAAGAGCGGTAAGGTAGATTTCAGCAAGGACTTCGCTGCAGTCACCAAGGCTCCAACCTATGGCAAGATCAGCCAGCTGCGCATCTTCATTGACAAGAGCAGCATCGAGGCACTGGATGCTGACGGCAAGATGTCTATGACCAATCTCGTGTTCCCAAGCAAGCCTTACAACAAGATTACTGTAAAGGGAAAGGGTAAGTATCAGGTTTACGACATCAAGTAACCTCATCTGTTAAGAACTGAATCTATAACACTATTGTTTCTAAGAGTGTTACTGATGTAACAATGCAACAAAAATGGTAGCTGATGAACGATATTTTATGATATATTGTATCGTTTATCGCTACCTTTGCACCAACAAAATAGAAACAATAACGCTAACAATTATGAATAAATCATTAAAGTTATCAATCATCCCGGTGATGCTCTGTTTCTTCGCCATGGGATTTGTAGATTTGGTAGGTATAGCCTCCAACTACGTAAAGGAAGATCTCAACCTCAATGATGCAACAGCCAATCTGTTCCCATCGCTGGTATTCTTCTGGTTTCTCATCTTCTCGGTTCCTACGGGAATCCTGATGAATAAGATAGGTAGAAAGAAGACAGTACTCCTGTCTTTGCTCGTTACCGTTATCTCACTCCTTTTGCCCATCTTTGGCGAAAACTTTGAGCTGATGCTCGTGTCGTTCTCATTGCTCGGCATCGGAAATGCCTTGATGCAGACATCCCTGAACCCTCTGGTTTCGGTGGTGACATCAGGTCAGAACCTGGCATCCACATTGACCTTCGGTCAGTTTGTCAAGGCGATAGCTTCCTTCCTGGCTCCATACATCGCTATGTGGGGCGCCATGGCAAGCATTCCTACCTTTGGTTTAGGCTGGAGAATTCTCTTCCCAATCTATATGGTTATCGGAATCGCAGCTACCTTCTTCCTGGCTGGTACACCTATCGAGGAGGAGAAGAACGAGGGTAAGGCTTCCGGTTTTGGTGAGTGCTTCAAGTTGCTCGGAAAACCTATCGTGCTGCTTTCCTTCATCGGTATCATGTGCCATGTAGGCATCGATGTGGGTACCAATACCACAGCTCCTAAAATTCTGATGGAGCGTCTGGGATGGACGCTGAACGAGGCTGCCTTCGCTACATCGCTCTACTTCATCTTCCGTACCATCGGATGTTTCACCGGTACTGTTTTCCTCCGCATGATGAAGACCCGCACTTTCTTCGTTATCAGCGTTGTGATGATGGCTCTGAGTATGATAGGCATGTGGGTAGGCGAGAGCAAGATGATGCTTTATATCGCCATCGCCCTGGTGGGATATGGCAACTCTAACGTGTTCTCCATGATTTTCTCTCAGGCACTTCTAGCTATGCCTGATAAGAAGAACGAGGTGAGTGGACTGATGATCATGGGACTCTTCGGTGGTACCGTCTTCCCTTTGATTATGGGCTTTGCCAGTGATGCTATCGGTCAGGCTGGTGCTGTGGCTGTCATGGCTGTGGGAGTCGCTTATCTCTTCACTTATATCCGCAAGTTATAATATAAATCATCCGCAATCGTTTATATCGTATATAATAAAGTGTAATTATGGAAACAAAGAATTTAAATACAAAATATTGTGTAGGTTTGGGCGAAATCCTCTTTGACGTTCTCCCTAGTGGTTCTCAACTCGGCGGTGCTCCTGCCAACTTCGCTTACCACGCAGGTCAGCATGGTTTGCATTCTGTAGCCGTGAGTGCTGTGGGTAAGGATGCCTTGGGCGAAACAGCCCTTCGCATTCTCGATGAGAAGAAGTTGAAGTATGTAATGCCTGAAGTAGATTATCCTACCGGTACAGTTCAGGTGCAGCTCGACAATGAGGGCGTTCCTACTTACGATATCAAGCAGGGTGTAGCTTGGGATAATATCCCGTTCACCAGTGATATTAGGGAGATTGCTGTCAATGCTGGAGCTGTATGCTGGGGTTCTCTGGCACAGCGCAGTGAGGTTAGCCGTAAGACCATTTATACGTTCCTCGATCATACTCCAGAGGATTGTCTGAAGATCTTCGACATCAATCTTCGTCAGAACTTCTATACTCCTGAGGTGATTACCGAGAGCTTGAAGCGCTGCAATGTGTTGAAAATCAACGATGAGGAGTTGATTACCATCGGCCGTCTCTTTGGTTATCCAGGATTGGATATCGAGAACAAGTGCTGGCTGATTCTCGGCAAGTATAATCTCGATATGCTCGTGCTGACCTGCGGTGTAAACGGCAGCTATGTCTTTGCTCCGGGTGTGAAGTCATTCCAGGAGACTCCAAAGGTTGAGGTGGCTGATACAGTAGGTGCAGGCGACAGCTTTACCGGCACATTCTGTGCCAGCATTCTGAAGGGCAAGAGCATTCAGGAGGCTCACGAACTTGCCGTAAAGGTAAGTGCCTACGTTTGTACCCAGAATGGAGCGATGCCTCAGATTCCTGAGGAATACACCCGTTAACCTCGCTTCCCCTATTGGTTATATAGCAATATAAAATGATAGGTTTAAAGAATAGTTGATTTAAAGTTAATGTTAGTTGGTAAGCTGCATCCTGTTCGCGAAGAATGGGTGCAGCTTTTTCATTTTCAGAAATACAATCTCTCAATTACAATAAAAGAACCCCCTAAAATGGTAAAATGATGCCCCAAAATGGCAGAAATGAATAAAAAGATAACGTTTTCATAAAAAATATTATAAAAGAGTTGCAGATTAATAGATTATTTTGTACTTTTGCATCTAAAATATTAGTAGAACATTAAAAATATAGATGTTATGAAAGACTTAGATTGGTCTAATTTGTCATTTGGCTATCGCCAGACTGACTACAATGTTCGCTGTTACTATCGCGACGGCAAATGGGGCGAAATAGAAGTTTGCTCTGATGAGTATTTGAAATTGCACATGGCTGCAACCTGTCTGCACTATGGTCAGGAGGCATTCGAGGGCTTGAAGGCTTATCGTTGCCCAGACGGTAAGGTGCGCGTGTTCCGTATGGACGAGAACGCTAAGCGCTTGCAGAGCACATGTCGCGGCATTCTGATGCCAGAGGTGCCTACAGAAATGTTCGAGGAAATGGTGAAGAAGGTGGTTCGCCTCAACCAGGAGTGGATTCCTACCTACGAGAGTGGTGCTACGCTCTATATCCGTCCGCTGCTCATCGGTACAAGTGCTCAGGTGGGTGTTCATCCTTCTAAGGAGTATTGCTTCCTTATCTTCGTAACTCCAGTAGGTCCATACTTCAAGGGTGGATTCTCTACCAACCCATACGTCATCATCCGCGATTTCGACCGCTCTGCTCCTCTCGGAACAGGTATCTATAAGGTTGGTGGAAACTATGCTGCTTCTCTCAGAGCCAACAATATCGCTCACGAGAAGGGTTATGCTTCAGAGTTCTACCTCGACGCCAAGGAGAAGAAGTACGTCGATGAGTGTGGCGCTGCCAACTTCTTCGGAATCAAGAACAATACATACGTTACTCCTAAGAGTACATCTATCCTCCCTTCTATCACCAACAAGAGCTTGATGCAGTTGGCTGAGGATCTCGGTATGAAGGTGGAGCGCCGTCAGATTCCTGAGGATGAGCTGGATACTTTCGAGGAGGCTGGTGCTTGCGGTACTGCTGCCGTAATCAGTCCTATCAGCTACATTGATGACTTGGATACAGGCAAGCGCTACAACTTCGGTGAGAAGCCAGGTCCTATCTCTAAGCACCTGTATGATACGCTTCGCGGAATCCAGTATGGTACTATTGAGGACAAGCATGGTTGGACAACCGTAGTTATTGAGTAATCAATGACTTCTTTATTGCGTAAAAACCAATATTAGAAATATAATTATGATCAAGGCACTTTGAGGAGTTCACGCTCCTAGGAGTGCTTTTTTTATGTCTTTTTATGCCTGGGGGTTAACAGAGTTAACAGTTAACAGCTGTTTTTTCGATACTCCCCCTCGCGCGTACCTTAATTATAATATATATATACATTTTTATATGTGTGTGGGGGGAACCATGCATTTTTGGGGTGTTAACTGTTAACCTGTTAACCCCTCGCTCTTTTTTCCCCGTCTCTGTGCTTTGCGGGGCATAAGTCATAGATATGCGGGGGAAGAAGCTATGAGTTAGGATTCTTAACACATTTCAGCATCATAAAAGCCTCATGAAAAGCTACGTAAAAACCTCATGACAGCCCTCATTTAAGCCTCTGCCCCGGCATCTTTTATGCCACAGCCCGGTCTTCATTTAAGCCTGAAAAACTGCAGAAAAGCCTCTTATTTTGCAACTGGGAATACGTAATATTCTCTGTCTACATCGTAATCCAGAACCAACTGATCAATCATCACATTATCGTCTAAAGCCTTGATGGTTACGTTGTGACTGCCGCCAGGCAGCGTAACGTAGAAGCTCTTCAGCGTCTGTCCGCGCCACAGGTCAAACTGCCAGTCCTTTGAGTTGTAAACCTCATTCAACTGGCAGATTACCGGTTCGCCACGGTCTATGCTCACACTCACCCTCATATCCTTTACAGCGTTTAGGAAGCAAGGAATTGCGGCGATGGTAAAACGCGCATCACCGCTCTTGTCGCAGTAGAAATCATAGCTCAGACTGGCTCCCTTCGGCAATTTCACAGCCTTGCCGCTGTGACCTAACAGCGGACGGACGGTAATCTTCTCGGCTCCTCTAACGGCAGCCTGGGCAAGCGGCGATTCAGTAGCCTTGCTCCATTCGTAGGCATTCTTGGCAATGATGTCGCCGGTAACTACAGAGAGCGGCTTGAGATCGTTGCTGCGGTCGAAGGCATCAAGTTTCAGCCGCTTGATATCGGCAGCCGGGAGTGTGCCCGGAATCTGCGGAGCCTGCATCTCTGCACCGTTGGTAAGGATGAAATCCTTCCATTTGCCGTTTCTGATGCGACTGTAGTAGGCATTGAGCTGCTTCAGTTTGCTGTAAGCATCGATGCTCACAGCCGCTGCAGCCTTCGCCTCATCGTCTTTATTAAACAGTCCCGGACGGGCGATGTGTCTTGCTTCCTGTGCCTCCAGCTCCTTTTCGGCTACTAAGGCAGCCAGGAATATCGGATATTTCACAACCTCGAAGAAACCGTCTTTCTGGTTCTGAGGCAGCATGCGTTCGATGGATTCAGTCTTCGCCTTCAACAGGTCGTAGCGGTAGAGAAAACGCTCCAGTTCGTTGCCGAATTCGCCTGAATGAAACTCAGTATCGCCGTAAGGCATCGCCATATAAGCGGAATGGCGGATGCTTGTAAGGCGGTAATATTCTTCCATCAGAGGCATGATTTTCTTGCCCGTAATGGCGCCAAAGAATGCGTTGAGCGTGTTCTGGATATACGTCTTGCAACCTGCTTTCAGGGCGTTTTTATTCCACGCCAGGTTCATCATCATGGCTAGTTGGAAGGTTGACTGCTTCGGATTGGTAATGTTGGCTATCCAGGCACAGTCTTCGTTGTAGTGAGCCTCAGAGCGGTGCGATTTGCCGTGCTGGGCATTCTTGCTCTCCAGATAATCCTTGCTGTTGAGCATTTCGAGCAGCAGGCCCGGCGAGAGATTGCTCATCTCCATCTGTGCATCCGAGCATACCAGCTTCACATTCTCGATGGTTTTGCGGTGTTTCTTCTTGTGCTTCTTGCCCACGAACTCCGTCACCTTGTAGTTTTCCGCCACGCAGATATCGAAACTGTCTACCACAGCCTTGTTGTAAGCAGCCTCGTGCCTGCCGTCTACCTGCCACAGCGTATTGGCTCTCAGGCGCAGCATCAGACGGGCGATGCGGCTGTAGTTCTGCGGTTTCATCCACTGGCTGTTGTTCAGGGCAAGTCCTCTGAATTCTATTCTCGGAACCTCAATCCACTGCTGATCTACGGGTGTATAGAGGCTCTTGCGCTGCGCCGGCTGCAGGTCGTTCCATGCCGCCAGAGGCGAAACGCCAGCCAGCTCAGAGAGTTTCATGATGGCGTAAGCCGTTCCGCGGGCGTTGCTTCCGATAACGATGAGTTTCCCTTTCCTCGTACCGATGTAGAAAGCATCCTTTGCGGTGATAATAAGATGCAGCGGCGCACCGAGTTTTTCTACTGCCGAAAACTCCTTGTTGGTGAGCTGGTCGAGCTGGTAAATCTGTATCGGAGCACCTGATTTTTCTTTCGCATCGAATCCGGTTACGGCTTTCATATCGCCCGCAAACTCCTTGAGGGCAATTTTTACTACCGGCGAAATGATAGAGTTGGTGGTATAAGATACTCTGCCGTAGCCGTCGGTCCAATAAACGTTGGGTGCTGCGGCCTGAGTTTCCGTCTTCTTCACTTTGGTTTCGGTCAGCGCGTTGGCATTCAGGCTAGAGAAGCAGGCCAGAGCCAAGGCAACGCCTAATATAATCTTTTTATATTTCATTTTTCTTATGTTTTTGTCTGTTCGGTTGTAGATTCGCTTTTGCTGAAACTACACATTTCTGCATTTTGCAAAGATACATAAAAGTGTTTAATATCTGAAATTATTTAGTTTTTATTTGCTTATTACATTATTTATTGTTACTTTTGCACCAAATAAATAAAAAGAAATGATGACATTATATCCAAAATTGATTGAAGAGGCGCTTGCTACGGTGATTTATCCAGGCACCAAGAAGAACCTCATAGAGAGCGAGATGCTGGCAGATACGCCTAGCATCAATGGTATGAAGGTGAAGGTGGTTCTTCTCTTTCCTCGTGATACGGATCCTTTCCTCAAGAGTACGGTGAAGGCGGCCGAGGCTGCCATCCATTATCATATTTCGAAAGATGTAGAGGTGGAAATCGTTACAGAGTTCAAGTCGGCTCCTCGTCCTGAGGTGGGCAAGATGCTGCCACAGGTGAAGAACGTCATTGCTGTAAGCTCTGGTAAGGGTGGAGTAGGCAAGAGCACCGTTTCTGCCAATCTCGCTATCGCCTTGGCTAAGTTGGGCTACAAGGTGGGTTTGCTCGATACTGATATCTTCGGTCCTTCCATGCCTAAGATGTTCGGTGTGGAGGAGGAGCGTCCTTATTCTGTTCACAAGGACGGCAGAGACCTCATCGAACCTGTCGAGAAATATGGCGTGAAGCTCCTGAGTATCGGTTTCTTCGTAAGTCCTACTACGGCTACTCTGTGGCGCGGCGGAATGGCTTGTTCTGCCCTGAAGCAGCTGATTGCTGATGCTGACTGGGGTGAGTTGGATTACTTTATCCTCGATACGCCTCCTGGCACAAGCGATATTCATCTTACGCTGCTCCAGACGCTTTCCATTACGGGTGCAGTTATCGTAAGTACGCCTCAGCAGGTGGCGCTTGCCGATGCGAGAAAGGGTATTGACATGTATCAGAATGATAAGGTGAATGTGCCTATCCTCGGACTAATCGAGAATATGGCTTACTTTACGCCTGCCGAGCTGCCTGAGAACAAGTATTATATCTTTGGTAAGGAGGGTTGCAAGAACCTCGCCAAGGAAATGAATGTGCCTCTGCTCGCCCAGATTCCTATCGTTCAGAGCATCTGCGAGGGTGGTGATGATGGTGCGCCTGCTGCTACCAAGGTTGATTCCATTACCGGTCAGGCATTCCTCAGCCTTGCCCAAAGCGTAGTAACGGTGGTGAACCGCAGAAATGCCGAGAAGGCTCCAACCAAGATTGTTAGTACACACAAGTAGTAAATATCCTATTTGATCAGGGTATAAAATAAAAAGCTAGGATTGCCCTCAAGCAGTCCTAGCTTTTTTTTATCAGAGGAGTTAACAGGTTAACAGTTAACAGCTGTTTTTTGCATGGTCACCCCCGAAATTATGCATTGTACATTATCTATTCTCCACGATTTCTTCCGCCTCCTCCTCTTCTTCTGCTACTTCGGCAGTAAGGTCAGCCTTGAGTCTTGCCGATCTCAGTTGCTGCCTGAAAACCAGGCAGGTAGCCAGAAAATAGACACCCGTTTGTATCCAGAGTGCTCTGAATTCCGGCAGAATATCTGAAAGCGAAGCACCCATACTGCTGATTCTGAGGAACCCGCGGATGCCGAAAGTGGATGGGAAAACCCACGAAAATCCTTGCCAAAAGCCCGGAATATTGCTCAATGGCCATGAAACTCCCGTCATAAAAAGCAACGGAACGGAGGTAAATACCACCAGAAGCATCACATTTTCACGGTATCTTACCAGACACGACAACATCAGACCGAAGAAAACGCACGAAAGAATGTAAGGAAGGAGGAAACCGAGAATGGTGGTCCACGTTACCATACTTACAAAACTGAACAGCTTGGGAACTACCAGCGTAAGATACATTCCCATCACGGCATAAACCATGAAATAAACCAATGCCTTGCCGAAAACAATGCGGAAAATACCGCCATAATGCTCGCTTACCGGTATGAGTTCGCGGTTTCTGTTGAGTTCTCTTGATGTTCCCGCTGCCATTCCTATGCCCAGCAGCATCGTCTGCTGCAGGATAAGAACCAGCACAGCCGGCAGAATGGCATTTCCGTAACCTCCTGTCGTGTTGAATATCGGAACCTCATCAAAGGCGAGCGGCTCGGTGGTAATCTCATCGTCTCTATCTGTAAATCCTCCAGCCTGTGTTATCTGGATGCCCGAGTTGATGTGGCTGGCTACGGCCTGCGAGGTCTGATAAATCGCTTTATAGGTCAGCATCAGACTCATATCGCAGTAAACTCCCACATGCGCCTGTTCGCCCCGGTTCAGCTTCGTATCGAAGTCGGCAGGGAAGTAAAGGATTCCGTGAACTGCCTGCCTGCGCACCAGTTCCTTTGCCTCGTCCAGACTGTTGCAGTAATAGGTAGCCTTGGCGTCTGGTGAAGCATCATAATCGCGGATAAACTCGCGTGAACTGTGACTGTGGCTCAGGTCCACAATCGCCGTATCCACTTCTCTCACCACCTCGTTGTTGTAGATCCAAGAGTAGAGCAGCGGATAACCCAGCGGCACCAGAATGCAGAAAATGAGCACACCCTCATCGCGGAAAACATTGCGCATTTCCGTCTTCCAGATGTAGCACATGTCCCAGATGCCATTGATAATCTTATATAATAAACTACTTTTCTTCATTACGGTAAGTATTTATATACCAGCATTGCCTTCTTGATGTTCCAGACAGTGAGCATCGGCAGGGCGCAGAACAGCACCATTGCGCCCCAGTGGAGCACAGCATCGCTCATAGGGAAACCATTGAAGATGTTCATCTGGTAAATCATGTAATAGTGGCGCATCGGGAAAAGCTGGCCGATAGACTGGATCGGAGAATCCATCGAGAAGAGCGGATAGGTGGCTCCGCAGATGGAGAAACTCACCACGCCCCACAACGAACAGATACTCATCGACATGCGCAATGAAGGCATCAGTCCGAAGGCAAAGATGCCGAAACACTGGCAGGAGAGTACGCTCAGAATGCCTAACAGGATGATAGGAAGTGCGCCGCCCGGATGTGGAAACTGCAATACATAATAGATGTAGAATTCGAATAGCAGGAAGATACTCAGGAAGATGAGTGTCTGTGGCAGCATCTTACCCGCAATGGCGAGATAAGGATTGTTGCCTGCCATCCGCATCCAGTCTCTTGCCCGGTTGAACTTCAGTTCCGTACCTATAGAATAAGGTGTAATCAGGAAGATGAACAGCATGATGAGTCCCGGCACCATTACGCTCGAAAGATAATAGTTGTAGTTGGCGTATGGGTTGCCTATCATGTGCAGATCTACGGCGATAGGCTGTAGGAAGGTCATGATTTCATCGTTCGTCTTTCCCAGCGCCGAAAGTTTCGCCATTCCTGCCGCCGCACCTCCCAGGGTAGAGATGGTTTTCAGATCGCGGAAGAGCAGGGAGCCGGCTGCCAGCGATACGCTGCTGTAATAGAATGAAATCTTAGGCTGCTTCTGGGCCATCAGGCCTGCCTCTGTTCCGTCAGGAATCAGCAGGAAGGCGTAGATTTCGTTCTTCTGGATAGCATGTCTAGCCTCTGCCATGTTCTCGTAATGAGCCACTACCTTGGTGGTCTGGAAGGCATCGAGCTTATGTACCAGCTGGCGCGATGTGGCGGAGTTGTCCTGATCTACTATGCCCACAGGCATGTCGGTAGGCACTCCTCCCTTCATCAGCGTGGTGAAGAAAATTACCACCACGATGGGGAAGATGACCATGCAGAAGAGATAAATGGGGTTCTTCCACATGATGCCGCATTCTCTGAGGGCTATATGATATAATTTCTTAAACATAGATGTTATTTAATGATGAGTGACATTCCCGGGCGCAATCCCTCAATCTTTGTGACAGGACGGGCCTTCACCTCGAATGTCTTGCGGTCGTAGTCGCCATTATCCTTGGTTGCCTTCCAGGTAGCGTAAGAGCCCTGGTCTTTCAGGTAGTAAACCTTCATCTTGATGTCCTTGTTGAAGGCAGGAACGTAAGCGGTGAACTCATCGCCCTTGTTCAGCCCCTTGAGATGGTCTTCGCGAACATTGAAGGTTCCCCACATATCGCTCATGATAGAGATGCTCATGATAGGAGAGCCGAGGCCTACCAGCTCGCCTACCTTAGGATAGACATTGCTAACCTCGCCCTCGCACTGGGCAATCTGAACGGTCTCTTTCAGAAGATTCTTCACTACATCCACAGCGCTCTTCGAAGCCTGGGTGTTGTTGGCAGCCATGCGCTTCTCCTGTTCGCGGGCGCCATTCTTCGCCATATCGTACTGACTTCTGGCAGCAGCCACCTGAGCCTCTGTAGCCTTGTAGGCTGCATAAGCCTCATCGCGTTTCTGACCGCTGATTACACCCTCGTTGAAGAGGTTCTGCATGCGGTCGTAGGTCTTCTTGGCGATGGTTGCGGCAGCTTCAGCCTGCTGAACCAACTGGTAAGCGCCCTGAATCTGCTCCTTGCGTGCACCTGCATCCGTCAGGTCCTTCATCGCCTCGGCTGCAGCGTTGGTAGCCTGGAGCATCTGTTCCTGCGATTTCATTTCCGGCACTTCGAGGATGGCGAGCGTATCGCCCACATGAACGTAATCGCCTTCCTGAACGCGGAGTTCTACTACGCGTCCAGGAAGTTTGCAGGACACTCTGTATTCTGATACTTCTACCTCGCCCTGAATGGTGTCATCCTTCTGTTCCAGGGTGAAGAAACCGATGACGCCTACGAGAATGACTACTGCTGTAAAACCGATTACAGCGAGCAATATGTTGTTATGCTGTGATTTCTTAGACATTTTGCTTAATCTGAATTTAAATTTGTTATTATTATTACTGCAGGATACCGAGCGCCTTGTTCAGCCCAACCTGAGTCAGCTTCACGTCGATTTCTGCATCAATCTTCTGGCTCTGTGCTTTCTGCCAGGCAGTCTGTGCAGCCATCACGTCGGTAACCTCCATCACGCCTTCCTTGAAACCGAGGTTGGCGCATCTCAGGTTCTCATCTGCACTGGCGATGTTCTTCATTGCCATGTTGAGCTTCTTCTGGGCTTCCTTTACCTTAAACTGGCTTTGAGTAATCTGCAGATGAATCTTCTCTCTCGTATCATCCAGGTTCATCTGGGCGATATTGCTGGCAGCCTTGGCGGCTCTCACCTTGTAGGCGCCGTCGAACCAGTTCCATACCGGAACATGAACCATCACGCCTACGTTCCAGACTCCGGTAAACTTCTTCTGGAAACCATTGAATACGTTCGGGTTCGAAATCATGTAGCCGCCTGTCAGCATGACGTGAGGCAGATTGATGGCGCGAACCATTTTGGTAGCTTCTTTAGAGATGTCGAGCGCATTCTGCAGCATGCGGAGTTCCGGCCGGGTGTTCAGCGCCGAATCCTGTGCTGCCACTTTCTGCTGCTCGGTGTCAACAGGAGTTCCTGATAAAGCCAGGGTTTCCTTATCTTCATCGGCAAGTGTGATTTCCTGGTTCATCGGAATGCCGCAGAGCTGGCAGAGCAGCATCTTCGACAGAGCGAGTCCGTCTTCTGCCTGGGTAATCTGCATCTCAGCCTCGTTCACTTTCACGTCTACCTTCAGTCCGTCTGCCTTGGTGGCTACTCCCTGCTGAATCATCTTATGAACATCCTCGTTCAGTTTCTTTACGAGGTCGCGGTAACTGATGGCGAGTTTCTGCTTCTGCTTCAGCGAAACGGCGAGCCAGTACGCCTGGTCTATGCTGTAGAGCGTGCTCTGGGTCTGCTGGTCGAGATCATTCTCTGCAATCTGCTCTCCGATGTCGGCAATCTTGTTGGCTGCAATGATGGCTCCACCCATATAGATAGGTTGGCGAACCATCACGCTTCCAGCCCAGATATTGCGGGTGTCGGTGCGGAAAGCATCTACCAGTTTCTCTCCCAGCGCATTGCCTTGCTGCTGCAGGGGTCCCAGTTTCTCATTCAGCAGTCCGCCTATCTGCTGCGCTATCTCCGGGGTAATCATTCCCTGACTTACAAGTTGGCTCATCAGATTGCTGGCTCCTCCCGATATTCCTCCGGTAACGGTAGAGCCGATATTGCTGAATGTTGATTTCTGACCGTCGTTCAGCAGCGAAATCTCCCTGCTGAACCATTCGTAACCGCCTAAAGCATCTACTTTAGGAAGATATTTGGTACGTGCCGATTTCTTCATGTTGTACGCCACGTCTTTCTTGAGCTTCGAGGCATTGAGCTGCTTGTTGTTGCGCAGCGCCATGGCACGGCAACTGTCAAGGCTCAGCGTTTGTGCCTGAGCCCCAGCAGGAATCAATGCTCCCATCAGCATGATAAGAGTTATATATTTTTTCATCCTTTGTTTATAATATTATATAATATTGGATGCAAAATTATGGAATTATTCTTAAATGACAAAGAAATTTTGTTTATCAAATCTTTAAGAATCAAAAATTATATTGCATTGTGGAAAAATAGAACATACCTTCTGGTTTTCCGTAATCCCTTAATCGTCTGTTTCTTAGAAATTCACCCGTTCTGTCTCCCCCCAGGTAGGGTCTACGGTAATGCTTATTCCACCACCCGTACTGTCGTCTCCGCCACCGAATCCGTCAGCAATGGAAATCTCGGTATAGGTTGTTTGGTTCTGATGGATTTTCAAATCGGCTTTTTCAAAACTCTTTACCACCTTTGCATCGGCATCCAGAAAGCTGATACTCATCTTGATGTTCTTCTCTTCTTCATGTGGGAAGGTGTAGACGGTAAAGTCTCTGCCGCCATCTTTCATACTGAAATTCTCGGTCTGACGGCTGTTCACGCAGCCGAATCCGGTGGTTGCATCCAGGGTGCTGCTGCCGCCGGTATAATAGAACTTGATGCTTCTGATTTCTTCGGGAATGGTTTCGTCGGTAATATGTAACTTGAAGGCGCCAACTGCTCGCCTCAGGTTGATGTTTGTGGTGGCGCCCTCTTCGTTTACGCTCAACCTGCCGTAATAATAGAAGGTGTCGGTAAGTTTGTTGCTTGCAAACTTCACCTTCTCGGGTGCGCTGACAGAGCAGTTTCCCTTTCCGTTATGGGCAATCACCACCAGTCGGTATTCTCCTTCGTCCAGACTTACATAGGCTGTTCCGAAGCCATTGTCTGTTGAAAGCTGGTTCACCGTCTCCAGTTTCTCCTCTCCGTCAAAGATGGCAAGTGTCAGTCTGGAGCACACATCGCCCAGCGCCATCTGCTTGTCGGCAGCTTTGGTTGTCAGCAGACTTATGCCTTCTATTTTCTGCACATGGATAGTTACATTGGCGTTTGCCTCACGTGATTTTCCGGTTGTTTCGTCAATCGAAAACTTCTCGCATGAAGTAAGCGTCGCTACGAGCATCAGCAACAGGGATGCCAGTAACCGATAGGGCTTCTTACTCATAACCGTTCTTATTTACTAGTTGCTCTATGCGTTATCTCGGAGTTTCCTCGGGCATAAAGATGTGGCAAATATACGTTTTTTCTCTTTTCTATGCAAGTAAAATCTAATAAATCTTTATATTTTTTGTCATTTATCTGTTTTTTCGTAATTTTGCATCGGTTTTTCTGTACTTACAGAGCCGATTTTGCATTGTATATATAATAAGGTATAGAAGATATTGGTATGGATAAGAAGATAAAAGCATTGTTTTTTTGATATTGACGGCACGCACCCTGGTGAGTTTCAAAACTCACAAGATTCCGCAGAGCACGGTAGATGCCTTGGAGCAGGCTAAGAAGAATGGGGTAGAGGTGTATATTTCTACCGGTCGTCCGCAACTCATCATCAACAACCTCGGTCAGATAGAACATCTCATCGACGGTTACATCACCACCAATGGAGCCCGCTGTTTTGTAGGCGATAAGGTGGTGAGCCAGCACGCCATCCTTCCTGAAGATGTAAAGAAGATTATCGAGGCAGCCGACCGTGATGATTATCCGGCAATCGTTGTAGGAGAGCATCATCTCGCTATCCATCATTATACTGACGAGGTTTATGAAATCTTTGCCAAGGGACTGGGGGTGGATTGTGAAATCTTCCTGACCGATGTGAATGAACTGGGAGATGAGCAGGTTCTGCAGGTTACTCCTTTCTGTTCGGTAGAGCAGGAGGCGCTCCTGATGCCTACGCTCCGCAACTGCACCTCGGGCAGATGGCATCCTGCCTTTACGGATATTACGGCAGCCGATGCGGATAAGGGCAAGGGCTTGCATGCAATGGCTGATTATCTGGGTTTGAACATAGAAGAAACCATGGCTTTCGGCGATGGCGGCAATGATATTTCCATCGTACGGGAGGCAGGCACCGGTGTTGCGATGGGCAATGCAGGAGATAATCTCAAGCAGGTAGCCGATTACATTACGACTCATGTGGATGAAGATGGTGTTAAGAATGCGCTCCTCCATTTTGGCGTGATTTAAGTTCCCGACGTTATTGACTTTTTTTCATAACTCCCTATATATAATAAGGTGTAATCCTGATGAAGCCTTTTTGATAGGCGAGTTTCATTTTAATAAAATAATAAAGGCAAACATGTTATTTATTGTAATAAATGGCGTGTTTGCCTTTCTGTTTTTAAACCTCCCTTTTTGTACCTAGTTTTTTCTTGTTATTTACGTTTTGCGAGAATAAATACCAGAAATGCTTACGAAAAGTAATAGAATGTACGAAAAACATACATAAAGCTCTATAAAGTTGATATTTTGTATCAAATTGTTTACTAAAAATTTGTTTAATTAGCAAAAAGTATGTATCTTTGCACCCGATATTTGTAAGTTGTTTAATTTTTAAGAGAGAGAATTATGGTAAAAAGATTGACCATGCTCATGGGGGGGCTTGTTCTTTCAACAGGAATGGCTCTCGCTCAAACTACTGTTACAGGTAAGGTTGTTTCTCAGGAAGATGGTGAGCCGGTGATTGGCGCATCTGTAAGAATTGTAGGAACTAAGACTGGAACAGCGACTGATGTCGATGGTAATTTTACGCTTCCTAATGCCAGCAAGGATGCTGTCTTGGAAATCAGTTACCTCGGCATGCAGACTAAAACAATGAAAGCATCTGCTAAGATGAAGATCATTTTGGCTTCTGATGCAAGAAATCTTGACGAGGTAGTTGTTACTGCCTTGGGTATGAAACGTTCAGAGAAAACTTTGGGTTATGCTGCCAGTACAGCCAACGCTTCTGAGTTGACTGTTGCTAAGTCTGGTTCCCTGATGAGTGGTCTTCAGGGTAAGATGGCTGGTGTGCAGATTTCTGGTGGTGGTGTTACAGGTACCTCTCAGAAAGTCGTAATTCGTGGTATTTCTTCTGTTTCCAGCAACAACCCATTGTATATTGTTGATGGTGTGCCTATCAACAATGACCGTTTGGGTGATAACTCTGTTGACTTTGGTAGTGGTGCAGGCGACATTAACCCAGAGGATATTGAATCGGTAACTGTATTGAAGGGTGCTTCTGCTACTGCTCTTTATGGTTCCCGTGCAGCCAATGGTGTTATCATGATTACTACAAAGAAGCCACAGGGTAACAAGAAGGCTTCTATCACTTACGATGGTTCTTTGACATTTACTGATGTGCTCCGTGTGCCAATGACTCAGAATCTCTTTGGTCAAGGTTGGGGTTCCTGGTCTAATGAGGAGAACGGTTCTTGGGGACCTCGCCTCGATGGTCGTGAGCACTGGTATGGTTCCACCGGTCTTTCTAACGGCGAGACTTTAACCAAGCCTTTTTCTTATGTTAAGAACAATATCCGTGACTTCTATCAGGTAGGTAAGGAATGGAACAACAACGTATCTCTCCGCTATGGTGATGAGAAAGTAGGTATTGTTGCATCTTACGGTAATGTAAGTTCTAATGGTATTACTCCTAATGATGGTGATACATATCATCGTAATACCTTCTCACTCCGTGGTTACGCCAATATCGACAGATTCCATCTGGACATGTCCCTGAACTATGTTCGCAAGGATATGCGCCGTTCTCGTGATATGTATATGGAGTTGCTTCAGGGTGCTTCTGATGTTCGTTTCACCGATATGAAGGATTACAACCTTGAGCGTAACAATGTAGATAACTACTATACATTGTATGCTACCAACCCATATTATATGGTAGATAACTTCTATTCTACTTATCAGGACGACCGTATTTATGGTAAGCTGGAGTTGTCATACGATATTACCAAGGATATCAAGGTAATTGGCCGTTTCGGTGGTGATTATACCAATTATAAGACCGAGCGCATCGAACCACGTATTATTTATACCGAAGGTTCTTATCAGGCAACTGGTAATGGTACAACTGTAGGTAACCAGGGTTACTATTCTAAGTATCGTTCTCAGCGTGGACAGATTGATGCCAGCCTCTTATTGACCGGTAATCATACTTTCGGTGATTTCTCGGTAGGTGCAACCTTAGGTTGGAACTTGAACCAGAGAAACTATGATAATGTAGGTGGTTATAATGAGCAGTTGGATATTCCAGGTTGGAATTCCTTGAGTAATACATCTTCCTATTCGATTACTGATACTGACTCATGGAATAGAAGATTATTGGGTCTCTTGGGACAGATTGAATTGGGTTATAAGGATTGGGCTTTCCTGAACCTTTCTGCCCGTAACGACTGGTCTTCTACTCTTCCTATGGGTGATAACAGCTTCTTCTATGGCGGTGCCAATGTGTCTGTGCTTCTGAATCAGGCTATTCCTGCTTTGAAGAATGTCAAGCAAATCGACTTGTTGAAGGTTCGTGCAGCTATAGGTCAGACAGGTAATGATGCTGATGTATATATGACTAATTCATATTATCGTCCATTCCAGTCTTATTATACATATTTGCCAATTTCCGGTGTTTCTGGTTTGACAGAGTATAACCGTTTGCCAAATAAGTCATTGAAGCCTGAGATTACAACTGAGTATGAGCTTGGTTTGAGCGGTACCTTCTTTGGCAACCGTTTGAGTTTCGATGTGGCTTACTATGATCGTACAACCAAGAATCAGATTATCTCAGCTACTTTGGCTCCTGAGACAGGTTATACTTCTAACACCCGTAATGTAGGTAAACTTCAGAACAAGGGTATTGAGGCGATGGTTAATTTTACTCCTATCCGTACTAAGGATTGGGAGTGGAGTGTAGGTGCTACATACGCTAAGAACTGGAGTAAGGTGAAGGAACTTTGGGATGGTCTTGATGAATATACCATTCCTGTAGGTACTACAAGTACTGGTTTGTATTCTTCTATGCGTGGTGTATCTTACGTATTGAAGGTTGGTGAGCCTATCGGTATCTTCAAGTTGCCAGCAACACAGAAGGTAACAGATAAAAACAGTCCATATTATGGTTATAGAATCGTAAATGGTAATGGTTTCTTGCAGTCTAGTACTACAGATTATGATTATCTCGGTTCTTCTCTGCCAGATTTCGTAATGGGCTTCACCACACATCTGAAGTGGAAGAACTTGAGTCTTGCTGCAACGGGCGACTGGCATAAGGGTGGATTGATGTATTCTGAGACATCTTATATTACTCACTTCAATGGTAACTCTACAGAGACCGTATTCAATGAGCGTGATGCTTTTGTTTATCCTCATTCTGTAAAGATTGTTGGTGGAGAGTATGTCGAGAATAATATTCCAGTTGCTTCCAACTATATGAATTATGTTCAGGGTAACTATAGCTACAACCCGGAGGTGCGTCGTGATTTCGTTGTAAGCCGTTCTTACTTCAAACTCCGTGAGTTGGCTTTGACATACGATTTCCCTAAGACAATCACAAGCGCATTGAAGATGCAGAAGTTGTCTTTGAGTCTCGTTGGCCACAACTTGTTGCTCATCACTCCAAAGCATCAGAATTATATCGACCCAGAGTCTTCTAACTTTGGTAATGATATCAGCTCTGAGTTTGGTGAGACTATGGGTTCTGTGTCAACTCGCAACTATGGTATTAACTTGAAGGTTGTATTTTAATTAAAGGAGATTTCTTATATGAAAAGATATAAATTTTTAAGCGCAGCATTGCTGGGAGCCCTCTTGACAATGGGTACTGTTACTTCTTGTAGCGATTCCGGTTATTTGGATATCAACTACAACCCAAACTATCCTTCTACAGCTTCCTACAAGCAGTTGCTTCCGGCTGCCGAAGGTTCTATCGTAGCTGTCAGTGGTCTTTATCAGCAAATTACTGGTGATTTTTGGTGCCAGTATGTAACACAGGGTAATAGTACAAACCAGTATAATACATTGTCTAATTATGCTGTAACAACATCAGGTTCTATTCCTCCTGTTACTACGATTTGGCAGAATACATATGCCAACAGTTTGGAAGATTTAAAGCTGGCTTTGGCTTCTGCTGAAGAAAGTAAGGCTTGGAACTATTGGATGGTTGCCAAGATTCTTCAGGCCTATAATTTCTTGGTATTGACTGATACTTATGGTGATATTCCGTTTACAGGTGCCCTTGATGTCGAAAACAATCCACATGCTGCATTTGATGATAGCAAAACCGTAGTATATCCGGGTATTCTGGAGATGCTGGATGCTGCCATTGCCAAACTCGATGATGCTAAAGCTGCAGAAAAAGCTTCACCTTTAGGAACTGTTGACTGTTTCTTGGGAGGCAGTATGGATAGCTGGGCAGGCTTTGCAAAGAGTTTGAAGTTGAAGATGTATCTCAAAGACTTCGACGCTCATAAATCTGATATTCAGGCTTTACTTAGTGCAGGTGGTCTTTTGGAGCAGGATTGTGCTTGGGTAAATTGGGAAGATGGCGCTAATAAGGGTAATCCTCTTTATGAATTTAATATCCGTCAGTTGAATACTACTGAGAATATTCGTGCTTGTCATACTTTCTTGGAGTATCTTTTGGATAAGAAGGATCCTCGTATCATCAAGTTGTATGAGGTAACTGCTAATGCCAAAAAAACTCTCGGCTATTCTTCTGATGAGGAACTGGTTGCTCACATGGATGAATGCTACGAGGGCCTTCCTTGCGGAGATAAGCCAACTACTGATGAAACTACAGAGGGTGGTATTGCAATCTCTAAGTCTTCTCGTATGAAACAGGCTTATGATGATGCTGTCTATCTGATGAACGAGGCTGAATGCGAATTGATGATTGCTGAGGCTTATGCTCGTTTGGGTGATGCTGAAAAGGCTGAGGAATATTATAATAAGGGTGTTCTTGCCGGCTTCAGCCGTTGGGGATTTGATGGTACAGCATTCGTTGATGGTGCTTACAAGTTCGATAAGGCTGATATGCTTCATAGTATCGCCATGCAGTATTGGGTAACTTATGCTGGAGCGAATGCTTATGATGGCTGGATGACCCGTAACCGTTTGGGTATTCCTGAGGTGCAGGCTAATATTACTGTTCGTAAATCAACAACTGCTTTGCAGCGTGAATTGTCTGATGGTTATGTGTTAGGCAATTTGGTTGATCCAGGTGCTAGCAATATGAATGCCGGTGAGTATCCTATGCGATTGCTTTATCCTACAGCTACTACATTGTATAACTCTGCTGCTGCCAAGTATGTAGAAGAGAATGGAAACTCGCTGACCAAGAAACTTTGGTGGGAGAAGTAATGATTATTAATGTAATAAACGAAAAGTCATGAAGAAAATATTATATTTTTTGAGCTTTGTTTTCGTAGCATTGTTTACTGCATGCTCTGAGGGAGACGATTTCGATATCGATTATACTCCTATTGCTCCTATTGGTGGTGAGTATAGAATCAATGTGGAGAGAGGTTATGATGCTTCTAAGACAGATGCAGAGTATTGGGCTTCTAATCCAACAGATGCTGAATTCATCTTTAAGACTGATGGTACAGGAACCACTTCGGGTGTTCTCTATGCCTATCTCAGCAATACTACCGATTATGATAAGGATAAGGCATGGATTCGTGTAGGCTCAACTGCCTCTAAGGCAGCTTACGCCATCAATGCTAAGGTATCTATTGATATGAGTGCTTATACTTTTGGTGGTGAGAATGTGGATGATTTCATTGGTAACTCTGCTACAGCTACCGACAAGGTAACTGTTAGCGGTAAGTGTGGTCACAATACTTATACTACTGTATCTGGTACTGTGACAGATGAAATCAGTTTCACCTATTCCCGTTCTGACCAGCCTGGATATCATTACAGAGTAACAGGCTTTAAGTCTACGGGTTGGGCTGAGGATAACAAGTAATATACTTTTGCTATACATGAATTATTCCTAGATGATGTTTCTAATGATATTGTCTAGGAATAATATTAAAGATATAAGGCAAAGTGATTTGCCTCGTTGTTGACAAAGTCAACACTTATATCTCTCTCGTCTTGGGGACTGGCGGTGGCCAGTCCCCTTTTTGAATTTATAAGAGAGATTTCTTGGTTAATGAGGGTGTGTCATAAGTCTGGATAATAGTTGGTGTATAACAGTTGACTACCGCATGCACAACAGGTGTTGTGCATGCGCATATCAGCTGTTATGCAAGCGCACAACAGCTGTTGTGCGACCGAAGATACTGACTGTCTCAACAACATATCCTATCTCTTCCAACAACTTATTCAGTCTCTTCCAACAACATATCCTATCTCTTTAAGCAACATATCCTATCTCTTTCAACAAATAGAAGAGGGTGAATCATAAACTTATGACACATTCTCTTTATTTGTAGATGAAGTAGCTGCCTCCATCACTCTGGCAATATTTCTTCAGAAGCTCGATAATGTATTCGGCATTCTCGCGAACGTGCTGTTCGTCTCCGTCATATCCGTTGATGAGAACCACCAGATGGGTGGTGTCAATACTCATTTTGGTTCGCTCGTTGTCGCTGGTCGGGGTTCCTACACCACCTGTCTTGTCTCTGTAAACAGGCAGACCTTCTATATTAATCATGCCTCTGCAGATGCCTTCGTATGGTTCGTTGGCTTTGCCTACGCCCAGGGTCAGGGTGTCGCCTTCAAACTTGTCTGCATCAAATCCGCCGATGCTGTAGCCGTAGGCTATGCTCGCCAGGTTCACCAGGTCCACCAGCGTATCTCTCTGGTAGAGTTCCTTGCCCTGGAGCATTCTGCGGATAAGGGCTTCTGATGCCGGACGGTAACGCGAAGGATCCTTGCCGCACGGTACACCTTTCGGGTGGCGGCAATTCCACTCATCTCTTTCAGCGATTCCGTGGTCAGCGTCTGTCTGTATTTCTCACCGAGGGCATTGATTTCATCCCAAAGTTCCTGACAATAAGGGGTGTTTACCACATTGGCTTCCACGCATGCTCCCACAAAGGTGGGACATACCGATTCGATTTCTTCTGATACAATAATTTTCATGATGAATTTCCGTTTTCTGTTAAACCTTACTGATTGGTAGGGCAAAAGTACGAAGAAATATTGGAATAGCCAAAAGTTCAGTCTATTTATATATATAATAAGGTATAAAAAAAAGCTTAAATGTTTATAACTGTTAAATATTTGGCTAAAATGAAACTTTTTTGCGAAAAGATTTGGTGGAATGAAAAAAAGTTAGTACTTTTGCACTCGCTTTTGAGAAATACACTTTCTCTTAGCAACGAAAGAAAGAGTTCTTTGAAAGATTTTACATAAACAGACAAGTAGTACAAGAAGCGGTTAACTTCTTAGAAATAAGAAAGTTGACTGGGTAAAAGAAACGAACCGTCAAGCAATTGACAAGTCAGGTTTACTAAGCTTCAATAAACGAAAAGGATATTCGTCCTAAGTACAGACAACAAACAAACCAAGCCGCAAGGCTAGGTAAAAAAGATATTTTACAATGGAGAGTTTGATCCTGGCTCAGGATGAACGCTAGCTACAGGCTTAACACATGCAAGTCGAGGGGAAACGACATCGAAAGCTTGCTTTTGATGGGCGTCGACCGGCGCACGGGTGAGTAACGCGTATCCAACCTGCCCACCACTTGGGGATAACCTTGCGAAAGTAAGACTAATACCCAATGATATCTCTAGAAGACATCTGAAAGAGATTAAAGATTTATCGGTGATGGATGGGGATGCGTCTGATTAGCTTGTTGGCGGGGTAACGGCCCACCAAGGCGACGATCAGTAGGGGTTCTGAGAGGAAGGTCCCCCACATTGGAACTGAGACACGGTCCAAACTCCTACGGGAGGCAGCAGTGAGGAATATTGGTCAATGGACGAGAGTCTGAACCAGCCAAGTAGCGTGCAGGATGACGGCCCTATGGGTTGTAAACTGCTTTTATAAGGGAATAAAGTGAGTCTCGTGAGACTTTTTGCATGTACCTTATGAATAAGGACCGGCTAATTCCGTGCCAGCAGCCGCGGTAATACGGAAGGTCCGGGCGTTATCCGGATTTATTGGGTTTAAAGGGAGCGTAGGCCGGAGATTAAGCGTGTTGTGAAATGTAGATGCTCAACATCTGAACTGCAGCGCGAACTGGTTTCCTTGAGTACGCACAAAGTGGGCGGAATTCGTGGTGTAGCGGTGAAATGCTTAGATATCACGAAGAACTCCGATTGCGAAGGCAGCTCACTGGAGCGCAACTGACGCTGAAGCTCGAAAGTGCGGGTATCGAACAGGATTAGATACCCTGGTAGTCCGCACGGTAAACGATGGATGCCCGCTGTTGGTCTGAATAGGTCAGCGGCCAAGCGAAAGCATTAAGCATCCCACCTGGGGAGTACGCCGGCAACGGTGAAACTCAAAGGAATTGACGGGGGCCCGCACAAGCGGAGGAACATGTGGTTTAATTCGATGATACGCGAGGAACCTTACCCGGGCTTGAATTGCAGAGGAAGGATTTGGAGACAATGACGCCCTTCGGGGCCTCTGTGAAGGTGCTGCATGGTTGTCGTCAGCTCGTGCCGTGAGGTGTCGGCTTAAGTGCCATAACGAGCGCAACCCCTCTCCTTAGTTGCCATCAGGTCAAGCTGGGCACTCTGGGGACACTGCCACCGTAAGGTGTGAGGAAGGTGGGGATGACGTCAAATCAGCACGGCCCTTACGTCCGGGGCTACACACGTGTTACAATGGCAGGTACAGAGAGACGGTCCCTTGCAAAACGGATCAAATCCTTAAAGCCTGTCTCAGTTCGGACTGGGGTCTGCAACCCGACCCCACGAAGCTGGATTCGCTAGTAATCGCGCATCAGCCATGGCGCGGTGAATACGTTCCCGGGCCTTGTACACACCGCCCGTCAAGCCATGAAAGCCGGGGGCGCCTAAAGTCCGTGACCGTAAGGAGCGGCCTAGGGCGAAACTGGTAATTGGGGCTAAGTCGTAACAAGGTAGCCGTACCGGAAGGTGCGGCTGGAACACCTCCTTTCTGGAGAGACGAATTTCCTATGAAGATTTAGGAACATGACTTAAAAAGTTCGCTTCTCTTCTTGTACGCACCATCTGTTTAATCAAATACAGGAGACTGGGATTCCTTATACATTATATAATATATAGGGATGGCTCAAGCAAAATGGTTCAACTCCACAATCTCCACCATGCCTTTTAAGGTAAGAAGATCTTTGACATATTGACACAAGCAAAAAGCGTAAGTAATGAACTTTAGTTCAGACTAAAGTAAATCAAATCGCAAGATGAGATTTCACTTTGTTAGAATACAGCTGAAAGTATGAGCTACTTATTCGTTGTCGAGTAATCAGCAATGATAAACGAGATAACAAATACAGTCGTAAAGAAAGTAAGAAAGGGCGTATGGCGGATGCCTAGGCTCACGGAGGCGATGAAGGACGTGATAAGCTGCGATAAGCTTCGGGTAGGTGCAAATAACCCTTGATCCGGAGATTTCCGAATGGGACAACCTAGCCGTCTGAAGGACGGTTACTCAATCTTCAAGGTTGAGAGCTAACGCAGGGAACTGAAACATCTTAGTACCTGCAGGAAGAGAAAATAAATGAATGATTCCCCTAGTAGTGGCGAGCGAACGGGGAACAGCCCAAACCGTTGACGTCGCAAGGCGCCAGCGGGGTTGTAGGACCGCGACATTGTATGCAAATCGTGAACAGAACACTTTGGAAAATGTGACCATAGACGGTGATAGTCCAGTATGTGAAGCGAAATGCAGCATAGCGGTATCCTGAGTAACGCGGGACACGAGGAATCCTGCGCGAATCTGCCGGGACCATCCGGTAAGGCTAAATACTCCCGTGAGACCGATAGCGAACGAGTACTGTGAAGGAAAGGTGAAAAGAACCCCGAGCAGGGGAGTGAAATAGTTCCTGAAACCATACGCCTACAAGCGGTCGGAGCATCTTACGATGTGACGGCGTGCCTTTTGCATAATGATCCTACGAGTTACCGTCACTGGCGAGGTTGAGTGTCATGAGACACGTAGCCGCAGTGAAAGCGAGCCTGAACAGGGCGCATAGTCAGTGGGGGTAGACGCGAAACCAAGTGATCTACACTTGGCCAGGATGAAGTCCCGGTAACACGGGATGGAGGTCCGCACCAATAAGCGTTGAAAAGCTTCTGGATGAGCCGAGTGTAGGAGTGAAAGGCCAATCAAACTTGGAGATAGCTCGTACTCCCCGAAAGGCATTTAGGCGCCGCGTCGGATGGTCACCGTGAGAGGTAGAGCGACCGATAGGACAAGAGGGCTTCACCGCCTATCGAGTCCTGACGAACTCCGAATGCTCACGGTCTGCAGTCCGGCAGTAGGGGGGGCGGGTGCTAAGGTCCGTCCCCGAGAGGAGAAGAATCCAGACCGCCGTCTAAGGTCCCGGAGTTCTGCCTGAGTTAGTCTAACGAAGTCTGGTCCTATGACAGCTAGGATGTTGGCTTGGAAGCAGCCATTCATTCAAAGAGTGCGTAACAGCTCACTAGTCGAGGGTCCGGGCATGGATAATAATCGGGTATAAGGCAGACACCGAAGGCGCGGGATAGCAT